>JAESFW010000008.1_pt1 | contig 635545 bp, 604 predicted proteins | sample 9269481 | NCBI WGS metagenome assembly JAESFW01 (sample SAMN14515350, study PRJNA621654) | algae metagenome | isolation source: Lyngbya sp. HA4199-MV5 and co-occurring heterotrophs from soil with... | place: USA: Ahupuaa O Kahana State Park, Hawaii | collected 2009-07-21 | reverse complement strand
GGTGCTCGTGCGCGGCGGTCGCGTGAAGGACCTGCCGGGCGTGCGCTACCACACCGTGCGCGGCTCGCTCGACGCCTCGGGCGTCGCCAAGCGCCGCCAGGGCCGTTCCAAGTACGGCGCCAAGCGTCCCAAGGCTTAAGGAAAAAGAATCATGTCGCGCAAAGGCTCTGCCCCCCAACGTGAAATCCTGCCGGACCCCAAGCACGGCAGCCAGACGATCGCCCGCTTCATCAACATGGTGATGCTGAGCGGCAAGAAGTCGGTCGCCGAGAAGATCGTCTACGGCGCCATGGACGTCATCGGCGAGAAGAACCCCAACGCCCTCGAACTGGTCGAGAAGGCGCTGGACAACGTGTCCCCGGCGGTCGAAGTGAAGTCGCGCCGCGTCGGCGGCGCCACCTACCAGGTGCCGGTCGAAGTGCGTTCGTCGCGCCGCATGGCGCTGGCGATGCGCTGGCTGATCGAGTCCGCGCGCAAGCGTGGCGAGAACACCATGCCGCGCAAGCTGGCCGCCGAGCTGCTGGATGCCTCCGAGAACCGCGGCGGCGCCATCAAGAAGCGCGAAGAGACCCACCGCATGGCGGAGGCGAACAAGGCGTTCGCGCACTACCGCTGGTAACGGCCTCCGGGCCCTTGAATGCAAGGGCCTTCGGCACCATCCAGGTGCCCTTGGGACGCTTCCGGCGTCCCGCTCCGAAGGCCGCCGAAAGGCGGCATTCGGCCATCTAAGATCCGCCCTCCACGGAAGGCCCACGCATCCTGCTGGCCCTCCATCAGAAAAGAGAGACTGTCGTGGCTCGCACCACTCCCATCGAGCGTTACCGCAATTTCGGCATCATGGCGCACATCGACGCCGGCAAGACCACCACGTCCGAGCGCATCCTGTTCTACACCGGCGTCAGCCACAAGATCGGTGAAGTGCACGACGGTGCCGCGACCATGGACTGGATGGAGCAGGAGCAGGAGCGCGGCATCACCATCACGTCCGCCGCCACCACGGCGTTCTGGACCGGCATGGACAAGTCCCTGCCGCAGCACCGCTTCAACATCATCGATACCCCCGGCCACGTGGACTTCACCATCGAAGTCGAACGTTCGCTGCGCGTGCTCGACGGCGCGGTGTTCGTGCTGTGCGCCGTCGGTGGCGTGCAGCCGCAGTCCGAGACCGTGTGGCGCCAGGCCAACAAGTACGCCGTGCCGCGCCTGGCCTTCGTCAACAAGATGGACCGCACGGGCGCCAACTTCGACAAGGTCGTCGACCAGCTGAAGACCCGCCTGGGCGCGTACCCGGTGCCCATGCAGGTGCCGGTCGGCGCCGAAGACGGCTTCGAGGGTGTCATCGACCTGCTCAAGATGAAGTACATCCATTGGGATGTCGCCTCGCAGGGCACCAAGTTCGAATACCGCGACATCCCGGCCGAGCTGGCCGACCGCGCGGCGAAGGACCGTGCCTTCATGGTGGAGGCTGCGGCCGAGGCCAGCGAAGAGCTGATGGACAAGTACCTCAACGAGGGCGACCTGTCGGAGGCCGAGATCATCGCCGGCCTGCGCGAGCGCACCCTGAAGGTGGAAGTGATCCCGGTCTACTGCGGCAGCGCGTTCAAGAACAAGGGCGTGCAGGCCATGCTCGACGGCGTGATCCAGCTGCTGCCGTCGCCGTCGGACCGTCCGCCGGTGCAGGGCGTGGACGAGAACGAGAAGGAAGACAGCCGCAAGGCCGGCGACAACGAGCCGTTCTCGGCGCTGGCGTTCAAGATCATGACCGACCCGTTCGTCGGTTCGCTGACGTTCTTCCGTGTCTACTCGGGCGTGCTGAACTCCGGCGACCAGGTGTACAACCCGGTCAAGTCGAAGAAGGAGCGCGTGGGTCGCATCCTGCAGATGCATTCCAACCAGCGCGACGAGATCAAGGAAGTGCGCGCGGGCGACATCGCGGCGGCGGTGGGCCTGAAGGACGTCACCACCGGCGACACGCTGTGCGCGCAGGACCACATCATCACGCTTGAGCGCATGGTGTTCCCGGAGCCCGTCATCTCGATGGCGGTGGAGCCGAAGACCAAGTCCGACCAGGAGAAGATGGGTCTGGCCCTGGGCCGTCTGGCGCAGGAAGATCCCTCGTTCCGTGTGCGCACCGACGAAGAGTCCGGCCAGACCATCATCTCCGGCATGGGCGAGCTGCACCTGGAAATCATCGTCGACCGCATGAAGCGCGAGTTCAACGTGGAAGCCAACGTGGGCAAGCCGCAGGTGGCCTATCGCGAGACCATCCGCAAGGCGGTGAAGCAGGAAGGCAAGTTCGTGCGCCAGTCGGGCGGTCGCGGCCAGTACGGCCACATCGTCATCGAAATGTCGCCGGTCGAGCGTGGCGTCGGTTTCTCGTACGAGAGCGCCATCGTCGGTGGCGTGGTGCCGAAGGAATACGTGGCGGCCGCGGGCAAGGGCATCGAGGACGCCATGAAGAGCGGTCCGCTGGCCGGCTTCCCGGTCGTGGACGTCGCCATCAAGGCGGTCGACGGCTCGTTCCATGACGTCGACTCCAACGAAATGGCGTTCAAGGTCGCCGGCTCGATGGCCTTCAAGGAAGCTTTCAGCAAGGCCCAGCCGGTCCTGCTGGAGCCGATGATGAAGGTCGAGATCGTCACCCCGGAAGACTACCTGGGCGACGTGATGGGCGACGTGAGTCGTCGTCGCGGCATCCTGCAGGGCCAGGACGACAGTCCGTCCGGCAAGGTGATCAACGCGATGGTGCCGCTGGGCGAAATGTTCGGCTACGCCACCACGCTGCGCTCGATGTCGCAGGGTCGCGCCACGTTCTCGATGGAGTTCGACCACTACGCGGAAGCGCCGGCCAACATCGCCGACGCGGTCGTCAAGAAGAACTAAAAGCGGTGATTGGCGATCCGGGATCCGTGATTCGCGAGAACACGGGTCCCGCTCCAGGCCAATCACTAGTCACGAATCACGAATCACAGAGGTAAAGACCATGGCAAAGGGTAAGTTCGAACGCACCAAGCCCCACGTGAACGTGGGCACGATTGGTCACGTTGACCACGGCAAGACGACGCTGACGGCGGCGCTGACGAAGATCGGCGCGGAGCGTTTCGGTGGCGAGTTCAAGGCCTATGACGCGATCGACGCGGCGCCGGAAGAGAAGGCGCGCGGCATCACGATCTCGACGGCCCACGTGGAATACGAATCGGCCACGCGCCACTACGCGCACGTGGACTGCCCGGGCCACGCCGACTACGTGAAGAACATGATCACCGGTGCGGCGCAGATGGACGGCGCGATCCTCGTGTGCTCGGCCGCCGACGGCCCGATGCCGCAGACCCGCGAGCACATCCTGCTTTCGCGCCAGGTCGGCGTGCCGTACATCGTCGTGTTCCTGAACAAGGCCGACATGGTCGACGACGCCGAGCTGCTGGAGCTGGTGGAGATGGAAGTCCGTGAGCTGCTGAGCAAGTACGAGTTCCCGGGCGACGACACCCCGATCATCTCGGGCTCGGCCCGTCTGGCGCTGGAAGGCGACCAGAGCGAGATCGGCGTGCCGGCGATCCTGAAGCTGGTCGATGCGCTGGACAGCTGGATCCCGACCCCGGAGCGCGATGTCGACAAGCCGTTCCTGATGCCGGTGGAAGACGTGTTCTCGATCTCCGGTCGCGGCACCGTGGTGACCGGCCGTATCGAGCGCGGCGTGATCAAGGTGGGCGAGGAAATCGAGATCGTCGGTATCCGTCCGACCCAGAAGACCACGGTCACGGGCGTGGAAATGTTCCGCAAGCTGCTGGACCAGGGTCAGGCGGGCGACAACGCCGGTCTGCTGCTGCGCGGCACCAAGCGTGACGACGTGGAGCGTGGCCAGGTGCTGGCCAAGCCGGGTTCGATCACCCCGCACACCGAGTTCGAAGCCGAAGTGTACGTGCTGAGCAAGGACGAGGGCGGCCGTCACACCCCGTTCTTCAAGGGCTACCGTCCGCAGTTCTACTTCCGCACGACCGACATCACCGGTGCGGTGACGCTGCCGGAAGGCGTGGAGATGGTCATGCCGGGCGACAACGTGAAGATGGTGGTGACCCTGATCAACCCGGTGGCGATGGACGAAGGCCTGCGTTTCGCGATCCGCGAAGGCGGCCGTACGGTCGGCGCCGGCGTGGTGTCCAAGATCATCAAGTGACGTGACGGCGCGTCCGCGCCCAAGGCGCGGACGCCTCAGCCGGAACGTCATCCCCGCGCAAACGGGGATCCAGCGTCCGGCGGGCTACGAACAGGCGGACCGGAATCCCGGTCCGCCTGTTTTTTTGCAGAAAACCCTTCGCCATCAGCGATCGGATGCTGCAAACCAGCAAAACCTGCGCTATCATGCGCGCCCCTTGAGGGCCGCTTGGCCCGAAAGGAATCGCATGACCCGCCAGCGCCCCCTGGGAGGCCGCTGGTTCCTACCGCGAAAAGAGGTGCAGGAAGCGCCTCGTGTTCGCCAGACACGGAGTGTCGCGTGCCTTCCTGCAGGCCCTTGGGCCGGGCAGGGCGTCCCGGTGGTTGACGGGGTGTGTCACGCGTCCTATACTTTCATGTCTGGGCGGGCCGGTTTACCGGCTCGCCTAGTTTTTCAGGAAGAATCCTCAGCCGATCCGGCACTTTCCGTCCGTGGAGTCCACGCGGCCGGTGGGGAGCTGGAACAGCTTGGACTAACCGGGGCAAGGCATCCCAGAGGCCGCGCCCGTCGCTCTTTAACGAAGGAACTACCGCAATGGCGGACCAAAAGATCCGAATCCGGCTCAAGGCGTACGATCATCGTCTGATCGACCGCTCGGCCAGCGAGATCGTCGAGACGGCCAAGCGGACCGGCGCGCAAGTGCGCGGCCCGATCCCGCTGCCGACCAAGATCGAGCGCTACACCATCCTGGTTTCCCCGCACGTCGACAAGGACGCGCGTGACCAGTACGAGACCCGCACGCACAAGCGCGTGCTCGACATCGTCGACCCGAACGACAAGACCGTGGACGCGCTGATGAAGCTCGAGCTCGCGGCTGGCGTCGACGTGCAGATCAAGTTGACCTGAGGCCCACGACCATGACCGCGAAGAAATATTCGTTGGGTCTCGTCGGCCGCAAGGCTGGCATGACCCGCGTGTTCACCGAAGATGGCAAGTCCATTCCGGTGACGCTGATCGAAGCTACCCCCAACCGCATCACCCAGATCAAGACCCCGGAAACCGACGGCTACAGCGCCGTGCAGGTCGCCGTGGGCAGCCGTCGCGCCTCGCTCGTCACCAAGCCCGTCGCCGGTCACCTGGCCAAGGCCAAGGTCGAAGCCGGTCGTGGCCTGTGGGAGCTGCGCGTGGAAGCCGACAAGCTGGGCGACTTCACCGTCGGCGGCGAGATCAAGGCCGACATCTTCGAAGTCGGGCAGATCGTCGACGTCCAGGGCGTCACCAAGGGCAAGGGCTTCCAGGGCACCATCAAGCGCTGGAACTTCCGCATGGGCGACGCCACCCACGGTAACTCGCTGTCGCATCGCGCGCCGGGTTCGCTGGGTCAGCGCCAGACGCCGGGCCGCGTGTTCCCGGGCAAGAAGATGTCGGGCCACATGGGTGCCGTGCAGCAGAGCACGCAGAACCTGGAAGTCGTCCGCGTGGACGCCGAGCGCGGCCTGATCGCCGTCCGCGGCGCCGTGCCGGGTGCGCCGGGTGGCGACGTGATCGTGCGTCCGGCGAGCAAGGGTTGAGGAGAACGACCATGGAACTAGCCATTACAGGTAGCGCCAACAAGCTGTCGGTCTCCGACGACGTGTTCGGCCGCGAGTTCAGCGAGGATCTGGTCCACCAGGTCGTCGTTGCCTACCGCAACGCCGGTCGTGCCGGCACCAAGGCGCAGAAGACGCGCGCCGAAGTGAACGGCACCACCAAGAAGTCCAAGAAGCAGAAGGGCGGCGGCGCCCGTCACGGTGCCCTGACCGCGCCGATCTTCGTCGGCGGCGGCGTGACCTTCGCGGCCAAGCCGCGCAGCTTTGCGCAGAAGGTCAACCGCAAGATGTACCGCGCGGCCATCAGCTCCATCCTGTCCGAGCTGAACCGCCAGAACCGCCTGAAGGTCGTGGAAGCGTTCGATGTGGACGCCACCAAGACCAGCGCCCTGGTCGAGAAGCTGAAGGGCCTGGACCTGGGTCAGCGTCCGCTGATCGTCACCGAGGATGCCTCCGAGCACCTGTACCTGTCCGCCCGCAACCTTCCCTACGTGGAAGTGCGCGACGTGCAGGGCCTGGACCCGGCAGCGCTGGTCGGTGCCGACTCGGTGCTGATCACGGCCGACGCCGTCAAGAAGATCGAGGAGTGGCTGGCATGATCAGCAACGAAAAGATTTTTGCCGTGCTGCGTGCTCCGCGCGTCTCCGAAAAGACCGTGCGCCTGCAGGAACTCTCCAACCAATACGTCTTCGAAGTCTCGAACGATGCCACCAAGGCCGATGTGAAGGCCGCGGTCGAGCAGCTGTTCGACGTCAAGGTCGAGACGGTCAACGTGGTCAACGTCAAGGGCAAGAACAAGTCCTTCCGTAACCGCGCCGGCCGCCGCGGCGACTGGCGCAAGGCGTACGTGCGTCTGGCCGATGGTCAGGCCATCGACGTGTCGGCCAAGGCCTGAGGTAGACCCACATGCCATTGATGAAATTCAAGCCCACCTCCCCCGGTCGCCGTTCGGCGGTCCGCGTGGTGACGCCCGACCTGCACAAGGGTGCCCCGCATGCTGCGCTGCTCGAGAAGCAGAGCAAGTCCGGCGGTCGCAACCACCACGGTCGCATCACCACCCGTCATATCGGCGGTGGCCACAAGCAGCATTACCGCATCATCGACTTCAAGCGCGACAAGGAAGGCATCCCGGCGCGCGTGGAGCGGATCGAATACGATCCCAACCGCACCGCGCACATCGCGCTGCTGTGCTATGTCGATGGCGAGCGTCGCTACATCATCGCCCCCAAGGGCCTGAAGGCCGGTGACCAGGTCATCGCCGGTAGCGATGCCCCGATCAAGGCCGGCAACACGCTGCCGTTGCGCAACATCCCGGTCGGTACGACGATCCACGGCATCGAGCTGAAGCCGGGCAAGGGCGCGCAGATCGCGCGCGCCGCCGGCGCCGCCGTGCAGCTGGTGGCTCGCGAGCAGGGCTTCGCCACGCTGCGCCTCCGCTCCGGCGAAATGCGCAAGGTGCAGGTCGAGTGCCGCGCCACGGTGGGCGAAGTCGGCAACGACGAGCACAGCCTCGAGAAGCTGGGCAAGGCCGGCGCCAAGCGCTGGCGCGGTATCAAGCCGACCGTCCGCGGTGCGGCCATGAACCCGGTCGACCACCCGCACGGTGGTGGTGAGGCGAAGGCCGGCCAGGGCAACCCGCACCCGGTCACCCCGTGGGGTGTGCCGACCAAGGGTTACAAGACGCGCAAGAACAAGCGCACGCAGCAATTCATCGTCCGCGATCGTAGGGGCTAATCGACCATGGCACGTTCACTCAAGAAGGGCCCGTTCGTCGATCACCACCTCGTCAAGAAGGTGGAGGCCGCGGGCGGCAGCAAGAAGCCGATCAAGACCTGGTCGCGCCGTTCGATGATCCTGCCGGAAATGGTGGGTTTCACGATCGCCATCCACAACGGCAAGAACCACGTTCCGGTGCTGGTCAACGAGAACATGGTCGGCCACAAGCTCGGCGAGTTTGCCGTCACCCGTACCTTCAAGGGTCACGGTGGCGACAAGAAAGCCGGCGGCAAGAAGTAAGGAGAGATGACCATGGAAGCGAAAGCCATCCTGCGCACCGCGCGCATCTCCCCCCAGAAGGCCCGCCTGGTCGCCGACCAGGTGCGCGGTCTGCCCGCCGAACGCGCTGTCAACCTGCTGAAGTTCTCGGACAAGAAGGCTGCCCACCTGATCAAGAAGGTCGTGGAGTCCGCCATCGCCAACGCCGAGAACAACCAGGGCGCCGACGTCGACGAGCTGAAGGTCAAGACCATCATGGTCGACGAAGGTCCGATGCTGAAGCGTTTCATGGCCCGCGCCAAGGGCCGTGGCACCCGCATTCTGAAGCGCACCAGCCACATCACCGTGGTCGTGGGCGAGGGCAAATAAGTATGGGTCACAAAGTTCATCCGACCGGTATCCGCCTGGGCATCGCCAAGGACTGGAATTCCAAGTGGTTCGCCAACAAGCGCGACTACGCCGACTACCTCGCCGCGGACCTCAAGGTGCGCGAGATGCTTCGCAAGAAGCTGGCGCAGGCGGGCATTTCCAAGATCCTGATCGAGCGTCCGGCCAAGACCGCCCGCGTGACCATCCACACCGCCCGTCCGGGCGTGGTGATCGGCAAGCGCGGTGAGGACATCGAGAAGCTGCGCAAGGAAGTGAGCGACCTGATGGGCGTCCCGGCGCACATCAACGTCACCGAAGTGCGCAAGCCCGAGCTGGACGCCCAACTGGTGTCCGAATCGATCGCGCAGCAGCTGGAACGCCGCATCATGTTCCGTCGCGCCATGAAGCGCGCCGTCGGCAACGCGATGCGCCTGGGTGCCCTGGGCATCAAGGTCAACGTCGCTGGCCGCTTGAACGGCGCGGAAATCGCCCGTTCCGAGTGGTACCGCGAAGGCCGTGTGCCGCTGCACACGCTGCGTGCCGACATCGATTACGGTTTTGCCGAGGCGAAGACCACCTACGGCATCATCGGCATCAAGGTGTGGGTCTACAAGGGCGAAATCTTCGATTTCAGCCAGGTGGGTCAGGAGAAGCAGGACGACGCGCGCCCCGAGCGCAGCGAACGTCCGTCGCGCCCGGCTCGTGACCGCGACGCGAGGTAATCAGTCATGTTGCAACCCAAGCGAACCAAGTACCGCAAGATGCACAAGGGCCGTAACGAAGGCCTGAGCTGGAGCGGCAACCTCGTCAGTTTCGGCGAGTACGGCCTGAAGGCCACGGCGCACGGTCAGCTGACCGCGCGCCAGATCGAGGCGGCCCGCCGCTCGATCAGCCGCTACGTCAAGCGCGGCGGCAAGATGTGGATCCGTGTGTTCCCCGACAAGCCCATCACCAAGAAGCCCATCGAAGTCCGCATGGGTTCGGGTAAGGGCAACGTCGAATACTGGGTCGCCCAGATCCAGCCGGGCCGCATGATCTATGAAATCGAAGGCGTCAGCGAGGACATCGCGCGCGAGGCGTTCCGCCTGGCCGCGGCCAAGCTGTCGGTCACCACCACTTTCGTGACCCGGACGGTGCGCTAATGGAACTCAAGCAACTCCGCGAGAAATCGGCTGACGAGCTGAAGGCCCACCTGACCGAGCTGCGCAAGGAGCAGTTCTCCCTGCGCATGCAGAAGGTGACCGGCCAGCTGCCGAAGACGCATGAAACCCGCCGGGTCCGCCGCGAGATCGCTCGCGTCAAGACCCTGCTGGGCAGCCAGAAGTAAGGAGCGACCAAGATGAGCGATAACAAAGACAAAGCGCAACGCACCATCGAAGGCCGCGTCGTCAGCAACAAGATGGACAAGACGGTCACCATCCTGGTGGAGCGTCAGGTCAAGCACGCCCTGTACGGCAAGTACATCAAGCGTTCCACCAAGCTGCACGCGCACGACGCGGACAACAGCTGCAAGGAAGGCGACGTGGTGCGTGTGACCGAGATCGCCCCGATGTCCAAGACCAAGAACTGGCGCGTGGTGGAAATCATCACCCGCGCGGCCGAATAAAGGAGATCTGACTCATGATCCAGATGCAGAGCTACCTTGACGCGGCCGACAACTCCGGTGCCAAAGAACTGATGTGCATCAAGGTGCTGGGCGGCTCCAAGCGCCGCTACGCCGGCATCGGCGACATCATCAAGGTGACCGTCAAGGACGCCATCCCGCGTGGCAAGGTCAAGAAGGGCGAAGTCTACGACGCGGTCGTCGTGCGCACCCGCAAGGGCGTCCGTCGCCCCGACGGTTCGCTGATCCGCTTCGATGGCAACGCCGCCGTCCTGCTGAACAACAAGCAGGAGCCGATCGGCACCCGCATTTTCGGGCCCGTGACCCGCGAGCTGCGTTCCGAGAAGTTCATGAAGATCGTTTCGCTCGCGCCTGAAGTGCTCTGAGCGGAGGACATACAAATGGCTAACCGTATCAAGAAGGGCGACCAGGTCGTCGTCACCGCCGGCAAGGACAAGGGCAAGAAGGGCGACGTGGTGCGCGTGGACGGCGATCGCGTGGTCGTCTCCAACGTCAATGTCGTCAAGCGCCACACCAAGCCGAACCCGCAGGCCGGTATCGCGGGTGGCGTGGTGGAGAGCGAGCGCTCGATCCACATTTCCAATGTCGCGCTGTTCAACCCGGCAACGGGCAAGGGCGAGCGTATCGGTTTCAAGGTGCTGGAGGATGGACGCAAACTGCGTGTGTTCCGCTCCAGCGGTGAGGCGCTCGACGCCTGAGGAATGACATGACCACTCGTCTCGAAAAAATCTACAAGGAAGAAGTGGCGCCGGCTCTGATGAAGAAGTTCGGCTACACCAATCCGATGGAAGTGCCGAAGATCACCAAGATCACCATCAACATGGGTGTGGGTGAAGCGGCGACCAACAAGAAGATCTTGGAAAACGCCGTGGCCGACCTGGCCAAGATCACCGGCCAGAAGCCGATCACGACCAAGTCCCGCGTATCGGTGGCTTCGTTCAAGATCCGCGACGGCTGGCCGATCGGCTGCAAGGTGACCCTGCGTCGCGCCAAGATGTACGAATTCCTGGACCGCCTGATCAGCATCTCGCTGCCGCGCGTCCGCGACTTCCGTGGCGTGTCCGGCCGTTCGTTCGACGGTCGCGGCAACTACAACATGGGCGTGAAGGAACAGATCATCTTCCCGGAAATCGACTTCGACGCCGTCGACGCGATCCGCGGCATGGATATCGCCATCACGACGACCGCCAAGAACGACGCCGAAGCCAAGGCGCTGCTCGAAGCGTTCAAGTTCCCGTTCCGCAACTGATTCGCTAGGAAAACGACATCATGGCAAAGACCTCGATGGTCAACCGCGACATCAAGCGGGAAAAGCTGGCCAAGCAGTACGCCGCCAAGCGCGACGCGCTGAAGAAGATCATCTCCAGCCAGAACGCTTCGTACGAAGAGAAGGCGGACGCGGTGGTCAAGCTGCAGAAGCTGCCGCGCGACTCCTCGCCGAGCCGTCAGCGCAACCGCTGCGAGCTGTCCGGTCGTTCGCGTGGCGTGTACCGCAAGTTCGGCCTAGGTCGCAACATGCTGCGCAAGGCCACCATGAACGGCGACGTTCCCGGCCTGCGCAAGGCTAGCTGGTAAGGATGCCAGCGGGCGCCCTCAGGGGCTCCCCTGCGGTTTCAAGGACAAGTCCGGCACATGCCGGACTTGTTGTTGTACAATGTTTGGCTCCCGTGGCTCGGCCAGGGGAGGGCTGGTGAACCGGCCGCCCGCCTGGGGGTTTCCAGGGACAACACGAGATTTTCGCGAAAGCGGATATCGGTGCTACTCATAAGGCAGACTCTCATGAGCATGACTGATCCCATCGCCGACATGCTGGTGCGCATTCGCAATGCCGCCGCTGTGGGCAAGCCGACGGTGAAGATGCCGTCCTCCAAGATCAAGACCTCGATCGCCAACGTCCTCAAGGCGGAAGGCTACATCGGCGACGTCCGCGTGACGAAGACCGAGAACAACAAGGCCGAGCTCGAAATCGTCCTGAAGTACTTCGAAGGCAAGCCCGTCATCGAGAAGCTGAGCCGCGTGTCCCGTTCGGGTCTGCGCCAGTACCGTGGCAAGGCTGAACTGCCCAAGGTCCTCGGTGGCCTCGGCGTCGCCATCATCTCCACCTCGAAGGGCATCATGACCGATGCGCAGGCCCGTGCGGCCGGCGTGGGTGGTGAAGTCCTGTGCTTCGTGGCCTAAGCGAAGGAGCCCAGACATGTCCCGCGTAGCCAAGAAGCCGATCAATCTCCCGAAGGGCGTCGAACTGAATGCCCAGGGTGAAACCCTCAACGTCAAGGGCCCGAAGGGCACCCTGTCCATCGCCAAGCCGGCCGGCGTCGAACTGAACGTCGACAACGGTACGGTGAACCTGTCGCCGGCCACCCCGGCCGACGACGCCATCACCGGCACCATTCGCGCGATCCTGGCCAACATGGTCAAGGGCGTGTCGGAGGGTTTCGAGCGCAAGCTCGAGCTGGTGGGCGTGGGTTACCGCGCCGCGATGCAGGGCAAGGACCTGAACCTGTCGCTGGGTTTCTCCCATCCGATCCTGTTCAAGACGCCGGAAGGCATCACCATCGCCACCCCGACCCAGACCGAAATCCTGGTGCAGGGCGCCGACAAGCAGCGCGTTGGTGAAGTCGCCGCCAAGATCCGCGGTTTCCGTCCGCCGGAGCCCTACAAGGGCAAGGGCGTGAAGTACTCCGACGAAACCATCATCCGCAAGGAAGCGAAGAAGGCCTAACCGGGCTTTCGGCTTCGAGGAACCAGATCATGAGCATCAAGAACACCGCCCGTCTGCGTCGCGCCAAGTCGACCCGCGCGCACATCCGCGAGCTCGGCGTGCCCCGCCTGTCGGTGCTGCGCACCGGCCAGCACATCTACGCCCAGCTGTTCACCGCCGACGGCGCCAAGGTCATCGCCTCCGCCAATACCCTGCAGGCGGACGTCAACGACGGCCTGAAGAATGGCAAGAACAGCGACGCCGCGGCCCGCGTGGGCAAGGTCATCGCCGAACGCGCCAAGGCTGCGGGCATCGAGAAGGTCGCGTTCGACCGCTCGGGCTACCGTTACCACGGCCGCATCAAGGCCCTGGCCGACGCGGCCCGCGAAGGCGGCCTGCAGTTCTAATCCTGAAGGGCATGGAGGAGACTCCATGCCCTGTCCTGCCGGCGCGGGCTGCGCCGGGCGCGATCGCTCTTCTGCATCGATCGTTGCGTCACCGCTCCACACCACAACCATAAGCGGCCAAGCCGTACATACCTCATCAATCAAGGAATCCAAGCAATGGCAGAAGAACGTCAGCCGCGGGGCCGCGATCGCGACCGCAACCGCGAAGAGAAAGTCGACGATGGCATGATCGAGAAGCTGGTCGCGGTCAACCGCGTCAGCAAGACCGTCAAGGGCGGCCGCCAGTTCACCTTCACCGCACTGACGGTGGTGGGCGACGGCAACGGCAAGATCGGTTTCGGCTACGGCAAGGCCCGCGAAGTGCCGGTCGCCATCCAGAAGTCGATGGAATACGCCCGCAAGGGCATGCTCAACGTCGACCTGAACAACGGTACGTTGTGGCACCCGGTGAAGGCCGGCCACGGCGCGGCGCGCGTGTTCATGCAGCCGGCCTCGGAAGGTACCGGCGTGATCGCCGGCGGCGCCATGCGTGCCGTGCTGGAAGCGGTCGGCGTGAAGAACGTGCTGGCCAAGGCCGTCGGCTCGCGCAACCCGATCAACCTGGTACGCGCCACGCTGAAGGGCCTGAGCGACATGCAGTCGCCCTCGCGCATCGCGGCCAAGCGCGGCAAGAAGGTGGAGGAACTCCTCAATGGCTAACGAGTCCAACAAGACCGTCAAGGTGCGCCTGGTGCGCGGCCTGCGTGGTTCCCAGTCGCGCCACCGCCTGTCGGTGAAGGCGCTGGGCCTGAACAAGCTCAACGATGTGCGTGAACTGAAGGACAGCCCGCAGGTGCGCGGTCTGATCGCCAAGGTCCACTACCTCGTCAAGGTCGAGGAGTAATCAACATGCGTCTCAACACACTGAAGCCCGCCGACGGCGCCCGTACCGAACGCACCCGCGTCGGTCGCGGTATCGGTTCCGGCCTGGGCAAGACCGCCGGTCGCGGCCACAAGGGTTCGTTCGCGCGCGCCGGCAAGGGCAAGATCAAGGCGAAGTTCGAAGGCGGCCAGATGCCGCTGATCAAGCGTCTGCCGAAGGTCGGTTTCCGCTCCAAGCTCAAGCTGGATTGCGCCGAAGTGCTGTCGTACCAGCTGGAGAAGCTGGAAGCCGGCGAGATAGACTTCGCCGCGCTGCGTGCCGCCAAGCTGGTGCCCAGCACCGCCAAGCGCGCCAAGATCGTCAAGAAGGGCGAGCTGACCAAGAAGTTCGTGCTGAAGGGCGTGGCCGCCACGGCCGGTGCCAAGGCCGCCATCGAGGCTGCCGGCGGCAGCGTGCAGGAGTAACGGACGCATGGCGCAGGGTAATGCCGCCGGTGCGCTGGCAGGCGCAGGCAAGTTCACCGAACTCCGCCAGCGCCTGCTGTTCGTGCTGGGTGCGCTGATCGTCTACCGGATCGGCTGCTTCATCCCGGTCCCGGGCGTCAATCCCGATGCCATGCTTGCGATGATGCAGGCGCAGGGCGGCGGCATCGTGGACATGTTCAACATGTTCTCGGGCGGCGCCCTGCACCGTTTCAGCATCTTCGCGCTGAACGTCATGCCCTACATCTCGGCCTCGATCGTGATGCAGTTGGGCGTGCACATCTTCCCCAGCCTGAAGGCGCTGCAGAAGGAAGGCGAGTCCGGTCGCCGCAAGATCACCCAGTACTCGCGCATCGGCGCCGTGCTGCTGGCGATCGTGCAGGGCGGCAGCATCGCGACCGCGCTGCAGAACCAGGTCGCGCCGGGCGGCATGCCGGTGGTGTACGCCCCGGGCATGGGCTTCGTGCTGACCGCGGTGGTGGCGCTGACCGCCGGTACCATCTTCCTGATGTGGATCGGCGAGCAGGTCACCGAGCGCGGCATCGGCAACGGCGTCTCGCTGATCATCTTCGCGGGCATCGTGGCGGGCCTGCCGGGCGCGGTCATCCAGACCGTCGGTGCCTTCCGCGACGGTACGCTGAGCTTCATCTCGCTGCTGGTGATCGCGGTGGTGGTGCTGGGCTTCACGTTCCTGGTGGTGTTCGTGGAACGCGGGCAGCGACGGATCACGGTGAACTACGCACGCCGCCAGGGCGGTCGCAACGCGTACATGAACCAGACGTCGTTCCTGCCGCTCAAGCTCAACATGGCCGGCGTCATTCCGCCGATCTTCGCCTCCAGCATCCTGGCCTTCCCGGCCACGCTGGCGATGTGGTCCGGCCAGAACAGCGGCGCGACCACGTGGCTGCAGCGCATCTCCAATGCGCTGGCGCCGGGTGAGCCGCTGCACATGATCGTGTTCGCTGCGATGATCATCGGCTTCGCGTTCTTCTACACGGCGCTGGTGTTCAACTCGCAGGAAACCGCTGAGAACCTGAAGAAGTCCGGTGCGCTGATCCCGGGCATCCGTCCCGGCAAGGCCACCGCCGACTACGTCGACGGCGTGCTGACGCGACTGACCGCGATCGGCTCGATGTACCTGGTTGCGGTCTGCCTGTTGCCGGAAGTGATGCGCACCCAGCTGGGCACCTCGTTCTACTTCGGCGGCACCTCGCTGCTGATCGTGGTGGTGGTGGTGATGGACTTCATCGCGCAGATCCAGGCGCATCTGATGTCCCACCAGTACGAGAGCCTGTTGAAGAAGGCGAATCTGAAGGGCGGTTCGCGGGGCGGTCTTGCCCCCCGTGGCTGAGGTATAATCGCGGGCTTCCCGCACCAGTCCGGCCTTCAGGGCCGGCTGACTTAGATGGGCGGCCCCCGCAGCGATCCGGTGCGGGGGTGAGAACCGGCCAGTCCCTGCGCCAGAGTAGCGCGGGCGGGGCAGGGCAGGGGGGAAACCCCGGCTTGGCACCAGGCAGGTTCCGGCGCCGGAGCATGGGCACACTCCCCATGCCGGTCCGAAGTCGGCTCTGCCGGCACGGGCTTCCCGTAAACACCGGATCTTGCTAGAATTTCCAGTTCACTCCGCCTGTCTGCGCGAATCCCGCCCGGGATGACCGTACACGGGCCAATACTCACAGTTGGAGAGCCGCGTCATGGCGCGTATTGCAGGTGTCAACCTGCCTGCCCAGAAGCATGTCTGGGTCGGTTTGCAAAGCATCTACGGCATTGGCCGTACCCGTTCCAAGAAGGTCTGCGAAGCCGCCGGCGTCGCCTCGACCACCAAGATCCGCGACCTGTCGGAGCCGGAAGTCGAGCGCCTGCGCGCCGAAGTCGGCAAGTACGTGGTCGAGGGCGACCTGCGCCGTGAAGTCGGCATCGCGATCAAGCGCCTGATGGACCTGGGTTGCTACCGCGGTCTGCGCCATCGTCGCGGCCTGCCGCTGCGTGGCCAGCGCACCCGCACCAATGCCCGCACCCGCAAGGGTCCGCGCAAAGCCATCAAGAAGTAAGGGGCGACCATCATGGCCAAGCCAGCAGCTGCCAAAGTCAAGAAGAAGATCAAGCGCGTCATCACCGACGGCGTCGCCCACGTCCACGCTTCTTTCAACAACACCATCGTCACCATCACCGACCGCCAGGGCAACGCGCTCTCGTGGGCGACCTCCGGTGGTGCCGGTTTCCGCGGTTCCCGCAAGTCCACGCCGTTCGCGGCGCAGGTCGCTGCCGAAAAGGCCGGCCGTGCAGCCCTGGACTACGGCGTGAAGTCGCTGGAAGTCCGCATCAAGGGCCCGGGTCCGGGTCGCGAGTCGGCCGTGCGTTCGTTGAACAACGTGGGCTACAAGATCACCAACATCATCGACGTGACGCCGATCCCGCACAACGGGTGCCGTCCGCCGAAAAAGCGTCGCGTCTAAGGGGGCGATAAGAAATGGCTCGTTATATCGGTCCTACCTGTAAGCTCGCGCGCCGTGAAGGCGCCGACCTGTCGCTCAAGAGCCCGGCCCGCGCGCTGGACTCCAAGTGCAAGCTGGAGCAGAAGCCCGGCCAGCACGGCGCCACCGCCCGCAAGGGCAAGCTGTCCGACTACGCCACCCAGCTGCGCGAGAAGCAGAAGGTCAAGCGTATCTACGGTCTGCTGGAGCGCCAGTTCCGCAACTACTACAAGAAGGCCTCGACCAAGAAGGGCAACACCGGCGAGAACCTGCTGCAGCTGCTGGAAACCCGTCTCGACAACGTCATCTACCGCATGGGTTTCGCCGTGACCCGTCCGGCCGCCCGCCAGCTGGTCTCGCACCGTGGCGTGCTGGTCAACGGCAAGCCGGTCAACCTGCCGTCCTACCAGGTCAAGGCCGGTGACGCGATCGCGCTGTCGGAGAAGGCCCAGAAGCAGCTCCGCGTGCAGGAGTCGCTGACGGTCGCCGAGCAGCTCGACCTCAACCCGTCGTGGGTCGAAGTCGACGCCAAGAAGTTCAGCGGCGTGTTCAAGGCAGTTCCGGCGCGTTCGGACCTGCCCGCCGACATCAACGAAGCGCTGATCGTCGAGTTGTACTCGAAGTAATTCATTCACGCACCCCCGGGCGACCGGGGGACCGCAGGAGACAAAGCAACATGACGGGTATTACTCAGCAAGTGCTGCGCCCCCGCGGCCCGCAGATCGAGCGCCTGACCGGCAATCGCGCGAAAGTGGTCATCGAACCGCTGGAGCGTGGTTACGGCCATACGCTCGGCAATGCGTTGCGCCGCGTGCTGCTGTCGTCGATCCCCGGCTTCGCGATCACCGAAGTCGAGATCGATGGCGTGCTGCACGAATACAGCACCATCGAAGGCATGCAGGAAGACGTGCTGGAAGTGCTGTTGAACCTGAAGGATGTGGCCATCCGCATCCACAGCGGCGACTCCTCCACGCTGAGCCTGGCCAAGCAGGGCCCGGGCGTGGTGACCGCCGGCGACATCAAGACCGACCACAACGTCGAAATCCTCAACCCGGAACTGGTCATCTGCAACCTGACCAAGGACACGGCGCTGAACATGCGCCTGAAGATCGAGCGTGGTTTCGGCTACCAGCCGGCTGCTGCCCGCCGTCGTCCCGACGAGGAAACCCGCGTGATCGGCCGCCTGGTGCTGGACGCCTCGTTCTCGCCGGTCCGTCGCGTCGCGTACGCGGTGGAAGCCGCGCGCGTCGAGCAGCGCACCGACCTGGACAAGCTGGTCCTGGACATCGAGACCAACGGCACGATCGATGCCGAGGAAGCCGTGCGCACCGCCGCCGACATCCTCAGCGACCAGCTGTCGGTGTTCGGTGACTTCACGCACCGCGACCGCGGCGCGCCGAAGCAGGCCGCCAGCGGCGTGGATCCGGTGCTGCTGCGCCCGATCGACGACCTGGAGCTGACCGTGCGTTCGGCCAACTGCCTGAAGGCCGAGAGCATCTACTACATCGGCGACCTGATCCAGAAGACGGAAGTCGAACTGCTCAAGACCCCGAACCTCGGCAAGAAGTCGCTGACCGAGATCAAGGAAGTCCTGGCGCAGCGCGGCCTGTCCCTGGGCATGAAGCTGGAGAACTGGCCGCCGGCCGGTGTCGCCCAGCACGGCATGCTCGGCTGATGATGCGACACGGAACTCCCGCGTCCGCGCGGGAGTTCCTCTGCTTCAAACGCGTTACCCATGCCGACGGACCTGAAGGTCCGCGGTTATCCGGTCAGGGACGGCCGGTTCGGACCACCCGCAGTCCATTGTTGCACCGCCTGGAAGGCGACAGCGAAATCCAACGACCAACCATTCACCAGGAACCACACCCATGCGCCACCAGAAAGCCGGTCGCAAGTTCAACCGCACCAGCGCCCATCGCGAAGCGATGTTCCGCAACATGGCCGCCTCGCTCATCAAGCACGGCCTGATCAAGACCACCCTGCCGAAGGCCAAGGAACTGCGCCGCGTCGCCGAGCCGCTGATCACCCTCGGCAAGGTCGATGGCGTCGCCAACCGCCGCCTCGCCTTCTCGCGCCTGCGCGACAAGGAAGCCGTCGGCACGCTGTTCACCACCCTGGGTCCGCGTTACCAGTCGCGTCCGGGTGGCTACCTGCGCATCCTGAAGTGCGGCTTCCGTGCCGGCGACAATGCGCCGATGGCGTACGTCGAGCTGGTCGACCGTCCGGAAGCGGCGGCCGAGTAAGCCCCGCCTCCCGCAGCACACCAGAAACCCCGGCCGACGCCGGGGTTTTTGTTTGCCGGCCCTCCGGCGTCGGGGGCGGCAAGCCGCCACGGGTTACGTCCGGCGTCCCACGCATGGATAATGCGGGCACGACCTCATTCCGCCGGTGCCGATGAATCCTCTTCGCTGGAGTTTCCGCGCGCAGTGCCTGCTGGGTTTCGCGATCTGCGCAGGCCTGCTGGGCTATGCGTTGTACGTGCAGTTCGTGGGCCAGTTGGAACCGTGCCCGTTCTGCATCTTCCAGCGGCTGGCGTTCGCCGCCACCGGTGTGCTGTTCCTGCTCGGCGCGCTGCATGGACCGCGCCGGCCCGCAGGCCGCAAGGTCTATGGGGTGCTGGCGTTCCTCGGCGCCGCGACCGGTATCGGCATCGCCGGCAGGCACGTGTGGGTGCAGCTCTATCCGCCGCTGATGCCGAGCTGCGGTCCCGGCTGGGACTACATGATCGAGAACAACACCTGGCTGGGCGTGGTGCAGAAGGTGCTGACCGCGAAGGGCGACTGCAGCACGATTGACTGGAGTTTCCTCGGCCTGACCATGCCGATGTGGAGCCTGGTCTGGTTCGTGCTGCTGGCGGTCTGGGCGCTCTGGATCGGCTTCCGCGCCCGCAGGACCTCGACTTTCCGCTGATTTGACGCGGCGCATCCATCTGGCACGATGGTGGGCCCGCAGGAGTCCCCCATGAATCCGTCCGACCGCAACTTGCGCGCCGTCACCCTGCCGCCGAACTGGGCGCCGGACAGCTGGCGCCAGCGCCCGGCGATGCAGATGCCCACCTATCCGGATGCGGGGGCGCTCGAGGCTGCGCTGGCCGAACTGCGCCAGTTGCCGCCGCTGGTGACCTCGTGGGAGATCTTCTCGCTGAAGAAGCAGTTGGCCGAGGCGCAGGAAGGCAAGCGCTTCCTGCTGCAGGGCGGCGACTGCGCGGAGAACTTCAGCGACTGCGAGTCCGGGCTGATCTCCAATCGGTTGAAGGTGCTGCTGCAGATGAGCCTGGTGCTGGTGCACGGGCTGCGCCTGCCGGTCGTGCGCGTCGGCCGCTTCGCGGGCCAGTACGCCAAGCCCCGCTCAGCGGATACCGAAACCCGCGATGGCGTGTCGCTGCCCAGCTACCGCGGCGATGTGGTCAATGCGCCCGAGTTCACCGCCGAAGCACGCGTGCCCGACCCGCGCCGCATGATCAAGGCGCACGCGCGTTCGGCCATGACGATGAACTTCGTGCGGGCGCTGATCGATGGCGGCTTCGCCGACCTGCACCATCCCGAATACTGGAACCTCAACTGGGTCGGCTATTCGCCGCTGGCCGACGAGTACCAGCAGATGGTCGCCTCCATCGGCGATGCGGTGAGGTTCATGGAGACGTTGTCGGGTTCGGAGGTGCACAACCTCAACCGGATCGACTTCTACACCTCGCACGAAGCGCTGCTGCTGCCCTACGAGGAAGCGCTGACCCGCGAGGTACCGCGGCAGTGGGGCTGGTTCAACCTCAGCACGCACTATCCGTGGATCGGCATGCGCACCGCCGCCGTCGATGGCGCGCACGTGGAATACCTGCGCGGCGTGCGCAATCCCATCGCCATCAAGGTGGGGCCGTCGGTCACGCCGGACCAGCTGCTGCGCCTGATCGACGTGCTGAATCCGGAAGACGAAGCCGGCCGCCTGACCTTCATCCATCGCATGGGCGCGACCCAGATCGCGGAGAGGCTGCCGCCCCTGCTGGATGCGGTGCGCCGCGACGGCCGGCGCGTGCTGTGGGTCTGCGATCCGATGCACGGCAACACCGAAAGCACGAGCAACGGGTTCAAGACGCGCCGCTTCGACAACGTGCGCAGCGAGGTCGAGCAGTCGTTCGACCTGCATGCCGCCGCCGGCACGCGACTGGGCGGCGTACACCTGGAGCTGACCGGCGAGGACGTCACCGAGTGCACCGGCGGCGCGCGCGAACTGACCGACGCGGACCTGAAGCGTGCCTACCGGTCCACGGTCGATCCGCGGCTCAACTACGAGCAGTCGCTGGAGATCGCGATGAGCATCGTCCGCAAGCAGAACCAGGTGGCCGCGCCCGCGTCGCGCTGATCCGTGCTAGGACGCCGCGCTGCCGGCGTCGGCGGCCGGCTGCGGGATCTCCCAGGTCCTGCCGCGGGCGTAGAGCCTGGCGAATTCGGCGGCGGGCAACGGCTCGCTGAAATAGTTGCCCTGGAGTTCGTCGCAGCCGTTGGCGGCCAGCCACGCCGCCTGCTCGCGGGTCTCCACGCCCTCGGCGATCGTCCGGCACTGCAATTGAGCCGCCAGGCCGATGATCGCGCGCGTGATGGCGGCCTGATTGGGTTCTGCCACGTCGCGGACGAACGACTGGTCGATCTTCAGCACGTTGAATCCGTAGTTGCCCAGGTAGCTGAGGCTGGAAAACCCGGTGCCGAAGTCGTCGATGGCGATGCGGACGCCCAGCGCCTTCAATGCGCGCAGCGTGCGGTCGGTGCGTTGCACGTCCCGCATCAGCGTGGTCTCGGTGACCTCCAGCTCGAGGAATTCGGCGGCCAGCCCGCTGTCCTGCAGCGCGTCCACCACGGTGTCCACCAGTTCGTTGGTGTCGAAATTCGCCGCGGCGATGTTGACCGAGACGCGGATGGGCGGCAGGCCTGCCTGCTGCCAGATCCGGTTCTGCCGGCATGCCGCGCGGATCGCCCAGTGGTCGATGTCGACGATGAGGTTGGTCTCTTCGGCGATCGGCAGGAACTCGCCGGGCATCATCAGCCGGTCGCCGCGCTGCCAGCGCGCCAGTCCCTCGACGCCCACGATGCGGCCGCTGGCGCGGTCGACCTGTGGCTGGTAGTGCAGCGACAGGTCGCCGTTGCGCAGGCTGCGGCGCAGGCTGTTCTCCAGTTCGATGCGCGCATCCACGCTGGAGGCGAGTTCGCGCGTGTAGAAGCGGGTGGCGTTGCGGCCGTTGCGCTTGGCCAGGTACATGGCCGCATCGGCGCGCATCATGAGCGTGGCGGCATCGTAGCCGTCTTCCGGGAACAGGCTGATGCCGATGCTGAAGGCCTGGTGCAGTTCGTGCGATGCCACCGTGTACGGCGTGCCTGCCAGGGCCAGCAGGCGATCGGCGATCTGCAGCACGCTGTCGCGCGCCAGCACGTTGGGCAGCAGCACCACGAACTCGTCGCCACCGGTGCGGTACACCGTGCCGAGGTTGCCGATGTTGCGCTGGATGCGGCGCGCCACCTGCTGCAGCAGCTCGTCGCCGGTATGGTGGCCGAGGGCGTCGTTGACGTGCTTGAAGAGGTCGAGGTCCAGGAACAGCACCGCGATGCCGTTGCCGTGGTTGGTCGCATGGGTGATGGCCTGGCCCAGGCGCTCGTTGAGCTGCAGGCGGTTGGGCAGCCCGGTCAGCACGTCGTGGTGGGCGAGATACGTCATGCGCGAACTGAGGGCGCGGGATTCGGTGATGTCGCGCAGCACCATCACCGTGCCGACCATGCGCTCGTCGCGGTCGTGGATGGCGGACAACGAGCGTTCGACCAGCATGCGGCTGTTGTCCCGGCGCACCAGTTGCAGGTCGCCCGGCTGCACGATCGGCTGCAGCGCGTCGTCGGCGTGCGGCGTTTCAGAGCGCACCAGCGGGGCGACCTGGTCCAGCGGCTTGCCCAGCGCCTGCTCCAGGCTCCAGCCGCAGAGTGCCTCTGCGGTTGGATTCATGTAGGTCACGCGGCTCTCGCCGTCCACGGTGATCACCGCTTCGCTGATCGAGGTGAGCGTGACTTCGGCCAGTTCGTTGGCATCGTGCAGGGCATGTTCCAGCCGGGCCTTCTCGGTGATGTCGATGGACATGACGAAGAAGCCGCAGACCGTGCCGGTGTCGTCGGTATCGGGCGTGTAGAAGCTGTGCATCCGCCGCGTGCCATCGGCGGTGGCGAGGCTGCTCTCGAGCTCGCCTTCGCGCCCGGCGAGCGCCGTCTCGATGTGGGGCAGGTGGCGGAGGTAGGCCTGTTCGCCGAAGAGCTCGCGCATCGGGATGCCGGCCACCGGGGGCGTTCGCCAGCGCACCAGTTCGGCGAACGCACGGTTGTGGAAGACCAGACGATGCTGCACGTCGAACTGCGCGATCAGCGCGGGCAGGCGGTCGGTGACGCGCTTGAGATGGTCGCGCGCCATCGCCAGTTCACGGTGGGCCTGGCGTTGCTCGCTGACGTCGTTGCCCATCAGGTACCAGCCGGCGATCTTCCTGCCGGACTCGATGTCCGGCACCAGGTAAAGGTGCACGGGGCGCGCCGGTCGTCCCAGCTCGGCGTCCCAGGCGGTCCAGTGGTCCGGGGTGCAGTCGCGCATCGCGCGCTTCAGCGACGCCAGGAACTCCGGCGCGTCCGCATGCACATCGTCCACCTGCCGGTCGCTCCATTCCTCCGGTGAGCCCGACCAAGTACGGCATGCGCGGTTGGCGAAGCCGTAGCGGCCGTCGGCGTCGATGTAGGCGATCAGTGCCGGCAGGTGATCGGCCACGGCATCGAGCAGGGCCCGGCTGCGGCGCTCCGTGCGCGCCAGGTTGTGCAACAGCAGGAACAGCAGCAGGCCCAGCCCGATGCCGCACAGCGTCAGCAGCGCGATGGACGCCAGCCCGGGCATCGCTTCGTGCAGCGGCGGCGATCGCAGGACCAGTCGCCATTCGCTTCCCAGCAGCTGCAGCGCGCGTTGCTCGGTGAAGGCCGGTTGCCAGCCGTCGCCGTAGCGGCGCGTGAGTGCCGTTGTCTGGAAGATCGGCGTGTCGCCGTGATCGGCCGCGAGCAGTTGGAGATCGAATTCGCCGTCGTTGCCGTGGCCGATGGCCTCTTCCATCACGCGCTTCCAGCCGAAGCCGGCGGTGGCGAAGCCGCGCAGGAGGCTTCGCCGCGCCTCCTGGCCATCGCGCGCCGCCACCGGATCGGCATACACCGGCGCGTAAAGCAGGAAGCCGGGAATGCCCGGAATGCCGCGGGAGCTATCACCCAGCGCGACCAGCGATGCCGCCGCCAGCTCGCCGCTGTCCCGTGCCGTCTCGACGGCGCGCCGCCGCACCGGTTCGGCGAGCATGTCCTTGCCGAGCAGCGGGCGCATGCCGGGAGTGTCGGGATACAGCAGGTCGAGCACGACGTACTCGTCGCGGTCGCCGGCCGGATGGATCGCGAACGCGTCGCCGTGGTGCGCGCGCTGCGCGGCCAGGTAGGCATCGCGCTGCGCCAGGTCCACGCGGCGGGCGAACCCGATGCCGTGCACGCCGGCGCGCCGCCGTGTGACCTGCAGCTTCTCGGCGAAGGTGCGGAAGCTGTCCTGCTCGATGCTCTCGTAGCCCTCCAGCACGGCGGCCGCGGCGCGCACGGTGTCCTCATAGGCGTTCATGTGCGTGGTGACCGCCGTCGCCACCGCGTCGGTCCGCGCCTGGAACTGCGCGCGCGCGTGTTCGCGGGCCTGCTGCCAGGCGGTCGCGCCCGACCACAACGACAGCAGGCAGGCGATCACCAGCACACCCCAGGCCAGCGAATTCAGATTGCGCTGCCGCCGGCGGGCCGTGGATCCGGATCCACTGAACGTCCGCAGTTCCGCTGCCCGGTCCGCGCCTGACTCCACGCGTGCATTCCCCGCCTGCTGGTTGGCGGTTATGACGCCACGAACCTGCAGGCGCTGCAAGCATTCTCTGGCGCGTGATGGCTCACATTTCCGGCGGCCCCGGCCGGGGCTCAGCCGCGCGGCGTGCGCACCGGCAGTGTCGGCCAGTATTCGGGCGGCTTGCGCGCACGCGTGCGTTGCTCGTAGTCGTAGCCCAGCGCGATCAACGTGGCCTCGCTCCACGCCGGGCCCATGAAGGTCAGGCCCAGCGGCAGGCCGTCGCTGTGGCCCATCGGGACGGTCAGGCTCGGATAGCCGGCCACCGCGGCCGCGCTGTAGCCGGCGCCCGGAAAGTGGTCGCCGGCCTTGTGGTCGGTCAGCCAGGCCGGGCCGGTGGTCGGCGCGATCAGGGCCACCAGTCGCTGCGCCTTGAGGGCGGCATCGATGCCTTCCGGACCCGCGAGCCGGCGGGCGCGACTGCGTGCGGCGATGTACTCCGCCTCGCCCAGGCCGCCCTTGGCGTTGGCCTGTTCGAACAGTTCCTGGCCGAAGAACGGCATTTCCGACACGCGGTAGCGCTCGTTGTAGCCGATCAGCTGGGTCAGGGTGGTCAGCGGGGCCCTGCGCTCGGCCAGGTAACGCTCCAGGCCGTGCTTGAACTCGTACAGCAGCAGCTGCATCTCGTCCGCGTTCCATTGGCCGTCGGTGGGAATCTCCGCATCGACGACGATCGCGCCGGCTTCGCGCATTACCTGGATCGCGCCTTCCATCGCGGCGGCCGCGTCGGGATGGATCGCCGCCTTGCTGCGCAGTACCCCGATGCGGGCGCCCTGCAGCGCGCCGGGCTTCAGGCGCGCGCTGTAGTCGAGCGTCGTGTTCCAGGTCGCCTGGGTGGTGGCCGCGTCCGCGGTGTCGCGTCCGGCCAGTGCGGCCAGCAGCAGCGCCGCATCCGACACGCTGCGGGCCATCGGGCCGGCGGTGTCTTGGCTGTGCGAGATCGGCAGGATGCCTTGCCGGCTCACCAGCCCGACCGTCGGCTTCAGCCCCACCACGCCGTTGATCGCGGCAGGACAGAGGATGCTGCCGTCGGTTTCGGTGCCTACGCTGACGGCGGCGAGGTTGGCCGACACCGCGACGGCACTGCCCGAGCTCGACCCGCAGGGATTGCGGTCCAGCGCGTAGGGATTGCGGGTCTGCCCGCCGCGTCCGCTCCAGCCCGACGTGGAGTGGGTGGAACGGAAGTTGGCCCATTCGCTCAGGTTGGTCTTGCCCAGGATCACCGCGCCGGCCTCGCGCAGGCGCCGCACGAGGAATGCGTCTTGGCCGGGCCGGAAATCCTTCAGCGCCAGTGAGCCGGCGGAGGTGGCCATCGGCACCGCGTCGATGTTGTCCTTGAGCAGCACCGGAATGCCGTGCAGCGGCCCGCGCACGGTGTTGGCGCGCCGTTCGACGTCGCGCAGCGCGGCTTCCTTCAGCGCGTCCGGGTTGAGTTCGATGATGGCATTGAGCTGCGGCCCGGCCCTGTCGACGGCGGCGATGCGATCCAGATAGGCCTGCGTCAGGCGGCGGCTGTCCAGTTCGCCCGACTGCATGCGCGCCTGCAGGTCGGCGATGTCGAGCTCGGCATAGGTGAAATCGGTGGGGGCGGGCACCCTTGCAGCCGGCGGGTTCGCCGGCTGGCAGGCCACCAGGGCGAGCATCAGGCCGAGCGGCAGCAGGAATCGACGCATGCGGGCACCTTCACGGGATCGCCGCAGGCTACGCAGGCGCCGGCCCGCGCGTCAAATCGTGCGGCGACGCCGGATGTCCCGCCACAACACCCACACGATCACCAGGTTGACGATCAGCAGCGCCCAGGTATGCCAGCCGGGATGGTGGTACAGCGCATAGAGGTCCAGCGGCAGGTAGGCGGCCGAACCGAGGCAGCCCAGCCACGAGGCCCAGGCGCGGGCGCGCCACAGGCCCCAGGCTTCGAGCAGGCGCATGCCGGCGTAGACGGCGATGATCAGCACCGCCACATGGACCGATTCGGGATTGATGCGCGCCATCCACTGGCTGATCACGCCGGGGCCGGCGTCGGGAATGAAGCGGGTGACGATCGCCTGCACGGTTTCGCGCAGGCGGTCGGGGCCCAACGCCAGCAGGCCGCCGGCGAAGGCCAGGGCCAGCACGCCCTTGGCGCCCTCGAACAGGGCGATGGCATGCAGGCCCGGGTGCGCCCCGGGATCCGGGTCGTACGCGGATGTCTCCAAGCCGCAGGCGCCGCGATCAGGCCGCGCGCGAAGCGCGCTTGCGGTCGCTCTCGGTCAGCAGCTTCTTGCGCAGGCGGATTTCCTTCGGCGTGATCTCGACCAGTTCGTCGTCGTCGATGAAGTCCAGCGCCTGCTCCAGCGAGAACTTGATGGCCGGCGTCAGCTGGATCGCGTCGTCCTTGCCCGACGCGCGCATGTTGGTCAGCGGCTTGGTCTTGATCGCGTTGACGGTCAGGTCGTTGTCCTTGGAGTGGATGCCGATCAGCTGGCCTTCGTACACGTTGTCGCCTTCGGCGGCGAACAGCTTGCCGCGCTCCTGCAGCGGGCCCAGCGAGTAGGCCGGCGTGGCGCCCGGCGCATTGGCGATCATCACGCCGTTCAGGCGCTTGGCGATGGCGCCCTGTTCCTTCGGACCGTAGTGGTCGAACACGTGGAACAGCAGGCCCGAGCCCTGCGTCAGCGTCTTGAATTCGTTCTGGAAACCGATCAGGCCACGCGCCGGGATCATGTAATCCAGGCGCACGCGGCCCTTGCCGTCGGGCTCCATGTTCTTCAGCTGGCCCTTGCGGATGCCCAGCTTCTCCATCACGCCGCCCTGGTGGGTCTCTTCCACGTCCACGACGAGCTGCTCGATCGGCTCCATCAGCTGGCCGTCGATCTCCTTGATGATCACTTCCGGGCGCGACACGGCCAGCTCGTAGCCCTCGCGGCGCATGTTCTCGATCAGCACCGACAGGTGCAGTTCGCCGCGGCCGGAGACCAGGAACTTGTCGGCGTCTTCCAGCTGCTCGACCTTCAGCGCCACGTTGTGCACGGTCTCGCGCTCCAGGCGCTCCTTCAGCTGGCGGCTGGTCAGGAACTTGCCGCCCGACAGGTCCTTGTGGCCGGCGAACGGCGAGTTGTTGACCTGGAAGGTCATCGAGATGGTCGGCTCGTCGACGGTCAGCGCCGGCAGCGCTTCGGGCGTGTCCAGCGCGCAGACGGTGTCGGAGATGGTCAGGTCCTGGATGCCCGAGATGGCGACGATGTCGCCGGCCTCGGCGCTGTCCTGCTCGATGCGCTCCAGGCCCAGGAAGCCCAGCACCTGCAGCACCTTGCCCTGGCGCTTCTTGCCTTCGCGGTCGATGACGGCGACGGGCATGTTCTTCTTCAGCGTGCCGCGCTGGATGCGGCCGATGCCGATGACGCCGACGAAGTTGTTGTAGTCCAGCTGGCTGATGCGCATCTGGAAGGCGCCGTCCGGATCGACTTCCGGCTTCGGCGCGTGCTTCATGATCGCTTCGTACAGCGGGGTCATGTCGCCGCCGCGGACGGTGTCTTCCAGGCCGGCGTAGCCGTTCAGCGCCGAGGCGTAGACGATCGGGAAATCCATCTGCTCGGGCGTGGCGCCCAGGCGGTCGAACAGGTCCCACACCTGCTCCACGACCCACTCCGGACGCGAGCCGGGGCGGTCGACCTTGTTGATCACCACGATCGGCTTGAAGCCCATCGCGAAGGCCTTCTGGGTGACGAAGCGCGTCTGCGGCATCGGGCCGTCCATCGCGTCGACCAGGATCAGCACGGTGTCGACCATCGACAGCACGCGCTCGACCTCGCCACCGAAGTCGGCGTGGCCGGGGGTGTCGACGATGTTGATGCGGTTGCCGTTCCAGGTGATGGCGGTGTTCTTGGCCAGGATCGTGATGCCACGTTCCTTTTCCTGGTCGTTGCTGTCCATCACGCGCTCGGCCAGCACGGTGCGCTCGGAGAGGGTGCCGGACTGCTTCAGCAGCTGGTCGACGAGGGTGGTCTTGCCGTGGTCGACGTGCGCGACGATCGCGATATTGCGGAGGTTTTCGATGGACATGGATTCTGGGATCGGAAAAACGCACCCGGATACCCCCTTCGAAGGGGCAGGGCGCGAGGACGGGGAGGAAAGAAGGCGGCGTATTATAGCCGGCTACGGCGTGCTAAGCACCTGATTTTCCGGACAACGCAACAATGGATGCCGCCAACCGGCAAGGCGCGCCCTTGAAATCGTCCCGGATCGCCGTGATCTGGGATGCGGATGGCGCCTGAACGGGCGCCTGCCTTCCTCGGCGATCCCCGCGGCCCGCCCCTTTCTACCCCTGGAGAACCACCCGATGAGCCAGCTGACCGCCACGTTCGACACCTCGCGCGGCCCGATCACGATCGAGCTGTACCCCGACAAGGCCCCGCTGACCGTGGCCAACTTCGTCAACCTGGCCAAGCGTGGCTTCTACGACGGCCTGAACTTCCACCGCGTGATCCCGGACTTCATGATCCAGGGCGGCTGCCCGGAAGGCTCCGGCCGCGGTGGCCCGGGCTACCGCTTCGAGGACGAGACCACCAACGGCGTGCGCCATGAGCGCGGCGTGCTGTCGATGGCCAACGCCGGCCCCAGCACCAACGGCAGCCAGTTCTTCATCACCCACGTGCCCACCCCGTGGCTGGACGGCAAGCACACCGTGTTCGGCAAGGTCACCGAAGGCCTGGACGTGGTCGACGCGGTGAAGCAGGGCGACCTGATCACCAAGGTGACCATCAGCGGTGACGCCGATGCCGTGCTGGCGGCCAAGGCCGACCGTGTGGCGGAGTGGAATCGCGTCCTGTCGGCGTGATGCCATGGAGGGCCGGTCACCGACCGGCCCTTCCTCCGGTGAAAGGTCTGCGTTTCGACCATAGCGACGACCGGGACGGCGGCATCGACGACCGGTGAGCGGTGTCGCCGATCCGGCGGAACCAGACCATGGGCGGGTCGGTCGTGGCGGGGTGTCGTGATACCATTTTGCGCCGCAAAAAAGACGGCGGCGACGCTCCCTGACCTTTCCACGCGAGGTTGTGCAATGCCCCTGCTTGCCCGGCGCATCGGTCGCGCCAAGCCCAGTGCCATCATGGCGGTGGCCGAAAAGGCCAGGCAGCTGAAGGCCGAAGGCCGCGACATCATCAGCTTTTCGATCGGCGTCCCCAATTTCCTTCCTGGCGACCATGTCTACCAGGCCGCGCGCGACGCGTTGGCGAAGGACTCCGGCCAGTACGGCAGCAACCGCGGCACCGATGCGCTGCTGGACGCGTTCCTGCAGCACATCGAGTTGCTGGGCCTGACCGGCTACACGCGCGCCAACGTGTCCACCGGCATCGGCGCCAAGCACATCCTCTACAACCTGGCCGAGTCGCTGCTGGACGAGGGCGACACTATCGTCTATCCGTCGCCGTACTGGACCACGTACGCCGACATCGCCGACATCGTCAACGCCAAGGCCGTGCCGCTGCCGTGCCCGGCCAGCCAGGACTACAAGCTGACGCCGCCGCAGCTGGACGAGGCGCTGGCGACGCACAGGCCCAAGGTGTTCCTGTTCAACAATCCGTCCAACCCGACGGGCATGGTCTACACGCGCGACGAAGTCGCCGCGCTGGCCGACGTCCTGGTGAAGTATCCGGACACCTGGATCATCACCGACGACATCTACAACCGCATGCTGTTCGACGGGCTGGCGTACACCAACTTCGTGCAGGCGCGTCCGGAACTGCGCGATCGCACGGTGTTCGTCGATTCGCTGTCCAAGACTTACGGCATGCCGGGCTGGCGCGTGGGCTTCATGGCCGGTCCCGAGGTGGTCGCGAAAGCGCTGACCACGATGAACTCCAACCACATCACCAACGTGCCGGAAGTCGTCACTGCTGCGGCCATCGCCGCGCTGACCGGTCCGCAGGACGTGCCGGCCGCGAAAAACGCCGAGTTCCAGGCCAAGCGCGACCAGGTGCTGGCGGCCATGGAAGCGATTCCCGGCGTGATCTGCCCGCGTCCGCAGGGCGCGTTCTACGTGTTCCCGGACATCAGCTGCGCGTTCGGCAAATCGCACAACGGCGCGAAGATCGGCAACGATGTCGATTTCTGCAACGCGCTGCTCGACGCCAAGGGCGTGGCCTGCGTGCCGGGCTCGGCGTTCGGCGAGCCGCGCGCGCTGCGCATCAGCTACACCTGCCCGACGCCGCAGCTGGCGCCGGGGCTGCAACGTTTCCAGGAATTCTTTGCCGAACTGACGTAACCGCCCTGTGGGCCACCGCCCACGCAGTCCCCACGCGGTGGGCCGAGGCCCACCCTACGAACCCCCGAGGATCCGCACCATGAAAACCCCCGTCCGTGTTGCCGTCACCGGCGCTGCTGGCCAGATCGGCTACGCGCTGCTGTTCCGCATCGCCTCCGGCGAAATGCTGGGCAAGGACCAGCCGGTCATCCTGCAGCTGCTCGAGCTGCCGCTGGAAAAGGCCCAGGCCGCGCTGCAGGGCGTGATCATGGAGCTGGAAGACTGCGCGTTCCCGCTGCTGGCCGGCGTGGTCGGCACCGACGATCCGGAAGTCGCGTTCAAGGACGCCGACGTCGCCCTGCTGGTCGGCGCGCGTCCGCGCGGCCCGGGCATGGAGCGCAAGGACCTGCTGCTGGAGAACGCCAAGATCTTCACCGCCCAGGGTGCCGCGCTGAACAAGGTCGCCAGCCGCAACGTCAAGGTGCTGGTGGTCGGCAACCCGGCCAACACCAACGCCTACATCGCGATGAAGTCGGCCCCGGACCTGCCGGCGAAGAACTTCACCGCCATGCTGCGCCTGGACCACAACCGTGCGCTGTCGCAGTTGGCCAGCAAGGCCGGCGTGGCCGTGGGCGACATCGAGAAGCTGGTCGTGTGGGGCAACCACAGCCCGACCATGTACCCGGACTACCGCTTCGCCACCGTCAACGGCCAGTCGCTGAAGGACAAGATCAACGACGCCGACTGGAACGCGAACGAGTTCATCCCGAAGGTCGGCAAGCGCGGCGCCGCGATCATCGAAGCGCGCGGCCTGTCCTCGGCCGCTTCGGCGGCCAACGCCGCCATCGACCACGTGCGCGACTGGGTGCTGGGAAGCAATGGCAAGTGGGTGACGATGGGCATCCCGTCTGACGGCAGCTACGGCATCCCGGAAGGCGTGATGTTCGGCTTCGCCGTCACTACCGAGAACGGCGAGTACACGATGGTGAAGGACCTGCCGGTCGACGCCTTCAGCCAGAAGGCCATCGACAAGACGCTGGCCGAGCTGGAAGAAGAGCGCAGCGGCGTGGCGCACCTGCTGGGTTGATCGCAGGCTGCAACCGACACGGAAAGCGCCGGGCTCATGCCCGGCGTTTTTCTTTTGGGTGCGACGGAATGTCCCATGCGACCAAGGTAGGAAGGTGGCCGCCGCAGCGCGGGACTATGCTGCGCGCACGCATCGCATCCGGGAGCATCGCATGGCATACGAAGACGTCTACCGGCGCTCGATCGAGCAGCCAGAGGCCTTCTGGGGCGAGGAGGCGAGGGCGATCCACTGGCATGTGCCGCCGCAGCAGGTGCTGGACTATTCCAACCCGCCGTTCCGCCGCTGGTTCGTCGGCGGGCAGACCAATCTCTGCTACAACGCGGTGGATCGCCATCTCGCCGAGCGCGGGGACCAGTTGGCGCTGGTGGCGGTGTCGACCGAAACCGACGTCACCCGCGAACTGACCTACCGCGAGCTGCATCGCGAGGTCAACGCGTTCGCGGCCGTGCTCAGGCGACTCGATGTCGGTCGCGGCGACCGCGTCGTCATTTACATGCCCAACATGGCCGAGGCTGTGTTCGCGATGCTGGCGTGCGCTCGCATCGGTGCGGTGCATTCGGTGGTGTTCGGCGGCTTCGCCGCGCACAACCTGGCGCTGCGCATCGATGATGCGAAGCCGAAACTGCTGATCGCCGCCGATGCCGGCAGCCGTGGCGGCAAGGTCATTCCATACAAGCCGCTGGTCGACGAGGCCTGCGCGGAAGCGGCCACACCACCGCCGAAGGTGCTGATCGTCTCGCGCGGCCTGGATCCGGCCGAGCCGAAGGTGGCGGGCCGCGACGAGGACTACGCCACGCTGCGCGCCGCCGTCGGTGAGGCCGACGTGCCGGTGGAGTGGCTGGAATCGAACGAGCCCAGCTACCTGCTCTACACCTCCGGCACCACCGGCAAGCCGAAAGGCGTGCAGCGCGATGTCGGCGGCTATGCGGTGGCGATGGCGCTGTCGATGCGCACCGTGTTCGACGTGGGGCCGGGACAGGTGATGTTCTCCACTTCCGATGTCGGCTGGGCAGTGGGGCATTCCTACAACGTGTACGGCCCGCTGATCGTCGGCGCCACCTCGGTGCTCTACGAAGGTCTGCCGATCAACCCGGACGCCGGCATCTGGTGGGCGCTCTGCGAACAGTACGGCGTGCGCACGATGTTCTCCTCGCCGACGGCGGTGCGTGTGCTGAAGAAGCACGACATCGACTTCATCAAGCGCCACGACCTGTCCGAGCTGAAATACCTGTTCCTCGCCGGCGAGCCGCTGGACGAACCGACGGCGCACTGGATCACCGATGCGATCGGCAAACCGGTGATCGACAACTACTGGCAGACCGAGACCGGCTGGCCGGCGCTGACGCTGCTGCCCGGCCTGGACATGAAGCCGGTCCGCTTCGGCTCGCCCGGCTTTCCGAACCTCGGTTACCGGATGAAGGTGATCGACGAGAGCACCGGCGAGGAGGTCGGACCCGGCCAGAAGGGCGTGCTGGTGATGCAGCCACCGCTGCCACCGGGTTGCATGACGACGATCTGGAACGACGACGCGCGCTTCCTCTCCAGCTACTTCAGCCATTTCAAGGAACTGCTGTACAGCTCGCTGGACTGGGCGATCCGCGACGAGGACGGCTACACCTTCATCCTCGGCCGGACCGACGACGTCATCAACGTGGCGGGCCATCGTCTGGGTACGCGCGAGATCGAGGAATCCGTGTCCGGTTTCTCCGCGGTCGCGGAGGCGGCCGTCATCGGCGTCGCCGACGAGCTGAAAGGGCAGGTGCCCGTGGTGTTCGCCACGTTGCGCCAGGCGACCGACGAGCCGCAGGCGCGCATGCAGGCGGCCGACGGCATGCGGCGCACGGTGGAGCAGAGCCTCGGCGCCGTGGCGCGGCCGGCGCGCGTCTACATCGTCAATGCGCTGCCGAAAACCCGCTCGGGCAAGCTGCTGCGGCGTTCGCTGCAGGCGCTGGCGCAGGGCGCGGATCCGGGGGATCTCTCCACGCTGGACGACCCCAACGCGCTGGAGGAAGTGAAGCGCGCGCTGCAGCGCGGCCCCGACGTCGGCAGCTGAGTCAGCGCGCCGGCGGCGACGGCATCGCCGGGTCGACGCTGCCGTCCAGCGTCCACACCACGTCGCGGCCCTGCGGGTCGCGGCTCAGCACGAAGCGCGCGCTCGCGCCCGGCGTGAGCGGCAATGGCGAGACAGGTGCGTCGTTGTCGCCGTCGTCGTTCGCCTCGATGACCGTGCGTTCGCCGTCATGGCCGGCGATGGGCACGATGAACAGTCCGCGCGCATCGATGCCGCGTCGTGCCTTCTTCGTGCCGAGGTCGCCGATGTCGGCGATGGCGCCGTCGGTCTCCGCCAGTGGATTGCGGAAGTTGACCAGCAGGTCGGCCTTCATCGGCGGCCGGCCCGGCACGGACACCGTGCCGCCACGCACCAGCAGGTCCGGCCACACGTCGCCGTTTTCCGGCAACTCGCGGTACAGCGCCGGCGACACGCCCGTATGGCTGCCGGTGGCGATGCTGTCCAGCGCCGCCATCAGGCCTAGGAAATAGAGTTTGCGCAGGCGCTGCTTCTGCACGTCGCCCTCGATCCCGCCGGCCTCGATCAGCACGGTGCTGGCGCCCCACTGCGTGGTCAGGTCGCCGAAGGCGCGCGGGTCGAAGGTTTCGTCCCAGCGCGCGATGTGGCCGGCGAGATACGGTTCCAGCGCGGTACGGATCACGCCCGCGACTTCGATGGCGCGCGTGCGCACGTCGTTGATGTCGGCGGCATGGTTGTACGGCGGCGACAGCAGGGCGATGGCGGTGCCGCGGTCGGAGTCGCCGGCGCGGTAGCCTACGCGCTGGTCGTGCAGGTTGAAGCCGTACACCGGCTTCACGCGGTCGAACAGCGCCTTCAGCGTGCGCGCTTCCGGCGTGGCCAGCATGCGCGCATCGCGGTTGAGGTCGATGCCCTGTGCGTTGCGGCGCTGGAAGCGCGCGGCGCCGTCGGGATTGACGATGGGGAAGACGTGCAGCGTGGTGTTCGCCCGCAGCTGCTTCACCAGCGGATGATCCGGGTGTCCGCCGAGGAAGCGGAACAGGTCGGCCAGTGCCATCGAGGCGGTGCTTTCGTCGCCGTGCATCTGCGACCACAGCAGCACGGAGGTCTTGCCGTTGCCCCAGCGCACGTGGCGCAGCGGACGGTCTTCCACGCTGCGGCCGATCTCCTCGACGCGGAATCCGTGGCGCCGCTCCAGCAGCGGCGTGGCGACAGACCACCAGTGCTCCGCGTCGAACGTGCGGTCCTCCAGTCCCGCGACGCGCAGTTGCGTGTCGTAGAGCGTGTCGAGGTCGGCAAGCCAGGCGGGAGGCGGTGGGATCGGTGCCGACGCCGGCACCGTCGCGTCGGCGTCTGGCATGTCGGCGTTCCGGGCGATGGTGGTGGGGGTCATCATCGTCAACAGCAGGCACAGGGCAAGGACAGGGCGCATCGCGGCAGCGGAAGAAGCGGGCCTCCGCAGGGTCGGTGCATGCGCGGTCGATGTCAAATCCGCCTGCGGACGCAGCGCTTCTCCGTCATGCCGATGCAGCCGGCGGCGTGATGCCGGTATAGCGCGCGCGGGGCCGGATCAGCCGTCCCTGTGCCTGCTGTTCCAGCGCGTGTGCCAGCCAGCCGGCCAGACGGCCGGCAGCGAACATCACCAGCGCCGGCGTCGCGGGCAGGCGGTTGAGATGGCAGATCGCGGCGAGCATGAAGTCGATGTTTGGCCGCAGGCCGCTGATCTCTTCGGTGGCGACGATCAGCGTTTCCAGTGCGGCCATCTCGCGCGTGCCCGCGTGGCGGTCGCGTGCGCGCGCCAGCAGTTCCGCGCCACGCGGATCGCCCTGCGGATACAGCGCGTGGCCGAAGCCGGGCAGGTCGTCGCCGCGCTGCCAGCGCTGCGCGATGAAGGCGCGGGGCGATCGGGCCTGCAGCGCATCGGCGATGAGGGCATAGGCGCGCGCGGTGGCGCCGCCATGACGCGGACCCGAGAGCGCTGCCAGGCCGGTGCAGACCGTCGCGTGCAGATGCGCGCCGGTGGACGCCACCACGCGCGCGGCGAAGGCGGACACGTTGAGTTCGTGGTCCGCGCACACGACCAGGGCCGCGCGTACCAGGTCGGCGAAGCTGTCGTCGCCGGGGTGCCACGCTTCGGCGAGCACGCGATGCACAGGCGCATCGGTGGGCGCTTGTGCCACCAGCAGCGCCGCGTTGTGGCGCAGCAGGCCGGCGGCGATCTCGTGGCGCACGCGGGGCGCCGAGCTGAAGGAGTGCAATACGTCCAGCGCCAGCAGCGGGATGGCGGCCATCGCGCGTTCCAGCGGCGGCAGCGATGCATTGCCGGCGAGCGGCGCGACCACCGCAGGCCATTGCGGCAAGGCCGGTGTCGCGAAGGGATCATCGCGACCGCTGTCCCACAGTTGGCGCGCCACGTCTTCCAGCGTCGCGCCCTCGCGCACCATCGCGATCGCGGAGCGGCCACGGTAGTAGGGGCCGTCGGGACGGATCAGCGAGATCCGCGTCTCCAGCACCGGCAGGCCACGGTCCAGGCTCTGCGCCGCGCCGCGTGCAGCGCCACGGCCCACCTGCTTGCGCTGCGCCAGCCGCTCGACGTCCTGCCGCAGATACAGCCGGCTGCGATGGTCCTTGCCGGGCCGCGATTCCAGCAGCCCCCGGCTCACGTACGCGTACAGCGTGGCCTGGCTGATGCCGAGCATGTGGCAGGTCTCGCGGGCGGTCAGCAGATCGGTGGAGGCGGCCATGGGGACACATTGATCCGTTCGATCAAGATTGATCAACCTCGGCGATGGTGCCAGATTTGCGACCCGAAGAGGGGCGTACCCTTCACGCACCTCCGGCGACCGATGTCGTGGCCGCCAGATCGACAGGAGTTTCCATGGCTTCCGCTTCCGCAGGCGCCGCCTTCCGCGCCGCCCTCGCCGCCGAATCGCCGCTGCAGGTGATCGGCGCGATCAACGCCAACCACGCCCTGCTCGCCAAGCGCGCCGGCTACCGGGCGATCTATCTGTCCGGAGGCGGCGTCGCCGCAGGTTCGCTCGGCCTGCCCGACCTGGGCATCAACACGCTCGAAGACGTGCTGATCGACGTGCGCCGCATCACCGACGTCTGCGACCTGCCGCTGATGGTCGACATCGATACCGGCTTCGGCCCCAGCGCGTTCAACATCGAGCGCACGGTGAAGTCGCTGATCAAGGCCGGCGCCGCCGCGTGCCACATCGAGGACCAGGTGGGCGCCAAGCGTTGCGGCCATCGTCCCGGCAAGGAGATCGTGTCGGCGGGCGAGATGGTCGACCGCGTCAAGGCCGCCGCCGATGCGAAGACCGATCCGGACTTCTTCCTGATCGCGCGCACCGACGCCATCCAGGTCGAAGGCGTGGACGCCGCCATCGAGCGCGCGATCGCCTGCGTCGAGGCCGGTGCCGACGGCATCTTCGCCGAGGCCGCCTACGACCTGCCCACGTATCAGCGTTTCGTCGATGCGGTGAAGGTGCCGGTACTGGCCAACATCACCGAGTTCGGCAAGACGCCGCTGTTCACCCGCGACGAACTGGCCTCGGTCGGCGTGGCGATCCAGCTGTATCCACTGTCGGCGTTCCGCGCGATGAACAAGGCCGCCGAGAACGTGTACCAGGCCATCCGCCGCGACGGCCACCAGAAGAACGTCGTGGACACCATGCAGACGCGCGAGGAGCTGTACGACCGCATCGGCTACCACGCTTTCGAGCAGAAGCTCGATGCCCTGTTTTCCGCAAAGAAGTAGCCCGGCCCTTCTCCCGCCGGCGACCGCAGGAAGTCCCCGTGGGAGAGAAGGTGGCGCGAAGCGCCGGATGAGGGTACGGCGAAGTCCGGAGGGTTCTTGCCTCGTGGACTCCGCCGAACCCTCACCCCCACCCCTCTCCCACAGGGAGAGGGGCTCCAAATCTAGATGAGGAGTAGAAGATGTCAGAGAGCGTCCCCTTCAAGCCGAAGAAATCCGTCGCCCTGTCGGGCACCGCCGCCGGCAACACCGCGCTGTGCACCGTCGGCCGCACCGGCAACGACCTGCACTACCGCGGCTACGACATCCTCGACCTGGCCACGACCAGCGAGTTCGAGGAAGTCGCCTACCTGCTGGTGCACGGCAAGCTGCCCAACCGTGCCGAGCTGGCCGGCTACAAGGCCAAGCTGAAGTCGCTGCGCGGCATCCCCGCCGCAGTGAAGGCCGCCCTGGAGGAACTGCCGCCGTCGGCGCATCCGATGGACGTGATGCGCACCGGCGTGTCCGTGCTGGGCTGCGTGTCGCCCGAGAAGGACGACCACAACCATCCCGGCGCGCGCGACATCGCCGACAAGCTGATGGCCTCGCTGGGCTCGATGCTGCTGTACTGGTACCACTGGAGCCACAACGGCCGCGCCATCGACGTGGAAACCGACGACGACTCCATCGGCGGCCACTTCCTGCACCTGCTGCACGGCGAGAAGCCGAAGGACAGCTGGGTGCGCGCCATGCACACCTCGCTGATCCTGTACGCCGAGCACGAGTTCAACGCCTCCACGTTCACCTGCCGCGTCATCGCCGGCACCGGCAGCGACATGCATTCGTGCATCGCCGGCGGCATCGGCGCGCTGCGCGGACCCAAGCACGGCGGTGCCAACGAAGTCGCCTTCGAAGTGCAGAAGCGCTACGAGACGCCCGACGAGGCCGAGGCCGACATCAGGGCGCGTGTCGAACGCAAGGAAGTGGTGATCGGCTTCGGGCACCCGGTGTACACCGTCGGCGACCCGCGCAACCAGGTGATCAAGCAGGTGGCGAAGGACCTGTCGGCCGAACAGTCGAACATGAAGATGTACGACATCGCGGAGCGGCTGGAATCGGTGATGTGGGACATCAAGAAGATGTTCCCGAACCTGGACTGGTTCAGCGCGGTCAGCTACCACATGATGGGCGTGCCCACGGCGATGTTCACCCCGCTGTTCGTGATCGCCCGCACCAGCGGCTGGAGCGCGCACGTGATCGAGCAGCGCATCGACGGCAAGATCATCCGCCCGAGCGCCCACTACACGGGGCCCGAGGATCTGGAATTCGTTCCGCTCGACCAGCGCTGACCGACGCCGGACCGGGACGGGACCGAGGTCCCCTGCTTGCGGTGGAGGGGACGGGGCGGGGGCGACGTGCACCGGTCCGGAAGCCCTGGCCGCCCAGCCGTTCGGCCGGCTTGGAGGTCTGCGCCGCCCTCCTGCGGGGCCGTTTCGACGCACGTCGGGCGGCCCCGTGTCGTTTGTGTGACACGTGTGGCAGCGGGACAGGGCCGTGGCGGGGTACTACTGGCGGCCAAGGGGAACGTCGCGGTCGCCGGGAGGGGCCCGTCGCGCGGCGTCGGGGAAAGGCATGCAGAGCAGATGGAGCAAGACCGAAGCCGGTCGCAACGAGATCCAGCAGCGCAGCCGCAAGCTGCCGGCCGGACTGCGTTCGATCCTGCTGATGGTCGACGGACAGCGCAGCGACGACGAACTGCAGGCCATGATGAGCGGCCTGCACGCGCCCGACGACGCGCTGGCGCAGCTGGCGGCCGACGGCCTGATCGAGCGGCGCTCGGGTGCGGCGTCGATGCTGGCGGCGGTGTCCGCCGCGAAGACCGGCGAGCCGGCTGCACCCGCGCTGCAGGCGATGACGCCGGCCGAGCGCTACAACGCGCTGTATGCGCGCATCACCGACGACATCCGTTCGCACATCGGGCTGAAGGGGTACTTCCTGCAGCTGAAGGTCGAGCGCTGTGCCGATGCGGATGAACTGGTGGCGCTGCTGCCCGACGTGGCCACCGCGCTGACCAAGGCGCGCGACCACACCTTCGCCACGCGCTGGCTGGAGGACGTGCGCGCGTCGATGGCCTGACGCGCGCCGTCGCGGTCCTCAGGCCAGGCCTTCGGCCTTCAGGGCCGCCTGCACACCGGCATCGGCCTCCATGCGCTGCCTGAACGCGGCGATGTTCGGCAGGCCCGACAGGTCGACACCCATGCGGTCGGCCCAGCGCAGCGTGATGTAGAAATAGGGATCAGCGAAGCTGCGGAAACCGGCCAGCCAGTCGCGGCCTTCCAGCTGTCGCTCCGCGGTCTCGAACAGGCCGCGCAGGCGCTTGCGCGCGGCGTCCTTCACCGCATCGAACTGCGTCTCGTCGCCGATGAAGCGGGCCGGCCCGAACAGCGGATGGAAGGCCGGGTGCAGATCGGAATTGACGAACGCCAGCCACTTGGCGGCCAGCGCGCGCTGCTGCGGCGAGCCGTCGCCGGCGAGGTGCGCCTGCGGATGCGTGTCGGCGATGTAGCCCATGATCGCGGCGTTCTGCGTCAGCACGAAATCGCCATCGACGAGCGCCGGCACCGCGCCGGTGGGATTGATCGCGAGGTAGGCGGGCTCCTTCATCTCCGCCGCCGTCATCACCTGCACGTCGAACGGTCGGCCGGTCCACTGCAGTGCGATGTGGTCGGCGGTCGAGCAGGCGCCGGGCTTGGTGTAGAGCTTCATCGTGGGTCCGTGGAAAAGAAAAGGCCCGCGATTATCGCGGGCCTCGGATGCTGGCGGGGTGATGTGGGGTGCAACGGATCGTGCTGGGCACACGCGGTATGTATCGCGGTGGTTCGCTAATCGTCCGCGCGCCCTGTCTGGGTAGAGAGGGAGATCGCGGCGGTTTGCCATCACCCGTTCCACTCTCCCGGGGGAGAGCGAGTCGGTGCTGTGCGGAGTTGGCGCGTGCCCTGATCGTCGCGGTGTGAGGTCGTACGCAGCGCTGATTTGGCTGGGCACGTGTAGTTCGCATCGCGGCGGTTCGCCCTCACCCCTTCCCTTCTCCCGGGGGGAGAGGGGAGTAGGTGCCATGCGGAGTTGGCGCGTGCCCTGATCGTCGCGGTGTGAGGTCGTACGCAGCGCTGATTTTGCTGGGCACGTGTAGTTCGCATCGCGGCGGTTCGCCCTCACCCCTTGCCCTCTCCCGGTGGGAGAGGGGGAGTAGGTGCCGTGCGGGTTCGGCTCCGGTAGCGGGTAGCTACGTGCGGCGTCGTGCGTTCGGAAGCTTTTGTTCTTAGGAGCGGGGTTTGAGCTTCTGCACGCGCAGGAACGTGTGGTCGCCGATCGTGGCCACGTGGTAGGCGTTGCGCCAGCTCGGGCTGGCGATCTGGTGGGCCATGAAATGGCTGGCGCCCGGCACGATCTCCTGGCGCTGGCCGGGCGGCAGGGCCCAGTTGCGCTCGGCGTTGAGCGCCACGCTGACCGACTTCGCCCAGGCATCGGGGTTCTTGAGGCGGGTGTTCGGGCCGACGATGGTCGGGGCGAACTGCTTGCGGGCGGTGACCACGGAGCAGACGGAGTCGCCCCACAGGCCGCTGTCGCGGCGGCGCAGGGCGACCTCGGCGACGGCCTGCTGGCCGCGCAGGGTCTGGTCGCGGGCTTCCAGGTACACGGTGGTGCTGAGGCAAAGCGAATCGGCGGCCGGCTGCGGCAACATCTGCGACAGCCATAGGATCCAGGCCAGTTTCATGGGAACTCCTTGCTCCGTCTTTCCCGCACCCCTGCCTCTCCCGTCACGATGGGAGCGGCAAACCTGGGACATGCGGCAGGGCGTCATGGGGAGGCAGCCTTCACACGGGCTGCCCGGGGACCGGCAAGGCCGGACCAGAGGGGTCCGAGCGCCGGGCTCAGCCCGCCTGAACTGGGCGGCGGGCCGGAAAGTCGGCGCAAGGTAGGGGGGGCAGTCCCAACTCGGCCTGAACGGGCCGGCTTGACGCCGGGGGTGCCGGTCTGGCTGGAAACTGTGAGTGACGTCGCAGGAAGCAGGGCCGTAGAGCGGAGCTTGCTCCGCTGCTGGTGCCTCGGAGACCGTCGGATTTCGGACGTGCGGGAGTCGAGCAAGCTCGACTCTACGGCCGGAGCGCCTACAGGCTGGCTGCCAGCCGGCTGCCCTGGTCGATGGCGCGCTTGGCGTCCAGCTCGGCGGCCACGTCGGCGCCGCCGATCAGGTGAGGATGCTTGCCGGCGGCGATCAGATCCGCCTGCAGGTCGCGGCGCGGTTCCTGGCCGGCGCAGACGACCACGTGATCGACCGGTAGCAGCTGTTCGGCGCCGTCCACCCGGATGCGCAGGCCGGTGTCGTCCACGCCCAGGTACTCCACGCCGCCCAGCATCTTCACCTGCTTGGCCTTCAGCGTGGCCCGATGCACCCAGCCGCTGGTCTTGCCCAGTCGCGCGCCCGGCTTGCCCGGGCTGCGCTGCAGCAGCCAGACCTCGCGCGCCGGCGATTCCGGCTGCGGCTTCACCAGGCTGCCGCGGGCCTCGAAGGTCGGGTCCACGCCCCATTCCGCCATCCAGCGGGCCGGATCCAGCGAGGGCGAATGGCCTTCGTGGGTCAGGTATTCGGCGACGTCGAAGCCGATGCCGCCCGCGCCGATCAGCGCCGCGCGGGCGCCGACGGCGACGCGACCGGACAGCACGTCGACATAGCTGACCACCTTGGCGTGCCCGGCGCCCGGAAAGGCGACCTTGCGCGGCGTAATGCCGGTGGCCAGCACCACCTCGTCGAAGCCGGCCAGGTCGGCGGCGGTCACCGGCGTGGACAGCTTCACATCGACCCGCGTCTCGTCCAGCCGGTGGCGGAAGTAGCGCAGTGTCTCGTGGAACTCTTCCTTGCCCGGGATCCGCTTGGCGTAGTTGAACTGCCCGCCGATCTCGTCGGCGGCATCGAACAGCGTCACGCGGTGGCCACGTTCGGCCGCGACGGTCGCGCAGGCCAGGCCGGCCGGACCGGCGCCGACCACGGCGATCGTCTTCGGCGCGAACGTCTTCTTATAGGTGAGGTCGGTCTCGTGGCAGGCGCGCGGATTGACCAGGCAGCTGGCGAGCTTGTTCTCGAACACATGGTCCAGGCACGCCTGGTTGCAGGCGATACAGGTGTTGATCGCCTGCGGCGTACCGGCGCGCGCCTTCGCCGCCCATTGCGGATCGGCCAGCAGCGGGCGGGCCAGCGACACCATGTCGGCCTTGCCGGCGGCCAGGATGCCTTCGGCCACGTCCGGCATGTTGATGCGGTTGGTCGCCACCAGCGGTACGCGGACGTGCGGCTTGAGCTTGGCGGTGACATCGACGAAGGCGGCGCGCGGCACCGACGTGACGATGGTCGGCACGCGCGCCTCGTGCCAGCCGATGCCGGAATTGATGATGGTGGCGCCGGCGGCTTCCACCGCCTTGGCCTGGGCGACGATCTCCTCCCACTGGTTGCCGTCCTCGACCAGGTCGATCAGCGACAGGCGGTAGATGAGGATGAAGTCCGGACCGACCGCCTCGCGCACGCGGCGGACGATCTCCACCGCAAAGCGCATGCGCTTCTCCGGCGTGCCGCCCCAGGCATCGGTGCGCTGGTTGGTCCGCGGGGCGGTGAATTCGTTGATGAAGTACCCCTCCGAACCCATGATCTCGACGCCGTCGTAGCCGGCGTCGCGCGCCAGCTTCGCCGCGTTGGCGTAGGCGTTGATCTGGCGCTCGATGCCGCGGGCCGACAGCGCGCGCGGGGTGAAGGGGTTGATCGGCGCCTTGATCCTCGACGGCGCCACCGTCAGCGGGTGGTAGCCGTAGCGGCCGGCGTGCAGCAGCTGCGCGCAGATCTTGGCGCCGTGCTCGTGCACGGCCGCGGTGACGAACCTGTGCGGGCGCGCTTCCCACGGCCACGACAGCTTGCCGCCGAACGGCTTCAGCCAGCCCACCAGGTTGGGCGAGAAGCCGCCCGTGACGATCAGCCCGACGCCGCCGGCCGCGCGCTCGGCGAAGTAGGCGGCCAGGCGCGGGAAGTCCTTCGCCCGGTCCTCCAGGCCCGTGTGCATGGAACCCATCAGCACGCGGTTACGCAGCGTGGTGAAGCCCAGGTCCAGCGGGGCGAACATATGCGGGTAGGGAGCGGAGTCGGTGGCGGAGGCGGTCGACGTCATGCGGGCATTGAATACGCGGGCGTATGGGTGGGCGCACCATGCCGCGAATCCCCGGGGCACGCAAGCGCGTAGCGGGTGGGGCGATCGTCAGCGGGAGGCGTCGCCGTCGTGCGGCAGCGCGGCGTGCAGGGCCTCCTGTTCCAAGCACAGCGGACGCTCGCGCAGCGCCTGGGCGATGTCCTCCCAGCCTGCCCGTTCCGCCCACCGGCACATGGCGGCGAGCGCGGCGGGTGCCGGCGCGTGCGTGTCCAGGCCGTCCACGTCCTGGTGCAGCGGCGACATCCGCCAGGGCCGCAATCGGCGTCCGCAGGCAGCCGCCGTGTCGGCCAGGACCGCGGCGATCCGGAAACCGCCCTCGTCGATGTCCCCCCAATGCCATACGGGAAGATCGGACGGCAGCGCATCGAGCAGCCTGGCATAGGCGCGGCGCCAGGCCGGCGACGGCATGCCGCCGGTGTAGAGCAGCAGGCTGCGGTCCGCGCCGGGCGCGCGGGCGGCGTCGTGGAAACTGGCCAGGTTCTCCACGCTGAGCAGGCAGGTCGCCGACGTGCGCACGCTCCGCACGGCATCGACGGGTACGCCAAGGAAGGGGGTGGCGAGGGGCAGTTCCACCCCGTCGTCGAGCAGCAGTGTGCCGGTGCCGGCGACGAGCAGCGGCTGCGGTTCGCGACGCAGGCCCAGTGCGGCCCAGACGTGTTCCTTCGCCATCACACCGTCCGCCACCAGCGTGCCGCTGTTCAACAGGTCCAGCCAGGGCGTGAGCTGCTCCAGCCGCTTGCTGGCCTGCGCGCGGCCGGCGAACAGGCGTGCGCTCTCGCGGCGCAGGATGCGCTCGTGGGCGTCGTCGTCGAGACGGGCCTGCACCGCGCGTGCGGCATCGGCCAGGTCCTGCGCCGCCTCCGGACCGTGGCCGCGCACCTTGCGGTCACTGCGCCAAGCGTCCAGCACCTGGCCGAGGACAGGAAAGTGCGGCAGCCACGGCGAAAGCAGGTCGGCCGCTTCTCCGACACGGGCATCGAGCAGCTGCATACCCAGGTGAGCCGCGAGAGCGTCCAGGTCGATCACGGTCAACCGAAGCAGGCGCTCGCCGTCGCCGCGATGCCGGTCGCGCTGCACGGCGATCGCGCCCGCGCGTTCGGCCAGGGTCGCCTGCGCATGGAAGGTCTCGCGTTCGGCCAGCGTGCGCAGCGACAGGTAATCGCGCGCGCTGGCCTCGGTCATCGGCAGCGAGACGGGAGCGGCATCGCCGCGCAGCCGGGCGCGCTCGCCCTTGCGCAGCAGCCGCTCCAGCACGCGCCGGGCATCGCTCACACGGGCGCCTGCTGCCGTTCGATGCGTGCCGTCTCCTCGGCCAGCAGTTCCGGATGCAGGTCGAACTGGTCCGACAGCAGCAGCGCCCGCGCCGCCGCCTGCACCTCGATGCGTTCGGCCTGCAGCAGGTCGCCGTCGCGGAACAGTTCGATGTAGCTGTCCAGCACGCCGCTGAGCGTACCCTGTGCGGTATCCGGCGCGGCCAGCACCAGCTGCAGGCCGAGCGAGCGCAGGTAGTTGGTGGTGGCGCGCGCGTTCTGCGCATCGATCTTGTCGCCGAACTCGTCCAGCAGGATCAGGCCCATGCCGCCCGGGTGCGCCTCGCTCTTGCCGTACGCCGCCGCGAGCGCCGCGCCGGCGATCACGTACAGCGGGGCGCGGTGTTCGCCGCCGGAGCCGGAGCGCATGCGTTCGCTGAGCGTGCCGATCACCGTGTCGTCCTGCCGGATCTGCACCTCGAAGCGGAAGAAGCGGCGGTAGTCGTCCAGCGGCGAGGTGGCGGTGCGCGCGGCGGCGCCGTCCTCGATCAGTTCGCGGAACGCCGCCGGCACCTCGCCGGCGGTGCCGAAGAGGGTGTCCTCGCCGCCGACATCCACCGCGCGCCGGATGAAGCGCTCCAGGTCGCGGAACTCCGGTACCACCTCGTAATGGAACTGGTAGCGCTCGTTGTTGGAGAACGGCGGGCTGCTGCGCAGGGTACGGTTGAGCGTGGCGATCTGCTGGCGCAGGCGGATGAAGTTGTCGTTGAGCGCGGCGGCCACGCTGGCGCGGAAGGTCTCCACCGCGGTGTCGTAGGCCTGTCGCGCTTCGCCTTCGTAACGTACCAGGTCGGTATCGCGCAGCTGGGTCAGTTCGCGCTGCAGCAGCGCCAGCGCAGGGCGCCAGGCGCTGGGATCGATCTCCACGCCCAGCCCATGGTCGCGCGCGTACTGCGCAAGCGTGCTCCACGCTTCGGGCAGCAGCTTGGCGAGCTGGCGGTCGCTCTCGTCGGCGCGTCGCTCGCAGGTCCTGCCGCGCTCCTCCAGCGAGTCGACCCTGGTGTCGAGTTCGTCGCGGTGCCGCTCGATCAGGTTGGGATCGACATCGGGATCCCTGAAGGCCTCCACGGCGCGGCGGGCGACCAGTTCCTCCTGCTGGCGCAGGCCCTCGAGCAGGCGACGGCGGCGATCGAGTTCGGTGACCGCGACCGCTTCCTGTCCGACCAGGGCGTCGGTGCGTGTTTCGCACTCGCCGAGTTGGGCGGCCAGGTCGCGCACGGCCTCGGACAGGCGGAGCAGGTCCGGGTCCAGTGCGGCGAGCCGGCTTTCCTGCGCGGTGCGGTAGCGGCCTGCGAGCTGGCGGTGCTCGAGCGCGCGTTCGTGCAGCGCCTGCGCCACCGCGTCGGCATCGGCCAGCCGCGCGAGTCCGCGCTGGCTGTCGTCGGCGCGGCGCAGGTGCGGCTCGATCTCGCGCACCTCGCGCTCGGCCTTTTCGATCTCCTCGTGGAGCACGCGCAGGCGGGCGCGGTTGTCCGACGCACCGATGCGCAGGTCGCCCGCTGCGGGCAGGCGCAGGCGCTCGATGCTGCCACCGCGCGCGAGCAGGCCGTCGTGGGTCAGGCCCTGGCGACTGCGCACCAGCTCGGCTTCGGTGTCCACGCAGCGCAGCTCGCCGAGTTGCCGGCGCAGGAACGCAAGGGCGTCGGCGTTGACGCCTTCCAGCAGGGCGGCGACGCTGCCGGCCGCTGCGTCCTTGCCGCGCGCATCGCGTGCCTGGCTGGACAGCGCCAGCTTTACGCCGTAGACCGAGCGCCCGCCGGACAGGCTGCGATACAGCTTGACCGCGCGCTCCTCGTCCTCGCCTGGGATCAGCAGCGCTTCGACGTTGCTGCGCAGGTAGGCTTCGATGGCCGGCTGCCACGCGACGTCGGTCACGCGCACCAGGTCGCAGACGGGGCGCGCATCGATGCCGGCCTCGCGCAGGTAGCTCATCAGCCGCACGGTGTCGGCGTGCAGCTCCGCCTGGCCGGCGGCAAGCCGTTTCTGGTTCTGGCGCGCGGTCTCGAGTGCGTCGCGGGCCTTGTCGTGCGCGGCGTGCACCTGACGTGCGTGCTGATCGACCTGTTCGCGCAACGGCGTGGCCGCGCGCAGGGCGTGGCGCGCGCGCGCGAACAGGTCTTCCGGCGTCCACGGCAGGGCGTCCCCGTCCGCCAGCGCCGACAGAGCCGCGTGCCATTGGTCCCACTCGGCACGCGCGGCCTGCACGGCGCCGGCGTCGACGCCGGGCAGCGCGAGCGCCTCGAGCTGGCGGAACTGGTCGCGTACGAAGCCGATCTCGCGCAGCAGTTCCCGGTTCACTTGCGCCAGGCGGTCGCGGTCGCGGCTGGCCAGTTCGTCCAGCTGCGCCTGCTCGCCGTAGCCGGCGCTGCCCTGCAGCCGCGCCTGGGCGCGTGCCTGCTCGTCGCGCAGGGTGTCGCGTTCGGCACGCGCATCGACGAGACGGCGTCGCGTATCGGCCAGGACGTCTTCCGCGGTGGTCACTGCGCCTTCGGCCTGGTCCAGCTGCTCGCCGTACAGGTCGCGCGCGTATTCCGCCGCCAGCGCGCGGTAGGACGCGGCGCGCACGGCCTGCGCGGCGATGCGGTCGTACTGCCGCTCGACGCCTTCGGCGGCGTCGATGCGCTGGCGCACCTGCTCGATGCGGTCGCGGATCTGGCGGAAGCTTTCCAGCAGTGCGCGGAAGCGGGCGATGTCGGTGGGCCGGTCCTCGGCGACCAGCGTGCGCACGAACAGGTCCACGTCCTCCACGCGCTGCAGGTTGAGCGCGTTGAGGAAGGCCTTGCGGTAGGCGTTGATGTCGGGATTGGCACTGGGTGACGCGCGCAGGCGCAGCAGCAGGTCCTTGACGAAGCGCTCGGCCACCGTGTGCAGCGCGGGTGCGCCGCCGGCCGCCTTGCAGCGGCGCAGCGCCATCTCGCGGAACGTGGGCCAGGCCAGCGGCAGTTCCTTGCCCTTGACCTGCTCCACGTGGTCCGCCAGCTCCAGCGCCACGCCCGGCAGCAGGTACAGCCCGTGCAGGCGGTGGTCGGGTTCGTCCACCGATGCGCCCAGTGCGATGCCGGCGGTCAGCGCTTCGCCGGTGTCGGTGTCGCGGAACACGAGCGAGATGTAGGTGGTGGCGGTGCGCCGCTTGCGTCCGTCGTCGCCGCTGCGGAACACGCCCAGGCAGTAGTCGCGGATGGTGCGCGCGCGGTGGCTGCCGCCGGCCTGCGCATTGAAGCGGATGCGGCTGCGGTCGCCGCCCAGCAGCACGATCTGCAGCGCATCCAGCAGGGCGCTCTTGCCGGCGCCGTTGGGCGCGATGATGGCGGTGGTCGCATCCAGGTCCAGGGTCTGCGCCTCGAACAGGAAGAACTGCACCAGGTGCACGCGCTCAAGCTGCTGCATCGGTGTCCTCCATCGCCTCGTCGCCGCCGGTGCTGTCGGTGTCGTCGTCGCGGTTGTGCTGGTCCAGCCGCTGCAGCCACTGCTCGCCGACGATCTCGACGATGGCCGGCCGCACCTGCAGGTGGAACGGCTGCGGATCGTCGGGTTCCGATTCCACCAGGCGGCACATGCCCCAGCGCTTCAGCGTGCGCGCCAGCTCGCGCAGTGCGCCGACGTCCGGCATCGGTCGCCCGGCGAGCGCCTGGTAGGCCTCCTGCAGTTCCGGGAGTTCCACGGTGACGACGCCTTCGTCTTCCACCATGCCCTGGCGCATCGCTTCGTCGTAGCGCTGTCGCAGCACGAGCAGCAACAGGGTTTCGGCCAGCGTCACCGGCACGCCCTCGGCATGCGCGGGCAGCGCCACCACGTAGCGGTAGTGCGCATTCCGCTCCAGGCGGATCCCCAGTGGTGCCAGTGCCGCGACGAAGTCGTCGTAGTGGTCTTCCACCAGGTGGTAGGCCAGGCGCGTGCTGCGGTCGCTGGCGTACAGCACCTGTTCCACTACCAGCCGGTAGGCGGCACGTTCGAAGTCCTGCACGGCGTAGACGCCGTTGGACAGTTGGCTGAGGGTGTTCCAGCTGCGTTTCATGCGGTTTTCCGTGAGGGCTGGCCGACGCGATGCACGACGAAGCGTGGCGCGCGCAGGTAGCCGTTGTCGTCGCGTCCGCCTGCGTCGACCAGCTCGACGCGGTAACCGCGCAGCAGCCGGCCCAGCGGATCCTCGCGCCGCAGGCCGCCGATGCGATGGCTGCGCAGGGCGAGTGTGAGCAGGGTCTGGTAGGCGCGCAGGTCCTCGATGCTGGCGATGGAGAATGCGTCCGAACCGACGGCGTCCTTCGTCTCCAGGTGCGGGCCGACGTAGCGCGCCATGTCGTCGGCATTGACCAGCCGGGCGCGCTTCATCCGCCGCAGCAGGCTGAGCCTGGCCAGCTGCTCGGGCGTGGGCGGCTGCGTAGCGTTGGCGCTGCGCGGGATCGGTTGCGGCTTCTGGCGTGGCGGACGCAGGCGGCTCGCCTCCATCAGCGCGCCCGGCGCCACCGGCAGCCGCAGTGCGTCTTCCGGCGCGTGCTGGACGCCGCGGCAGGCACGACGCAACAGGATGTCCAGCTTGTCCGGCGCGCGCAGGCGGTAGTCGAGGAAGGCCAGCGCACGCCGGTTGGCCTGGCGGATGTCGTCGTCCAGCCGGCCCAGGTATTCGTCGATGCGCTCCAGTTCGCGCAGCCGGCGCAGGCTGCGCGCGAAGCGCTGGTCGCCGCGCGTCTCGTCGCCGCCGCCGACATGCTCCCGGTACCACGCCCGCAGCGCGGTGCGCCGGTCGCCGGTTTCGAGCTGCTGCGCCATCGACAGGATCGCGCTGCGCCGCGCCAGGGGGTGGTCGCCCGTGTGCAGCTCGGCATAGTCGCCGATGAAGAACGCGCTGACGTAGCGCTCGAACCATTGCCGTGCGAACTGCGCGGTGGACTCGGCCTTGCTCAGCTCCGGCATCAGGTCGCGCACCTGCAGGCTCATCGACGATAGCGACACCAGCAGCCGTCGTGCCTGGTCGGCGGCTTCGTCCAGCGCGTCGCCGGCCGCCTTGCCGTCGGCCACCTGCTGGAGCTGGTGTTCGATCGACCGCATCTTCGCCGAGACGAACGTCGGGCCGTGTTCGGCGAACTCCACCAGCAGCGAGAGGAACTGATGCACGACCGGCGGCATGGTGACCATCTCGCGCGCACCGATGCGGTCCTGCCGCAGCCATCCGGTGCTGCGGAAGCGCTCGTAGAGGGTGTTGGTGCGCACGGACAGCGGCGTGTCGGGCGTCTGGCCGTCCTCGTCCTCCCACGGGTCGTCGGCCAGCAGGTAGCGCTCCAGCGCCGCGGTGATCTCGCGGCGCTGGAAGCCCATGCTCGGCGGCACCGGCGCGTCCGGCCCGAAGAACTCGTCGAACAACCGGCACAGCAGCAGCCAGTAGTGCTCGCGGTTGGGCGAGGCGAGGGGCCCGAACAGGCCGCCGGGCAGCAGCGGGAACAGCGCCGGGACCTGCGTCATGGCCTCGAGGTCCGCTGGGGCCGGCCGGCGTGGCGATGTGGCGGGCGCGGCGGCGCCGGGGAAAAGGGCATGGCGTGATCGGACGGACGGGCGGGTCGCGCCGGAGCGCGCTGCGGCCAATCACGATATCGCAAGTCGCGCGGACGCCGGTAGCCGTCCCCGTCGGCCGGCGTTCCTTGCTCGGCCAGAGGCCGGCGTGTGCTACCAGCCGGCGAGCACCAGTTTGCCGATGGTGCTCCCGGACTCCAGCCGGCGGTGGGCTTCACGCAGGTTGGCGGCATTGATCGGCGACAGCGTACCGGTCAGCGTGCCGCGCAGTTCGCCGGCATCGATCAGGTCGGCGACGCGGTCGAGCAGTACGCCCTGTTCGCCCATGTCGGCGGTGCGGAAGCGCGGGCGGGCGAACATCATTTCCCAGTGGATGCCGATGCTCTTGGCCTTGTAGGGATCGCCGATGCGCAGCTCGCCCTTGGGTTCGACGATCAGCCCGACATGGCCGAGCGGCGCCAGCAGCTCGCCCAGCTCGGTCCAGTACCGGTCGGTATCCGCCAGGTTCAGCGCGGCGTCGACGGTCTCGAAGCCCAGCGCCTTCAACTGCGGGCCGAGCGGCTCGCGGTGGTCGACCACGTGGTCGGCGCCCATCGCCCTGCACCAGTCGCTCGTTTCCCGGCGCGATGCGGTGGCGATGACGGTGAAGCCGGCGCGCCTGGCCAACTGGGTGGCGATCGAGCCCACGCCGCCGGCACCGGCGATCACCAGCAGCGACTTGCCCTTGCCGCCACCCTCGATGGCATACGGCATGCGGTCGAACAGCAGCTCCCAGGCGGTGATCGCGGTCAGTGGCAGTGCGGCGGCCTGCGCGAAGTCGAGCGACGCCGGCTTGCGCCCGACGATGCGTTCGTCGACCAGCTGGAACTGCGCATTGCTGCCGGGCCGGGTGATGTCGCCCGCGTAGTAGACGGCATCGCCGGGCTTGAAGCGCGTCACCGCCTCGCCGACGGCTTCGACCACGCCGGCGGCGTCGTAGCCCAGCACTTTCGGCTGGGCTTCGACCTGCGGCTTCGGTGAGCGGACCTTGGTGTCGACGGGATTCACCGAGACGGCTTCCACGCGCACGAGGATGTCGTGGCCGGTGGCGGTGGGTGTCTCCAGTTCGACATCGACCAGCGAATTCGGATCGTCGATGGGCAGGTAGCGGGTCAGGGCAACGGCTTTCATGGGGGATCCTCGTGGAGAGTCAGGAGGCGTGCCGCGATGATGCGACGCGCGGTGGAAAGACGCGATGCGACGAAGCGCGCATCAGGCGCAGTTCGCTTCGGCGGCCAGCGTGAAACGCTGGCGGCGCTCCAGCGCCAGCGCCCACAGCGCGACGGCGAAGGCCGACGCAGGCACCAGCGCGGCGACCCAGGGCAGGGCGGACAGACCCAGCCCCTGCGAGATCACCACGCCACCCAGCCACGCGCCCAGCGCGTTGCCCAGGTTGAAGGCGCCGATGTTCAGGCTGGACGCCAGGCTCTGCGCGCCGCTGGCCTTCTGCAGCACCCACAGCTGCAACGGCGAGACCGTCGCGAACGCGGCCGCGCCCAGCAGGCCGGTGAACGCGATCATCGCCAAGCGGCTGTGCAGCACGAAGGTCATCGCGCCCATCACCAGCGCCAGCAGCGCGAGGGTGCCGAGCAGCGCGGGCGCCAGGCGGCGGTCGGCGAAGCGCCCGCCCAGCAGGTTGCCGAGGATCATGCCCACGCCGAACACCAGCAGGATCGGCGACACCGCCGCATCGGCGAAACCGGTCACCTGCGTCAGCAGCGGCTGGATATAGGTGTACACAGTGAACATGCCGCCGAAGCCGAGCACGGTCATCAGCAGGCCCAGCAGCACCTGCGGGCGCGCGACCACGCGCAGTTCGTCGCGGAACGGCAGCGGTGCCGGCGCGCTGCGGTCGGCCGGCACCAGCGTCGCGATGATCACCGTCGCCAGCACGCCGATGGCGGTGACCGCCCAGAATGTCGCGCGCCAGCCGTACTGCAGGCCCAGCCAGGCACCCGCCGGCACGCCGAGCAGGGTGGCCACGGTCAGGCCGGTGAACATGACGGAGATGGCCGACGCCTTGCGGTCCTCGCCGACCATGCCGGTGGCGACCACCGCGCCCACGCCGAAGAAGGTGCCGTGCGCCAGCGAGGTGATCACCCGCGCGGCCATCAGCAGTTCGTAGTTCGGTGCCAGCGCACAGGCCAGGTTGCCCAGCGTGAACACGATCATCAGTGCCACCAGCACCGCCTTGCGCGGCATCCGGCTGGTGGCGGCGGTCAGCAGCGGCGCGCCGACGAAGACGCCCAGCGCGTAGCCGGAGATCAGCAGGCCGGCGGCGGCGATCGAGACCTGCAGGTCGGCGGCGACCTGCATCAGCAGGCCCATGATGACGAACTCGGTGGTGCCGATGCCGAAGGCGCCGGCGGTCAGGGCGTAGAGGCCCAGCGGCATGCGCGGGCTGGAGGTGGGGTCGGGAGACATCTGCGGGTGGCGGGTATCGGGGGAGGCGTGCAGCGTGCCGCTTCCCGCCTTGCCGAAAAACCGACAAGATGGCGAATCACTTTCAACGGAACATTGAAAATGGACCGCGTCGGCGACCTCACCCTGTTCCTGCGCGTGCTCGACCTGGGCTCGATCACCGCGGCCGCCCACAGCCTGGACCTGTCGGTGGCGGTGGCCAGCCAGCGCCTCAAGCGGCTGGAGAAGGAACTGGGTGTGCGCCTGCTGCACCGGACTACCCGCCGGCTGCATCCCACACCGGAGGGGCTGGCGCTGGCGCAACAGGGGCGCGTGCTGGTCGAAGAACTGGAATCGCTCGGCAGCGGACTGCGCGAGGCGGCCAGCGAGGTGGCCGGTACGCTGCGGGTGACGATGTCGGCCTCGTTCGGGCGCCAGTACGTGTCTCCCCTGCTGCCCGCCTTCCTCGCCCGCCATCCCAAGGTCCGGTTGAGCGTGCATCTGAGCGACAACGTGGTGGATCTGGTCAGCGAGGGTTTCGATCTGGCCATCCGGATCGGCGCCCTGGACGATTCGCGGATGGTGGCGCGCCTGATCGCCCCCAACCGCCGGGTGCTTTGCGCATCGCCGGATTACCTGGCCCGGCGTGGCGCGCCGCAGATGCCTGCCGACCTCGCCGACCACGACTGCCTGCTGCTGGTCGGCAGCGGGGGGCGCCAGGACGTCTGGCGGCTGGGCACGCCCGGCGGCGGCGAGGTGGCCGTGCGCGTGCACGGGCGTTTCGAGAGCAACTTCGGTGAAGTGCTGCGCGATGCCTCGCTGGCCGGGCAGGGCATCGTGGTGCATTCGCTGTGGCATGTCGCCGATGACCTGCGTGCGGGACGCCTGAAGGTCGTGTTGCCCGACTTCCCGCTCGCCACGACGTCGATCAGCGCGGTGATGCCGCAGCGCCGGCTGATGCCACCGCGGGTGCGCGCGTTCGTGGATTTCCTGTCGGAGGCATTCGGCGAGCACCCGCCGTGGGAGCGCGGACTGGCGACGTAGTCAGTCGGTGTCGAAGGCGAACGCGTCCAGCGCCAGTCCGCCCATTTCCACGTCGCGATGGAGCAGCGTGCCCTTCGCGCCTTCGCCAGCGGCACCCAGCGCCACGTACAGCGGGTACAGGTGTTCGGTGGTCGGATGGTTCTGCTGCGCATGGGGCAGCGCGGTCCAGTCGAGCGCGCGATCCACGTCGCCGGCCACCAATGCCTCACGCAGCGGATCGGTGAACGCCGACACCCACGGGAATGCCGGCCCGCTCGCCTGCTGCCAGTCCAGCGCACGAAGGTTGTGCGAAAAGCCGCCGGACCCGACCACCAGCACGCCATCTGCGCGCAGCGGCGCCAGTGCGCGCCCCAGTCGGTAATGCCATCCGGCGCTCTGTGCCGGGTTTACCGACAACGCCACCACCGGAATGTCGGCAGCAGGATACATCCGTCGCAACGGCACCCAGACGCCGTGGTCGAGGCCATGGTGGTCATCCACGCGCGCCTCGAACCCGTCCGCTGCAAGCCGTCCCGCGACGTCGTGCGCAAGCGCCGGTGCACCCTGGCTGGGATAACGGATCTGGTAAAGCACGTCGGGAAAGCCGCCGAAATCGTGGATCGTGTCGGGTAGGGGCGTCGCGGTCAGCGTCGGCCGGGCGTGGACGAAGTGCGCCGACGCCACGACGATGGCGCGAGGCCTGGGAAGCAAGGTACCCAACCGGTCGAGGAAGCGAGCCGTGGGTGAATCCTCGACCGCCAGCATGGGAGAGCCATGGGAGAGGAACAGGCTGGGAAGCGGGCGGCAGAGGGCGGATGTCGTCATGGCGCGAGAATCGGCCCTTGCCACCGGGTTACCAAGCACCGCATCTGCACCAATGTGTTTTGTCCTTGACGCGTGCGCGATACCTACCGACTATCGGTCGCGCATCTGTGACGCGACATGTGAAGATCTGCTTGAATTCCCTTAAAGAGTGTTAACCTTGCCCAACTTGTTACGGGACCGTTAACACAGTCTTCACATACCCCCGCATAATCTGTTCAGCAAGGCGACGGAAGCCTGTCGCCTCGGATAACAACTAGAAACGCCGCAAGTGAAGTGCTTCGGTTTCTCTACTACTGAACTTCTACAAGGAAAGGAGCTGCAAATGAACAAGAAGATTCTCTGCGCCGCGCTGCTGGGCGGCCTGAGCTTCGCGAACCACGCGATGGCCCAGGAGTTTGATGACCGCTGGTACCTGACCGGTTCCGCCGGCTTCAACCTGCAGGACGACGACCGCACCACCCGCAACGCCCCTTTCCTGGGCCTGGGCCTGGGCAAGTTCATCAGCCCGAACTGGTCGCTGGACGGTGAGCTGAACTACCAGAACCCGAAGTTCGAAGACAACCAGGACCTGCTGTGGAGCCAGTACGGCATCTCGCTGGACCTGCGTCGCCACTTCATCCAGGAAGGCCGCGGCTGGAACCCGTACATCGTGGCGGGCCTGGGCATGCAGCGCTCGGAAGAAGAGTACGTGATCAACAGCGTCGACTCGCCGGCGCAGCGTCGTGACAACAACCTCGCCGCCAAGCTGGGCGTCGGCCTGCAGACCACGCTCGACAACCGCGTCGGCGTCCGCGCCGAAGTGGCCTACCGCGCCGACTTCGACGACCAGAGCGTCGCTGCGCCGCAGGAAGACTGGTTCGGCGACGTGCTGGCCTCGGTCGGCGTCGTGATCCCGCTGGGCCCGAAGGCCGAAGCCGCTGCTCCGCCGGCCCCGCCGGCTGCGCCGAGCTGCGCGGACCTGGACGACGACGGTGACGGCGTCAACAACTGCGACGACAAGTGCCCCGGTTCGCAGGCTGGCCAGACCATCGGTCCGGACGGCTGCCCGGTGCAGGTCTCGATCGATCTGAAGGGCGTGAACTTCGACTTCGACAAGTCGACCCTGCGTCCGGACGCGATCGCGATCCTGAGCGAAGCCGCCGAAATCCTGAAGCGCTATCCCGACCTGCGCGTCGAAGTGGCCGGCCACACCGACCTGTGCGGTGCCGACGCCTACAACCAGTCGCTGTCGCAGCGTCGTGCGCAGACCGTGTACGACTACCTGACCAACAACGGCGTCAGCGCCTCGCGTCTGGTGGGCCCGATCGGTTACGGCGAGAGCCGTCCGCTGGAGCCGACCGCGCAGACCCTGCCGGGCTGCAAGAGCGAGCGCAACCGTCGTACGGAACTGAACGTCCAGAACTGATCGGACGCGCTTCCCGCAACACCCGAAGCCCGGCCTCGTGCCGGGCTTCGTTTTTCCGGTCGTCGTGCGCGGGATTTGCGTGACCGTGTTTCCGTCTTTCCGCATTGATGCGTCGCATGGCGTCCTATTTCTTGCCATGCCGTGAGACGCTGCCTACACTCCGGGCACGTTCCGCAGGAAACCTTCAGGAGTTGTGCCGATGCGCCGTCAGATCCTCGCCAGTGTGCTGTGCATCGCCGCGATTCCGGCCGTCCAGGCCGCGCCCGACTGCAGCGGCAGCCTGGTGCCGGCTCCCCTGAAGACGCCGGCCACGGTGATCGCACCGGTCGCGCCCGAGTTCACCGCCGCCGCCACGCAGCTGGGCGCGCCGTCCGGCGTGCTGGCATCGCACGCCTTCGACGAGTCGCAGTCGGTCGACCGCGTGCTGATGCGCCTGCGCATCGAGGGGTGCCGCAACGTCGCCAAGGCGCTGCCGGCCGCGCCGGCCGCCGCGACGGCCACCGCCAGTCCGGCGGCCTACCAGCCCAAGACGGCGCACGACAACACCCCGTGGCGGTTCGACATGAGCCAGAACGGCAAGCGCATGACCGCCGATGAGTTCGACGCGTGGATGAAGTCCCGCGGCGTACGCGTGGTCAAGGCACCCGGCGCGCCGGCGGCGGCGCCCGCACCGGCTCCCGCCGAGCCCGCGAAGAAGTGATCCACGAACGGCCGGTCATCCGGCCGTTTTCCTGTCCACTCCCGTGACCTCGCGCAGACCTTCTTCCCGCAGCGCCTCGCGTGGCGTGCGCTCGCGCGCAGCGAGCGCGCAGGTAACGCGTCATGGGCTGGCCCGCGTGCTGTCCAAGCAGGGCGTGTGCTCGCGCAGCGAGGCGGCGCGCTGGATCGTCGAAGGCCGTGTGTCCGTCGATGGCCGCATCGTGCGCGATCCGGAGTTTCCGGTGGTCGCCGGCCGCGCCGTGATCCGGGTCGACGGCCAGGCCAGCGCCGCGCCGGAGCGCTGCTACCTGATGCTCAACAAGCCGCGCGGGCTGGTCACCACCGTGCGCGACGAACAGGGGCGCGACACGGTCTACCGTTGCCTGGACGGTACGGCGCTGCCCTGGCTCGCACCGGTGGGCAGGCTCGACAAGGCCAGCGAGGGCCTGCTGCTGTTCACCAACGACCCCGAGTGGGCCGCACGCATCACCGATCCGGCAACGGGTCCGGACAAGACGTACCACGTGCAGATCGACCGGCTTCCCGACGATGGCCTGCTGCAGCTATTGAAGACCGGCGTGTGCGTCGATGGCGAACACCTGTCCGCCCGCGATGTCCGCGTGCTGCGGAGCGGGGAGCGCAACGCGTGGCTGGAGATCGTGCTGGAGGAGGGACGCAACCGGCAGATCCGCCGCCTGCTCGCTGCGTTCGATGTCGGCGTGTTGCGGCTGGTGCGCGTGGCCGTGGGGACGCTGGCACTGGGGGAGCTGGGCAAGGGCGCGTGGCGCATGCTCGAGGCGCATGAGCGCGAGGCGCTGGCGCCGACCACCGGACGTTGAATGCGCGACAGCGGTCCGGGTTCGCGGCCGGGCGTCTGCCTACACTCGCTCACGCCGACCTTGGGGAAACCGCCATGTACCGTCCGATTCCGCGCCTGCCGCTGTGCTGCGCCGTGCTGCTCGCTTTCGCCCTGTCGACCGGTTGCGCGTCGACATCGCCGTCTTCTGCCGCGACCACGAAGGCAGCGCCCGACGAGATCGTCACCGTCAAGGTCGGTCCGCACGGTCACCGCTTCGACATGCAGCAGAACGGCCGCAGCATGACGGCCGAGGAATTCGATGCCTGGATGAAGGCCCGCGGCATCCGCGTGGCCAAGGGCGCGCCGGCGAAACCGAAGACGACCGCCGGCACCGCCAGAAGCGCCCGCTGACACGCGGGCGCATCGGCAGACCGATCAGCCCTTCACCACGCCCAGCTCGCGACCGATGCGGACGAACGCGTCGATCGCGCGGTCCAGGTGTTCGCGCGTGTGCGCCGCGCTGATCTGCGTGCGGATGCGCGCCTGCGCCTTCGGTACCACCGGGAAGAAGAAGCCGATCGCATAGATGCCTTCCTCGAGCAGTCGTTCGGCGAAGCGCTGCGCCAGCGGCGCGTCGTACAGCATCACCGGGCTGATCGGGTGCACGCCCGGCTTGATGTCGAAACCGGCGGCGGTCATCTTCTCGCGGAAGTAGCGGGTGTTCTCCTGCAACTGCGCGCGCAGGTGGCCGGCGGCGGACAGCATCTCGAAAGCCTTGATGCCGGCCGCCACCACGTGCGGCGGCAGCGAGTTCGAGAACAGGTAGGGGCGCGAGCGCTGGCGCAGCAGCTCGATCACTTCCTTCCGCGCCGTGGTGAACCCGCCCAGCGCACCGCCCATCGCCTTGCCCAGCGTGCCGGTGATGATGTCGATGCGGTCCAGCACGCCCTTCACTTCGGCCGAGCCGCGCCCGGTGGCGCCGAGGAAGCCGGTGGCGTGGCATTCGTCGATGTGCACCAGTGCGTTGTACTTCTTGGCGAGCGCGGTGATCTCGTCCAGCGGCGCGATGAAGCCGTCCATCGAGAACACGCCGTCGGTGGTGATGAGCTTGGTCTTGCAGCCGGCCGCATCGGCGGCCTGCAGCTGTGCTTCCAGGTCGGCCATGTCGCAGTTGGCGTAGCGGAAGCGCTTGGCCTTGCACAGGCGCACGCCATCGATGATCGACGCGTGGTTCAGCGCGTCGGAGATGATCGCGTCGTCCTCGCCCAGCAGCGGCTCGAACAGGCCGCCGTTGGCGTCGAAGCAGGCGGCGTAGAGGATGGTGTCTTCGGTGCCGAAGAAGTCGGCGATGGTCCGTTCCAGCTGCTTGTGCAGGTCCTGCGTGCCGCAGATGAACCGTACCGACGCCATCCCGAAGCCGTGGGTGTCGAGCGCCTCCTTGGCGGCCTGGATGATGTGGGGATGATCGGCAAGGCCCAGGTAGTTGTTGGCGCAGAAGTTCAATACCGTCCGCCCGTCGGCCAGGGTGATCTCCGCCGACTGCGGGCTGGTGATGATCCGCTCGGCCTTGAACAGGCCCTGGGCGCGGATCTCGTCGAGGGTGGTGGCGTAGTGGGCGGTCAGCGCGTCGGACATGGCGGGGACAGGGGCGGGAAAGCCGTCATTCTACCCGGCGCCCGCGATGCACCCGGCACGTCATGCGCGTACGGCATAAGCGAACCCCGTTTCGTCATTTCCCTGCCTGGATGTGCGCACGCAGCATCGCGTCTCCGGCCCCGGACGGGCCTTCACACGGGGAAAAGCAGCCATGCGGACACACTCGGGCCAACGCAAGCGGAAAGGCAGCGGCGTCGCCATCCTGGGCGCACTGGCCTGTTCGCTGGCGCTCCCCGTCTCCGCACAGAGCCAGCCCACCGTGCAAGAGCTACTGCAACGCCTGGAAGCCCTGGAACGCCGCGTCGGCGAGGCGCCGACGGCGGTTGCGGCGGAGGGCGAGGCGGCCCCGGCGACGTTGGGGGACCTGGACCAGCGCCTGCGCATCCTCGAGCGCCGTCTCGAACTGCAGCAGGAGGACGCCGCGGCCAAGGCCAAGGACGCGCCGGTGATCGCCGTGAACGACAAGGGCGCCTCGCTGAAGTCGGCCAATGGCGACTTCGAGTTCAGGCTGCGCGGCCTGGTGCAGGGCGACGCGCGCTTCTTCCTCGACGACGATGCCGTGCCGCAGAACGACACGTTCCTTTTCCGGCGCATCCGCCCGACCATCGAAGGGTCGCTCGGCAAGCTGGTGTCGTTCCGCCTGACGCCGGAGTTCGCCGGCGACAGCGCCACCATCGTCGACGCCTACGTCGACGTGAAGCTGGATCCGGCCTTCACCTTGCGCGCCGGCAAGGTCAAGGGTCCGATCGGCCTGGAACGCTTGCAGTCTGGCAGTGCGATCGGCCTGATCGAGCGCAGCTTTCCGACCGAACTGGCCCCCAACCGCGACCTGGGCGTGCAGGCGCAGGGTGAGCTCGCCGAGGGGCGCGTGAGCTATGTGGCGGGCGTGTACAACGGTGCGCCCGACGGCCGCGATGCCGCGACCACCAACCCGGACGACGAGTTCGAGTACGCGGGTCGCATCTTCTTCGAGCCGTTCAAGAACACCAGCAGCACGTGGTCGGGGCTCGGCTTCGGCATCGCCGGCAGCATCGGCGACAAGCAGGGCACGGGCAACAATTTCCTGCCGCGTTATCGCACCCAAGGGCAGGCGCAGTTCTTCAACTACCGCACGGCGGTGGCGGCAGATGGCGAACACAGCCGCATCTCGCCGCAGGGCTATCTGTATCGCGGCCGGTTCGGCCTGCTGGCCGAATACATCGCGTCGAAGCAGGAACTGCTGATCACCAGCGGCGCAGCGGCAGGCACGCGGGCGGATCTCGAGAACACCGCCTGGCAGGCGACGGCGAGCTGGGTGCTGACCGGTGAAGATGCCAGCTACCGCGGCGTGGTGAAGCCGTCGAAGCCGTTCAGTCCCGGCAGTGGCTGGGGCGCATGGGAACTGGTGGGCCGTTACGGCGAGCTGGAGATCGACGACGATGCCTTCCCGCTATTCGCCGATCCGCTGGTCGCCGCGCGGCGCGCCAAGGCCTGGACGTTGGGCGTCAACTGGTACCTCACCAGCAACCTGAAGCTGGTCGTCAACTACCTCGACACGCAGTTCGAGGGCGGTGCCACCGCCGGCGCGGACCGCGAAGACGAAAAGGCCGTGTTTTCGCGACTGCAGGTCGCCTTCTGATTCCCGGAGACCATCCATGAAGACTTCAATCCGCCATCATGTCCGCACTGCGCTCCTGGCCTTCGGCCTGACCCTGGCTGCCGCCGCGGGCGCCAAGGACATCAAACTGCTCAACGTGTCGTATGACCCGACGCGCGAGTTCTACCGCGAGTTCAATGCCGCGTTCGCCGCCGACTGGCAGAAGACCAGGGGGCAGAAGGTCAGCATCGAGACCTCGCACGGTGGTTCAGGCAAGCAGGCGCGCTCGGTCATCGATGGCCTGGAAGCCGATGTGGTGACGCTGGCGCTGGCCTATGACGTCGACTCCATCGCCCAGCGCGCCAAGCTGTTCCCGGCCAACTGGCAGTCGCGCCTGCCGGAGAACAGCGCGCCGTATACCTCGACCATCGTCTTCCTGGTGCGCAAGGGCAATCCGAAGAAGATCCGCGACTGGCACGACCTGGTGAAGCCGGGCATCTCGGTGATCACGCCGAATCCGAAGACCTCCGGCGGCGCGCGCTGGAACTACCTGGCGGCGTGGGCGTACGGGCTGAAGATCTTCAAGGGCGACGAGGCGAAGACGCGCAACTTCGTGCGCGGGCTGTTCCGCAACGTGCCGGTGCTCGATACGGGCGCGCGCGGCTCGACCACCACCTTCGTGCAGCGCGGGATCGGCGACGTGCTGCTGGCGTGGGAGAACGAGGCGTTCCTGTCGATCGAGGAACTGGGCCCCGACAAGTTCGACATCGTGGTGCCGTCGCTGTCGATCCTGGCCGAGCCGCCGGTGGCGCTGGTGGACCGCAACGTGGACAAGCACGGCACGCGCGAGGCGGCACAGGCCTACCTCAAGTACCTGTATTCGCCGACGGGCCAACGCCTTGCCGCCAAGCACTACTACCGCCCGCGCTATCCGCAGCACGCGGCGGCGGAAGACATCGCGCGCTTTCCCAAGCTGGAGCTGGTGACCATCAACGGCGTCTTCGGCTCCTGGGCAAAGGCGCAGGCGACGCACTTCGCCGACGGTGGCGTGTTCGACCAGATCCAGGCGAAGTAACGTGGCGGCAGTGCATCCCTGGCCGGGAAAGACGCGTCCGCGGCGCGTCATTCCCGGTTTCGGCCTCAGCCTGGGCTATACGCTGGCCTGGCTGGGGCTGATCGTGCTGATCCCGCTGGTAGGCGTGTTCGCCAAGGCCAGCGGATTGAGGCCAGCCGGCATCTGGGCCATCTGGAGCGAGCCGCGCGTGCTGGCGGCGCTGCGCATCAGTTTCGGTACCGCGTTGGCTGCCGCTGCGTTCAATGCGGTGATGGGCACGCTGGTGGCGTGGGTGTTCGTGCGTTACCGCTTCTGGGGCAAACGCGTGTTCGACGCGATGATCGACCTGCCGTTCGCGTTGCCGACCGCCGTGGCCGGCATCGCGCTGACGGCGCTGTACGGGCCGACCGGCTGGATCGGGCAATGGCTGGAGGCGGCCGGCATCAAGGTCGCGTATACGCCGCTCGGCATCACCGTGGCACTGGTGTTCATCGGCCTGCCGTTCGTGGTGCGCGTGGTGCAGCCGGTACTGGCGGAAATCGAGACCGAACTGGAGGAAGCGGCGGCCACGCTCGGTGCCAGCCGCTGGCAGGCCGTGCGTCATGTGGTGCTGCCGACGCTGTGGCCGGCCGTGCTGGCGGGCTTCGCGCTGGCGTTCGCGCGCGGCGTGGGCGAGTACGGATCGGTGATCTTCATCGCCGGCAATCTGCCGGGCGTGTCCGAGATCGCACCGCTGCTGATCACGATCAAGCTGGAGGAATTCGATTACGAAGGCGCCACGGCGATCGCAGCGGCCATGCTGCTGCTGTCGTTCGCCCTGCTGCTGCTGATCAACAGCCTGCAGGCGCGCCTGCAGCGCACCGGCAAGCGGGCAGGGGGCTAACATGGGCGACGCCATCTCCGCCGTCATCGCCATGCCCCCGGAGTCGTCTGCCGTGGAAGCGCCCGCACGTTCCGTCCGCCGCCATGCCGCCACCACCGAGCCCGCCTGGGTGCAGGTGCTGCTGGTGCTGGGTGCGCTGGGCTTCCTGCTCTCGTTCCTGTTGCTGCCGCTGGCGCTGGTATTCGTCGAAGCCCTGCGGGGCGGCTGGACGGCGTTCGTGGCCGCCGTCAGCGAAACGGACGCGCTGGCGGCGGTGCAGCTGACCTTGCTGGTGACGGCCATCGTGGTGCCGCTCAACCTCGTCTTCGGCGTGGCGGCGGCGTGGGCGGTCAGCAAGCACACGTTCCGCGGCAAGCGCTGGCTGGTCACGCTGATCGATCTGCCGTTCGCGGTGTCGCCGGTGGTGGCGGGCCTGATCTACGTGTTGATCTTCGGCGCGCAGGGTTGGGCGTATTCGCTGATCGACGAGGGCTGGCATTTCACGCTGCCGCTGCTGGGCGATCTGCACGTGCAGTTGCCGAAGATCATCTTCGCGCTGCCCGGCATCGTGCTGGCGACGATCTTCGTGACGTTCCCGTTCATCGCGCGCGAGCTGATGCCGCTGATGGAGCAGCAGGGCACCGACGAGGAACTGGCCGCGCTCAGTCTGGGGGCCAACGGCTGGCAGACGTTCTGGCGGGTGACGCTGCCGAACATCCGCTGGGCGCTGCTGTACGGCGTGCTGTTGTGCAGTGCGCGCGCGCTGGGCGAGTTCGGCGCGGTGTCGGTGGTGTCGGGCCATATCCGCGGCCGTACCAATACGTTGCCCCTCCACGTGGAGATTCTCTACAACGAATACGCCTACAGCGCCGCGTTCGCCGCGGCCTCGCTGCTGGCGCTGACCGCGCTGGTCACGCTGGTGCTGAAAACCTGGCTGGAGTGGCGCCACGGCGAAGCGCTGGCCGCCAACCATCGGCATTGAGGCGACGATGTTTTTGACGCGCATACAGGCGAAAGAAGCGGGTAAGGCGAAAGAACGCCAGGAAGCGGTGCCGTAGATGAGCCATATCTTTTACATCCGCTCTTTTCGCTCTTATCTGTGTCAAAAAAAGCAGTAAGCAGGAGTGCAGGACATGACGATCAGGATTGAACATCTCGGCAAGCGGTTTGGCGACTTCGCGGCGCTGGATGACGTTTCGCTGGAGATCCGCCAGGGCGAGCTGCTGGCCTTGCTGGGACCGTCGGGGTCGGGCAAGACCACGCTGCTGCGCGTGATCGCCGGCCTGGAACATGCCGACCGCGGGCGCGTGCTGTTCGATGGCGAGGACGCGACCCGCCTCAGCGTGCAGGCGCGTCGTGCCGGTTTCGTGTTCCAGCACTACGCACTGTTCCGGCACCTGACGGTGGAGGAGAACATCGCCTTCGGCCTGCGCGTGCGCAAGGGGCGCGATCGCGTGCCCGATGCGACGATCCGTGCGCGCGTGGCCGAGCTGCTCTCGCTGGTGCAATTGGATGGCTTCGGTGCGCGCTATCCGTCGCAACTCTCCGGCGGCCAACGGCAGCGCGTCGCCCTGGCGCGTGCGCTGGCCATCGAACCACGCGTGCTGCTGCTGGACGAACCGTTCGGCGCGCTCGATGCGCAGGTACGACGCGACCTGCGGCGCTGGCTGCGCGAGTTGCACGACCGCACGGGCCTGACCACGATCTTCGTGACCCACGATCAGGAAGAAGCGCTGGAACTCGCCGACCGCGTCGCCATCCTCAACCGCGGTCGGATCGAACAACTGGGTAGCCCCGCCGATGCCTACGACGTGCCGGCATCGCCGTTCGTCTATTCGTTCGTGGGCGCAGTGAACCGGGTGCCCGGCCATTGGCAGGAAGGATCACTCCAGGTCGGAGGGCTGCCGCTGCAGCCGCATGGTCACGCGGGCGAGGGCGACGCCGAGGTGTACGTGCGGCCCGAGGACCTGCATCTGGTGGAGCCGGAAGGTGCGCCCGCCTGGACGGCCACCATCGTCGGTGCGCAGCGCAGCGGCCCGCGCCTTCGCTTGCGCGCGCGTCTGGCGGACAGCGGCGTGGAGGTCGACGTGGATCTTCCCGCCCACAGCGAGGGCCCTGCGACCGCTGCCGGCCAACCGGTGCGCTTGGCACCAAAACGGTTCGGATGGTTTCCCCGCGACGGTGCGGCGGCACCAGCATGAGGCGACATAAGCTGCTGAATTGATTGAAAAAGAAACCAATTTCCGGTGGCTTCATCCAGCACTTGACGCCAGTGATTGGTGCGGCGCACTATCGGCTCGCAGTTAAAAAATAGTGAAGTCGTGATGACAGTCGTCTGGCGATCCACGACGCACCTGCCCACGCCCATCCTCACCGCCACAGGAGAAACCGGATGAAGCCCGTCAAGCTCTGCACCGCCCTTGCCACCGTCCTGCTGCTGTCCCTGCCGCTGGCGGCATTCGCGCAGGAGGCCGAAGAGGAAGAGGCGTCCTCGCCTTTCAGCGCCACCTTCGCGGCGACGACAGACTACGTCTTCCGTGGCGTGTCGCAGACCGACAACGGCCCGGCATTCCAGGCCGGCGCCAGCTACTCGGCACCGTTCGGCCTTTACGCCGGTGTGTGGGCGTCCAACGTGGATTTCGGCGCCGGCGGCCCGGATTTCGAAGTGGACTACTTCGTGGGCTGGAACAAGGATCTCAGCGACAGCTGGAACCTCGACCTGGCCGTGAACCGCTATACCTACGAAGGCGCGTCCGACGGCTACGGCGACATCGACTACAACGAGTACATCGCCAAGCTGGAGTGGAGTGGCCCGGTGACGGTCGGCGGCATCCTCGCGTATGCCGACGACTACAGCAACACAGGCGCCGAAGAGATCTACGCCGGCCTGTCGGCGAGCTACGACATCGGCGACTCCGGATTCTCGCTGGGCGCCTCGACCGGCTACACCTCGATCGACGCCGGCAGCGACGGCCGTGCCGACTTCTACGACGGCTCGGTCACCCTGTCGAAGGGGTTCGGCCCGGCCACCGCAACGCTGGGCTATTACGACACCTTCGGATCGGACGCCTCCGAACTGCGCCGCGGCTCGGACATCTACAAGCCGGGTCTGGTGTTCACCATCGCGGTCGAAGTTCCGTAAGCACGCATCCCGTTCCGGAAAAGAAAAAGGGCGCCGTAGGGCGCCCTTTTTTTCGTGGCATCGCGACGCCGACTCAGTTCCAGCTCAACACCACCTTGCCGGCCTTGCCCTGTTCCATCAGGTCGAAACCCTTCTGGAAATCGTCGATCGGCAACTGGTGCGTCAGCACCTTGCCGAGCGGGAAGCCGCTCAAGACGAGCTGCGTCATCTTGTACCAGGTCTCGTACATCTTGCGGCCGTAGATGCCCTGCACGGTGAGGCCCTTGAAGATGATCTTGTCCCAGTCGCAGCCGGCGCCCCTGGGCATGATGCCGAGCATCGCGATCTTGCCGCCGTGGTACATGCAGTCGAGCATGTCGTTGAAGGCGCGCGGGTTGCCGCTCATCTCCAGGCCCACGTCGAAGCCTTCCATGTGCAGGTCGGCCATCACGTCCTTCAGCGAGGTGTTGGCCACGTTGACCACGCGGGTGGCGCCCATGTCGGCGGCCAGCTTCAGGCGGAAATCGTTGACGTCGGTGACCACCACGTTGCGTGCGCCGATGTGCTTGCAGATGCCGGCGGCGATGATGCCGATGGGGCCGGCGCCGGTGATCAGCACGTCCTCGCCCACCACGTCGAACTCCAGCGCGCAGTGCGCGGCGTTGCCGTACGGGTCGAAGAACGCGGCCAGCTCGGACGGGATCTGGTCCGGGATCGGCCACAGGTTGCTGGCCGGCATCACCATGTACTCGGCGAAGGCGCCGTTGCGGTTCACGCCTATGCCGACGGTGTTCGGGCACAGGTGCTGGCGGCCGCCGCGGCAGTTGCGGCAGTGGCCGCAGACGATGTGGCCCTCGGCCGACACGCGCTGGCCGACCTCGTAGCCGGTCACGGCGGAACCCAGCTGGGCGATGCGACCGACGAACTCGTGGCCGATGGTCAGGCCGGGCGTGATGGTGCGCTGGCTCCACTCGTCCCACAGGTAGATGTGCAGGTCGGTGCCGCAGATGGCGGTCTTCTCCAGCTTGACCAGCACCTCGTTGGGACCGGGCTGCGGAACCGGCAGCTCCTCCATCCAGATGCCTTTGCCGGCCTCGCGCTTCACCAGCGCCTTCATCGTCTGAGCCATCGGACGTCGATCCAGGAGAAAGAGGGCGCGGATTATACGCTGCGGTCCCGTGGGCCCCTGTTGCGGCGGTCCTTGACAGCCAGGACCTCCGTTGCGTCCCGGCGGCCTAGGACATAAGTCATGGTCGGCCCGGATGACGGGTTCATTACAATCGGGACTTTCCTGCCAGTCCCGGGGTTTCCATGCGTCCGAACCTGCTCGCCGCCGCCATCGCGGTTCCCTTGTCCCTGCTCGCCGCCCAGCTCGCCCATGCCGGCGAAGGCATGTGGGTGCCGCAGCAGTTGCCCGAGATCGCGGGACCGCTGAAGAAGGCCGGCCTGAAGCTGTCGCCGCAGCAGCTGGCCGACCTCACCGGCGACCCGATGGGCGCGGTGGTCGCGCTGGGCGGTTGCACCGCCAGCTTCGTGTCGCCGAACGGCCTGGTGGTGACCAATCACCACTGCGCGTACGGCGCGATCCAGCTGAACTCGACCGCCGAGAACAATCTGATCAAGAACGGCTTCAACGCGCCGGCCACCACGGACGAAGTCAGCGCCGGCCCGAATGCACGCGTGTTCGTGCTGGACGAGATCACCGACGTGACCAAGGACGCGAAGGCGGCCATCGCCTCCGCAGGCGACGATGCACTGGCGCGCACCAAGGCGCTGGAGGCGTTCGAGAAGAAGCTGATCGCCGACTGCGAGTCCGACGCCGGCTTCCGCTGCCGCCTCTACAGCTTCTCCGGTGGCAACACCTACCGCCTGTTCAAGAACCTGGAGATCAAGGACGTGCGCCTGGCGTACGCGCCGCCGGGCAGCGTGGGCAAGTTCGGCGGCGACATCGACAACTGGATGTGGCCGCGCCACACCGGCGATTTCGCGTTCTACCGCGCCTACGTGGGCAAGGACGGCAAGCCGGCGGCGTACTCGAAGGACAACGTGCCGTACCGGCCGAAGCACTGGCTGACGTTCGCCGACAAGCCGCTGGGCGAGGGCGACTTCGTGATGGTGGCCGGCTATCCGGGTTCGACCAACCGCTACGCGCTGGCGGCCGAATTCGACAACACCGCCGCGTGGACCTACCCGACCATCGCGCGCCACTACAAGAACCAGATCGCGATGGTGCAGGACGCCGGCAAGAAGAACGCCGACATCCAGGTGAAGTACGCCGCGACCATGGCCAGCTGGAACAACACCAGCAAGAACTACGACGGCCAGCTGGAAGGCTTCAAGCGGATCGACGCCGCCGGCCAGAAGCAGCGCGAGGAAGCCGCCGTGCTGGCGTGGCTGAAGGGGCAGGGCGCCAAGGGCCAGCCCGCGCTGGACGCCCACGCCACGCTGCTGGCGCTGCTCGAACAGAACAAGGCGACGCGCGAGCGCGACCTGACCCTGGCGATGTTCAACAACACGGCGATGGTGGGTTCGGCGACGCAGCTGTACCGCCTGGCGATCGAACGCGAAAAGCCGAACGCGGAGCGCGAATCCGGCTACCAGGAACGCGACCTGCCGGCCATCGAGGGCGGCCTGAAGCAGCTCGAGCGCCGCTATGTCGCCGCGATGGATCGCCAGCTGCAGGAATACTGGTTGAGCGAGTACCTCAAACTGCCGGCCGACCAGCGCGTCGCGGCAGTGGACACCTGGCTGGGCGGCAACGATGCGGCGGCTGTGAAGCGAGCGCTCGACCGGCTGGCCGGCACGAAGCTCGGCAGCACGGAAGAGCGCCTGACGTGGTTCGCCGCCGACCGCAAGGCGTTCGAGGCCAGCAAGGATCCGGCGATCCAGTACGCCGTCGCGGTGATGCCCACGCTGCTGAAGCTCGAACAGGAGCGCAAGACGCGCGCCGGCGAGAACCTGGCGGCGCGTCCGGTCTACCTGCAGGCGCTGGCCGACTACAAGAAGAGCCAGGGCGAGTTCGTCTATCCGGACGCCAACCTGTCGTTGCGCATCACCTTCGGCAATGTCATGGGGTATGCGCCGAGGGATGGCGTGGAATACACCCCGTTCACCACGCTGGAAGGCGTGGTCGCCAAGGAGACCGGCGAGGATCCATTCGACTCGCCAAAGGCGCTGCTCGACGCGGTGGCGGCCAAGCGCTATGGCGGACTGGAAGACAAGCGGCTGGGTTCGGTGCCGGTCAACTACCTGTCGAACCTGGACATCACCGGCGGCAATTCCGGTTCGCCGGTGCTGGACGCACACGGCAAGCTGATCGGGCTGGCCTTCGACGGCAACTGGGAGTCGGTCAGTTCCAACTGGGTGTTCGATCCCAAGATGACCCGCATGATCGCCGTGGACGGCCGTTACATGCGCTGGATCATGCAGGAGGTCTACCCGGCGCCGCAGCTGCTGACGGAAATGGGCGTGGGCAAGTAACACCTGCAACCGAGCCGGCAGGCACGGGACGGGAGCGGTTATCATCCGCTCCCGTCTTCGTTTCCGGCCCCAGGAAACGGGACCGAATTCCCGAATGGATACACCGACGCATGCGCATCCTGCTTGCCCGCCATGGCGAAACGCCGTGGAACGCCGAAGGCCGCTACCAGGGCCAGATCGACATCCCGCTCTCGCCGGTCGGTGAAGGCCAGGCGACCGCGCTGGGCCAGCGGTTGAAGGACGTGCGCATCGATCGCGCGGTGGCCTCGCCGCTTTCCCGTGCGCAACGCACGGCACAGCTGGCGCTGGGCGAATCGCGCGCGGACATGCTGCTCACCGATCCCGAATTGCAGGAAATCGCCCATGGCGAATGGGAAGGCCTGCTCGCCAGCGAGATCCAGGAGAAGGATCCGGCGCGCCTGCTCGCCTGGCGCGAGGAGCCGGACACCGTGCTGATGCCCGGCGGCGAATCGCTGCGCCAGGTCCTCGACCGTTCGTGGCGCGGTCTGGCGCGCGCTGCCGACGGACTGGGCGACGACGACACGCTGCTGATCGTGGCGCACGATGCCGTCAACCGCGTCCTGCTGTGCCGCATCCTGGGTCTGCCCATCGCCAGGCTGTGGATGTTCCGCCAGGCCCCCACGACGCTCAACCTGCTGGAAGGCCCCTCGGTCGACCAGCTGGAAGTCGTGCGTCTCAACGACTGTGCGCACCACACGCCGTTCTTCGGCGAAGCGAAGCATCGGGCGCTCTAGCCTGCCGCCCGGACGGGCGGGTTACCCGCCGGCATGCGGAGCCATCGGGTACGATGCGCTCCGCGATCCGGTCCTGGTGCGAACCCGATGAAAAGAGTCTTGCTGGTGGCCCTGCTGGGCGTGATGCTGCCGTGCGCCGCTCTCGCCGAAACGGCGGTGCGACGCGTCGATCCCCGGGTCATCGAGGCGCCGCCACCGCGATATCCGCCCGACGCGGTGCGCGGCGGTTTTGCCGGCACCAGCGTGCTGATCGTCAGCATCTCGGAAACCGGCCAGGTCACCGACGTGCAGGTCGGACAGTCCGCAGGCCATCCTGCACTCGATGCGGCCGCGATCGAGGCCGCGCGCAGCTGGAAGTTCGCGCCCGCGATCGAGAACGGTCGCACCGTCGCGGCACGCGTCAGAATGCCGGTGGACTTCGGACTCGGTGACGAAAGAATCTACGACCCTTTCCTTGCGCGGATGACGCCGGAGGACTGGGTATCCGCGGTGCCGGTGGACGAACACGGACACCTGCCGGGTTACCTGCCCGATCCCCAGCCCATTCCGGGCGCGAACGCGGAGGAGGCGATCGCGCTGTTGATGCAGCGTGGCAACGTACAAGCGGTACAGGGAACACCGCCGGGCGTGTCGCTCTACGCGGTCGCCGACGGCAAAGAGTTCAGCCAGTGGTGGATCCATGGCGAGGGCGCGTCGCGTTCCGTCGTCAGGCGTCGGCTCGCGACGGACGGCCAGCGCGGCTTCCTGATGACGCGCGTGCTGTGCGGCGTTCCCGGCAGTCACGCGTGCCTGGTCCTGCAGGCGACCGAACAGGGCGCCCGTCCGCAGATGGCCGTCAAACTGCCGTCCTCCCCCGGCGCAACACCTGCGGGCCGTTCGCCGTGAGCGGATCGCGTGACCTGTCGGCCTGGCTGGCCTACATCGAACAGCAGCACCCCAAGTCCATCGACATGGGCCTGGACCGCGTGCGCGAGGTCGCCGCACGGCTCTCGCTGGGCAGACCCGCCACCCGCGTCATCACCGTCGGCGGTACCAACGGCAAGGGCTCGACCGTGGCCTTCATCGAGGCCATCGCGCGCGCTGCCGGCTGGAAGGTGGGCGCGTACACCTCGCCGCACCTGCTGCGCTACAACGAGCGCGTGCGCCTCGATGGCGTCGAGGTGGATGACGCCTCATTGGTCGAAGCGTTCGAGGCGGTGGAGGCGGCGCGCCTGAGCCCCTCTCCCGTCGGCGACCAACGGAAGTCCCCGCGGGAGAGAGGCGTTGGGGTGAGGGTCGAACGAAGTCCGGGCGTGTCCGACGGCGTCGCCACACCATCCCCACCCAGCCCTCCCCTTGAAGGGGAGGGCTCCGGCATTCCGCTGACCTATTTCGAGTTCGGCACGCTGGCCGCGCTCTGGCTGTTCGAGCGCGCAGGACTCGACTTGGCCGTACTGGAAATCGGCTTGGGCGGGCGACTGGATGCGGTGAACATCGTCGATCCCGACGTCGCCGTCATCACCACGGTCGACATCGACCACACCGACTGGCTCGGTAACGACCGCGAGGCCATCGGCGCCGAGAAGGCGGGCATCGCCCGCGCCTGGAAGCCGTTGGTGCTGGGCGAAGTGGATTCGCCCTCCAGCGTCCTGCGCCACGCGTACGCCATCGGCGCGAACGCACTCCGGCTGGGCAGCGACTTCTTCCACGAGCCCATCGACCGCCAGCGCTGGCGCTGGCGCGAAGTCGGCGCGGAGCTGGAACTGCCGTCGCCCGCCTTGTCCGCGCCGTCGCAACGCGCGAATGCGGCGACCGCCATCGCCGCGCTGCGCGCGTTGCCGGGCCAGGCCGTGCCGGACGAAGCGTTCGCCGAAGGCGTGGCGAACGCCGTGCTGCCGGGTCGCCTGCAGTCTTTCCAGCGCCATGGCGTGGACGTGGTGCTGGATGTCGGCCACAACCCGCAGGCGGCGCGCGAACTGGCGGCATGGCTGCAGGCACGTCCGATCGCTGGCGTCACCCGCGTGGTGTTCGCCGCGCTGGCCGACAAGGATGCGCGCAGCGTGGTCGACGCGTTCGCCGGTACGCCGCTGCACTGGTTCCTCGCGGGTCTGGTGTCCGGACCGCGCTCGCAGACGGCCGAAGAACTCGCGGCGCGCCTCGACGACCGGATCGCGACGACGGCACGCCTGCACGCGAACGTGGACGGCGCCTTGCGTGCCGCGCTCGCCGCGTCGACGCCCGGCGACCGCGTGCTGGTATTCGGCTCGTTCCACACGGTGGCCGATGCATTGAACGTGCTGCATTCAGGTCGATGACGGAAAGCGCGCGGAGGCGCGCCGTATAATCGCTGCGGCATTCCCGCCGCAGCTGCCGTGGACCTGGATGGATACTGCCCTGAAACAGCGCCTGATCGGCGCCGTCGTGCTGGTGGCGCTGGCCGTCATCTTCCTGCCGATGCTCGTGAAGGGCCCCGCGCCCGACAGCGGCGTGTCCGATGTGCCGCTGGACGTGCCGCCCGCCGCCGGCGGCGAGTTCGAAACGCGCGAGTTGCCGCTGGTGACGCCGGGCAACGCACCATCCACCGGCGCCGTGGGCCTGCAGGGCCAGGTCGCCGCGCCTGCCGCCGAACCCGCACCGCCTTCCGGCACGCTGCAGCCGGCCGCGACCGCAGGAGGCAATTTCGCCGTCAGTTTCGGGGCCTACGCCACCCGCGCCGATGCCGATACCGTCCTGGCCCGCGTGATGCAGGCCAAGCTGCCCGGGTTCGTGGAACCGGCGACCATCAACGGCCAGCCCGCGTTCCGCGTGCGCGTGGGGCCCTACGCGGACCGTCCGCAGGCCGAAGCCGCACGACTGGATGCGATCAAGATCCGCGGCGACGTCAATGCGCAGGTGGTGACGCTGGACGTTCCAGCCGACACGCCGACGACGCCGTCGCCCACGCCCGCGACCCCGGTCGCGACGGCGCCGGCCACCACGCCGGCCGTCACCACCCAGGCGCTTCCGCCGGAACCGGCCAAGCCCGCCCCGAAGCCGGCCGCGGCCGAGACGAAGCCGGTGGCCACCACGCCGCCGGCCCCTAAGCCCGCTCCGGCGACCGCGACGCCGGCCGCGCCCACTCCCAAGCCTGTTGAACCGCCCAAGCCGGCCGCCTCCGGCACCGGTTTCGCCGTGCAACTGGGTGCGTTCTCGAATGCGGCCGATGCCAATGCGCTGCGCGACCGCGCGCGCGGTGCCGGTTTCAGCGCCTTCGTCGAACAGGTCCGCACCGACAAGGGCACGCTGAGCCGCGTGCGCGTGGGTCCGGTCGCCAACCGTGCCGATGCCGACCGGTTGAAGGCGCAGGTCGCGACGAAGATCGGCGTCGACGGCATGGTGCGTCCGCATCCTTGAGGGTCTCGACGCGCCCGACAGGTGATCGCCCCGGGCGCGCCGCGTGAGCGCGCTCGACCTGACCCTGTTGGCCATCGTCGGCGTGTCGACCCTGTTCGGCCTGATGCGCGGTTTCATCAGTGCGCTGGCCTCGATGGTCGCCTGGCTGCTGTCGGGCTGGGTGGCCTTCCACTACGGCGCCGACGTCGCCCATCTGCTGTCGAGCGATGGCCAGCCCTCGGCCAGCGAACTGCTCGGCGGCTACGTCCTCAGCTTCGTCGGCGTGATGATCTTCGTGGGCTTGACCGGCTGGGCGATCCGGCACCTGGTCAAGTCGGTCGGATTGTCGGGGCTGGATCGCGTGCTGGGACTTGCGCTGGGGCTGGCACGGGGTGCTTTCGTCGCCTGCGTGGTGCTGCTGCTGACCGCCTTCACCGATCTGCCGAGCGAACCTGAATGGCATCGCTCGTCCGTGGTGCCGGTGCTGCTGCCCGGTGCGCAGTGGCTGTCGCAGTGGCTGCCGGAATGGACTGTGCAGGAACTGGACTTTGGCAACGGGCGCCCGGCGGGCGATAATGCGCGCCTGCGAAATCTGCTGCCCCTGCCGCTGGAAGAACCCGGCGCATCGCAGGAGCGCGCCCCACCGACCGCCTCGCCCGCGTCGAAACCGGAGTAGATCCACCATGTGCGGCATCGTCGGAATCGTCGGCAACCAGAACGTCGCCGGCCAGCTTTATGACGGGCTGACCGTCCTCCAGCATCGCGGACAGGACGCGGCCGGCATCGCCACCGCCGACGGAACGCGCCTGCGCGTGCACAAGGACAACGGGCTGGTGCGGGACGTGTTCAGCCCCAAGGCCATGAGCGTGCTGGAAGGCCGCGTGGGCATCGCCCACTGCCGCTATCCGACCGCGGGCTCGGAGGGCATGGACGAGGCGCAGCCGTTCTACGTCAACTCGCCGTACGGCATCGCGCTGGCGCACAACGGCAACCTGATCAACACCGAATCGCTGCGGCAGGACGTGTTCGCGCAGGACCGCCGCAACATCAACACCGATTCGGACAGCGAAGTGCTGCTGAACGTGTTCGCGCACGAACTGGACCTGCAGCGCACGCTGACGCCGGAAGCGGCCATCCGCGCCGTCGCCGGCGTGCATCGCCGGGTCAAGGGCGGCTATGCGGTGGTCAGCGTGGTGCTGGGTCTGGGCCTGGTGGCGTTCCGCGATCCGCACGGCATCCGTCCGCTGGTGCTGGGCAAGCGCGAGCACGGCGAGGGCACCGAGTACATCATCGCGTCGGAGTCGGCCGCGCTCGACATCCTCGGTTTCGTGCGCATGCGCGACGTGCAGCCCGGCGAGGCCATCGTCATCACCGCGCGCGGCGAACTGTTCAGCGAGATCGTCGCGGATGCGCCGAAGCACGCGCCGTGCATTTTCGAGTACGTGTACTTCGCACGCCCCGACTCGATGATCGACAACGTGTCGGTGCACAAGGCGCGCATGCGCATGGGCGTGAAGCTGGGCGAGAAGATCCTGCGCCTGCGTCCCGACCACGACATCGACACGATCATCCCGATTCCGGACACCTCGCGCGACGCCGCACTGGAGATCTCCAACGTGCTGGGCGTGAAATACCGCGAGGGCTTCATCAAGAACCGCTACGTCGGCCGCACGTTCATCATGCCGGGGCAGGGCGAGCGGGTGAAGTCGGTGCGCCGCAAGCTCAATCCGATCAACCTGGAGTTCCGCAACCGCGTGGTGCTGCTGGTCGACGACTCCATCGTGCGCGGCACCACCTCCAAGCAGATCGTGCAGATGGCGCGCGATGCCGGTGCCCGCAAGGTCTATCTGGCCAGCGCCGCACCGCCGGTGCGCCATCCCAACATCTACGGCATCGACATGCCGGCCGCCGACGAACTGGTGGCCCACAACCGCACGGTCGAGGACATCGAGCGCGAGCTGGGCTGCGACTGGCTGATCTACCAGGATCTCGAGGACCTGGAAGCCGCCGTGCGCGAGGGCAATCCGAACCTGGCGGAGTTCGATTCGTCCTGCTTCGACGGCGAGTACGTCACGGGCATCGAACCGGGTTACTTCGAACGCATCGAGCAGTCCCGTTCGGACGAAGCCAAGCGCAAGCGCCGCGTCGGCTGAGACGCGGCGGCTCCGCGATGACGACGTTGTTCGAGGCCGCCCGCGTCTGCCTGGATGCGGCCGACGTCGATGCGAAGGTCGCGCTGACGCAGGGTTACGCTGCGGCGTTCGCACGCGGCGAACTCGACATCCCCGAAGACGCACCGCCTCCAGCGCCCATCCGCGCGCCTGGCCGGCCGCCGAAGCCGGCGCTGGTGCATCCGCGCGATCTGCCGCGGCGCGGATTGGGCAGCGTGCAGGGCAGGGCGGCCTTCCTCCACGCCATCGCGCACATCGAACTCAACGCCATCGATCTGGCCTGGGATGCGGCCTACCGCTTCCGTGGGCTGCCGCACGATTTCTACGCCGACTGGGTGGGCGTGGCCCACGACGAGTCGCGCCACTTCGTGCTGCTGCGCGACCGCCTGCGCGAACTTGGCCACGAGTACGGCGACTTCGATGCGCACAACGGCCTGTGGGAGATGACCGAGAAGACCGCGCACGACGGCCTGGCACGGATGGCGCTGGTACCGCGGGTGCTGGAGGCGCGCGGCCTGGACGTCACGCCGGGCATGATCGTCAAGCTGCGCGAACTCGGCGACGACGCCACCGTGGCCATCCTGGACCTGATCCTGCGCGAGGAAGTCGCGCATGTCGCGGCCGGTTCGCGCTGGTACCGCTGGTACTGCGCACAAAGGGGCATCGAACCGCGTGCCCGCTTCCGCGAACTGCTGAAGCAATACGCCGGCGGTTACCTGCATGGGCCGTTCAATATCGAGGCGCGTCTGTTGGCGGGTTTCGATGAGGATGAGCTGGCGGCGCTGCAGGCGCAGACGTTGTAGGAGCGACGTCAGTCGCGACCGTAGCAACTGCGCGCTCGCGGCATCCGGCCAGATTCAATGATGACGAATGACCGCTCAGGACTATTGTCCGTCTTTGCCAAGGCATGCGGTCGCGACTGACGTCGCTCCTACAACGGACACAGTCGCTCGAGCATCATCCTATCCGGCTCCACGCGCAGCACCGAGCCCTGCTCGTACCAGTCACCCAGCACGATGCGCCGGCACGCACGATCACCGACCGTGAGATCGTGGAGGGCAGGCCGATGCGTGTGACCGTGGATCAGCGTGTCGATACCGAACTGCGCCAGCGTCGCCTCCACGGCCGACGGCGTCACGTCGGTGAGCGTCTCGAACGAGGCCTGGTTGTCCTGCTTCATGCCGCCCTGGTGCGCGGCGCTGGCGGCACGCGCCTGCGCCGCGAACGCGAGCCGCGCGGCCAGGGGCTGCGACAGGAACTGCGCCTGCCATGCGGGATTCCGCGTCTGCGCCCGGAACGCCTGGTAGGCCGTGTCGCCGGTGCACAGCAGGTCGCCATGCATCAGCAGCACCGGCTTGCCGTACAGCATGACGACGGCCGGGTCGGGCAGGATGCGCATGCCGGCGCGGCGGGCGAACGCGTCGCCGAGCAGGAAATCCCGGTTGCCGCGAATGAAGCACACCGGCACGCCGGCATCGGCCACCTCGCGGATGCGGGCGGCGACGTAGGCGCCGGTGTCCGAGGGATCGTCGTCGCCGACCCAGGCCTCGAACAGGTCGCCCAGGATGTACAGCGCGTCGGCCGTGCGGGCTTCCCCTTGCATGAACGCGCCGAACAACTCGGTCACGGCCGGGCGTTCTGGATCGAGGTGCAGGTCAGAAATGAAGAGCGTGGTCATGGCGCGATTCTAAGCCCTCCCCTTCAAGGGGAGGGTTGGGTGGGGATGGTGTCGGTGCGGTCGTTCACGAGGCGCAACGCCATCCCCATCCCGGCCTTTCCCTTGAAGGGGAAGGGGAAATGCGTCGCGCGCAGGGTAAAATTGCAGGATCCGCCTATCGAGCTTCCCCATGGCCTGCCGTACCCGCTTCGCCCCCAGTCCTACCGGCTACCTGCACATCGGCGGCGCACGCACGGCGCTCTATTGCTGGCTGGAAGCCCGCCATCGCGGCGGCGATTTCATCCTGCGCATCGAGGATACCGACCGCGAGCGCAGCACGCAGGCCGCCATCGACGCGATCCTCGATGCGATGGACTGGCTGGGCCTGAACTACGACGAAGGCCCGGTCTACCAGACCCAGCGCATCGAACGGTATCGCGAGGTCGCCGAGCAATTGGTGGCGGCGGGCAAGGCGTACTACGCCTACGAGACGCGCGAGGAACTGGACGCTATGCGCGAGGCCGCGATGGCCAAGCAGGAGAAGCCGCGCTACAACGGCGCCGCACGCGAGCAGAACCTGCCGCGTCGCGACGATCCGAACCGCGTAATCCGCTTCAAGAATCCGCTCGACGGCGTGGTCGCCTTCGACGACCTGATCAAGGGCCGCATCGAGATCGCCAACAGCGAACTCGACGACATGGTGATCTTCCGCCCCGATGGCTACCCGACCTACAACTTCGCCGTGGTGGTGGACGACTGGGACATGGGCATCACCGAGGTGATCCGCGGCGACGACCACATCAACAACACGCCGCGCCAGATCAACATCTACGAAGCGCTCGGCGCGCCGGTGCCCAAGTTCGCGCACATGCCGATGATCCTGGACGAGGAGGGCGCCAAGCTGTCCAAGCGCACCGGCGCGGCCGACGTGATGCAGTACAGGGACGCCGGCTACCTGCCGCATGCGCTGATCAACTACCTGGCGCGCCTGGGCTGGTCGCACGGCGACCAGGAGCTGTTCTCGCGGCAGGAGCTGATCGATCTGTTCGACGTCAAGGACGTGAACTCCAAGGCCGCGCGCCTGGACATGGCCAAGCTGGGCTGGGTGAACCAGCACTACCTGAAGACCGATGCGCCGGCGGACATCGCGCCGCACCTGGTCTACCAGTTGCAGAAGCTGGGCGTCGATCTCGCCGCAGGTCCTGCGCCGGCCGATGTGGTGGTCGCGCTGCGCGACCGCGTGCAGACGCTGAAGGACATGGCCGAAAAGGCGGTGGTCTGGTACCAGCCGCTGACGACGTACGACGATGCGGCCGTGGCCAAGCATCTGGGCGCGGCGGCCCGGGCCCCGCTGGCGAAGGCCCGCGAGTCTCTGGCGGCGCTGGCGGAATGGAGTGCCGAAAGCGTCTCGACGGCACTGCACGAGGCGGCCGCGGCACTGGAACTGGGCATGGGCAAGGTGGCGCAGCCGCTGCGCGTGGCCATCACCGGCACCCAGGTCAGCCCCGACATTTCGCAGACCGTCTACCTCGCCGGTCGCGACGAAGCCTTGAAACGCATCGATGCCGCACTCATCAAGTGCGGTACGGTCGCCTGAATCCGGATCGCCCATGCCGAACGCCCACGCCTGCACCGACCCGCACCACCACGTCCACGACGCCAAGGCGTTCGTGGCGGCGGTCGAGCACGCGTGCCATGAGCGTGGCCTGCGGCTGACACCGATCCGCGCCCGCGTGCTGCAGTTGATCGCCGAAGCCGGCAAGCCGGTCAAAGCCTACGAGCTGCTGGACTGGGTACGCGCCACCAAGGGCGTCGGCGCCGATGCGCCGCCCACCGTGTACCGGGCGCTGGATTTCCTGATGGCCAACGGCTTCGTGCACAAGCTCGAGTCCGTGAACGCCTTCGTCGCCTGCCACCATCCCAACAGCGCCCAGCACTCCGTGCCGTTCCTCATCTGCGACCGCTGCCACAGTGCGGTGGAGCTGGAGGACCGTGACGTGGTCGCCGCGCTCGATGCACGTGCGAAAGCGCTGGGTTTCCAGCCGCAGGCGCAGACGCTGGAAGTGCACGGACTGTGCGCACGCTGCGCGGCGGCGTGAGGCTTTCGCTGTTGTAGGAGCGACGTGAGTCGCGACCGCAAGGTCCGCCGATCCGGAAACCATCATCGCGTTTGATCTTCCAGGCGGTAGTCGCGTCCGTTGAAATGCCTGAGAGCGGATGGCGTGCGGTCGCGACTCACGTCGCTCCTACAGTCGCTCCCACAATGATCCTCTTCAAGCCGCTGCCGGCACCGCTTTCGGCGACGCCTCGCGGATCGGCAGGTTCGCCACGGCCGCGATCAATGCCAGCGCCATGTCGGCGTACCACATCCACGTGTAGTCGCCGAAGCGCTCCAGCGCCAGTCCACCCAACCACGCGCCGAAGAAGCCGCCGATCTGGTGCGACAGCAGCGTCAGCCCGAACAGCGTGCCAAGGTAGCGCGGGCCGAACAGCTTGCCGACCAGGCCCGCCGTCGGCGGCACGGTCGCCAGCCAGGTGAAGCCCAGCGCGGCCGCGAATACGTAGAACGTCAGCGGCGTCGGCGGCGCCATCAGGTACAGCGCGATCATCGCCGCGCGGCTGGCGTACATCGCCGCGAGGATCCACTTCATCCGCATCCGCTGACCCAGCGCACCGGCGACCAGGCTGCCGGCGACATTGAACAGGCCGATCAGCGCGATCGATGCCGCCGACACGCTCGGCGACAGGCCGCACAGCGCGATCTCGCCCGGCAGGTGCGTCACCAGGAAGGCGATGTGCAAGCCGCAGGTGAAGAAGCCGAGGTGCAGCATCCAGTAGCTGCGGTCGCGCAACGCGATGGCGATCTGATGCTTCAGCGTGATGTCGCCGATGGCGGTCGCAGGGGGCGCGGCGGCGTCTGGCGCCTTCTTCCTGCGCAGCGGAAAGGCCAGGGGAATCGCCAGCAGCGAGGCGACCGCGAGCGTGTACATCGCGCTGGCCCAGCCCGCCAACGCGATGACCGCCTGCACCAGCGGCGCGAACACGAACTGTCCCAGCGACCCGCCGGCATTGATGAAGCCCGCGGCGAACGAGCGCTTCTCCGGCGCAAGCTGCTGCGCGGTGGCGCCGATCAGGATCGAGAAACTCCCGGCGCCCGCACCGGCGGCCGTCAGCAGGCCCAGCGTAAACATCAGGCCCCACGGTGAAGTCAGGTGCGGGGTCAGCGCCAGGCCCAGCGCGAGCAGCACGGCGCCCAGCACGAGGACGCCGGTGGAACCGCGCTTGTCGGCGATGGCGCCGAACACCGGCTGCACCGCGCCCCAGGTGAACTGGCCGATCGCCAGCGCGAAGCTGATGGCGGCGATGCCGATGCCGGTGTCCTGATGGATCGGCGCGACGAACAGGCCCGTCGTCTGGCGTGCGCCCATGGTGATCATCAGGGTTGCCGAGGCGGCGAGCAGCAGGCCCCAGTGCATGCGCGATCCGGTCGCGCCTGCGGCGGTACTCATGTGGCGTCTCCCAGATGTTCGCGCAGGAGGTCATCCAAGCGATCGAGATCGCCGTGCAGTCGCTCGATACCGGTGTCCCCAAGCATCGCGTCGATGACGTCCTGCGCACGCCGCCAGCGCGGCTTTGCGCGGGCAAGCCGGTCGCGGCCCGCGGGTGTGAGGCCGATCATGCGCCGGCGGGCATCATCGCCGCGGACCGTCGCCACCAGGCCGGCGTCGACCAGTGGCGACAGGTTGCGGGTGAGCGTGGTGCGGTCCATGCCCAGTTCGTCGGCCAGCTCGCCCAACGCGCGCGGTTCGCGCTCGCTGCGGCGCAGGATCGAGTACTGGTTGAGGCTCAGGCCGACGGCCGCCAGTTCGTGGTCGTACACCTGCGTCACCCGACGGCTGGCGCGGCGGAGGCGGAAGCAGGTGCACACGCTGGGTGTGGTGGGGGCGGTCGTGGCAGGCATCGGAACGACGGTAACGGATGGTGGCGCCATTATGTGTATATACACATAATGGGCGTCAAGAAGGGCGGCTGCCATGCCGGCCAGCCGCCCCGGGGGAGGAACGTCAGAGGAGGATCAGAAGTAGGCGCGGATGCCGAACGCCACGCCCCGGCCCGGCAGCGGCGCGTAGTCACGCAGCAGCGAGGTATGCGGACGGGCTTCCTCGTCGGTCAGGTTGCTGCCATCCAGGAACACTTCCCAGCTCGACGCCGGGCGGTCCCAGCGATAGGCCAGGTGCGCGTCCACCAGGGTGTAGGCGTCGCTCGGCGCTTCGTTCTGCGCCACATCGTCCTGCTTGCCGTAGCGCACCGCGCCCAGCGAGGCGCGCCAGCCACCCAGCGACCAGCCCAGGTCGGCGCCCACGCGCATCGGCGAGATGCGCGGCAGGTAGCCGCCCTGCGCGATCTCCACTTCGTAGCCGTGGGTGTGGTCGCCATGCGGCACCTCGAAGGCCACCGTGCGCATGCCGCTGCCATCGAGTTCCGCGCGCACGTAGTCGCCGTACAGGCGCAGGTCCCACACGCCGGCGGTGGTGTCGGCGATCTGGATCTTCGCTTCGGCCTCGGCGCCGGTGAAGGTCGCATCGTCCTGCGTCCACAGGCGCACGGGATAACCCTCTTCCTCCACGCCGGTATCGGTGAGGTAGATGAAGTCCTTGAACCTGGTCTGGTACACGGCGAGCTTCAGGTCCACGCGGTCGGTGTGCCAGTGCGCGCCGATCTCCGCGCGCACGCCCTTCTCGGTGTCGAGCGCGGTGTCGCCGATTTCGATGGACTGCGTGGCCACGTGCGTGCCGCCGGCGAACAGCTCCTCGTTGGTCGGTGCGCGCTCGGAGCGGTCCAGGCCGAAGCGCAGGTCGAAGCCGTCGCTCAGGCGCCAGATGGCGGCCGCCGACAGGTTGATCGCATCGAAATCGGTGGACGCGCGGTCTTCCGGCTTCAGCTTGACCTGGTCGTAGCGCCCGCCCAGTTCCAGCTTCCACGGGCCGAAATCCTTCTGCTGCAGCACGAACAGGCCCAGCGTGTCGGTGATGGTGGACGGGACGAAGGCCTCTTCGCCGACGGCAGTGAAATCGGTGCTGCCGAACTGCAGGCCGAACGCGCCGCGCCAGCCGTTCCAGGTCTTCTGCACCGCTTCCAGGCGCGCGTCGTAGCCTTCGTTGGTGAAGCGCGTGCCGATCTCGTCGCCCTCGAGCTCCACGTGCTCGTAGTCGTTCCAGGCGGCGCGCAGGTTGATGCTTTCCAGGAAGGAGACCGGGTTGTACACGCCCGCCTTCATGTCCAGGCGGTTCTGCACCATGTCGATGCGCACGGGACCTTCCTCGTGCTCCTCATGGTCGTGGTCTTCTTCGCCGTCGTGGTCGTGGTCATGGTCGTCCTCGCCATGCACGTGCGCACCGGCGGGAATGCCGTAGTCGGTGCGGTAGGTGCTGGCGGCCAGGCCGAAGTAGCCGCGGTCGCCGAGGTAGGTGGCGCCGAGCGCGCCGGCCCTGGTCCTGACCGAGCTGTTGGGCAGCGTGCCGTCGGGCTGCGGTTCCTCTTCGTGCTCCTCGCCTTCCTCGTGGTCGTGCAGGATGGCGACGCCGGGGATGTCGTAGTCGTCGGTGTCGCGGACCAGGCCGTCGACATGCAGCACCCAGTTCCCGTTCACGCCATCGAGGCGGAACATGCCGGTGCGCTCGTCGTTGACCGTGTTGCCGCGCACTTCGGCGCGCCCGCTCAGCGGCTGGTCGGGAATCGACTCGGCCAGGCGTCCGTCCACCACGTTGACCGCGCCGCCGATGGCGCCGCTGCCGAACAGCAGGGTGGCCGGACCCTTCAGCACCTCGATCTGGTCGGCGAGGAAGGGTTCGATGCTGACCGCATGGTCGGCGCTGACCGTGGAGGCATCCATGGAGCCGAGGCCGCCGGACAGCACCTGCACGCGCGGGCCTTCCTGGCCGCGGATGATCGGACGGCCGACGCCGGTACCGAAGTAGGTGGTCTGCACGCCCGGCAGCTTCGCCACGGTTTCGCCGAGGGTGCCGGCCTTGGCCTGGTCCAGCTCCTCGCCGTACAGCACGTCGACGGGCGTGGCGACGGACTCGGCGTTGCCCTTCAACGGAGAGGCGGTGACCACGACGGCGTCGAGGTCCTTGGCGTTCGCGTCGCCGTCGGTCTGGGCGAACGCGGCGGGGGAGGCGAGTGCCAGGGCGAGCGCGAGGGCGAGCGGGCGGGGGGCGGGACGGCGGGGTGAAGGCATGGGTACGGAGTCGCTCATGTGGGGATAACGAATGATGTTATATTATACCAATAGTGACAATGTAACCCTCCCGGAAGTCATACTGCCCCCATGAAGCGTTCGTTCCGCCATTTTCTCGATCGACTCGGTGCCGCCGGATCGCTGATCTGCGCCGTGCATTGCGCGGTCGTGCCGTTGCTGCTGGCGCTCGCGCCCTCCCTGGGCCTGTCGCTGTGGCTGGGCGAGAGCCTGGAGGAAGTCTTCGTCGTGTTCGTGACCGTCCTCGGTGCCTTCAGCCTGATCTGGGGCTACCGCCGGCATCGCGTGTTCCGGGCCCTGGGCATGCTGCTGGTCGGCCTGGCGGCACTGTGGGCGGGCGTGCTGTACGCGCCGTTGCACGAATCGGTGGTGCCGCACGCCATCGTGATGACGATCGGCGGCATGCTGGTCGGCCTGGCGCACCTGCTGAACCTGCGCCTGAACCACTGGCACGTCCACGACGCCAGCTGCGCGCACTGAACCTCCCCGAGCCTGCGGCAGGAGCCGGCGAGGCCCCGCTGTGATAGGCTTTGCGGCCTCGCGCGCGGTCCCCTATCCGGTGGTCGCCGCGCAACCGCCCCGACCCGGGCGGACTTTCATTGAATCAGGAGAACAGAGATGGGCAAGGGTGATCGCAAGACGGCCAAGGGCAAGCGCTATTCGTCCAGCTACGGCAATGCGCGCAAGCACACCGTCGCCAAGGCGTCCGTGGCCGCTACCGCCACCGCCAAGAAGGCCGTGGTGAAGGCGCCGGCGAAGAAGGCCGTCGCCAAGAAGGCCGTCGCCAAGGCCTGAGCCATCCGCGCCGGCCGGTCCGGCAGCGCGTACGAAACCCCGGCCCCGGCCGGGGTTTTCGTTTTTCTAGATCGCCGCGACCGCGCGACCGCCCACGTACACGGCCGACACCAGGTCTCCGCCCAGCCAGTACGCCAGTTGCGCGGGTCGGTCGATCCGCCAGCAGACGAAGTCCGCCCGCTGTCCCGCGAGCAGGCGCCCGCGATCGGCGAAGCCCAGCGCCTGCGCCGCATGCACCGTGGCGCCGCGCAGGGCTTCTTCCGGCGTCAGGCGGAAGTGAGTGCAGGCCAGCGACATCGCCAGCCGCAGCGACTGCAGGGGCGAGGTGCCGGGATTGCAGTCGGTGGCGACCGCCATCGGCACGGCGTGGGCACGGAACGCGTCCAGTGGCGGCAGCGTCGTTTCGCGCAGGACATGGAACGCACCGGGCAGCAGCACGGCCACACTGCCGGCCTGCTTCATCGCGGCCACGCCGGCGTCCGACGTGTATTCCACATGGTCGGCGGAAAGGCCGCCGAAGCCGGCCACCAGCGCCGCGCCGCCGCCGTCGCTCAACTGGTCCGCGTGCAGCTTCACCGGCAGCCCCAGCGCGCGTGCGGTCTCGAACACGCGCCGCGTCTGCGCAGCGGTGAAGCCGATGCGCTCGCAGAACGCGTCCACCGCATCGACCAGACCGTCGGCGTGCAGGATCGGCAGCCAGTCGCAGACGGCGGAAACGTAGTCGTCGGCGCGGCCGGCATACTCCGGCGGCAGTGCGTGCGCGCCGAGGAACGTCGTGCGCACGGTGATGCCCAGGACCTCGCCGATCCTGCGCGCCACGCGCAGCATCTTGCGCTCGTTCTCCAGGTCCAGGCCGTAGCCGGACTTGATTTCCAGCGTGGTCACGCCGTCGTCGCGCAACGCGCGTGCGCGCGGCAGCGATTGCGCGAGCAGGTCGTCCTCGCTGGCGGCGCGGGTGGCGCGGACGGTCGAGACGATGCCGCCGCCGGCGCGCGCGATGTCTTCGTAGCTCGCGCCCTGCAGGCGCTGTTCGAACTCGCCGGCGCGGTCGCCGCCGAACACGATGTGCGTATGGCAATCGACCAGGCCGGGCGTGACCCAGTCGCCCTGCGCATCGATCACCTCGTCCGCCAGTGCATCGGGCGCTGCCGGCAAGGCAGCACGAGGACCTGTGAAGACCAGCATGCCGTCGCGCCACCCCAAGGCGCCGTCCTCGACCGCGCCATAACTCACGTCACCGACGAGGGTGACGAGGCGGGCGTTTACCAGTACGCCGTCCCAACGCGCGTCCATGCCTTCAGTCGCCACCGCCGCCTCCATCGCAACCACCGCCACTGTCCGCACCGCAGCCGGCATCGTTGTGCTGGCCCGTGCTGCCTTCGCTACCGCCGGTACCCCCGTCCGTCGCCCGCGCGTTCTTCTTCTGCGCGCGCATGGCGAGGGCCACCACCGTCAACGAAACCGCAACGGTGGACAGCGCGAGGGCGATCGCGATGAACGGTGTGGACGACAGATCCATGCAGGTGTCTTGGCCGGAGCGACGCGGTAGCCTAACGCACCCCTGTCGCCGGCCGTAACCACCGTCATGTCGAATCCCGATTCCACCGCAGGCCTGGCCACCGCTGTCGACGGCGGCTGGCGCGTGCCCGGCATCGCCAACCTGCATTCGCACGCGTTCCAGCGCGTCATGGCGGGCCTGGCGGAACGGCAGACGCATCCGGAAGACAGTTTCTGGACCTGGCGCGAGATCATGTACCGCTTCGCCGCGCGCATGGATCCGGACAGCACGTATGCCGTCGCCGCCCAGCTGTACGCGGAGATGCTGGAAGCCGGCTATACCAGCGTGTGCGAGTTCCACTACGTCCACCACCAGCCGGATGGCACGCCGTACGCCGACCGCGCCGCCATGTCGAAGGCGCTGATCGCCGCCGCCCGCGACACCGGCATCCGCCTGACGCTGCTGCCGGTGCTGTACATGACCGGCGGCTTCGACGGACGCGAGCTGTCCGCGCGCCAGCGACGCTTCGGCCACACCGTGGAGGCCTTCCTCCGGCTGCTGCAGGACCTGCACCCGCTGCAGGACGCATCGCTGCGCATCGGCTGCGCGTTCCACAGCCTGCGCGCCGTGCCGGAGATGGCCATGCGCGAGGTACTTGCGACGCTGCCGGCCGATGCGCCGCTCCATCTCCATATCGCCGAACAGGTGGGCGAAGTGCAGGACTGCCTGGCGGTGCGCGATGCGCGTCCCGTGGAGTGGCTGCTGCGCGAGTTCGCCGTCGATTGTCGCTGGACGCTGGTGCACGCCACGCATCTGACGCAGGAAGAAGCGCGGGGCATCGCATCGAGCGGTGCCACCGTGGCGATCTGTCCGACGACCGAGGCCAACCTGGGCGATGGCCTTTTCCCGCTGCGCGACTACCTGCAGGCCGGCGGACGCTGGGGTATCGGCTCGGATTCGCACGTGTCCGTCTCGCCGGTGGAGGAGTTGCGTTGGCTTGAGTACGGCCAGCGCCTGGTCACGCGTCACCGCAACATCGCGGTGACGGCGGCCTCGCCGAGCGTCGGCGAAACGCTGCTTTGCGGGGTTCGGGACAGTGCGGCGGATGCCACCGGTTTCCGGCATGCGGCGGACGATACGGTGCTGCTGGATGCGGAGGCGCCCGCGCTCGTCGGGGCCACGCCGGAGGACCTGGTGGATCGCTGGCTGTTCGCCGGCAACCGGCCGCTGGTGAAGCGGGTGCGCGTGGCGGGTCGAGAGGTGGTCGCCGACGGTCAGCATGTGCAGCGTGAGGGCATCGCGCGCCGCTATGGCGAAACGCTGCGGCGCCTGCTGCGCGACTGAGGCCGCGCCGGGATGATGACGCCGCTGCGTGGATCATCGGCCGGATCGGGGGTTCCATCGCCGCCTCGCCGGGCTCCATCCGATCCCCGCCCGGCGCGTGGCGGAGCGGGGCAGCATGGCCGCCATCCCATCCGGAGCACCGTCATGCCCTACGCACACAGCCTTGCCCTGGCGCTGGCCATCGCCAGCGGCTCCGCCCACGCGATGAACGACGCGGCGCTCGCCGACCTCGTCGGCCAGCGACTGCATGGCGACCGCACCGGCGCCTGCATGGCGGTGGCCGTGATCGAAAACGGCACCGTCGCCCGCACCTTCCAGTGCGCGGACCCGAACGAGGCCGCACGCATCGGCCCGGACAGCGCGTTCGAGATCGGCTCGGTCAGCAAGACCATGACGGCCGCGTTGCTGGCCGACCTGATCCAGCAGGGCAAGGGGTCGCTCGACGATCCGCTGTCGGCCTGGTTGCCGCCCGGCACGAAGCTGCCGGACTACCAGGGCAGACCGATCCTGTTGCGGCATGTCGTCACGCATACCTCCGGCCTGCCGGCGTTGCCGTCGCGCATGGGTGCGCCGGACATGGCCGATCCGTACGCAAGGCTCGACGAAGCCACGCTGCTCGCCTCGCTCGGCGACGTCACGCTCGACGCCGCGCCCGGCACCGCGTTCGAGTACTCCAACTTCGCTTCGATGGTGCTGTCGTACGCCATCGCGCGGCGAGCGGGCACCGACCTGGAGACGCTGCTGAAGCAGCGCCTGTTCGCACCGCTCGGCATGCGGCACGCCTATCTCGATGCCGCACCGGCCGGCGTCCGCGCCGCAGTGGGTCACACACCGGACAGGCGGCCGGCATCCGCCTGGCACTTTCCGACCGACCTCGCCGGCGTGGGCGGCGTGCGCGCGACCCTCGACGACATGGTGCGTTACGTGCAGGGCCAGCTCGGCGTGCGGGCGACGGCGATTTCCCCGGCCCTGCAGGCCTCGCAGCAGAAGCTGTCCCATGCGCCGCCGATGACGATGAACTGGATGCTGATGCCGGTGGGCGACCGCATGGTGCACGTCCATGAGGGCGGCACCGGCGGCTTCTCGTCGTTCGTGTCGTTCGACAAGGAAATGCAGCGCGGCGTGGTGATCCTGTCGGATACCACGTGGAACTCGATCGGAAGCCTCGGCTCGCTGGGCCTGCATCTGGTCGACGCCCGCTTTCCGCTCGGCCAGCCGCGCCGCGAGACCAGGCCGGAGGCGGCGTTGCTCGACGGCCTGGTGGGCGAGTACCGGCTCGCCAGCGGCATGAAGATGACGTTGCGCCGCCACGGCGATGCGCTGGAGATCGTCCCGGCGGGTCAGGGGGCGTACGTGATGGGTTACGACACTGCCGGCGATTTCTATCCGCGTGGGTTCGACGCCGTGCTGCGACCGCAGCGCACGGCGGCCGGCACCTCGTTCGTGTGGATGCAGATGGGGGCCGCGCTGCCGGCCACCCGCATCGATGCCACCTCCGGCAAGACCGCACCCGAGATCGATGCCGCCACGTTGCGCGGCTACGAGGGCGAGTATCCGCTCGTGCCGGGCTTCGCGCTCAGCGTGAAGGCGCAGGGCGGGACGCTGACCATCCAGGGCACGGGCCAACCCGCCTTGCCGGTGCAGGCGGTCGAGCCGGATGTCTTCGTCATGGACGCGGTGGGCGCGGAAATCCGCTTCGAGCGCGATGCGGCCGGCAACGTCGTGGCGCTGACCCTGAAGCAGGCGGGCCAGCAGCTGCGCGGGGAAAGGAAGTGAGCATGGAGCGAACCTATCCGCTTCGGCAGAAGCTGCCCGCCGAGGTGCTGGTCGGCGGCAACGCGGTATGGAGCCGTTACCGCCAGTACCCCGTGTTCGGCCTGCGCTGGCTGCTCGGGCGCAGCCTGCTGTTCTGCAGCGTGATCGCGGTCGTCGCCGCGTTCATCGGCGCGGGCACCGGTGTGGCGATGCAGGACCCCGGCATCGCGGTGCGGGTCGGTGTGACCCAGTTCGTCGCCTTCAGCCTGATGGCCACGCTGGGTCCGGCGCTGGCCACGGCAGTACGCCATCGCGGTCTGCCGCTGGCGTGGGAACGCAAGGCGGTGGTGGTCGCAGTGCTGTCCGGCATGGTGCTCAGCTTCTTCATCGATCGCGTGGCATCGTCCTACATCGATCAGCTGGTCAGGCCGGGACTCGCGGCGGCCGGCCTCGCGGTGAAACCTCCCGTCCTGTCGCCCGTCGTGAAGGCGGTGGGGCTGGCGATCAACGTGGCGGCGCTGGTGGTGATCTATGGCCTGTTCGGCGGCGGACTCGCCCTGCGCGCCTATTTCAGCGAGCACCGCCGCTGGGACGAGCACCGTCATGTCCGCGAACTGAGTGCGCTCGAAACCCGCGTGCACGACGCCGACCTGCGCCTGGGCGTGCTGCAGGCGCAGGTGGAGCCGCACTTCCTGTTCAACACGCTGGCGTCGGTGCGCGCCCTGGTGCGGCAGGACCCGGCGCAGGCGGAAGCGACCCTCGACGCGCTGGTCGACTTCCTGCGCGCCACGATTCCCAAGTTCCGCGATGACCGTGGCCTGCATGCGACGCTGGGCCAGCAGCTCGATCTCTGCGCGAGCTACCTGGCGCTCATGCAGATACGCATGGGCGGCCGGCTGGCGTATGCGGTGCAGGCCGACGAGGCATTGCGCGCCCTGCCGTTCCCGCCGTCGCTGCTGATCACGCTCGTCGAGAACGCCATCAAGCACGGCATCGAACCGCGGCCCGGACCCGGGCGCATCGAGGTGACGGCCGAACAGGACGGCGACAGGTTGCATGTGCGCGTCAGCGACGACGGGGCCGGCCTGCGCACGGGACCGAGTACCGGGGTCGGCCTTGCGAACGTGCGCGAACAGTTGGCGGCGCGCTACGGAAACCGGGCGAGGTTCTCGCTGGCCACGCGCCCGGACGGTCGCGGTGTCTGCGCCGAGATCGTCGTGCCGTCGGGTGTGCCCGCATGAATCCCGTCACCGCGCTGATCGCCGAAGACGAAGCCCCGCAGCGGCGCGCCCTGCAGCAGCAGTTGCGCGCCGCGTGGCCGGCGCTGGACGTGGTGGCGGTCTGCGAGGACGGCGTGTCCGCACTGGACGCGGTCGCGCGGCACCGGCCGCGGGTGGCCTTCCTCGACATCCGCATGCCGGGCGTGAGCGGACTGGACGTGGCGCGCCAGGTCGTCGCGCACGGTGGCCTGGTCGTGTTCACCACGGCCTACGAGGACTACGCGATCCGCGCCTTCGAGGCCGGCGCCGCGGATTACCTGCTCAAGCCGGTGCAGGATGCACGCCTGGAACAGGCGGTGGCACGCGTGCAGGAGCGGCTCGCCGAGGCGCGCACGCCGGACCTGCGCGCCCTGATCGACGACCTGGAGGCGCGCCTGCGCCCGCAGGGCGACCGCCTGATCCGCTGGATCACCGCCAGTGTCGGCGACAGCGTGCGCATGATTCCGATCGACGAGGTGCTGTTCTTCCAGGCGCAGGACAAGTACGTGCGCGTGGTGACCGCCGCCGACGAGGCCATCATCCGCATGCCGTTGAAGGACCTGCTGTGCGGACTGGACCCGGACGTGTTCTGGCAGGTGCACCGCGGCGTACTGGTCCGCGTGCAGGCGATCGACCGCGTGCGCAAGGACGAACTCGGCCGCCACCAGCTGAGCGTCAAGGGGCGCGACGATGTGCTGCCGGTCAGTGCGGCGTTCCAGCAGCGTTTCCGTGGCATGTAGCGGCATCAGCCGAACAGGTCGTCCGCCTTCGGCAGCGCCCCTTCGAGCTGCAGCAGGAACTGCTTGGTCGGCAGGCCGCCGCCGAAGCCGGTCAGCGATCCATCCGCGCCTATCACGCGATGGCAGGGCAGCACGATCGGCAGCGGGTTGCGTCCGTTCGCCGCGCCGACCGCGCGCATCGCAGTCGGTCTGCCGACACGCTGCGCGAGTTGCGCATAGCTGATCGTTTCGCCGTAGCCGATGCCGGCCAGCGTCCTCCATACCATGCGCTGGAAATCGGTGCCGCGCGGGGCCAAGGGAAGATCGAATGCGCGTCGTTCCGCGGCGAAGTATTCGTCGAGCTGGCGCGCGGCGCGATCGAGCAGCGCGTGGTCGCCCTCCTGCCACGCATCGCGCGACGCAGCATGGCGATTGCGCGGGAATTCGATCGCGTGCAGGCCTGCATCGGTTGCGGCGATGGTGAGAATGCCGACCGGGCTGTCGAGGTGGCGGTAGAAGATCATGGATGGAATTAGCTGTAGGAGCGACGTCAGTCGCGACCGCATGAATGAAATGTCCTTGTCGAATGAACTGCCCCGGTCGCGACTCACGTCGCTCCTACAACCGCCGGGGATCTGCTCGCCGCCATGCTGTCCTTCCAGACATGGATCACCGCGTACGCCCGCCAAGGTCGCCATGCTTCCGCGCGCGCGGTCAACGCCTTCGCGGTCATGCGCGTGCCATCGGTCGGCACGGCTTTCTGCAGCACCAGGTCGTCGGCGGGGAAGGCATCCGGATGGCCGAGCGCGCGCATGGCCATGTAATGCGCCGTCCACGGGCCGATGCCGGGCAGGGCCACCCACCGTGCGGTGAACGCCTCCAGCGTGCGTTCCGGATGGAAGTCGACGCGGCCATCCAGCAATGCGCGCGACAGTCCGCGGATGGTGTCTGCGCGGGCGCGCGTCAGGCCCAGCGCGGTCAGGTCGACGTCGACCAGCGCCTCCGGCGTGGGGAACAGGTGCGTCAGTCCGCCGAACGCCTGCGACAGCGGCGTGCCGTGCCGTTGCGCCAAGCGCGCGGTCAGCGTGCGCGCCGCCGCCACGCTGACCTGCTGGCCGATCACCGCGCGCACCGCGATCTCGAAACCGTCCCAGCCGCTCGGCAGCCGCAGCCCGGGGCGGGCGTCCAGCAGCGGGCGCAGGCGCGCGTCGTGGCCCAGTGCCTGTGCGATGACCAGCGGATCCGCATCCAGGTCGAACATGCGGCGCAGGCGTTGCACGATGCCCAGCAACTGCGCCGGCGCCGCGCCGTGCAGTTCCAGCCGCAACGCATGCGCACCGTCGCCCCACGCGCTGACGCGCAACCAGCCGGGTGCTTCGGTCGTGCCGATCACGCGCCGGTAGCTGCGCTCGTCCACCACTTCCACGCCGGGCAACGCACGCCCGCGCAGGAAATCCAGCATCGCGGCCAGGTCATACGGCGGACGGTAGCCCAGCCTCAGCGTGACGCCGTCGTTCGCGGGGGGCATGTCGCGCCTGCGCAGGTCGCGCGGCGCCATGCGGTACTCCTCGCGGAACGCGGTGTTGAAGCGGGTCAGGCTGCCGAAGCCGGCCGCCAGCGCGACCTGCGTGATGGGCAGCGTCGTCTCGGTCAGCAACTGCTTGGCGAACAACAGCCGGCGCGTGCCATGCACTTGGTTCGGCGTCGCGCCCAGGCGGTCGCTGAAGAGCCGGCGCAGCTGCCGTTCGCCCAGCCCCACCTTGTCCGCCAGCGTCGCGAGGGGGGCATCGACCAGTGCGCCCTGTTCGATCAGCTTCAGGGCACGGGCCACCGTGTCGTCGCCGCGGCGCCACGCACCGTCGCCCGGCGCCAGTTCCGGCCGGCAGCGCAGGCAGGGGCGGAAACCCGCGGCTTCGGCCGCCGCGGCATGGCGGTAATAGACGATGTTCGACGGCTTCGGCGCGGGGGCCGGACAGACCGGCCGGCAATAGATGCGCGTACTGGTGACGGCGGTGAAGAACAGGCCGTCGAAGCGCGCATCGCGGCTCAGTCGCGCCTGTTCGCAGACGCGCGGATCGGGCAGGGCGGTGGTGTCGGCCAGGGACATGCACGCAGGCTAGCACCGGTCCCGTGCGCCGACTCGCCGTTTCCGGACATCAATGCACGGTGTCTGCCCGTGGCGTCAGCGCCGGCGCGAACGTGTCCAGCGTGCCGTCGTTCGGTGCAGCAGGGATGCGCAGCAGATGGGCCAGCAGCGGATAGACGTCGACGTTGTCGAAGGCGGGCAGCTGCGTGCCGCCCACGAAATCCGGGCCCGAGGCGACGAAGAACGCACGCATCTGCGGATCCTCCGGCGCAAAGCCATGCTCACCCTTGAGGGCCTGCTTCGGCAGGGGATGCCGGCGCAGCTGCAGGCGCCAACCGGTGTCGGACTGGCAGACGATGGGCGCTACGCGCGGGCTGCGGCCGTAATGCCAGGCGGGCGGCAGGGCGTCGCGGTTCCAGCAGGCGTAGTGGTCGTGGCGGCCGACCAGGCGTCGTGCCACCTCGGCTTCGTGCCCGCTGCGCGGCGTGATGTGGGCCACCGGTCCCAGCGACGCCCACGAGAACATCGCCTCGGGCACCACATCGTCGAGATACGCCGTGTCGGACGTGCGCACATCGGCCATGCCGTGGTCGGACAGCACCACCAGGTTGGTGGTGGCCCGCAGCCCGCGCGCGTCCAGCCCGTGCAGCAACGTGGCGAGCGCGGCGTCGATCTGCTGCATGGCCTCGCTGGCCTGCGGCGAGAACGTGCCGGCGGCATGCGCGGCCACGTCGTACTGCTCCAGGTACAGGGTGATGAAGCGCGGCCGTTCCGTCGGCGGCAGGTCCAGCCAGGCCAGCACTTCGGCCACGCGCTGCGAGGGGGTGATGGCGGCATTGAACGCACGCCAGTGGTCCGGTCGCCTGCCGGCGATTTCAGCCTCGGAGCCGGGCCAGAACATGGTCGCGGTCTTCAGGCCGGCGCGCTGCGCGCCCACCCAGATCGGCTCGCCACCCCAGAAGCGACCATCGCGCCCGGAGGCCTTCTTCGACTCGAACCGGCCGAGCTGCGGGTCCTGCAGGTCGTTGTGGACGATGCCGTGCCGGTCGGGACGCAGTCCGGTCACCAGCGTGTAGTGATTCGGGAACGTCAGCGTGGGATAGGACGGATTGACCCAGGCCGCACGCGCGCCCTGCGCGAACAGCGCATCGAGCGTCGGCATGCGTCCACTGCCCGGGATGTCGGCGCGCAGGCCGTCGATCGAGACCAGCAGCAGGGTGGGTGCATCGGCGGCGGCAGTGACGGCATCGGGACGCCGCGCGGGAGAACTGCAGGCGACCAGGCACAGCAGCATCGCCAGCCAGGCCCCCCTGACGAGTGGCAGGTGCATGGGGTACGGAATCGCTCTAGAACGACGACAGCTTGGCAGACTCCGGGACAATCCGCATGACAGCCGCCGTCCGACGTTCGTCGTTGCTCCTCCTCTGGCTGTTGGCCGGCAGCCTGCAGGCCGCGCCGGCGCAGACGCAGCACCAGGCCGAATGCGAGGTCTGGCAGCGTGAACTGAGCTTCGCCCGCTCGGTCGCCGACCACGACGCGGCCGCCTTCGCCGAGCACCTGCATCCGCAGGCGGTGTTCGGCGTCAGCGGCAAGCCCGCGCGCGGACGCGAGGCGATCACCCGCGAGTGGGCCAGCCTGATCGACGGCTCCGCCCTGATCCTGCGCTGGTACCCGGCCGTGGTGACGCTGGGTGGCGACGGCCGCACGGCCTATTCCAGCGGTCCGGCGCTGTACGAGGATCCGAAGACCGGAGCGGCCCGGCTCGGCCGCTTCGGCTCGGTGTGGCAACGCGGCGACGACGGCGTCTGGCGCGTGCTGTTGGACGACGGCATCACGCCGCAGCCGGCCGACGCTGCCGCAGTGGGGCGCTTCCACGACGGGTATCGCGCCGCCTGCCCGGACGCCTGAGTTCGGCCTGAACGCAGGCGGTGGCGGGGGTGCGAGGCGGCCGAGGGAGGCGTATCGTCAAGTCACTTTCCGCCCGGGAGTCGCCCATGAAACGCATGCCTACGTTCGTGATCCTTGCCGCCGCCCTCTTTGCGGCCACCGCCCATGCCCAGGCTCCCGCGGAACCGGCAGCCACCCCGGCGCCTGCGTCGCAGTCCGTCGCGGGCACCGAGGACCGTCCGGCGGCGGAGGGCGAGAAGAAGCGCCTGTCCGACACGAACTGCGTGCGCGAGACAGGAAGCCGCATCGCCAGGCGCGACGGCACGTCGCGTTGCACCGGTCAGCCCGGCCGCTCGTACACCAAGGAAGACCTCGACCGTACCGGCCACACCAACATCGGCGACGCCTTGCGCGCGCTGGATCCCGCGGTCTACTGATCCGCAGCACTACGCCCGACGGCCGCACGCGGCGGCGCCGGGCACTCAGCAGCCGTCCGCATGCCCTGCCGCGTACGCCAGACCGCGACGGAGCTGCGCGATGAAGTTCGCATCGTCGTATACCGTTGCCTCGTGACCCAGTCCGGTGTACCAGCTGCGGCCCCCGTCGAAGGCATGGCACCACGCGATCGGGTGATCGACGCCCATCTCGCCGCCTGCGTATTCGCGTTCATCTACCGTGGCGATGACGCGTACCTGCGGCCGCGGATTCGCACGGTAGTTGTACAGCTCGTCGGTGACCGTCCAGCGCTCGCCCGCCGGCGTGGCGTCGCGTTCGGGCTGCACGTGCGTGGACTGCAGCCCCGGCGGATGGTTCTTGAAGTAGGCGCCGACCAGCTGGCCGTACCACGGCCAGTCGTATTCGGTATCCGCCGCCGCGTGGATGCCGAGGAAGCCGCCGCCGTTGCGCACGAACGTTTCCATCGCCGCCTGCTGGCGGTTGTCCAACACGTCGCCGGTGGTGCTGGCGAACACCACCACGCGGTAGCGCGCCAGATTGGCGGCGGTGAACGCCTGCGCGTCTTCGGTGTGGTCTGCCACCATGCCGGCGTCGGCCGCCAGCGCTTTCAGCGTCGCCACGGCGGTGGGAATGGCGTCGTGGCGGAAGCCGGCGGTCTTGGTGAAGACCAGGACGCGATCCGGTGGCGCCGCGAAGGTCGGCGTCACGGCCATCAGGAGGGCCGCAAGCAGGCCGGTGGACAGGATACGAAACAGGTTCATCGCCTGATGATGCCACGCCGCCCGTCGCGCACTGCAGCATCGCCCCGGCTCGCACCTGACTGCCGCCGCCGTCGATAATGGCGCCACATCTGCATCTGGAATCCGCCATGTCCGATCCCCGCCACGACCCGTCCCGCGTCATCCGCGCCCCGCGCGGCGCCACGCTCACCTGCAAGTCCTGGCTTAGTGAGGCGCCGTACCGGATGCTGCAGAACAACCTGGATGCCGAGGTCGCGGAAGATCCGACCTCGCTGGTGGTCTACGGCGGCATCGGCCGCGCCGCGCGCGACTGGGCCTGCTACGACGCCATCCTGACGTCGCTGCGCGAACTCGACGACAACGAGACGCTGCTGGTGCAGTCCGGCAAGCCGGTCGGCGTGTTTCCCACGCACCCCGATGCACCACGCGTGCTGATCGCCAATTCCAATCTGGTGCCGCACTGGGCCACGTGGGAACACTTCAACGAACTCGACCGCAAGGGCCTGATGATGTACGGCCAGATGACCGCCGGTTCGTGGATCTACATCGGCAGCCAGGGCATCGTGCAGGGCACCTACGAAACCTTCGTCGAGATGGGGCGCCAGCACTACGGCGGCGACCTGACCGGCAAGTGGATCCTCACCGCCGGTCTGGGCGGCATGGGCGGCGCGCAGCCGCTGGCCGCGGCGCTGGCCGGCGCCAGTTCGCTCAACATCGAATGCCGCCAGTCCAGCATCGACATGCGCCTGCGCACGCGCTACGTGGACGAACAGGCCACCGACCTCGACGACGCGCTCGCGCGCATCGCCAAGTACACCGCCGCCGGCGAGGCGAAGTCCATCGCGCTGCTCGGCAATGCCGCGGAAATCCTGCCGGAACTGGTCAAGCGCGGCGTGCGTCCGGATGCGGTCACCGACCAGACCAGCGCGCACGATCCGGTGCACGGCTACCTGCCGATCGGCTGGACGGTGGCGCAGTGGCTGGCCGAACAGAGGGTCGAACCCGAGCGCGTGCGCGACGCCGCCAAGCAATCCATGCGCGTGCACGTAGAAGCGATGCTCGCGTTCCAGCGGATGGGCGTGCCGACGTTCGACTACGGCAACAACATCCGCCAGATGGCGTTCGACCAGGGCCTGAAGAACGCGTTCGACTTCCCCGGTTTCGTGCCCGCCTACGTGCGTCCGCTGTTCTGCCGCGGCGTGGGCCCGTTCCGCTGGGTCGCGCTGAGCGGCGATCCCGAGGACATCTACAGGACCGATGCCAAGGTCAAGGAACTGATTCCCGACGACGCGCACCTGCACCGTTGGCTGGACATGGCGCGCGAGCGCATCAGCTTCCAGGGCCTGCCGGCGCGCATCTGCTGGGTCGGCCTGGGCCTGCGCCACAAACTCGGCCTGGCGTTCAACGAGATGGTCCGCAACGGCGAACTGAAGGCGCCGGTGGTGATCGGCCGCGATCATCTGGACAGCGGCAGCGTGGCCTCGCCCAACCGCGAGACCGAAGCGATGAAGGACGGCAGCGATGCCGTCAGCGACTGGCCGCTGTTGAACGCGATGTTGAACGTCGCCGGCGGCGCCACCTGGGTGTCGCTGCACCACGGCGGCGGCGTAGGCATGGGCTATTCGCAGCACTCCGGCGTGGTCATCGTCTGCGATGGCACCGAAGAAGCGGACAAGCGCATCGCCCGCGTGTTGTGGAATGACCCCGGCACCGGCGTGATGCGCCATGCCGACGCCGGCTACGACATCGCCGTGCAGTGCGCGAAGGAGCAGGGGTTGAAGCTGCCGATGGTGTGAGCCACCGACCCGTAGACCTGTAGCCCGGTTAGAGCGAAGCGAAAACCGGGGCCCTGGCCGTTTACGTATCGGGATAGCCGGGGATCGCGCATCCCCGGGTTTCGCCTTCGGCTCTACCCGGGCTACGGTGCAGGTACCGACAGGTCCGGAATCCCGACATCGAGACGAGGTATCGGCCGATATCGCGGATCGCGGAGGCGCGCCAGGCTGTCGGCATGGTCGACTATCGCCGATACCGCGTCCCGGGAGGGACGTTCTTCTTCACCCACATGCTGGCCGACCGCACGGCCACCATGCTGGTCGATCATGTCGGCGAACTGCGGGCCGCCATGCGCGTTGTGCGCGAGCGCCATCCTTTTTCGTTGCTCGCCATCGTCATCCTCCCGGATCACCTTCATGCCGTCATGCGGCTGCCTGCTGGCGACGACCGCTACTCGATGCGCTGGAGATTGATCAAGCGTGAATTCACCGTACGTCTGCGCGACAAGGGTGTCGCGTTACCGTCGCGCGGCGACGGCGAGCGCAGCCCGTGGGCGCGGCGTTTCTGGGAGTCGACCCTCCGCGATGCGGACAGTCTGGCGCGTCGCATCGACTACGTGCACTTCAATCCGGTCAAGCACGGATACGTCACGCGCGTGGCGGCCTGGCCACACTCGTCGTTCCACGCATTCGTGGCGCGGGGGGTGTTGCCGATCGACTGGGCAGGTGGCCGCGAAGGAGCGCCGGCGCCAAGCGGCGATTAGAACGGTCGTGGTCGGGCGTGATGCGCGGAAAGATATCGCCGTCGTAGCCCGGTTAGAGCGAAGCGAAAACCGGGGCTCCTAACGTCGAAGCACCACGGTGGCCGGGTGATCGCGCACCCCCGGGTTTCGCCGTTGGCTCTACCCGGGCTACGGCAGCGGCGCGGGATGCGCTGGAAAGAAACTACCCGGTAGCCTGGTCAGAGCGCAGCGAAAACCGGGGCTTCTGCTGTTGAAGCATCGCTGCAGTCGGGTATCACGCACCCCCGGGTTTCGCCCGTTGGCTCTACCCGGGCTACGGCAGCGGCGCGGGATGCGCTGGAAAGAGACTACCCCGTAGCCCGGTTAGAGCGCAGCGAAAACCGGGGCTTCTGCTGTTGAGGCATCGCGGCAGTCGGGTATCACGCACCCCCGGGTTTCGCCGTTGGCTCTACCCGGGCTACGGGTGGGGCAATGCGGCCGCGCCGCCGGGTTTCGCGACCACGCGGTTTCTCTGCGTCGGCTCAGCCTACGCTGGCAGGCACCGGCGTGTTGAGCAGTTGCTGCTCCCACAGATAGGCGATGCCGCTGCCGGCGGCGTGCTGCTTCAGGATCTCCGTCAGCTGCCCCGCGTGCGCGGTGCGTGCCCAGTCGCGCTGCCATTCGGCGCCCAGCGCCATCCACGTCATCATGTTGGCGCCTGCCGCGATCATGCGCTGGATCGCGACCTGATGCGCTTCGACCGAGACTGCGCCGCAGGCGTCGGTGATCACGGTGACGTCCCAGCCTTCGCCCAGTGCCTGGATCGTCGGCATCGCCACGCACACCTCCGTCCACAGGCCGGCGATGATCAGCTGCTTGCGTCCGGTCGCCTTCACGACGTCCACCACCTTCGGGTCTTCCCAGGTGTTGATGAGAGTCCGGTCAATCACCTCCTGGTCCGGGAACACATCGGTGATCTGCGGGAAGATCAGCCCGCCACGCTCGGCGATCACGCTGGTCAGGATGGTCGGCACCTCGAAGGCCTTGCCCAGTTTCGCCAATGCCGTCGCCGCGTTGACCACCGCCTGCGGGTCGTGGCTGTTGAGGTTGGTCAGCTGGTAGGGCTGGTGGTCGATCAGGACGAGTACGGAGTCTTCGGGGCGAAGCAGGGACGCCAGGCCGTTACGGAAGGTCATCGATGTTTCCTTTGCGGGGAGGGGAGGGCTTGAACACGGGCACACCGGGCGGTGCATCTCGGCAAGGCCACCTTGTCATCCGATGGAAGACGGCGGTAGCGCCGGGCTGTGCCACGCTGTGTCGCGGAACGGGGAACGCAGGCTTCATCCGCTCTGTGTCACGCTACGTCGCGCAAACGGGAACGCCATCGTGGATATCGACGAGTTGCGGACATTCGTGGAGGTCGCCGATGCCGGCGGGGTTTCGCCTGCGGCGCGCAGGCTGGGCGTCTCCAAGTCGATCGTCAGTCGGCGACTGGGTCGGCTGGAGGCGGAACTCGGCGTCCAGCTGCTGGCGCGCAACACCCGCGGTGCGACGCTGACCGAGGCCGGCGCTACGTTGCGCGACCATGCCGCCCGCGCCTGTGCCGAGATCGATCTGGCCAGGGAGGCGATCCTGCCCACCGACGACCTGCGCGGCCGGCTGCGGATCTCCGTGCCGCTGTCCTTCGGTCCGACGCATTTCGCACCGGTGCTCGCGCAGATGGCCAAGCGCCATCCTCAATTGCATATCCACACGGTCTACAGCGATCGCTTCGTCGACCTGATCGCGGAAGGCTTCGATTGCGCGATCCGGCTTGGCTATCTGCAGGACTCCAGCCTGCTGGCGCGGCGGGTGGGACCGATCCATGGCGCCCTCGTCGCCAGCCCCGACTACATCGAGGCACACGGCGCCCCGGAAACGCTCCCGGACCTGCTGGCGCACGAGGCGGTCATGCAGGGGACGGAATCCTGGCGGCTGATGGACGGCGAGCAGGTCGTCAGCGTGCATCCGCGCGGCCGGTTCAAGGCCGACAACGGCACCGCACTGGTGGCGGCGGCGCTGGCGGGCTTGGGCATCGCGATGCTGCCGGATGGCCTGATCCACGAGCACGTCGCATCGGGCGCGCTCGTGCCGGTCCTGACGCGCCATGCGCCTGCGGCGGCAGGCATCTATGTGGTGCGCCCACCGGGCCAGCATCTGGCGAGGAAAGTGCGTGTACTGACGGAACTGCTGATCGAATGTTTCGAGCAGGTACCGCGCATCGTGAAGCCCGGCACCTGAGAGGCACCGACCCACAGCCTGGGGGAGTTTGCGGCGGGCGACGAGCCGGAATGTGTCATGCTGCCCGCGGTCGCGACGACCAAGGGAGTGCATGTGATGGCCAAGGGCCTGGACAAGAAGAAAGAGACGAAGAAGAAACCCGCGAAGACCCTGAAGGAAAAGCGGGCGGAGAAGGGTGAGAAGAAGGCCACGCGCGGTTTCGCGCCGACCTGATCCCTCCGGCGGAAACGCCAGTGAAACCCGGGCGAGCGTGGCGAACCCGGGAGTTCAGCGGGCCTGCCTTCGCTCAGGGCGGACCCGCACCGGTGGTAAGCCGGGCCAACTGTTCTTCCAGTTCCACCTGCCGCGAGATGTCGGTGAACACGCCGAACCAGCCGCTGGTGCCGTCCGGCATCGTTCGGCGGATCGCGCGGCTGGACACCCAGCGCCAGCGGTCGTCGAACCAGCGCAGGCGGAAACGCGTCTCGAACGTGTCGCGGACATTCACGGCGGCCAGCCACTCGGCGCGTACGCGCACGCGGTCGTCGGCATCCATGCGCGCATACCAGAGCGCCAGCCGCGCCTCCATCGGACAGCCGTCCGGCTCCTGCGGCGCCGGGCTGATGTAGTCGAGCGTGCCGTCCTCATCGCTCACCCACGCCACGTTGGGTCCGAGTTCCACCGCGCCGCGGTAGATCGCTTCGCGGGCGCGCAGTGCTTCCTCCATGCGCTTGCGGTCGGAGATGTCGATGGTGACCACGGAGACGCCGATCGGCTGCGACGTCTCGTCGGTCACGCGGGTACCGACCACCAGGAAGGTTTCCTCCCGGCCCGGAAAGCGGAACTCGATGCGGGAGATGTCGCCCCGGTCCAGGATCCGCCGCGATGCCTGCACGACCCACGCCGCGATGTCCGGGGTATAGACCTGCTCGACACGCGCATCCACGATCTCGTGCAGGGGCCGGCCCACCATGTGCGCGAACTGCGTGTTCGCCGCCGCGTAGCGCAGGTCCAGGTCCAGGAAGGCCAGGCCGACGGGGGCATTGGTATAGAGCGAGGACAACTGGTGCTGCCGCAGGTACGGCGAGAGCGGCAGCGATGCGGGCGACGCCGCGTGCACGGACGCATTGGCCAGCAGGTGCGCCACGGCATCGCCCGGCATCGGCCTGCCGGTCAGCCAGCCCTGCGCGAAATCGCAGCCAAGTTCGCGCAATACCTCTGCCTGCGCCTCGGTCTCGACCCCTTCGGCCACGACCGGCACGTGCAGGCTGTGGCCCAGGCCGATGATGGCCGAGACCACCTTGCGGCTTTCGCGGTCGCTCGACAGGCGCTGGATCAGGCTGCCATCGATCTTCAGTTCGTCGAAGCCGAACCGGCTGAGCCGCACCATGCTGGAGAATCCCGTGCCGAAATCGTCCAGCGCCACGCGGATGCCATGGGATTTCACGTAGCCGAAGGCCCGCTCGGTGGCGGGCTCGTCCTGGACCAGTTCGTCCTCGGTCATTTCGATGCAGATGCGGTCCAGCGAGAACGACGACTCGGACATCGCCTCCAGCAGCAGGCGCACCGCAGGCGCGTCCTGCAGCAGCGAAGGCGGCACGTTGAACGCCAGGCAGAAGCGGCCGGGCCACGCGCTCGCCTCGCGGCAGGCGCGGCGCACCAGGTTCAGGGTCAGCAACGGCAGCAGCGACGCCTGCAGCGCGAGGGGAATGAAGTCCTTCGGCGGCACGTCGCCGAACTCGGGATCGTGCCAGCGCGCCAACACTTCCAGGCCGTGGATGGCGCCGGTCCGCAGGCAGACGATCGGCTGGTAGGCAGGGAAGATCCTTTCGTGGCACACCGCGTCCGCGATCCGCTGGCGCAGCGCGTCGGCAGTGTGGAACGGTGGCCTCGCCATGCAGCTCCCCTGTGCAGCCTTGCAGACCTCCTGCGTCGTCGGGGTCTCTCTCCCTACCGCATCGGCTGCGGGAGACACGACTTGAGCGACTGCCGGCAGAACACCGGACGCAGCGACACCGGCACCTTAGCGCCTGCGCTCGTGCGGAGGAAGCGTGTGCTGACGTGTGGGGCCGTAAGCCGAATTACATGGTTCTGCCGGGAATTACTGCGGCACGCGGCGTAGCTTCGACACGTCGTAGCCCAACGCTTCTATCTGTTTCACCCGGGCCTGGTAGTCGGCTTCCGGGATCTGCGGCGTGCGCGCCATAAGCCACACGTAGTCGCGCTTGCTGCGGCCGACGATGGTCTGCTGGTAGTCGGCATCGACCCAGGCGATCACGTACTCGGCCTGGATCGGCCAGACGAACTGCATGTCCCACACGGCGCCACCACCGTCGGACTTGACGGTGCCGATCGGGTGCATGGTTTTCTCCGGGCCGTCCAGCGCGCCCTTGCGGAAGCGGAAGGTGGTCTGGATGCGCCCATCCGGCAACCTCTCATAGGACTCCACCGCCTTGTAGGCCTCGCGCTCCGGAAACGACGGGATGTGGGCGATGACGTACCAGTCGCCCATGAAGCGGTCCACGTCCACCGGCGCGGCGGTGGGGATGGAGGGCTTGACGTTGGAGCGGCAGGCGGACGTGGCGACCACGGCCAGCGCGAGCAACACGAAGGGCAGGGTCCGCATGTCAATGCTCCCGGGACGGACGCTGGAAACGGTAGTGGGCCACCAGCCATTCCTGGCCGTCGCGGTAGCCGAACAGTTCGGCACAGGCCATCCAGAACATGCGCCAGCGCTGGTTCCACAGCGCCGCCGCATCGCCGTAGGCCTCGCGCAGCACGGTCATCACCGCATCCCGGTGGGCGTCGTGCTGCGCCAGCCAGTGGTTGGCGGTGCGCTGGTAGTGGGTGCCGTCGAGCAGCCAGCGTTCCTGCAGTTTCAGGTGCTCCTGGAAGAACAGCAGCAGGTCGGCCGACGGCATCATCCCGCCGGTGAAGAAATGCCGGCCCATCCAGTTGTCCTCGCCCTGCGTCTCGAACGGATACATCAGGTCGCGGTGGACGAAGATGTGCACGAACAGCGCGCCGCCCGGTCGCAGCGCATCGTGGATGCGGCGCATCAGTGCGGCGTGGTTGCTGACGTGCTCGAACATCTCGACCGAGACGCAACGGTCGAAGGCCTGCGCTTCGAGCTGTAGCTGGTTGACGTCGCAGGTGATGATGCGGACGTTGCGCAGGCCCCGTTCCGCACAGCGCGCCTCGATGAACTGCCGCTGCGAGTGCGAATTGGACACCCCGGTGATGCGCGCGTTCGGGTAGCGCTCGGCCATCCACAGCGTCAGCGAGCCCCAGCCGCAGCCGAGTTCCAGGATGTCCTGGCCGTCGGCCAGCGCGGCGCGCTCGCCGTACAGCGCGAGCATCGCCTCTTCGGCCTGGTCCAGCGTCTCGTCGCCGGTCGGGTAATAGCAGCTGCTGTACTTCAGCCGTGCGCCCAGGCAGTGGCGGAAGAAGTCCGCCGGCAATTCGTAATGCTGCCGGTTGGCGGCATCGGTATGCACCGCCAGCGCGCCCTGGCGCAACGCACGCAGCCGGTGCGCCAGCAGCGCCGATTGCGCTTCCTGCCCGCCCTGGCGCTCGTCGCGCAGGCGTTGTGCGCACAGCTGGCGGATGCCGTGGCGGATCAGTGGGTCGGGCAGCAGCCCGCGTTCGGCCAGGCCGAGCAGGCCGGGAGCGGCGCGGTCGGCCGCCAGTTCGTCCACCATTGCGTTCATCGTGTCGCCTCCTTGGTGGCGGGTTTGGGAAACCAGGGGAACAGCATCGGCGTGGTGCGCTGGTACTCGCGGTACTCCTCGCCGCGCGTGCGCAGCGCCTGCGCCTCGGTATAGGGGATGCCGCTGATCCAGCGCAGGAACACGTACATCACCACCGGCCCGCACCAGGACAGCCACGCCCAGGGCGAGCCGACGGCCAGCGCGATGTAGGCGAACCAGTGCAGCCACTCGAAGAAGTAGTTGGGGTGCCGCGAATAGCGCCACAGGCTCTCGCGGCAGGTCTTGCCGCGGTTGGCCGGATCGGCACGGAAGCGCGCCAGCTGGCGGTCGGCGATGGCTTCGCCGGCCACGCTGCCGATCCAGATCGCCACGGCCAGCACGATCCATGGCCACGCCGTATCCACCGGACTGCGCGCGACGGCCGCGAAGGGCAGGGCGAACAGCACCACCAGCAGCGCCTGCGCCATGAAGAACAGGAAGAACTTGCCCTGGTGCCCGTGCCAGTGCTCGCGCAGGTAGCGGTAGCGGCCGTCTTCCGGCTCGCTGCGCACGCGGTGCCACAAGTGTAGCGCCAGTCGCGCGCCCCACAGGCCGCCGAGCACGGCCAGCGTCGCCCGCGCCTGCCACGCGCCGTCGCCCAGTACCGCCAGCAGCACCGCGCTGCCGCCGACGCAGGCCGACCACAGCACATCGACGATGCCGGCGTTCTCGCGTCGCCGCTGCCACCACCAGCCCAGCGTCATCACCGCGGCGGCCAGCACCGCGACCAGACCGAGGGAATGCAGCGCGTTCATGCGGCCTCCGGGTGGCCGGGCCGCGCCATCAACAGGTGCGACACGCCGATCGAGCGTTCCAGGAAACCGCCTTCGCAGTACGCCAGGTAGAACTCCCACAGGCGGATGAAGCGCTCGTCGAAGCCCTGCGCGCGCACCTCCGGCAGGCGGGTCATGAAGCGGCGCCGCCACGCGCGCAGCGTGTACGCGTACGACAGGCCGAAGTCCTCCTGGTGCAGCACCTGCAGGTCGCTGGCGCGCGTCTTGGCCGCGTACATGGCGCTCAGCGATGGAATGAAGCTGCCCGGGAACACGAAGCGCTTGATGTAGTCCACCGAGTCGCGCGCCTGCACGTAGCGGTGGTCCTCGATGGTGATCGCCTGCAGCAGCGCCTGGCCGCCGGGACGCAGCAGGGCGCCCAGCTTGCCGAAGAACGTGTCCAGGTACTGCGCGCCGATCGCTTCGATCATCTCGATCGACACCAGCTTGTCGTACGTGCCCTGCAGGTCGCGGTAGTCCTGCAGCAGCAGGGTGATCCGGTCCTGCAGGCCGGCGGCCGCCACGCGCTGGCTGGCCAATGCATGCTGTTCGCGCGAGATCGTGGTGGTGGTGACATGCGCGCCGTAGTGGCGCGCCGCATGCAGCGCGAAGCCGCCCCAGCCGGTGCCGATCTCGATCACGCGGTCGCCAGGCTGCAGCGCCAGCTTGCGGCAGACGGCGTCGAGCTTGCGGTACGACGCCGTATCCAGGTCGTCGTCCGGCGAAGCGAACATGGCGGACGAATACATCAGGTCCGGCGACAGGAACAGGCCGAAGAAATCGTTGCCCAGGTCGTAGTGCGCCGCGATGTTGCGCCGGCTGCCCTCCCGAGTATTGCGGCGGAGTGCGTGCCAGCTGCGCAGCGCCCAGCCCCCCAGTCGCGCGAGTCCGCCTTCCATGCCGTCGAGCAGGGCGCGGTTGCGCACCAGCAGCCGCACCAGGCCGACCAGATCGTCGCACCGCCACAGCCCCTCGATGTACGCCTCGCCCGCGCCGACGCTGCCCTGCGCGGCGACCGCGCGGTAGAACGCCGGGTCGTCGATCCACAGGTGCACGGCCGGCAGCGCGCCGTCGCCGGACTTGCCGAAGCGGTGCTCGCCCAGCGCGTCGCTCACCACCAGCACGCCATGGTCCAGCGCATCCAGGTGCGCCAGCAACCGCGAGCGCAGCAGCCGGTCCAGGGCGCCATAGGAAGGTGCTGCGGAAACGTCGACGATCTGGTTCATGGGGTCTCGGGGGCAAGGGGGGAGTGGTCGTAGACAGGCGTCCGCTTCAGCCAGAGGCGCAGCGCCTGCCAATGGATGCCGCCGATCACCTGCGCGGTCATCAACGGATAGCGCCACAGCACGCGCGCCAGCGACCTCCCGTCCAGGGGGCGCCTGAGCAGCGTCAGCGTGGCATCGAACGCGCGCTCACCGCCGCGGTCCACCCGCATGTGCACGCGCAGCGCCTCATCCGGGGTGCCGAAGCGCCAGCGGTACGCGCAGTCCATCGGCAGGAACGGCGACACATGGAACGCCTTGTCGAAGCCCCATTCCCAGCCGTCGCCGTGCGGCACGCCGTCGCGGACCGGCAGCACGTAGCTGTGTCGCTCGCGCCAGGGCGTGTTGGTGATCTCGGCCAGCACTGCCTCCAGCGTCGTGCCGTCCGGCCGGAAGCAATAGTAGAAACTCACCGGATTGAACACGTAGCCGCCGTAGCGCAGGTGCGTCAGCAGGCGAACCGGGCCCTGTGGGCGATGGCCGAGCTGGCGTTCGACGCGGTCGCGCACCGCCTCCGCCAGCGGCCGGTCGTGCGGCGCCAAGTAGTCGCGGCGACGGAATTCGGCCAGGTTGCGGCGATCCACCGACCACAGCCAGCGCCGGTCGAACACCCGGTCCAGTTCGTCCAGGTCGAGATACAGCTGCGCCATGCGGTAGCGGAACGCATGCGGCCGCGGCGCATGCCGGCGATGGCGTACCCAGCCTTCGTAGACGGCGCTGGCGAGTGGCGCGTTCACGCCGGCACCAGGGCATCTTCGTGCGCCGATGCAGTGGCGCGGGCCTCGAACGCGTCCACCAGTTCGCGCGCGCTGCGGATGCCGTCCTCGTGGAAGCCCCAGCCCCAGTAGGCGCCGGCAAACCAGGTGCGCCGCTGCCCCTGGATCTCCGCCTTGCGCTGCTGCGCCGCGACCATGGCATGGTCGTAGACGGGGTGGCGGTAGCGCATGCGGCGCAGGATGCGTGCGGGATCGATCGCCTCGCTGCGGTTGAGCGTGACCACGAACGGCTCGGGCGAGTCGATGCCCTGCAGCAGGTTCATGCAGTAGCTGACCGTGCACGGCGCGGTCGGATCGCGCGGCACGTGCGCGTTCCACGCCGCCCAGGCCTTGCGCCGGCGCGGCAGCAGGCGTGCATCGGTGTGCAGCACGGTGTCGTTCGACTGGTAGCGGATCGCGCCCAGGATGCCGCGCTCGCGCGCGTCGGCATCGTGCAGCAGCCGCAGCGCGTCGTCGCTGTGGCAGGCCATCACCACGTGGTCGAACCGTTCCGTGCCGGTCGCCGTCATCACGCCCACGCGGTCCTCGCAGCGCAGCACCGCGTGCACCGGCGTGGCGATGCGCTCCTGTACCTGCCAGCGCCGACGCAGGGCGGCGACATACGTGGCGGAGCCGCCGGTCACCACCCGCCACGGCGAGCGTTCGCCCAGCGTCAGCATGTGGTGGTTGGCCATGAACCGGACCAGGTAGCGCGCCGGAAACGCCAGGATGCCCTGCGGCGGCGACGACCATAGCGCCGACGCCATCGGCACCAGGTGCTCGTCGCGGAACATCGCCCCGTAGCCGCCCCGCTCGAGATACTCGCCCAGCGTCGGGCCGGTGGCGTCGCCCTCGAGCAGCTCGGGCGCTTCGCGGTAGAAGCGCGCCAGGTCACGCAGCATGCCCCAGAAACGCGGCGACACCAGGTTGCGGCGCTGGCAGAACAGGGTATCCAGCGAGGTCGCGTTGTATTCCATGCCGCTGCGTTCGCTGTGCACGGAGAAGCTCATCGTCGTGGGCTGCGACGCGACGCCCAGTTCGTCGAACAGCCCGCACAGCAGCGGGTAGTGATGCGGATTGAAGACGATGAAGCCGCTGTCGATCCGGTATTCGCGACCGGCCTGTTCCACCGTGTGCGTATGGGTGTGGCCGCCCAGGTAGTCGTTCGCCTCGAACAGCACCACCTCGTGCCGCTGCGACAGCCACCATGCCGAGGCCAGCCCGGCGATGCCCGATCCGATGACCGCGATACGCATGCTCAGCGCCTCGCCTTGGCCAGCACCCACGCGGGTACGGGCTTGAGGTCGCGCACCAGCCCCAGCAGCGCCATCGCGCGCAGGCCGTACCAGGTCAGGTCGATCTCCCACCAGCGGAACCCCTGCCGCGCCGTGCCGGGGAAGAAGTGATGGTTGTTGTGCCAGCCCTCGCCGAAGGTCAGCAGCGCCAGCCACAGGTTGTTGCGACTGTCGTCGCGCGTGTCGAAGCGGCGCTTGCCGAAGCGGTGCGCCAGCGAGTTGATGGTCACCGTGGCATGGAACAGCACCACGGTCGAGATGAAGAAGCCCCACACCAGCATCTGCCCGCCGCTGGTGCCCCAGTGGGGCGCGATCCGCTCGAGCAGCGCGCCCAGCGCGTACAGCGCGGCCGCCAGCATGACCGGCACCACGGTGTCGTAGCGGTCCAGCCAGCGCAGTTCGGGGTAGCGCGCCAGGTCGGGAATGCGCGACCAGTCGGTGCGGAAGCCGTCGCGGGTCAGGAACCATCCCGCATGGCTGCGCCAGAATCCATGCACCGCCGGCGAATGCGGATCGGCCGGCGTGTCGGCATGCCGATGGTGGTTGCGGTGGTGGGCGGCCCACCACAGCGGACCGCGCTGCACGCTGGACGCCCCGATCAGCGCGAACACGAACTGCAGCACGCGCGAGGTCCGGAAGGTGCGGTGCGAGAAGTAGCGGTGATAGAACCCGGTGATGGCGAACATGCGCACGGCGTACAGGGCCACGGCCACGATCACCGCCACCGGCGAGACGCCGACCCAGAACACCGCCAGGCAGGCCAGGTGCAGGCCGATGAAGGGCACCGCGCGCAGCCAGTCGATGCGCTCGCCATCGCCTTCCACGACGTCCGGCGACTGCGTGTCGAACCAGCGCCGCAGCGCGGCCGTCAGGCGCGGTGCCGGCGGTGGAGTGGGGGAGTCGCTGGCCGGCATCGGAAGGTCTCGATCACTTGGACCCGTACTACGGGCCAATGCCCGCATTGGATGCGTGAAGGCCGCCCGTCACGCGCACTGGCGCACCAGCGGCGTGGCCAGCGCGTCGCGCAATGCGCGTGCATCCGCAGGCGCGGCCGGTTGCGGGAACACGATGCGCACGTCCTGGTGCCGGCCCCGGCGGTCGCGGATCGTGGCGATGCCGGCGAACTCCAGCAGCCGCTGATCGGCGTTGGCATAGGTCAGCTGCATGGTCGGGGCGATGAAGCCGTACCAGCGGTCCAGCGTCATCGACATGCGCTGGGCCGGGATGCCGTTCCAGCGCACGACGGGCCCCGGATCCAGCTTGACCGGCACGAAGGCGAAGCGGCTGGGCAGCAGGAACGGCTGGGTCACGTCGCGCCCCGCACGCAGCGCCTCCCAGTGCAGACGCACGCTGGCGTCGAAGCCGGCATCGATGACCGCGCCCGCGGGTACCGGCACCACTTCCTCCCGAGTGCGGGCATCGGAGCTCGCCCTGACGTAGACCACGCGTCCCCGGTCGCTGCTGCGCACGCCTTCCCGGTAGCCGTCGCGGGCGTCCTCGAAGTCGAAGTCCGGCGCCTGCGCCGCGCCGCGCTCCACCACGGTCTTGCGCGCGAACGCACGGCCGTCCGGACAGCGGTAGAGCACCAGCCGGCGGGCGGCGCCGTCCTGGCGGTAGCGCCAGTGCGACTCGCGGTACACCACGGTGTCGCTCTTGCGGGCGTAGGCGGTGGCCTCCTGGCGCAGGATGTCGGCGTTCGCCGGCGCGACGGGGCTGGCCAGGGCCACGACAGCCAGCAGCGCCAGGGTGGAGGATGTACGGTGGGTCATGGCATGGGTGGGTCGATGAGGGCCCGAGGGCCTACGCGCGGCGGCGGCGGCCGGATGCGACCGCACCCGGGCAGGCGGTGCATCCGGAGGCCGGTCATCTTCGTAGAGGCCGCCATCACGAGACGCAACCGGACCTGGCATACCATGCCCATCGACCTCACAAGGAGACCGTCGCCCCTGCGGGCGGCCCGGCCCGTGTCCACTCCCGTCCCCGTGACCCGCGACACCCACGACTGGACCGGCGACATGCTCGCCGTGGCCCGCGTGCGCTGCCGCACCAGCTTCATGCGCATCTACGACCACTTCATGCCACGGCTCTGCCTGTACCTGCGCGGGCTGGGCAGTCCGGAGGCGGTGGCCGAGGAACTGGCGCAGGAAGCGCTGCTGCGGCTGTGGCAGCGCGCCGACATGTACGATCCCCAGCAGGGTGCGGTATCCACCTGGCTGTTCCGCATCGGCCGCAACCTGCACATCGACCGCGTACGGCGCGAGCCGGGCTGGGTGCAGATCCTGGAAGACGGCGGTCCGGCGAACGACGAGGAGCTGGCGCGGCCGTTCACCTCGGCCGAGGACCACGTCGAGCATGCCCACCTGCAGCGCCGCATCGAGGAGCTGCCCGCCGTGCAGGCGCGGCTGATGCGCATGTCGTACTTCGAGGCCAAGAGCCACCAGGAAATCGCCGACGAGCTGCAGATGCCGCTGGGCACCGTGAAGTCGCACCTGCGCCGCGCGTTCCTGCGGCTGCAGGGTCAAGTAAGAGGTCAGTCGTGAACCCGCACCATCATCTCGATCCTTCCACGGTGGTCAGTTACGCCGCCGGCGCACTGGCGGTCGAAGTGGCGATCGTAGCCGCCACCCACCTGGAAACCTGCGCCCACTGCCGCGCACGCGTGGACGAGGCCGAGCGCTTCGGCGGCCAGCTGGTCGAGCAGCAGCAGCCTGCCGGCGTGGACGCCGCGCGCCTGGCCGGGCTGCGCGCGTCCATCCTCGATCGGCTCGACGAGGCGCCCGCGCCGGTTGCCGCACCGCCCGCGCGCACCGCGCCGTACGAGGATGACGATCGCCTGCCCACGCCGCTGCATCCCTATTTCGGCACCTCGTACCGTGCGCTCAAGTGGCGCTGGATGGCGCCGGGCGTGCATTGCATCCGCGCACCCAACACCAGGGGCGGCTCGCTGCTGCTGCTGAAGATCGGTCCGGGCCGCAGCATGCCCGTGCACAGCCACGGCGGCACCGAACTCACGCAGATCCTGCGCGGCGCCTACCATGACGCACTGGGCCACTTCGCCCCCGGCGACGTGGCCGACCTGGACAGCGACGTCGAACACCAGCCGGTGACCGTGCCCGGCACCGCCTGCATCTGCGTGTCCGCCCTCGACGCGCCCCTGCGCTTCCCCGGCTGGTTCGCGCGCAAGCTGCAGCCGCTGTTCAAGCTGTAGGCGCACGAGCCGGCGCCTTGCCGGAATCGCCGTGATCGCCTAGCGTCTGCACAGCGAAGCAAGGAGTGCGGGCGATGAAAGCGCAGGGACGGCGGGGGTGGAAGCGTGGCCTGGTGCTACTGATCGGAATGACCGCATCCGCGGCTGCGGTTGCTGCGCCACCATGGTCGAGCATCGGCGACCGTGTGCACTACGCGCTCGAAGGTGGCGGTGATGCGCTGTCGGAAACAGGGGCATCGCTCACGGTGCAATCGAAACCGGGTGGCAGCAGCGGTTTCGGTGGTGCGGCGACCGTCATCGACGCCGTGCCGTACCGAAAGAAGCGCGTGCGCCTGTCAGGCATCATCAGTGCGAAGGACGTCGAAGGCACCGCAGGTCTGTGGCTGCGTGCCGATGGTCCGTCAGGTTCGGTGGCATTCGCCAACAGCGAACGAGCCCCGGTGTCCGGCAATGCCGATGCGGTACCGCGCGGGATCGAGATCTACGTTCCCGCCCCTGCGGACAAACTGCTGGTCGGCCCGCTGCTGGTCGGCAAGGGACGCATGACGGTCCGCGCGTTGCGTCTGGCCGTCGTACCTCCATCCCCCGACGACGAAGTGCCACCGGCGCGCATCGTGGATGAAGCAGTCCGGTTGATCCGGGCGCACGCACTGAACGCCGAACGCATCGAGTGGAACCAGGCGCAGGCCGACATCGCACGGGACATGAAGCATGTCCATGACGCCGACGCCGCCTATGCCGTGATCCGGCAGGTACTCGCCAAGCTGGGTGACCGCCACAGCGGCCTGCTGCCGCCACAGGACTTCCAGCGGTTTTCCTCGGAGGGAAAGCCATCCTTCACGCCAATGGTGGAGGTGCGCGAGCGGGTGGGCATCGTGTCGGTTCCGGCATTCTCCGGCACCGACAAGACGGCGGCCGTAGCGTTCGCGAATGAGCTTGCCGGATTGATTGCAGCCCGCGCGCGGCAGGCGCCCTGCGGTTGGGTCGTCGATCTGCGCGGCAACCAGGGCGGCAGCATGTGGCCCATGCTGTCCGGCTTGTATTCCCTACTGGGCAACGCGACGCCCGGCTACTCCCGCGATCGGGAGGGTCGACAGGATGCGTGGAAAGTCGCGCCTCCCGGCGTGTCGACACCCGACTTGTCCGCGGCCCCTGTCGTGGTGGTCACGGGCGGCAAGACGGCCAGTTCCGGTGAGGCCGTGGCGATCGCGTTCCGCGGGCGTCCGAAGACGCACAGCGTCGGACAACCCACGTTCGGCGTCAGCACCAGCAATGGCATGTATCCGTTGCCCGGCGGAGCACGCCTCAAGTTGACCGACGCGCGTTTCGTCGACAGGACGGGGCAGGCGTACGGTGACGCCGTCATGCCCGACGACGTGGTGCCGGAAGATGAGGCGGTCGCTCATGCCGTCGCTTCCCTGGCGGGCTGCGCACGCTGAGGACTTCCCGGCTTGTGCCCGGCAGCGGTGGGTCGCGAAGGTCTCCGGATTGCTGAATCCAAACCGCTGGCGTACGCGTAAAGGTTCGCCAGATCATCCGGATTCGGATCTCCGATGGCTTTTTTTGACCGCGATCAGGACAGTCCTGCCGTCCTGATGTCCGCAACGGCGCTGCTCCGGGCAATAGCTTCACGTATCCGTCTCATCGCCTGAGCGACCGCCCGATAAGATGACCCCATGCAACTGAAAGACAAGCTGGCGATCCTTGCCGACGCGGCCAAGTACGATGCGTCATGCGCCTCCAGCGGGGCGGGCAAGCGGCATTCGCTGGGCAAGGGCGGGATCGGCAGCACCGAGGGCATGGGCATCTGCCATTCGTACACGCCCGACGGGCGCTGCGTGTCGCTGCTGAAGATCCTGCTGACCAACTTCTGCATCTATGACTGCGCTTACTGCGTCAACCGCGTGTCCAGCAACGTGCCGCGCGCCCGGTTCGCCACCGCGGAGGTGGTGCGGCTGACACTGGAGTTCTACAAGCGCAACTACATCGAGGGGCTGTTCCTCTCCAGCGGCATCATCCGCAACGGCGACTACACCATGGAGCAGCTGGTGGAAGTCGCGCGCAGCCTGCGCGAGGACCACCGCTTCGCCGGCTACATCCACCTGAAGACCATTCCCGAGGCCTCGCCCGAACTGCTCGCCGCGGCCGGCCGTTACGCCGACCGCCTGAGCATCAACGTGGAACTGCCGACCGAAGCCGGCCTCAAGCAACTGGCGCCGCAGAAGGAAGCGCAGGGCATCCGCGACGCCATGGGCGAGCTGCACTGGCGCATCCAGGCGGCGAAGCCGGAGAAGAAGGAGGCCCAGCAGCCCAGGCGCAAGCGCCCGCCGAAGTTCGCACCCGCCGGGCAGAGCACGCAGATGATCGTCGGTGCCGACGGCGCCGACGACCGCGCCATCCTGACCAGCAGCGATGCGCTGTATCGCCAGTTCCGCATGCGTCGCGTGTACTACTCCGCCTTCAGTCCGATCCCCGATGCGTCTACCCAGCTGCCCCTGCGTGCGCCACCGCTGCAGCGCGAGCACCGGTTGTACCAGGCCGACTGGCTGCTGCGGTTCTACGGTTTCGACGTCAAGGAGATCGTCGACGACGCCAACGGCCCGCGCGACGGCATGCTCGACCTCGATATCGATCCCAAGCTGGCGTGGGCGCTGCGGCACCCGGACCGGTTCCCGGTCGACCTCAACACCGCGCCGCGCGAGATGCTGCTGCGCGTGCCGGGACTGGGCGCACGCAACGTGCAGCGCATCGTCGACTCGCGTCGCCAGGGCCGCCTTCGGGTCGCCGATCTGGCACGACTGCGCGCGCCCCTGCAGAAGGTGCTGCCGTTCGTCGTGCTGCTCGACCACCATCCGCGCCAGCGGCTGGACGATACGGAGCGGTTGCGGCGGGAACTGGCGCCGGCGCCGCGCCAGGCCGACCTGTTCGGCTGAGCGGCGATGTTCCGCGCCACCGTGACGCCCGCGTGGGATCTGGATGCCTGGCGTGCGCAGGCCCGCCAGGCCTGGGAGGCCGGTTTGCCGCCCGAGTCGGTGGAGTGGCAGGCCGATGCGCAGGGCGAACTGCTCGCCGCCGCGCGCGTGGACGACCAGCCCGTGCAGCGGACCGGGCTGTCGGTCCCGAGCGAGTTCATGGCCTTCGCCGCGTCCGTGCTGTGCCATCGCGACACCGGCCGCCATGCGCTGCTCTATCGCCTGCTGTGGCGGATCGGCAACGGCGAACGCGCGCTGATGGACAGAGCCACCGATGCCGACGTACACCGCGCGACGCGCTGGGCACAGGCGGTACGCCGGGACAGCCACAAGATGAAGGCGTTCGTCCGCTTCCGCCAGGTGCAGGGCGAGGACGACACCTACATCGCCTGGTTCGAGCCGGAGCATTACATCGTCGATCGGGTGGCGCCGTTCTTCATGCGCCGCTTCGCCGGCATGCGCTGGGCCATCCTGACGCCTTACCGCAGCGTGCAGTGGGATGGCGCCGACCTGTGGGCGGGCGAGGGCGCGCAGCGCAGCGATGCGCCGGCCGACGATGCCGAGGACGCGCTGTGGCGGACCTACTACGCCAACATCTTCAATCCCGCGCGCCTCAACACGCGGATGATGCGGCAGGAGATGCCGCAGAAATACTGGAAGCACCTGCCGGAAACGCATCTGCTGCCCGAGCTGATTCGGGATGCCGGCCGTCGCGTCCGCGAGATGGACGAACGCGAGGCCCAGGCGCCCCGGCGGCGCATCCCCGCACGCAGACCGCGCGAGGACTGAAACCGGCCCGGCACCGCGAGGCACCGGGCCGGGGCGGATCAGAACTTCCAGCCCACGCGGGCGTAGTAGAAGCCACCGTTGAAGCCGTAAGGCGAATGCACCGGGTAGGCCGCGCCGGCCACCGCCGCGCCCCACGGATTGTCATCCGGGGTTTCGTCGAACAGGTTCTGCGCGCCGACGTTGACGTACAGGCCCGAGGCGAACTTCCAGCCCACTTCCGCATCCACGATCAGCGAACTGCCTTCGTAGATCGGCAGGCCGCCGTCCTCCACGGTGATCGCGCCGCTGTCCAGGTGGTCCTCGTACCACGAGCCGTAGTAGCCCAGGCGCACGTTGGCGTGGAACACCTCGCGCTGGTGGTTGACGCTGAAGTAGCCCTTGGTCTTCGGCAGCGATTCCTCGATCTTGTAGACGCGGGCCTCGTTGATGAAGTTGGGGTCGTAGCGGTCCACTTCGGTCTTGTTCCAGTTCGCCGCCAGCGAATAGGTGGTCTTGCCGCCGAAGTGATCGGTTTCCACGCTCGTCACCAGGTCCACGCCGGTCGTGGTGGTGTCGAACGCGTTGCCGAAGTAGGTCACCGAACTCAGCGACGCTGCCTCCGGATTGCCCGACGCCACCAGGGCGTCGCGTTCGGCCGGGGTCAGCGCGAAGCTGGTGCTCAGCGCGATGCGGTCCTCCACCTCGATGCGGTAGCCGTCCAGCGTGACCAGCCAGTCGCCGCTGCTCCACACCATGCCGAGCGAGAGGTTCTTCGACTCCTCGGGCGTCAGGGCCTGCGCGCCCTTGAGGATGGCGATGGGGTTGGTGGGCGGCAGCGTGGCGATGTCTTCCAGCACGCTGCCGTTGAATGCGGTGCTGATCTGGCTGATGTTGGCCTGGCCCGGCGTCGGCGCGCGGAAGCCGGTGTTGTAGGCGCCACGCAGGGCGAACGTGTCGGAGACGTCGAAGCGCGCGGTGAGCTTGCCGTTGGTGGTGCTGCCGAAATCGTCGAAGTCCTCGTGGCGCACGGCGGCGGCCAGCAGCAGCTGTTCGGTGAACTGCGCTTCCATGTCCAGGTAGACCGCCCAGTTCCTGCGGTCCCACTCGCCCGCAGTGCGCGGGCTGAAGCCGTTGAAACCGTTGGAGCCCAGGGCGAAGCCCTGCTCGGTCAGCGGGCCGATGCCGGTGGACGCCGCGTCGCCGGCCTTGACCTCGAAACTTTCCTCGCGCCATTCCGCACCGGCGGACAGCCGCACGGGCTGCGCGGTGAAGGTGGTTTCGATATCGCGGCCGACATCGAAGTTCACGCCCTTCTCGGTCTGCGTGTTGCCGCCGGGGTTGAAGCGCAGGCCAGCGGGCTGTGCGGCACCGAGCGATGCGTTGACGGTGTTGTAGATGGTGAAGTCGATGTCGTTGCGGCCGTAGGTCACGCTGGCGTCCCAGTGCCAGTCGTTGCCCCAGGTGCCCTTGACGCCACCGACCACCGACATGTCTTCCAGGCTGCCGCCGAAGCGCGGGGTGAAACCGCCCGGCAGGGTCGACAGGAAGGTGAAGCAGTTCGACGGCAGCGCGGACACGGCCGCGCTGACCGTGCTGTACGGGATCAGGTTGCCGTTCGCGTCGCGCAGGGCGATGGTCGGGCAGGTACCCACGCCGGTGGTGTTGCCGATCAGCAGCGTTTCGCCGCCGTCGTTGGAGTAGACGCCCGAGCGCGCGGTGGGGTCGCGGAAATAGAACCCGCCGTCGACCTCGCGTTGCGCGTAATTGCCGAACAGGTAGACATCGACGCTGTCGCCGGTGATGCCCAGGTTGGCGACGAACTTGAGGTCGTCGTCCACCTTCGGCGAGCCCCAGATCTGCGCCGGTACCGGCACGCCCGGATAGCCGGCGGCGATGGCCGCAGCGGCATCGTCGCGCTGCACGCTGCGCGAGGTGTCGTCGGCCTGGCGCCATTCGGCGGTGAGCGTGGCATAACCGCGTTCGGTCAGCGGCAGGCCGATCTGCGCGGAGTACTGGGTGGTGAAGCCGTCGCCCTCGTAGTACTGCCCGGCGAAGGCCTCGAACGCGCCGCCTTCGCTGATCTTCTTCAGACCGAAGTTGATGACGCCGGCGATGGCATCCGAGCCGTACTGCGCCGCCGCGCCGTCGCGCAGCACTTCCACCTGTTCCAGCGCCATCGACGGGAACACCGACAGGTCGGGGCCCTGCGAGCCGTCGGACAGGCCATGGCCGAGGAAGGTGATCACGGCGGAACGATGGAAGCGCTTGCCGTTGACCAGCACCAGGGTGTTGTCCGGCGGCAGGCCGCGCAGGTTGGCGGGACGGACCAGGCTGGCGGCGTCATCGATCGGGATGGTGCTGACATTGAATGAGGGCACCAGCACGCGCAGCTGGTCGAGTGCATCGGTGGCGCCCTGGTTGCGGAATTCCTCCGCGCTGATGATGTCGATCGGCACGGCGGAGGAGGACACGGTGCGCGGCTGGCCACGGCTGCCCAGCACGGAGACCGTGTCGAGCGTGGTGGCTTCCTCTGCGGGTGGCGTTGTCGCCGGCGCGGGTGGGGGTTCCGTCGTCTGCGCGATGGCGGTGCTGCTGCCGACCAGGGTGGCGGCGGCGAGGGCCCATTTCACTGCGGATGCCAATGGCGTGCTCGAAACACGTACGTGCGGTTTCTCTCTGTTGCCCATGCGGTGCGCCCCTTGAATGTGCCGTGTGGTGTCGAAGTTGTTCTTGCGCGAGTGCAGTCAGCGGCCACGCAGATACCACCCGCACTCCGGGTAGTGGGCGTTACACATTTCTGTCATCGCCTTGCTACCGCCTGCACCTTAGGCGGCAGCAAACCGCTTGAAACGAGGCATGGATCACACGATGGCGCGGTGCACAACGAAAGTAATCGCCGTTCCGTGCTGTGTTCTTCGCACGCTTTTCACGCGATGCCCTGCACGCGAACGGTGCGCGTCGCGCCGACGTCGTGCAGTGGCGCTGCATACACGCATGTACGTGCATGGGAAAGGATCGGATATCGGCCAGTAACTCGAAACGCACCGCATGCGTGCGTTCGCCGTCCGACTTTCGCACCATGCGGATTCGCGCCGGATTGCATCCGAATGCATTGGCGCGGGAACCTTGTCGTCTTCAGGGGGGCATCGTCCAGCGTGCAGATGCGGATGGCTGGCACGCAGATTGAGCCACGTTCAAGGCTGACTTGCGAAATGCTCGCTTCGCGCCACGCATCCTGCCGCGTAGCATCGCGCCAGCCCTTGGAGGAGGCACCGACATGCTGCGCGCCACAGGTGTACTGCTGCTTTCCTGTCTTGCCGCCAGCGGCGTGGCGGGTGAACCCGGGGATCTCCCCATCCCTTTCCCGCAGCGATGGACGCCGCCTGCGCTAAGCAGTGACCAATACGAATCGTCGCCCGTGTTCTCCCCGGACGGTCGCGAGCTCTTCTTCTTCCGCGCGCCGCCGTCGTTCGACCGTTATCGCCTGCTGACTTCGCAGTGCGAAGGCGGGAGATGGCGTGCGCCACGCGAGCCGGCCTTTGCCGGCGCAGCCGACGCGCTGGAGACCGATCCCGCCTACAGCCACGATGGCACGTGGCTGTATTACGCCAGCGACCGCGCGAACAAGGACGACCTGGACATCTGGCGCGTGCAGCGCCACGCCGACGGCCGCTTCGGCGAACCCGAACGGCTGCCTGCACCGGTGAATTCGCCGCAGACCGAATTGCTGCCACGGCCGCTGCCCGATGGCCGTCTGCTGTTCGGGTCGCATCGCCCGGGAGGTGTCGGTAGGCGTGATCTTTATATCGCCACGCCGCATGTCGACGGGAGCTGGGATGTCGCGCCGCTGCCGGCACCGGTCAACACGGCGGCCGATGAGTACGAGGCCGATCTCGCGCGCGATGGCCGGGTACTGGTGGTGGTCGCCAATCGCGGCACCCGCTCGCACCTGTATGTCTACGATCTCGACGGCGATGCGTGGCGCGAACGCGGTCGCGTTCCGGCGCGCGACGATGTCTTCCAGGTGGGGCCGTTGCTGTCGCCGGACGGAAGACGGCTGCTGTTCGCGCAGGCCGATGGCGAGGCATCGGGCGAGTTCTTCCTGGTCGATCTTGCGCCGGGAGCCGACATGGCGTGGCCCCCGGCGTGCGGGGATGGGCGTGCGGATCAGCCGCGCAGTTCGACCACCGGCGAGAATCCGCCGTAGACCATGCGTTGACCGTCGAACGGCATCGGCGGATTGTCCTTGTTGGAGGGGTCCATGCGCGGGTCTTCCATCATCTTCTGCATGCCGGCATCGCGCGTGGCCTTGTCGGGCCACTCCACCCACGAGAACGCCACCGTCTCATCGCCCTTCGCCTGCACGGCCTTGCGGAAGTCAGTGACCTTGCCGTCGGGCACGTCGTCGCCCCACGCTTCGATGATGCGCGTGGCACCGTAGCCCATGAAGATGGTGTCGAAGGTGGTGGCGTAGTCGGTGAAGGCCGCCTTGCCGGCGGTGGGCGCGGCGATGATGAAGCCGTCCACGTAGGACATGGCGGTGGCCGCATCGCCGAGTTCCAGCGTCGGCACGAAGCCCCCGTAGATCAGCCGCTTGCCGTCGAACGGCATCGGATTGTGTTCCGGCGACATGCGTGGGTCGTCCATCATCTTCTTCATGCCGGCGTCGCGCGTGGCCTTGTCGGGCCATTCGATCCAGGAAAACACCACCGCCTCGTCGTCCTTCGCCTGGACGGCCCTGCGGAAATCGGTGACCTGGCCGTCGGGCACGTCGTCGCCCCAGCACTCGACGACACGCGTCGCACCCAGCTCGATGAACACGGGATCGCCGAGGCTGGCGTGGTCGATGAACTTCGGCTTGTTGGCGGTGGGCACGGCGGCCACGAAACCATCGATGTACGGCATGGAACTCCTCCGGGATGCGGCGCCGGCATGGCGCCTTCCTGAACGCGACGAATGGCCACGGAAGAATTCGACAGGCGGTTGGCCGCTGCGTGGCGGTGCGGGCGTTGAACCTGCCACGATCGAAACGAAGGTGGCGTGATGGCGGTTTCTGCAACGGGCGCGGTGCCGCGCCGGCCGGGCCTGTGGGGCATCGGCAGCGGTATCTGGATGTGGGGTCTGCTGGCCCTGGTGGGCGTGGGGTTCTGGAACACCTATTTCAGCCGCCTGGCACTGGCCGATGCGGTCACCCACCTGCATGCCGGCCTGATGCTGGCCTGGGTGGCCATGCTGCTGGCGCAGCCCTGGCTGATCCGCACGCGACGCATCGCGGCGCATCGGCAGATCGGTCAGTTCTCCTACGGCGTGATGCCCGGCGTGCTGCTGACCGCGCTGTGGCTGTCGCACCTGCGTATCGCGGCCGCCCCGCCGGAGATGTTCGGCCTGCAGGCGATGCTGTTGTACCTGGGCATGGCGGCGTCGCTGATGCTGGCGCTGTTCTGGGGTCTGGCCATCAGGCATCGGCGCGAACCTGCCCTGCACGCGCGCTACATGGTCGCCACCGCGCTGGTGATGATCGACCCCGCCGCCGCGCGGCTGATGCTGGCGGTGCTGCCGGAAGGCGCGCGCTTCAATCCGTCATGGGGCGGGTATGCGCTGACGTTCGCGATCCTGGCGGTGCTGATCGCGTTCGATCGTACGGCGCCGCGCGGGCGCAGCGTGTTCCGCTTCGTCGCCGTGGTGTTCGCGCTGAACTTCGTGCTGATGCATGTGGTGCCCGGCACGTCGGCGTGGCAGTCGTTCGCACGTGCGTGGGGCGGCCTCGGCGGATGAGGCCGGTCAGCGTTGCAGGCAGTGCCGGTAGCGTTCGTCCACGCGCGTGGCGAACCAGGCCGTGGTCAGCTCGCGGGTGATCTTGGGGCTTTCCAGCTTGATGCCCGGGATCATCGCCCGCGGCAGCGGCTTGCCCGCGCGCGCTTCGGCCAACGCGTAGACGCGCGCGTACAGGTCGGTATCGCCGAAGTCCAGCCGGTTTCCGCGCTCCAGCGCCTCGCGGATCGTCCGGTCGTCCATGCGCAGCGCGTCCGCCAGCTGGCGGACGGCGCGTTCGGTCTGCCCCGGCTTGCCCAGTGGCGCGCCGGGCGTCAGCAGGTCGCCGTCGAGCGCGAGCGTGGTGCCGGTGGCGATGCCGACCGCGCTCTGGAACGCCGCATTGCGGCTCGCATACCAGCCGGCGTTGTAGTCGGCGAAGCGATGCACCTTGCGCGTGTACGGCGTCTGGTAGCCCAGCAGATGGGCGATGCCGAAGTACATCCCGCCGCGTCGCGTGAACACTTCGTCGCGGATGCTGCCTTCGATCGGATACGGATAGCGCGAGGCATGGGCTTCGGCGAACGGAATGCCCACCTGCATCGGCCCGCCGGTCTGCACAGGGTTGAAGTCGGCGAACAACCGCTTGCCCAGCGGCACGCTGCCGATCATGTCCTCGTAGATGTCGCTGAGGTCGCGCTCGGTGCGCACGTTGCGCAGGCGGTCGGCGTAGGTGCGGCCATCCGGCGAACGCAGCGCCAATGCGGCTTCGACGACGAACTTCGGCACGTGCAGGGCAGCGGCGCGGCGGTCGATCTCGCCGCGCGCGATCTTCGGCAGGTTGGCGACGGCCGGATTGGCCACGTAGCCGGATTCCTGCTCGGTGACGGCGAGCACCGCGCAGATGTTCTCGGTGTTCGGCTCGATCCGCTGCGTGGCGAACGCGGTCTCGATATCGGCCGCCCAGCGCTCGCGGTCGGCGACCTTGGCCGGCATCCTGCGGACGATCTCGCTGCGGGTGTCGGCAGGGGGACGGGTCGGAGCCGGCGGTGCGGTCACGCAGCCGGCGAGCACCAGCAGGCCGGCCATCGCAAGGAGGCGATACTGCAATCGGCGGACGCGAGGCGATGTCATGCATGCAGCATACGGAGCGCGCCCTCCCGATGCACCACGGTCCTGTGCGGGCGTGGGCGGGTGTGGATAATCGGCATTCCCTCCCGCTGCCGCGACCCATGGATACCGCGCTCGACAACCCGTTCTGGTCCGCACTGGATTCGATCCACCGCGACATCGCGCTGCGCGAGGGCGACGTGGCGCGTTATCCCGCCGAGTTCGCGCCCTTCCTCGGCGTCGCGTCGGCGGAGGTGGAGATCGGCGATGCGTTCGCGCGTCTGGTGGCGCCCGAGGAAGCGGTGTATCTGCTCGGCGTGGCGCCGGCCACACCGGCAGGCTGGGTGCTGCGCGCGTTCCGGCCGCTCGCACAGATGGTGTGCGACGCACCGCTCGCGCCCAGCGATGGACCGGAGATCGTGCCGCTGGGCGACGCACACCGCGAGGACGTGCTGGCGCTGACCGCACTGGTGTATCCGCATTACTTTCGCCCGCGGACGATGGACATGGGGCGCTACTTCGGCCTCTATCGCGAGGGCAGGCTCGCGGCGATGATCGGCGAGCGCCTGGGCGACGACAGCCATCGGGAGATGAGCGCGATCTGCACGCATCCGGATTTCAACGGACACGGCTACGCCGGCCATCTCACCACCTGGCTGACCAACGACACGCTGGCGCAGGGGCGCCAACCGTTCCTGCATGTCAGCTACGAGAACCCTCGGGCGCTGGGCTTGTACGAGCGACTCGGGTACCGCGTGAGGCGCGATATCGGGTTCTGGTCGCTGCGGCGCGCGTAACGTCGCTGCGCTGGGCGTCAGGGAAGCAGCGAACCGCCCACGAGGGCAAGCACCACGCCCAGGCCCATGAAGGCCAAGCGGTGCAGGACGGGGAGCGGGGCGGTCGAACGATGCATGTCGCTATCCAAACCTGAGCGGCGCGAACGCGCCGTGAAGCCCCTGTATCCGTTCAACGCCGCGACCGCAAAGGACCGGCCAGCCTGCATTACCCGGCGATCGGACAGCCATCCGCCGCGCAGCCGGCAGCGGCAGGGCGGGCCGGTTGCGTCTCTTCCAGGGCTGCGATGGCCTGCGCTTCATGCACCAGCGTCGCGATCTGCGCGCCCAGCACCAGGTCCCCGACCTGGCCGAAATGCTGATGGCGGATCCGGCCGGTCGCGTCGATCAGCACGAGCGTCGGCGTGCCGCGCATGGCGTAGGCCTCCATCGTCTGCGGGATCGGGCCCGGCGTGCCGGGGCGGTCCACACCGACCGGGAAGGCGATGCGGTATTCGTGCAGGAAGGCTTCGAGTGCCACCGGCGTCATCGCCGCGTGGTGTTCGAACACGGTATGCAGGCCGACGACCGCGACCTGGTCCGCAGGGAACGTCGCATGCACGCGCGATGCCTGCGGCAGGCCGTGCGACACGCAGCCCGGGCACAGCATCTGGAAGGCTTCCAGCACGATGACCTTGCCGCGCAGGGCGTCCAGCGACAGGGGACGGGATGTGTTGAACCAACGGTCCACCTGCCAAGGTGGCGCCGGGCGATCAATGGCGTTCATGAGGAAGTTCTCGTGGGGTCGCGGCCGGCCCGATGCGGGCCGGCGCGAGCAGGGAGCGATTACTGGTTCGGCTTGCCGGGCAGGCTGAGGTTGCCGGAAGCGACCTTGAACACGTCCACCACGCACAGCAGCGGCGCGTGCACACTGGCGTTGACGCGCAGGCCGGCGGTGACGCCGTCGAAGCTGCCGGCGGTGACCACGCCGATATCGTCGAACGGCACTTTCACTTCGACCGTTTCCGCATTGAGCGTGGGGCTCCAGCCAGGACTGTCGAGCAGGATCGGAAAGCCCGGCCAGGTCTTCGGCAAACGTGGCTTGCTGCCTTCGGGAATGTCGACCACGCCCAGCGCCCCGGGACCGCAGGCCTCGTTCGGTTTCAGCACGACCCAGTGGCTGTGCCAGAGGTTGCCGTCGTTGTCGAGCCTGCCGTCGCCGTTCTCGTCGTACAGCGGCGTGTCGTCGAAGTCGGGATGCGCGGTGACGGCCATCGCCAGGATGCCGGCGCCTTTGTCGAAGCCGACCTCGTACGGATCGATGGTGGTCGGCCACACGTAGGAGAACACGTCGCTGCCGGCGAGCTTGCCGGTCGCGGCGGGCGTGCTCTTGCCGGCCTTGCCGGACACGGCCATGTGGAAGGTCGCGATGTTCTTCTCGGTGGTGATCTTGGTGTGCACGATGTCGAAATCGGCGGTCACCGCCTTGTCGGCCGTGGACGCGATGCCGCCGCTGTGGGCCTTGCCGTCGTGGGCGTGCACGCCGCCGATGGCCAACGCGAGCGCGGCGGCCAACGCGAAACGTCGGGTGGTGTTCTGGCGCATAATCGAGTTCCTCTTGCTTGCTCTTTCCGGGTGGGTGGGAGGTACCGGGCGGCGTCCGATGGCAGTCGGGCGCCGCCCATCTTTTTCCGCCTAGGGCGGAGTCGGTTGGCGGAAGCGTGCCACGCTTCCCAGCCGTTTTTCGTCGTCGGCGGGCTGCTGTTCCGCGCAGTCCACGCGCAGCTCCGGATCGCCGAAGGCCTTGTCCAGCAACGCGCAGACATGCGGCGCGTCGGGCCGGCCAGACGCGAAGGGGCGGAAGAACTCGCAGCTCAGGCACGTGCGCAGGCCGGTGGCCAAGCCTTGTTCCTGCGCTTCGTTGACCAGCAACTGGGTGACACGCAACAGCGCACCGAGGTCGGCGTCGCCCAGCGATTCGACCAGCGAACCCATGCCCTGGTCCGGCCGTTGCAACTGCGTGGCCATGCGCGAGCCGGCCGAGGTCAGCTTCACGCGGGCGGCGCGCGCATCGTCGGGGTCGGGTGTGCGGCGGATCCATTGCTTGCCTTCCAGCGCCCTCAGCGAGTCGCTGAGGCTGGCCGCCGATACGCCCAGGCGTTCGGCGATCTGCCGCGCGCGCAAACCGTCCTGCACGCCCTGCAGCATGCGCAGCACGGCCGCCTGCGTCGGCGGCAGCGAGGGCGTGCCGTCCTGGCGCCAGGATTGGGCGCGCACCAGGTGGGCGAGCTGTTCCAGGCCACGCGTGGCCTGCCTGCGCTGGAAGGGGCTATCGATCATGGGCAATAAGTTAGGAGTCCTAACTATATAAGTCAATGACCGTCCGTCGGCGGATGCGGATACGGAGGCGGTGGGCAGGGTCACCAACGCATCATCGGCAGCGGTGACAGCGGGTGCCGTCGGAACCGGCGCAGGGTGAGCTGCAGCAGGCGGCGATGGAAGCCGGCATCGGGGAACGTCCTTCGCACCTCGCGCACGACGGCGCGGGGCAGTCCGAAACGCAGCACGCCGTTGCTGACATCGATCCAGTCCGCGCGCCGGAACGTCTCCACGCTCGCCTGCGTCGACGGTGGCATCCGGCGGATCCGGTGGTGGTGATCGATCATGGCGTCCACATCCGTGCGCCATTCGGGCCGGCCGATCGTGCGCAGATGGTCGCGTGCCAGGACGCGCGAAGGCGGCAGGTAGTCGAAGGTCCGTGCGGTCCAGATGCCCAGGTCGTGGAACGCGACCGCGATGCTCAGCTTCTCCAGCATCTCCGCATCGCCGGGCGACAGCTGCCAGTAGAAGTTCGCCACGCGATAGGCGTGGTGGCGATAACCCGTCGCGTCGTCTCCCAGTTGCACGGCATGCGCCGCGAGCAGCGCATCCAGCGTGGGCAGTGCGGTCAGCATGGCCGCCCGCGTGGGATCAGGTCGCGGGACGCAGCTGGATGCGGCCACGGCGCAGCACGCGCACCTGCAACGCCATGCCGACGAGGAAGACCAGGAAGGTCGCGCCCACCAGCTTCTGCAGCAGCGGATCCTGCGGGCCCGACACCAGCGGCGCGCCGATCGGCACGCGGGTCAGCGTTTCGGTGAAGCCGGGAATGAAGTGGAAGTACACCGTCAGCGTGAACGCCAGCGATGACGCGACATGCCGCCAGGAACCCAGCACCGCATGGCGGCCCAGCAACACGGCGACCGCCAGCACGATCAGCGTCAGCACGGTCAGGCCATGCGCTTCGCTGAGCCTGCCGGTGCGCATCAGGAAGAAGCTGGTCAGGCAGGTGGCCACGGTGAACCACGTATACGTCTTGCCCAGTGGCGAGGCATAGCGGATGTCGTGATGGCGCAGCAGCGCGTACAGGCCACCGAACAGCGAGACCAGACTGATGGCGGTGTGGAACCAGCCGAACGGAGTGATGTTGAGCATGGGGATGCCTCGGTCAGGGAGAGGAAGAGGGCAGATCGAAACCGACGAGCGTCCATCGCCCGACGCGTTCTTCCCACTCGTCACCGCCGGCCGGCGTGAGGGGCAGCGCGAGGTTGGCGACGATCATGCGGTTCCCCTGCACCACGGTCGCAGCCGGAAACAGCAGCCCGCGCGGCGTGCCGTCATCGGCGATGCCGAGGAAGTCGCCGGCGCGATGGCGCACGCGGCCCTGTTCGTCCAGCGCAACGACCGTGTCGATCTGGTTGGCCGATACCCACAGCAGTCCGTCATGGAACAGCAGGCCGTCGGCGCCGTACACGCCATCCGCGAGCACGTCGATTCCGCCGGCCGGCATCCGCCAGCGCAGCACGCGGCCATCGCCGGCATTGTTGACGTAGAGGATCGATTCGTCCGCGTTGAACGCCAGTCCGTTGGCGCCGAACGGCAGTGCGCCGGTGGTCGCGAGCAGCGGGTGGCGTGCGAGCACCTCGACGCGGCAGGGCCTGCACGTCGTCGCATCGGGAATGCGGTAGATCGCGCCCTGGAACGAGTCCGACACGTAGAGCGTCCCGGCCCGGTCGAAGACCAGGCCGTTGATCGCCGGAAAGCCGGCCGAACCGAACCGGATGGTGTCGTGGCTGCCGTCCGGATTGTCGATGCGGCGTTCGGCGGGTGCGGCGGGAACGAGCGCGGTGAAGGTCACGAGGTCTTCGATGGGCGAGGTGGCGTCGAACGCCGCTTCGATGCGTTGGAGCTTCGACGCACCGAAGTTCAGCACGTACAGCTTGCCGTCGCGGAAGGCGATGCCGGTGAGGGGCGTCGCGCCGACATCGTGTTGCGCCAGCAGCCGGCCTGCGTTGTCGAAGCGCAGCAGCCGGTTGTTGCGCGTGGTCGCGGGCTCGCGCGCATCGAAGGTGCCGGCATAGATCTCGCCGCTGGCGGGGTCCACCGCCAGGCTTTCCGGATGACGCACCTCGGCCGGCAGCACCGCGAACGGCGTGGTCGGCAGCCGCGCCATCTCGGTTGCGGATGCCGGCGCGTCAGCGCAGGCGAGGAGGACTGCGAGACAGAGGACGGCAGCGAGGCGACCGGACATGCGGGTCTCCAGTAGCGGCGGAGTCTGCACGCTGGCACGCCGACGGCGACGGTGCTTGTACCGGCGTGCGGGCCACGCTTTCCGCGCATACGGAAACGCCGGCACGAGGCCGGCGTCCGTTCGGTCGTGGGAAACGACGGGTCAGCGGTGGTCGACGCTCCAGCCGCCGGCGCCGCGCGAGGCCAGCAGGATGAAACCGCCGGCGATGGCGATGTTCTTCAGGAACATGATCTGCTGGATCTGGTCGCCGAGGTTGCTGTGGAACAGGACGGCGCTGGCGATCGAGAACGCGGCGAGCAGGCTGGCCACGATGCGGGTGCGGTAACCGGCGACGATGGCCAGGCCGCCGATCACTTCCAGCGCGATGACCAGCGGCAACAGCGCGCCGGGGACGCCGACGGATTCCATGTAGCCGGCGGTGCCGGCGTAGGCGGCCAGCTTGCCGAGGCCGGAGATGACGAACAGCGAGGCGAGCAGCGTGCGGCCGGCCAGGTCGGCGGCGCCGCGAAGGGCAGGGGTGCGGGTGAGCGGTGCGGTAACGGTGGACATGGCGGACTCCGGGGAATGGGTGGGTGCAGCGGGAACGGGGCGCAGGTTAGGCCGTCGCCATGCATCCCGGAAGCCTATATATTTCGATGAATTCCATCGTCCGGAGCGATAGATGCTCGACGCCGTCACCCTCGACCAGTTGCGCACCTTCATCGCGGCGGCGGAGCAGGGCAGCTTTTCCGCCGCCGGCCGCAAGCTGCGGCGCGCGCAATCGGTGGTCAGCCAGACCCTGGCCAACCTGGAGCTGCAGCTGGGCGTGCGCCTGTTCGACCGCAGCGCCCGCTATCCGCAGCTCACCGACGCCGGCCGCGCGCTGCTGGTGGAAGCGCGCGCGGTGGCCGAGCACATGGACACCTTCAAGGCGCGCGCCCGCAGCGTGGCCGAAGGACTGGAGCCGGAACTCTCGGTGGCGGTGGACGTGATGTTCCCGATGCCGGCGCTGACCCGCGCCGCCGCGCACAGCGGTACCGCGTTCCCGCACACGCCGCTGCGCCTGTACGTGGAAGTGCTGGGCGGTGTGATCCAGCCGGTGCTCGACGGCACCTGCCGGATCGGCGTGGTGGGTTCGCTGCCGGAACTGCCGGACGCACTGGCGGTGGAGCCGCTGCCGCCGGTGCCGTTCGTCACCGTGGCCGCACCCTCGCACGCGCTGGCGCACGTACGCGGCGCCGTGCCTGCGAAGACGCTGGTCAAGCACGTGCAGCTGGTACTCACCGACCGCACGCCGCTGACGGCGGGCCGCGACTTCGCGGTGCAGTCGCCGCTGACCTGGCGGCTCGCGGACCTGGGCGCGAAGCATGCGTTCCTGCGCGCCGGCCTGGGCTGGGGCCACATGCCGCTGCATATCGTCGAAGAAGACCTCGCGGCCGGTCGCCTGTCTCGCGTTCACCTCGCCGACGCCGACCCGCGTTACGCGCAGATGCCGATGCGTGCGGTGTGGCGCAAGGAGGCGCCGCCGGGTCCGGCGGGGCGCGCGTTCATCGCGCAACTGCACCATGCCGGCGGCGCGCGTTCTCTGGGCTGACGCGGCGTCGGCCCTGCCGGCGATCCGCACGCCAGGATGGATCGGCGGTGGGGTCGAGCCTCAGGTCGCCGTCTGGCGCAGCTCGCCGCGCGCCAGCGAGGTGGCCTCGTCGACCTCCATCGGGCGACCGAAGAAATAGCCCTGCATCTCGTCGCAGCCCATCTGCTGCAGCGCGCGCATCTGTTCCGGCGTCTCCACGCCCTCGGCGATGGTGCGCAGGCCCATTTCATGGGCCAGCACGAGGATGGTGCGCGCGATCGCGCGGTCGGTGCTCGCGGCTGCGATGCCGTCGACGAAGCTGCGGTCGATCTTGATGATGTCCAGCGGCAGGCGCTGCAGGTACGACATGCTGGAGTAGCCAGTGCCGAAATCGTCCAGCGCCAGCCGCACGCCCAAGGCGTGCAGGGTCTGCAGCATCTGCTGCGCGGCGCCCATGTCTTCCACCAGCACGCTTTCGGTGAGCTCCAGCGTCAGCGCGTCGGCCGGCAGATCGTGGCGCCGCAGGCAGTCGGCGATCCACGGCGCCAGCGTGGGCTGGCCCAGCTGGCTGGGCGACAGGTTCACCGCCATGCCGAGGGTGCGCAGGCCCATGCCACGCCACCGCGCGAGTTGCTGGCACGCCTGTTCCAGCACGAAGTGGCCGATGTCCTCCATCAGTCCCGCACTTTCCGCCAGCGGAATGAAGACCGACGGCGGCACCTCGCCCCATGCCGGATGCCGCCAGCGCGCCAGGGCCTCGAAACCGGTGAGCTGTGAGGTGTCGCCCGCCACGACCGGTTGATAGACCAGCCGCAGCTGGCCGCGCGCCACCGCCTCGCGCAGCGCGGTGACGCGGCTCAGGCGGTCGTTGGCTTCCTGCTGCGTGCTGGCCGACGGCAGCCGGACCTGGTTGCGGCCGGCGCGCTTGGCCAGGTGGCGCGCGTCGTCGGCGCTGCGCAACAACGCCTGCAGGTCGGCGCCGTGCTCGGGCGCGTGCGCCAGGCCGATGCTGGCGGTGACGGTGAACGACGGATGCGTGGAATACAGGGCGATCGGCTGGCCGACCGCGCGCCGGATGTCCTCGGCCAGCCGCGTGAGCTGGTCGATGTCCACGTCGGGAAAGTGCGCGAGGAAGCCCTCGCCGCCGTAGCGGTACACACTGCCCTGACCATCGCAGGCCGCCACGATGCGCTGGCCCATGCGCCGCAGCACTTCGTCGCCGCCATCGTGGCCGAACGAGTCGTTGACCATGCCGAAGCCGTCCAGGTCGACGATGGCCAGGCTGTGGCCGAAGGTCGAGGGCGTGGCCATCTTCTCCGTGATCAGGTTGGCCTGCGCCGAGAAACGCGGCAGACCGGTGGCGCTGTCCTGCGCGGCGGCGTCGTTGAGGCGGCGTTGCGCATCCAGGCGACGCTCGGTTTCCAGCAGCAGCGAGCGCGCGGTCTCGGCCGCTTCGGACGAGCGCCGGCGCGAGATGTCGAGCAGGAACAGCACGAAGGCGATCAACAGGCCGCTGCTGAGGCCGCCGACGATCAGCGCCCGCGGCAGCGTGAACGAGGTCAGCGCGGGCGGCGCCCACAGTTCGAGCTGCACCTCGTGGCCCGGCAGGACGACGCGCTCGATCGACAGCGGCGCACCCTGCGGCTGGCCCTGCTCCAGCGTGGGCATGCCGATGGCCGTCGCGCGAACCGGTCGGTCCGACAGCACCGCCTTGCTCAGCGTCCTGATGAAATCGTCCAGCGCGATGAACGCCTGCGTCCGCCGCCCGGGCGTGTCCACGGTCAGCCACCAGCCCCCGTCGACCGGCTGCAGGTGGCCGGCATCGGCGACGGGCACGGGCGGGGAGGGCGCCACCGGCGCCTCGAAGCCCGGATGCACCCAACGGAACTCGCTGCCGTCGCCCACGCTGCGCACCACCCGGAACGCCGCGAACGCCTGCACCATGTCGGCCACGTACTGGTCGAACAGCGCCTCCGCCGCGGCGGGCTGGGCCGCGGCCAGCGAGGCGGACAGCTGGCGCAACGCGCCGCGGCGCAGTTCCATGCCACGCAGGAAGGTGGGGGCCGCCGTCGCGGCCTGCGTCTTCATGACGTTGCGCGCCATCGCATCGCGGTCGGCGGTGGCGGCGTTCCAGTACAGGCCGCCCAACAGCAGGGCCGCCGCCATCGGCAGCACGCCGAACAGGCGCTCTCGCAGCGAGTTCTCGCCGGCGACGGCCAGCGCCAGCCCCAACGCTACCAGTTGCGCCGCCGACGTCAGCGAGACCTGGTAGATCGACAGGCCTTCGCGGTGGTAGGGCAGCTGGATCAGCAGCCCCAGCGCCGCCATGCCGGCGACCGAGGCCATCGCGATGCCCAGGCCGCGGGTGATGCCCCAGCGCAGGTTTTCCCAGCGGTGCAGCGATTCCGGCAGCACGGCCACCGCCACCCAGGCGGTCAGCACGCCATAGTCGGTGTAGCCGCCGATCAGCGGCGTGGTCGGGCGCGGCAGCCAGCCGAGCCGGTGCAGCAGCGCATTGGCCGGCGTGGTGATGCCGCCCAGGGTCTGCAGCAGCGTCAGCAGCATGGGCACGGTGACCAGCGCCAGGACGATCCAGGCCGCACGCTCCTCGCCGCGATGACGCAACAGCAGGGCCAGCGCCACCAGCGCGACGCACAGGGTCGAGACCGGGCGCATCGGCGGGAAGTCCACGCCCATCTTGCCGACCAGGCTGCCCGGCACCTGCCAGCCCACCAGCGCGATCACCGCGAAGGCCATGACGAAGGCCACCAGTTCCGTGCTGGTTTCGAGGGCGCGGCCGGCATGCAGCGACGGTGTATAGACCAGCAGGAACATCGCCAGCGCCGACAGCGACAGCGACCAGCTGATCTCGGCCGGCGCGCCGCCGGCCTGCAGCGCGCCCAGTACCGGCTGTATCGCCAGCAGCAGCAGCGCGGCGGCGAACACGCGCATCACGAACTCGGCCCGGAAGCCGCGATAGACCCGCATCCACACGATGATCGTCGTGGCCGCCAGGACCAGGCAGGTGCCCAGCGCGTGGAACTGCCACAGGTGGATCAGCAGCAACGCGCTCAGCAGTCCGGCGACCGCCAGGCGCACCGGCCGCTGCGTACTGCGCCAAGTGGCGATGGCCACCAGCACGCCGACCACCGGCACGCTGTCATCCAGGAAGTGGCCGGCACCGGCATCCACCAGGGTGAACGCGGCGGCCAACAGCCACGCGAACGCAGCCGCAAAGCGCTGCGCCCACTGGACGGGACGCCGGAGGTCCTGGTGTATTGCCAATGCATTCCCCTGCGGGGCCGACGCCCCGGGGCACTGTGATACCCAAATCACGGAGAAGCCGCAAGCACGGTCGTGTGGTTACCGGATGCAGTCGACACGTCCGGCACAGCGGAGGCGATCGCGGCACACGTCCACCACCCGCCGGCACGGGAAATGCGTGTAGTGCGTCCGTGACGGGACGGCCCGCGCGCGTCACACCGCCTGCCGTCGTCGCCGGTGGCGTCCCTCTCCGCTTGGGTGGGCAGGTGGGTGTATCTCCGCGCTAGAGTGGGGCACCACATCCGGGAGTACCGTCATGCCGATCGAACTGAAGATGCTCGCCTGGTCCGTGGCGCTGGGACTGGTGCACGTGCTGCTGGGTGCGGCGCTGGTGACCCGTCAGCGCGGGCTGGCATGGAACGTCGGGGCGCGCGACGCCACGTTGCCGCCACCGACCGGCGTGGCGGCGCGGGTCGACCGCGCGCTGCGCAATTTCCTGGAGACGTTCCCGTTCTTCGCCGCCGCTGCGCTCGCCGTGGTGGTGCTGGAGCGTGGCGATGCCAGCACGGCGCTGGGGGCGCAGTGCTATTTCTGGGCGCGGCTGGTCTATGTGCCGGTGTATGCGGCCGGGATTCCCTACCTGCGCACGCTGATCTGGGCGGTGTCGATCTGGGGGCTGCTGCAACTGCTGTGGGCGCTGCTGTAAGCGGCGCGCGCGGCGGATTCATCGCAGGGTCGGGCCGCGCCCCGGGTTTGACCCTAGACTAGGACGCTCCCCCCCATGCCCGGCCGTCGCGGCCCGGCGTCGTGACGTGATCGACCGGATGCTGTCCCGCCCCCGTTTTTCCGCCTGTGCCCTGCTGCTGACCGTCGTGCTGCTGGCCGCCTGCGGTCCGTCGGAATCCGATGTCGCGTCCGACGCCGTGGCCGAAGCGCCGCCGACCGCGTCGCCCGTCCAGGAGACGCCGGCGCAGCAGGCGGAACGGGGCGACGGGGCGGTTTCGTCCGATCCGCCGGCATCGCCTGTCGGGGCCCCGGCGGAGGGGCTGCCGACCGACTGGCCGACCGCGACCGTGCGGTCCGGCAAGGCCTGGGTCAGCTGCCAAGCCGAGTACGACACCGACGAGGCCGACGGTGCCCCCCTCGAATCGCTCGCCTTCTTCAGCGTGGTCGACGCGCTGTCGCCCTGCCAGAAGGGCGGGGTGCTGCGCCTGCGCTACCAGGGCAAGATCGCGGCCGATTTCACCGACCTGGTCGCGCGGGTGGCCGACATCGCCGGTCGCATGGGCATCCACAAGCGCATCCTCGACCTCGACTCCGCCGGTGGCCAGGTGGAGGATGCGATCAAGGCCGGCGACGTGATCGGTGCGGACGGCTGGACGATCTGGGTACGCGAGGGCTCGATCTGCCACAGCGCGTGCGTGTTCGTACTGGGGGCCGGCGACAACCGCCTGATCTCCGGCAAGGTCGGCGTGCACCGCATCATCCGCATGAGCTCCACCGCCACCACGCGCGCCGAACTCAACGACGAACTGCGCGGGGTATACGGACGGGTCAAGGATTACCTGGAACGCAACGGCGTGGCGGTCGCGGTCGCCGACCTGATGATGACCGTGCCCAACCGCCGCCTGCGACTGCTGAGCAAGGACGAACTGCAGGAATACGGCCTGGACGGCACCAACGCCGCGCAGGACGACCTGGACCGGCTGCAGCTGATGCGGCGCTGTGGCGAGGACTTCGTCCTGCGCCGCGACGCCTTCATGCGCAGTTTCGATGGCGAGTGCAAGACCGCCGGTGCGGATCTCGGCGAGATGCAGGCCTGCGGGCTCGCCCTGCGCACGCGGTTCGGGTTCCCGGATGCCGAATGCCCGGCCGACAGCCCGCTGTCCGAGTTCGATCGTGTGGCCGACAGTGACGAGGCGCCGGTGCTGCCTGCGCTGCCTGCCGAGGCGTCAGGGACGTCGCCCTGAGCGACGCCGGGCGTGCTGCCGTGAGTCGGCAACCCATGCGGATCGCCGGCCGGGCCTGGCCCGGAACACGCGTGATGTGCCGGGAGCGGCGCCGAGCCTCTCTGGAGAGGCTCAGGGGGTGCCGGGAGACGCTTTCAGCCTCTTTGAAGCGGCTCAGGGTGTGTCGGGAGACGCTTTCAGCCTCTTTGGAGCGGCTCAGGGTATGTCGGGAGACGCTTTCAGCCTCTCGGGAGAAGCTCAGGGTGTGTCGAGAGAGGCTTCAAGCCTCTTTGGAGAGGCTCAGGGTGTGTCGGGAGACGCTTTCAGCCTCTCGGGAGAAGCTCAGGGTGTGTCGAGAGAGGCTTCAAGCCTCTTTGGAGAGGCTCAGGGTGTGTCGGGAGACGCTTCGAGCCTCTTGGGAGAGGCTCAGTGCGTGTCGGGAGAGGCTTCAAGCCTCTTCAAAGCGGCCTGGTCCGGCGCTGGAGCGACGTTTTCCCGCTCTGGAAAGGCGTCGTGCCGCGTCGGAGCGGCCCGGTGTGCGGTGAGAGAGGCGTTCCGCCTCTCCGAAGACGCTTTTTTGCGCGCCGGTGCGTACGGTGGCGGGTCGAGCGCCGTACGGCGGACGCCGGCAGACGATCTCAGCCGTGCGCGTCGATGATCCGGATCTCGGCGTCCTCGATCCGCACCGTCTGTCCGGCGCGGATCTTGGCGGTCTTGCGCAGTTCCACCGCGCCATCCACCGTCACCGCGCCGCTGGCCACGATCGCCTTGCCCTGGCCTCCACTGTCGGCGATGCCGACCAGCTTGAGCAGTTGGTTGAGTTCCACGTACTCGTGGCCGGCGTCCAGGTCGAAGTCGATGCGCTGCATGCGCGCAGTGTACTGCCCGCTCACTCGGCCTCGAAGCGCGCGACCTCTTCGATCCGCGCCTGCGCACGCCGCAGGCTGCCGCCGGTGACGCTGTCGTCCATCGCCCTGGCCAGGCGGGGGCGGGCGGGGCTACGCGACCAGCGGTGGAACCAGGCCGTCGCCAGCAGGCCGGCCGCGCCCACGCCCAGCCCGATCCAGCCGATGCCAGGCGCCCTTGCCAGCAGGTCGCCGCCGCCCAGACCCGCCAGCACCACCAGCACGGGCACCCACATGAACCACCACGGCAGTCCGGTCAGCATGCCGTTGACGATGTAGGTGCGGCGCAGGGTGGCCAGTCGCTTCTGGATCTCGACGATCGGCTGCGCATAGTCCAGCTCGCGGATGCGGCGCAGCGTCTCGCCTGCCATCGCGACCGTCGCGATCCCGTAGAGCTGCACCACCACGCCGGACACCAGCACCGTCCAGGGCAACCCGCCGGACGACTGCCCGGCGCGGATCCACAGCAGGCAGGCGAGCAGGATGAACGGGATGCCGAACAGCACCTGCGCCACCTGCCCCCATACCAGCGGGCGCAAGCTGGACAGCGCCCGCTGCTTGCGCTGTTCCAGCAGGGCATGCGCCTGCAATGCGTCGTGACGTTCCAGGCGGCGCGAGAGCGCCTGCCAGGCGAGTTTCAGGTCATCGGGTTCCATGGTCGTCGTTCCGTGTGGGGTCATCGGGTCAGAGTTCGTTGCGCAGTCGCTGTTTGAGCCGGCCGATCTTGGTGGCGACATTGGTCTCGCTCAGGCCCAGCACGTCGGCCATCTCGCGGTGACTGCGGTCATCCAGGTAGAGCAGCAGCAGGGCGCGGTCGAGCGGCGGCTGCGCGTGGATGAAGCGGTACAGCAGATCGACCTGCTGGCGTCCTTCGTGGTCGTCGGCCTGCGGGTCGGCGACGTCGTGGTGCGCTTCGTCCCACGCCTCGGAGGAGGGCCCGCGCGTACGGCTGCGGACATCCGAGATGGCCACGTTCAACGCGATCCGGTACATCCAGGTGGCGAACGGGCGCGCCGGGTCGTAGTCCGGCCAGGCCTTCCACAGCTGCGTGGCGATGTCCTGCATCAGGTCGTCGCGGTCGTCGGGGTGCCAGGCGTACGTGCCGGCGACCTTGGCGACGATGCCGCGATGCGCCTGCAGCAGGGCCGGGAAGCCGTCGCGGCGGTTCGCGTCCGTCGGGGATGTCATGGCTAGGCTCGATTCCATTCCTGCACCGGGTCGATTGTGCGGTCAGCAAGGTGATTCGCCGGCGCGGGGAAAACCTCACACCGCCATTGCGCGTGAACGGCCGGGCGTGCTGCAGCGCGACAGGAGTCGCGCGAAGGCGCACAATATGCGGCTCGGCGTGCGGCTCCGCGACGCCACCGGAGTGCCCGCATGTCTACCGAATCCCCTTCGCCCGCCCCCCTCCTGTTCGCCGATCTCGGCCTGCCCGCGTCCGTCATGGCGGCGGTCACGGAGGTGGGCTACGAAACCCCGTCGCCGATCCAGGCGGCCACCATCCCCGCCATGCTGGCGGGCCGTGACGTGCTGGGGACGGCGCAGACCGGTACCGGCAAGACCGCGGCGTTCGCGCTGCCGGTGCTGGCGAACATCAAGCCAAACGCCTCCAGCCCGCAGGCGCTGGTGCTGGCGCCCACGCGCGAGCTGGCCATCCAGGTGGCCGAGGCGTTCCAGAAATACGCCGGCAAGATCCCCGGCTTCCACGTACTGCCGATCTACGGCGGCCAGAGCTACTACCCGCAGCTGCAGGCGCTCAAGCGCGGCGTGCATGTCGTGGTGGGTACGCCGGGCCGCGTGATCGACCATCTCGAGCGCGGCTCGCTGGACCTGTCCGGCCTGACCACGCTGGTGCTGGACGAAGCCGACGAAATGCTGCGCATGGGCTTCATCGACGACGTCGAGACGGTGCTGAAGAAGACGCCCGAAACGCGCCAGGTGGCGCTGTTCTCGGCGACGATGCCGCCGGCCATCCGCCGCATCGCCCAGACCTACCTGAAGGAACCGGTCGAGGTGAACATCGCCTCGAAGACGACCACGTCGGCCAACATCCGCCAGCGCTACTGGTGGGTCAGCGGCATGCACAAGCTGGACGCGCTGACCCGCATCCTGGAAGTGGAACCGTTCGACGGCATGATCGTGTTCGCCCGCACCAAGGCGGCCACCGAGGAACTGGCCGACAAGCTGCAGGCCCGCGGCCTGGCGGCGGCGGCGATCAACGGCGACATGCAGCAGGCGGCGCGCGAGAAGACCATCCAGCAGCTCAAGGACGGCAAGCTCGACATCCTCGTGGCCACCGACGTGGCCGCGCGCGGCCTGGACGTGGAGCGCATCAGCCACGTGCTGAACTACGACATCCCGTACGACACCGAAAGCTACGTGCACCGCATCGGCCGCACCGGCCGCGCCGGCCGTGCGGGCGATGCGATCCTGTTCGTCACCCCCCGAGAGAAAGGCATGCTGCGGTCGATCGAGCGCGCCACGCGCCAGCCGATCGAGGAGATGCAGCTGCCCAGCGTGGAAGCGGTCAACGACCGCCGCGTGGAGAAGTTCCTGGCGCGCATCACCGACACGCTGGCGTCCGGCAAGGCCGGTGAATTCCGCGCGCTGATCGAGCGCTACGAGCGCGAGCAGAACGTGCCGGCGGTCGACATCGCCGCCGCCCTGGCGCAGCTGGTGCAGGGCGACACGCCGCTGCTGCTGTCGCAGGAGCGCACGCCGCGCGAACAGCGCCCCGCGGTGCGCAGCGAGACCTACGGCAACGCGCCGCGCCGCGAGCGCGACGAGCGTCCGCGCCGCGACGACGGCCAGGGCGAACGCCCGGCGCGCAGCGTCGACAAGCCCGAGCGTTCGCGCATCGAGCGCCCCGACACCGAGCGTCCGCGCGCCGACAAACCGCCGCGCGGCGACAAGCCGGAGGTCGGCATGGAGACCTACCGCATCGAGGTGGGCCACGCGCACGGCGTGAAGCCGGCGAACATCGTGGGTGCCATCGCCAACGAGGCCGGGCTGGAAAGCCGCTACATCGGCCGCATCGACATCCAGCACGACCACACCCTGCTGGACCTGCCGGAGGGCATGCCGCGCGAGGTGCTGATGCACCTGAAGAAGGTCTGGGTGTCCGGCCAGCAGCTGCGCATCCACAAGCCGGGCGAGGGCGGGGGTGCGGGTGCGGGCGCGGCGCCGCCGCGCAGGTTCGGCGGGCCGGGCAAGGGCAAGCCGCGCGGCGACAAGCCGTTCGGCGCCGGCAAGCCGCACCGCAAGGGACCGCCGCGCGAGTGAGGCGCTCCGGCGTGCGGGCGCCTGACTTCGTCAGGATGTCGGCGCGGAGGCGCCGGCCGTGGCACGGAAGTTGCATTCCGTAGACGCAAGCCAGCACACCGGGGGTCCGGAAGCGGCGACGTACCGGAGTGTCTGTGAAGGGGAACGGGGATCGGATCGGCGGAATCGCAGGGTGGCTGCTGCTGCTCGCGGCCCTGTCGTGCCCGGCGTCGGCCACGCCGCTGGCGGGCCGTGACTACCTGGTCACCGGCGCACCTACGTCGGAACAGGCCCCACAGCGTCACTGCACGCCCGCGATGCGGGCCGGACTGACCGAACGCGTCGAGATTCCCGCACCGCCCGGCGGCTGGTCGGGCGCGCCGCAGGCCATCAACGTGTTCAACATCTTCGCCGGCGAGGTGCGCGTGCACCACGGCGACCGCGAGATCTGCGGCCGCATGCACGACGCGCGCACGCGCGATTCGCGCTTCCGCGCCGGCGTGGGCATGGTGGTAGTGCCCCCGGCCGGCAACCGCGAGCCCATCCAGGTGGGCTGGGAAACGCCGCTGAAGCCGGGCTGGATCCCGACCGTGCGCATCGGCGCGCCCAGCCCGGTGCAGCAGTTCGACACCGCGCGCCTGCTGGTGCGCACGGCCTGCGTGGCCATCGCCATCGCGCTGGCCTTCATGGCGCTGATGGGGTTCCTCAGCACGCGCGACCGCGCCTTCTTCGGCTACACCCTGCTGTGCGCGCTGAGCGTGCTGGGGCAGTCGGTGCTCAGCGGACTGAGCGGCTATCCGGAGCCGTGGCTGCCGGTCGACGGGCAGGAATCGCGCTGGCTGGTGGCGTTCTCCTGCCTGGGCCTGCCGGTGCTGCTGTACGTGATGTGGCTGCTGGTCGGCGGTCCCCGCATCTGGCCCGCCACGCGTCGCTGGCTGCCGTGGCTCACCGCGGGCCTGTGCGCGCTGGGCCTGGCCACGGTCTGGCTGCCGCCGGCGGGCCTGTCCCGGCTGGCCACCGCGATGGATGCCGGCTTCGTGATTGGTTGCACGTCGGTATTCGCGCTGGGGCTGGCCCTGCTGCGCCGCCACCGCGCCGACGCCACGGCCGCGCTCGCCGCCGTGCTGCCGTTCCTGACCATGGCCGCGATGGATCTGGCCGACAGCGGCCTGCTGATCGAATACCGCGTGGAAGCGATCCAGCTGTCCATCACCTGGTTCCTCACGGTCAGCGCCTACGTGCTGAACCTGCGGCTGGGGCAGCTGCGCCGCCAGCGCGACGAGATGCGCGCGCTGGCCGACACCGACGAACTGACCGGCCTGCCGAACCGGCGCGCCGGCCTGAAGCGGCTGGAGCAGCACATGCGCGATGCGCGCGCGGTCGACGACACCCTGGCGGTCGGCTTCCTGGACATCGACCTGTTCAAGCGCATCAACGACGTGCATGGGCACGAAGCCGGCGACCGCGTGCTGGTGGCCGTGGCGGCGACGCTGACGGCCGCCGTACGCGATCCGGCGGACGTGATCCGCATGGGCGGTGAGGAGTTCCTGGTGCTGTTGCCGGGCATCGGTGGCGCGACCGCGCGTGCGCGGCTGGAGGCCATGCGCAGCCAGGTGAGCGCCGCCGGCACGGCATTGGGCATCGACGGCCTGGCGGTCACCGCCAGCATCGGACTGGCCACGCTGGCGGCGGAGGACGCCGACGCGGCGTCGCTGCTGCGCCGCGCCGACGAAGCCATGTACCGGGCCAAGCGTGCCGGCCGCGATCAGGTGGTCGATGCGGAGTCCGTGCACGGTGCCCATCACTGACGCAGGGTGGCCGACAGGCCACGGATCGGGTCCGGCCGGACCAGCGGTCTCAAGCCGGTCGCCGGCGGGCCGATGAAACAGCGGGAAGCGCGGTGTCGGTGCCGTTCTTCCGCGCGGATCGACAGGAGCAAGCGTGTACGAGAGGGAAGCCAGCGTCGGGGACGGTCCGGGCCGTGACCGGGACGATCGCGGCCTGCGGCGACTGCCGGCCCGGGTGCTCGCCCTCATCGCCCTGTTCGCGCTGGGCGCCGTCCTGACCGCCGCCGTCCTCGAGACGCAGGCGGGCGCGACCGCCTACATCATCGGCGAGAGTCACTGGTCGAAGGCGCACCAGCGCGCCGTGCTCAGCCTCTACCGCTACGCCATCCATGCGCGTCCCTCCGATCTGGCGGATGCGCGCGAGGCCTTGCGCGTGCCGCTCGGCGACCGCGACGGCCGTCTGGCGCTCGAGCGGCGCCCGGTGGATCTGGCCGGCGCCCGCGCCGGCTTTCTGCAGGGCAACAACGCGCCGGAGGACATCGACCGCCTGATCTGGATGTACCGCGCGCTGGCGCGGGCGCCGTATTTCCGCGATTCCGTGCGCCTGTGGCGCGAAGCCGAGGTCGAGATCGACCAGCTCGTCGCGCTGGCCGACGCGCTGGAGGCCGACATCGCGCAGGGCCCGCTCGACGCCGACCGCGTGCTGGCCTACCGGCGCCAGTTGCTGGAGATCGACGCGCGCCTGCGGCCGAAGGAACTGGCCTTCTCGCGTTCGCTGGCCGAAGGCGCGCATTTCATGCGGCGCACGCTGCTCGCGCTCAGCGCGCTGGTCTTCCTGGCGTTGTGCGCATACGCGCTGCACGTGATGCGCAGCACGCTGCATCGCGTGCGCGAGACCGAGAGCGAGTTCCGCATGGCGTTCCACCAGTCGGTGGTCGGCATGCTCAAGCTGGACCGCGACGGCCGCTTCACCCAGGCCAACGAAGCCCTCGCGCAGATCCTGTCGCTGCCGCTGCAGGACCTGCGCGCGTGCCGCCTGCAGGAGGTGATGCATGCCGACGACCTGCAGCGCACGGAGGCCGGCGGCATCGACTGGCTGCGCATGCTGGAGCCGGGCGAGCGTCGGCTGGTGCGGCCGGACGGCGACGTGCGCTGGGTACGCTGGACCGCCTCGATGGTGGCCGGACGCACGCCGGCGGAAGACCAGGTCTTCGTGCTGGCCGAGGATGTGTCCGAAGCGCACGAACTGGCCTGCGAGATCGCACACCAGGCCAGCCACGACGAACTGACCGGGCTGATCAACCGGCGCGAGATCGCGCGCCGCCTGGAGAGCGTGCTCGGCCAGGGCAAGGGGCGGCACACGCTGTGCTACATCGACCTGGACCAGTTCAAGCTGGTCAACGACACCTGCGGGCACGAGGCCGGCGACCGCTTCCTGCGCCATTTCGCCAGCACCGTGTCCGCCCAGCTGCGCCGCGGCGACTGGCTGGGGCGCCTGGGCGGCGACGAATTCGCACTGCTGCTGCACGACACCGGCCTGGCGGACGCCGAGGCCGCGATGGAACGCATCCATGCCGTGCTCGCCGACGCCGGCTTCGTCTGGGGCGGCCGCACGTTCGGCCTGAACTGCAGCATCGGCGTGGCCGAGATCGACGACGACGCGGTGGACGTGGACTGGCTGCTGCGCGCGGCGGATGCGGCGTGCTACGTGGCCAAGGAGGAAGGGCGCAACCGCATCCGCTGCTACCGCGAATCCGATCCCAGCCTGTCGCGGCGGCGGCGCGAACTGGAGTGGGTGGCGCATACGCAGCTGGCCATCGCCGAGGAGCGCTTGCTGTTGTACGCGCAGCGGATCGTCGCGCTGGATGGCAGCGACCGCCTGCAGTACGAAGTGCTGGTGCGGCTGCGCGACCGCGACGGCGAGCTGCATGCGCCGGGCGTGTTCCTGCCGGCGATGGAACACTATGGGCAGGGCATGGCGGTGGACGGCTACGTGATCGACGCGCTGTTCCGCCACTTCGCCGACCACCCCGACCACCTGGCGACGCTGGAGCTGTGCCACGTCAACGTGTCGGCCCAGTCGATCGCCGAACCCGCGTTCCTCCATCATGTCACTGCGTTGCTGGACCGCCACCCGGCCGTGGCCCGCAGCCTCTGCTTCGAGATCACGGAGACGGCGGTGATCGCCAACATGGACGATGCCTGCCGGTTCATCGGCGCGGTGCGCGCGCGCGGCTGCCGCATCGCGCTTGACGATTTCGGCAGCGGCCTGTCCTCGTTCGGGTATCTCAAGCGGCTGGCGGTGGACATCCTCAAGATCGACGGTGCCTTCATCCGCGACCTGTCGCAGGGCGATGCGGACCTGGCGCTGGTGCGTTCGATGAGCCAGATGGGCCAGGCGCTGGGCAAGGTGACCATTGCCGAATGGGTGGAATGCGGTGCGGTGATGGCGCAGCTGCGCGAGGTCGGCATCGGCTACGTGCAGGGTTACGCGGTGCATGTGCCCTGTCCGCTGTCCGAACTGACCGCCGCCTGGGCGGCCGCGCGGCCGACCTGCGCCGCCACCGTCTGACGCACATTCCCGGTGGCCGATCACCGATAATGGCGGCATGACCACCCGCCTCAACAAGCACATCGCCGAGACCGGCTTCTGTTCCCGCCGCGAGGCCGACCGCCTGATCGCCGAGCGTCGCGTGACGGTCAACGGCATCGCCGCCAGCGTCGGCGCGGTGGTGGGCGAGGGCGACGATGTGCGCGTGGACGGCCAGCCCATCAAGGCGCGCGCCGCCAAGGCCGGCAAGCGCAAGCACGTCTACATCGTGCTGAACAAGCCGGTCGGGGTGACCTGCACCACCGAGTCGTCGGTGAAGGACAACATCGTCGACTTCATCGGCCACGAGCAGCGCATCTTCCCGATCGGCCGCCTGGACAAGGACTCGGAAGGACTGATCCTGCTGACCAGCAACGGCGACATCGTCAACCAGATCCTGCGCGCGGAGAACCGCCACGAGAAGGAATACCTGGTGGCGGTGAACAAGCCGGTGACCGACGAGTTCCTGCGCGGCATGGCGCGCGGCGTGCGCGTGCACGGGCAGATGACGCTGCCGTGCCGCACCAGCCGGATCGCCAAGTTCGGTTTCCGCATCACCCTGACGCAGGGCCTGAACCGCCAGATCCGGCTGATGGCGGCGGCATTCGACTACCGCGTCACCCAGCTGCGGCGCGTGCGCATCGACAACGTCAGGCTGGGCGACCTGAAAGTGGGCCGCTGGCGCAACCTCACCGACCCGGAACTGCGCGGGCTGTTACCGCAGCAGGAAAGCTGGTGACCCGGTAGCGTGACGGCGGTCGCGTTCGCACGGCGGACCTGCCGCGGGAACGCGGGCATACTGCCGCCGTCCCGACTCCAGAACCATGGCATGAGCCGACCGCCCAAGCCGGACAACGAGGAAGCCCGCCTGGCTGCGCTGCGCAGTTTCGACATCCTCGACAGCGAACCCGAGCGCGCCTTCGACGATCTGGTGCGCATCGCCGCCGGCATCTGCGGCGTGCCGATGGCCGCGGTCACCCTGATCGACCGCGACCGCCAGTGGTTCAAGGCGCAGGTCGGCATGGACAGCCCGGATCCCTCGCTCGATACCTCGTTCTGCGCGCACACCGTGCTGGACCCGACCGCGGCCACGGTCGTGCCCGACGCGACCCGGGACCATCGCTTCGCCGACAACCCGCTGGTGGCCGCCACCAACGGCATCCGCTTCTATGCCGGTGCGCCGCTGGTGACGCAGGACGGCTTCGCCCTGGGCGCGCTGTGCGTGGTGGACGACGAACCGCACGAGCTTGCGCCGTTCCAGCTGCAGGCCCTGGATGCGTTGTCGCGGCAGATCGTGCAGCTGCTGGAGCTGCGCCGCGTGAGCAAGCAGCTGCGCCACCAGTTGCACGAACGGGACTGGTACGAGCAGCAGATGCTGCACTACCAGAACCAGCTGGAACTGCAGAACGCCGACCTGTCCGAACAGACCCGGACCGATCCGCTGACCGGCCTGCCCAATCGCCGCGCCTTCACCGCCGCGCTCGACGCGGCCCTGAAAAAAGCCGCCCACGGCGGCGAGCCGCTCGCCGTGGCGGTGCTCGACGTGGACCACTTCAAGACCGTCAACGACATCCACGGGCACGACGAGGGCGACCGCGTGCTGGTCGCGCTGGCCGACATGCTGAAGTCGCAGGCGGCCGGCCGTGGCCTGGCGGCGCGCCATGGCGGCGAGGAGTTCGTCATCCTCATGCCGGGCACCACGCTGGAAGAAGCGCGGCTGCAATGCGAGTACATGCGCCAGGCCGTGGGCCTGCTGCCGATCGGCCTGCCGGTGTCGGTCAGCATCGGACTGGCGGCCCGCGGGCGCGAGGACACCGCGGAGACCCTGTTCCGCCGTGCCGACCAGGCCCTGTACGAGGCCAAGCGGGGCGGCCGGGACCGCGTGGTCGCCGCCGCCTGACTTGATTGCGATCAATGCGGCCTGCGACCGCCGGCCGCATGCTGTGACCGTCGGCGGCGCACCGTGCGTCGCCCAGCACGCGGAGCACGACGATGAAGATCCTGTTGGCCGTGGATGGAAGCGAGGTCGGCCTGGCCGCCGTGCGGCATCTGGTCGAGTTCGGTAAGTCGTTGGCGGAAACGCCCGCCGTCACCCTGCTGTACGTCGACCCGCCGCTGTTGCGCTCGGTCGCGCTGGAGCTGGGCAGCGACGGCGTGGAGCGCTATCACGCGGAGAATGGCGCCTATGCCATGAAGAAGGCGCGCACGGCACTCAAGCGCGCGCAGCTGCCGTTCGTGGAGAAGATCGTGGTGGGCGAGCCCGCGGAAAGCATCGTCAAGCAGGCGAAGGCGACGAAGGCCGACTTGATCGTCGTCGGCACGCATGGCCGTGGCGCACTGAAGCAGTTGTTCGTCGGTTCGGTGGCGCTGAAGGTGATCGCGCTGAGCCCGGTGCCGGTGCTGGTGGCGCGCTGAGCCGCGTGCGGCTCAGTTGCCGCGGCTGCGCCACAGTGCCGGCCAGTCGCCGGGCTCGCCGCCGCGGCACCGGTCCAGCAGGTGGTAACGCTGCAAGCGGAAGTCACGGCCGTCGTAGGTCCACGAGGCGCTCTCGCCGCAGTCGGCGATGCCGCGCCCCTTCGCCATGTGCGAGAGGTGGCCGGCACTGAATTCGACGTTGGTGAAGGCGTCCACCATCCGGCGCTCGCCCTCGATCCGCACCGGCAACGGCAGGCGCACGCGCACCGCCGTGCCACTGCCGTCGCGGCGCGTCCGGAACAGCAGGCTGGACGACTGGTAGGCGCCGCGCCAGCACTCCAGCATCACCAGTGCCTCGTCACCGTCGAGGGCGCCTGCGGCATCGAACGCGTCCGCCGGGTCGACGAAGCAGTCTTCGCGTACCACCTCGGGTGCCGCCTGCAGGCGGACGCGCGCGATCAGCGCCTGCGCCTCGTCCTCGCCCAGCGGCGGCGCGGGCACCGGCGGCACCGGTGCCGGCAACACGGGCGCCGCAGGCACGCGTGCGGCCGGCAGCGGACCGCGCCGGCGCAGCGCGGTGACCGTGTCCAGCCGTCCCTGGGTTTCGTCGATCAGCAGCAACGCCGCCGACAGGCCGGACAGCGAGGCCGTAGGTGCGTCCTGGTCCGCGCCGGCCTGCAGGTGTGCCCCGTTGCGGATGGCATCGAGGAACGCGCGGACCTGCGCGCCATCGCGGCCGATCGTAAGTGTGCCCTCGCCGGGCGGCACCAGCGCGGCGGCCGCGAACCGCGCACCGTCCAGGCGCAGGTCGCGCGGCTCCACCGGCGCGTCGGATTCCAGCGTCAGGATGGGTTCGGCCGTCGGCCCGGCTTCCAGCACTAATCGGAGCACCAGCTGCGGATAGGCATCCTGCATGCCGATCGCCTCGCACCGCGCCCCGTTGTCGCACGCCACCACCCAGTCGCCGAACGCGCGGTACACCGGCGCGGCCGCGGCGCACGCCACAGGCAGTGCGAGCACGAGGAAAGCGGTCGGGAACAGGAAGCGCTGTGGTTTCATTCGACGACGTTCTTGGCTTCGGAGGTGCCCAGGATCTCCGGGTGCGCGATGGGTTTGGGCCGCTGCACCAGCGGATGCAGGAACACGGCGGCGAGGATGATGCCGACGCCCAGGTAGAACAGCGGCGTGAGCTCGCGCTGTTCGCCCAGCAGCACGATGGCCAGCACGATGGCGTAGACCGGCTCCAGGTTGGTGACCAGCTGCACGCCATAGGCGCTGAGGTGCTTCAGCGCGACCAGCGACAGGGCGAACGGCAGCAGCGTGCAGGCCAGCGACAGCACCACCAGCAGCGCACCGTCCTTCAGGCCCGGCAGCACGAACAGGTCGCCGGCGAAGGCCGGGAACAGCATCGGCATCAGCGGCGCGAGCAGGGTCAGCAGCACCGTGCCGGCGCCCAGTTCCAGCCCGGTGATCGTCAGCGGTTCGCCGTGGTCGATCAGGCGTTTGTTGAGCGGGCCGAACAGCGCCACCAGCAGGGCCGAGATCGCGCCGACCAGCACGCCCAGCCGCATGCCGTCGGGGATGCCGCCGACCACCAGCGCCACGCCCGGCAGCACCGCGACGCCGAACAGCAGTTCGCGCCACGAGAACGGCCGTCCCGTCAGCCACGGTTCGATCACCGAGGTGAACGCCGGCGCCAGCGCGATGCAGGTCACCGCGACCGAGGCATTGGACAGCTTGATGGCCCCATAGAAGGTCAGCCAGTGCAGCGCCACGATCACGCCGATGCCGTAGTAGGCCAGCACCAGTTTCGGCGACATCGCGCGCAGGCCACGCCAGACCCGCGGCAGCAAGGCCAGCGCCGCCACCACGATCAGCATGCGCCACCACACCAGCGGCAGCGCCGACAGGCTGATCAGCTTGCCCAGGATCGGGGTGAAGCCCCACAGCAGCACGCACAGGTGGATCTGCAGCTGGGCTTTGGCGGTCGGGGTCATCGGCATGGCGCATTGTCGCCGAAGGCACGTGCGGCTGGCGATGGGCCAGGCGCCTCTCCTGTAGGAGCGACGTGAGTCGCGACCGCGAACCGACTGTTACCCGGTAGCCATGGCATCGCACATGCCGCTGGCGATAAGCCTCGTCTGCCCGGTAAGAGAACGGTCGCGACTCACGTCGCTCCTACAGGAAACCGGGCGGATGCTGTACCGGCAAGGTATACCGAAGTGCCCCCGGACTGAACATTCGCGGATGCGTTGCGCCCGTGGCAAGCTATCGAGAGCGCAAGGATCAGGTCGCCTGCCAGCATGACACTGTCTCGCTTTGTAGCCGCCGTCGAACTGATCTTCATCCTGTTGCCGCTGGCGCTACTTGCCATGTGGGGTGCGATTCTTACCTTGCCCATTGGTTTGGCAATCGCGGTCGGGAATCCCTACGAGTTTTCCGCATTTTTGCTCGGTGTTTGGTGCGGGGTGAGTTTTGTCGCGCTGGTGCTTGGCTCCCCGCTTGTGGTCAGATTAGTCAGATCAGGTCGTCCAGCCTTGATCAATACGCCAAGGCGGGAGTGGCGGGCTGCGATAGTCGGCGCATGTGCGGCTCTCGCCGGGGCGGGGCTTGCCGTTGTCTATCAGGGGCCTGCCTTTGCCATCGGACTGCCTGCGCTGGTTCCTTTCTTGCACGTGTATTGCGAGCGTCGTCTGGCGATTGCCGATCGCTCGACCTCGCCACCCCCCGCATCTCGTCAGCATGCCGAGGTCGAATGACATGGCAAATCCGCTGCAGCTCCCTCGTGTCGTGCTCCGTACGCCCGCCGCCCTCGTCGGGCTGTTGGCGCTGTCCGCCCTGGTGCTGCAGTACGTCCTGATCCTGCGGCTCACCCGCGACAATATCGGCATGGCGCTGGGTACGGTGCGCTTCTTCAGCTACTTCACCATCCTCAGCAACCTCGCGGTGGCGCTGGTCGCATGCACCGCCGCTGCGGGGCGGACGGGGTTCCTCGCCCAGGCACGCGTGCGTGGCGCGGTCGCGCTCTACATCGGCGTCACCGGCAGCATCTACTTCTTCATCCTGCGCCACCTGTGGCAGCCGCAGGGGGCGCAATGGTGGGCCGATAACGGCCTGCACTATGCGGTGCCGCTGGCGTACTGGGCGTGGTGGCTGGCGTTCGCGCCGCATGGCGGCTTGCGTTGGCGCCACGTCGCCGCCTGGTTGCTGTTCCCGCTGGTCTACGTGGCGTGGGTGTTCGTGCGTGGGGCCTGGCTGGGCGAATACCCGTATCCCTTCATCGATGTCGGCCAACTCGGCTGGGCGCGGGTCGCGACCAACGCGGTGGGCGTCATGGCGGTGTTCGTGGTGCTGGGGCTGGTCATCGTGGGTGTGGATCGCATCCTGGGCCGCCGCCGCGTCTCGTCCCTGTAGGAGCGACGTCAGTCGCGACCGTACACCCGACTTGTCCGTACATCTCGGCCAGCCGACCTACGTCGGACGATGCGGCTTCACCTGACCGGACAGCATGCGGTCGCGACTGACGTCGCTCCTACAGGGGTTCACGGTGGCGCTGGACGCGCATGGTGCGCCATGCGATGTTCGCGCGCCATGGGCATACCGACGTTCAGGACGACCGCATGACCTCTGGCGGCACATCGCATCCGATCCACCGTCCCTTCGACCGGCGCGATGCCAGGACGCTCGGCCTGTCGGCATTGGGCGGGGCGCTGGAGTTCTACGACTTCGTCGTGTTCGTGTTCTTCGCCAAGGTCCTCGGTGCGCTGTTCTTCCCGCCCGGCACCGAGCCCTGGCTGGCGCAGCTGCAGGTCTACGGCATCTTCGCTGCCGGCTACGTGGCACGGCCGCTCGGCGGGATCGTGATGGCGCACTTCGGCGACCGGCTGGGGCGCAAGCGGATGTTCACGCTCAGCGTCTTCCTGATGTCGGTGCCCACGCTGCTGATCGGCCTGCTGCCGACGTACGCCCAGGTCGGCGTGCTGGCGCCGGTGCTGTTGCTGGTCATGCGGCTGGTGCAGGGCATCGCGGTGGGCGGCGAGGTGCCGGGCGCATGGGTGTTCGTGGCCGAACACGTGCCGCGCCATCGCGTCGGCATCGCCTGCGCCACGCTGACGGCGGGACTCACCGCCGGCATCCTGATCGGCTCGCTGCTCGCAGCGTGGATCAACGCGAGTTACAGCCCGGCGGACGTGCAGGAAGGTATCTGGCGACTGCCGTTCGTGCTGGGCGGCGTGTTCGGCTTCATCGCGGTGTGGCTGCGGCGCTGGCTGGAGGAAACGCCGGTGTTCGTGGCGATGCGCGAACGCAGGCAGCTTGCGCGGCAACTGCCGGTGAAGCAGGTGCTCGCCGAACACCGGCCAGCGGTGCTGCTGTCGATGCTGGCCTCATGGCAGCTGACGGCCGCCATCGTGGTGATCGTGCTGCTGACGCCGACGCTGGCGCAGACGGGATTCGACATCGATGCCGCCACCGCCTTCCGTGGCAACAGCGTGGCGACGCTGGCGCTGGTGTTCGGCTGCCTTGCCGCGGGCTGGGCGGTGGATCGCATCGGCGTGGGCCGCGCGCTGTTGGCCGGTTCGCTCGGCCTGGGCGTGTCCGCGTACGCGCTGTACGCCGCGCTGGTGTCGGGCCACCACGCACAGTTCGTCGCCTGGTACGCGCTGGCCGGCTTCTGCTGCGGTGTGACCGGTGTGACGCCGGCGCTGATGGTCGTGGCGTTTCCGCCCGAGGTGCGCTTCTCCGGCCTGTCGTTTTCCTACAACGTCGCATATGCGGTGTTCGGCGGCATGACGCCGCCGCTGGTCGCCTGGCTGTCCACCGCATGGGGCCCGATGGCGCCCGCGCATTACGTCGCCTTCACCTGCCTGGTCGGCGTGGGTGTGCCGTTGTGGTGGCTCAAACGACCCTTGAACCCCTCTCTGTAGGAGCGCCCTTGGGCGCGATGCTTTTTTGCGAGAGGGGTATCAAAAACAAGAAGAGCATCGCGCCCAAGCGGCGCTCCTACAGCCGCTGGATCAGCTCCATCGCAGCGGCGGGATTGCGTTCCTTGGCGCTGCTGATGAAGTAGACGAAGACATCCCGCCGCGGCAGCGCCGGCGCGGGCTCGCCCACATGCGGTAGCTCGGCGATGTCCTCGCCGCGCGACCATGCGCGTGCGCGTTCGGCCCACAGTGCCAGCTCCTTCGGCGGATACCCGCTGTCGATGGGCTGCGAACGCATCAGCCGCGCGTAGACGAAGTCGGCGGTGAGGTCGGCGAAGGACGGATACTCCGTGGAGTCGGTGAATACGGTGGCGACCTGGTGCCGGCGCGCCAGATCGACGAGGCCGGCCTCCACCGCCGCCGGATCACGGACCTCCAGCGCGTGCCGCAACGGCCGTCCATCGATCTCGCGCGGCAGCAGCGAAAGGAACGCATCCAGCTCCTCGGCATCGACGCGGCGTCCCGACTCGAACTGCCAGACCAGCGGTCCCAGCTTCGCGCCGAGCTCGGCGATGCCGCCGACGAAGTCCTCCACCTGGGTTTGCGTCGAGGCCAGCGAACGCGACTGCATGATCCGCTTGGGCGCCTTGGCCGAGAAGACGAAACCATCCGGCGTCTGGTCGCGCCAGCCGGCATAGGTGGCCGGTTTCTGCGCGCCGTAGTACGTGCCGTTGATCTCTATGGCGGTCAGCTGGCGGCTGGCGAATTCCAGCTCGCGCCGCTGCACCAGGCCGGCCGGATAGAAGTTGTTGCGCCACGGTGCGTAGGTCCAGCCACCGATGCCGACGCGGATGCCGGCGGCGGACACGGGAGGCGGGGAAGCGAAGAGGTCGTCCATGCCCGAAGCATAGCCCGGCGCGTGTCGCGCCCGCGTTACCATGCGGTCAACCCGCGCCCTCGGAGATGCCGCATGACCTGGACCACGCCCGACCTGTGCGACCAGTTCCCCGACGTGCAGGTGGCCGAGCCGGTGTTCCGCGGCTTCGGCGGTCAGGCACGCTTCTGCGGGCCGGCGGTGACGGTGAAGTGCCTCAACGACAACTCGCGCGTGCGCGAACTGGCGGCGACGCCGGGCGAGGGCAGGGTGATCGTCGTCGACGGCGGCAGATCGCTGCGGCGCGCGCTGCTGGGCGACATGATCGCGGCGAATGCGGTGAAGCACGGCTGGGCCGGCTTCCTGATCTTCGGCTGCGTACGCGATGTGGAAGTCCTGGCGACGCTGCCGCTGGGCGTGCTGGCGCTGGCCGCGCATCCGATGAAGACCGAGAAGCGCGGCTTGGGCGAGGTCGATGCGCCGGTGGCGTTCGCTGGCATGTCGATCGTGCCGGGCGACTGGATCTACGCCGATGCCAATGGCGTGATCGTGGCGAACACGCCGCTTCTGTAGGAGCGCCCTCGGGCGCGATGCTTTTCAATCGATGAAGCAACAGCATCGCGGGCATGGCCCGCTCCTACAAACGCGCGGTGCGGCAGGTCCTATCGGATCGGCTCGTCCAGCATCAGCTGGCGGACGAAGCGTACCGGCGGGGCGCCGTACGACAGCACCTGGTCGTGGTAGGCCTTCAGGTTGAACTGCGCGCCCTGCTTGGCTTCCGCCGCCTTGCGCAGGTCGAAGTGCTCCTGCACGCCGACGAAGTAGGTCGGCAGCTGCGCCGAGGTCAGCTGCGCGCGGGTCCACTTGCCGGCGGCTTCGCGTTCCTGCTGGAAGGTCTGGCGCACCATCAGGTCCATCGCCTGCTCGCGCGTCCAGCCGTCCACCTGCACGCCCTGGTCGAGGATCGCGTTGGCGATCGTGCGCAGGTAGAACTTCATCTGCACCAGGTGGAACAGCGGGTCGTTGTCCAGGTAACCGGCGTCGGACATCATCTTCTCGGTGTAGACCGCCCAGCCTTCGGCGAACATGCCCGAGCGCAGCACGGCGCGCAGCGTCGACGGGAACTTGGCCGAGTGCCAGCCTTCCAGGTAGTGGCCCGGCGTGCCTTCGTGGATGCTCAGCAGGTGGATCATCCGGCTGTTGTACTCGCGCAGGAACGAGTCGACCTGCGTCTGGTCCCACTCGTCCGGAATCGGCGAGACGGCGTAGAAGGTCTTCAGGTGCTTGTCGAGCGGGCCGGGCGAATCGCAGTACGCGACGGCCACGCCGCGCTGGAATTCCGGCATCTCGATGATCTCGACCGGCGCGTCGGGCAGGGTGACCAGATCGTGCTTGCGCACGAACTCGGTGGCCTGCGCCAGCGCGGCTTCCGCATCCGGCACCACCTGGTCGCGTGCAGGGCGTTCGGTGTACGCCAGCTCGAGCGCGGCTTCGATGGCCTTCTGCTGCTCGTCCGCGGTCGGCGTTTCCGGCAGTGCGGGCGCGCCGGGCTTGTCCTTCAGCACGGTGCGGGCAATGCCGTACATCTCCTCGCGCACGCGCTTGAGTTCGCCTTCGGCGCGCTGCTTGATGTCGGCGCGCGACAGCGACGACAGCAGCGCGAACTGCAGCTTCTGGTCGTACAGCGTCTGGCCGATGCGGAAGTCGCCTTTCGCGTTCGGCACCAGGGTCTTGTCCAGCCAGGCCTGGTGTTCGGCCACGGCCTTCTTCAGACCGTCGATGGCGGCCTGCGCCTGCCGGCGGTCGGCCTCGGGCAGGTCCTTGAGGTTCGGCGTGATGAAGGTCTCGACGATGCTGAGGAGGCCGGCGTTCTGTTTGGCGACGGTCTCGGCATGGATCTTCGGCACGCGCGCCGGGTCGAGGTTGGCGCGCGCCTGCGCCAGCAGCGCGGGGATCTTCTGCATGCGCGCGGTGGCGGACTTCAGACGTTCCGGCAGTGGCGCGAACTCGCGCGCCATCAGGCCGTAGATCGCGCCGCCGGCGAGGTTGTTGTAGACCTGCGGGTCCCACGCCCAGCTCTCCAGCGTTTCCGCGGTCCAGATGTCGTACTGCAGCTGGTTGCGCAGGATGGCCGCATCGACCTGGTTCTCGCGCGACAGGGCGGCGACGTCCATCGCATCCAGTTCGCCGAGGGTCGTCTTGCTGAAGGCGAGGCTCTTCTGGCGGCCGTCGGCGCTCAGGTCGTCCAGCTCACCGTCGTACGTGTGCTCGCCGATCTGGGTGGCGCTGACCGGCGACAGCTGCAGCCAGCCCTCGAGCGCGCGCTTGGACAGGTCGGCGAAGGCGGCGTCGGCCCTGGCGGTATCCGCGGCGGTGGCGGCGGCATCCGCACCGGGGGCGACGGTCGGGGCTTCGCTCTTCTGGCAGGCGGTCATCGAGGCCAGCAGGGCGGCGGCGAGCAGGGTCTTGCGCATGGGAATCCTGTTGCGGTGCAGGGTGGGTCGGGACCGACAGCATAGGCCGAAGGTCATGCCCGGACCCGTGCCATTCGATATACGCTGGCGCCCCCGGGCCAGGAGTCGCTGTCATGAAGCATGAAGGAAGCTGCCACTGCGGTCGCATCGCGTTCGAGGTCGAGGGCGACATCGGCGACGTCATCGACTGCAATTGCTCGCTATGCCGCCGTCGCGGCGGCCTGTTGTGGTTCGCGCCGCGCGAGGCGCTGGTGTTGAAGACGCCCGAAGGCGACCTGTCGACCTACACGTTCAACAGGCACCACATCCAGCACCACTTCTGCGCGGTCTGTGGGATCGCGCCTTACGGCGAAGCCGCACATCCGAAGACCGGTACGCAGATGGCGGCCGTCAACGTGCGGTGCCTGCCGGGCGTGGACCTGGCCTCGCTGAACGTCGTGGCCTACGACGGCGCCGCGCTGTGAGGTTCCGGGGCGTGCTGCGGTTGGCCGTGGTGCTGCTGGCCACGGTCGGCGGACTGGCTGGCTGCGCCAAGCAGGAAAGTGGCCATCTGCCGCGTACCGCGATGGTCATCAAACCGGCTGCCGGCGAGTTCCTGGCCTACGAGCACGACGTCACGCTGCAGTTGGACGCCGAGCGTATTCCGGCACGGATACAGGCGCTGCAGGACGCCTGTCTGCGCAAGCAGCATGGCGACTGCACGGTGCTGGAGGTCAGCCAGCGCGGAGGCGATGAGCCGCGCGGCATGCTGACGGTGCGCATCGTGCCGGCGGGCGTCGAACCGCTGATCGCGGCCGCCGGCGAAGGCGCCGACCTGGGCCATCGCACGACGCGCGCGGAAGATCTGGCGGAAGCGGTGCGCGACACCGCGCTGACGCGCTCCCGGCTGCAGAAGGAACTCGCCGGCCTGCAGGCCTTCCAGCAGCGCCGCGACCTTTCGGTGGCGGACATGATCGCGCTGTCGCAGCAGGTCTCGAAACTGGAAGCACAGGTGGAGGCGGCCGACCAGGAGGCCGCGCAGCAGCAGCGCAGGATCCAGACGCAGAAGCTGACGTTGCATTTCGAAACGCCGGGCGGCGAGAGCGGTCGCGGGGAAATCCGCCAGGCGGTGCGCGACTTCGTCTCGACACTGGCCAGCGGCACTGCCTTGACGATCCGTGCCGTGGCGTTCCTGATTCCGGTGCTGGTCGTGCTCGCGATGCTGGTGGCCGCATGGCGCAGGTTGCGGCGACGCCGCGCCTGAGCGATCAGGGCCTTTCGCGGCGTTGTGGTGTGGTGGGCGTGGCCGCTGCGGCGCGCCCGAGGAAATCGTCCGGCATCGGCGGCAGCGGCGTGCGCTCGTCGCGCGCCTCCTCCTTCAGCCAGTCGATGAAGGTCTGCGCGGCGGCGCTGGGAGGCCGATGCGCGGGATGCACCGCGTAGTACGAAAAACGCGCCTTCAGCGCCGGCCCCGGCAGGCGCACCAGTTCGTACCGTTGCAGGTAGGGTTGCGCCACGTGGCGCCGTGCCAGCGCCGCGCCCACGCCGTACACGGCCGCGCGCATCGCATCGGTGCTGTCGCTGAAGCTGTGCATCGGCGGCAGCCGCAGGCCGCGCACGCCGGCCGCACGGAACCAGTCGCGCCAGCCCTGCAGGGCGAGGTCGGTCACCAGCGGCAGCTGGGCGATCTGGCGCGGCTCCTTGATCGCTTCGATGCCGGGCAGGGCCGGGGATGCGACCGGGAACAGTTCGTCGTCCATCAGATGGTGCGCGGTCAGGCCCGCCCAGTGCCCGGGGCCGTGGCGGATGCCGAGTTCCGGCCCTTCGTCGTCGAATCGGGTCAGCGCGATGCCCGTGTCGACATGCAGGCGGATGTGGGGATGGCGCGAGCAGAAGCGAGGCAGCCGCGGCAGCAGCCAGCAATACGCCAGTGAGTGCAGCGTGGTGATGCGCAGCGTGGTGGTCTTGCCCGCCAGCTGCAGGTGGGAGGCAACCGCATCGATGTCGCCCAGCGCCGCATTCGCCGCGTCCGCAAGCTGCCGGCCTTCGGTCGTGAGCTTCACGCCGCGCGCATGGCGCTGGAACAACACCACGCCCAGCAATGCCTCCAGCTTGCGCACGTGATGGCTGACCGCGCTGGCGGTGAGGTGCAGCTCGTCGGCCGCATGGGCGAAGTTCTGGTGGCGCGCCGCGGCGGCGAACACGCCGAGGGCGGGCAGCAGGGCAGGGCGCAGGCTCATGATCGCTCCAGGCACAAGCCAGATTTGTGGCTTGCCCGCATGCTACGCGCTTGTGGGCACTCACGGGTGATCCAGAATGGCCGCAGGCACGAACGAGGGCCGCCACGATGGCACAGGGAGACAGCATGGCCATGACCCCACCGCAAGCGGTCGAGCGGGACTGGCGCACCCCGCTGGAGCTGCTGGTGCTGGGCGCGATCTGGGGCAGTTCGTTCCTTTTCATGCGCATCGCGGCCAACCCGTTCGGTCCTTTCGCCCTGGTGGAAGTACGCCTCGCGCTCGGCGCGCTGATCCTGCTGCCGTTCCTGTGGCGCGAGCGTGCGCACTTCCGTGCCGGCCTGTGGCCGAAGCTCGCGATCATCGGCGCGATCAATTCGGCGATCCCGTTCCTGCTGTTCGCTTGGGCCGCACAGCGCTCGCCCGCGGCGATCGGCGCGATCTGCAATGCGATGACGGTGCTGTTCGCCGCGATGGTCGGCTTCCTGTTCTTCGGCCAGAAGATCGGCCTGCGCCGCTCGCTCGCCCTGTTGGTCGGCTTCGTCGGCGTGGTGGTGCTGGCGACCAGCAAGGCCGGCGGACTGAGCGTGGGCGGTGCGGTCATCGCCGGTGCGACCGCGGCGCTGCTGTACGGCGTGGGCGTGAACCTGGTGCGCAGGCATCTGGCCGGCATTCCGCCGGCGGCCGCAGCGGCCGCCACGCTCAGCTGCGCGGCGTTGCTGGTGTTGCCGTTTGCGGCGACGCACTGGCCTACGCATGCGGTCGGTGTCGGCGCCTGGGGCGCGGCGATCGCCATCGGCGTGCTCTGCACCGGCTACGCCTTCCTGTTGTATTACCGCCTGATCCAGCGCATCGGTCCCGCCCGCGCCGCGACCGTGACCTATCTGGTGCCGCTGTTCGGCGCCGGCTTCGCGTGGCTGTTCCTCAACGAACCGGTCACGCCGGCGATGCTCGCCGCCGGCGCGTTGATCCTGGGCAGCGTGGCAGTGAGCCAGCGGGCGGCGTGAGCGTGGCTCAGGCGAACAGACCCTGTGTCAGCGACAGTGGCGCATGCCGTTGCGCCACGCTTTCCACGGCGCTGCGCAGCATGGCGGGTGCGACATAGGCATGGTGGACGCCACTGATCGCGGCCATGTACGCGCGCCCGAAGGCGTTGCGGTACTGCACGCGCGTCCCCAGCGTCACCTCGACGCCCGTGTCGGTGACACACACACCGACACAGGAACGGAACACCAGGTGGCGATCATCGGCACCCAGGATCACCTGTGCCCGCTTGCCGTCCGCATCGATCCCCTGTGCGATGACCGGGAACCGCCCTGCGAACAACGGGCCCTCGGTCGTCGACAGAAGCGACGACACCGGGCAGCCGAGCGGCGAGGTGCGCAGCCGCAGCGGGCGGACCAGCACGTTGCGCAGGCGCATGAGCTGGGTCACGCCGGCCGGGCGGTACTGCAGGAATCCCTGCAGCACGTCCGCCAGCAACTCCTGCGCGGTCGTGGTCGCCATGCCCTGCAGGCGCAGGCTGAAGGTGTCCTGGTGATGGAAGCCGGGCAACTGCTCGAGCAGCAGTGAACCTTGCGGGGGCGAAGGCAATGACGCCACCGACGATGCGCGACCCTGGACGAAGCCGACCTCGGCGCACCAGCCGGCAAGCCGCGTGCGCAGACGACCGGCGGCCGCCCGCAGCGTGGTGCAGGCACGCTGCTGCCAACTGCCCGGAGGCGCATGCAGGGCCAGGCGCACGGTCGGGATCCGCTCCAGGTGTTCCGGATGACCGGTCATCCATGTGCGCACGTCGTCGGGCAGTGTTTCGGTCAGGGTGGCGATGTTGGCGTCGCCTGCCAGCACCCGATCGCGCACGACACCGTGCGCAAGGCCGCCGAGTTCGTCGGTATGGCAGGACAGCGCGAACAGCACCGGATGCGGGCTGCCCGGCTGGAGCGGCGCGAACTGGTGCCAGGTGCCGCTGCCGAAGCGCACGCTGAAAAGCGCGTCCGCCGGCAGGTCGACATGGTGCAGGGCCGCCGCGAAATGCACCGGATCGCGCGCGAGCTGTTCGTCGGAGGCGGTCGAGAAGCGCAGGCGCGCGCCGCCACTGCCGGTCACCGCCGTGAAGGTGCGGTGTCCCGCGTGACGATGGAAGGGATGACCATCGGGGCCCACCGTGAAGGTGTACAGCGCACTGCGTTCGCCGGCGTCGAAATCCGGTGCCGCGATCCGGACCGAGGGTTCATCCAGCGCATCCACGAAGCCCGGGTGTTCGCGCTGCAGCGCGCCTGCGACGGCATGGAGTCGATCGCCCGATCCCGGCCCGAGTTGCCCAAGCAGAACGACCTCTACGGGCAGCCCGCCGGAGTACGACTGGATACGGGCGATCGGAAAACCGGGGACGACATCGGCATGGCGAGGCATCGGATTCTCTCCTGCAGGCGCTCAGCGGGCCTTGGGTGTCCTGGCCAGCGCGCGGGCCTTGGCTTCGCGTTTCAATGGGCCGGCGGTCGGGCAGACCTCGAAGGCGAACCCGGTCAGCGTGTTGACCAGGTTGTCGGGCGCCAGCCGGTAGAAGACGAACTGCCCTCGCTTGTCGCTGGTGACCAGGCCGGCGGCTTCGAGCACCGACAGATGCCGCGAGATCGCGGGTGCGCTCATGTCGAAGCGTGCGGCGATCTCGCCGGCCGTCAGTTCCTGGGCTGACAGATAGGCGAGGATTTCGCGCCGCGGGCGGGAGGCGAGGGCGTCGAAGATGCGGTCGACCGTCATGTGTATTTAGATAATTAACGTATTTGCTAAATATCTAAGTGCCGAGGTCCACTGTCAAGCACCGCCTGTCGGTGAATGTAGGAGCGACGTGAGTCGCGACCGCGCGAAGTAAACACCTATGAAGCGCGGGAAGGGGATGCTGCCCTTCGGGCTTCCACCTCAACGGATGATCGACGGTCGCGACTCACGTCGCTCCTACAGGAAGCGCTTGCGACTCAGCGCTTCGCTTCGCGCACCGGCAGCGGCACGTTGCACAGGTCGATGTGGCCGGCGGGGCGCACGTACCAGTCGTCGCGGCGGTTGCGGCGGGCTTCGGTGGCGGCGGCGAAGGTCTTCGAATCCGTACGCAGCACCTGCAGCGGCACGCGTTCGTTCTCCGGCACGTCGCTGGCCAGGCGGATGGCGGTGATCGGCGTGCGCTGCTCGGGCTTCTCGTAGAAGCCCATCGGCTCGGGGCCGCGCGGGATCGCGCTGAGCAGCTCCATGCCCTTCACCACGCGGCCGACCAGGGTGATGTTGCGGTCGAGCTGGCGCGGCGACTGGCCGGTGACGACATACAGCTCGCTGCCGTTGCTGCTGTCCGGCGGGCCGCCGCGGCCGGCGCCGAGTGCGCCGTAGCAGTGCGTCAGCCAGGCTTTGCCTGCCTTGGGGTCGCGCGCGACGGGAAAGCCGTCGACGAAACCCACCTGCGGCGCCCAGCCGTCCACATCCGGCAGACGGGTGAACCTCAGGCCAGCGGACGTGCGCGCAAATTCGGCGGGCAACTTCGTCTTCGCCGTGCCCAGCGATCTGGCCTTGGCGGCATCTTCCGCATCGGCATCGCCGAACTGCACGACGAAGTTGTCCTGCGAGCGGTAGATGGCCAGTCCGTTCCAGAACCCCTCGTGCGCCAGCGTGCGGATGTTGGCCACATGCTCCGGTGCGAAGGCCGGCGCCAGTTCGATCACCACGCGTCCGCCGGGCACGTCCATGTACAGCGTGTTGGCCGGATCCAGCGTGCGCCAGTCGGCGTCAGGCGACGCGTCGAGGATCTCCTTGGCCGTCAGCGGCTTCGGCGGTTCGGCCGCATGCAGCGTGGGCAGGGCGAGCAGGCAGGCGAGCAGCAGCGGGAGACGGCGCATGGGCATTCCTGGACACGGGATGCCCGGATTGTAGTGCGCCACGCGCGCGGGCGGTGGCCGCCGCCGTGGACGATCAGCTCTTGTAGTTCTTCGCGCGATTGATGCCGAGTGCGATCAGCGTGCCCAGCGCGCCCGACAGCAGGTAGGCGCCCAGCCACGACAGGCCGAAGTTGGCGCACAGGCCCAGCGCCACCAGCGGAGCGAAGCCGGCGCCGATCAGCCACGCCAGATCGGAGGTCAGCGCCGCGCCGGTGTAGCGGTAGCGGCGGCCGAAGTTCGCGGTGACCGCGCCCGCCGCCTGGCCGTACGACAGGCCGAGCAGGGCGAAGCCGATCAGGATGAAGGCGCCCTGGCCGACCGGACCGCCTTCCATCAGCGTGGGTGCGAAGCCACTGAACATCGCGATGCCCACCGCCAGACCGCCCAGCGTGCGCGCACGGCCCACCCGGTCGGCGATCAGGCCCGAGACCACGATCGCGCCGGCGGCGATGAACGCGCCCAGGATCTGCACCAGCAGGAAGCTGACGATGGACTGTTGCGAGTACAGCAGGATCCACGACAGCGGGAAGATCGTGACGATGTGGAACAGCGCATAGCTGGCCAGCGCGGCGAACGCGCCGATCACCACATGCCGGCCCTTGGCCTGGAACAGCTCGCGGACCGGCGTGGGCTCCAGTTCCAGTTCGCCCATCTTGTCCTGGTATTCGTCGGCCACCACGATGCGCAGCCGCGCGAACAGCGCCACCACGTTGATGGCGAACGCGACGAAGAACGGATAGCGCCAGCCCCACGTCAGCAGGTCGGCTTCTTCCAGGTTGGCGTACAGGAAGGCGAACACGCCGGCAGCGACGATGAAACCCACCGGCGCGCCCAGCTGGCCGAGCATGGCGTACCAGCCGCGGCGTTCCTTCGGCGCATTCAGCGCGAGCAGCGACGGCAGGCCGTCCCACGAGCCGCCCAGGGCCAGCCCCTGCAGTACGCGCAGCACGGCCAGCAGGACGATCGAGGCGGCGCCGAGCGAGGCATAGCCCGGCAGGAAGGCGATGCCGGCGGTGGCCGTGCCCAGCAGGAACAGCGCGACCGTCAGCTTGAGGCCGCGGCCCCAGCGCGCCTGGATCTTCATCGACAGCATGGTGCCGAACGGGCGTGCGACGAACGCCAGCGCGAACAGCGCGAACGACCACAGCGTACCTTCCAGGCGGTCCACGAACGGGAAGAACACCGCCGGGAAGATCAGCGCCGAGGCGATGCCGAAGACGAAGAAGTCGAAGTATTCGGACGCGCGCCCGATCACCACGCCGACGGCGATCTCGCCCGGGGCGACATCGGCGTGGGCCTTGGTGCCGTGGTCGTGGGTGGAAGTCGTGGGGCTGATGGACGCCATGGGGACGGGGCTGCCGGGTCGGACTGCGGGAAAGGTACGACCATAGGGTCGCAGACCGCACCCGCCTCCGCGATAGGACAAAACGTCCAATACTCCGCGCCGGGCCGGCGCACTACATTGATCTCGATCAATCCGTAAGCCCCACGCCCATGTCCCTCATGCGCCGAGCCCTGCAGGCCGCCGTGGCGATGTCCGCCACCGCCGTGCTGTCGGGGTGCAACCTGCAGGTCCTCAATCCCGCCGGCGACATCGCCGCCCGCCAGGGCAACCTGATCCTGGTGGCGACGGCGCTGATGCTGATCGTGATCGTCCCCGTGATCGCGCTGACCTTCTGGTTCGCGTGGCGTTACCGCGCGTCGAACACGCAGGCCACCTACAAGCCCGACTGGGACCATTCGACGCAGCTGGAGCTGGTCATCTGGGGTGTGCCGCTGCTGATCATCATCGCGCTGGGTGCAGTGACGTGGATCGGCACGCACCTGCTGGACCCGTACCGCCCGCTGGGGCGCATCGCCGAAGGGCGTCCGGTGCCGGAGGAGGTGAAGCCGCTGGAAGTGCAGGTGGTGGCGCTGGACTGGAAATGGCTGTTCGTCTATCCCGAATACGGCGTCGCGTCGGTCAACCAGATGGCCGCGCCGGTCGATCGCCCGATCACCTTCCGCCTGACCTCGTCGTCGACGATGAACGCGTTCTACGTGCCGGCGCTGGCCGGCATGATCTACACGATGCCGGCGATGGAGACCAAGCTCCACGCGGTGATCAACAAGGAAGGGAACTACGAGGGTTTCTCGTCGCATTACAGCGGCGAGGGCTTCTCGCACATGCGGTTCCGTTTCCACGCGCTGTCCGATGAAGGTTTCGACCGCTGGATCGGAGAAGCGCGCGCCGTCGGCAAGGCGCTGAGCCGCGCCGAGTACCTGCAGCTGGAAGTGCCCAGTTCGCGCGAGCCGTCGCGCCTGTACGCGTCCGTCGATCCGGGCCTGTTCGATGCGGTGGTCAACCGCTGCGTCGACAGCGACCGACTGTGCATGGACCAGATGATGGCCTACGACGCCATGGGCGGACGCGGACTGGACGGTCCGGACGCGCTTCAGCGCCCGCGTCGCGGCAACCTGGCCGCGGGCCCGTTCGTCCGCTCCGAGCTGTGCACGGTCGAGACCGCGCGCGCAGCCGCGGCGGTATCTCCTGCTTCGTCCGCCGGCATGAAGGCGCCGTGATGCGCCGCGCCGGCACACCCCTGGATACACCGGATTCACTCCATGGCCTTTGACACCAGCACCGTCCCCCATTCCCCGATCACCGGTCGCCTGGCCTGGGACGCGATTCCCATGCTGCACGATCCGATCATCGCCGCGACCTTCATCGGTACGTGCATCGGCGGCATCGCGCTGCTCGCGGTGATCACGAAGTACCGGCTGTGGGGCTGGCTGTGGCGCGAGTGGTTCACCAGCATCGACCACAAGAAGATCGGCATCATGTACATGGTGCTGGGCCTGGTGATGCTGCTGCGCGGTTTCGCCGACGCCATCATGATGCGCCTGCACCAGGCGATGGCCTTCGGCGACAACATGGGCTATCTGCCGCCGCACCACTACGACCAGATCTTCACCGCCCACGGCGTGATCATGATCTTCTTCGTGGCCATGCCGCTGGTCACCGGCCTGATGAACTACCTGGTGCCGCTGCAGATCGGCGCGCGCGACGTGGCGTTCCCGTTCCTCAACAACTTCAGCTTCTGGATGACGACCGCCGGCGCGGTGCTGGTCATGCTGTCGCTGTTCCTGGGCGAGTTCTCGACCTCGGGCTGGCTGGCGCTGTCGAACCTGGGCAACCAGGATCCCGGGGTGGGGCTGGACTACTACATCTGGGCGCTGCAGATAGCGGGCGTCGGAACCTTGTTATCCGGCGTCAACCTGCTGGTGACCATCCTGAAGATGCGTGCGCCCGGCATGGGCATGATGAAGATGCCGGTGTTCACCTGGACGGCGCTCTGCACCAACGTGCTGATCGTGGTGTCGTTCCCGGTGCTGACCGCGGTGCTGGCGCTGATGACGCTGGACCGCTACGTCGGTACCAACTTCTTCACCACCGACCTTGGCGGCAACGCCATGCTGTACGTCAACCTGATCTGGATCTGGGGCCACCCGGAGGTCTACATCCTGATCCTGCCGCTGTTCGGCGTGTTCTCCGAGATCGTGTCCACGTACTCGGGCAAGCGCCTGTTCGGCTACTCGTCGATGGTGTACGCCACGGTCTGCATCACCGTGCTCTCGTACCTGGTGTGGCTGCACCACTTCTTCACGATGGGCTCGGGCGCCAGCGTCAACTCGTTCTTCGGCATCACCACCATGATCATCTCGATCCCGACGGGCGCGAAGATCTTCAACTGGCTGTTCACCATGTACCGCGGCCGCATCCGCTTCGAGGTGCCGATGCTGTGGACGATGGGCTTCATGGTCACCTTCGTGATCGGCGGCATGACCGGCGTGCTGCTGGCGGTGCCGCCGGCGGACTTCGTGCTGCACAACTCGCTGTTCCTGGTCGCCCACTTCCACAACGTCATCATCGGCGGCGTGGTGTTCGGCCTGTTCGCGGCGATGACGCACTGGTTCCCGAAGGCGTTCGGTTTCCGGCTCGACGATTTCTGGGGCAAGGTCTCGTTCTGGTTCTGGCTGGCCGGCTACTGGTTCGCGTTCACCCCGCTGTACGTGCTGGGCCTGATGGGCGTGACCCGCCGCATGAGCCACTTCGAGGATCCGTCGCTGCAGATCTGGTTCCAGATCGCCGCCTTCGGCGCGGTGCTGGTGGCCATCGGCATCGCCGCGTTCCTGTACTGCATCTACGTCAGCTTCCGCCGCCGCGAACAGCTGCGCGACCACACCGGCGATCCGTGGGGCGGCCGCACGCTGGAATGGTCCACGTCGTCGCCGCCGCCGGACTACAACTTCGCCTTCACCCCGGTCGTGCACGACACCGATGCCTGGACGGACATGAAGCAGCGTGGCTTCCAGCGTCCGCGCGATGGCTTCAAGGCGATCCACATGCCGCGCAACACCGGGGCCGGCGTCATCCTGTCGGCCCTGAGCACGGTCTGCGGCTTCGCCCTGATCTGGCATGTCTGGTGGCTGGCGGGCGTGTCGCTGCTGGCGACGATCGTCTACGCCATCTGGCACAGCTTCGACCGCGACCGCGACTACTACATTCCGGCCGACGAGGTCGCCCGCACCGAGCAGGCGCGCACCGAACAGCTGGAGCGCGCACTCCTGAACCAAGGCCTTGCGAACCACGCCCATGTCTGAGTCCATCGCCCTCCATCGACCCGACGGCTCGCCGGTGTTCCTGGACACCGAGGGCAGGCACCATCCCGAGAACGGCACGCTGCTGGGCTTCTGGATCTACCTGCTCAGCGACCTGATGATCTTCGGCAGCCTGTTCGCCACGTTCGGGGTGTTCTCGGGCAGCTACGCCGCCGGTCCGTCCGGCCGCGACCTGTTCCTGCCCAACCTGCACCTGATCGCGATCAATACCGGCATCCTGCTGGTGTCGTCGATCACCTACGGCTTCGCGATGCTGGCGATGCTCAGGCGCAACGCCCGCGGCACGATCGGCTGGCTGCTGGTCACCGGCCTGCTGGGCCTGGCCTTCCTGTCGATCGAGGTCTACGAGTTCCACCACTTGATCCACATCGGTGCGGGTCCGCAACGCAGCGCGTTCCTGTCGGCCTTTTTCACCCTGGTCGGCACGCACGGGCTGCACGTGCTGTTCGGCGTCATCTGGGTGGTCGTGCTGTGCGTACAGGTGCGCAAGTGGGGGCTCAACCGCACCACCACGCGCCGCATCGCGTGTCTGTCGATGTTCTGGCATTTCCTCGACGTCGTCTGGATCGGCGTCTTCACCTTCGTCTACCTGATGGGCGTGCAGTGATGGGTCATCCTTCTTCCCACTCCGAACACGACGACTTCCTCGAGGACGGCATTCCGCACGTCAGCATGAAGGAGTACGTGACCGGCTTCGTGCTTTCGGTCGTGCTGACCGCGATCCCTTTCTGGCTGGTGATGGCCAAGGTGCTGCCCACGCCCACCATCACCACGCTGGTGATCCTGGCCTTCGCCATGGTGCAGGTGGTCGTGCACATGGTGTATTTCCTGCACATGAATCCGAAGTCGGAAGGCGGCTGGAACCTGTTCGCGCTGATCTTCACCGCCGTGCTGCTGATCATCGTGCTGATCGGGACGCTGTGGGTCATGCACAACATGAACACCAACATGATGCCGGGCTCGCACGACATGCATCGGCACCAGGTGCAGGAAGCGGCGCAGAGCCTGCCGTGAACGATCCGGCCGCCGCGACCCGTCATCCTGCGCCGCGCAGGCGGTGGCGGGTCGCGTTCGCCGGCCTGCTGGCGGTCGCCTTCTGCGGATTCATCGCACTGGGCGTGTGGCAACTGCAGCGGATGGCCTGGAAGCACGACCTGATCGCGCGCGTCGATGCGCGCATCCACGCAGCGGCTGTGCCCGCGCCGTCGCGCGCTCGATGGGCGTCCGTCAGCGACGCGAACGACAGTTACCGGCGCGTGTCGGTCAGCGGGCGCTTCCTGCCCGACAGCGAGACGCGCACGCAGGCCGTCACCGAGCTGGGTGGCGGCTTCTGGCTGCTCCAGCCGCTGCAGACCGACGATGGCGATTACGTGCTGGTGAACCGCGGCTTCGTGCCGATCGGCGGGGCGGTGTCGCCTGCGCCGGACGGCCGGGTGGTGGTGGAAGGGCTCCTGCGCATGAGCGAGCCGGAAGGCGGTTTCCTGCGCCGGAACGTGCCCGCGCAGGATCGCTGGTACTCGCGCGACGTCGTCGCCATTGCGCGGAAACATCGACTGCCTGCGGAAGGCGTCGCGCCGTTCTTCATCGATGCCGACCGCGATCCGGCCGTGCGCGAATGGCCGCGCGGCGGCATGACGGTGGTGACGTTCCGCGACTCCCACCTGTCCTACGCGCTGACCTGGTTCGGCATGGCGCTGCTGACGCTGGTCGGCGGTGGGCTGCTGGTCGCGTCGGAGCGCCGGTTGCGCCATGATCGGCGCCTCCGTCGCCCCTCGGACCCGCATGTACTTCCGCCAGGCTGATTCCGTCGACGATCCCGAGCGCGCCGAGCCCCGCGTGGACGGCTCGCACGACCGCGCCGGACTGCGCAATCTGCAGCAGCTCATCCAGCTGCGCTGGATCGCGGTGGTCGGGCAGGTGGCCACGATCCTGGTGGTGCAGTACGGGCTGGGCATCGCGCTGCCGCTGGCGCCGATGTTCGCCGTGCTCGCGGCACTGGTGCTGTTCAACCTGGCCAGCCAGGCGTGGTGCCGGCGCCGCGCGCAGGTGTCGCACGCTGCGCTGCTGGTCGGCCTGCTGGTGGACGTGGCCTCGCTGACCATCCAGCTGTACCTGTCCGGCGGCATCGCCAATCCGTTCGTGTTCCTGTTCCTGCTGCAGGTGGTGATCGGCACCGTGCTGCTGCGCTCGCCGGGCAGCTGGGTGATCGCGGCGGCGGCCGCGCTGTGCGTGGTGGGGTTGGCCGCCGTGCCCGCGCCGCTCAAGCTGGCGGTGCAGCCGGCGCGCGGGCTGGCCGACCCTTACGTGCAGGGCCTGCTGGTGTGCTTCCTGCTGATCGCGGGCCTGCTGGTGGTGTTCATCACCCGCATCGGCGGCATCCTGCGCGAACGCGACGCGCGCCTGGCGGAGCTGCGCCAGCGGGCGGTGGAAGAGGAGCACATCGTCCGCATGGGCCTGCTGGCCTCCGGTGCCGCGCATGAACTGGGCACGCCGCTGTCGACGCTGTCGGTGATCCTGGGCGACTGGCAGCATCTGCCCACCATGGCGTCCGATGGCGAACTGCACAACGACGTGCTGGAAATGCAGGCGCAGGTGGCACGCTGCAAGTCCATCGTCACCAACATCCTGATGACGGCGGGCGAGACCCGCGCCGAGGCCCCCACCGAGACCACGCTGCACGCGCTGTTCGACGAACTGGCGCATGAATGGGAGCAGGCGCGCAACCCGCCGCGCTTCGATTACCGCAACCAGAGCGGCTTCGACCCCCGTATCGTCAGCGATGCCGGTGTGCGGCAGATGGTGTTCAACGTGCTGGACAACGCGCTGGAAGCCTCGCCGGACTGGGTGGCCATGGACGTGCGCTGCGAGGACGACACGGTGGTGGTCGACGTGTCCGACGCCGGCCCGGGCTTCGAGCCCGGCATCCTGCGGCGGCTCGGTACGCCGTACAACAGCAGCAAGGGGCGGCCGGGCGGCGGCCTGGGCCTGTTCCTGTCGGTCAACGTGGCGCGCACGCTGGGCGGGCAACTGCAGGCGAGGAACCGGCCGCAGGGCGGCGCGGTGGTGACGCTGACGCTGCCGCTGGCGGCGATCGCGATCGAGGAGGCGAATGATGACGACCAAGACTGAGCGCCGGTTGCTGATCGTCGAGGACGATGCGGCGTTCGCGCGCACGCTGGTGCGCTCGTTCGAGCGGCGCGGTTACCAGGTGCGCCATCTTGCCGGCGAGGACGGCATGCCGGCGCTGCTGGAGGCGTTCGCGCCCACGCATGCGGTGGTCGACCTGAAGCTCGCCGGCGGCGCATCCGGCCTGTCCAGCGTCAAGCACCTGCACGACGCCGATCCGGAGATGGTGATCGTGGTGCTGACCGGCTACGCCAGCATCGCGACCGCCGTGGAAGCCATCAAGCTGGGCGCGCGACACTACCTGGCCAAGCCGTCGAACACCGACGATATCGAAGCCGCCTTCCAGCGCGCCGCCGGCGACGCGGACGTGGAACTGACCGCGCGCACCACGTCGATCAAGACGCTGGAGTGGGAGCATATCCACGAAGCACTGGCCGCCAGCGACTTCAACATCTCCGAGGCCGCACGCCGGCTGGGACTGCACCGGCGCACGCTGGCGCGCAAGCTCGAGAAGCGGCGGGTCAAGTAGCCGCGGCGCGGCCTGCCAGCGCGCTCCGCCGTCGGCGTTCCTCACATCGCGTCCACGCACCTGTCTGCGCACGCCGCCGTCCATCGGGCCGGCAGCGCTGCCGGCGCGTGCCGATGCATCCGGCATCGATCACCCGGCGTAGGCCCTGTCGTCCCGTGCCGCACGCGCCGCGGGGCGGATGCAGCGCAGGTCCCGCGCGTGCCCGTGTTGAAGGTTCTTCCCCTGGGCACTTACCTCACAGGAACAGACACCATGAAAACGCTTCGACTCTCCGGTCTTCTCCTCGCCATCGGGCTGCTGCCGTTTGCCGCCTCTGCCGCACCCACCGTCAATACGCTCGGCGGGGATACCCGCGTGCAGCTGTCGGCCGACCTGACGGGCGCGCTGACATCGCTCGGCGTATCGGTGAAGGCGTCCTATCCCGCGCGTCTGCGCGGTGCCGGTGCGACGTTTCCCATTCCCGGTGGCGAGCTCGACCTGGGCAGCCTGAAGGGCGAAATCGACCATGCCGGCGGCCTGACGCTGCGCGCGGGCAAGACCGAGGTCAACCTGAGCAGCTACACCATCGACACCACCGGTGATGCGCCGGTGCTCACGGGACTGGTGAAGCTCAACGACAGCGTGCTCGGCCGGTTGCCGCTGTTCGACATCGCGCTGGTCGGTGCGCCGGTGGTACGCGGCCGGCACGCGCGCGTCGGGTCGGTGCAACTGGACAACGCGCAACTGACGCTCAACGGCGAGGCCGCCGAAGCGTTGAACGCGGTGTTCAACGTGTCGGCCTTCCAGGCCGGCCTGCCGGTCGGCACCGCGCGCGTGCACACCTACTTCTACGAGCCGGCGCCTTGAGCCGCAATGCCGAACCTGCGTACCGGAGGACGCCGTCCTCCGGTGCGCCGTCGTTGCAGACGCTGCGGCATGGCGGCAGATGGCGCACGCTGGTCAACGTGCTCGGCAACCAGGCGGTCTGGTTCGTGGCGGTGATCGCGGCCGGACAGGGGCACGCCTGGCCGGGGGTGCTGGCGGCGACGCTGTTCGTCCTGTCGCAGGTGTGGCTGGCGCCGCGCCGCGCGCACGAAGTCCGTCTGGTGGGACTGGCCATCCTGTGTGGCCTGGCGGTGGATGGCGTGGCGTCCGCGCAGGGGTGGGTGGTGTATCGCGCCGCTTCCTTCGGCGAGCTGGTCGCTCCGCCGTGGATCCTGGCGCTGTGGGCCTCGCTGGCGGTGACCCTCAACAGCGCGATGCGCGCCCTGCAGTCGCGCCTGTGGCTGGGGGCGCTGCTGGGTGGCGCCGGCGGGCCGCTGGCCTATCTCGCCGCGGCACGTGGCTGGGAGGCGGCGCAGTTCGCGGCGCCCCAGTGGCATGGCGTTACGTGGCTCGCGGTCGCGTGGGGCATCGCGCTGCCGGCGCTGCTGTGGGCGGCCCGTACGTGGGAGAGACGCGCGGCAGCGGCCGCGCCCGTCGAGAGTCGCGCCACCGCGTCCTGATGCGCTGTCCCGATCCGCGTGCCGCCACATCCCCCCAATACGGCGGGATGACTACTGGCACATTCGCTATATCAAAGTTCGCAATAGCATCGTCTCCAACCTAGCGGTCGGTCCGCGAAGGGGGAGCGATGAACGAACCCGACATCCATCTGAAGAAGTTCCAGAAGGAACTCAGCGCCGGCACCGTGTCGCTGGCGCTGCTGGCGGTGCTGGCCCGCGCCGGCGAGCCGCTGTACGGCTACCTGATCGCCAAGCAGCTGGAGCGCGTCGGCGACGGCGTGCTCAGCGGCAAGCAGAGTGCCCTCTATCCGGTGCTTCGCAATCTCGAAGGCGGCGGCTTGCTGGACAGCTTCGTCGAGCCCTCGGTCGCCGGGCCGCCACGCCGCTACTACCGCATCACCGAGGCAGGGCGGCAGACCCTGCAGTCCTGGGCCGCCGCCTGGCGCGCCACCCGCGATTCCGTCGATTCCGTGCTTGAGGGGATTCCTGCATGAACACCACCACTGCGGGCAGTCGCCTGCCCACCACCATTCCCGAGTATCTCGAGCAGTTGCGTGCCGCCCTGGCCGGTGCCGACAAGGCGATGGTGCAGGACGCCGTCTACGATGCGGAGGAATACCTGCGCTCGGAGCTGGCCGAAAACCCGGGCAAGTCGGAAGCCGAGGTGATCGCCTCGGTCGCCGGCAGCTACGGCGCGCCGGAAGAAGTCGCCGACATCTACCGGGAAACCGAGGTCACCGTCGCCAGGGCGCTGCGTCCGCCCGTTCCGCCCAAGCGCAAGTCGCTACTCGGGCGCTTCTTCGGCGTGGCGGCCGATCCGCGCACGTATGGCGCGCTGTTCTACATGCTGCTGTCGCTGGCCACCGGCACGTTCTACTTCACCTGGGTCGTCACCGGGGCCAGCCTGTCGGTCGGCCTGCTGATCCTGATCATCGGCATCCCGCTGCTGCTGCTGTTCCTGATGTCGGTCCGCCTGCTGTCGCTGGTCGAAGGCCGCGTGGTGGAAGTGCTGCTGGGCGAGCGCATGCCGCGCCGTCCGCTGTATACGCAGCGCGACAAGCCGTGGCTGACGCGGTTGAGGGAGTTGTTCACCGACGGCCGCACGTGGACGGCGGCGCTGTACCTGCTGCTGATGCACCCGCTGGGTGTGCTGTATTTCTCGATCGCGATCACGCTGCTGGCGCTGTCGCTGGGACTGATCGCCGCACCGGTAGCGTACTTCCTGCCGTTCGACTACGTGCTCAGCTTCGGCGAGTGGAGCGTCGTCGATGACGCGCCCTGGCTATTGCCGCTGTTCTCCGTCATCGGCTTCGTCCTGCTGTTCGCCACCTTGCATCTGGCGCGCGTCGTCGGCCTGTTCCATGGCTGGCTGGCCAAGCATCTGCTGGTGCGCACGCCGGTGGTGTGAGGACGCGATGTGGGAGCGACGCGAACGAAAAGGCCGCCCGGGAGGGCGGCCTTTCTCAATACATGGAAGCGGCAATTCTGAAAAAGCTTCGCGACTGACGTCGCTCCTACAGGACGCCGCGCTTCAGCCGGCGTACTTGGCGATGAAGTCACGGACCTGCGGGTAGACCTTCTCGCGCCAGCGGCGGCCGCTGAAGATGCCGTAGTGGCCGGCGCCTTCGACGGTGAGGTGCTGGTGGTGCGCCTTGGCGATGCCGGTGCACAGATCGTGCGCGGCGGCGGTCTGGCCCTGGCCGGAGATGTCGTCCAGTTCGCCCTCGATGCTCATCAGCGCGGTCTTCCTGATCGCCGCCGGTTTGACCAGTTCGCCGTTGACCTTCCACTGGCCACGCGGCAGCAGGAATTCCTGGAACACCGTGCGGATGGTGTCCAGGTAATACTCGGCCGGCATGTCGAGCACGGCGTTGTACTCGTCGTAGAACTTGCGGTGCGACTCGGCGTCCTGCAGGTCGCCCTTCACCAGGTCCGAATAGAAGTCCCAGTGCGACATGAAGTGGCGGCTGGGATTCATCGCAATGAAGCCGGCATGCTGCAGGAAGCCCGGATACACGCGGCGGCCTTCGCCCGGGTAGGGCGAGGGCACGGTGTGGATCACGTTGTTCTCGAACCACGACAGCGGATTGCGCGTGGCCAGGCTGTTCACTTCGGTGGGGCTGCTGCGCGCATCGATCGGGCCGCCCATCATCACTAGCGAACGCGGCGTCGCCTCGCCGCGCGCGGCCATCAGCGACACGGCGGCCAGCACCGGCACGGTCGGCTGGCAGACGCTGATGACGTGCAGCTTCTCGGCGCCGATGTGGCGGATGAACTCCTCCACGTACGCGACGTAGTCGTCCAGGCCGAAGGCGCCTTCCGTGGCGGGCACCATGCGCGCGTCCACCCAGTCGGTCACGTAGACCTTGTGGTTGCGCAACAGGGTGTGCACGGTGTCGCGCAGCAGCGTGGCGTGGTGGCCGGACAGCGGCGCCACCACCAGCACGACCGGGTCGTCCTTCAGCAGGGCGATGGTGTCGGCATCATCGCTATAGCGCTTGAAGCGCAGCAGGCGGCAGAACGGCTTCTTCAGCGCTTCCAGTTCCACGACGGGCACGGTGCGGCCGTGCGCTTCGACGTCGCGGATCTCCCACGCCGGCTTTTCGTAGTCCTTGCCGATGCGATGGACCAGTTCGTTGCCGGCGGCGATGCGCTCGGCGCCCGGCATGTTGGACAACCAACTGCTCGGTGCGGAAAACATGCGGGCGTTCGCTTCGGCCATGTAGGCCAGCGGCGCCATCCATGCGCGTCCGAGTTCATGCAGTTGGTACAGTGTCATGGCGGTCCGGAATCCCGATTTTGGTGCACGGTGCTGCGCCGCAGCATACCGCAAAGCCGGTATCGCCGCGCGCAGCCTGTTCAGGTTATCGGCCGATAATCCGCCGCCTCCAGTACCGCCACGTCGCCCGCCAGTCGCGGCCCCAGCCAGCAGTGGTTGCCGACGGACTGGAAGCCCTCGCCGTTGAACGCCTGCCGGTACCAGGCCGCCCTGCGCGGCTGGAACCCCTCATGGTCGCCCTCGAAGTCGTCCTCCTTCGCGAACGTCTCCAGGAACGCCACCCCGCCGCACAACTCCGCCAGCCCGGGCAGGCCGCGCTTCAGCTCCCGCGTCGGCACGTAATGCAGCACGTCCGAGCACACCAGCAGATCCACCGGCGCGCACGGGCGCAGGTACCGGAAATCCTCGAAGCGCGCGTGGTGCAGGTTGCGCGTGCGCCCGAAACGCCGGATGGCGTACTCGCTGCTGTCGAAGCCGAGATACTGCAGCTTCGGCCGCAGCTTAATGAGCGGTGCGCGCCATGCGCCTTCGCCGCAGCCGATGTCCAGCACGGTGCGGATCGGCCGTTCGAGATGGTATTCGGCCACCGCCACCGCCACCGCCACCTTCCGCGCGAGGCGCGGTGCGCCGCCGACGTCGCCGTCGCGGTACCAGCGTTTGAAATAGTCGGCGTCGTAGTGTTTGGTCATTGAAATACGCGGGAAGTGGAAAAGAAACGCCTGGTCGTCATCCCGGCGGTTTTCAACAGCCGAATGGCTGGTCAAGCCGGGATGCAGGTTGCCGTTGCGTTTTCGGGGAGCGTACGCAGCGACAGGATCAAGATGGGTCCCAGCTTACGCTGGAACGACGGCGAGCTGGCATCCCGGAAGTTGGACAGTTCTTGCGGCAGTAGCGGAGAATCCCGCCTCATCCTTCCGAGCGACGGAGCCGGCCAGCGTGGACAACGCCAGTCTCTACTTGTGGGTCAAGACCTTCCATCTCGTCTTGGTCATCGCCTGGATGGCGACGGTGTTCTACCTGCCGCGCATCCTGGTCAACCTGGCCGAGACCACCGGGCAGGCCGACGTGCAGGCGCGCCTGCAGTTGATGGGGCGTCGGTTGTACGGCTTCGGCCACACCATGTTCGGCATCGCGGTGATCCTGGGCGGGGTGCTGTGGTTCCACTTCGGCATCAGCGGTGGCTGGCTGCATGCCAAGCTGACGCTGGTCGCGCTGATGCTGGCGCACTACATCGTCGCCGGGCGATGGCTGAAAGGCGTGGCGAAAGGGAAGCCGCTGCCTTCACCCACTGCGCTGCGGTGGTTCAATGAGCTGCCGCTGTTCGCGTTGATCGCGGTGGTGTGGCTGGTGCTGGCCAAGCCGTTCTGAGGCGGAGGCGCCGGTTACCGGCGCCGCTTCACTTCTTTTCGAAGTCCCTGATCTTCGGCAGCTCCACCGGCACGCCGTTCGCGTCGCAGGTGCCTGCCGCGCAGAGCCGCGCGCGCAGCGTTGGCGTGGCCTGGACGATGATGTGGTAGATCGCGTTCTGTTCGACCGTGCCGCGCACGGCGTCGCTGCCGGGACCGATGGCCCAGATGCCGACGTCTTCGCCGCCGTGCGATTCCGACTTCAGCGGTACGAGGGCTTCCTGCAGGTAATCGGGGTGTTCGGTATCGACGTGGCTGAGATCCGGTCGGCCTTCCGACGGTTCGACGCTGCTGGGCGCATGCAGGAACGTCTTCGGGCCGGCGGGCTGGCGGTTGCTCGCGCCGGTGTAGCCGGGGCCGTTGGCGTAGGTCAGTGTGGTGAAGGTCAGGCCGGTCTGGTCGCGGGCGAACTCGCCCGGCGAGTCGTCTTCGCTGCCCTGGCCGCGCACCTTGCCGAGGATGGGATTGCCGCGCACCGGATAGCCGACGAAGTTGAGCGTGTGCGAATGATCCGCGGTGACCAGAATCAGGGTGTCGTCGCGCGAGGTCGCGTCCAGCGCGGCCTGCACCGCATCCGACATCGCGACCGTCTCGTCGAGCGCGCGGTAGGCGTTGCCGTAGTGGTTGGCGTGGTCGATGCGCGCGCCTTCCACCATCAGGACGAAGCCCTCCGGCTTGCGCGACAGCGTGCGGATGGCCGCACGCGTCAGGTCGGCCAGCGAGGGCTCACCCTGCGCGTCCTTGCGGCGGTCGTGCTCGAACTGCATGTGGTCGTATTCGAACAGGCCGAGCAGCTGCGGCGCATCGGCGGCGGCCTGCAACTGCTGCGTGTTGGTGACGTAGGCGCCCTGTGGGTGCGCCTGCTGCCATTCGGCCACGAGATTGCGGTGGTCCAGGCGCTGGCCGACCTTGTCGTCTTCTTCGGGATCGCGCACGTCGACCGGCAGGAATTCGCCGCGACCGCCGCCCAGCGCGACCGTGGGGCCCTTGCCGAAGCGTGCGGCAGCGAGCAACTGCTGCGCGATGTCCTTGCAGCCGGCCTCGACTGCTTCCGGCGGCAGGTCGGTGTCGTTCTCCCAGTCGCGGTGCGAGACGTGTGCGTACATCGCCGCCGGCGTGGCGTGGGTGATGCGCGCGGTGGTGACGATGCCGGTGGCCATGCCGGCGCTGTCGGCCAGCGTCAGCCAGCTGAGCAGGTCCTTGCTGCCGTCGGGCGTGCATTCGCCCTTGCGGCCGGCGGATACACCGATGGCGCCCATGTGCGACTTCACGCCACTGGCGATGGCGGTCATGGTGCCGGCGGAGTCGGGCGTCTGCGAATCGGTGTTGTAGGTCTTGCTGAAGGCGGTGTGCGGGAAGTGTTCCCAGCTCAGCAGGTTCTCTTCGCCCGGCGCTCCCTTGCGCTGGCCCTCGAAGATGCGCGCCGCCGCTACCGTGGTCAGGCTCATGCCGTCGCCGAGGAAGACGATGACGTTCTTCGCGCGCCCCTGCATGGCCCCGTTCGCCGCCGCCTTCGCCGCACCATTCCGATACCACCATTGCGGCGTTTCGCCCTGGGGGTGCGAGACGGCAGGCACATCCACGTGGAACGCGCTGGCGCGCGAGGACGCAGGAGCGCCCGGGCTGCTGGCGCACGCGGCCAGCGATGCGGCCAGCAGGGACATCAGGAACGGGTGCAGCCGGCGCATCGGGTTTCCTTGTACGGGCATGACGGTCTTCGTTGATGACGCGGTGACGGGCGTTGTCCTCATTCCGCCGGGTGCGGCCATGCGCATGGCACGCGTCGTCAGGACGGGCCGACGGGCAGGGCGCGCAATTATGCCTTCCGTGCAGTGTCCTGTTCATGACACCCGCCATTCCGTGAGCAGGGTCGCCGCTTGCAGGGGCTTGGGCTAAGGTGTCGCGTCCGCCTATGTGAGCCGTTCCGATGAAACTGGTCTCGGCCTGGTTGAAGATCCCGTTCTGGCAGCGCGTCGTCGCCGGCTTCGTGCTGGGCGCGCTGGCGGGTTGGCTGATGGGGCCGGCGGCAGGCGTCTGGCTCAAGCCGTTGGGCGATCTGTACGTCACGCTGATCAAGATGATCGCGGTGCCGCTGGTGTTCTTCGCGGTGATCAATGCCGTCTCCAGCCTGCACGGACAGAAGTCGGTCGCGGCGCTCGGCGGGCGCACGTTCCTCTGGTTCGCCACCACCGCCGCGTTGGCGGTGTGCGTGGGCCTGGCGGTGGGCTGGATCATGCAGCCTGGCAAGGGACTCACGGGCCTGATGATGGCGCCGGACTACCAGGTGCGCGAGGTGCCCACGCCGGTGCAGGTGCTGCTGGACATCGTGCCGGCCAACCCGTTCAAGGCGCTGACCGAGGGCAAGATCCTGCAGGTCATCTTCTTCGCGGGTCTGCTTGGCTTCGCCCTGGTGAAACTGGGCGAACGGAGCGCGGGCCTGCGCACGCTGGCCGGCGAGGCCAGCGACACCATGGTGCAGGTCACGCGTTTCGTGCTGGAGATGACGCCGATCGGCACCTTCGGCCTGATCGGCACGCTGGTCGGTACGTACGGTTTCGAGAAACTGCTGCCGCTGGGCAGCTACATCGGCGCACTGTATGTCGCGTGTGCGGTGCACATCGTGGTGGTGTACGGCAGCCTGCTGCTCGCGCACGGGCTGAATCCGTGGAAGTTCTTCCGCGGTGCCGCGCCGGGCATGCAGGTGGCGTTCGCCAGTTCGTCCAGTTTCGCCTCGATGCCGGTGGCGCTGCGCAGCGTCACCCACAATCTGGGCGTGGACAAGGACTACGCCGCGTTCGCCGTGCCGCTCGGCGCCAGCATCAAGATGGACGGCTGCGGGGCGATCTATCCGGCGCTGACGTCGATCTTCGTGGCGCAGTACTTCGGCCTGGACCTGTCGGTGAACCAGTACTTCGTCATCCTGCTGGCGTCGGTGCTGGGCAGTTTCGGGACCGCGGGTGTGCCCGGCACGGCGACGGTGATGGTCACGCTGGTGCTGAGCGCGGCGGGCCTGCCGTTGGAAGGCATCGGCCTGCTGGTCGCGATCGACCGCATCCTCGACATGATGCGCACGATGACCAACGTCACCGGCCAGATGCTGGTGCCGGTACTGGTGGCCAAGGAGACCGGCCTGCTGGATCGGCAGGTCTACGAGGCCGCCTCGACCAACGTGGGGCTGGACGAAGGCGAGCCGCGCGCTGGCTGATCGTAGGCCCGCGTTGTTGTGGGAGCGACGTCAGTCGCGAACGGACCGTCCGGAGCCTTCATCGCGACTGACGGCGCTCCCACGGGATGCGGCGTCGGAGGTCAGGTGACGGCGTCCTTGTCCCGCGACACCCACCAGGCGAACACCGCTGCGGTGACGAACATAAGCAGGCTGTAGACCGCCGCCGGCACCGAGATGGTGGGGTTCTGCAGCACGTTGAGCGCGATGAAGATCGCCAGCGTGCCGTTGTGGATGCCGATTTCCATCGCGATGGCGATGGCCTGCTTCTTGGGCAGCCGCAAGGCCAGCGGTGTCCCATAACCGGCGCCCATGCTGGCCAGGTTGAACAGCAGGCAGGCGAGGCCGACGATGGCGAAGTAGGTGGTCAGCGTCCTCCATTCCTGCGCGACCGCGGCCACGACCAGCAAGGCAAGCACCAGCACGGAGAGCAGGCGGATGGGCTTCTCGGTCTTTGCCGCGAAGCCGGGCGCCTTCGCGCGCAGCAGCATGCCGATGGCGACCGGCACCAGGATGATCGCGGCCACCTCGACCACCTTCTTCGTCGGCGGCGGCACGTACTGGCCGGCGCCGAGGAAGTACTCCAGCGACAGGTTCAGGATCACCGGCAGCGTCAGCAGGCACAGCAGGCTGTTGATCGCGGTGAGCGTGATGTTCAGGGCCACGTCGCCGCGGGCGAGGTGGCTGTAGATGTTGGCGGTGGCGCCGCCGGGCGAGGCGGCCAGCAGCATCAGGCCGACCGCCAGTTCGGCGGGCAGGCCGAAGCCGAGCGCCAGGCCAAACGCGACCCACGGCAGCACCAGCGTCTGCAGCGCCAGACCGATCAGCACGGCGCGCGGATAGCGGGCGACACGACGGAAATCCTCGAGCGTGAGCCCCAGCCCGAGGCCGAGCATGATGATGCCCAGGGCCAGCGGCAACAGCAGGTTGGTCAGCAGTGATGCCTGCATCGCGTACGACTCCCCTTCGTGCAACGGACAGGTGATGCGCGGCTATCGACGCGCCTCCGGAGGATGGCGGCAACCCGACATCCCGCGCAAGCTGCGGCGCATCGCGATGGCCGGACAGCATGAAGGCCGCACAAGGCGGCCTTCTGCATGGACTCACCGGCGCGGCGCGCGTTACATCGCGACGCGGCGACCGCTGAGGTAGCGGTTCGCCCAGTAGCCGGTGATCAGGCTGTCCACGCGCACGTCCTTGCCGCTGCTGGGCGAATGCAGGAAGCGGCCTTCGCCCACGTAGATGCCGACGTGGTTGATGCGCCCCTTCAGGCCGAAGAACACCAGGTCGCCCTGGCGCAGCTGGTCGCGGGCGGCGACCAGTTCGGCGTCCGCCTTGCTGGCCATGTCGCGGGAGACGCGCGGCAGCTCGATGCCCAGCGCGGTGCGGAAGACGTAGCCGACCAGTCCGCTGCAGTCGAAGCCGCTGTCGGGCGAGGTGCCGCCCCAGCGGTACGGCGTGCCCATCAGGGCCAGCGCGCGCTGCAGCACCATGTTGACCTTGCCGCCCTGCTGTTCCTGGGCGACGACGCCTTCCTTGCTCAGATCGTAGGCGGCCAGCAGCTTGCTGATGTCGCCGGCCACCATGGCCGAGCGGTCGACCAGCGGCAGCGTGTCGCTGGCGGCCAGGCGCGGCAGGAGGGCGGAGAGCGTGGCGGTGGCGGCTTCGGCCGCCTTTTCCTTGACGCTGGTGATGACCGGCTTGGCGGCGGCCGCCGGGGCAGGCGTCACGACGTCCGGGGAGGCCGGAGTTGACGCGGCGTCGACGTCGGCGGGAGCACTCTGTGCCTGCGCTACGGACGCGACGGCACACAGGCCGAGGCTCAGGAGAAGAAGGGAAACCCTCCGCGACAGGCGGTGGGTGGCGGCAGGCTGGCCTGTGGGCAGGTCGTCGTCGGTCGTCACGCGCAGGTAGGGTTTAACAAGTCAGCGGCGATAATGCCGGCTGATCGGCCCGATTTGGTTCAGAAATCGTTATTTATTTGTTAAGCGTGAACGTTGCGCGTCACAGACTTGACCGAATCCTAACGAAGTACGCGTTTGGCGCCGCTGTAGTGGTCCCGCCAGTAGGGCCCGTCCAGATGGTCGAGCCGAACTGTCCCGCCGGTGCTGGGGGCGTGCACGAAGCGGCCTTCCCCGACGTAGATGCCGACGTGAGTGACATTGCCCCGGCTGCCGAAGAACACCAGGTCGGCCGGCGCCAGTCGGCGCGGCTCGATCTTCGGCCCCTGCACCTGCGCCAGTTCGCGCGAGGTCCGCGGCAGGCGCAGGTCCAGCATGTCCCGGTACACGTAGGTCACCAGCCCGCTGCAGTCGAAGCCGGATTCCGGCGTGTTGCCGCCGTAGCGGTAGGGCGTGCCGACCAGGCCGATCGCGCGCATCAGCACCGACGTGGCAGCAGCCGGATCGTCGGCCTGCACTGCCGGCCAGTCGCGCTGCGCCGGGGGCGGCGAGGCCTTGCGCGCCTGCGGCTTGGAGCCGCCACAGCCGGCGAGCACCAGCAGGCAGGTACCGAGCACGAGGGGGGCCAACGACCGAAGTGGCGCGGGCGTGGGCAAGCCGGGATAATGTCGGGCCTTCATCGCGGCGCATCTTCGCCGCATTCCCTTGCGGCCGACAAGCCGCCCCCGTCCTGCCGGCCGGCAGGCCCCGTCCAGAGTCCCGCATGAAAATCGCAAAAGACAGCGTCGTCCGTTTCCACTACACCGTGTCCGAAGCCGGCCAGGAGCCGATCGAAAGCTCGAAGGACCGCGAGCCGCTGGCGATCCTGATCGGCCACGGCAACATCATCCCGGGCCTGGAGAACGCCATGCAGGACCGCGAGGCGGGCGAGAGCTTCGGGGTCGACGTCGCCGCAGCCGATGCCTACGGCGAGCGCCGTGACGGCCTGACCCAGCGCGTGCCGAAGAAGCATTTCGGCAACCAGCGCCTGGTGCCGGGGCAGCAGGTGGTGCTGCAGACCAACTTCGGCCCGCGCGCGGTCACCATCCAGAAGATCGGCATGAGCGTGGTCGACGTGGACCTCAACCATCCGATGGCCGGCAAGGACCTGCACTTCGACGTGGAGATCGTTGAAGTGCGCGAAGCCAGCGCCGAGGAGATCGAGCACGGCCATGTGCACGGCGACGGTGGCCACCATCACTGAGTCGCGCGGCATCGCGTGATCCGACGGCCCGCGCGAGCGGGCCGTTCTTTTTTGCAGGCGGGATCCGCGGCCGCGCATGGTCTAATCGCGGACCACATCAGGGGAAGCGAATGACGGCGACGAACACGGAGAACCTGGCCCCCATCGCGGCGGCCGAGCGCATCGGGGCAATGGACGTGCTGCGCGGCGTCGCGCTGCTGGGCATCCTGCTGATGAACCTGGAAGGCTTCGTGGGGCCGGTGATGGCCGCGGGGACCGGGCTGGATCCCGCACTGACCGGCGTGGACCGCACCGTGGACCTGCTGGTCTACGTGCTGGTGCAGGGCAAGTTCTACACCCTGTTCTCGCTGCTGTTCGGCATGGGGTTCGCGGTGATGTCGCAGCGGGCGGAGCAGGCGGGCCGGCCGTTCGCCGGCGTGTACTGGCGGCGCGGCCTGGTGCTGCTGGCCTTCGGCGTGGTCCATGCGCTCTTCATCTGGGCCGGCGATGTGCTGATGATGTACGCGCTGTGCTCGTTCCTGCTGCTGGCGTTCCGGCCGCTGCCGACCCGCTGGTTCGTGCCGCTGGCCCTGCTCGCGTACGCCATGCCGATCGGCTTCATGCTGTTGATGGGCGGCATGGGGTCGCTGCTGGCCGGCACCGAAGGCTGGGACAAGGCCATGGGGCAGATCGGCGTGCAGATGCAGGCGCTGATCGAGAGCGAGCGGACCGCCTACGGCAGCGGCACCTACGCCGAGGTCACTTGGCAGCGGTTGAAGAGCACCGGCATGGCGCTCAGCAACATCACCATGTTCGGCTTCATCGTGTTCGGCATGTTCCTGCTCGGCGCCTGGTTCGTGCGCAGCGGGGCGATCACGCGGCCGCGGGAGTTTCCGCGCTTGTATGCCTGGCTGCGCTGGGGCGCGCTTCCGCTCGGCCTGCTGGCGATGCTGGGCTCGGTGGCGCTGGTGCCGACCATGGATTTCGCCACCTTCAACCTGCGCGTGTCCGCGGCGTTCACCCTGCAGATGCTGGCCAACCTGCTGATGTGCCTGGGCTACGTGGCGTGGGTGATGCGTGCGTTGGCGTCTCCGGTCTGGCAGCGGCCGCTGGGCTGGCTGGCACCGGCGGGCCGCATGGCGCTGACCAACTACCTGATGCAGTCGCTGGTCTGCACATGGATTTTCTACGGTTACGGGCTGGGCTATTTCGAGCAGCTGCCGCGTGCCTGGCAGCCGCTGTTCGCGCTGGTGCTGTTCGGCACGCAGGCGCTGCTGAGCCGTCTCTGGCTGTCGCGGTTCCGTTTCGGCCCGATGGAATGGCTGTGGCGGTCGGCGACCTATCTGAAACCGCAGCCGCTGCGGCTTCGGACGGAGTAATTCCGACTAGACTGCCGCGGTGAATTCCCCCCACGACGACGTCCTCATCCTCGGCGCCGGCGCCATCGGACTGGCGACCGCGCTGTCGTTGCTGGAGGCCGGCCGTGGCGTGCGCGTGATCGATGCGGTGGCGGCCGGCGGCGGCGCCTCGCACGGCAACTGCGGCACCATCACGCCCAGCCACGCGCCGCCGCTGGCGGCGCCCGGTGTGGTCGCGCAGGCGCTGCGCTGGATGTTCACCCCGGACGCACCGCTCTACCTCAAGCCGCGCATCGATCCCGCCCTGTGGCACTGGCTGCTGCGGTTCGCCGCACGCTGCAATGCGCGCGACTGGCGGCAGAGCACGCAGGCGCGCGCGGCGTTGCTCAACGACGCGCGGTCACGGCTTGCCGACTGGGTGGAGCGTTATCGCCTGGCGTGCGAGTTCGAGGAGGAAGGCCTCGACTACGTGTTCCGCGATCCACGCAGGTTCCGGCAGTACGTGGACGAAGCGGCGGTACTGCGCGAGTTCGGCATCGCCACGCAGGTCTTCGATGGCGCCGCGTACGAGCGCGAGGAGCCGGCCATGCTGCCCGGCGTCGCCGGCGCGATCCGCTTCCCCGGTGACGCGCGCCTGCGGCCAGACCGCTACGTGGCGGAACTGGCCCGCGCCGTGCGCGAGCGCGGCGGCATTATCGAGCAGCATTGCCGCGTGGACCGGCTGGAACCCACCGACCGCGGCGTGCGGCTCACGACAGGGCAGGGCAGGCGCGACGGGCGCGAGGCGGTCATCGCGATGGGCGCGTGGACGCCCGTGTTCGCCCGCACGCTGGGCGTGAAAGCGCCTATCCAGCCGGGCAAGGGCTATTCGATCACCTATTCGCGCCCGGCCCGCGTGCCGCGCCATCCGATGGTGCTGAAGGATCGCGCCGTGTGCGTGACGGTGTGGGACAGCGGCTTCCGGCTGGGCAGCACCATGGAGTTCTCCGGCCACGACGACACGCTCAACGAGATACGGCTGGCGGCGCTCGAGCGCGGCGCGCGCGAATTCCTGCGCCACCCCGTCGGAGCCGAGGTGCGGGAGCGCTGGTGCGGCTGGCGGCCGATGACCTGGGACGACCTGCCGCTGCTCGGACGTGCGCCGCGCCACGACCATGTCTGGCTGGCGGCCGGCCACGGCATGCTCGGCATCAGCATGAGCGCCGCGACCGGCCAGTTGATGGCCGACCTGATGACGGGCCGCACGCCTGCCTTCGATCCTTTCCCGTACCGACCGGAGCGATTCGCATGAAACCGCAGGCTTTCGACCTGATCGTCATCGGGGGTGGTTCGGGGGGGCTGGCCGGCGCCTTCCGCGCGGCTTCGTACGGGGCCAGGGTCGCGCTGCTGGAACCGAAGGAACTGGGCGGCACCTGCGTCAACGTCGGCTGCGTGCCGAAGAAGGCGATGTGGCTGGCGGCAGAGCTGTCGCAGCGGATCGCGATGGGGTCGACGCTCGGCTTCGACACCCCGCCGCCGACGCTGGACTGGAAGGAATTCATCGTGCATCGCCAGCGCTACATCGCCGGCATCCACGCCAGCTACATGAAGCGGCTGGACGAGAGCGGCGTGGTGCTGATGCCGTGCCGGGGCCGACTGCGGGATGCGAACACCGTGGTCAACGCCGACGGCGTTGCGCTGCAGGCCGGACATTTGTTGATCGCAACGGGCGGCCACCCGGTGCGGCCGGATATCCCGGGCGCCGGGCTGGGCAAGGTCTCCGACGATTTCTTCAGCCTGTGTGCGGCACCGCCGCGCGTGGCGATCATCGGCGGCGGCTACGTGGCGGTGGAACTGGCCGGCGTGCTGCAGGCGCTGGGCAGCCAGGTGGAGGTGTTCGTGCGCGGGCCGCGCCTGCTGGATGGGTTCGACACGCAGATCACCGACGAACTGGCTGCGGACATGCGCCAGCACGGCGTGCGCCTGCACTTTGGACACGCGGTGGCGGCGCTGGAATCCGCGCCCGACAAGGGCGTGGTGTTGCTGGCCGAGGACGGCATGCGGACGGACCGGTTCGACGAGGTGATCTTCGCGACCGGTCGCCGCGCATCGACACGCGACATGGGCCTGGAGGCGGCCGGCGTTGCCCTCGACGCGAAGGGCTTCGTGCAGGTGGACGCGCGGCAGGACACGAACATCACCGGTATCCATGCGGTGGGCGACGTCACCGGCCAGGCGGCGTTGACGCCGGTGGCCATCGCGGCGGCACGACGGCTGATGGACCGGCTGTTCGGCGGACAGCCGGAGGCACGCTTCGACTACGCCGGGATTCCGACCGTCGTGTTCTCGCATCCGCCCGTGGGCACGGTGGGATTGAGCGAAGCCGACGCGCGCGCGCGATACGGCGATGCGGTGCATGTGCTGACCACGCGTTTCCGGCCCATGCTGCACGCATTGGCCGATTCGCCGCAGCGCAGCCTGTTCAAGCTGGTCTGCGTGGGCGAGGACAGGCGCGTGGTCGGCCTGCATCTGCTGGGCGAGGGCGCGGACGAGATGCTGCAGGGCTTCGCGGTGGCGTTGAAGAAGGGCATCACCCTGGCCGACCTGCACGACACCGTCGCCCTCCATCCGACCAGCGCCGAGGAAGTGGTGCTGATGCGCTGAGCCAGGCCTGCGGGAGGCGGCGATACAATGGCCGCATGGACACCTACACCCTGCATCGCGGTACCGCGCCGCTGCTGGTCAGCCTGCCGCACAACGGCACCGCGCTGCCCGACGATATCGCCGCACGCCTGACGCCGGAAGCGCGCCGCGTGCCGGACACCGACTGGCATGTGGCCGAGCTCTACGCGTTCGCGCGCGACTTGGGCGCATCCATCCTGGTGCCGGCGTTTTCGCGCTATGTCGTCGACCTCAACCGTCCGGACGACGATGTGTCCCTCTATCCGGGACAGAACACCACCGGCCTGTGCCCGATCGTGCGCTTCAGCGGCGATCCGCTGTACCTGCCGGATCAGCAGCCCACGGCGGAGGAGATCGCTGTGCGGGTCGACACCTACTGGCGACCCTATCACCAGGCGCTGCAGCAGGAGCTCGCGCGCCTCCGCGACGCGCATGGCCGCGTCGTGCTGTGGGAGGGGCATTCGATCCGCAGCGTGGTGCCCTTCCTGTTCGAAGGTCGCCTTCCGGATTTCAACCTGGGCACCGCCGGCGGCGCGAGTTGTTCGCCTGCGCTGCAACAGGCGCTGGAAGCGGAGCTGGCCTCGCAGCAGGCGTACAGCTTCATCGTCAACGGACGTTTCCGCGGCGGCTACATCACCCGTCACTACGCCGACGTCGCCAACGGCATCCAGACGGTGCAGTTGGAACTCGCGCAGCTCACCTACATGGACGAAGACACCTTCGCCTATCTGCCCGAGCGTGCGGCGCGCACGCAGGGGCTGATCCGCCGCCTGCTGGAACGCACGCTGGCGTGAGGCACGCGCCATGACACAGCCGAAGGCGGAAGACGAACTGGCGCAACCGCTCGACGTGGCGCCGGCCGAAGCGCTGGAAGCGCCGCATCCACGGCCGGCCCTGCATGCGGTCAGTCGCTCCGGCCTGGTGCTCGCGGCGCTCGGCGCCATCGCCTTCTCGGGCAAGGCCATCATCGTCAAGCTGGGGTATCGCTACGGCGCGGATGCGGTGACGCTGCTGGCCCTGCGCATGCTGGTGGCGTTTCCGTTCTTCCTGCTGATGGGCGCCTGGGCCGCGCGTCGCAGTGCGCCGCTGTCGCACGCCGACCGCATGAGGATCGTTGTGCTGGGCGTCCTCGGCTACTACCTGGCCAGCTTCCTCGACTTCGCCGGTCTGGCCTACATCACCGCCACACTGGAGCGGCTGATCCTCTATCTCACCCCGACCCTGGTGGCGCTGATCGGCTGGTTCGCACTGGGCAAACGGATCTCGCGACGCCAGGCGCTTGCGTTGGTGGTCAGCTATGCGGGCGTGGCGCTGGCATTCGGACACGACCTGCATGTGGGCGGTTCCAACATCCTGCTCGGCGGACTGCTCGTGTTCGGCAGCGCACTGGCCTACGCGCTGTACCTGGTCGGCAGTGGCGAACTGGTGGCGCGGGTCGGTGCCGTGCGACTGACTGCGTACGCCAGCAGCGTGGCCAGCGTGCTGTGCCTGCTGCAGTTCGTGGTGCTGCGGCCGATGCAGGCGCTGGTGCTGCCGTGGGAGGTCTACGCGCTGTCGCTGCTCAATGGCACGCTATGCACCGTGCTGCCGGTGCTGGCGGTGATGATGGCCGTGGCGCGGATCGGTTCCGCGCTGGCGGCGCAGGTCGGCATGATCGGCCCGGTGTCGACCATCGTGCTGAGCCTGCTGCTGCTCGGCGAACCGATGGGGCCGTGGCAGGTGGCGGGCACGGTGCTGGTGATGGCGGGTGTGTTCGCGGTGTCGCGGCAGAAGACCGTCGCGCGCTGATCCGGTGTCAGTCCGGCACGCTCGCCTGCGCCAGCCATTGCACCACGTGGGCCAGCGCTTCGCCGTGCGTATCGCCGGCGAGCCTGCACTCCTGGTAACGCTGCTGTTGACGATGCGCGCTGGTGCCGCGGTCGAGGATGCGCCACGCGTGGTCGATCTGCGGGGCGCAGTCGAGCGCCGCCACGTCGGGCGCGATGAGTTCGAGCGTGCTTTCCAGCATCTCTCGCACGCAGACGAGATCGCCACTGCCGATGTCGATCAGGCCGGCGTCGAAGCCGTGGCGCTGCGCCCGCCACAGGTTCTCCTCGATCACCGCCTGTCCCGCCGCGTCCAGCGCGGCATGCAGGCCCGGCGTGCGTTCCAGGTACCGCACCAGGCACCGGAACAGCTGCGCGATTGCCAGCGCATCGCGTGGATCCGTGCAGGCATCGGTCACGCGCAGTTCCAGGGTCGGGAACGCGAGGGAAGGGCGCAACGCCCACCATAGGAAGCTGGCGTCGCGGATGGCGCGCGCGCCGATCATGCGGCGCACGTAGTCGTCGTAATCGGCCTGGCTGCGGAACAGTGGCGGAAGTCCGGTGCGGGGGATCTCCTGGTAGGCCGTCTGCCGGTAGCCCATCAGGCCGGTGGCATGCCCCATCCAGAACGGCGACGAGGTGCTGAGGGCGAGCAGCAACGGCAGGAACGGCTGCATCCTTGCCATCAGCGGCACGCGCTGCGCCGGATCCGCCGGCTGCACATGCACATGCAGGCCGCACAGCAGGTTGCGGTGCCCGAGCATCTGCAGTTCGTCCATCACGTGGTCGTAGTGCGGTTTGTCGGTGCTGCGCTGGCCCCGCCATTGCGCGGCCGGATGCGTGCCCGACGACAGGATGTCCAGCCCGTGCGCGCGGGCGATGCGTCCGGTCGTGCGACGCAGCACAAGCAGGTCGTCCTCGGCCGCACGCGGGTCGGCGTGCACCGCCGTCTGCACTTCCACCTGCGTCTGCAGCATCTCGCTGCCGAAGCGTTCGCCCAGTTCCCCCCGGCACGCCTCGAAGAAGCGGCGCGGCATGTGCCGCAGGCGCCGGCCATTGCGCCGCACGAGGAAATATTCCTCCTCCAGCCCGAAGGTGTAGCGGTGCGTGTCGCGCTCGGCGGCCATGCCCGCGTTATCGCACCGTCGCGGTGAACACGGTGTTCAAGCGGCGCGGATCGATGGCGGCGAGCGAAAGCGCCAGCGCAATCTGCTGCATCCCGGCGGATGGCGGGATCCGGTCGGCGATCGGGCGAAGATCCTCCTCGCGCGCCCGTCCGCGAACGCCTGCGATCAGGCGTCCGGCGAAGCCAGATCGCCCTTCGTCTCCAGCCGCGTCGCGAAGAACATCCGACGGACACGGCAACGAGGCCGTCGCAACGGCCCCATCCAGCGAATCGCCGCGGTCAGACCTCTAGGGAAGCCAGATCGCCCTTGGTCTCCAGCCACGACTTGCGATCCGACGCCCGCTTCTTAGCCAGCAGCATGTCCATCAGGCCGCGCGTCTCCGGTTCGTCGTCCACGGTCAGCTGCACCAGGCGGCGCGTATCCGGGTGGATGGTGGACTCGCGCAGCTGGGACGGATTCATTTCGCCCAGGCCCTTGAAGCGGGTGACGTTGACCTGGCCGCGGATCTTCTCGCGCTCGATCTTCTCCAGCAGCAGGCGCTTCTCTTCCTCGTCCAGCGCGTAGAACACCTGCTTGCCCACGTCCACGCGGAACAAGGGCGGCATCGCCACGAAGACATGGCCCGCGCCCACGAGCGCCGGGAAGTGGCGCAGGAACAGCGCCGTCAGCAGCGTGGCGATGTGCAGGCCGTCGGAGTCGGCGTCGGCCAGGATCACCACCTTGCCGTAGCGCAGGCCGCCGATATCGTCCTTGCCGGGGTCGCAGCCGATGGCCACCGCCAGGTCGTGCACTTCCTGCGAGGCCAGCACGCTGCCGGACGCGACTTCCCACGTGTTGAGGATCTTGCCGCGCAGCGGCAGGATGGCCTGGAAATCCTTGTCGCGCGCCTGCTTGGCCGAACCGCCTGCCGAGTCGCCTTCCACCAGGAACAGTTCGGTGCGCGACAGGTCCTGGCTGATGCAGTCGGCCAGCTTGCCGGGCAGGGCGGGGCCCTGGGTGACCTTCTTGCGGACCACCTGCTTTTCGGTCTTCAGGCGCGCGCTGGCACGCTCGATGGCGATCTGCGCAATCTTCTCGCCCAGATCCACGTGCTGGTTGAGCCACAGGCTGAAGGCGTCGTGCGCCGCGCCTTCGATGAAGCCGGCCGCCTGTCGGGACGACAGCCGTTCCTTGGTCTGGCCGCTGAACTGCGGATCGGTCATCTTCAGCGACAGTACGAAGGTCACGCGGTCCCACACGTCTTCCGGCGCCAGCTTCACGCCGCGCGGCAACAGGTTGCGGAAATCGCAGAACTCGCGCAGCGCATCGGTCAGGCCGCTGCGCAGCCCGTTGACGTGCGTGCCGTGCTGGGCGGTGGGGATCAGGTTGACGTAGCTCTCCTGCACCAGTTCGCCTTCGGGCACCCAGGCCACAGCCCAGTCGACGACTTCGCTGTCCTTCTTCAGCTGGCCGACGAACAGCTCCGGCGGCAGCAGTTCGCGACCGGCCATTTCGCCGCGCAGGTAGTCGCGCAGGCCGTCCTCGTAATGCCAGCTGTCGCGCTCGCCCGTGGCCTCGTCGAACAGGGTGACGTTCAGGCCCGGGCAGAGCACGGCCTTGGCGCGCAGCAGATGCCGGAGTGCGCGCACGTTGAACTTCGGCGTATCGAAATACTTCGGGTCGGCCCAGAAGCGCACGCGGGTGCCGGTATTCTTCTTGCCGACGCTGCCGACCACTTCCAGCGGTGTGGCGCGGTCGCCGTTGCGGAAGGTGATGCGGTGTTCGCTGCCCTCGCGCTTGATGTGCACTTCCACCAGCGTGGACAGCGCATTGACCACGCTCACGCCCACGCCGTGCAAGCCACCGGAGAAGGTGTAGTTCTTGTTGCTGAACTTGCCGCCCGCGTGCAGGCGGGTGAGGATCAGTTCCACGCCGGGGATCTTCTCTTCCGGGTGGATGTCCACCGGCATGCCGCGGCCGTCGTCGCTGACTTCGCAGCTGCCGTCCTTGTACAGGGTGACCTCGATGCTGCCGGCGTGGCCGGCCAGGGCCTCGTCCACCGCGTTGTCGATGACTTCCTGCGCAAGGTGGTTGGGGCGCGCGGTGTCGGTGTACATGCCGGGACGGCGCTTGACCGGGTCAAGGCCGGAGAGGACTTCGATGTCGGCGGCGTTGTAGCGGCTGCTCATGGATGCTCGGTTTCTCGGTGCGACGGGCGGCGGCGGGGCGCCGCAGTGAACAGGAACGGGTGGACAGTCCACCGCAGGGGTGTCGCAGGGCGCGCGACGCGCTGCGTTCCCCGCCGGGACGGGCCCGGATCGGGCGGCAGTGTGCGGCCAGCCGGGCTTTTTTGCCATGTTCAGTCGAGGGCGGGGCGGCCGGCGCTAGGCTTGCGGCGTGGACAGGGATGCCCTTGGAACGCCGTCCGGCGCCCCCAGATTCCCGTCACCCATGAGGAGTACCGCCATGAAGTCCCGCAACCTGTTGCTGCTCTCCGCCGCCGTCGCCGGCGCGCTGTTCGCGGTGCAGGCGTTCGCGCAGTCGCGCACCGCCGATGACGCCGGCAAGCCCAAGCAGGACCAGTCGCAGACCAGCGATCCTTCCGATCCCGAAGCCAAGGCCCGTCGCCGTGCCGCCAACGAGGCCGCCGCCAAGCAGCGAAAGGCCGCCGAGGGCCAGCAGAAGAAGGCCGGCGAAGAGGAAGAAGAGCGCAAGCCCTGATCCGTGCCGGTCGCCTGGAAGCCTTGCGGTGCAGGGGTTTCCGGTGATCGGAGTGCTGCCAGACGCCCCGCTTCGGCGGGGCGTCGCGCTTCCGGGAAACGCGGGTTGCCTGTAGACTATGGCTTTCCGGAGCCCCGCCCATGACTCCCCTGATTTTCGTTACCGGCGGCGTTGTGTCCTCGCTAGGCAAGGGCATCGCCGCCGCTTCGCTTGCGTCCATTCTCGAAGCACGTGGCCTGAAGGTCACGATGATGAAGCTGGACCCGTACATCAACGTCGACCCGGGCACCATGAGCCCGTTCCAGCACGGTGAGGTGTACGTCACCGACGACGGCGCCGAGACCGACCTGGACCTGGGCCACTACGAGCGCTTCGTGCGCACGCGCCTGAGCCGCAAGAACTCGGTCACCACCGGCCGGATCTACGAGAACGTGATCCGCAAGGAGCGTCGCGGCGACTACCTGGGCGCCACCGTGCAGGTGATCCCGCACATCACCGACGAGATCCGCCGCTGCATCGACGAGGCCACCGCAGGCTTCGACGTGGCGCTGGTGGAGATCGGCGGTACCGTCGGCGACATCGAATCGCTGCCGTTCCTGGAGGCGATCCGCCAGATCCGCACCGAGCGCGGCCCCGAGAAGGCGCTGTTCATGCACCTGACGCTGGTGCCGTACGTCGCTGCCGCGGGCGAGCTGAAGACCAAGCCGACGCAGCATTCGGTGAAGGAACTGCGCTCGATCGGCATCCAGCCCGACGTGCTGCTGTGCCGCTCCGAGCAGCCCATCCCGGATTCCGAGCGCCGCAAGATCTCGCTGTTCACCAACGTCCCCGAGCGCGCGGTCATCAGCGTGCCGGACGTGGACGTGCTGTACCGCATCCCGATGGGCCTGCACGGCCAGGGCCTGGACGAGATCGTGCTGCGCCAGTTCCGCATCGAGAACGCGCAGGCGGCCGATCTGTCCGAGTGGGAAGCGGCGGTCGACGCCACGCTCAACCCGCTGGACGAAGTGACCATCGCCGTCGTGGGCAAGTACGTCGACCACCAGGACGCCTACAAGTCCGTCGGCGAAGCGCTCAAGCACGGCGGCCTGCGCCAGCGCACGCGCGTCAACCTCAAGTGGATCGAGGCGCAGGACCTGGAAGGCACCGACATGGCGCTGCTGCAGGGCGTGGACGGCGTGCTGGTGCCGGGCGGCTTCGGCGATCGCGGCTTCGAGGGCAAGGTGCTGACCTCGCGCTTCGCCCGCGAGCAGAAGCTGCCGTACTTCGGCATCTGCTATGGCATGCAGGCGGCGGTCGTCGATTACGCGCGCCATGTCGCCGGCCTGGAGAACGCCAACAGTACCGAGAACGACAAGCAGTCGCCGCATCCGGTGATCGGCCTGATCACCGAATGGCGTACCGCTACCGGTGATGTGGAGAAGCGCGACGAGCGTTCCGACCTGGGCGGCACCATGCGCCTGGGCCTGCAGGAGCAGCGCCTCAAGCCGGGCACGCTGGCGCGCGATCTTTACGGCAAGGACGTGGTGGCGGAACGTCATCGCCATCGGTACGAGTTCAACAACCGCTATCGCACGCAACTGGAAGACGCCGGTCTGGTCATTTCGGCCAAGTCGATGGACGACCTGCTGGTGGAGATGGTGGAGCTGCCACGCGCCGTGCATCCGTGGTTCCTGGCGTGCCAGGCGCATCCGGAGTTCCTGTCCACGCCGCGCGACGGCCATCCGCTGTTCGTCGGCTTCATCCGCGCCGCGCGCGAGAAGAAGGCGGGCGGCAAGCTGCTGAAGGAAGCGCGCGCTTGAGTAGTGTTTCCTTCTCCCTGTGGGAGAAGGTGCCCCGAAGGGGCAGATGAGGGTCCGGCGGAATCCAGTATGTTCCCGCCATCCGTATTCCGCCGTACCCTCACCCCAACCCCTCTCCCGGTGGGAGAGGGGCTCTGACCAAAGGTGAAGCAATGAAGCTTTGTGGATTCGACGTCGGCCTTGACCGGCCCCTGTTCCTGATTGCCGGCCCGTGCGTGATCGAATCGATGCAGTTGCAGATCGATGTCGCCGGCCGCCTGAAGGAAATCACCGGCAAGCTGGGGATGAATTTCATCTTCAAGTCGAGCTTCGACAAGGCCAACCGCACCTCCGGCACCAGCTTCCGCGGCCCCGGCATGGAAGAGGGTCTGAAGGTGCTGGACGCGGTGAAGAAGCAGGTGGGCGTGCCCGTGCTGACCGACGTCCACGAATACACGCCGATGGACGAGGTCGCGGCCGTCGTGGACGTGCTGCAGACGCCGGCGTTCCTCGTGCGCCAGACCGACTTCATCAGGAAGGTCTGCGCCGCCGGCAAGCCGGTCAACATCAAGAAGGGCCAGTTCCTATCGCCGTGGGACATGAAGCCGGTGGTCGAGAAGGCCAAGTCCACCGGCAACCAGGACATCATGGTCTGCGAGCGCGGTGCCTCGTTCGGCTACAACAACCTGGTCAGCGACATGCGCTCGCTGAGCGTGATGCGCGATACCGGGTGCCCGGTGGTATTCGATGCGACCCATTCGGTGCAGTTGCCGGGCGGGCAGGGCACCAGTTCCGGCGGCCAGCGCGAGTTCGTGCCGGTGCTGGCGCGTGCGGCGGTCGCGGTGGGTGTGTCAGGCCTGTTCGCCGAGACGCATCCTGATCCTGCCAAGGCGTTGTCCGATGGCCCGAACGCGTGGCCGCTGGACAAGATGGAAGCGCTGCTGGAAACGCTGCTGGCGCTGGACGGCATCACCAAGAAGAACGGTTTCCTCGAATCCACTCTCTGAGCTGAGCACACGACACGATGACCCAGATCGCCAAGATCCACGCCCGCGAAATCCTCGATTCCCGCGGCAATCCCACCCTCGAAGCCGAGGTCACGCTGGAAGACGGTTCCTTCGGTCGCGCGATGGTGCCGTCCGGCGCCTCGACCGGCACCAAGGAAGCCGTGGAGCTGCGCGACGGCGACAAGACCCGTTACCTGGGCAAGGGCGTGCGCAAGGCGGTGGAGAACGTCAACGGCCCCATCGCGAACGCGCTGCACGCATTCGATGCCACCGACCAGGAAGGCCTGGACCGCCGCCTGATCGACCTGGACGGCACCGAGAACAAGGGGCGTCTGGGCGCCAATGCGCTGCTCGGTGTGTCGATGGCCAACGCGCATGCGGTGGCCGCGTCGAAGAAGATCCCGCTGTGGCAGCACCTAGCCACCGGCGATGTCACCCTGCCGGTGCCGATGATGAACATCATCAACGGCGGCGCGCACGCCGACAACAACGTGGATTTCCAGGAGTTCATGGTGCTGCCGGTCGGCTTCGACTCGTTCGCCGAGTCGCTGCGCGCCGGTACCGAGATCTTCCACTCGCTGAAGTCGGTGCTGAAGGGCCACGGCCTGAGCACGGCGGTGGGCGACGAGGGCGGTTTCGCCCCGGACTTCCGCAGCAACGTCGAGGCGCTGGACACCATCCTGGAAGCGATCGGCAAGGCCGGCTACACCGCCGGCGAGGACGTGCTGCTGGGCCTGGACGTGGCCTCCAGCGAGTTCTTCGACAACGGCAAGTACCACCTGGTCGGCGAGAACAAGCGCCTGACCAGCGAGCAGTTCGTCGACTTCCTGGCCGACTGGGCCGCGCAGTACCCGATCATCACCATCGAGGACGGTCTGGCCGAGGACGACTGGGCCGGCTGGAAGCTGCTGACCGACCGGATCGGCAAGAAGGTGCAGCTGGTCGGCGACGACCTGTTCGTCACCAATCCGAAGATCTTCAAGGAAGGCATCGAGTCCGGCACCGCCAACGCGATCCTGATCAAGGTCAACCAGATCGGCACGCTGACCGAGACGCTGGAAGCCATCGCCATGGCCCACCACGCGAACTACGCGGCGGTCGTCTCGCACCGCTCGGGCGAGACGGAAGACACCACCATCGCCGATATCGCGGTCGCGACCACCGCCACGCAGATCAAGACCGGCTCGCTGTGCCGCAGCGACCGCGTGGCCAAGTACAACCAGCTGCTGCGCATCGAAGAGGCGCTGGGCGGCAAGGCGCGCTATGCCGGCCGCAACGCCTTCGTGTCGCTGAAGAAGTAATCCATGCGCAAGGCGCCCTGGCTCCTGCTGGTGCTCGTGCTGCTGCTGGGATGGCTGCAGTACAAGTTCTGGTTCGGCGTCGGCAGTTCGGGCCAGGTCGTCGCGCTGGAACAGCAGGTCGCGGCGCAGAAGCGCGAGAACGCGGGCCTGCAGGAGCGCAACGACGCCCTCGCCGCCGAAGTCGAGGACCTCAAGTCCGGCGAGTCGGCGGTGGAGGAGCGCGCGCGCAGCGAGCTGGGCATGATCAAGCCCGGCGAGAAGTTCTACCGCGTGGTCGAATCCGTTGCGCCCGTGCCGCCGCCGGAGGGTGGCACCGACGGAAGCGGCGATAACGTCGTGGATCGCGTTCCCTGATGGCCCGTTTGTGGGCCGTCGTGCCGGCGGCGGGACGCGGCACGCGCTTCGGCGGCGAGCTTCCCAAGCAGTATCTCGTTGTCGATGGCGCGCCGCTGATCGCGCACACGCTGGCCGCACTGTTCGCGCACGAGGCGGTGGAAGGCGCGGTGGTACCCGTGTCGGAGCACGATGCGGACTGGCCGCGCTGGACCGAATTCGCCGGCAAGCCCGTGCGCGCCTGCGTTGGCGGCGCGAGCCGCGCCGCGTCGGTGCTGGCGGGCCTGCACGCGTTGCCCGACGACGTGCGCGCGGACGACTTCGTGCTGGTACACGATGCGGCGCGTCCCAACCTGTCGCTGTCCGACCTGTCGCAACTGCTGGAACGCGGCCGCAGCGACCCGGTCGGCGCGATCCTGGCCGCACCGGTACGCGACACGTTGAAGAGGGCCGGCGACGACGGCGGCATCGATGCCACCGAATCGCGCGAGCGGCTGTGGCGCGCCTTCACTCCGCAGCTGTTCCGACGGCTGCAGTTGACCCGCGCGCTGGAGGCCGCCCTGGCCGACGGCATCGAGGTCACCGACGAAGCGATGGCGATGGAGCGCCAGGGGCTGCGTCCGCTGCTGGTCGAGGGCGCGGAAAGCAACTTCAAGATCACCACGCCGGCGGATCTGGCGCGGTTCGAGTTCGAACTGTCGCGCCGGTTGCGCAGCTAGTCGCATGATAGACGTTGCCAGGCACGCGCCGGCGCGGGTCATCCGGTGTTTCAGGTGGGCGCTGCTGGCGCCCCCCGATCAGTACCTGGTGCGCCGATCCCTGCTCAATTTCGTGTTGTCCGTCTCGGTGTCGCTCGCAATGGTGGCGGTCGCGGTGGGAATCGGTCGACTGGCCGGTGTATTCGAACATCCGCCTGGAACGAGTGGAGCCGAGGCCTCGCTTCATTTCTTCGTGGGTGCGGTGCTGGTTGCTCCTGTGATCGAGACTTGGCTATTGAGCCTGACGCTCTGGCTTCTAGTCCGCTTTGAATGGTCGATCCTCACGACGGCTTCGTTGGCAGGCCTGGTGTGGGGCGGATTCCATGCGCTCGTCGCGCCATTCTGGTTCTTCGGTACCTTCTTCGGATTCTTCGTCTACAGTTGCTGTTATCTGGTCTGGCGACCGCGGTCCTACCGCCATGCATTCCTGGCCGCCGCCCTGCCACATGGCTTCCAGAACCTCTCCGTAGTCGCTCTTGTCGCTCTTCCGACTTGACGTCGTCCATATAGTTTTCGATATCGAGGTCTTGCCCGTGACATTTCCCTCCATCCGCATCGGCCAGGGTTTCGACGTGCACGCGTTCGGCGATGGCGACCACGTCATGCTCGGTGGCGTGCGCGTGCCGCACGCGCGCGGCGTGGTGGCTCACAGCGATGGCGATGTCGTGTTGCACGCGCTGTGCGACGCCGTGCTCGGTGCGCTGGCATTCGGCGACATCGGCAGGCATTTCCCGCCGTCGGACGATCGCTGGAAGGGGGCGGACAGCCGTGCGTTCGTCCGTCACTGCCACGCCTTGATCGCCGAACGTGGCTGGCGGGTCGGCAATGTCGACGTCACCGTGATCTGCGAGCGGCCGAAGGTCGGCCCGCATGCCGACGCGATGCGCGCCTGCGTGGCCGACGATCTGGGCATCGAGGTCGATGCGGTCAGCATCAAGGCCACCACCACCGAAACGCTGGGCTTCACCGGGCGCGGCGAAGGTATTGCCGCGCAGGCCGTGGTGCTGCTGGTGAAGGCGTGAGCGACGGCCTGCCGCGCGCCTTCGGTGCGCCGGTGCTGTCGGCGCGCATCCGCAGTACGCCGGAGGACTTCTTCGTCGAGGAACTGGCAGGCTTCGAGCCCTCCGGCGAAGGCGAGCATCTGCTCCTCACCGTCGAGAAGCGCGGCATGAACACGGCGTTCGCCGCCAAGCGCATCGCCGCGTGGGCCGGCATCGCCGAGATGGGCGTGGGCTATGCGGGGCTGAAGGATCGCCATGCGGTGACCCGGCAGCGTTTCAGCGTGCACCTGCCGCGCAAGGTGGCGCCGGACCTTGCGGCATTGGAGTCCGACGAACTCAAGGTGGTGGCGTCGACCTGGCATTCGCGCAAGCTGCCGCGCGGGGCACTGGCCGGCAACCGGTTCGAGCTGGTGCTGCGCGACGTGGCGGGCGATGCCGAGGCGATCGAGGCGCGGCTGCGCGAGATCGCGGCGCACGGTCTGCCCAACTGGTTCGGTGAGCAGCGCTTCGGCCGCGACGGCGGCAACGTGGCGGCGGCGCTGTCGATGTTCGCCGGCCGGCGCGTCAGGCGCGAGCAGCGTTCGCTGCTGATCTCCGCGGCGCGCTCGGAGTTGTTCAACCGCGTGCTGGCGGCACGGCTGGCGGACGGCAGCTGGAACCGCGGACTGGAAGGCGAAGTCTGGATGCTGGCGGGCAGCCGCAGCGTGTTCGGGCCCGAGCCATGGAGCGATTCGTTGGCGCAGCGGCTGGGCGACTTCGACATCCATCCCACCGGGCCCCTGTGGGGCACCGGCGAACTGCGGACGCAGGCGGATGCGCGCGACCGCGAGACGGCGGCGTTGCAGGACGAGGACGCGGTGGTGCTGCGTGCAGGGCTGGAACTGGAGGGCCTGCGTCAGGAGCGCCGCGCCTTGCGTCTGGTTCCGCAGGCGCTGGCATGGTCGTGGCCCTCGGCCGACGCCCTGCGCCTGACGTTCGCGTTGCCGCCGGGTAGCTATGCCACGGCCGTGCTGCACGAACTGGGCCCGGTGACGGATGCGTCGCAGGGCGACGACCGTCCGTCGGCACGCGACTGAAGGCACTGGAAGCACCGCAGCGCAGGCGTATAAGCGCACTCAGGCACGCCACGCGTCAGCGTCGTCGCGGCGTCGCGTCGCCGGACCGTCTTCCCCTGTGCCGGAGACATCGCCATGAACGCCGTGATTCGAACTGCCTTCGCCGTATCCGCCTGTGCCCTGCTGGCGGCCTGCGCCACTGCCCGCGACAACGCATCGTCATCTCCGCCCGAACAGCGGCCCCTCACCGCCGAGCAGCAGTACATCGCCTACGTGGAACGGATCGCCAAGCGGCGCGGCATCCAGCTGACCTGGGTCAATCCGCCGCGGATCGAGCAAAAGAAGGCCGCGCCGCAGTAACGGCGTGGCGCCGGCCGACGGCGCGCTCAGCGGTGGGCGAGCAGCACCAGCACCGCCCCGGTGCCGCCCTGCGTGGGCGGTGCCGAGTGGAAGCCCATCACGTCGGACCGCTGGCGCAGTATCCGGTCGACCAGATTCTTCAGCACGGGCGCGTCGCTGTCCGAACGCTGGCCCTTGCCGTGGATCACGCGCACGCAGCCGTGGTCGTGCGCATGCGCCTCGGCAAGGAAGCGGCGCAACAGGCTTTCCGCCTGCAGCGCGGTGGCGCCGTGGAGGTCCAGTTCGTCCTGCACCGAGAACTGGCCGCGCTTGAGGCGATGGAAGGCACGCGTCGACAACGCCTCCCTGCGGTAGCTCAGGACATCGTCGGCCGCATGCGGATCCAGTGCGGCCAGGCCACGCTGGAATTCGCTCAATGCATCGTCTTCGTCGCGCTCTGCCATCCGCGCCGCAGGCTTCGGTGGCGCCTTGCGTGGCGGAAGTGGCGTCTCCTGCAGGCGGCGAACGGCGCCGATCGCATCGCGGAACAGTGCGGCGTCATCATCGTCGGGGGGCGTGGAACCGGCCATGCCGTCAGCGTAGCGGCATCGCGACGTGACGCAAGCGCGGGAAGCATCGGCAAGGTTCCGGTATCATGGGCCCGTCCCCGAGGAAACCCATGCGCGTACTGGTCAGCAACGACGACGGCGTCGACGCCCCCGGCATCCGAATCCTGGCAGAGGGCCTGCGTAGCGCGGGCCATGAGGTGTACGTGGTCGCCCCCGATCGCGACCGTTCGGGTGCCAGCAATTCACTGACGCTCGACCTGCCGATCCGGCTGAAGCGCATCGACCACTACACCTGCAGCATCGCCGGCACGCCGACCGACTGCGTGCACCTGGCGTTGACCGGCATGCTGGAGTTCGAGCCGGATATCGTGGTGTCGGGCATCAACAACACCGCCAACCTGGGCGACGACGTCATCTACTCCGGCACCGTGTCGGCCGCGATGGAGGGTCGCTTCCTGGGCCTGCCGGCCGTGGCCATGTCGCTGGCCACCAAGAACCACGACGCGAAGCACTACGAGACCGCCGCGCGAGCGGCCGTGGAGATCGTGGCGCGCCTGAAGGCCGATCCGCTGCCGGCGGACACCATCCTCAACGTCAATGTTCCCGACCTCGCCTGGGCCGATGTGCGGGGGTTCGAGGTCACGCGCCTGGGCAACCGCCACCGTTCCGAACCGTGCGTGCCGCAGCCGGATCCGCGTGGCCACACCGTGTACTGGATCGGGCCGGCCGGTCGCGAACAGGACGCGGGCCCCGGTACCGATTTCCATGCCGTGCGCACCGGCCACATCTCGATCACGCCGATCCATGTCGACCTGACGCGATATCAGGCGCTGGAGAAAGTGGCCGGCTGGGTGGATGGCCTGACGGCCGCGCTCGAGGATCCGGCATGACGCCACGGTTGCGGCTGCAGCCCGAAGCGGTGGGCGTGGGCATGACCTCGCAGCGCGTACGCGACCGCCTGGTCGAGCGTCTGCGCGAGGCCGGTATCGCCGACGAGCGCGTGCTCAACGCCATCCGCACCTTGCCCCGCCACCTGTTCGTCGACGAGGCGCTGGCCACGCGTGCGTACGAGGACACCGCGCTGCCGATCGGCCACAGCCAGACCATCTCGCAGCCATGGGTGGTGGCGCGGATGACCGAGGTGCTGCTGGAGACGGCACCGAAGAAGGTGCTGGAGATCGGCACCGGTTCCGGTTACCAGGCGGCGGTGCTGGCCGTGCTGGGGCTGGAGGTCTACACCGTCGAGCGCATCGGCGACCTGCTGCGGCAGGCGCGCAAGCGGCTGCGGCAGATGGGGTTCAACGTGCGCAGCAAGCACGACGACGGCCGCATCGGCTGGGTCGAACACGGTCCCTACGACGCCATCATCGTGACCGCCGCCGCGCCCGCGCTGGTGCCGGTGCTGATCGATCAGCTCGCCGTCGGCGGGCAACTCGTGGCGCCGGTCGGCGGCAGCGGCTCGCAGTCGCTGGTGCGACTGGTGAAGCGCGCCGACGGCAGCGTCGAGGAAACCACGCTGGCGCCGGTGGTGTTCGTGCCGTTGCTGTCCGGCACGCTGGATTGAGCACGTGACGACACCCGATCCTCGCCATGGACTTCCCGGCGACACTTCATCGCTCGGCGAACAGTTGGCCGCCATCATCGAACGGCTGCCGCCTGACTCGCTGAGCCTGGGCGAACTGCTGGATGTCTTCAGCGACGAGGGCCTGCTGCTGCTCACCATCCTGCTGACGCTGGTGTTCCTGATTCCTGTGTCGATTCCCGGCGTCAGCACGGTGTTCGGCGCGGCCATCCTGCTGGTCGGCATCAGTCGCCTGGTCAACCGCCCCTTGTGGTTGCCGCAGCGGATCAAGCACAAGGCCTTGCCGGCCGATCGCCTGCGGCCGGGCCTCACCTCGGGCCTGGTGTGGGTGCGCCGCATGGAGAAGATCAGCCGTCCACGCCGGCTGCGGGTCTTCGTCGACGGGCCGGGGCAGGGCGTCATCAACAATCTGGCCTTCATCCTCGCCGCGCTGCTGCTGATGGCGCCGTTCGGATTCGTGCCATTCAGCAACACCCTGCCAGCCTTGGCCTTGCTGCTGTATGCCATCGGCTTCATCCAGCGCGACGGCGGCGCCATCCTGCTCGGCCACGTGGCCAACATCGGCACGATCGTCTATTTCAGCGTGCTGATCGGGGGCGGTGGCGTGGCCGCACGCGAACTGTTCCAGCGACTGACCGGCTGAGCCTTGCGGCTCCCGCCTTGTAAGGAAACGACCGAACGCATGACCACGACGCTACGCTCCGGCCACCGCATCACGCACGCCCTCCTGATCGGCATCGCCGTGGCGGTGCTCGGCGCCTGTTCCACGACGGTGGTGCGCGAGCCTTCGGCCCCGTCGTCCACGCGCAAGCCGTCGCAGGCCAAGCCGGGTGCCACGGTGCGCGTGCAGCGTGGCGACACCCTGTACGGCATCGCGTTCCGCAACGGCATCGACGTCAACGACCTGGCGCGCTGGAACAACCTGGGTGCGCCCTACACGATCTATCCCGGCCAGTCGCTCAACCTGTTCCCGGGCGGCGGCAGCCGGCCTCCGACCACGACCGGCGCTGCCGCATCCAACCGGCCCGCGACCGGCACGGCCACGCGGCCGGTACCGCCTCCGGCCCCCGTCACCCGTCCCGCCGCAACACCGGCGCCGGCCAGCAGCGGATTCGCCTGGCGGTGGCCTGCCGACGGGCATCTGATCGGTCGCTTCGTGGCCGGCGACGCCACCAAGCAGGGCGTCGACATCGCAGGCAGCAGCGGCCAGGCAGTGCGCGCGGCGGCCGATGGCGTGGTGGTCTATTCCGGTGCCGGCCTGGTGGGCTACGGCGAACTGATCATCATCAAGCACAGCGAAGCCTGGCTGTCCGCCTACGGACACAACCGCAAGCGCCTGGTGAACGAAGGCCAGAGCATCAAGGCCGGCCAGCAGATCGCGGAGATGGGCCGCAGCGGTGCCTCGCGCGACATGCTGCACTTCGAGATCCGCCACAACGGCAAGCCGGTGGATCCGCTGCAGTACCTGCCGCCGCGGTGAGTGCCGTGCCCGTGTTCCCGTCCTCATGGCGGACGCCGGTCGCCGCCGTCCTGCTGCTGATCGCGGCGCTGGTATTGGTGGCCTGCCAGCGCCCACGGCCCGCGACGGCGCCGTCGACGATCGACGTGGTGACCCTCAACCTCTGGCACGACAAGCAGGACTGGCCGCACCGGCAGGAGATGATCGTCGCCGAGCTGAAGGCGCGGTCGCCGCAGGTGATCGTGCTGCAGGAAGTGCTGCAGGACGCCGCCTTGCCCAACCAGGCCCAGGTGCTGGCCTCGCGACTGGGCTACCAGTACCGCTTCTTCTCGGCCGATGCGCCGGACCAGGTCCGCCGCTACGGCAATGCGATCCTGGTGAAGGGCGGGATCGAAGAGTCCCGCGAAGTGAAGCTGGCGCCGCTCGACGATTACCGCAACGCGGGCTGGGTGCGCGCCACGGTCGATGGCCGCCCGTTGAACGTCTACGTGACCCATCTGCACTACAAGCCGGAGGGCAGCGCGATCCGGGCCGAGCAGGTCGCCGGCGTGCTCGCGCTGATCGACGACACGTCGGGTGGTGCGCCCTCGATCGTCGGTGGCGATTTCAATACGCGCTCGGACACCGCGGAACTGGCCCCGTTGCGCGCGCGATTCATCGAGGCCTACGAACAGGCGCACGTGGGCGAGGATGCCAATACGCCGGCGCACACCACGCTCAATACGCACCTAGGCCACGCGCCGGTCCGCATCGACCACGTGTTCGCGCAGCGCGACGCGTTTCACGTGGCCGACGCCGACATCATCCTCGACCAGGCCGATGCGATGGGTGCCTGGCCCTCCGATCACTACGGCGTGTGGGTGCGGTTGGTGCGCGCTGCCGACTGATCGGTGGTGCCCGTGCACAGCGAGGTGCCGCGACTGTGATCGGTTCCCCAGGTGCGATGTCCCGCCGTGTCGATATGGATCCGTGTCGGCGTGTAGAAACCCAATCCCATCGCCAGCGACGGTCCCCGGGTGCGCCAGAACGCGCACAGGGCATCCACGCGGGTGTCGTCGGCCAGGTCGAAGTCCAGCGCTGCGTTGAGCAGGTGGCGGCTGCGGGTGCTTCCGCCCGAACAGCGATTCACGTCCGCCGACCGGTAACCGGATCGCGCCCCGCTGCCGTCGACGATCCCCATGGCCTGCAACTGCGCCACCACGCGCAGGGTCGGCACGATGGCGGTGGCGCGATCCGTGGGTGGCAGCAGGAATTCCGGCGCCCCGCAGGCCTGCCAGCGACGACTCGACCGCAGCAGTGCGGGCATGGGGACGACGTCACCGACGCCTGCATCGGCCAGGAGGCGCGCGTACTCGCCGAGGCCCTGCGCATCCGCGCTTTCCCGCCATGCCGCGTAACGCCGGTCGGCATCCGGGGCGGGAGGGGTGCAGGCCGCGACCGCTCCGACGACCAACAGCAGCAGGGCGCGACGCATCGCCGCGCCGGGGTCAGCGGGGAGCCAGCAGGAAACCGGCCACGACCTTGCGCGATTCCCCGGCCAGCACGTTGAAGGTGCGGGCGGCGGCGGCGTTGGTCATCACTTCCAGGCCCACGCCCTGGCGCAGGCAGGCCGCCATCACGGCGGCGGGCGGGAACACCTGGCGGTCGCCGGTTCCCAGCAGGATCACCTCCGGCTGCAACGCGAGCAGGGGCGCCAGGTCCTCCGGTGACAGCGCAGCGCTGTCGCGCGCGGGCCAGTCTTCGATCAGTCGCTGCGGCGACAGGATGAAGCTGGCCGACAGCGTGCGATCATTGACGCGCGCCATGCTGCCGTCGGCGGACCGCAGGGCGAAGGCGTAGTCGGGCAGTTCGTGGCTCAGTTGCATGGCAGGCGGACCGCGTGCCGGGATCAGCCGCGCGGCAGCACGATGTGCCGGCGTTCCTTGCTGGGGCGGTACAGAACAGCGGTATGGCCGATGCGCTGCACGAGGGCGGCGTCGGCCTTGTCGGCGAGTTCGCCGATCATGGCGTCGCGGGCCTCGCGGTCTTCGCCGACGACCTTCACCTTGACCAGTTCGTGCTGCTCCAGCACGGCGTCCAGCTCGGCCAGGAAGGCCGGGGTGACGCCCTTGTTGCCGATCTGCAGCAGTGCCTTCAGGTCATGGGCCTGGCCGCGCAGGAAACGGGTCTGGGCAGCGGTCAGGGCAACAGGCATGCGGCACGGTACGGGTCTGGAAGGGCGATCAGGGTATCATGACGACCCCCACGAACGGCTCCGGCGGCTCCCGTCGCAGCGTGCCCGGAGACCCCGCCGCCATGGCCACCCGCAGCAAGAGCAGCCAGCGCTGGCTGAAGGAACACTTCTCCGATCCCTACGTGAAAAAGGCCCAGGCCGAGGGCCTGCGCTCGCGTGCGGCCTACAAGCTGGAGGAGCTGCTGGAACGCGACCGCCTGCTCAAGCCGGGCATGGTGGTGGTCGACCTGGGCGCCGCGCCGGGCGGCTGGTCCCAGTTCGTGCGCCAGGCGATGGGGGACAGCGGCCGTGTGGTCGCCATGGACATCCTGGACATGCCGCCGCTGGCCGGCGTGGACTTCCTTCATGGGGATTTCAGGGAAGACAGCGTCCTATCTCGACTGGAGGCCATGCTGGACGGTGCACGGGTGGACCTTGTGCTGTCCGATATGGCCCCCAATAAGAGTGGTGTGGATGCGGTGGACCAGCCGCGGATGATGCATCTGGCGGAACTGGCGATGGAATTCGCCGATGTCCACCTGAAACCGGGCGGGGCCTTCCTGATCAAGCTGTTCCAGGGCGCCGGCTCGGACGACTACATCCGCGAGCTTCGCCGCCGCTATGACAAGGTGGCGATCCGCAAGCCGGACGCGTCCCGCAAGCGCTCGCCCGAGGTCTACGCCCTGGGACAAGGCAAGCGGATCCAAATCAAGTAAGGTCACGTAACGTGCGCAAGCGCAAAGAGGAACACCGGAGCCGATGAGGATGAACGACCTGACCAAGAATCTGCTGCTGTGGGTAGTCGTCGCCGTCGTGCTGATGGTCGTCTTCCAGAGCTTTTCGCCGAAGGGCGCCAGCACCGCCGCGATGACCGGCGGCACCACGTATTCCGACTTCCTCGACCAGGTGGACAGCGGCAACGTGCAGCGCGTCGATTTCGGTGGCGACGCCCGCGGCGGCGTCAGCGAGATCACGTACACCCTGCGCAACGGCGACAGCAAGACCATCAATGCGCCGTTCGACCGCGACCTGATCAACGACCTGCGCCTGAAGAAGGTCGAGATCACCCAGAAGGATCCGCCCAGCGGCATCAGCCTGACGGCCATCCTGCTGAACTTCCTGCCGGTGTTGCTGATCATCGGCTTCTGGATCTTCATCATGCGCCAGATGCAGGGCGGTGGCGGCGGTGCCAAGGGCGCGATGTCCTTCGGCAAGTCGCGCGCCAAGCTGCAGGGCGAGGACCAGGTGAAGGTCACCTTCGCTGACGTCGCCGGTTGCGACGAGGCCAAGGAAGAAGTGGGCGAACTGGTCGAGTTCCTGCGCGATCCGGGCAAGTTCCAGAAGCTCGGCGGCAAGATCCCGCGCGGCGTGCTGATGGTCGGCCAGCCCGGCACCGGCAAGACGCTGCTGGCCAAGGCCATCGCCGGCGAGGCCAAGGTGCCGTTCTTCAGCATCTCCGGTTCGGACTTCGTCGAGATGTTCGTCGGCGTGGGCGCCAGCCGCGTGCGCGACATGTTCGAGCAGGCCAAGAAGCATGCGCCCTGCATCATCTTCATCGACGAGATCGACGCCGTCGGCCGCCATCGCGGTGCCGGCCTGGGCGGCGGCCACGACGAGCGCGAGCAGACCCTGAACCAGCTGCTGGTGGAAATGGATGGCTTCGAGGGCGGCGAAGGCGTCATCGTGATCGCCGCGACCAACCGTCCCGACGTGCTGGATCCGGCCCTGCTGCGTCCGGGCCGTTTCGACCGCCAGGTCGTCGTGGGTCTGCCGGACGTGAAGGGCCGCGAGCAGATCCTGCGCGTGCACATGCGCAAGCTGCCGCTGGCCGACGACGTGGTGCCGATGGTCATCGCGCGCGGTACGCCTGGTTTCAGCGGTGCCGACCTGGCCAACCTCTGCAACGAAGCGGCGCTGTTCGCCGCCCGCGAGAGCGCGAAGGAAGTCCGCATGGACCACTTCGACCGTGCACGCGACAAGATCCTGATGGGCGCGGAGCGCCGTTCGATGGCGATGAGCGAGGACGAGAAGACGCTCACCGCCTACCACGAGGCTGGCCATGCGATCGTCGGCCGCCTCGTGCCGGAGCACGACCCGGTCTACAAGGTCACCATCATCCCGCGCGGCCGCGCGCTCGGCGTGACCATGTACCTGCCGGAAGGCGACAAGTACTCGCTCAACCGCGTGGCCATCGAATCGCAGCTGTGCTCGCTGTATGGCGGCCGGGTGGCCGAGGAATTGATCTTCGGCGCGGACAAGGTCACCACCGGCGCGTCCAACGACATCGAGCGTGCCACCAAGATGGCCCGCAACATGGTCACCAAGTGGGGCCTGAGTGACGAGATGGGGCCGATCGCCTATGGCGAGGAAGAGGACGAGGTCTTCCTCGGCCGGTCGGTCACCCAGCACAAGAACGTGTCCAACGAGACCGCGCGCAAGATCGATGAAGTCGTGCGCATCATCCTGGACCGTGCCTACGCGCGGACCAAGACGATCCTGACGGAGAACCTGGACAAGCTGCACACGATGTCCAACCTGCTGCTGCAGTACGAGACCATCGATGCGCCCCAGATCGACGCCATCATGGAAGGCCGCGATCCGCCGCCGCCGGTGGGCTGGGGCAAGAGCGGCAAGGACGACGACAAGCCTGAATCGCGCCCGCTGCCGCCGATCGGTGGACCCGCCGAGCAGACCTGAGTGCGTTGCCAGCACGATGACGAAAGGCCAGACTGATGTCTGGCCTTTTTTCTTTGCACGGGATTCCATGGCAGGCGACGACAAGCGCGCGAAACATCCGATGCTGCCGGTCGGTATCGGGGCAGGCATCGCGATCGGTGTGGCGGTCGGGGCGGCGATGGGCAATATCGGTGTGGGCATCGCGATCGGTGTTGCGCTGGGCGTCGCGTTCGGCGTCGGGTCGGGCGCGGTCTCCCGCGATGAACGCCGGAAGGGCGGGAAGTGATGTTCGATACCACCCCAGTGCTGGAGTGCGGCGGTCGCGTGTTGACGCTGGATCGCCCGCGGGTCATGGGCATCGTCAACGTCACGCCGGATTCCTTCTCCGACGGCGGGTTGCACGACACGGCGGAGGCCGCCATCGCGCATGCGCTGTCGCTGGTGGAGCAGGGTGCCGACCTGCTCGATATCGGCGGTGAATCGACGCGGCCGGGCGCCGGCGCCGTAGCGCTCGACGAGGAACTGCGCCGCGTCATCCCCGTGATCGAACGACTCGTCGCGCACGTGCAGGTGCCGATCAGCATCGACACCTCCAAGCCCGAGGTGATGCGCGCCGCGGTCGGGGCCGGCGCGGGGATGATCAACGACGTCTACGGACTACGGCGCGACGGTGCGCTGGAAACGGCGGCGGCGCTCGGCGTGCCCGTCGTCATCATGCACATGCAGGGCGAGCCGCATTCGATGCAGTCCGCGCCCGACTACGACGATGTCGTCGGCGAGGTCCATCGCTTCCTCGCCGAGCGCATCTTCGCGGCCGAGATGGCCGGCATTCCGAAAAAACGCCTCGTCGTCGACCCGGGCTTCGGCTTCGGCAAGGACACCGCGCACAATCTGCAGCTGCTCGCGCAACTGGAGCGCTTCGGCGAGCTCGGCGTGCCGGTGCTGGCCGGGCTGTCGCGCAAGCGCAGCATCGGCCAGATCACCGGCCGCGAGGTGCCGGCGGAACGCATGGCCGGATCGGTCGCCGCGCACCTGATCGCCACGCAGCGCGGCGCCGCCATCGTGCGCGTGCATGACGTGGCCGCCACTGTGGACGCACTGAAGGTCTGGAATGCGGTGGCCGCGATCCCCGCGCCGCGCACGCCGGCGGCCGCCCCGACGATCCGCTGGCCCGACGACGACTGACTCCGGCAGCGCGTGGTGTCCGGCGCGTCGGCAGCGACGTCGACCCCGGGTGCCCATGTCATGCGCACCGCGGGATCGGACACGTGACGCGTCAGCGCAGCTGCCCGCCGGGCCTGCGAACGGGCGTCGGCAGGCGGGCCGGCTGCACGTCTCGCAACCAGGCGGACGTCAATGCCGCGCCCGTCTCGCCAGGCGTGGCGACCGCACCTGCCGTCGGCGTCGCCGCGGAGCGGTTCGGAAGGAGGGGCTGCGAGCCGTTGACCCGGATCGGATCGGCCGCGTTCTGCTGCTTCCAGTGCCGCAGCAACAGTCGCAGCGCCTCGGGGGGCGCGGTGGACGGCGCCGCGCCGGCCTGGTTGCGGGCGTTCTCGCCATGGCATCCGGTGCAGGTGCGGATCTCGCCGGGCTGCATCGTCACCCACAGGCGCTCGCGCACCACCGGCACGCCGGCCGCGTCCGTGCTCTGCCAGGTCAGTGCGCGGCTGGCGGGAACGAAGGCCGCGGTCGAGCCGTCGGCCGCGATGCGCACGCTGCCGCTGGGGCCACCCGCGTTGGCCGGGTTCGCGGCCACCGACATCGGCTGGGCGATCGGACGGCGCCCGCGCTGGTAGATGGAGCCGTTGTTGTAGGCGCGGATCATGTTGGCCTGCAGGATCTGGTAGTGCGACACCTCGTAGATCCTGCCGCTGCCGCCGAGCGTCTGCACGCCGCCGGGCACGCGCAGGTTGTAAGGCTGCTGCCTGTCGTCGCGGTCGCGTGCGGTCTGGTTGCGGGTGACGATCAGCGCAAGCTGGTTCGCTTTCAGCCATGCGCGGAAGGCGGCTTCGTTGACCTGCTCGCTGGCGAATACCGACTGTTCGGGCGACGCCATCGGCGTGGTCGTCACCGGCGGGCGCGATCGCGCCACGACTTCCACCGGCTCGATTTCCCACAGCGCACCGCTGTAGCTGCGCTGGGTGTCGGGATCCCACCACGTCAGGTTCTTGCTGATGCCCGGCGTCAGCGCGGGGCCGGCCACCAGCAGGCCATTGGCATTCGTCTGCAGCTGGTGCAGGCGCAGCGACACGCCCGCCTGGAAGACCGGACTGCTGGTGTAGCTGGCCACCATGTGGCCGCTGCTCATCGGCAGCGGGTTGCGGAAGCGGCCTCCGGCGAGGTTGCCGCTGCTGTCGGCCGGTGGCGAAGCATCGAGGATCTCCATCTGCTCGGCATTGAGCGAGGGCGCGCCGGTGATGCGGACGATCTGGTTGGTGCCGCCGGTGGAGAATTCGCGCGTGTAGATGGCGTAGTAGCTGCCGGCGACGGTCGGGTCCTCGCGCAGCTGGAACAGCCCGCCGTCCATGCGGATGTATTTCCTGTTGGCGATCAGTGCCGTGTTGGAATAGTCCGACAGCGCGCTGTCGCCGGCGAAGGATCTGGGCAGATAGCCGAACGAGAGCTCCTGCCGGCCGATATGGTTGAGCGTCAGTTCCTCGGTGCCGTCCTGGTTCATCTGCCACGGTGTGAACAGGTTGTACGTGAAGCCGTTGACCTGGCCGTACGGACTGCTCATGCCGGTGCGCGATTCGGGGAAGGTTTCCGGCTGCAGGCCGATGCCGGCCGCGCCGGGGGCTTCGCTGGCGACATCGTAGGCACCGTAGCCGCCCGCATCGGCCTGCTGGTCGCGCTGCAGGTGGTCCCAGCGGATGAAGACCACTCGGCCGTAGCGGTCGATGCTGGGCGAGAACGCACCGCTCGGCGCATGGTTGAGCAGGCGCACCTGTCCGGTCGGCGGATCGAGCTGCCAGATGCCGGTGATCGTCGGCGTGCTTTCGTATTCGTCCAGTTGAGGGTACAGGTGCGCTTCGCCGCCGCGCGGACGATCCGAGGTGAACAGGATGCGGTCCTGGCTGTCGTAAAGCGGCGACACGTTGTTGTAGTCCGCCGGCTGGTTCGCGACCTTGGTGATGACGGCGGTCTGGCCCTGTCCCAGGCCGGTGATCTCGTACAGCTGCCACTTCGCGGTGGGATGCACGTAACGCTGCGGCGGCCCGCCGACCACCATGCTGAAGATGGCCTTGGTGCCGTTCCAGTGAACGGCGGGCTCGCGCACCGCGATCGCGTTGGCGCCCTGCTGGCCGTCCATGCCGAAACCGGCTTCCCGGGTCAGGTTGCGCAGCGTGCCGTCGGGGTAACGGATCATCAGGTCGCCGCCGCGCGGCAGGGCCAGCATGCTCGGCAGGTGATTGGCGAACGTCGACATGCGGCTGGCGAACGGATCGCCCGCCATCGGCACCTGGGTGACGAACAGGATGGGATTGGGCACGGCGGTGGTGGGGACGGCCGCCGCCATCACGCGCGCCGGCTGCGCCACAGGCGAGGGCGATGACGCGGATGCCGGGATCGCGGTGGAGGCGCCGGAGGCGGGTGTCTCCGCGCCGCAGGCGGTGAGCAGGACGGACAGTGCGAACAGGGCCAGCAGGTGCTGGCGCGGGAACAGGAAAGACACAGGCATCCGGTCGACTCGCGCAAGGAAGGAACGCCGTCCGTTGCGCGGACAAGGGACGCGTACGCGGCGTACGCGCATCGGTCTTGTCGCTGGCATCCCCCTGTGGACGCCGCCCGACTGTACACGAGCGGTGCGCGTGCGCGCCGCTTCGCGTCGTCCAAGCATGACCGCCATCCCATAACGCCTCGGGCACGGGTGATGGCACGTTAAGCTTGGCGGCCGTCAACGCCCCACGCTCCGCATGTCGCTCGACGCACGTCCCCTCGCCATCGCCATCATGGGCCCGACCGCGTCGGGCAAGACGGCGTTCGCGCTGGAGGTGGCCGAGCGCTTCGGCGGCGACATCGTCAGCGTCGATTCGGCGCTGGTCTACCGCGGCCTGGACATCGGCGCGGCCAAACCCACGCGGGACGAACAGGCGCGCGTCCCTCACCACCTGCTCGACATGCGCGATCCCTGGCAAGCGTATTCCGCCGCCGAGTTCGCCCACGACGCGCGCCGTGCGATGGACGGCATCGCCGCTCGCGGCCGCCTGCCGGTGCTGGCGGGCGGCACCGGCCTCTACTTCCGGGCGCTGCTCGACGGACTCGCCGAGATGCCGGCCGCCGATGCCGCGCTGCGCGCCGACATCGCCGCGCAGGCACAGGACCGCGGGTGGCCCGCCCTGCATGCCGAACTGGCGCAGGTCGATCCCGTCGCCGCCGCACGCATCCACGCCACCGATCCGCAGCGCATCCAGCGCGCGCTGGAGGTGTTCCGACTGACCGGCACGCCGATCAGCCAATGGCAGCAGGAGGCACGCGGCGCGCGACTGCCGTACCGCGTGCTGAAGCTGGTGCTGGCGCCCGAGGACCGCACCGTGCTGCATGCGCGCATCGCGCGGCGCTTCGACCTGATGCTCGAGCAGGGCTTCCTCGACGAAGTCCGCCGCCTGCGCGCGCTGCCCGGCCTGCAGGCCGTGGCCGCGCCGCTCGACCTGCCGGCGGTGCGCGCGGTGGGCTATCGCCAGGCATGGGAATACCTGGACGGGCGGGGCGATGCCGCCGACTTCCGCGAGCGCGCCATCGCCGCCACCCGCCAGCTCGCCAAGCGCCAGCTCACCTGGCTGCGCGGCGAACTCGATGCGCGCTGGTTCGATCCGGCCACCGGGCGCGCCCGCCTGGACCGGGCACTGGCGCTGTTCTTGCCCGCATCGTGACCCGTTCGGCCCGCATTCGCCGGAATTGCGACCGGTTGCCTGACTCGGCAACGCCCTGCCGGGCCGATGTTGTGTAACATCGGGGCTCCGGGACGACAGGGGAGCAGTTCGTCGGCCCGGCTCGGCACCACATACCTATAAGAACGCAAGGCGGGAGTACGTCATGTCCAAGGGGCAATCCCTGCAGGATCCTTTCCTGAATGCACTGCGGCGCGAGCGCGTCCCGGTGTCGGTCTACCTGGTCAACGGCATCAAGCTGCAGGGCACCATCGAATCCTTCGACCAGTTCGTGGTCCTGCTGCGCAACACGGTCAGCCAGATGGTCTACAAGCACGCCATCTCCACCGTGGTGCCGGCGCGCAACGTGCGCGTGGGCCCGGGCGGCGGCTACGTGCAGCAGGGTGACGAAGACGCGGAAGGCGGCGACGACGAAACCGCGTGATAATGCGTGCCTCGATTGACGAGGCACGACCCCATTGTTTGAAAGATCCCGCAAGGGCGAGCATGCGCTGCTGATCCAGCCGCATGCCGGCGGCCGTCCCGACGACGGCCTCACCGAAGAGTTCAGCGACCTGGCGCGCTCGGCCGGCGCCACCATCGCCGCGCTGCTGACCGCGCGCATCGACCGTCCCAATCCCTCCACGCTGATCGGCAGCGGCAAGCTGGAGGAAGTGAAGGCGGCCGCCGACGCCACCGGCGCCGACCTGATCCTGGTCAACTTCCCGCTCTCTCCCGGCCAGGAACGCAACCTGGAGAAGTTCCTGCAGCGCCGCGTGCTGGACCGCACCGGCCTGATCCTGGACATCTTCGCCCAGCGCGCACGCAGCCACGAAGGCAAGCTGCAGGTGGAACTGGCGCAGCTGCGCCACATGGCCACCCGGCTGGTGCGCGGCTGGACCCACCTGGAGCGGCAACGCGGCGGCTCCATCGGCCTGCGTGGTCCGGGCGAAACCCAGTTGGAAACCGACCGCCGCCTGCTGCAGAAGCGCGTCGAGCAGCTGCAGAAGCGGCTGGAGAAAGTCGAAGTGCAGCGCACGCAGATGCGCCGGGCCCGCGTGCGCAGCGAGCTGCCGCGCGTGGCGCTGGTCGGCTACACCAATGCCGGCAAGTCCACCCTGTTCAACGTGCTGACCGGTGCCGAGGCCTACGCCGCCGACCAGCTGTTCGCCACCTTGGACCCGACCGTGCGCCGCATCGACCTGCCCGGCGGCGCGGTGGTGCTGGCCGACACCGTCGGCTTCGTCCGCGACCTGCCGCACGAGCTGGTCGCCGCGTTCCGCTCCACCTTGAGCGAAGCGCGCGAAGCCGACCTGCTGCTGCACGTCATCGATGCCGCCGACCCGCACCGCGAGGAGCGCATCGCGCAGGTCGACGAGGTGCTGCAGGAGATCGGCGCCGGCGACCTGCCGCAGATGCTGGTGTTCAACAAGATCGACCGCATCGAAGGCGCCGCCCCGCGCCACGACCAGCCCGACCCGGGCGTGGACGAAGGCGAGGCGCCCAGCGCCGGCATGGGTCGCGAGCGCGTCTGGCTGTCCGCACGCGACGGGCAGGGCATCGACCTGCTGCGCGGCGCGCTGGCGCAGCGGCTGGGGTTCCAGCGCGTGCGCGGCGAGCTGCACCTGCCGGCCAACTCCGCCCGCCTGCGCTCGCGCCTGCACGCGCTGGGCGCGGTGCTGGCCGAGGATTTCGAAGAGAACGGCTGGCGCGTCACCGTCGACCTCGCCCTGGCCGACGCCCAGCGCCTGGCCTCGCAGGCCGGCGGCCATCCGCTGGAGGCGCTGCTGCCGCAGGCGGAGCGGGAGGAGTGGCAGTAGGGACGGCTGCTTTCTGTAGGAGCGACGTCAGTCGCGACCGCACGGCCTCCGTCTACGTGGAAAGCCGGTGGTTCTCCTTCCGGGCGCGCTGCGGCGCGTTCCTGTTCCTGCAGGGGGGCACCGCCATCGGGGCGCGGTCGCGACTGACGTCGCTCCTACAGAAGAGCGGCAGCCCCATGACCTCCCGGCCTTGCCTCCCGGCCGGGCCGTCCCTATCTAGTAGAATCGAAACCTGCGCCGGCTCCGGCCGCGCGAATCTTCCAATACGGAGTGGGCATGGCCTGGAACACCCCCGGCAGCGGCAGTGGCGGATCTGGCAACAACGGCAACCGGAACAGCAACTGGAAGCCGCGCACCCCGCAGGGAGGCGGCGGCATCGGTGACGTGGTCGAACGCCTGCGCGGCCTGTTCGGCGGTGTCGGTGGCGGCGGCAATCCGCTGCGCTGGGTGCTGCTGGGCATCGGCCTGCTGGTGCTGTTCTCCAGCTTCCAGCTGATCGGCGAACAGGAGCGCGGCGTGGTGCTGCGCTTCGGCCAGTACGCCCGCACCATGCAGCCGGGCCCCAACTTCAAGTTCCCCTGGCCCATCGAAAGCGTCACCAAGGTCAACGCCACCGGCGTGCGCACCTTCAGCAACAGCCTGCCCGTGCTGACCCGCGACGAGAACATCATCACCGTCTCGTTCAACGTGCAGTACCGCGTCGGCGACCCCAAGCTGTTCCTGTTCGGCACCACCGACGCCACCCGCGTGCTGGAGCAGACCGCGCAGAGCGCCGTGCGCGAAGTGATCGGTCGCTCCGACCTGGATGCCGCCCTGAACAACCGCGGTCCGCTGTCGGCCACCGCCGGCACCGCGCTGCAGGCCTCGCTGGAGGCCTACCGCACCGGCCTGGTCGTCACCGAACTGAGCCTGCAGGACGCGCGTCCGCCGGAAGCCGTCAAGCCGGCCTTCGACGAGGTCAACAGCGCCCAGCAGGAAAACGAGCGCGTGGTCAGCCAGGCCCGCGCCTACGCCGCCAAGATCGTGCCTGAGGCGCGCGGCGACGCGCAGCAGATCCGCACCCAGGCCGAAGGCTACAAGACCGCCGCCATCGCCCGCGCCACCGGTGACGCGACCCGCTTCTCGCTGCTGCTGGACGAGTACCGCAACGCACCGGAAGTCACCCGCAAGCGCCTGTGGCTGGATACGGTGCAGCAGGTGCTGGGCAACAACCGCAAGGTCGTCGGCGGCGACAGCCGCCAGCTGATCTACGTGCCCATGGGCAACAGCGCCCAGGCCACGGCGCAGCCGCCGGCCGGCGTCATTCCCACCGAGGTGCTGCCGCAGGTCGAGAGCACCCCGTCCAGTTCCCGCAATTCGGCGCGCACGCCACGCCCGGCCGGCCGTGAGGAGGCGCAGCCATGAGGAATTCCCTGATCGTCGGCATCGTCGTGGCCCTGCTGCTGGGCCTGATGGGGTCCGTCTACGTGGTGCGCGAAGGACAGGTGGGCCTGGTGCTCAACCTCGGCCGCGTGGTGCGCAGCGAAATCGGCCCCGGCCTGCACTTCAAGCTGCCGCTGGTGGAAACGGCGCGCGTGTTCGACCGCCGCTTCACCGCCAACGAGTTCCCGCCCGAGCGCTCGCTGACCTCCGAGCGCAAGGACGTCAGCGTCGACTTCATCGCCATCGGCTTCATCGTCAACGCGGCGGACTTCTACCGCGCCACCGGCGGCCAGCCCGAGCTGGCCACCGAGCGCCTGGCGCCGATCATCAAGGAGTCGCTGCGCAACGAGATCAACTCGCGCACGCTGACCCAGCTGGTGTCGGGCAACCGCAACGAGCTGATCGAGAAGCAGCTGCCGGGCATCAACGCCGGCGCCAAGACCCTGGGCATGCAGATCGTCGACATCCGCTTCAAGCAGATCGACCTGCCGACCGACAGCGAAGTCATCGACCAGGTCTACAACCGCATGCGCGCCGAGCGCTCGCAGGTGGCCAGCGCCCTGCGCGCGCAGGGCGCCGAGCAGGCCCGCATCGTCGAGGCGCAGGCCAACCGCGATGTCGCGGTGCTGCTGGCCGAAGCCGAGCGCGATGCGCAGAAGCTGCGCGGCGAAGGCGATGCCGAAGCCGCCCGCATCTACGGCGAGGCCGCCAACCGCGACGCGTCGTTCTATGCCTTCCAGCGCAGCCTGGAGGCCTACCGCGCCTCGTTCAAAGACGGGCAGGGCGTGATCGTGCTGGACAAGGACGACCCGTTCCTCCAGTACATGCGCAGCGACCGCTGAGTCCTCGCACGCCGGCCGCCCCAGGGCGGCCGGTCCCGTTTCAGCCCCCGTCTTTCAACACCCTGCGCCCCACCGCAGGGCCAGGAGCCCGTCCATGTCCGACCTCTGGTCCGCCCTCTGCCTGGTCGCCATCCTCGAAGGCCTGGTGCTGTTCGCCATCCCGGGCAGCTGGAAGCGCGCCGCGTTGCAGCTGCTGCAGATGTCCGACGGCCAGGTCCGCGCCGTGGGCGGCTTCATCCTGATCTTCGGGCTGACGTTGCTTTGGGTGGTGAAACGCTGAGGGATCGCCTACGGCCCTGCGTTCGCGTCGGCGGATGAGGGGCCGCGCTTCGCGCCATTCCCGAACCTTCGACGCAGCCCCCCGCCAGGGTAGCCCCCGTCCCCCTAAACCCGGATAATGCACAAAAGCCGGATGGGCTCCCTGCGTGGGAAGACCGCCGGCTTTTTCCGTGTCTGGGCCCGGCGTGGCGGGCGGCTCCCCGATGGAGCCTGCCGGCAGCAACGGCGCCGAACCCAGCGCGAACCTTCCGGCGGCCCCGATGGTCGCCACCAATCGAGGAGTTACCCGTCATGGGTCAGTCAGTCGTCGTTCTCGGCGCCCAGTGGGGCGATGAAGGCAAGGGCAAGATCGTCGATCTGCTCACCGAGGAAATCGGAGCCGTCGTCCGTTTCCAGGGCGGCCACAATGCCGGCCATACGCTGGTGATCGGGGGCAAGAAGACCGTCCTGCACCTGATCCCGTCCGGCATCCTGCGCCCCGATGCACTGTGCCTGATCGGCAACGGCGTGGTGCTGTCGCCGGCCGCGCTGATCAAGGAAATCGACGAACTGGAATCGGCCGGTGTGGAAGTGCGTTCGCGCCTGAAGATCTCCCCGGCCACGCCGCTGATCATGCCGTACCACATCGCCCTGGATCAGGCGCGCGAGAAGGCCGCCGGCGGCAAGGCCATCGGCACCACCGGCCGCGGCATCGGTCCGGCGTACGAGGACAAGGTGGCGCGCCGCGGCATCCGCGTGGCCGACCTGCATTACCCCAAGCAGCTGGAAGAGCTGCTGCGCACGGCGCTGGACTACCACAACTTCGTGCTCACCAAGTACCTGGGCGTGGACGCCGTCGACTTCCAGAAGACCTACGACGAAGCCCTCGCCTTCGGCGAGTACGTGCAGCCGATGAAGTCCGACGTCGCCGGCATCCTGCACGACCTGCGCAAGCAGGGTAAGCGCGTGCTGTTCGAAGGCGCGCAGGGTGCGCTGCTCGACATCGACCACGGCACCTATCCCTACGTCACCAGCTCCAACACCACCGTCGGCGGCGCGTTCGCCGGCACCGGCGTGGGCGCGGACGCCATCGACTACGTGCTGGGCATCTGCAAGGCCTACGCCACGCGCGTGGGTGGCGGTCCGTTCCCGACCGAACTGGACGACGAAGTGGGTCAGGGCATCCGCGACCGCGGCCAGGAATACGGCGCCTCCACCGGCCGTCCGCGCCGCTGCGGCTGGATGGACATCGTCGCGCTGAAGCGCGCCGTCGCCATCAACGGCATCTCCGGCCTGTGCATCACCAAGCTCGACGTGCTGGACGGCATGAAGACGCTGAAGATCTGCATCGCCTACGAATACCGCGGCAAGCGCACCGAATACGCGCCGCTGGATGCCGGCGGCTGGGAAGAGTGCACGCCGGTGTACCTGGAATTCCCGGGCTGGGACGAGAACACCCACGGCATCACCGAGTGGGACAAGCTGCCGCCGGCCGCGCGGGCCTACCTGCGCGCGCTGGAGGAACTGTCCGGCTGTCCGCTGGCCATCGTCAGCACCGGTCCCGACCGCGACCACACGATGGTGCTGCAGGACCCGTTCGCGTAACCCGCTGTACGTTCGGGCAGGCGCTGTCCTGTGACACGACGGTAACGCGACTAATCAGGGGTGCACGGAATGCACGCCGCAGTGAAAGGAAGCCCCGCGCATGCGGGGCTTTTTCTTGCGGCACGGACGGGCCGGGGTTCTCCCGATGCCGCGTCCGCCCCTTCATCCCATCGATCGCACCCGTGTCGGCACACCCGTGCCGTCCGACCGTGCGCGCCTGTTTCGTGGAGCGTTACCGCATGTCCAAGTTGAACGACCCGACCGACGACGTCCTGCTGCTGGACGCATCCGTTGCGCCGCCCTACATCATCGACCGCCGCGAACCGCTGCCCCGCCATGACCCGGCCGCGCTGCGCGCCGGCCTGACCCGTGCGCAGCTGGCCACGCTGGAGTCGCTGGAAAGTTTCCGCTGGCGCCTGGCCTTCGTGCGCCGCCCGGTCTTCCAGGCGCCCATCCCCGTGCTGTTCGACCGCAACAACGAGCGCTACCTCGTCATCCGCGAAGACGGCACGCTCGACGAACAGCCCACGCTGAAACTGCGCGACTGAGCGCACGCCGTTCCGGCACAGCGCTTGCATCGCACGGGCGACCCTAAAAGACGGCCGCACACGGCCGTTACCCCTGACAGGTGTCGCCGTTATCGCTGGAGTCTCCCCATGTACCGCAATGCCGCCCGAGCCGACGTCATCCCCGGACCCTGGCCCGCGTCCCGCCCGGCCACGTCCGAGCGCCGCAAGGCCACGCCCGCGCAGCAGGCCGACGCCCTGCGCGCCGGCCTGACGCCCGCGCAGCTGATGACGCTGGAAGCGCTGGAGATCTTCCACTGGCGCCTGGCCTTTGTCCGCCGCCCACTGTTCCAGGCCCCCATCCCGGTCCTGTTCGACCGCGACGACACCCGTTACGTCGTCATCGAAGAAGACGGCACCCTCAACGAACAACCCGCCCTCCAACTCCGCGCCTGACCCCGCTGTCTGCCAGCGCAGTTCCTTCTCCCCGCCGAGCGGGGAGAAGGTGCCCGAAGAGCCTGCCCCGTACTCGATACGGGGGCGGACGAGGGACGCTTTCGATTCACCACGCACGATCAGAAAAGAAGGTTGAGACGCGGGTGATGCGCAGATCGAGCGGAGCGCCGTCGCCGTTGAGCATGGCTTCGCGCTCGCCCCTCATCCGGCCTCCGGCCACCTTCTCCCCGCCGAGCGGGGAGAAGGAACTGCAGAGCCGGCAGCAGTCCTGCTTTGCGCCACCCTCCCGCGCCACCTCCCTGAATCGATGCTGCACTCCGCCGTCGCGCCCTCACGCCACGTTGCGGGATCCCGTTCCAAGGTATCGCCCGCGTGCGCGGTCCCCGCGCACGCCTGTCCACGCCATCAGGAGCCCCCACCGGATGTCGGATCCGCATCGCCCGCACGACCTCACCGATCTCCCCGCCGAGGGAAACGCCCCCCGCACCCCCGAGCGCCGCACGGGCAAGAGCGACCACGCCACGCTGCTGGCCGGCCTCACCCCCGCGCAGCAGGCCACCGTGCAGACCATGGAAACCTTCCACTGGCGTCTGAAGTTCGTCCGCCGCCCGCTGTTCAAGACCCCCATCCCCGTCCTGTTCAACCGCGACGGCGACCGCTACGTGGTGGTCAACGAAGACGGCACCATCGACGAGAACCCGGCGCTGAAACTGAGGGATTGAGGCATCGCCCGCCCGCTCCGCCCGCCTTGCGGGGGGGCGCACGCTACAGGCGCCGCCGCAGGCGCTGGACGCGATGGCGCGGACAGAGTGAAGTAAACGATCCGCCAGCGGGCAGGGCGGCCTTCAACCCGCGATTGCCCTTGATGCATCAGACGGTGGGCCAAGGCCCACCCTACGGGGTGCGACAACGTGGCCTGAGCCGGGGAGGGGACTCGCCAGCGGGCAGGACGTACTTCGGCCCGCCATGTGCCTTGATGCATCGGATGGTGGGCCAAGGCCCACCCTACGAGGCGCGACGACGTGGCCTGAGCAGCCGGGGAGAGGATCCGCGAGCGGATAGACATCGCAGGGTGGGCCTTGGCCCACCGTCACCCGACGACGGCGGATGGATCGACCGCGACATGCGCACCAGGTCCCGCGCGCCGGGCGTCCCCCAATAGGGGAGGCGCGGCGGTGGCGCCCTGCGGCATGGATACACTCTGCCGGGCATCGGGGAGGACGGCGTGTCGATGGGCGCTTCTTGCACGGGGCGGAGACGTGACTGGCTGGGGCGGGTGTTCGGCCTGCTGTGCCTGCACGCGTGGTCGACGGCGGCGGCACCGCAGGACGTGGTGGACTACCACCGCAGCACATGGACCCAGCGCGACGGCGCGCCGCCGGACATCTGGAGCTTGGCGCAGGATCGCAGCGGGCCGCTGTGGCTGGGGACCGGCGTGGGTCTCTACCAGTTCGACGGCCTGCGCTTCGAGCGCTACAACCCGCCGCAGGGGCAGGGCTTCGCGTCCAGCAACATCACCGCGCTGCTGAGCGACCGCCGCGGCCGGCTGTGGATCGGCTTCTATCCGGGCGGCATCAGCGTGCTGGACGGCGGCCGGCTGCGCCATTACCCGCCGTCGCCCCACCTGCCGTCCGGCCTGGTGATGCGCATCGTCGAAGACCGGGCGGGGCGCATCTGGGTGGCCTCGTTCACCGGCCTGTACCGCTTCGATGGCCGGACCTGGCAGCGGATCGGTGCGGAAACCGGGTTTCCCCATGCCTATGCCGACGACGTGCTGCTGGATTCGCACGGCACCCTGTGGGTGGCCGCCGGCAACGGCCTGATGTACCTGCCGCCGGACGGCGCGCGGTTCGTGCCGACCGGCGTCGCCACCGGGCTCTACGCCTCCCTGCTGGAAACCCCCGGCGGCGCGCTGTGGGTGTCGGATGGCGTGCACGGCACGCGTTCGCTGGCGCTGGCGGCGCCCGACCGGGCGCGGGCGCCCGGCTTCGGTCATTTCGCCTCGATGCGGCTGGATCGGCAGGGCGCGTTGTGGGGCACGGACCGGCGCCGGGGCGGGGTGGTGCGGGTGGCGCAGCTGGACGCCTTCGCCCGCGGCCACGCGCTGCGCGAGCAGGACGCCACCGCGATCATCCGCGAGCCCGACGGCCTGGCGTCGGACCGCGCCATTCCGGTGCTGGCCGATCGCGAGGGCAGCATCTGGGTGGGCACCAACATGGGCCTGCACCGGTTCCGTCCCAGCCGCGTGCAGGCGCTGCAGGACGAGCGGCTGAGCCAGGACGGCGTGTACGGCCTGGCGTTCTCGCCGGCGCACGGCCTGCTGGTGTCGAGCGAGCGCCAGCTGTACCGGGTCGAGGGCGACGACCGCCTGACGTGGCTGGCCGAATCCCCGGGCAAGCGGATCTACGCCGTGCAGGCGGTGGGCCAGCGCGTGTACGCCCCCACCTGGGACCGCGTGTACGAGTACACCACCGCCGGACTGCGCGACCTGCACATGCCGGGTGACGGAAAGCTGGGCGCGGTGGCGGGCGACGGCGCCGAAGGGCTGCTGGCGATGCGCGAAGGCGAGGGCCTGTTCCACTTCGACGGCCATGCGTGGCGCCATGTGGGGGCCGGCCTGATTCCCGCGGGCGGGGCGACCTCGCTGCTGCGCGACACCGACGGCTCGGTCTGGATCGGCTACACCGGCAGCCGCCTCGTGCACTGGCGCAACGGCGCGCTGCGCACGTTCGGCGGCCGCGACGGGCTGGACATCGGTACGGTGTCGGCGCTCGCGCGCGTGGCCGCGGGCCTGCTGGCGGGCGGAGAGAGCGGCGTGGCGCTGCTGCGCGACGGCCAGGTGCGCGCGCTGCAGGCCGGCGACCGCACGCGATTGAACGGCATCACCGGCCTCCATGCCGGCAGCGACGGCGGCGTGTGGCTGAGCGGGGTCAACGGCGTGCTGCAGGTACCGGCCGAGGTGCTGGCCCGCGCCCCCGACAGCGGCCATCTCGACGGCCGGCTGTACGACACCGCCGACGGCATGCCCGGCATCGCCCAGCAGTCCGCCCTGGCCTCCACCGCCGTGGCCGACGGCGCGGGCCGCCTCTGGTTCACCACCAACCAGGGGCTGGCGATGATCGATCCGGCCCGGCGCCACCACAATCCGGTGGTACCGACGGCCAGCATCCGCGGCCTGGCGGCGGGTTCGGTGGAATACGCGCCCGAGGACGGGCGCGACTTCGCCCCGGGCACGCGCGACATCCAGATCCGCTACGGCGCCAGCAGCCTGGCCTATCCGGAACAGGTGCGCTTCCGCTACCGGCTGGAGGGCTTCGATGAGGCGTGGCAGCAGGCCGGCAACCGGCGCGTGGCGTACTACACCAACCTGCCGCCGGGCGATTACCGCTTCCAGGTACAGGCGGCCAACGAGAGCGGCGTGTGGAGCCCGCAGAGCGCCACGCTCGCGTTCTCGGTGGCGCCCAGTTTCGTGGAGTCGTGGTGGTTCATGACGTTGTGCGGGCTGAGCCTGGTGGCGGCGGTCTATGCGGCCTACCTGTGGCGGCTGCGGCGGGTGGCGCACCGCATGCGCATGCGCTACGAGGAGCGTCACCGCGAGCGCGAGCGCATCGCGCGCGAGTTGCACGACACGCTGCTGCAGAGTTTCCAGGGGCTGCTGCTGCGCTTCCAGGCGGTGGCCAGCGGCCTGCGCGACGACGATCCGGTGCGGGTGGCGCTGGAGCAGGCGATGGACCGTGGCGAGGAGGCCATCGTGGAGGGGCGCGAACGCGTGCGTTCGCTGCGCATGCCGGCCGCGTCGGTGTCCGAGCCGCTACCGTCGGCGCTGGAACGGGTCGGGCGCGAGCTGGCGCAGCTGCACCCGGCCGCGTTCGGGGTGAGCGCCGACGCGCGCCTGCCGGCGCTGGATCCGGTGGTGCGCGACGAGATCTACTGGATCGGCCGCGAGGCGCTGTGCAATGCGTTCCGCCACGCCGGGGCCACGCGCATCCAGGTGGAGATCCGCGCCAGCCGCGGGCGGGTGGTGTTGCGCATCCGCGACGACGGCCGCGGCCTGGACGAGGACGTGCGCCGCGCCGGCGCGCGCGACGACCACTGGGGCCTGCGCGGCATGCGCGAGCGTGCGCACGACATCGGCGCGCGGCTGCGGATCACCAGCCGGCCGGGCAAGGGCACGCAGGTGGAACTGGCGGTGTCGCGCGGGGCGACGGCCCGGACGCGCGAGGCGCGCGCCCCCGGGCGTCGCGGCGGAAACGTGCCGCAGCATCCCTGATCCCGGCCAACCCCCCGGCAGCGAACCGGTACCGGCGCGTCCTCCGCGCTCACGCCTCCACGGCGTCCTCGCGCATCCGTGCCGTGCGGTAGGCCCGCTGCGCCGGCGCGTCGTGCGTGGTCTTGAACGTCGACACGCTCCGCCGCAGATCGCGCGCCTGCTCCTCCATCGCGCGTGCCGCCGCCGATGCTTCCTCCACCAGCGCCGCATTCTGCTGCGTGGTCTCGTCGATCTGCACGATCGACTGGTTCACCTGGTCGATGCCGGCCGCCTGCTCCTGCGATGCCGCCGCGATCTCGGACATGATCTCGCTGACGCGCTGCACCGCGGCCACCACGTTCACCATCGAATCGCCCGCATCGCTGACCAGGGCCGAGCCATCGTTGATGCGCTCCACCGAGGCCTCGATCAGCTGCTTGATCTCCTTGGCGGCGGTCGCCGACCGCTGCGCGAGCGTCCTCACCTCGCTGGCCACCACGGCGAAGCCGCGGCCCTGTTCGCCGGCGCGCGCCGCCTCGACCGCCGCGTTCAGGGCCAGGATGTTGGTCTGGAAGGCGATGCCGTCGATGACGGAAATGATCTCGGAAATGCGGCGCGAGGACTGTTCGATCTGCGCCATCATCTGCACCGCGCGCGCCACGATCTGGCCGCCCTCGGCGGCCACGCCGGACGCGGACACCGCGTGCGTATTGGCCTGGCGCGCCGAATCCGCGTTCTGCCGCACGGTCGAGGTCAGCTCTTCCATCGAGGCGGCCGTCTCCTCCAGGTTCGCCGCCTGCAGCTCGGTGCGGCGCGCCAGGTCGGCGTTGCCGGACGAGATCTCGCTCGCGGCCGTGTTGATGGAAACGGTGGAGTCCTGGATGCCCGAGACGATGGTCCTGAGCTGCCGCACGGTGGCGTTGGCGTCATCGCGCATCGTGGCGAACACGCCCTGGAAGTCGCCGCGCATCTCCTGGGTCAGGTCGCCCCCGGCCACCGACGTCAGCAGCACCGACAGCGCGGACAGGTTGCCGTCGGTGGTGTCCATCAGCCGGTTGAGGCTGGAGACCATGTCGTGGAAGTCGTACTGGTAGCGGTCGGCCGGGCCGCGCTGCGAGAAGTCGCCCGCCGCAGCGGCGGCCGCCAGGCGCTTGATGTCGGCGTTGATGGCCAGCAGGTTGCGCTTGGCCGCGTCCATCGCCGAGGTGATGACCGCCTTCTCGCCGGGCAGCACGTCCATGTCGATCGATAGGTCCCCGATCGCATAGCGCTGGATCACCTCGACCAGCCGCATCTTCACGGCGATGTGGGACGCCACCAGGTCGTTGGTGCCGCGAACCATCTGCCCGAAACCGCCGGGAAACGCACGGTCGTCGCAGCGGAAGCTGATGGTGCCTTCCTCGTGCCGCGCCGCCATCTCGCGCTGCGACTCGACCACGCGCCGGATCGTGTCCTGCATGTCGCGCATGCTGACCAGCAGCTGGCCCACTTCATCCTGGTAGCGCGAGGGGATGCGCGCCTCCAGGTCGCCCTGCGAGATGCGGGCGGCCACCTTGGCGGCGTAGCGGACGCCGCGCGTGATCGCGCGCACCGTGTACCACGACGCGCCGACGACGAGCGAGAGGATCAACGCCACCAGGCCGATGCCGACCAGCAGCTTCGTGCGTGCCGTCGCCAGGTGCGCGCGCGACTGGCGGCCGAGCTCGGCCAGTGCCGCGGTCTCGGTGCGGTCGAGCAGCGCATGCATCCCGGTCAACGCCGCGGCATCGGCGCGTTCGTTCCTGAAGGCGGGCGCGTCCTTGACCGCGGCCTGGGCGCTGCGGAGGGCGGGGCTGACCGTCGCCGACAGCGCGATCGCCTTGTCCATCTCCTGCGCGTAGGTGAGCAGCTCGCGGCGGAACGTTTCCTGCAGGGCGAGCCGGTGGCCATCTTCGGTGTCGGCGCCGCGGCGATGGATATCGCCCTGCAGGATCGCGAGGGTCGAGCTGACGTCGGGCAGATGCTGGGTGGAGGCGATGACCAGGTGGTAGCTGTCCGGGTAGGGCGTGTAGACCAGCAGGCTTTCATCGCCGATCGTATCGACGGCCTGCAGGGCCTCGTCGACATGCGCATTCAGCGCGGGATCGTCGTGCGCCAGCGTCTTCAGCGCCGTCCATTGCTGCGCGAGCTCCCGGATGCGCGCGTGGCTGCCGGCCAGGTGCGGCGCTGCCGCCGACGCCGCCAGCGCCTTGTCGTACAGCGCGGCGATATCGGTGTTGGCCTCGGCGGCCTGCGCATCCGCGGCGCCGCGGCGCAGGTTGAGCGCCTTCACCACGTCGAGCGTCGCATCGAGGGTGGGCAGGCTGGCCACTTCGGTGCGGCTGACCGCACGCATGTCGTTCAACTGCAGCAGGTAGAAGTACGACGGCACCAGCAGGCCGACGATGGAGAGACAGGAGATCAGGGTGAGCTTGAAAGCGGTGCTGCGGTTGTTCCAGGCATCGAGAAGGGCAGTCATGTTCGGTCCGCGTCGTGGTCGTCAGGTGATCGTTCGCACGCTTTAGCGGCGCCCGTGGCGGAACCTGAGACGGCGGGCGTTAGACGTTAGGAGGGGGTAGGCCGGGCGTGCGGTCGTCCGCACGCGCCGGCCGGGCGCCGATTCCACGGCCAAGTCGTTGAAAGGCAAGCGGAAATGACCGGGGGCCGACCATTCGCCACCGTCTGGTAATCGTAATTACCATCTTTGCCACGAGGCCGCCGTGCGGCTCCAAGGGCCTGCCGCCGGGCCGCTAACAGGAAGGTGCGGATCGGCAGACCGGAGCAGGCAATGGCGTTGAAGACCATCTCGACCGAGGCGTTGAGAGCGGGGATGTACGTGGTGAAGCTGCATGGCCCGTGGCTGGAGCATCCGTTCTGGCGCACCCGCTTCGTGGTGGAGCAGGACGATGTGGACACGCTGCGGGCCAGCGGGATCACCACGGTGGACATCGATACCGACCGCGGCGACGACGTCGGGGCAGGCGAGGCCGCCGCGCCGGCGGAGAACGCCGCCGTGCCGGCGCCGTCCGCGGACGCCGACGCGCCGGCCGTGTCCGCCGCACGCGTGGTTGCGGACGCGCCCGTGCTGCCCACGCTGTCCGACGAGATGGCGCGCGCACGGCTCATCTGCGACGACGGCCGCGCGCTGGTGGAGGCGATGTTCACCGAGCTGCGGATGGGGCGCACGCTGGTGCTGGACGGGGCGCACGACCTGGCCGCGCGCATCGACGAGTCGGTCTCGCGCAATCCGTTGGCGCTGGTCAGCCTGGCGCGGCTGAAGACGGCGGACAACTACACCTACCTGCACAGCGTGGCGGTGGCCGGGCTGATGGCGGCGGTGGCGCGCGAGCTGGACCTGCCCGCCGCGCAGCGCGAGCACGCGGCGATGGCCGGCCTGCTGCACGACATGGGCAAGGCGCATGTGCCGCTGGGCATCCTCAACAAGGCCGGCGCGCTGCAGGACGAGGAGATGGCCACCATGCGCCAGCACCCGGCGCACGGCGAGAAGATCCTGCGCGAGGCGGGCCTGGACATTCCGGAGGTGCTGCACGTGGTGCGCCACCATCACGAGCGCATGGACGGGCGGGGCTATCCCGATGCGCTCGCCGGCGATGCGCTGCCCATGCTCACGCGCATCAGTGCGGTCTGCGACGTGTACGACGCCATCACCTCCAACCGGCCGTACAAGGCCGGCTGGGATCCGGCCGAGTCGCTGCGCCGGATGGCGACGTGGCAGGGGCATTTCGATGTGCGGGCGCTCAAGGGCCTGATCCGGGTGCTGGGCATCTTCCCCATCGGCTCGCTGGTGCGGCTGGCGTCCGACCATCTGGCCGTGGTCATCGCGGCCGGCGAGCATCCGTTGGCGCCGCCGAAGGTACGGGTGTTCTATTCGGCCAAGTCCCACGCCCAGGTGTTCCGCCGCGACCTGGACCTGGCCGGCGCCAAGGACAGCATCGTGTCCATCGAGTCGCCGAAGAAGTGGGGCTTCCGGAATCTGGAGCACGTCTGGATGGCCTGAGCGGCGCGCGGGCGGTTCCGGCGCCGGCGATGCCTCATTCGGGTGAGCCGGCGCTCCCCTGTCTGCGGCATGCCCGTGCGGCGCAGGACGCGCACCGTGACGGACGGGGCCGGCCGGCACCGCGACAGGGCAGGCCGGTCGCCTCGCCCGTCGGCGCGCGATGGCCGGCGATGCGCCCTGCCGCGACCGCACCGACACGAGGTTTCCCATGCGCCGTTTCGTTCTTGCCGTTCTCCTCGCGGTGACCGCCGCGACGCTGCCGCCGGCCCAGGCCTCCAAGGCGCTGCGCGCGCCCACGCGCACGGTGGCGGTGGGCGCGGACACGGTGGCCTATCGCACGTTCGGTCGCGGCACGCCGCTGCTGCTGGTCAACCGGTTCCGCGGCACCATCGACACCTGGGACCCGGCCTTCCTTGATGCGCTGGCGCGGCATCACACGCTGTATGTGTTCGACCTGCCGGGCATCGGCCATTCCAGCGGCACGCAGCCGGACTCCATGGAGGCCGGGGTGAAGCTGCTCGACGGGCTGGCCGATGCGCTGGGGCTGGCGCGGTTCGATCTGCTGGGCTGGTCATGGGGCGGGCTGCTGGCGCAGGCCTATGTGATCGATAGGCCGGGCCGGGTGGAACGGCTGGTGTTGTTGGCGACCAATCCGCCGGGCAAGACCGATATTCCGTTGCAGCCGGCGTTCCTGGAGCGGGCGCTCAAGCCGGTCAATGATCTGGCCGACGAGGAGGTGCTGTTCTTCGAGCCGGCCTCGGCGCTCAGTCGCGAACGCGCGAAGGCCTCGCGCGAACGCATCCGCCAGCGGGCGGGCGTGGACGCGCACATCCCGGCCACGCAGGCGCAGTTCGACCGGTATTTCAAGGCGGCCGGGGGTTTCCATGCGGATGCGGCGGACCGGCGCGGCCAGCTGACGCGGCTGGCGCTGCCCATCCTGCTGGTCGCCGGCGACCACGACACCAGCACGGCGGGGCAGAACTGGTTCCCCCTGATCGGCGCCCTGCGCGATACGCGGTTCGTGTTCTATTCGCAGACGGGGCATGCGCCGCATCACCAGTATCCGGAGGAGGTGGGGGAGCTGGTGACGGATTTTTTGGGGCGGTAGGGGCCGCGCACCGCCGAAGTAAGGTCTTCCCACAGTAGCCATAGCGTGGCGTATAACTTCGTCGGTCGCCACACTGTTCAAGGTTCCCGTCCCCTTGCAGGTCAATCACCAAGGTGATCGCTACGTTATGTCGACGAGAACGCGTCGATGAGGAGACGCCCGCGTTGAACTTCGAGACTGACGGCGCATCTAGGGCGTGCCTCGATGTTTGCGCTGTGCGAGGGTTGCAGTCGTACGGAGTGCGAATAACATCATTATCTCGGACTCAGAGCCTCATCGGCTAGAGCCACTCAGTTAGGTCGACGAGCCTGCGCATGGTTGATCGTGTATCTCCGGAAGTTCGGTCACGGATGATGGCTTCCATCCGAGGGCGCGACACGCAACCCGAAATGGTCGTCCGTATATTCCTGCATAGCCTTGGTTTCCGCTACCGTCTTGCTCCCCGCAATCTCCCTGGCAAGCCGGATGTGGTGCTTCCGAAGCACAACGCTGCCATATTCATTCACGGATGTTTCTGGCACGGACATATCGGGTGTCGGTTCGCAACAATGCCGAGAACCCGAACCGAGTTCTGGACGGGCAAGATCGCGGCCAATCGTGCTCGCGACCGCATCAAAGAGGCCGAACTCTATTCCAAAGGTTGGCGTGTTGCGGTGGTGTGGGAATGTGCGCTTAAGTCAGACCGAGACGCCGCACTGCAGCGCCTCGTGACCTTCATCCGTTCCGGGATGAAATTTGAAGAAATCTCCGGTCAGACGCGGAGATAGGAATACACGATACCCGCAATCTGGCGCGCCATCCAAGGCGGCACTGCATTGCCGACTTGCCCATATTGCCAGCCCTGCGCGCCCTCGAAGAAATAGTTGTCTGGGAAGGTCTGCAATCGAGCAGCTTCTCGTACTGTGAGGCTGCGCATCTGAGCAGGATCCGGATGAATGAAGTAGTGTCCGTCCTTCTTCAAGTGACTAGTAACGGTTAGGCTAGGTTCGCTACTCAGTTGCACCTTGAAGCGATCAACAAACTTGCCGCTTTTCCAGTTCTTGTGCTTCGGGTGCAGAGCCTCGGGAAACTCCGCTGCGCCACGTGGTGAGCGCCCATGCACTTCGCCGAATGCGGATACGTAGGCATACCGCTGCAGATCTTCTGCTTGGTGACTTCGTGTCTCGTGATTGAGTAGGGTGTCCAGTCGCGGATCGAGCAACCACGAGGCGAGGTGCTCAGGTACGAGTCCGCACCCCGGCGTGAGCTGTTGGCGTAGTGCCCCCCTAGTCGGGTCGCCCAGTGTCGAAGCCTCCGTTGCCAGCTGGCGCAGCCTTCTCCGCACGCTTTGATCGTCATTGACTTTTTCGGCGGTGTCGCGAAGCAGGTGAGCGGCAGTTTTTGCCCAATCTTCGATGTGGGCCTCTTTTCCGTCGATACGCATGCCGCTTCGCAAGGGAGGCAAAGCGCCGATGGCTTCCGAAACGGTGCATCGCCACTCTCGGGGAGATAGGAACTTCCCTTCGCCGATTGAATAGTCATCCCTGATTCCCAAGAGGATTACACGATGGCGGGCCTGAGGAACCCCTAACGTCTCCGCGCGTATAATGAAATCGCGCGGATCCTTAACCCCCGCTTCCAGTCCGGCTCTTGGCTTGATAAGGGGGACCAAGCGATAGCGGGGTCCCTTTGATCCGCCGGGACGCTGGAGACTCTTCGCGATCTCCTCGAATACTGAGTTGCCGTCAGCCTCGGCCGAGAGAAGGCCCTTGACATTCTCCATCACGAACGCAGCAGGCGCGAACTCGGCGACCAACTTGCGGTAGTGCTGGTACAGTCGATAGCGCTCGTCATCCTCGGCACGGTAACCGAGAATGCCGCGATTGCGAGCACGACCTACGAGTGAGTATGCCTGACACGGTGGTCCGCCGATCAGGATCCAAGGCTCATCCTTGCTTGTCGTTGCAGCAATACGCTCGCGTAACACCCTGTCATCGGCCGGATTGCCTAGCTTGAGCTGCCGAGCCTCTTCGCAGGCGGCAATCCATTGCCGCTCAGTCCGAAAGGTGTAGGGCTCTTTACGTCGTCCTGCGACGTAGTCGTAGTAGCTATCGGGGACATGTCCCGAACGGAACTGCCTGAAGAAGGCTCTTAGTCGGAGCGTGCGCCAAGCGTTCTCTTCCATCTCCGCCGAGATGGTGATGCGGAAGGGGTGGGATTTGTTAGGGGCGACGTAGCCCGAGAAACCCTCACCCAGCCCTCCTGGGCCCGCAAAGATATCGACGACGGGGATATGCATGACTATCGGGACACTGATTCAACTAATAGGCTGGATGAGCCTCGTGTCCAGGATCGCACGAACCGGCGTTTTGTCAATGTCCCGGACCAAGATTTAGTTCTCCAAGGATGCGCGGGCCAGCTCGAAGCAGTGTGCCACCAATGCTTTTCGTGCCTCTGCTGGCAGTCCGGCTATGTCCACGATCTCGTTCCTCAATCTGACGAGCTTCGTGGCGCGCCGCATGATGGGCTCCATCCTGCCGCGACCGACTTTGGCGGCCATGGCTACCCATTCCTCTGCAATGGCCATTGCGAGAGGGACATTGCCCGCGACCGACGGTCGTTCGAAAATCTGGACTGCGGCATCCTCGCTCAGCGAACGGACGAGACCCCATCGATCGGGGTGGGCCTCGCCTCGATCCAATACCTGCCCGCGCGACCACAGTCGTTGCAAAGTATTGCGCACACCACCTGAGAACCGGTGTGGGGCACAATCCGGGTATCGCCAAGCCACGATGTCCGGAGCGATCACGGTTGCCAGGTAGGACCACACGTCATCGCGCAGTGACTCTCCCGTTCCCAACTCAGGATGGGATGCTAGATAGATGGCAGCTTCGTGATCGAATCGCGACCGCGCCACTTGGCTCGAATTCTCCGGAAATCCGGACCGAATGGCGATGTCCCTTATTGCCCTTCCGAGTTCGATTGCTAGATCTTCTGATCGGCTGCCGCCGCTTGCCGCGTACGACAGCATTGAGGCCCCGTCTTCGATGATTGCACGTGCCTTGATAGGAGTCAGTTGATTCGCGTCTACTGACTCCAGAATGTTCGAGATGCCAAGGGCGGTCAGCCGAGGTAGGAGCAGCACGCTCATTAATCGGCACTCCCCATGTCCGAGGTAGCTAGGAGAGAGGCACGGAATGCACCCGGATCGCGTTCCATCAGTGCCCGGACACTTGCGACTTCCTGACCAGGGAATGCGTTGCCGAGCCATTGAAGTATCTGCTGTCCGACGGAACCCTCGTTGCAATCGACAAAGTCTTCGGCGCCCGAGACTTCCCGGAGTGCGGCCTCAATCATCTGCGACATGACATCACCCATCATGGCCTGCAGGGATAGTCGGTCACCGCTCACAACCCGAGCAAGCCATTCCGGATGATCGGAGTTCACATAGAGCCGTACGCCCGCGGAAAAATCTCCCTGCAGCGAACTTGGGCGCCAGTGCAGATACCAAGGCGCATGCTCGTGTGGCCGTCCGCCAAAGATTCGAGAAAAGCTGGCAGTCTCTACCGGAAAACGAGAGTCACCCCCGTCTTCGATCAGAATGTCGTGGTCAGCCTGCCACAGCTTGGATCCTCGGTCTTGGGGCGACAGCACGGTGCCACTCGCCTCGGGCGCATCCAGCGTAACGAGCAGCGATACCCGTAAGCGCCCCGATAGCGTCCGTCCCGATACGCTTCCAGACATCAAGAAGTTATCTGTAGCGTGGTCCACGATCACCGCGTGGAGCCTGTCTTGGCGGCGAGGCAAGGTGCCGGCACCTGTACCGACAATGAGTGAGACCTTCAGCCGAAGCTTGTCCTCCGGAAGTTGTAGAGCTCCGGCGACCGCGGCCCAATCGATCGAAATGGAGTTGGCCACCTCCAAGTCGCGGGCATAGTCCCAGTTCTCTAGCACGTCGGTTGCACGATGGAGCGGCTTGCCGGGATCTCCGATCAACCAACCCTCGGGTCGGATCGAATCTTTCGGAATCACGAGAAAGGGAAAGGCGATCCGGGGGTTCATCGCGGACTTCCGGATTGCAGCCGAAGCTTCAGACCGAGTGCAGCCGTGGCGACGGTCGGGACAAATACCTCGATCTCGCCGGCCCTATGAGCTGCATGTATCCATGAACCATCTGCACTGGCGTCGCCAAGTACGATCCTCGCGACACATAGCTCAAAGCCGCCGGGAAGATCATCACCAGCCGTGGATCCACCGTCAACGACCAGGTAGGGTTCGGCAACGACGTGAAGCTCGCTGTCTGATGCATCGTTCTGAAGCTCCGCGTGGAATCTCGCCATGGTTCGTCCATTCGGATCGAGCGCGAGTCCGGCAAACTTGGGGGCGGTGACGAAAAGGGTCTTGCGTGAGGACGCAGAGCCTGCTCGGCGTATCGACTTTCCCGGCCCCATTGCGGAGACCCTGTCGAGAAACTGCCCCATCTTGGCCGCAATCGCCGCCAGCGAGGGGGTGGAAGCGTTCGAGTCAGACGACGGTGCCGCCGGGCGTATTTGTGGGCGGGCGATCTCATGGAGGCGTTTCATCGCGACCTGGACAAAGGTCTTGGCGCTTCCCTTTGGTAGGTTGTCCGGAATCCAGTCGTCGTGTGCAGGGGGTTCGGCTAGAGCAAACGCTTCTTCGATCTCATCGCTGTCCGAGCAGACGAAAACGCCTGCCCAGTCGAAGCGCCGATCGGGAAGGGGATCACCTTCGATGTATCTGACCACGAGTTCGACCGGCCTCATGAGTGCGATATGACTAGCCTGTTTCGGAATGATTGAGTCGGATCGCGCTGCCGCACCACGTCTATCTGCTCGTAGTCCCTTTTTAATCACGACGTTGCCGAGCAATCTTTTTGGACGCCCGCACATTATTGGATTCAGGCCGCTACCTCCTGCCCTATGTTCCTGGATTGCGGCTGCAAACAAGTCGAGGGGAGGGAACTCCTCGGGCGGTGGCAGCGAGATCTTTTTTCCTTCGAGCTCCACCTCGACACTGAGCTTCTTTGAAGCCGGCGTCGAGGCGGTCATACGTGGCCAAAAGTTCCAGAGAACCGTCTCGATTATGTCTTCGATCGAGGTGCTAAGATCCACGTCGCCGAGAAGCGGGTCGATGATGAGGATAGATGTTCCGGTCTGCCGTTCGCTACGGACAGGCATCCCGATCGCGGCTGCTAGCTCCACCGCAGAATCGCCGACAGAGGGTTCTATCGAAGCGTCGCCTTCCCTGACACCCCACCAATGGCGTCCTGTGAAACGTCGTCGCACGCCATCATCCACCGTGGCATCGAAAGCCGCTCCGAGATGGCACGCCATCAGTCTCCGTTCGTCTCGGCCTGCGCATCTGGTCTGGCTGTCGACAACGATGGTCGAGCAACTACTCATCGCATAGAGCGAACTTTTCCCGTAGCCATATGTGCCACCGCCGTGGTGGGTGTCGCGGGCCGCACCGACGTTACGAAGGAAGTTAACGAAATTGAGCGGCTCTTCGCCATCATGCGGTGCATCGGCGCGCGTCGGACCGGACAGTCCTTCGGTGCCGAAGTCACACAGTTCGAATACCCGCAGCTCAGATTTTGCCAGCGAGGTGTCGATATCCGCGCGCGTCGCGTCGCCGCGAGGACGCTCAGCCAACAAACGCCCAGCCAACGCGTCCCGTTGCTCAGGTGTCAGTGTGCGCAATCGGATCAGGACGACTGCCCCCGAATCTCCATCCGAGGCATCCAGTACGTTCTGAATGCCTTCGCGCAGCATCGTGGGCAACAGTTCAAGTGTTGGCCTTCCCAACAGACGCTTGAAACCTTCCGCAGCCATGTTGCCGGTCTTGGCGAACGGTTCGCTGAATAGCTGCAGTCGGGTCATGGGATAACCTTTGCTAGTTCGCTGGCGAGCTCATTGTCAGGAACGCGGAATTCAGAGGCCGCCCGCAGGTCAACCTCGTAGGCGACGGACAGAATGCCGTCAGGAAGCACGTGTCCGGGGAACTGTTTGGCAGTCAGCCGTGGAAAGCCCGGGTCGACTCTATAGCCACTGATCTTCTCGAGGGAGAATCGGATACGGTTCCAGGCTGCGGAATCGGGATCGGGACATCCCATGGCCGCCAACGCTTCTGCAAGTCTCTCGTGAGCTACGCCGGAGCGTACGATCTCACCACACAGTGAAGAGACGGCAAGCTCACCATTGGCTGCGCGCTCCACATGCAGATGCACGAGCAATAGAGATCCGCCGATCGGTTCCGACAGTTGATCGATGCTGCTGACATGGATCGATGTCGTGTCCGCGCGAGAAGATGTCTTCACTTCGATGGCGCGGTCGCCGCGGCGGAAATCGTGACGTTGATCGAATGGTCCAGTCCAAGCGCAGATGGCGCTTGCAGATCCGCGAACCAGCTCGCGAAGAACGAAGAGTTCTCCGATGAGGCCGATGATCTCGTGATCGGGGACATCACTAACTGCAGCATCGCTCAGTAGATCACGGAAGTCGGCGATGGTGCCCTCGACGGCCTCGACCGCGCCTTCGCCGCTGGCTATGCGGTGGACAACCTCGCTGGCGAGCTCCGCGAACACAGAATCTAGGGAGCGGTCGGTGCACATCACATCGATGAAGCGGGTGGCACGACCGGCAACCTCATAACGCGACATCGTCACTGACAGCCTGTCGCTCGACAACCCGCCTGCGATCGAGGATGCAGCTCCACATGGGACCATGAGCCGGGGCTGCCCCTCCGGGCCGATGGCGAGGCGCACTGCGCCGAAGCCAGTTTCGATACCAGAAGACAAGCTTGGCACCTCGATGGCACCGTCACCCGTCCGGGTATTTCGCAAACGCATCCATTGGGCAATCGGACGTTCAGTCATTGCTGGCACTTGCCCCGTCCGTTTCTTCTAGCTGTTCAGGCGTCGGGATGTCCAGCTCGACGGAGAAGTAGCCACCGGATCTGTCGAGCGATCCCGGGAATACAATGCCGATTCCCAGCAGATCTCCCACCGCATCCAGTGCGACGCGCGTGGGTTCCCCTGTGCGTGAGTGGCTCCTTGGTGCCGGCTTGGACTCGGCCTCGATCGGATACAGCAGCAAAAGAGGGACAGCGGGCCGCCTGAGTTTGAGGTCTGCCCAAGAGTCTCCCTTGCTTGCTCCGGTCTCCTCTGCGTCGATCAAGATGTCCCGTTTCGACATCAGCGCCTTGATGTCAGCGTACTCGTCGGACTCCGCCAATTTCGACCGTCGATTAGTGGGCACGGGACCCAAGAAGCCGAGAGAACGTCTTGAAGCTTGTCCGCTTTCCGTACCCACGACAGCGATGTTCCACGAGCTCAAGTCATCGGCGGCCTTATCCAGATAGTCGAGCAACATGTCTTTTCGTAGATCCATGTGCTGATCACAGATTGCATAATCGCGGAGGAACCTACGTACTGTCGCCAAGGGGACACCAGTGAAGATACGCCTTTCCGCGTGGTAGGTGCCCTTGGTCCGCGCTTCATTGACTAACCCTTCTGCGGCGCTCCAGTTGCTGGAAACGATGTGTTCCTTGAGATGATCGAAGCGGATCGTCTGGACGTGCTTGCCTTCCAAGCTGATGCTCGTTCTGTAAGCGTGCCGCATCTTTGCCTTCGAGGTGATGGCCAGCCCGGGGATCTGCCGGACTCGGACTGCCAGGTCCAATGGAGTCGCGCCCTTGATTTCACGATACTTGGCGATGTCCTGCCGTATCTCGTCCTCGATCCGCGCGAGAGCGCGGAAATTCAGAGCGAGATCACCGGTGGTCCAAAGGCGTGGAAGGTCGGCATAGCCGAAACGGTATCCGAACCAGCGCCCCATCTGCAGTAGGGTGTCGTACTGCTGCGAAGTGCGCAGAAAGAACGATACCGATAGCCCCTCAAGGGTCAGGCCGCGAGCGAGGACCGAACCGCCTACGACAATATAGGTCTTGGCTCCGTTCATGTAGTCGAGTCGCTCGTCACTGATGCCGTTCTCGACTGCAACCTCAAGCAATTCCAGCACCTCATCCAGCCATGGTGCCAGCTCCCTCGGCATCAGTGCTGGCTCATCGCCGTTGACCAAGGGAACCTTGGCGGTCTCATCATCCCAGACCCTTTCCAAGCGTCCCCAAGCCTCGCCGGTTGCCGTCGCCAAGTCGTTGGCGCAGTCAGCGAGCCATGCGCGTATCACGTCCGCCATGCGCGCATGCTGGCTGACGTTGGGAGACGTGTGAACAAGCATTGTCATGTGTGACGCCACCTGTCCACGTCTCCGGCGTATCGCACACGTGATTAGAAACCAGAGCAACGCCTTCTCAAGTTCGGCGGTGATCTCCGGGACGAAGGTCGCTTGGGCTCTGCTGCCGGCTGGCCGAAGCTTGGCGACCTCGCCTGTCGGGATCTTGCGAATCATGTTCTTGCCGGCCGATGCCCCCTCGTCCTTATCGGCATCGTCAGGGTCGAACCCGAAGACCTCGCGTGTTCCGAAGTAGTCCTTCGGTCTTGGGAGGTCCGTTATGAAGTCCTCAGGATAAAGGTCGTCGGATTCATGCGGGTTGATGAAGACGTTTGCGAAGGGGGTGGCGGTATAGCCGACGTAAGAGACTGCGGGCAGCGCCCGAATGATCCTGCGGATCCCTTCGTTGATCCTGGTCGGGCTGTCGTCCCGATTTGAGGCATCCACCGAAGCTTGGTCGCACTCATCGTCAATGATGAGCGTCTTGAGTGACCTCAGTACCTTGGTGGGGGTCCTCTCGACCGTGCGGAGGAAAGCGTCGAGCCGATTGGTTTCCTTTTTCATGACCACCAGCTGGGCGCGCCCGGTGACCGGCATCGTGAACTGCCCGTTGGCGGGGCGGACAAAATCACCGTCATCGTCCGCAGTGGTGTAAAGCTGCCAGAGATGACGGTGTCTTTCGACGATGTCTCCCTCAAGGCGCCGCTGAGTCTGTGCCCGCAGCTTATTGGTCACGCCACCCAGCAGCACGATCAGGTTGTAGCCCGCATCGACAGCCTTGGCGATGACGGCGGTCATGTTCGCAGTCTTACCGGACTGGACATAGCCGACTACCAAGCCCTTGCAGCGGAATTGTTCTTGGGCCGGGTTGGCCAAAAGCGACACCACCTCACTCGAGCTCTCGTCGATGGAATCGATTGCGTCGGGATCCCAGCGCTTCTCGTTCTCCAGATATCCTTCCAGCGCAGGCCAATGCTGGTCGGTGGCCGCCGGGCCGACGTACCAGTTGTCACGTGGCTTTGCGAGGGAGTTGCGTCGGATGATCTCGACACTTTGAAGTGTGCTCCGGACGATCTCGAGCGCCTCTGACAGGCTCGCTTCCATCTCGGCCGGGAATTGTCCGAACACGGTTGCGATTGAGTGCCTGTATGCAGCTGCCGCGGAATCTGGGGATCCATGGCTCGGAAGCTTCTGCCGGATTTCCCTGACGAACTGTTCAACCTGGGGCGGGAGTGACCGAGGGATCATCGGTGACCCTCCCTCATCCGGACCAACTCCAAGGCCTTTGCTACACCAATTCTTTCCATGATTTCCCCGATCAAGCGCCCCTTACGGACCTGAGTTTGCCAGAGCGTTGTCACATTTTCACCGGACAAACCCTTCAAGCCTCTCCCGAGCGCCTTTCCGCCGCTTTCCCCACGCTTCAAGCCTCTCTCGAGACGCTTGATGTCTTTCCAGAGCCGCTTTCCGCCGCTTTGGAGCGACGCCGCGCCTCTCCCATCACACTTGAAGCGTCTCCAGAGAGACTTTCAGCCGCTCTTCTCACACTTCAAGCGTCTCGGGAGCGGCTTCTTCCCTCTCTGGTTTCACTCCAGGCCGCTTTAAAGACGCGTGGAGGCGCTCTGCCCAAACTTTTTCCCTCTCTCACGTTTCTATGTGTGACTAATCAGACATTAGCGATGTTCGCGTCGCATTGCGTGCGTCGCGCGCTACGCTGCGGTTGCCGGCCGGACCCGGTCGGTATCACAGAAAGGAATCGAGAAACGATCATGAGCAAAAACCGCATCAGCGTGAGTTTTCCGCCCGACAGCGTGCAGCGCATCCGCGAAGCACTGGCCATCCTGGAAACCGAGTTCACCGCCCTCGTGTCCCTCAGCAAGGACGAGCGTCGCGACCTGTTCCGCATGGGGCCCAAGTCGCAGGCGTTCTGCACCACCGCCCTCAACGTCGCCGAAGAACACTCCGGCATCATGCCGCGCGACTTCGACATCGCCGCGTTCCGCCAGGACCAGGACGCACTGGACGTCCTGCGCCCGCTCGCCATGCGCTTCGACCAGTTGAACCAGCGCCTGGCCGATACCGAACTGCTGCTGGGCAGCGACCTGATGTCCGCCGCCCTGGAGGTCTACGGCCTGGTGAAGGGCTCGGCCAAGGACAAGGGACTGGACCAGGCGCGTCAGGCACTGAGCGAACGCTTCGAGCGCAATGGTCGCCGCCGCGTCGACGCCCCCATGCCCCCCGAACTCTGAGCGCCCGCACCCGTTCCACCCCAAGGCCCCGCATCGCGGGGCCTTTCGTTTGCGCCCGTCGTCCCGCGCCGCCAGCCCGCCCTGCCGTCATCTCCCTGAACGCACCCGCGCTTCAAGACCGTCCTGCGGCGGCCGATAGGAATGTGACAAAAGCATCCGCACCGCTGGCCACCATGTCCCCGTTACTTTGCCTGCCCGGCGGCGCGCCGGCGCGCCTGCCACCGTCCCCTGCACGCCGGCGCCTGACCCGCCTGGCGCGGGCGGCCGCCTGCGTCCTGAACCTGGTCGCGGCGGGCGCGCACGCGCAGGCGCCGGATCTGGCGCGCCTGTCGCTGGAAGACCTGCTGGACGTGGAAATCGTCACCGCCTCGCGCTTCCAGCAGCGCGTCGCCGAGGCGCCCTCGGTCGTCCAGGTCATCACCGCCGAGGACATCCGCACGCACGGCTGGCGCACGCTGGGCGAGGCGCTCGACAGCCTGCCCGGCCTCTACGTCAGCGACACCGGCCTGTACACCTACCTGGGCGCGCGCGGCCTGCTGCGCGCCGGCGACTACAACACCCGCTTCCTGCTGCTGGTCAACGGCCACCGCCTCAACGACCCCGTCTACAGCCAGAGCCCCATCGGCGCCGAATTCCCGCTCGACCTGTCGCTGGTGGAGCGGATCGAATACGCGCCGGGCCCCGGCTCGGCCGTCTACGGCTCCAATGCCTTCTTCGGCGTAATCAACGTGCTGACGCGCGCACCGGCGACCTTCGGGCACGGCGAACTGCGCGCGGCCGCCGGCAACCATGGCACCACCGACCTGCAGCTGACCGTGCCGGTGCGCACGGCCGCTGGAGACACCCTGCTGTCGGCGCGCGCCTTCGATACGCAGGGCCGCACCTTGCGCTTCCCGGCCTTCGCCGACACGCCGTCCGGCGGCGTCGTACGCGACCAGGATGGCGAACGCGCACGCCAGGTGTTCGTGCAGCACACCCGCGACCGGCTGTCGCTGCAACTGGTGGCCGGCGACCGCCGCAAGGAAGATCCGGTCGCCCCGTACCAACAGACCTTCGCAGAGCCCGGCGCGCAGGTACAGGACCGCTGGATCGCCTTCGGTGCCACGCTGGACGGAACGCTGGGCGACCGCGTGGACGCGAGCGCGCGCCTGGACGCGATCGACTACCGCTACGTCGGGGACTACGTGTACGGCGGCGCGCCGACCTACCTCAACCGCGACATCGCCTCCGGCGTCGCCTTCGTGGCCAGCGGCCACCTGGTCGCACGCCTCGGCGCGCGCCATACGCTGGTCGGCGGCATCGAGGTGCAGCAGGACCATGGCGTGGTACAGCGCAACTTCGACGTGGCGCCGTATGCGTCGTACCTGGAGGCGCGCCACGACATGACCAGCTGGGGCGTGTTCGTGGATGACGAATTCCGCTTCGCCGACGCATGGCGCGTCAACGCCGGCCTGCGCGCCGACCGCAGCGATCGCGGCGTCGTGCGCCTGAGCCCGCGCCTGGCGCTGATCGGCGAACCGCAGGGCGGTGGCCTGGTGAAGCTGATCGTGGGGCAGTCCTACCGCTCGCCCAACGCCTACGAGCGCTACTACCAGGTCGAGTCGGAGGAGGGCGCGCAGCGCGCCAATCCGGCCCTCGGCGCGGAACACGTGCAGACCGCCGAACTGTTCTACAGCCGTGGCGTGGGCGCGCGCGGGCGCGCCGAGCTCGGCGTCTACCACTACCGCCTGCACGACCTGATCACCCTGCTGGCCACCGACGACGGTGCGCTGACGATGTCCAATGCCGGCCATGCCCGCTCGCGCGGCGCCGAGCTGGCCTACGTCTACCAGGGCGACCGCGGGCTGCGCCTGCGCGCCAGCTATGCCTACAGCGAGGTCGCCGACTCGGAGGCCGCGCGCCCGCTGAATGCCCCGCACGGCATCGCGCGGGTGTCGGCGGCGGTGCCGCTGGCCGAGGGCTGGCGCCTGGGCATGAGCGCGCAGCGCATGGGCGGGCGCGTCTCGCGCGAGGGCCGCCTGCCGGCCTACACCCGGCTCGACGCGCACCTGGTGTGGGACGTCCCCGCGCGTCCGCTGGCGTGGTCGCTGGGCGTGCGCAACCTGCTGGACCAGGCCTATGCCGATCCGGTCGGCCCCGAGTTCCTGCAGGACACGGTGCCGCGCCGTGGCCGCGAACTCTGGCTCCAGGCGCGGTGGCGCTGGTGAGCGTGCGGCGCGCCTCGCAGGCGATGGCGGTGCTGCTGGGGCTGGCCGTGGCCGGCGCCGGCCACGCGCAAGTGGACGAGTACGCGCTGAAGGCCGCGTTCGTCTACAACATCGCCGCGTTCGCGCAGTCTGCGCACCCGCGCGCCTCGACGCTGACCATCTGCACCCAGACCGGCGAGGCGCTGGGGGCGGCGGTCGGCGCACTGGGCGGTCGCGACCTGGCCGGCCGCCGCGTGACCGTCGTCCGGGCGGCCGCGGCGACCGCCGGCGGCTGCGACGTGCTGGTGCACGACGCCGACCGCGCGGCGCCGGCCAGCGTGGCCGCGCTGGTGATCTGCGACGCCTGCACGCTGCCCAACGGCGTCAGCACGGTGACGCTGGTGCGCGAGGGCAACAAGATCCGCTTCGACGTCGACGCCACCCGTGCGCGGGCCAATGGCGTGACCCTGAGCAGCCAGCTGCTGCGCCTGGCCCGGCGGGTGCTGTGAGCACGCCCGGCTTCCGTGCCTCCTTGGGCATGCGCAACGGGACCATCGCCGCGACGGTGGTGCTGCTGCTGGCGGGCAGCCTGCTGATGCTCATCCAGTGGATCGACATCCGCCGCGAGGTCACCGCCGACGCCGAAGCGCAGGCGCGCGTGGTGGCCTCGGGCAGCGCGGCGGCAGTGATGTTCCGCGACGCTGCGGGCGCGCGCGAGACGCTTGCGCCGCTGGTGTCGGTGCCGGCGGTACGCCAAGCCGACATCGTGTCCGCCGATGGCGAGGTGATCGCCCGTTATCCCGAGGCTGCCGAGCCCGTCGCGCCGGCGTGCGGCTACGACTGCGCACGGGTGAGTGCGCCGGTGCTGTTCCGCGATCAGCCGGTGGGCACGGTGCGCCTTCAGATCAGCATGCAGCGGGCGCATGCGCGGCTGGGCAGCCTGGCGATCGCGTTCTGCATCGCCTCGGCCGCCGCCTACGCGCTGACCCTGCCGCTGATGCGGCGCATGCGCGCGCGCGTGCGCAGCGCCGAGGCGCAGCTGCACTACCTGGCCCACAACGATCCGGTCACCGGGCTGCTGAACCGCAATGCCTTCAATGCCCACCTGGAGCACGTGCGTGCGCGGGGAGGACCCCTGGCGCTGATCCAGCTGGACCTGGACCGGTTCAAGGAGGTCAACGACAAGCTGGGCCACCACGGTGGCGACGAACTGCTGCGCCAGGTGGGTCGGCGCATCGCCGAGGCGTTGCCCGGCGACACGGGCCTGTTCCGCTTGGGCGGCGACGAATTCGCCATCCTGCTGGCCGGCGACCATGCGGCCGCGCGGGTGGAGGGCGTGGCCAGCGCGGTGCTCGACCAGTTCGCCGCCGCCTTCGTGCTGGACGGGCTGAGCCCGCGCATCACCGCCAGTGCCGGCATTAGCCTGTGGCCCGACGATGCCACGCGGCTGGAGGAACTGGCCGCCAACGCCGACATCGCCATGTACTGCGCCAAGCGCGAAGGGCGCAATCGCGCCGTGCGGTTCGAGCCGCGGCTGCGCGAAGCGCAGCTGGCCCGCATCGGCGTGCGCGAAGCGCTGGGGCAGGCGGTCGCCGCGCAGCAGCTGGCGCTGCACTACCAGCCGCAGGTGTGTACCCAGACCGGTCGGCTGCTCGGTGCCGAAGCGCTGCTGCGCTGGACGCATCCCACGCTGGGCATGGTGCCGCCTTCGACATTCATCCCGATCGCCGAGGAGGGGCCGCTGATTCTGGAACTGGGCCGCTGGGTGATCAGCGAAGCGTGTCGGCAGATCGCGGCCTGGCATGCGGAGGGGCGCGGCCACGTGCGTGTGGCGGTCAACCTGTCGGTGAGGCAGACGCGCGACGACGCGCTGCCGGGCTACATCGACGACGTGTTGCGGCACACCGGCGTGCCCGCCCACTGCCTCGAACTGGAGGTGACCGAAAGCGTGCTGATGGACGATGCCGATGTGGCGGTGGGCCAACTCGCGCGCTTGCGCGCGCGCGGCATGCATCTGGCCATCGACGATTTCGGCACGGGATATTCGTCGATGGCCTACCTCAAGCGCCTGCCCATCGACACGCTGAAGATCGACATGGCCTTCACCCAGGCCGTGCCCGGCGACGGCGAGGCCATCGCCACGGCCATCGTGGCCATGGCGCATACGCTGGGTCTGCGGGTAGTGGCCGAAGGCGTGGAAACCCAAGAGCAGCACGCATTCTTCCGCGATGCCGGATGCGAGCAGATGCAGGGTTACCTGATCGGCCGTGCCGCGCCAGCGGACGCGTTCGCAGCGCAATGGCTGGCATCGCCAGGCGTGCTCTCCTCCTCTCAGGCCGCGACCGGCTGATACGGCGGATCCGCCTGGTCTTGATTCCCGTGGGACGCGAGGCGACATATCTGAACCCCAGCCCCCGGTCGCACCCCGCCCCTGCCGAGTTTCACGGGTCGCGCACGTCGGCGGGCGATAAGGTGACATCACGCCATCCAGAACCCGTACCTTCCCCATGGACAACTCCTTGATGGCAGGCGGCTCGCACGCGCCCGCCGAGCAGCGTGTCCGCCTGTACGAAACCCTGCTGCAGACCACGCCCGACCTGGTCTACATGTGGGACCTGCAGCACCGCTTCACCTATGCCAACGCTGCCCTGCTGGCCATGTGGGGCAAGACCTGGGACGAAGCGATCGGCAGGAACTGCCTGGAACTGGGGTACGAACCCTGGCACGCGGCCATGCACGACCGCGAGATCGAACAGGTCATCGCCACCCGCCTGCCCGTGCGCGGCGACGTACCGTTCAACGGCACCAACGGCCGCCGCATCTACGACTACCTGCTGGTGCCGGTGATCGGCCCCGACGGCACCGTCGAAGCCGTCGCCGGCACCACCCGCGACGTCACCGAACGCAAGCTGCACGAAGAAGCCCGCCGCCACAGCGAGGAACGCCTGGCCGCGATGGTCGATGCCACCTCCGACGTGGTCTACCGCACCAACCAGGACTGGAGCGCCGTCGATGTGGTGGGCGGCGGCCAGCTGCTGGGCCGCCACGGCACCCTGACGCCGGACTGGCTGGATGTGCTGGTCCACCCCGACGACCGCGACCTGGTGGCCGACGCCATCGCCCGCGCCCGCGCCACCCAGACCACCTTCAGCGCCGAACACCGCGTGCGCAACCAGCACGGCGAGTGGTCGTGGGTGGCCTCGCGCGCCGTGCCCATCCGCCCCATCGGCGGCGAGGTGACCGAGTGGTTCGGCGCCGCCACCGATATCACCGCGCGCCGCCAGCACGAAGAACGGCAGCGCCTGCTGCTCCACGAGCTCAACCACCGGGTCAAGAACACCCTGGCCATCGTGCAGTCCATCGCGCTGCAGACCCTGCGCAACGCCGACGACATCGGCGCGGCGTGCGACCGCTTCGAGGCGCGCCTGCACGCGCTGGCGCAGGCGCACGACGTGCTGACCCGCCGGGAGTGGGAACACGCGCCCCTGCAGGACATCGTGCGTACCGCCATCGCGCCGTGCCTGGTGGACGACGAGGACCGCTTCGACATCGACGGACCGGACATGCAGCTGGACCCGCAACGCGCGCTGGCGCTGTCGATGGCGCTGCACGAGCTGTGCACCAACGCCATGAAGTACGGCGCGCTGTCCGCACGGCCGGGACGCGTGCGCATCCACTGGCGCGCCGACACCGTGCAGGGCCGGCGCATGCTGGTATTGTCCTGGCAGGAAATCGACGGCCCGCCGGTGGCGGCCCCGTCGCATCGCGGCTTCGGCTCGCGCCTGATCGAGCGCGGCCTGCGCCACGACCTGCGCGGCGATGTCGCCCTCGATTTCGACAGCGCCGGCGTGAGCTGCCGGATCACCGCCCCTATACCCGAGCAAGGAATGGCCGCATGACCACCCCCGACCCCGCACCGCGTGTCTTCATCGTGGAAGACGAATCCATGCTGGTGATGCTGCTGGAAGACCTGCTGCCCACGCTGGGCTACGAGATCGCCGGCAGTGCGGGCTCGGTCGAACAGGCCCTGGCCGATCTTGACGGCACGCAGGTCGATCTGGCCGTCGTGGACGTCAATCTCGCCGGCACGCCGTCGTTCCCGGTCGCCGATGCCCTGCGCGAGCGCGGCATCCCGTTCCTGTTCACCACCGGCTACGGCCAGCAGGGGCTGCCCGAGCGCTTCGCCGATGCCGCCGTGCTGGCCAAGCCGTTCCGCCGCAAGGACATCGAAGACGCGCTGGCGCGCGTGCGCGCCGCGGCGTAACGTCCATGGCGTGAGCGTGGCGGGCGCATGCGCGCCCGATCATGCAGCGCCGATCATCCGGAAAGCCGGCGCGCCTTACGTCGGCGTGTCGCCGTCGCCATGCACGTACTGGATGCCCAGCAGGCGCGCCAGCGCATGCAGCCGCCGCAGCGCGGCCGACCGCAGGTGCATGGGCGCGCCGTCGTAGACCTGCTGCCACAGGCCGCGCAGGAAGGCGTGGGGATCACCGATGTCGGCGCCGGAGCGGACCAGGCTTTCCGCGTCGGAAAGCCGCGCGTCGATACGTTCTTGGCAGAGCATGTGTTGATGCTGCGGCGTGTGCCGTAAAGACGCCGTGCGCGATGCGTCAACCTGTTCAGCGCGCAGTTGCGTTCGTCCGCATCGTGACCTGAAGCTGAAAATCCGCGCGCCCCGCTCACGGTGCATCAACGTGCCGGCGCACACGCTTGACGCCCGCAAGCGAGGAACCCGCCATGGATCGCAAGACTGTGGATGCCACCCGCGTGGCGCCCAATCCGATCGAACAGCAGCGTCGTCCCGACGGTGCGCCCGTTCCCGGTGAATCCACCGGCAAGCGCACCAACGACGAACGCAACGACCCCGAGGCCGAGCCCGGCGCGACCGAGGGCCAGCCCCGCCACCATCCCCCGCAGATCTGAGGACACCCATGACTCCACTCGACAAACCGCTGCGCCGCGAGCTGACCCTCGGCGAACAGGCCTACACGCTCACCATCGATCCCGCCGGCCTGAAGCTGGTGGAGAAAGGTCGCCGCAACGGCGTGGAACTGCGCTGGACCGATCTGGTCGCCGGCGACGCGGCGCTCGCCGCCGCGCTGCAGGCATCCACGGCAGAAAAATAGGCGCCCCTGGCGGCGCGAAGGAGCATCGTCATGAGATCCGCATCCGACCTCACCGCGCATGGCACGCCGAAGCCCAGCCAGCCCGGCACACCGACACCGCCGGGCCGGCCGACGCCACCCGGCCAACCCTCGCACCCCGGCACGCCCAGTCCACCGGGCACGCCGAGCGATCCGTATCGCCCCGAGCGGCAGGATCCACCGCCGATGCCCCGTGATCCGGGCGATCCGGACGACCTGCCGATCGGGCCGGACCAACCGCCCGAAGCACCGGCGCACATCGACGATCCGCGCGATCCGCGCGATCCGCGCAGCATCGCCGACTGATCACCGCGTACCGCTGTACCCATGCGCGCTTTGCGCATGCCGCTGCACCGTCGCCCGCGTGGCGTAACGAAAGGAAACACCGATGGCCATCGTCGTCCCCACACGACAGGAGCAGGAAGGAGTGCCCATGCGACTTGCCGATTTCATCCAGAACAACATGCAACGGATCCTCGACGATGCCGTGGAGTTCGCGCTCACCCAGGCGCCGGCCGGCGCCGACCTCAACCTCAAGCGCCTGCGCAACGACATCCCGCTGATCCTGCGCGAGATCGTCGCCGACCTGCGCACCCCGCAGAGTCCGGCGCAGCAGCGCGCCAAGGCGCAGGGCCTGGCGCCCGTGTCCGCCGGCCCGGAATCCGCCGCCACCAGCCACGGCCGCAGCCGCGCCGACGACGGCTTCGGCGTCAACCAGATGATCGCCGAGTACCGCGCGCTGCGCGCCTCGGTGCTGCGCCTGTGGGCGGCCGACGACGACTGGGTCACCACCGCCATCGACGACATGATCCGGTTCAACGAGGCCATCGACCAGGCCGTGGCCGAATCGCTGGCAGCGTTCTCACGCACGGTGGAATCGTGGCGCGACGTGTTCCTGGGCGCGCTCGGCCACGATCTGCGCGGACCGCTCACCGCGGTGGTCGGCACCGCCGACCTGCTGGTGGACAGCACCCGCGACACCCCGCACGCGCGGCTCGCCGAGCGCATCCTCAACGGCGGCGTGCAGCTGAGCCGCCTGGTCGACGGCCTGCTCGACTACAGCAAGAGCGCCCTCGGCGCCGGCATGACCCTGCACCGCGTCCCCTGCGACCTGGGCGAAGCGATCGCCGAGGAAGTCGAACTGCTGCGCACCACGCTGCAGGACGCGCCCATCACCCTGCACGTGCAGGGCGACACCCGCAGCCACGTCGACGACGCCCGCCTGCGAGAGGCCGTGCACAACCTGGTCACCAACGCGGTGAAGTACGGCGACGACGGCGAGATCCGCGTCACCGTGGAAGGCGATGGCGACCGCACCTGCATCGCCGTGAGCAACGCCGGCGACCCCCTCTCCACCGACGCCCTCAACGCCCTGTTCGACCCCCTGCGCCGCGGCTCCAACGCCGCCAGCAAGGGCGAACACACCAGCCTGGGCCTGGGACTGTTCATCGTCCGCGAAATCGCCACCGCCCACGGCGGCGACGTCACCGCCCGCGTCGAAGACGGCAGGACCCTCTTCGTCATCACCCTCCCGCGCCAGGACGTGCGGATGGCGCTGCAGGCGTGAGCGGCGAGGGGGAGTGGCTTTTCCTTCTCCCCGTGCCAACGGGGAGAGGGTGCCGAAGGCGGGTGAGGGGCGAACGGAGTTGGGATGCGTCGGCGCCCGGTGAATCACCGCGCTCTGCCCCTCATCCGCCCTCCGGGCACCTTCTCCCCGCACGCGGGGAGAAGGAACAGCCCGCATCTCGCGTGGAACTGCATTTCCTTCTCCCCCGTGAAATCGGGGAGAAGGCGCAGCTCACATCTCGCGCAGACCCGTATTCCCTTCTCCCCGTGAGAACGGGGAGAAGGTGCCGAAGGCGGATGAGGGGCGCTTTTGCTTCCGCTTGCAGCAACCACGCTCATCGCATCACCGCCACCGCATCGCGCGACGCGGAATCTTGCGTCGCCGCGATCACCACCGCGCGCACCCCTCATCCGCCCTCCGGGCACCTTCTCCCCGCACGCGGGGAGAAGGAGTAGCCCGCATCTCGCGTGGAACTGCATTTCCTTCTCCCCCGTGAAATTGGGGATAAGGTGCAGCTCACATCTCGCGCAGATCCGCAGTTCCTTCTCCCCGTGACAACGGGGAGAAGGTGCCGAAGGCGGATGAGGGGCGCTTTTTCTTCCGCTTGCAGCAACTACGCTCATCGCATCACCACCACCGCATCGCGCGAGGCGGATGACTGCGCCGCTGACTTCACCACCGCGCGCACCCCTCATCCGCCCTCCGGGCACCTTCTCCCCGCACGCGGGGAGAAGGAACAGGCCGCATCTCGCGTGGAACTGTATTTCCTTCTCCCCGTGACAACGGGGAGAAGGTGCCGAAGGCGGATGAGGGGCGCTTTTTCTTCCGCTTGCAGCAACCACACTCATCGCATCACCACCACCGCATCGCGCGAGGCGGATGACTGCGCCGCTGACTTCACCACCGCGCGCGCCCCTCATCCGCCCTCCGGGCACCTTCTCCCCGCACGCGGGAAGAAGGAACAGCCCGCATCTCGCGTGGAACTGCACGAGGGCAGTCGCCCGGAATGTTGCCATGGCGTGTGCACCAGACTGAAGCCGATGCACACGATGGTCACGCGGTATCGGGAAGATCGGAGTCACGCCGTACGCAGCATCACCTGCACCGGTCTGTTCCCTTCTTCTCTACCAAGGACAATCAGATGACACGCGATACTTCAGAACGCGACGCGAACCGCGACCCCATCACCGGTGCACCGGGCTCGCACCCGGTAGGCGTGGGCGTGGGCGGTGTGGCAGGCGGCATGGCCGCCGGTGCGGTGGCCGGTACTGTCTTCGGTCCGATCGGCACGCTGATCGGTGCGGCCGCCGGGACCGTGCTCGGTGCCGCCGCCGGCAAGGGCGTGGCCGAGCGCATCGATCCGACCGGCGAAGTCGAGTACTGGCGGGAGACCGCGCCGACGCGTCCGTACTACTCCAGCGAGCACGATTTCCAGCGCGACTACGCGGGCGTCTACCACGCCGGTGCCGTCGCGCGTGGCGAGTATCCCGAACAGTCGTGGGAAGAGACCGAGCGCCGCCTGCAGGCGGGGTGGGAAGAGCGCCGCGGCGAGTCGCGCCTGGACTGGGACCGCGCGCGTCCGGCGCTGCAGGATGCGTGGGAGCGCGCCGACCGCACCTACGGCGCGTATGCGCGCAGCGACGAGCATTTCTCCAAGCGCTTCGACACCGCCCCGTACCGGCAGGGTGACGACGCCTTCGACGACTACCGGCCGGCCTATCGCTACGGCACGTACGCGCGCGCGCAGTATGCCGACCGTGACTGGGACGACAATCTCGCCGCCGACCTGGAGCGCGGCTGGGATCGCGCGCGCGGCAGCTCGCGCCTGACGTGGGAGCGCGCCAAGCACGCCGTGGCCGATGCGTTCACCCTCGACCGCCAGCGGCCGCACTGACGCAGACGCCGCGCGCCCCGCTCCGCGGAGCGGGGCGCCGCGGACCTGCATGGCTTTTCTCTTAAGACAAGGAACACGACATGACGTCATTGCCCTCCGATGCCCTGGTGGTGATTGCCGACGGACAGGGTGCGCGGCTCTTCCGCAACCGTGGCGAAGACGGCGCGGTCGCGCTGCATCAGGTCGACCTGCTGGAACTGATGAACATGAACGACGACGGCCCGGCCGGCAGCATGCCCGGCGAATCCTCGAGCCGGCAGATCGATGAGGCCACCTTCGCCAAGCAACTGGCGCAGGGACTGAACGACAGCGCGCTGAAGCAACGCTATGCGCACCTGGTCCTGGTCGCCGATCCGGTCACGCTGGGGCGCGTACGTCCGCTCCTGCACAAGGAAACCACGCAGCGCCTGATCGCCGAGATCGGCAAGGATCTGACCAACAGCCGGCTGGACGCGATCGAACAGGCGCTCGCCGCGGCATGAGCGACCATGCGGACTCTCTGCCCGTGGAGCCCACGCGTGCGGCGGTGGACGCGTTGCCTGGTACGCTGCTGCTGGAATTCGGCGCGTCCTGGTGCGGACATTGCCAGGCGGCGCAGCCGGTCATCCAGGACTGGCTGACGGACACCGGCGGCATCACCCACCTCAAGATCGAGGACGGCAAGGGACGGCCGCTGGGCCGCAGTTTCGCGGTGAAACTGTGGCCCACGCTGGTGCTGCTCGACGGCGTTCGGGAACTCGCGCGCGTGGTGCGGCCCACGCGGGCATCCGACCTCGCGCCGTTGCGCCTCGCGCTGCAGGCGACGCAAGGCCGCGCGACGCGCTGATCTCTGATGTTGTCATCCGTGCGGACGGTCAGCGCGGAACGGTGTCGCGCGCGTCCGGATAGTCCTTGTCCGGATCGCGCGGCGCCTTGTCTTCGTGCGGAATGTCGGGCTGGTCGTGGTCCTTCCACGTCGCTTTGTCGTTGCGATGCCGGTCGGGCGTGTTGGCCTGCTCGCCATCGCTATGCGGGTTGGACGGGTTGTCGGGTTGCATGATGACCACCGTGGCAGGGGAGGCGATGGCACGCCACCGGGCGTGAGGGAAGGGCGATGCGGGCACGCGTCCTGTACGACATTGCGGATCGGCGTGCGTCGCACGACCCTCGCCTCATCATGGACTCAGCGGTAGACGCGTTCGCAGCGGCGCTCGACGATGCGGTCGCCCTTGGTTTCCTGACTGTTGCCCTGCACCTTGCGGCCGATAGCGCCACCGGCCACGGCGCCGCCGACGGTGGCGACCTTCCTGCCGTTGCCGCTGCCCACCTGGTTGCCGAGCAGGCCGCCGACGACGGCACCGATGGCGGTGCCGGCCACACGGTTGGGATCGCGGCTGTTCTTCTGCACTTCCACGTTGCGGCACTCGATCCTGCTGCCGTCGCTGAAACGGCGGCCTTCATCCTGCGGACCGTAGGTCTGCGCCGCGGCGGCCGACATCACCGACATCAGGCTGAGCGAAAGCAGGTAGCGGGAGGTATTCATGTCGTATCTCCATCGTGGGAATCGCAGGCAAACGCTGCGCGCGCCATCGCGAAAGCCGGGTGAAAAGCGGCGTCGCCATTCATGCGCCAGTGTTACGTTCGTGACGCGCACACCACAAAGCTGACGACAGCCTGACGACCACGGCAGGCGTTGACGGGCGCGTGACGCCGGCACGCCTAGCGTGGCCGGCAGACCCGACGAGGAACCGCCATGCATACGCCCGAAGAACTCGAAAAGAAGCTGTGGAAAGCGATCAAGTCCGACCGCACGATGATGATCGGCCTGGACGGCGCCGAAGACGGCCACACGCGGCCGATGACCGCCCTGCTGGAACACGACGGCCGCGGCCCGCTGTGGATCTTCACCGCCACCGACAACCTGCTGGCCCAGCGCACGCAGTCGCCGCAGCGCGCCGTCGCCACGTTCGCCTCGATGGGGCATGACCTCTTCGCAAGCCTGCAGGGCTCGCTGGTGCGCGACGACGACCGCGAGGTGATCGACCGCCTCTGGAATCCCTTCGTCGCCGCCTGGTACGAAGGCGGCAAGGACGATCCGAAGCTCGCGCTGCTGCGCTTCGACGCCGAACACGCGGAAATCTGGCTCAACGAACACAGCCTGCTCGCCGGCGTAAAGATGCTGCTCGGCGTGGACCCGAAAGAGGACTACCAGGACAAGGTGGCGGAAGTGAATCTGCGCGGTTGAGGCTGCTTTTCCTTCTCCCCGTGCCAACGGGGAGAAGGAACGTCCGGCCCCAGTGGAGTTCTCCCGCTTTTCCTTCTCCCCGTGCCAACGGGGAGAAGGTGCCGAAGGCGGATGAGGGGCGCTCTTGATTTGCGGTGCGACAGGTGGGGAAGCGTGTAATGCTGCTGATTCCCAGGTCGAGCGGATCGCCGTCGCCTTTGAACCCAGCTCCGCGCTCGCCCCTCATCCGGCCTCCGGCCACCTTCTCCCCGCCTCGCGGGGAGAAGGAACATCCGACCCCAGTGAAGTGCCCCCGCTTCTCCTTCTCCCCGCCGAGCGGGGAGAAGGAGCATCCGACCCCCAGTGAAGTGCCCCCGCTTCTCCTTCTCCCCGTGCCAACGGGGAGAAGGTGCCCGAAGGGCGGATGAGGGGCGCTTTAGATTTGCTGCGTGATCCGCGAGGAAACTTGCAAGGCTGCTGATTCGCAGGTCGAGCGGATCGCCGTCGCCTTTGCACCCAGCTCCGCGCTCGCCCCTCATCCGGCCTGCGGCCACCTTCTCCCCGCCGAGCGGGGAGAAGGAGCATCCGACCCCCAGCGAAGTGCCTCCGCTTCTCCTTCTCCCCGTGCCAACGGGGAGAAGGAACTGCGGAGCGGGCAGCAGTTACTCGTTTGCCTTCTCTCCTGAAGGCAAACATGGAATGCACGCCATGCGATTCCACCACCAAGCGGGTACCGCGCCAGCGATCCTTCGACGGGGACGCACCTGCAGCCAAGCTGGGCGAAGCTAGGGCTTCGCACAACGGTACCCATGTGGTCGCCGTGGCTGTTTCACCTGGATCCGGCAGGCCGCTGTCGCGGCATCGACCACGCAGGCAGTGTTGCGTGGCGATCGCGAAGATCGCGTCAACATCATGTGTCGGCAACCACCGGACTGCTTAGCGGATCACACCATCGCATGAACCCGCGCTGTCCTGCGCGTCAACGCGCGGGCGATGGCGCCGCGGCGCTGCCCGCCTCGATGAATACCGGGTTGGAATAGAACCACAGGTCCTGCCAGGGATCTTCGCCGGGCACATCGGCCGGCGGGGTCGTGTCCAGCGTGGAGCTGCCGCGTGCGCGCACGAAGGCGCCGCGTGCGGGTACCGGCACGTTCCAGGTGACGACCAGCATGTCGCCGTCGCGGCGCCAGGCGTCCGCGCGCCAGTGGCGCGTCTGCATGACGGGCGTACCGGCATCGCCGGGAGAGCCGACGATCAGTTCCATCTGCGCCAGCGCCGGTCGCTCGCCGTTCGCGTTCGGCCGGGAGGGCTGGCGCACGCGCAGTTCGATGCGCATCGTGCTGCCGACGGGCAACGCCAGCGTCTCGCCCAGAGTCGCCACGTGCGCGGCATCGTCGCCGCGCACCGTCAGTTCCAGCGCATCGATCAGGTCGCCGGTGACCGCGAACATGCGCCCGTGGCGCAGGCCGTCGAGGATGTCGCCGGCATCGCGCCGCGCCCGGACGTAGGTCTTGCTGTATTCGCCGGGATCGTAGTCGCGGCCGCCGTCGCGCAGGTTGTGGTGGGAGTCGGAGGTGGCGGTGATCCAGAAGCGCCGGCCTTCGGCCAGCAGCGTGTCCCAGACGCCGCCGACCTGGGTGGTCATCTGGTCGAAGCCGCCGAAGGTCGGCGCGGCCCGGTTGCGGTACAGGCCACGCTCGCTGCGGATGGCCTGGTGGCCGGGCGCGCCTTCCATGCCGACCAGCACGCGCGGGGCGGCGTCGTGCCAGGCGCGCAGTTCGTCCGGCTCCACGTCGCCCCACTGGCCCACGCCGGTGGCGGTGCGCGAGGGATGGTTGACGACCATCAGCGGTGGCGCGGGCAGGCCGCGCATGTGCGCCAGCGCGGCGAGCATGATCTGCGCATCGTCGCGCTGCACGCCCTCCACCGGCTCGTTGCGGCTGAAGCGGCGTTCGATGTCGACCAGTTCGTCGCGCTCGTGGGCGCCGGGCGCGATGATCAGCGAGGCGTGCTCGGCCGCCGGCACGTCGAATTCCATGCCATTGAACTGGATCAGCGCCGGCACGTCGCGGCGCGCCTGTTCCAGCGCGGGCCAGGCGTGGTCGCGCGTCACCGTCGAGTGGCCGGGGCCGCCATGGTCGGTGTGCACCATCCAGGTGAGGCCGTACGCCAGCGCCTGGCGTGCGTTGCGGCTGCGCGTGTACGGCGAATCGCCGCCGCGGATCGGCGTGGGCGGTGACGTGGTGCGGTCCCAGTCCACGCTCCATTCGCTGTGCACGTGGTGGTCGCCGGGCTGCCAGGCGCGGCCATCATCGGCGGCCACGGCATTCGCGGACAGGGACAGGGCCAGCAGAGCCGGCAGCAGGAAGCAGCGCATGGAGACCTCGCAGGACGCGACGCCGCCGCAGGCACGGCGGGCCGCAGGAAGAAGAGGCGCGCCGCGAGCGGTGCCGCGGCGCGCCGGGGCTCAGAAATCGGCGCGCAGGCCCAGGCTGATGCGGCGGCCCGATTTCTCGTACATGGTCGGGAACGACGGATCCATGGTGTAGCCGGTGGTCGCTTCGTCGGTCAGGTTGATGCCCTTGAGGCTCAGCTTGAGGTGGTCGCTGATCCGGTAGCCGATCGAGACGTCGAGCTGGCCGTAGGCGTCGCGCCAGATCGGATACATGTTGTAGCCGATCGACTCCACGTACTCGTCCTTGTGGTTGTAGGACACGCGGGCGTCGAAGCGTGCGTTCTCGTAGTAGGCGGTGAAGTTCCAGGTCTTCTCGGACAGGCCGGGCATCGGCGTGCGGATGCCCAGGTCGGATTCGCCGGCCAGCGAACTGTCCAGCATCGTGTAGTTGGCGTTGATGCCGAAGCCGTCGAGTGCCGAGTGGAACGTGGCCAGCGGCAGGTTGGCGATCAGCTCGATGCCGTCGACATCGTACGAGCCGTCGGCGTTCACCGGCTGGTAGACGTCGAAGTCGTAGTAGCCGTTGAGCGTGCCGTTGGCGTTGTAGACGGCCACGTCCTCGACCACGCCGGTCAGCGCGTTGACCACCACGCCGTCGATCTTCTTGCGGAAGTACGACGCCGCCAGCAGGCCGCCGTTGTCCAGGTACTTCTCCAGGCCGATTTCCCACTGCTTGGCGTAGGTGGGCTTGAGGTCCGGGTTGCCGTCGGTGAAGCGGAACGAGCTCCAGCTGGCGGTGCGCTTGTAGGCCACGTCGGTCAGGGCGGGGCGGATCAGCGTCTCGGAGCCGGCGGCGCGCAGCAGCAGGCCGTCGGCCAGCTCGGCGGTCAGGTTGAAGCTGGGCAGCACGTCGGTATAGCCGCCGTCGCTGGAGATGGGCGTGTCGGTGTAGCCGGTGCTGCCGTCCGGGTTCTGTACCGGGTGGTAGCCGAACGAGGTGACCGACGTATCCACGTAGCGTGCGCCTGCGTTCACCGTCACCGGCACGCGGCCGAGGATGAAGTCGAAGTTCGTCATCGCGTACAGCGCGGCGACCTCTTCGTCCACGCGGTAGTACTGCGCGTCGTCGAACGGCGTGGAGAAGCCCGGATAGCGGAAATGGCCGCGGGCGAAGTCGTTCGACACCTGCCGCCAGTCGAGGTCCTTCACGCTGTAGGCGCCGCCCGGGACGATGTCGCCGATGGCCTGCAGCGGACTGTCGGCCAGCGTGCGCGTATTGACCCAGGAGGTATCACCCGGGCCGGGGCCGGTGATCTTCAGCTCGCCGTACTGGCGTTCCTTGCGGCGGTCGGTGTAGCGGCCGCCGAACTGCACGCTGCGCAGTGCGGAGAGGAACGGCAGGTCCAGCTTGCGCGTCACGTCCAGCTTGGCGGCGTACTTGTCGTCGTCGATCTTCTCCAGCGTGGTCTCGTAGGCCTCGAACAGGTAGCGCTCCGGCGAGCCGTACATGTCGAAGCCGGCCGAGCTGGCGCTGGGGATGGTCTCGCCGCTGCGGCCGGTCCAGCGCGTGCGCGACGGCGCGTAGGCGACATGCTTCAGGTTGGAATAGTCCAGCGTCTTCTCCGCGCCGGAGTAACCGGCCATCGCTTCGACGTCCCAGCGATCGTTGTTCCAGTCCATGGCCAGGCTGTACTGGCCGTAGTCGGTCTTGTTGATGCGCTCCTTGCTGAGGAACTCGTGCTGGGTGGCCGTGTAGGACACGTCGCGCAGCACCAGCATGCCGTACTCGGACAGCGTGGTGTCGTCGTATTCGTGGATCGTCTCCAGCGTGCTGCGGCTGGAGGCGGAATAGGCGGCCGCGTCGTACTCGTCCTCGGTGGTGTCGTAGCCGCCGATCATGGCGTCGAAGGTCAGGCTGAAGGTGCGGCTGGGCCTGTACTGCAGCGAGGCGGTCGCGCCCCACTTGTCCTGGTCGTTGAGGTAGACGCGGTCGCCCACCTTGTCCTGGAACACGATCAGGTTGCTCTCGGCGGTATCGGCGCGGTTTTCGATGGTCCATCCGGTATCGCGTTCGATCACTGCCTCGGCCTGCGCGCCGCGCGTGCCGGACGCGCCCAGGAAGCGCGACATCGGACGGAAGTTGATGCCGGACGTGGCGTCGGTGCGGTTGGTGCGCTGCGCATGCGCGAACGAGACCAGGGCGCCCCAGTCGCCCCAGGTGTCGCTGGCGAGGAAGGCGAACTTCGGATCGGTCTCTTCGGAGATCGAGTTGTGCGCGCCTTCGGCGGAGAACACCAGCTTGCGGTCGCTGTAGTCGAACGGGCGCGCGGTGGAGATCTTCACCGAACCGGCGATGCCGCCTTCCTCGTCCGCCGCGGTCGGCGACTTCTGCACGGTGACCTGCTGGATGATCTCGGAGGCGAACAGGTCGAATTCGACATCGCGTCCGCCGCTGCCGGAGGCGGTGGCCAGGTCGTTGATCGACACATGGGTGTACTCGGACGGAAGCCCGCGCACGTTGACCTTGCTGCCCATGCCCTTGTTGCGCTCGATGGTCACGCCGGGCATGCGCTGCAGCGCCTCGGCGAGGTTCTGCTCGGGAAAGTCGGCCACGTCGGTGGCGACGATGGAATCGGAGAAGCCGACGTTGTAGCGCTTGATGTCCACGGCCTGCTCCAGGCTGCGGCTGTAGCTGCCGACCACTTCGATGCTTTCCAGCTGCTGCGCATCGACGGCCGAGGCCGACGGCGCACCGACCGACGGGGCAGGCGCCGCTGCGGGCGTGGCCGGTGCGGCGGCCGGAGCGGTGGCGCCGGCGGCTTCGATGGTCACCGTGCCGGCGTTGAGATAGCGGTAGCGCAGGCCGGTGCCGTCGAGCAGTCGGGCGAGTGCCTGGTCGGACGACAGCCCGGCGGGCACGGCGCGCGTGCGCGGATTGCCGGCCTGCGCGTTGTAGACGAACTGCAGCCCGGTCTGCCGGGACAGCGCGTTGAGCGCACTGTCGAGCGACTGCGGCGGGATGGCGTCGGTGGCGACGGTCGCCTGCTGGGCGATCGCGGTGACGCCCGTGGCCTGCAGGGCGAGGGCGATGGAAAGGACAAGGAGTCGGCGCATCGTGGAGTCCGGTAGGGTGGGGTGGTGGGGTCGCGCTCATCGCGCGCGCACCCTTCCTACGATTCCGCACGAAGAAGATCGGGCACCGCTTTCTTCGTGAATTTTTTCTTACAGCGCCGGCTCAGTAGGTGCCGGATACCGGCGCGTGGCGCGCGCGCACGCGGATCTCGCCGTTGCTGGTCGTGGTCGTCAGCGTGGGGTGTTCGTCGAGGAACGCGCGCAGCGAGGCGAGGTCGTTCGCCTTCAGGTTGCCGGTCAGGCGCAGCGCGCCGGCGACGCTGTCGTCCACGTGCAGGCGCGTGCGGTTCATGCGGTTGAAGCGGTCGGCGACGTCGCGCAGCGGTTCGTCGCGGAACACGATGCGGCCCTGCCACCAGGCGGTGAGCACGTCGGCGTCTTCGCGGGTGATCGACACGCGGCGGTCGGCATGCGCGATGCGCGCTGCCTGTCCGGCGTGGAGATCGGCCAGGAGGCGACCCGCACCGCCTTCGTCGATCACCTGGATGCGCCCTTCGGTGACGCCGAAGCGCGCCTGGTCGCGCTGCAGCGAGACATCGAAGGTGGTGCCGATGTCGCGCACTTCGAGTCCGGCCGCCTGCACGCTGAAGGGACGCCGGCCGGGGGCGACGACGAAGCTGGCCTGGCTACGCGTCAGTGCCACCTGCCGGCGGAACAGGCCGTACGCGACCGAGGCCTCGCTTTCCGCATTCAGATGCAGCACGGTGCCGTCGTCCAGCGCGAATACGCGCGGGCTGCCGTGCGGCGCGGCGTAGAGGCGCGGCGATGGCGTGGCGACGTGCAGCCCGGTGGCCACGCTGAGCAGCAGCGCAGCCGCCACCGCCACGCGCGGAAGCCAGCGCCGCCGCGGCGCGCGCCGTGTCTGTGCCGCCGCGATGCGTCCGCGTCCCAGCGGCACGACGTTGTCGCCGCTGCGGCGACCGGCGATGAACGCGTCGACCTCCGCATCCGCCGGCAGGGCGCGCACGGCCTCGCCCAGTTCCGCCGCCACGCGGGCCATGGCGAGGTATTCGCGCAGATGCACGGGCGAGGCGACCAGCCAGTCCATGAAGCGCTGCTGGTCGGCTTCACTCAGCGCGCCTTCGCGCTGCAGCAGGTGCCACTGCGCGGCTGCCTCGGTGGGCGTCGTGGTGCCGGAGACAGGGGCGGTCACTTCGCGTCTCCCATCGCCCGCCGGCACACGGCCAGCCCGCGCACGACGTGCTTCTTCACCATGTGCGGCGACACGCCCATGCGGTCGGCGATCTGCCGGTAGGTCAGGCCGTCGCGGTACTGCATGACCAGCACCGCGCGGGTGCGCGTGGGCAGGCCGGCGAGCAGCGCCTGCATGTGTTCGCGGCGCTGCACGCGCTCGGTCGCGTCCTCGACGCCGTCGGGACTGGTCATCAGTGCGGCCACCTGCTCGACGTCTTCGAGGGGCACCGGCGAGCGCTGGCGGCGCGCGGCCTGTTCGCGCGCCAGGTTGGTGGCGACGGTGTAGAGATACGCCTCGGGATTGGCGATGCGCTCGCCCTCGCCCTGGTGCGCGCGCAGCAGGCGCAGGTAGGTTTCCTGCACCAGGTCTTCGGCCTCGTCGTTGGCGCCACGCCGCGCGAAGAAACCGCGCAGCGCGGGCGCCTGGTCGGTGAAGACGCGCGTGAGCGCGCGGATCGCGTGTTCGGCCAACGTCCGGTCCTGCCCCCGGTAAAGGGCGGCACGGTACGTGGCGGCGATGACGGTGCGGTGACAGAGCGGCGCCCGCACCTCTGCGCAGGCGGTCGATGGGGGAATGCGGAGGTCGGCGTGCGCGCGGCATCCTTCGCGTCGTCATCCCTGTACGCCTGTGGCGGGCAGCGTCAGCCGACGCGGGCCGGCCGCTTCACCACGCGCACCAGGCCGCTGCGCCCGCCGCCGCAATAGAAGAGGTCGCCGCCGTCGGATTCCAGGCCGCTGACATGGACGCCCGTCGGCAGCTCCACGCGCTGCAGCACGCGGCCGTCGCGCGGATCGACGCGGCGCAGGTCGCTGTCGTCGCCTTCCCACGTGCCGTGCCACAGTTCGCCGTCGACCCAGCTGACGCCGGTGACGAACCGGTCGGACGCGAGGGTGCGCAGCACCGCGCCGGTCGCCGGATCGATCTGCACGATGCGGCGCTCGCGGTACTGGCCCACCCACAGGCTGCCGTCCGCCCAGGCCATGCCCGAATCGCAGCCATGGCCCGGGGCGGGGATGGAGGCGACCACGTCGCCGGTGGCGGGATCGATCTTGTCGATGCGCGCTTCGGCGAGCTGGTACAGATGGGTGCCGTCGAAGGCGGTACCGGCGTCGGCGGCACGCGCAAGACTGCGTGCGATCTCGCCGCTGTCCGGGTCGATGGCGATCAGGCGCTCGCCGGTGGCGGCCCAGACGTGCCGGCCGTCGTAGGTGATGCCGGCCACGCCTTCGCTGCTGTCGAAGGGGCCGTATTCGCGGGCGATCTCGGCGCGGCGGGTGATGGCGGAATGCGGGGTGTCGTTCATGGCGGGCTCCGGTGCGGTGGGGACGGGCCCAATCTACGCAGCCGACGGCGAGGCCGGGAGTAACAAGATCGTCGTGAATCCGGCCAGCGGCGGCGCCACCCAGCGTTGCGTGCGGGCGCGGCCGACGGCGCGCACCTGGCCGGCGGCTTCCATCGCGGCGAGCGCGCGCTGCACCGAGCGCTGGCTGTCGCCGGTGGCCAGTGCCAGCGCCGAGGTGGACCAGGCGGTGCCATCGGCCAGCAATCCGTGCAGCGCGCCCTGTTCGCCTTCCACCGGCGGCGCCAGCACGGCCACGTCGCGCTCGCCATGCGGCGACAGTCGGAAGCCGCGCTCCGTGGCGGTGAGGGTCGCGAACGGCACCAGCAGTCGACGCAGGCGGCCGATCTCCACGCGCAGTCGTGCGCGATGCGTCTCGTCCGGTTGGCGCGTGCGGAACACGCGTGCGATCAGCGCATGGCGGTCGACGTCGCCGGGCCAGCCGATGGCGAGTGCGCGCAGCAGCGCGAACAGCACCGGGCGCCGCGCGAACGACAGCACGCCGCTGCCGTCGCGCAGTGCGTGGCGCATCGCATCGACGACCAGCGCGCCGGACGTGAGCAGGGCCTCCACCTCGTCCAGTGTCACCGGCCGTTCGTCGCCGGCCTTCAACAGGCGCGCGGCGGGACGTTGCAGGCTGGCGTCGAGCTGTGCGATCTCGGCGGAGAGGGCGGGAATGCCCGCCTGCGCGGCCGCGGTCCGTGCGCGCTGCAACGCGAGGCGCGCCTCACGCGTGCGCAGCGAGCGCAGGGCGATCTCGGCCTGGGCGAGCGCGGCCAGGGCGTGGTGCGCGGCGGGCGCGCCGTCCAGGTCGAGCATCTGCAGAGCTGCATGCGCCGCGTCCAGTCGACCGAGCAGCAGGTCGCGCCGCACGCCAATCAGGTGCGCATGGCGTGCATTGGCGCGGTCGCCGCGGTCGGCCAGTGCCTGCGCGGCGGCGTACAAGCGCTGCGACTCGGCGCCGAACTCGCGCAGCGCCAGCGCCACTTCCGCCTCGGCGACGACACAGCGCGCCCGGGCCAGGGGCTCGCGGGTACCGAACCCGCGCGCGGCGCACCGCAGCAGATCGCGCGCACGCGGATAGTCGCCCAGCTGCGCCATGGCGATGCCGCGCAGCGCGAGCGCCGGCGGGTCGTTCCGCCAGCCGACATGCTTGAGTGCGCCCAGGATGTCGCCGGTCGAGAGGGCGCGCCCGGCGGCGGCGATCAGGGAATCCATCCGGGCAGCCTACCGCGCGGAGGAGCCTTCGTCGCGCCGTCGTTATCCGGCGGCCAGTTCCTTGCGCATGCGGGCGTAGTCGCGGCGGTACTGACGCGCCAGCTGCACCTTCTTCGTGGCGCTGAGGATCTTGCCCGAGACCTGGAAGAACTTCTTTTCCTCCTCGCGCAGGTGGTGGTGCACCTTCTCGGACAGTTCGCGCGCCTTCTTCAGCCAGGCCGCATAACGGGGGTCGAGCGACTGCAGGTCCTCGACCAGTTCGTCCATCTGGTGGTGTTCGTGCAGCGCATGCCGCGATGCATCCAGTCCGCGGTCGTCCATCAGGATGGGCGCATAGAGGAAGCGCTCCTCCGCCGCCGCATGCGCGGCCAGTTCGATCCTCAGTGCCGTGAACAGGTCCAGCCGCTCGCGGGTGCCGGCCTTCGAGCGCAGCAGGCGGCGGCACAGCGAGCGCTGGAGTTCATGGCTCTCGTGCAGGGCGTCGTAGATGGACTCGGGCATGCAGCGGTTTCCTGGCGACGGGCTGGACGGAAAGGGTCAGGGCAGGGTGCGGACCTTCGGTTCGCGCGCGAACTGGCGCGTACGCGCGGCCTTGACGAAGGCCGCCGTATCGGACGCCTTCACCACGCCCGCGTCCTTGCCGATGCCGGCGGCCTGGATGACGGCGGCGGCGCCGTCGTCGTGCGCGATCGCCTTCAGGTGGCCGAAGGCATCGCGCACCCAGTCCACGGCGGCGGCTTCCGCGGCGAGCGCCTTGCCGGCGGCCGGCGACAGCACCAGCGCGACGGCATCGAACACCGTGGACGGCGTGCCGGCCAGTTGTCCGTCCGCCGGCAGGCGCTTGCCGTTGCCGAGCGTCGCGCCGCCGATCTTGGGCGCGACGATCTTGACCTGCGCGCCATCGGCTTCGACCGCCTTGCGCACTGCGGCGATCGCGGCGGCGTCCGAACCGTCATCGACCAGGATGCCCACGCAGCGGCCCTGCAGCGTCGGCTTCATCTTGCCGATGATCTGCAGCGCGGGCGAGGGCGGCATGTCCTTCGGCTTGACGGGGGTGGGCGGTGCGGGCGGCAGCGCCTCCAGCCCCAGACCATCGGCGACGCGCCTGGCCAGGTCCGCATCGATATGCCGCAGGTGGCCGACGATGGCCTCGCGCACGTGCGGGGTTTCCACCTTCGACAGCTCGAACACCAGCGCCGCGGCCATGTGCGCCTGCTCCGGCGCGGTCTGGCTGCGGAAGAACAGCCGTGCCTGGCTGTAGTGGTCGGCGAAGCTCTCCGGGCGCACGCGTCCCTTGCGGCCGTCGGCGCGGCTGGCGTGGCTGCGGAAGCCGGTCGGCGTTTCCCGCGGCGTATCCGGCTGCAGGCTGCTGGGTTCGTAGTTCACGCGGCCCTTCGGCACCTGCATCTGCATGTGGCCGTCGCGCTGCAGGTTGGCGAACGGGCACTTCGGTGCGTTGACCGGGATCTGGTGGAAGTTGGGTCCGCCCAGCCGCGACAGCTGCGTATCCAGGTAGGAGAACAGCCGGCCCTGCAGCAGCGGGTCGTTGCTGAAGTCGATGCCGGGCACGATGTTGGCCGGGCAGTAGGCGACCTGTTCGGTCTCGGCGAAGAAGTTGTCCGGCCAGCGGTCCAGCACCATGCGGCCGATCACGGTCAGCGGCACCAGTTCCTCGGGGATCAGCTTGGTCGGATCGAGATGATCGAACGGGAAGGCGTCGGCCTGCTCCTCGGTGAACAGCTGCACGGCCAGTTCCCACTCGGGGAAGTCGCCTTTCTGGATGGCCTCGAACAGGTCGCGGCGATGGAAGTCGTTGTCGGCCGCCTGCAGCTTCAGCGCCTCGTCCCAGACGGTCGACTGGAGGCCGAGCTTCGGTCGCCAGTGGAACTTGACGAAGGTGCTGTTGCCCTTGGCATCCAGCAGGCGGAAGGTGTGCACGCCGAAGCCTTCCATCATGCGCAGCGAGCGCGGCAGGGTGCGGTCGCTCATCGCCCACATGATCATGTGCATGGATTCGGGCGTGAGCGAGATGAAATCCCAGAACGTGTCGTGCGCGCTGGCCGCCTGCGGGAACGCCCGGTCCGGCTCCATCTTCACCGAGTGCACCAGGTCGGGGAACTTGATGGCGTCCTGGATGAAGAACACCGGGATGTTGTTGCCCACCAGGTCCCAGTTGCCTTCCTGCGTGTAGAACTTCACCGCGAAGCCGCGCACGTCGCGCGGTGTGTCCACCGAGCCGGCGCCGCCGGCCACCGTGGAGAAGCGACAGAACACGGGCGTGCGCACGCCGGTCTCGGCGAGGATGCGCGCGGTGGTGTATTTCTTCAGCGATTTCGTCAGCTCGAAATAGCCGTGCGCACCGGTGCCGCGGGCATGCACGATGCGCTCGGGGATGCGCTCGTGGTCGAAGTGGGTGATCTTCTCGCGCAGGATGAAGTCTTCCAGCAGCGTCGGACCGCGGTCGTGCGCGCGCAGCGAGTTCTGGTTGTCGCTGACCGGAATGCCCTGGTTGGTGGTCAGCGGCGGGTGCTTGCCGCCTGCGCTGAAGTGCAGTTCGCCACCGGCGCCACGCGTGGCATGGTCGGCGGTGGGGCGCGGGGAGGATTTCGCGGGGGATTTGCGCGCAGCCATCGGGGGTCTCCTGGACGGATGGACGGGCCATCGCGGTGCGCGAAGGCCGGTATCGTCCGATCATCGGCGCACGGGTGTGCAGGGCGCGTCACGGCGCGCTGCCGGTGCGTGTGCATTGACGCCATCCCGACGGAAGGTCGGGGACACTCGCTGTCCGCATGCCGTGGCTCACTGGCGTTTCGTCAACCGGAGGATTGCCTGATGGAAACCAACGAACTGCACCGTGGCCGCCTGATCGACCACATCCAGCTGGTCGTGCGCGACCTGCCCGCCAGCAAGGCGTTCTACAGCGCCATATTCGAGGTGCTCGGCGTGCCGATGGGCGGCGAGGGCGACGATTATTTCTGGGCGGACGAACTGTTCGTCTCGACCGCCGACAGCGAGGCGGCGGAGGGCGTACTGACCGGTCGCCATCACCTCGCCTTCCAGGCGCAGGACCGCGCGATGGTGGACCGCTTCCACGCCGTCGCGCTGGCGCAGGGCGGCAAGGACAACGGTGCGCCGGGGCTGCGCGATTACCATCCGGGCTACTACGGCGCGTTCGTGCTGGACCCGGATGGCAACAACATCGAAGCGGTCTACCACGGCGAAGCGAAGCGCAGTGCGGCGTCGGTGAAGGTGGAGTTCTGACGTTGCTACATCCCTTCTCCCCGCGAGGCGGGGAGAAGGTGCCGAAGGCGGATGAGGGGCGAGCGCTGACGGTAAAGGCAACGCTGCTACGCCGATGGCCTGGGTTCTGTCCGCTCTACAGACCTTGCCCGTCGTAGACATCGCGACCCTATCCGGACGTAATCGAAGGCAACGTGCGCATGGCGCACGCTACGCGGTCTGGTGACCGTCGGTGTCGGCCTGCGGGCGGCGGCGCACGAGCGCACGGAAGAACGGGCCGGTGAGCAGCGTCGACAGCACGGCCAGCGTGACCAGCGCGGCGAAGGCGTGTTCGGACAACAGGCCGTGGTCGCGCAGGATGGTGGCGGCGACGATTTCCATCAGCCCCTTGCATTGCAGCAGCGCACCCACCGCCAGCGCATCGCGCCGCGACAGCGTGGAGGCAGGCGGACACAGCAGCACCGCAACCAGCTTGGCGCCGACCGCCAGCACCAGCAGCACCAGCGACGCCTGCAGCGAGGCCCAGCCCAGCACGCTGCCGTCGATCTTCAGCCCGCTGTGGCCGAAGAACAGCGGAGCCAGGCCGATCAGCGCGACCTGGCCGAGCCGTTCGACCGGCAGGCGTCTGGTCCACGCCGGCGGCACCATCGCCCCGCCGAAATACGCGCCGAGCAGCGCATGCAGGCCGAGCTGCGTGCTGGCCCACGCGCCGGCGAGGAGGAACAGCGGGAGCGACAGCCACACCAGCCACGCAGGTGGCGCGCGCATGCGCGTGGCCAGCGTGCCGGCGGCCGCCAGCAGGACCGCCACCCCTGCCGCGAGCAGGTGCAGAGGGGAGGCGCCGGCCAGCAGCGATCCTCCTTCGGCCACCAGCAGCAACAGCGCCAGCCCGGCCCACAGCACGGCGTCGTCGATCACGGCGATGCGTAGGGCGAGCTGCGTCAGCGGTCGGTGCAGCGGGCCGAGTTCGCGCACGATGCCGATCAGCACAGGCAGCGCGCTCACCGCGATACACAGGCCGATCGCGAATGCGCCCATCCAGGCACCGCCGCGCGGTGCGGCCCAGCCGGGCAGGTCGGCGAGCCAGGCGTGCGCCGCGAAGGTGCCCACCGCGAACGGCAGCAGCAGCGCCATGCCGGCGCTGGCCACGAAACGAAGCGCCTGCCGGTGCGGCAGCGGTGCGGCGTCGGGTGCGCCGGGAAGATGCGCGGACTGGCGTGTTTCCAGCCCCGCGGTGAAGGCGAGCAGCAGCACACCGACGAAGCCGATCTGGTCGCCGGGCTTCGATGGCACGCCCCAGCTGGCGGGCAGCACCCCGGTGGCCGCCAGCAGCAGGCCGATGACGATGGGGATGACGGCGATCGGGATCGAGCGGCCGAGGGCCCGCCAGACGGCCCAGGCGAGACCGATGAAGATCAGGGCGTCGAGGGCGAGGGCGGTCAGCGCGGGCATGGCTGCGATGGTAAACGCTTCGGGGAAACCGCTGACCGATGCCTGCGTGGAGGCAAGCCTCCATCCTGTGGGAGCGACGTCAGTCGCGATGCCTTTCATCGGGACGCCAGAGTCTGTTCGCGACTGACGTCGCTCCCACAGGGAGAAACTCCCGGGCCGGAAAGCAGAAGGCCCCGCGATGCGGGGCCTTCCACGATCCGACCGAGGCGGCTCAGGCCTCCACTTCGTCCTTGTACGCATCCACCGGAATGCAGGCGCACATGACGTTCTTGTCGCCGTAGACGTTGTCCACGCGCGCGACCGGCGGCCAGTACTTCTGCTGTTTGAGCGTGGCCAGCGGGAACGCGGCCAGTTCGCGGGGGTAGGCGTGGGTCCACTCGCTGGCCATCACCATGGTGGCGGTGTGCGGCGCGTTCTTCAGCGGGTTGTCCTCGCGGTCCAGGCGGCCGTCCTCGACCGCGCGGATCTCCTCGCGGATCTCGATCATCGCGTCGATGAAGCGGTCCAGTTCGTGCTGCGATTCGCTTTCGGTCGGCTCGACCATCAGCGTGCCGGCGACCGGGAAGCTCAGCGTCGGTGCGTGGAAGCCGAAGTCGATCAGGCGCTTGGCCACGTCCTCGGCGCTGATGCCGGTGCGGTCCTTGATCGGGCGCAGGTCGAGGATGCATTCGTGCGCCACCAGCCCGTTGCGGCCGGTGTAGAGCGTCTCGTAGTGCGGTTCCAGCCGCTTGGCGATGTAGTTGGCGTTGAGCAGCGCCACCTGCGTGGCCTTGCGCAGGCCGGCGGCGCCCATCAGCGTAATGTACATCCAGCTGATCGGCAGGATGCTGGCGCTGCCGAAGCTGGCCGCGCTGACCATGCCGACGTCGCCTTCGCCGCCCAGCGTCTTCGGCAGGTACGGCGCCAGATGCGCCTTCACCGCGCACGGGCCCACGCCGGGACCGCCGCCGCCGTGCGGAATGCAGAAGGTCTTGTGCAGGTTGAGGTGCGACACGTCCGAGCCCCACTTGCCGGGCTTGGCCACGCCGACCAGGGCGTTCATGTTGGCGCCGTCGGTGTACACCTGACCGCCGTGCTGGTGGACGATGTCGCAGATGGCGACCACGTCTTCCTCGAACACGCCGTGCGTGGACGGGTAGGTGATCATGATCGCGGCCAGGCGCTCGCTGTACTTCTCGGCGGCGCGGCGGATGTCTTCGACATCGACGTTGCCGTTGGCATCGCACTTGGTGACCACCACGGTCATGCCGCACATCTGTGCGCTGGCCGGATTGGTGCCGTGCGCGGACTCCGGGATCAGGCAGATGTCGCGATGCGCTTCGCCGCGCGCGCGGTGGTAGGCGCGGATGGCGAGCAGGCCGGCGTACTCACCCTGTGCGCCGGAATTCGGCTGCAGACTGACCGCATCGTAGCCCGTGCATTCGACCAGCATCGCTTCCAGCTCGTCGATCAGCTGCGTGTAGCCGGCGGCCTGCTCGGCCGGCGCCAGCGGATGGATGTTGCCGAACTCCGGCCACGTCACCGGGATCATCTCGGCGGTGGCGTTGAGCTTCATGGTGCAGCTGCCCAGCGGGATCATGGTGCGGTCCAGCGCCAGGTCCTTGTCCGACAGCGCACGCATGTAGCGCAGCAGTTCGTGTTCGCTGTGGTGCGTGTTGAACACCGGATGGGTCAGGAAGTCGCTGGTGCGGCGCAGGTCGGCCGGGATCAACGACGGCGCGCTGGCATCCAGCGCGTCGACCGACGGCAGCGTGGCGCCTTCACCGGCGAACACGCCCCACAGCGCGTCGATGTCGGCGCGGGTGGTGGTCTCGTCCAGCGAGATGCACAGCGAACCGTTGCCGCGCATGCGCAGATTCAGGCGGGCGGCCTTGGCACGCGCCAGGATCGCGTCGCGGGCATCGCCCGGTTCGATGCACAGCGTGTCGAACGCGCTGGCGTGCACGGCGGGATAGCCCAGCGTGCGCAGGCCCTCGGCGAGGATGGCGGTGAGGCGGGCGACGCGGCCGGCGATGCGCGACAGGCCTTCCGGGCCGTGGTAGACGGCGTACATGCTGGCCATCACCGCCAGCAGCACCTGCGCGGTGCAGATGTTCGACGTGGCCTTCTCGCGGCGGATGTGCTGTTCGCGCGTCTGCAGCGTCAGGCGGTAGGCCGGCTTGCCTTCGGCATCGACCGACACGCCGATCAGGCGGCCCGGCATGCTGCGCTTGTAGGCGTCGCGGCAGGCCATGAAGGCCGCGTGCGGGCCGCCGAAACCGAACGGCACGCCGAAGCGCTGCGAGTTGCCGATGACGATGTCGGCGCCCATCTCGCCCGGCGGCTTCAGCAGGGTCAGCGCGAGCAGGTCGGTGGCGACGACGAACAGCGCGTTGTTCGCGTGGATGGCCTCGGCGTCCTTCGCCCAGTCGGCGATCCAGCCGCTGGAGGCGGGGTACTGCACCAGCACGCCGAAGTAGTCGCCGGCGGCGAGCTTCTCGTGGAAGGCCTCGGTGGAGCGCACCACCTCGACGGTGAGGCCCAGCGGCTCGGCGCGGGTGGCCAGCACTTCCATGGTCTGCGGGTGGGTGTCGCCGGCGACCAGGAAGGTGGTGGACTTCGACTTGGCCGAGCGCTTGGCCAGCGTCATCGCCTCGGCGGCGGCGGTGGCTTCGTCCAGCAGCGAGGCGCTGGCGATCTCCATGCCGGTCAGGTCGGTGACCATGGTCTGGAAGTTGATCAGTGCTTCCATGCGGCCCTGCGAGATCTCCGCCTGGTACGGCGTGTAGGCGGTGTACCAGGCCGGGTTCTCCAGGATGTTGCGCAGGATGACCTTCGGCGTATGGGTGCCGTAGTAGCCCTGGCCGATGAAGCTGCGGAACACCTGGTTGCGGTCGGCGACGGCGCGGATCTTGGCCAGTGCCTCTTCCTCGTTGATCGGGGCGGGCAGGGCCAGCGGCTGCGCGGACTTGATGCTGCCCGGCACGATGGCGTCGGTCATCGCGTCGAGCGAGTCGTGGCCGACCACGCGCAGCATGTGCGCGATCTCGGCGTCGTTGGGGCCGATGTGGCGTTCGAGGAACGCGCCGTGGTGCTCGAGCTCGCGCAGGGAGGGGGTGTTCGACATGGGAGGCATCCGGAAGGGCGATAGGGCCAGCGTGCGGAAGCCGCACGTGGGGTGCCCCTCTGTCCTTTTGCCTGAGAGTTTGGAAGCGCGCCGACGAGGAGGTCGCGTGCTTCGTGCCCCTTCGGCGCCGGCGCTGCCGCGAGGGCGGCCGGTCTCTCCAGAGTGTCGTTGCCGTGGTGGTATCGGGCCTGAGCGATTACGGGCGTTTGCGCCTTCGGCAGCGCGTCGCGGGCGACGCGCTTCTCCCACCGGGTCTTGCCGGCGGATTATAGCCCGCCGGAACGGCCGGCCGGCGGTTTGCGCGTACCATGGGCAGCCCGCCGCGGCCTGTTCATGAAGCCCGTGCCGCGACCGTCCGGAGTTTCCCCGCAATGAGTGCCCCCCACGCCATCTCGAACCGCCGCCTGGCCCTGCTGCTGGGCGGGTTGGCGATGTTCGGCCCGTTCTCGATCGACACCATCTTCCCGGCGTTCCCGGCCATCGGTGCGCAGCTGGGCGCGGACAAGGTGGCGATGCAGCAGACGATCAGCGTCTACCTGCTGACCTACGCGCTGATGAGCCTGGTGCACGGACCGCTGTCGGACACGTTCGGCCGCCGGCGGGTGATCCTGGGCGGGCTGTGCGTGTTCCTGCTGGCGTCGGTGGGCTGCGCGCTGGCCACCGACATGGGCACGCTGCTGGTGTTCCGGGCCGTGCAGGGGCTGTCGGCCGGCGTGGGCTTCATCGTCGGGCGCGCGGTGATCCGCGATGCCCGCGATGGCGACGACGCGCAGCGACTGATGAGCCAGGTGTCGATGATCTTCGGCATCGCCCCGGCCATCGCGCCGATCGTGGGCGGCTGGATCCTGGGCTGGAGCGCGTGGCCGATGATCTTCTGGTTCCTGGCCGGCTTCTCGCTGCTGCTGATCGTGGCCGTGATCGGCTGGCTGCCGGAAACGCATCCGCCGGAGGCGCGCCTGAAGGTGTCCCCGCGCATCCTGCTGCGCGACTACGTGGGCATCGCGCGCAATCCGCGCTTCCTGCGGCTGGCGGCGGCGGGCTCGCTGAGTTTCGGCGGCCTGTTCCTGTACATCGCGTCGGCGCCGGCGTTCGTGATGGACCTGCTGCACCTGGACGAACAGCAGTTCGCGTGGCTGTTCCTGCCCACCATCGGCGGCATGGTGCTGGGCGCGTTCCTGTCGGGACGCGCGGCCGGTCGCATCGAGGGCGCGCGGCTGGTGAGGATCGGCTACGCGTGCATGGCGGTGGCGATGGTCGCCAACGTCGGCTACAACGCGTGGGCCGGCGATGCCATCCGGGTGCCGTGGGCGGTGCTGCCGATGATGCTGGCGGCGTTGGGGGTGGCACTGGTGTTCCCGATCCTGACGCTGGCCATTCTCGACATGTACCCGCGCCAGCGGGGTGCGGCGTCGTCGCTGCAAGCGTTCAGCAACCTGATCGTCAATGCGGTCATCGCCGGTCTGCTGTCGCCGCTGTTGAGCCATCATGGCCTGCATCTGGCACTCGGCATGGCGGGCTTCGTGCTGCTGGGCTGGCTGATGTGGCAGTGGGAAGCCCATGCGCACCGGCGGCGCCTGGCCTGTCCGCGCAATGCCGCCGCCCTCGAACCCACCGATCAACTCTGAGTCCTGCGAGAACCCCCATGTCGATCCAGTCCAAGGCCCGCCGCGAGGCGAAGAAGCGCAAGGCGACCAAGGCGCACAACCAGGCACGCGCCAACGCACCGGCCATCGAGCCGCATGCCGAGCTGCGCAATCCCGAGGGTGAGCTGCTGGCGGGGGTGGTGCGTCAGGCCGGCGTGTGGGTACTGGGCCTGGACGGCCGCATCGCCGGCACGTCGGACAGCGCGGCCGAAGTGCTGGCGATGATCAAGCAGGCCGCCACCCTGCACGAGGCGCAGGGCAATGCGGTACGCCTGGTCTATTCGGACGAGCTGCGCGACACCGCGGTGATCGAAGCCGCGGCGCAAGGCCTGACGCTGCAGCAGTTCGAGGAACAGCTGGCCGAGCAGATGAAGGCGAACAAGCCTGAGCCGGCGCCGGACGTCAATTGAGCGTCCCTCTGGTTCCGGTGTGGGAGCGACGTAAGTCGCGATCGCTCAGCTTGAGCTCGCCAGAACCCTGACGCTCGCCTTTCGTCTGAGAGGCGCCGACGTATCGCGGCAGACTTCGCGACTCACGTCGCTCCCACACCCATCGCCCTGCGGCGCCGCCACGCGGCCACGCCCGCCATCATGCCCACCGGCATCCATACCCAACGCAGTTCCGACAGCAGCACCTCCGCGCCGCGCGCGCTGAAGAAACGGTTCGCGAACGGCGATACCTCGATCACCCGCCAGGGCGCGAAGTGGCGTGCGTCCGACCATGGCCAGTACAAGGCGACGCCCAGGCCGCCGTCGGTCAGCATGTCGAGCAATGGATGCGAGGCCGTGGACAGGGCGATGAACAGGAATGCCGTGATAGCCGGCGCCCTGAGCCAGCGCGCACCGCCTGCCGCCAAGGCGCCGCAGAGGAGGGCGAAAGCAAGCGAATGGCTGGCGCCGCGATGGCCGAGCGCATGCGCGTATTCGATGCCCAGCTTGAACGCCACGACGTCGGCGTCCGGCAGCATCGCCGCGATCACGCCGGCGACGACCAGGCGAGGCGAAAGGCGTTCTCGCCCGAGCGCGAGGCCGGCAGCCAGGGGTATCAGTGCGTGGGTCAGGATGGTCGGCATGGAGGTGGCGTGCGGGAGGTGGCGAGCACTCTCGGGGCGCTGCGTGTGGCCACGATGAAGCCGATGCGTGCAAAGGAAAAAGGCCGGCATGCGCCGGCCTTTTCCGTAGGCTCGCGTGGCAGCCCTCAGCGCTCGAGCGTGCCGGTCCGCCTCTGCACGAGGGGGAGACGCTCGCGTGCGGTCGGCGGGGTCACGGTCGCGGGTCCCGGTGCCGACGCGGCAGGCAATGTCCTCGCACCCTGGCCCTGCGCGACCGCACCGGCGGAACGCACCAGCGGCTGTGCTCCGTTCTCGCGGACCGGGTCGGCGGCGATCCACTGCTTGATCTGCGGGAAGATCAGGTCGAGGCGCGAGTAGTGGTCGCGGTTGGTGGCGGTGGAGAGGCTGCCGGAGTTGACGCAGCTGGCACTGCCTCCGAACAGGCCGCCGCGCAGGCGGTAACTGCCGTCGCGGTACAGCGTGAAGAGGCCGGAGCCGCTGCTGCCGCCCTCGGTGGTGCCTTCCTGCCAGCCGACGGTGTAGTTCTCGGGGTAGACGTCGGTGACGTGCTGGCCGCGCGAATACTTCTTGGCATCGCCGGAGGGATGGTGCAGGGCGATCACGCTCGCGTTCGCGGCCAGCGGGCTGGCGTCCCAGCCGGCGAAGGTGGCCGAGGCCGGGGGCGGATTGCGCAGGCGCAGCAACAGCGCATCGACATTGGCATCATGGAACATCACATCGGCACCACCGGTCAGCGGGTTGGCCCGCACGCCATTGTTGGCGCCGCAGGTCGAATTCTCGTAACCCCAGTAGGTGTTGAGGCTGAGTGCGACCTTGGCGCGGTCCTGCACCGGGACGCCGTTGGCGCCGCCGGCGAAGCAGTGGTCAGCGGTGTAGAACCACGGCACCTGGGTGCCCGGCGTGGTGTCGTTGAGCAGGGTGCCCGTGCAGATGTAGGTGCCGTGGATGCCACCCGACGTGGTGTAGGCATTGAACACCATGTGCGCCACGGCGTTTTTCGCCTGCACGTAAGCGGGGCCCAGACTGTCGACCCGGCACACCGCGTCGATGTTGCAGGACGCCGATTCACCGATCTTCTCGACGATCTTGAAGTTGTTCTCACTGTTGGCCAGCAGGTGCGATAGCTGTGGTGCCTGCAACCGGGCTTGCGCCGCGGTGACATGAGCGGGACGGTAGACCTCGATGATCTGGGTGATGCCGTCGGTGGCAGGACTCCAGTAGATGCCCTGGGCGTCCGCCGACTGCTGCGCCTGGGCGGCGCTTATGGCGGCGACCACGCGCGACGGCGTATCGGAACCGCCGAAACGCAGTTCGACGTGCGGGTGCAGGCCCGTGACCTGCAGGCCTACGCGCAAGCCCAGCGCATCGGGTGAATGGACGAGCAGGCGGGCGACCGCACCGCCGGACTTCAGCGGTATCCAACGCAGCGCGGGCGTCGTGCCACCGATGCCCTCACCGGCCAACTGCCGGCCGATGCCGATCTGGGTGGCCTTGATCTGCGGCGAGGCGTTGCGGTTCTGCACGTCCACCAGGCGTTCGATCGCCATTTCGCGATAACGCAGCGGCGTGGTCGAACGGGCCGGGAACTGCGCCAGCTTCCACGCCGGAGCCCTCTGCGCCGGCGTACGGCTGGGCTCGCCAGCGACCTCGGTCACCGCCGCATGGGTCAGGAGCGGAGCCGCCAACAGCAGGCTGGCGAACAGGGTGAGCGTCGTGGAGCGGGACATGCGCGGACATCCTTGTGGGGTCGGTGGGGAAGGAGCGGGCCGTCGCCGGCCCGCCCTCGCGACTTACGATTTGGCCGGCGCTGCCGGCGTGGGTGCAGCGGCGGTGGCCGGGACCTGCCATCCGCAGGTCTGGCCCTCGTTCTGCTGCTTAAGCCAGTCCTGCAGCGGGGCGAAATATTCCAGCACCGGGCCCGCGTCCATCTTCTCGCCGCCGGTGAGTTCCTTCAGCGTGGCCTGCCACGGCTGGCTGGCGCCCTTCTCAAGCATCGCCCAGAACTTCTGGCCCGCCGCCTTGTTGCCGTAGAAGCTGCAGTTGTACAGCGGACCCTGGTAGCCGGCCGCATCGCACAGGCCCTTGTAGAACTGGAACTGCAGCACGTGCGACAGGAAGTAGCGCGTGTACGGCGTGTTGCCCGGCACGTGGTACTTCGCGCCCGGATCGAAGAAATCCTCGCCGCGCGCGGTGGCCGGCGCCACGCCCTGGTACTTGGCCTTCAGTTCCCACCAGGCCTTGTTGTAGTCGGCCGGCTTGATGCTGCCGTCGAACACGCCCCAGCGCCAGCGGTCGATCATCAGGCCGAACGGCATGAACGACACTTTGGCCAGTGCCATGCGCATCTGGTTGTTGATCAGCGCCTCGTTGCTCTGCGTGGTGGCATCGATCATGCCGATCGACTTCAGGTAGTCCGGCGTCATCGCCAGCACCATGGTGTCGCCGATCGCCTCGTGGAAGCCGTCATGCGCGCCGGTCTGGAACAGCGGCGGCAGCTTGTTGTAGGCCAGGTAGTAATACACGTGGCCCAGCTCGTGGTAGATGGTGGTGAAGTCTTCTTCGTTGGGCTTGATGCACATCTTGGTGCGCACGTCGCCGCTCATGTTCATGTCCCACGCGCTGGCGTGGCACACCACGTCGCGGTCCATCGGCTTGATGAACTGCGTCTTGGACCAGTAGCTCTCCGGCAGCTTGGGCATGCCCAGGCTGGTGTAGAAGTCCTGCGCACGCTCGGTCATCTGGCGGGCGACCTGCAGCTGCGCGTCGCGCTCCGCCTTGAACAGCGCGTCCGTGCCCGGCCCCGGACCGGCCTTGGCGAGGGCGGCCTGGTAGTCGGCCTGGTACTGCTTCTCCAGCGCCGCAGTGATGTTGAGGTCGCCGGCGCCCTGGTAAGGCTCCAGCATGTCCCACAGGTTGCCCCAGTCCTGCTGCCACATGTTGCCCATCAGGTGCGCGGGCAGCAGGCCGTTGACCTGGCCCTTCTCCACGCCGTAGATGGCCTGCAGCTTGGTGCGGGTGTAGCAGTGCAGTTGCTCGTACAGCGGCTTGACCTGGCCCCACAGGCGGTCGGTCTCGGCGGCGATCTCGGCCGGCGTCATGTCGTAGCCGCTGCGCCACATCTCGCCGGCGTCGGCGAAGCCCATTTCCTTGGAGCCTTCGTTCACCAGTTCGACGAAGCGCGTGTAGTCCTGGCGCATCGGCTGGGCGATGGTGTGCCAGCCCTGCCAGGCATCGAGCTGCGCGTCGTAGTCGCGGCTGCTGCGCAGCACGTCCTCGAGTTCGCCCAGCTGGCGGCACTTCTTCGCATCGCCTTCGCCGGTGCAGTAGGTGCCGGCGCCGTAGGTGCCTTCCATGCGCGTGGCGATCTGGGTCAGTTCGGCCAGCTTGGCCGGATCCTTCGGAGCCGGCATGGCGGTCGCCAGTTTCAGCAACTGGATGGCGCGCGCGGTTTCCGGCGACATCTGCTGGCCCTCGAACTTCTTGGCCTGCTCGATCCATGCATTGAGCTGGGTCAGATAGCGCTCGTTGCCCTTGGCGGCCAGCAGCTGGCTGTCGTCGTTGATGTAGGTGCTGGACAGCCACTGGGCGGCCGTCAGCTCCGGATACATCTTCTTCAGCTCGTCGTTGACGCGCGCGATGAACTGGTCGGCGGTCTCGCCCTTCGGTGCGGTGGGCGCGGCGGACGTCTCCGCGGCCGGTTCGTCCTTCTTGCAGGCGGCGAGCGTGGCGATGCCCGCGCCGACGGCGAGGGCGAGCAGGAGGTGGCGAGGCTTCACGGGACGTCCTTCAGGGTGCGCGGGCGCAGGAACCCGAAGGGTAGTGAGAGCGGGGGAGGGGGTGCAAGTGCGGGATCCCTGGTCCCCTGTAGGAGCGACGTGAGTCGCGACCGTCCACCTTCCGGCGACGTGCAAGCCGGAGCATCTGACTACGAAGGCGATAACCACGCCGACGTCTTGCGGTCGCGACTCACGTCGCTCCTACAAGGGCGCGCCTTCTCAGCGGTAGGGCAGCCCGCGCTCCCGGAGGAAGGTCCGCGCATCCTCGGCATCCTGCTCGAACCACGCCTGCGTCGACCCAAGCCGGAACGTGTATCCCCATGCGTCCATGTCGGTCATCAGGCGGGCGCGCCCGACACCGGGCAGTGCATCGGCGAGGATGATCTGCAGGCAGCAGGTGGCGTCTTCCTCGATCACCGAATCGGTGGCGTCGGTGTGCACCTGCGCGCGGCGCTCGTCCGGCAGCACGATCAGGTGGCAGGCTTCGTGCAGCATCGAGTGCACGGGCGTGTCGCCGCGCACGTAGACGTGGTGGGCGATGACGCCCGCTTCCGGTTCGCCCCAGAAGCTGCCGGGGATCGGTGCGCCGTCGTCGACGACATGGAGCAGCAGGCCATGGGACGCGAGCAGCGCATCGGCCGCGCCGGGCGGCAGGTCGCGCACCCGGAGCACTCCAGCGTGGTCGGCAGCGTCGTCGGGCGTCATGGCTAGAGCGGGGCTGGCTACGATGCCTTTCGTTGCGAACCGGACGATGCCGGGCGGAGCAGGCTCCGCCCGACGGCGCCGGTCTCGTCAGTTATTGCCTTCCGGCAGGGCGACCGAGATGTCCAGCACGTCGTGGTCGCCGTCCTTGATCAGGTCGACCTTCACCGCGTCGACGTCGACGTTGACGTACTTCCTGATGACTTCAAGCAGTTCGCGGCGCAGCAGGGGCAGGTAGTCGGGGGCGCCACGCGAGCTGCGCTCCTGCGCGATGATGATCTGCAGGCGGTTCTTCGCGGTCTCGGCGGTGGTCTTCTTCGCCTTGAGGAAATCGAACAGGCCCATGCTCAACCTCCGAACAGCTTGCTGAAGAAACCCTTCTTCTCCAGGGTGGTGAAGCGCATCGGACGGTCTTCGCCCAGCAGGCGGCCGACGGTGTCGTCGTAGGCCTGGCCGGCCGGCGACTCCAGGTCGAGGATGACCGGCTCGCCCTTGTTGGAGGCGTTGAGCACGTCGCCCGATTCGGGAATCACGCCCAGGGTCTTCAGGCCCAGCACGTCTTCCACGTCCTTGATGCTGAGCATTTCGCCGCCTTCCACGCGCGCCGGGTTGTAGCGCGTCAGCAGCAGGTTGGCCTTCAGCGTTTCGCCGTTCTCGGCGCGGCGCGTCTTGGAGTCCAGCAGGCCGAGGATGCGGTCGGAGTCGCGCACCGAGGACACTTCGGGGTTGACCACCACGATGGCCTGGTCGGCGAAATACATGGCGAGGAACGCGCCCTTCTCGATGCCGGCCGGCGAGTCGCAGACGATGAAGTCGAAGCCGTCGTCGGAGAGGTCCTTCAGCACCTTCTCCACGCCTTCCTTGGTCAGCGCGTCCTTGTCGCGCGTCTGCGAGGCGGCCAGCACGAACAGCGTCTCGAAGCGCTTGTCCTTGATCAGCGCCTGCTTCAGCGTGGCCTCGCCCTGGGTGACGTTGACGAAGTCGTACACCACGCGGCGCTCGCAGCCCATGATGAGGTCGAGGTTGCGCAGGCCGACGTCGAAGTCGATGACCGCGACCTTCTTGCCGCGGCGCGCCAGGCCGCACGCGATGCTTGCGCTGGTGGTGGTCTTGCCGACGCCGCCCTTGCCGGACGTGACTACGATGATTTCAGCCAACGGTGTTCTCCTTGGTCGTTCTTATATTCGGGTAACGCCGCGCGTCATTCCTGCGCGACGATCTTGAGTTGGTCCTGGTCCAGCCAGATCTGCACGGCCTTGCCGCGCAGCTCCTTGGGTACTTCCTCCATCACCTTGTAGTGGCCGGCGACGGCGACCAGTTCGGCATGGAATTCACGGCAGAAAATACGCGCCTCGGCATTGCCGCGCGCGCCGGCGAGGGCGCGGCCGCGCAATGCGCCGTAGATGTGGATGGATCCGTCGGAGATGACTTCGGCGCCGGCGCCGACGGTGCTGAGCACGGTCAGGTCGCGGTTCTCGGCATACAGCTGCTGGCCGGAGCGCACGGGGGTCTTCTGGACCAGGCCGGGTTTTGCGTCGGCCACTTTGGCGGCGGGTGCCGGGGCGGCGGGGGCAGGCGCCGGTTCGGCGGCGGCGCGTGCCGGCGCCGGCGCGGCGTGCGCCACCGGTTCGTACTGGGCGCGGAACTTGGCCAGCAGCGGCAGGCCGAGCTGTTCGGACAGCGTCTCGGTGTCGCGGGTGCCGTACGCCAGTGCCACCGGGAGTACGCCGGCGCCGCGCAGGCCATCGATCAGGGCGCGGGCGGTATCGGTGTCGGGCAGCCGGCTCAACCCGCCGAAATCGACGATCACGGCGGCACGGCCGAACAGCTTGGGCGCGCGCTCGACACGCTCGCGCATCTCGCGGATCAGCTGGTCGACGTCCAGGGTGCGGATGCGGAGGTTGGCGATGCCGACCTGGCCGATCTTCAGTTCACCGGCCTGTTCGTAATCCAGGGGCGCTCGCGTCACGCTCATGTACCGGTCGGCCGCTGGGCGCTGGCGTCCGCCAGCAGCCGGGTGCGGGTCCACGGGAGGTCCGGCAGTGCCTCGCCATAGGTGTCGAGCACCCACGGATAGCTGCAGAGTTCCTTCATCAGCATGCTCGCCCGCACGTCCGCCTCGGCCATGACGTTCTGGCCCACTTCGCGGAAACCGAAGCTGCCATGGAAGAGCAGGGCGGGATCGGCGCCGTGGTCGAGGAAGACTTCGCAGGCCAGCTGCGGGTAACGCAGTTCGGCGAAGCTCTGCACGTCGGCATAGAACGCCCGGCCGACGCCGCCGCCGCGACGGCGGCTGGCCACGACGATGCGGTCGATGTAGAAGAACTGCGGATAACGCTCGCGGAACCAGCCGAAGTTGCTGCTGTCGTGCGTCGCACCGGAGCCGAAACCGACGAGGAAGCCGGCCAGGTTGCCGTCGCGCTCGGCGACGCGGAAGTATTCGGCGGTCTCGTAGAAGCGGCGGACCTTGGCCGAATCCAGCGGCAGGATCGCCAGTCCGGCATTGTTGTTGAGGGCTAGGACCGAATCCAGCTCGTGCTCGCGCACGTCGCGGATGACAATCGACATTACCTGACTCCGAACGGGTCTTGCAGGGCGGCACGCGGCCAAGCCGGGATTATCGCATGGGGCCGCCGCGACGGGCGAGGCGCGGGTGAGCCCGGGATGAACCCGGCAATCCCACGTTCCAACGTCGACATGACTTTAGTTGGGACATGGTCGCCCGCGATTGCGCCTAAGATGCCCGGATGTTGGGACGACTCAGCCATACCCGCCTGCTCCGCGCCGCAGGCCTCTACACGTGGGCTCTGGTGGGGATTCCCATCATCCTGAACGTGTGGGTGCTGCCGCCGTCCAGCGGCACGGACGGGCAGGGGGTCAACCTGCCGCTGACCGCCCTGTGCTACTTCAGTTTCGGGGTGGTGTACTGGCTGGCGACCCGGGCGCTGGACGGACGGCAGAACAGCCTGCCGGCGCACTGGAACGTGCCGCTGGCGATGGTGCTGACGGCGACCGCGATCGGCGTGGGGTTCTATACGCAGACCGGCCTGGGCGCGGTGCTGCTGCTGATCATGGCGGGCGTGCTGCCGTGGCTGCTGGAGCTGCGCTTCGCCGTCGCGTGGCTGCTCGCCGCGCACGTGCTGCTGGTGCCGTCGTTCATGGCACGCGACGATTTCAACTTCTGGGAAGCGCTCTTCCAGTCGATGTTCTACGTGGGGTTCGCGGCCTTCGTGCTGATCACCACCTACGTGGCGCGGCAGCAGGCGCAGGCGCGGGAGGAGCAGCGCCGGCTCAATGCGGAACTGCGGGCCACCCGCGTGCTGCTGGCCGAAAGCGCCCGGGTGAACGAGCGCACGCGCATCTCGCGCGAGCTGCACGACCTGCTGGGCCACCACCTCACCGCGCTGAGCCTGAACCTGGAAGTGGCCGGCCACATGACCGAAGGACGGGCCCAGGAGCACGTGCGGCAGGCGCACACGCTGGCCCGCCTGTTGCTGACGGATGTGCGGGAAGCGGTCAGCCAGCTGCGCGACAGCGGCGCGATCGACCTCGGTGCCGCCTTGCTGCCGCTGGCCGAAAAGGTGCCGTCGCTGGCCATGCACATGGACATCGAGGAGCCGCTGACCCTCGAGGATCCGCACCGCGCGCATGTGCTGCTCCGCTGCACGCAGGAGATCATCACCAATGCGGTGCGTCATGCCGGCGCCCGCCACCTGTGGCTGCACTGCCGGCGGGAGGGGTCGAGGATCCTGATCGATGCCCGCGACGACGGCGCCGGCAGCCCGCAGGTGGTGGCGGGCAACGGCCTGACCGGCATGCGCGAGCGGCTCGCCCAGTACGGTGGCGAGCTGCGGATCGAAACCCGTCCGGGGCATGGCTTCTGCCTGCATATCGCGCTTCCGGTCAGCGATGCGACTCCCGCGCTCTCGCCCCTTCCCGTTCTCCCACCCGAACCCATGCCCGAGCTCAGCTCCGGAGGAACCCCGTGATCCGTGTCTGTCTGGTCGACGATCAAACCCTGGTGCGCCAGGGCATCCGCTCCCTGCTCGCGCTGGACGACGGCATCGAGGTAGTGGCCGAAGCGGCGGACGGCAAACAGGCCGTGGACCTGGTGCCCCAGGTCGCGCCGGACGTGGTGCTGATGGACATGCGCATGCCGGTGATGTCGGGTCTGGAGGCGCTGCAGGCGCTGGCCAGGGCCGGCCAACTGCCCCCGACCATCATCCTGACCACCTTCGACGACGACCAGCTGGTCCTGGCCGGGCTGAAGGCGGGCGCCAAGGGCTATCTGCTGAAGGACGTCTCGCTGGAGCAGCTGGTCGGTGCCATCCGCACGGTCGCCGATGGCGGTTCGCTGGTGCAGCCGGCGGTGACGCAGCGCCTGCTGTCCGGGCTGGAGCACATGCGGAACGAGTTCGTCAGCCTGGACCGCCCCGATCCGCTGACCGACCGCGAAACCGAGATCCTGCGCCTGATGGCCAGCGGCTTCTCCAACAAGGAGATCGCCAATTCGCTGGGCGTGGCCGAGGGCACCATCAAGAACCACGTGTCCAACATCCTCTCGAAGCTGGGGGTGAGGGACCGCACCCGCGCCGTGCTGAAGGCCTTCGAGCTGCAGCTCGTGTGAGCCGTGCCGGCCGGCCCGGCCTCCTCGCGGAGTGAAGGGGAGCGGACGCGCGCGGCGGGGCGACGGAATGCCCGCCGGTGCAGCGCTGCAGGGCCTCCGGAGCCTCCGTCACATGCGCCCGCGTACGTCCCGGAAAGGGGCGGCCAACCGGTGTCAGATGGGCTGCCCGAAGCCCCGCAACCCTGCTAGGATGCGCGTTGCATTTTTTTCACGGCCGAGGCACCGGCCCCCGGAGACTCCTGAATGACCCGTTTGATCGAGTTCGTGATTGCGTTGGCGCTGGTTCTGGCGCTGTTTCTGGTGATCGGCCTGGTCCTGCCGTCCTCGCGCTCGCTGCAGGAAAGTGTCGAGACCAACCGCCGCATGACCATCGTGTTCGACACGCTGAACAACGTGCGTCGACTGAAGGACTGGAACCCGCTGATCCCGAGCGCGGCCAACGAACTCAGCTACTCCGGCGGCGAAGACAACACCGGCGTCGGCGCCAAGGTGGACTTCAATTCCGCCAACCCGGCCTGGGGCCAGGGCAGCTGGGAAATCGTCACCAGCGAGCGTCCCACCACGCCCGGCGCGCCCGGCAAGATCGTCTACTCGATCGTCGACAAGCGCATGGGCAGCGACAAGCAGGCCACCTTCGACCTGCAGCCGACCGGCAAGGACAACCGCAACGTCAAGATCACCCAGAGCTACCAGGTCACCTACGGCTTCAACCTGATCGGCCGTTACGCCGGCATGTACGTCAGCCGCCACGTCGGCGACGCCGTCAAGGCCGGCCTGGGCAAGCTGACCAACATGCTGGCCACGGTGCCCAACTTCGACTACCGCACCGAAGGCAGCCCGCTGACCGACCTGAAGATCGTCGACGTGCCTGCCGAGGATCTGCTGGTCGTCAACGCCGGCAACATCGACCGCACCAACGACGCCATCAAGGCCTCGATCAAGCAGAACCAGGAATGGATCAAGCGCGTGATGGATGCCAACGGCCTGGTCGCCGCCGGCCCGCTGCGCATCATCACCACCGACTTCGGTTCCGAGAAGTACGCGTTCGACATCGCCCAGCCGGTCCGCAAGGGCAGCGCTGCGCCGAAGACCGACGCCGCCGCCGATGCCGCGCCGGTCACGCCGCCGGCGACGCCCGTGGCGTCGACGGGTGAGCTGAAGGTCACCATCCCGTCCGGCGCCCCGGTCGAGTACGTGCGCACCGAAGCCCGCAAGTCGGCCTTCGCCAGCTACACCGGCTACATGGCCGAACTGGACAACCAGCGCAACGCGCTGCGTGCGTGGGCCGTCACCGCCGGCCACGAGGTCGTCGACCGTCCGTACGAATCGTGGAAGTCGGGTGTCGATGCCTCGTTCGAGGCCGACGGCAAGTTCGACATCTACTGGGCCGTCAAGCAGTAAACCTTCGCGGACGCTGTCCCGGATGGTCCGCTCCAACGCCAACGCGCCGCTTCATGCGGCGCGTTGCGTTTGTGGGGTGGCGATGCGGCGGCGCGGCGTCCTCCGCCGGCAGGATGCCCCGCCCACCCCGGGATCGCTGAGCCGATGAACTACGACCGCCGTCAACGCAAGCCTTCGTTCCTGGCCCTGGCCGGCGGTCTGCTCGCCGCTGCAGCGGTCGGCCTGTCCGCCTACGCCTCGCATGGGGTGGCGGCCATCCAGGCGCAGTCGCTCCTGCAGACTGCCGCGCTGTTCGCATTCGGTCATGGACTGGCCCTGGCGGCGCTGGCGCCCGGCACCACGCGCCGCATGGGCAAGGCGGCGCTGTGCCTGCTGCTGCTGGGCACGCTGCTGTTCGCGGGCAGCCTGGCGGCCGCGGTGTTCGCCGGGCTGTCCACGCGACTGGCGCCCGCGGGCGGCATGGGCCTGATGCTGGGCTGGGTAGTCTGGGCGGTCGACGCCGTCCGGCGCTGACGCCCATGCCACGGCATGCGCGCGGTTTCGATACCGAACAGGCCTGGGACCACCTGACCCGGCGCGACCGCCGGCTGGGCACTTGGATGAAGCGGATCGGCTACCTCGCACCGCAGCCCACGTGGAAGAAACCGTTCGACCCGGTCGACGCATTGGCGCGGGCGATCCTGTACCAGCAACTGAGCGGCAAGGCCGCCTCCACCATCGTGGGCCGCGTCGAGGCGGCCATCGGCAGCACGCGGCTGCATGACGACACGCTCGGCCGCATCGACGACGCGGCGTTGCGCGCCTGCGGCGTTTCCGGCAACAAGACGCTGGCGCTGCGCGACCTGGCCGCGCGCGAGCGGCGTGGCGAAATTCCCACGCTGCGGCAGATGTCGACGATGCGCGAGGACGACATCGTCGCCGCGCTGGTGCCGGTGCGCGGCATCGGCCGCTGGACGGTGGAGATGATGCTGATGTTCCGCCTGGGGCGCCCGGACGTGCTGCCGATCGACGACCTGGGCGTGCGCAAGGGCGCGCAGCTCGTCGACCGGTTGGATGCGATGCCCACGCCGAAGGAGCTGGCGGCGCGCGGCGAGAAGTGGGGGCCCTACCGTACGTATGCGACGCAGTACCTGTGGCGGATCGCGGATTTTGCGGTCGAGGCGAAGGTGCCGACGAAGCGTTCGCAGGAGTGAGGTGGTGCCCGGGAATGACGGGTACGAGTCGTCCGGAACGTCCCTAGCGGTCGGCGTCGGGGGCGAACAGCGGATCGTCGCTGAGCGAGCGCTTCGGAGCCGGCGGGTTGCGCTTCCATGCGTTCACGAAGCGGTGGTACCGGTAGGTCGCCGTCATCGCGCGGAAGTAGAAGATGGCGAACAGCAGGCCCAGCACCGGGCCGGACGGCTTGCCCGTTTCCACCATGATCAGGATCTTGGAGAGCACGAAGTAGGCCAGCATGATCGTGGCCGCAGTGCGGCTGCGCTTGTAGATGCCGAACGCGAGCAGTGCGATCAGGCCCACATCGACCAGATTCCACGCGCCGTCTCCCACGCCGTTGCCGCCGGATCCCATGGCGACGAGGGTCACCAGCAGGGTGATCGCCCCGGAGACGCACGCGGCGACCCAGCCATGCGTGATCGGTCGCGTGATGTCGTCGGGCACGTCGCGCTCACGCGGGAGGGCGGTGTCGGCGATCGTGGCCGACGGACTTTCGTACGGGTTGGGTGCGTTCATGGCGTCCTTGCGGGTATAGGGCGACCTCGGGGCCGGCCGCGGCATTGCGGATCGCGGAGATGCGTCGGTAGGCCCCACGTGCAGCGTGCGTTCACCGGATCGGCGACGTCAAGAGGTCGCAGCCCCCATGAAGCACCAATGCCACGGCTCGTAGACGATCCCGTGCGGGTTGTCGCGGGGATAGCTCATGACGAAGCCGAAGTCGCGGGCATGGCGGGTGAGCCAGGCGAACGCGGCCGTGTGCTCGAACGATTCCTCGGCCGGCGGTTCACCGGGCGTGCCGATATCCAGGGCGCGGCCGCCGTGATGTTCGCTGTAGCCGGGGGCAGCGTTGACGGTGAGGATCTGTTCCACCGTCTGCCCGCGCGCCAGCTTCCGCGCGAAGATGCCGAGCTGGTAGTCGTGGCTGCGGTAACCGGAGATCGCGTCGAGCATAATGTCCTCCCGATGCGCGGCGCGCTGCATCGCGAGCCAGGCGCGTGCGGTCGCCGCGGTCAGCCAGAGCGGGCGGCGGTAGCGGTCGCGTCCGGCGAAGACGAGCGCGGCGGGCTCGGCGACCAGTGCCAGGCCGCTGCGTTCGCCATAGGTGTCGTCCAGTCCGAGTTCGTGAAGCCGCTCCTGCAGCGCGTGCAACGGCAACGTGCCCTGGGCATCCGCATCGAAGCCGCGTGTCGCGCCCTCCGACCGATCGAGGGCGTCCCAGGCCTCGTCGAGCCCTGGTTCGCGCGACAGCGTCGGCACCAGCGGATGCACCGCCTGCGCCGACACCGCAGCCAGATAGCGGCCATCCCGCTTGCGTCGCAGCACCGCATGCGCGCCGGCAAGCGCGCGCGCATCGGCATTGCTCCGCACGCGCAACACGTCGGCGGGCCACAGCTCGATCCGCGCGGTGTTCAGCAGCAGCGTCTTGAGCGGTCGGGAGGGCAGGCGTCGCATGCCCGCAGCTTAGCGATGCGACGGCGGCGTCGCCAGTTCGCGCAGCCGCGCGAGCAGGTCGGCCGGACGCGCCGGGCTCAGCAGCACCATGCTGCCCTCGCGCAGCGGCAGTATGAGTACGCGGCGACGGTCGGTGACCAGGCAGAACACCTTGGTGAGGTTGCGCAGGCGGAAGTGGCCGGCCTTGAAGCCCGGCAGGCCGAAGCCGTTGGTCTTCAGCATCGGCGACAGGTCGGTGTGCTCCTCCAGACTCAGCACGCGTGCCCTGTCCAGGTCGATGGACTCCACAGGCAGCTTCTTCGTATAGAACGTGGCACGCACCTGCAACTCGCGGTTGTCCAGCACGATCATGCGCCGCCGCGTCGCCAGTGCGAGCACTGTGCCTATGAGCAGGACCAAGGGCACCATCATCCATGTCACCACGGGAGGTGTTCCCGGCTCCATCAACAGCGCTGCGATGCCCACTCCCATGGCCAGCAGCAGCGGCAGCCACAGCCACCAGATAGCGTGGGCTGGCAGCGGGGCTACCGGGAAGTTCTGCGGATGCTGCATGCACCGACTCCGTAAAGGGGATGGATCAGGCGGGCTTCTTGAAGAACAGGCGCACCGAGATCTCGTGCTCGATGAAGAGCGTGCTGACCAGTTCCCATCCCTGCAGGCTCATCCTGTCCAGTTCCTGCTGCATGCGGTCGGTGAGCTTGCCGGCGAACATCTTGAAGGGCACTTCGATGACCTTGTGGTTCCAGCGGTGGTTCATGGCGAATCCTTCCTGTTCGTGGAGGCGTCGCCCTTCGGCAGCCGCCCGGCCTTGCGCAATGCGTCGCGCAACACATATTCGATCTGGGCATTGAGCGAGCGCAGTTCGTCGTCCGCCCAGCGTTGCGCCGCCGCCAGGACCTCGGCGTTGATGCGCAGCGGATAGGCCTTCTTGTCCGGCTTCTCGCTCACGGTCGCTTCCTGTTGCGGCGCAGCTGCAGCACCATCGACACGATCAGTGCGTTCACCAGCACCACCATGGCGATCGCGATGCCCTGCGCCAGCCGGTCGTCATCGCCGGCCCAGTAGATGCCGACGGCGCCGGCCTGGATGGCCAGTCCCACCAGTACCCAGTGCAGCGCCATGCCGCGCGAACGGTCGTCGCTCGCCCGGCTCATCCACGCGCCGATGAGCAGGGCGGGCAGGCCGGACACGGCGAGCAGCAGCGGGGCGAGGGCGTGCATGCCGGCGGGTCCGCGTCAGTAGATGGAGCCGGTGTTGACGATCGGCTGGGTACCGCGCTCGCCGCACAGCACGACCAGCAGGTTGCTGACCATCTGCGCCTTGCGTTCCTCGTCCAGCTTCACCACGTCGTTCTTCTGCAGCTCGGCCAACGCCATCTCCACCATGCCGACCGCGCCGGCGACGATGCGCGTGCGCGCCGCGATCACGGCGTTGGCCTGCTGCCGCTGCAGCATGGCCTGGGCGATTTCCGGGGCGTAGGCGAGATGGCTGATGCGTGCCTCGATCACGTCCACGCCGGCCTTGCCCAACCGCTCGGCGATCTGTTCCTGCAGGTGCTGCGAGATTTCCTGCGGATGGCTGCGCAGCGCGATCTGGCCGTCCTCGTGCTGGTCGTACGGATAGCTGGACGCCATCGCGCGCAGCGCGGATTCGGACTGGATGTGCACGAAGCTCTCGTAGTCGTCCACGTTGAACACGGCCTCGGCCGAATCCACCACCTGCCACACGATCACCGCCGCGATCTCGATCGGGCTGCCGTCCAGCTCGTTGACCTTCAGCCGGCTGCTCTCGAAATTGCGGATGCGCAGCGAGATCTTGCGCTTGCTGAAGAAGGGGTTGTTCCAGCGCAGGCCGTTGTCCTTCACCGTGCCGATGTACTTGCCGAACAGGCTGAGCACGGCGGACTGGTTGGGCTCCAGCTTGTACAGACCGGCCAGCAGGAAGATGACCACGGCGCCGAGCAGCGCGGCCACGATCAGGTGGCCGGGCTGCTTCAGCGCAGCGCCCTGGACGAACACGACGGCGGCACCCAGCCCCAGGACCAGCAGGCCGAGCAGGGTCGGGATTCCGGGCAGCGACGACTTGGCGTTCTCTTTCATGGTCTTGGTCTCAGGACAGGATCACAGCAGCGACAGGCCGGCGCCGAGGGCGAGCAGGGCAGCGGAGAGGACAAGCAGGGTGGGGACGACCCGATGCGCCTGCGAAGGCCAGCGGCGCTGGATCTGATGGATCACATGGAGCATGGCGGTTTCCCCCTGGGTTGGTTTGCGACGATTTGAAAGATATCAATTTGATATCAGATGTCAACGGGAGGCTGCCGCCGCTTGTCGGCGCTCCGTTAAACTTGGCGCCCCCTCTGCGGACGCCTGCGCATGACCACTCTTGGAACCCCCCTGTCCCCGTCTGCGACCCGTGTCCTGCTGTTGGGGTCCGGCGAACTGGGCAAGGAGGTGGCCATCGAGCTGCAGCGCCTGGGCGTGGAAGTCGTCGCCGCCGACCGCTATGCGGACGCGCCGGCGATGCAGGTGGCGCATCGCTCGCACGTGCTGGACATGCTCGACCCCGCGGCGATCCGCGCGCTGATCGCCCGCGAGCAGCCGCACCTGGTGGTGCCGGAGATCGAGGCGATCCATACCGAGACGCTGGTCGCACTGGAAGCCGAAGGCGCCGCGCGCGTCATTCCCACCGCGCGCGCCGCACGGCTGACGATGGACCGCGAAGGCATCCGCCGGCTAGCCGCCGAAACGCTGGGCCTGCCGACCTCGCCGTACCGGTTCGTCGACACCGCCGCCGAATACCGCGAGGCCGTGCGCGCGATCGGCCTGCCGTGCGTGGTGAAGCCGGTGATGTCGTCGTCGGGCAAGGGCCAGAGCACGCTGCGCAGCGAAGCGGACATCGATGCCGCCTGGGAGTACGCGCAGACCGGTGGCCGCGCGGGCGCGGGTCGCTGCATCGTCGAAGGCTTCATCGACTTCGACTACGAAATCACGCTGCTGACCGTGCGCCACGCCGCCGGCACGTCGTTCTGCGATCCGATCGGGCACTGGCAGAAGGACGGCGACTACCGCGAAAGCTGGCAGCCGCAGCAGATGTCGCCGCGGGCGCTGGAGCGCGCGCAGCGGATCGCGCGGACCGTGACCGACGACCTCGGCGGCTGGGGCCTGTTCGGCGTGGAGCTGTTCGTGAAGGGCGACGAGGTGTGGTTCAGCGAAGTCTCGCCGCGCCCGCACGACACCGGCCTGGTGACGCTGGTCTCGCAGGAACTGTCGGAGTTCGCGCTGCATGCGCGCGCCATCCTCGGCCTGCCGATCCCGGTGATCCGCCAGAGCGGTCCGTCCGCGTCCTGCGCGATGCTGGCGCATGGCCACGGTGTGCCGGTGTTCGGCAACGTGGACGTCGCATTGGCGACGCCCGACACCGCCCTACGCCTGTTCGGCAAGCCGCGCGTGGAAGGCCATCGTCGCGTCGGCGTCACCCTCGCGCGCGCGGACAGCATCGACGCCGCACGCGCGGTGGCACGCGATGCCGCCGCCGCCATCACCATCGCACTGGAATGAGGCCGAGGCCATGAAGGGAGCGTGCGCATGAACGGCAATACCGGCTACGCCGTGTTCTTCTTCCCCCAGGCACTGGAGGCCCTGGGCGAGGCGATCAAACCCTACCTCACCAGCCAGCCCGACGGTCCGCATATCTTCTGCAAGGAAATCGACACCGGCGGCGCCTTCACCGAGATGACCCTGGTCGGCAAGAACGCCGAGGGCCATGACGTACAGGTCGAACTGATGGTGCCCGGCAGCATGATCCGCATGATCGTGTCGGCACAGAACGAATCGCTGTTCGGCTTCGGGCCGCGCGTCGCCGCCCCGGCGGTGACAGCGACGTAAGTCGAGAAGCTCCTGCTTTCCGGCCGGCCGATCGCTCCCCAGCGTGGGAGGAAAGGCGTGCTAGAGGGACAGATCCACCCACACCAGATGGTGGTCGCTGCCGTCGGCGATGGCGGCGTCCGGGTGGTCCTTCTTCGGCCAGAACACGCCGCTGCCCGCCAACGCGAAGCCGGTTGACGGCAGTACGTAGTCCAGCCGCAGCGCGCCGTTGCGGCGTCCGAAATCGCCCGTGACATGCGCAGGCGCGCCGCGGCGCTGCAGGCCCTTGGCCGCATAGGCCAGCGCGGTCTCCTCGCCGCCTTCGCTGCGCGGCGTGGCCATGCGCATCACCCGCGGGTGTTCCAGCAGTTCGAGGATGGCCTCGTGCTGTCCATCGCCATCGGACGGATCGTTATTCAGATCGCCGGCGATGACGAACCGCGCCTGCGCCGGCAGGCCGCCGCAACGCCCCTGGTCGTCGCAGAGCCAGGGCGCATCGCCCGGCGTCAGGTATTCGCGCCACAGGCGGATCTCGTCCGCGTTGCGAAGGCCGTTGCGGTTCTCCGGCCCGTCGAATACCGGCGGCGTGGGATGCGACACGAGGAAATGGATCACCCCGCCCGGTGTGCGCACCGGCACGTCCCAGTGCGACTTCGACGACAGGCGCAGCTGCTTCCAGATCGCCTCCGGATAGAACCCGGTCCCGGTGGCCGGGTCCACCGGATTGGTCGCCCCCGGCAGCGCGCTCCAGCGCAATAGCTGGAACGTGCGCACCTGTGCCTCGTCGATCGGGAAGCGCGACAGCACCAGCATGCCGTACTGGCCGGGATGCAGGCCGTAGCCCCAGGCATCGTTGCCGCGTTCGCGGCCCTCGGTACCGACCGAGCCGTTGCGGTCCAGGTCCAGGCCGCTGGGCACGCCGGTGTTGACCGGCGCGAGGTAGCGATGGGCATACCGCAGCGGTTCGCCGCCGCCGGGCTGGGCCACGTCGAGATAGCGCTGCTGGAACAGGTCGGCGGCGCGATGCGCGTCGTCGTAGTCGAACTCGTTGAGCAGCACCAGGTCCGGCCGGACCTTCTGCAGCACCGCGGCGATCTTGCGCGCGTGCGCGTCGTCGCCTTCGAGTTGCCGGATCACGCCGCCGGCATCATCGGAAAACAGCGAGGTGTTGTAGGTCGCCACGCGCAGCCGCAGGTCCTGCGGATCGGCGGGCCCACCTACGGTCGCGGAGGAGCTGCAGGCGGCGAGGGTCATGGTGAGCAGGAGGACGAGGATGCGCATGCGCGGATTCTGTCATGCCATCGTGACAGGTGTAGAAAAAACGCCCCGGCAGACCGGGGCGCTTCAGGGCTGACGACGAGTTGACCCGGTGGAACGCTAGAACGAGCACCCCATCGCGGCGTAGGCCGTCTTGGCCTGGTCCATCGCGGTCTTGCACTGGGCGGCCAGTGCGGTCTTGTCGGTCAACGCGGACCAGCCGGCCTTCGATTGCTCGATACCCTGCTTCATCATCTCGCGTTGGGCCTCCGGCACCTTGTCGCTGATGCAGGCGTAGACCTTTTCGAGGTACTGGTCGCACTCGGGGACGCCGGTGCCGGCAGTGACGGTGTCGTTTGTGGTCGCCGCGCCTTCGGAGGCCGGTGCTTCGACGACCGGAGCGTCGGCGACGGGCGGCGCTTCGTCAGCGGGCTTGCAGGCGGCAAGGGCCAGGGTGGTCACCGCCGCGAGGGCAAGGATGTTGAACTTCATGAAAGCTCCAGTCGATTGAGTGGGATGTTCCCAGGCCGGCGCAGGCGCGCCGGCGGCACATTCTGTGCGCCCGATCACGACGTTGCTATTCACATTTGCGTCTCACAGTGCGCCCGCCGCGATGGATCTTCGGCTCACAGATCCGCGCGCACCCAGCCGCGTCCGTCGAAGCGTTCGAGCGGTGAGAAGCGGCGCTTGTAATCCATCTTGCGATGGCCGTCGATCCAGTAGCCGAGATAGAGGTGCGCATAGCCGTCGCGGCGCGCCCATTCGATCTGGCGCAGGATCGCCAGCGTTCCGAGGCTGCGGGCTTCCAGCGCGGGATCGTAGAACGTGTAGACCGCCGAGAGCGCACCGGGAATCACGTCGGTCACCGCCACCGCCAGCAGTCGTCCGTCCTCGCGCAGCTCCACGAATCGGCCCCGCGACCAGCTGCCGACCAGGAACTGGTCGAACTCGGTGGCGCCGTGGTCGTCCATGCCGCCGAGCGGATGCCGTGCGGCCAGGTAGCGCTGGTACAGCGCCAGGTGCTCCTCGTCGCGCAGTGCCGCCACGATCCGCGTTTCGACCCGCGCGTTGCGCGAGGCGCAGCGTCGCTGGCTGCGGTCGGGTGCGAAGTCGGTGACCGGGATGCGTACCGCCACGCAGGCCCGACACTGGCGGCAGTGCGGCCGGTAGACGATGTCGCCGGAACGACGGAAGCCCCAGCCCAGCGCATCCGGATACAGCTGCGGCAGGCGCGGATCGCGCGGGTCGAGGACCAGGTCGCGGGCGACGCGCTCGGGCCAGTAGCCGCACGGATGCTCGCCGGTGTGGAACAGCCGCAGGTCTTCGAGCGATTGCGTGTTCTCGCCCATGTCAGCCCGTCCAGTGCCGCGCCAGCGGCCAGAACGCGCATCCCGCCACGGCGCCCGCGACCGCACCGGCTGCCAGGTCGCGCCGCGTATGCCGCCCGAGCGCGAGTCGTGACCATGCGACGGCGGCGGCGAACAGCAATGCCGCGAGCATCCACGGTGTGCCCAGTTCGCGCAGCAGGCAGGCGGCGAAGACCGCGAAGGCCAGATGCAGCGACAGCTTGCACCAGCGCGACGTCAGCACGGCGGCCAGGATCATCGCGGCGGATAGCGCCAGGCCCAGCGCGAACAGCGGCTGCCCGCCCTGCCAGCCGGCCAGGATCGCGCCGCCGCCAAGGGCGATCAGCAGGAAGCGGTTCAACGTGCTGCGTTCGTGCGTCGCGCTCGCATCCACGTGCGCCCAGCTGCCGCGCCGCACCTGCCACCACGAATAGCCCATCACCAGCGCGATGAACGCGCCAAAGCCCGCTGCGGACCACGCGGCCGTGCGCGTGTCGCCCTTCGCCAGCGCGATCGCCAGCACGGCCACCGGCAGCATCAGCATCGGGTGGCCGACGATCGACAGGGCGCGGGCGAGGGGAAGCGACATGCGGTCAGCATACTGCGCCGCCCCGGTCGCGGGCACTGCGACCGTCCGCTGCCTGAACGCGTCCAATCCGCGCGTCAACCCCGGCGGTACGGACGCGTTTTCCCTGTCGGTGGCGCAGCTGGCGCCGCGTCCTCAGGAGAACACGATGAACCGCAAGACCCTGCTTTTCGTAGCCGTGCTGGCCACCCTCGGCGCCGGCACCGCGTTCGCCGCCACGCAGGCCGGAGACGCGAAGAAGCCCGCGCGCACGAGTCTCGACACGAACAACGATGGCGCCATCGACAAGGCCGAGGCGGCGGCGCACCCGCGCCTGGCCGAACGTTTCGCCGTCATGGACAAGAACGGCGACGGCAGGCTGACCGCCGACGAACGCCCGGAGCGCAAGGGCATGCGTGGCCACGGTCGCCATGGATCGCGTCACGGCGAGGCTTTCAAGACGCTCGATACCGATGGCGACGGCAAGATTAGCCGCGCCGAAGCCGCCGCGCAGCCGCGTTTTGCCGAACGCTTCGACACGATGGATGCGAACAAGGACGGCGTGATCGACCGCGCCGATCGCGACCTGCGCGGCAAGCAGCGTCGCGATGCATGGTTCGCCAAGGCCGATGCCGACAAGGACGGCAAGCTCACGCGCGCCGAGATCGACCAGGCCGATGCGGCCAGGCGCATCGAGTTCCAGCAGCGTGCCCAGGCGCGCATGGACGCGCGTTTCGCCGCGATGGACGCGAACAGGGACGGCCGCCTCTCGCGCGATGAAGTGAAGGACAAGGGCCGCTTCGCCGAGCGCTTCGACGCGCTGGACACCAACAAGGACGGTGCCCTGTCGAAGGACGAACTGGTCGCCGGACGACCGGTCAGGAAGTAAGCCGTCCGCAGCAGGCCCGCGTAGCGCGCGCGGGCCTGCCGCTCCTGACTCAGACCACCAGCCGTCCGGAGAACCACAGCCCGGCGAGCATGCCGACGGTGGCCAGCAGCAGTCCCACGCCCATGCCCCAGCGCGAGCGACGTCGCTGGCAGGCCAGCCGGCGACGGGTACCTTCAGGGTCGATCGACAGGTCCCGCGCGTGGCGCCGCGCCAGGATCCTGGGCAGCCACCGCACGCTGGCCCAGCAGATGCCGATGAAGTAGGCCTGGGTCAGCAGCAGGTGCGGGATCCAGCCCGGAACGTCCTTCAGTGCATGGATGCCCGCCATGAAGGCCAGGATCAGCACGGTGTTGAACACGCCGTAGGCGATCAGGGCGCGGGTTTCCCTTGCGTCCAGCGGATCCCGCAGCGGCCTGCGGATGCCCAGCCACACCGCCGCGATGCCCAGCACCGTGCCCAGCGTGGCGATGCCGGCCGAACCGCCGAGCACCTTCAGCGCGCCCTGGCCCGCCGCCGCGCCGCCGCCCAGCACGGCCGCACCGGCCGCCGGCGGTGCCGCGGCCGCCAGCATGCCGAGCACGCCGCTGGCGAACGCCGCCGAGGGCGCCGACGTGCGCGCGAACTCCCCGAAGCGCGCCATCAGTTCCTCGCGGACATACTGGCGCGCGCGCGACAGGCGCTTGCGGACCGCGGCGTCGGTGATGCCGAGCAGCGCAGCGACCTGCTGCGAGCGCTGGCCTTCGCGGTAATACAGCAGCAGGACTTCGCGGCTGTCCTCCGGCAGCGCGGCGATCACCTCGCGTGCGGCCGCCTCCTGCTCGGTCTGCAGCAGCATTTCGGCCGGCGTGGGCGCGGTGTCGGCGGCGAGCGTCAGGGCGATCTCGGCGGTCTCGCCCGTCATCGGACGGCGCCGCTGCGCACGCAGGTGGTCGCGGGCCAGGTTGCGGGTGATTTCGCGCAGCCAGGGCAGGAAGCTGTCCGGGTTCTTCAGCGTCTCCAGTTGCCGCCAGCCCTTCACGAAGGCCTCCTGCGCGATGTCCTCGCTGGCCTGTACGTCGCGGGTGATCGCCAGGGCGATGCCGGTGATCGCGTTCTGGCAGAGCGCCACGATGCGGCCGTAGGCCGCGTGATCGCCCTCAGCCGCGGCGGGCAGGGCTTCGCGCAGGGACAGTTCGATTGCCTGGGTATCCATGGAGCCTCCGCATTGTCGGGATCATGCGGGCACGACGACCGACCGGGCGAAGTGTGACCCATGGGCGCGATGCGCGAACCTCAGAAGGCGATGCGTCCCGTGCGCACCAGCACGAACAGGACCGCCCCCACGGCGAGCACGCTGCTGAGCGCGATCGCCGGCTTGCCGAGCAGATAGTCGTAGCCGCGCCGGCGTTTGGCGTTGGCGGGCTGGGCCAGCATCGGGTCCATGATCCGCGGCAGCGTGACCAGGTACTGGTAATTGACCGCGCACAATCCGATCAGGGTGACGGCCACCGTCGCCATCCAGCCCGACGCCAGCATGGTCGTCAGCATCAGGCAGAACAGCCAGGCCGAGCCCGTGGCGGCATTGAGGGCCATGAAGCGACGGACCTGGAGCCGCTCCTGCGCGGTCTGGCAGAAGCGCGCCAGGTACCACCAGGTGAGGGCGTAGCCGACGAGCCCGCCGATCACGCCGCCCACCAGGCCACTGAGGGATGCCGGGTGCTGGGTGACCTGCTCGAAGATCACCCCCAGCGAGCCGCCGGCCACACCGCCCGTGACGCCACCCGTGGTCAGGCCGCTCGTGCCCAGCTTGCCCGCCAGGCCGGTACCGAGCAAGCCGGAACCGATCACCGTCGCCGCACTGGCCGCCGGCATCGCACCTACCAGACCGCCCAGCACGATCATGGTGAAGGCCGCCGTCGGCGCGGTGGAACGCGCGAATTCGCCGAAGCGCTGCAGCAGTTCTTCGCGGACCATCGCGCGGGCACGCGACAGGCGCTTGCGCACGGCCGCATCGCTCAGGCCCAACAGGTCGGCGACCTGCTGCGAGCTCTGGCCCTCGCGGTAGAACAGCAGCAGCGTTTCACGGCTGTCCTCGGGCAGCGAGGAAATGATCTCGGTGGCCACGAGTTCCTCTTCCGTCTGCAGCAGGCGCTCGGCCGGCGTGGGGTCCGGATCGGCGGCCATGCCGATGGCGATCTCCGCCACCTCGCCGGACATCGGCCGGCCGTGCTGCGCGCGCAGCCAGTCGCGCGCCAGGTTGCGGGTGATCTGCCGCAGCCACGGCAGGAAGCTGGCGCTGTTCTTCAGCCGGTCGAGCTGCTGCCACGCCTTGAGGAAGGCCTCCTGCGCGATGTCCTCGCTGGCCTGCACGTCGCGCGTGATGGCCAGTGCGATGGCGGTGACCGTGTTCTGGCAGGCGTGGACGATGCGCCCGTAGGCGTCCTGACTGCCACGTGCGGCGGCAGGCAGTTCGGCTTGCAGTATCAGGTCCAGGGACATCGCATTCATGGGGGCTGGGTCATCGGGTGGGCTGATGACCCAGACGCGCCGGGACGACGGATGTGACCGGATGCCGCATCACGCGTCGCACCGTCACGCCGGGGACTCAGCCGCCGCTGACGGGCTGGATGCGGATGCGGTCTTCCTCTTCCTCCGCCGGGGCGGCATCGGCCGGCGGCGCCTGCTCCGCCGGCGCTTGCGGCACGGCGGGCGGGGGCGGCAGCGGACGCCGCATCCACATCACCACGGCGGCCAGCGCGATCAGCGCCAGCAGGATCAGGCGGATGCGCCAGGCCCACGAGCGCCGGGGCGCTGCGTCGTCCTGCGGGCTGGTGAAGGTCAGCGCGGACGCATAGCCGGGACGCGTGCTTTCCAGCAGACCGGCCTCGCGCAGCAGTTCCCGCGCACGCGGCTGGTCGTCGGCGTGCCGCACCCAGACGGCAGGCTGCAACTGCGCCTTCACCGGTTCGGTATAGCTGAACTGGCCGCCGCGCTTGCTGTGGTACGAGCGGCCGTTGCTGATGTGCACCGGAATGCCGGCCTCGGTCAGCAGCTTGGCCACGCCCTCGACGGTTTCGATCCGCTGGCTGGAAAACACCTGTCGCATGCGCGCTCCTCAATCCTTCGCCGGTACCGCAGAGGCCGCTTCGGCATCGGGCACCACGCGGATCAGGCCTTCCTGCGCGGTGCTGGCCACCAGGCGGCCCTGGCGATCGAAGATCTGCCCGCGTGCCAGGCCGCGCGAACCGCTCGCGCTGGGGCTGTCGATGGAATACAGCAGCCAGTCGTCGGCGCGGAACGGGCGATGGAACCACAGTGCGTGGTCCAGCGACGCCATCTGCACGTTCGGCTGGTAGTAGCTGATGCCGTGCGGATACGTGGCCGTGCCCAGCAGCTGGAAATCGGAGGCATAGGCGAGCAGGGCGCGATGCAGTTCCGGCGAGTCGCCGACCGGTTCGCTCAGGCGGAACCAGACCTGCTGGAACGGCGGGCGCTTGGGCGGATTCAGTTCATCGCGCGGGTACACGTGGCGGAACTCGAACGGCCCACGACGCGACATCCAGCGCTGCACCTTCGGCGGCAGCGTGGCCATCACCTCGGCCGGCACCGGCGGCGCGGGCGCGATGTCCTCCGGCTGCGGCACTTCCGGCATCGACAGCTGGTGTTCGGCGCCTTCTTCCTCGGCCTGGAACGAGGCCGCGCAGAAGAAGATCACGCGGCCGTGCTGGATCGCGGTGACGCGGCGCACCGAAAAACTGCCGCCGTCGCGCGTGCGGTCCACTTCGTAGACGATCGGTGCCTCGATGTTGCCCGCGCGCAGGAAGTAGGCGTGCAGCGAGTGCGCGCGCCGACTGCCGGAGCCGCCTTCCACCGTCGCCTGCGCGGCCGACAGCGCCTGCCCCAGCACCTGGCCGCCGAACACGTACTTGGTGCCGATGTCGCGGCTCTGGCCGCGGAACAGGTTGTCTTCCAGCCGCTCCAGCGACAGCAGTTCGATCAGCTCGGAGACGACGGGTTCGGGAGCGGGCACGGCAGGGCCTGGTCGATGCAATGGCGATGGATTATAGCGGGCCGTCCATGGTCGGCCGACTGTCCTGTAGGAGCGACGTCAGTCGCGACTGCATTCCCGGATGCGGCATGGAGGAGTGCACGAGTTTCCGCTGCGATCCTCAGGTCCGCGACACTCCTCGGCCGTTGCACGCTTCGGACGTGCGGTCGCGACTGACGTCGCTCCTACAGGCGGCCGGTGACCGGCGGTTGCGGCAGCAGCCGCTCCAGCGGCGTGGTGCGCAGCACCGCGTCCCACGGGAACAGCGGGCCCGGATCCATCTTCCGCCGCACCAGCACGTCGGGATCGTCGCTGGCCGGCTCGCAGGCGGTGTCGAGGTCCTCGTGGCCGGCGATGAAGCGCAGGTTGGGCAGTTCGCGCTGCAGGTCCGCCAGCAGCGCGTGCAGCGATGCGATCTGCGCGTCGGTGTAGGGCTCCTCCATCCTCTGGCTGCCGGTGGCGAGCCAGTGCGGATAGCGGCCGGTGTTGACCAGTTCGATCCCGACCGAGCGCGGGTTGTAGCCGCGCACGTGGTGGGCGATGCGCGCCGGGCGCACGTACACGTGCACGCTGCCGTCCCGGTCGATGTAGTAGTGGCCGCAGTTGCCCGTGCCCGAAGCATGCAGGATGCGCTCACCGTACTCGCGCGCCATGGCCAGGTCCGGCAGCTCCGTGCAGTGGATGACCACCAGGTCGATCTGCCCGAGGGGTCGTGCCTCCAGCCGGTCCTCGTAGGGCAGGGGATCGACGATGCGGGCGAAGGCGGGAAGGTCCGGGTTCATGCGGCGATGCTAGCAGGCGGGCCGGGCGGCGACCGGGTCCGGTAAACTGGCGGCCTTCCCTGTCGCGCCCGTTCCCCATGCCGCTCAATCCCGAATCCCCGCTGGCCAGGCTGATGGCGACGCTGCCGCGCGCCGGCAAGGTGGAATGGATCGGACTGCGCCCGGCTCGCGACCAGGCCATGGTCGCCGCAGACGCGGTCATGGCCGAGACCGGCGGCGGCCTGGTCGGCGACCGCTACAAGGGCGGCAGCGGCAAGCGTGGCATCACCCTGATCCAGGCCGAGCACCTGCCGGTCATCGCGACGCTGGCGCAGCGCCCGGACCTCGTCCCGTCGCTGCTGCGCCGGAACGTGGTGGTGTCGGGCATTCCGCTGGTCGCGTTGAAGGGGCGTCGCTTCCGCATCGGCGAGGCGGTGTTCGAAGGGACCGAGGACTGCGACCCGTGCTCGCGCATGGAAGACGCGCTGGGGGCCGGCGGTTACAACGCGATGCGCGGGCACGGCGGCCTGTGCGCACGCATCGTCGAAGGCGGCACGTTCCGGCTTGGCGACGCGGTGGAAGCGCTGTGACGCGCGGCCACTGCATCCTGTCGCACGGGTTCGAGAGCGGGCCGGACGCGACCAAGGTCACCGCGCTGGCCGAGGTGGCCGAACGGCTGGGCTGGAGCCATGAGCGTCCTGATTACACCGACCTGGACGCGCGCCGCGAGGTCAGTCCGCTGGGTGACGTGGTCGCGCGGCTGGAGCGTCTGCGTGGTCTGGCACAGGCCGCCGCCGCGCGGGGTCCGCTGGTGCTCGCCGGTTCCAGCCTGGGCGGCTACATCGCCGGGCGCATTTCGCTGGAGGTGCCGGTGCGCGGTCTGTTCCTGATGGCGCCGGCGATCGCGATGGGGCCATTGCCGGCCCTCGATGCCGCCGCCGTGCCCGTGTCCATCATCCATGGCTGGGATGACGAACTGATCCCGGCGCAGGCCGTCGTCGACTGGGCCTTTCCGCGTCGCGCGCGGCTGTTGCTGGTCAACGACGGTCATCGCCTGTCCGATCATGTCCACGCTTCGGCGGAGGCGTTCGGGCAATTGCTCGCTACTCTCTGACCAACCGCCGTTCCGGCGCAAGCCGGGCTTTCAACCGCCGAATGGCGGGTCATCCATGTTGATTCTGGTTCTGCTTTGGGACGCAGGCGCAGAGCAAGATGGGTCCCAGCGTTCGCTGGGACGACGATCCTATTTGCTGAGGTTCCATCGTGAAATTCTTCGTCTCCTGCGCCAAGGGCCTGGAATACCTGCTCGCCGACGAGCTGTTGGCGCTCGGCGTGCCCAAGGCCACCGCCACCGTCGCCGGCGTCAACGCCGACGGTGAGCCGGTCGACGCGCAGCGCGCGGTGCTGTGGTCGCGCCTGGCCAGCCGCGTGCTGTGGCCGATCGCCGAATTCGAGTGCCTCAACGAACAGGCGCTGTACGACGGCGTGATGGCGATCGCCTGGGAAACGCATACGCGTCCCGAGCTGACGCTGGCGGTGGATGCGCACGTCTCCGGCGAAGCGATCACCCATGCGCGCTTCGCTGCGCAGCGCGTCAAGGACGCCGTGGTGGACCGCCTGCGCCAGCAGGGCCTGGAGCGGCCGTCGGTCGATGTGGAACAGCCTGACGTGCGCATCAACCTGTCGCTGCGCAAGGGGCGTGCGACGATCTCCATTGATCTCGGTGGCGGGCCGATGCATCGCCGCGGCTGGCGGCAGGCGCAGAACGAGGCGCCGTTGAAGGAAAACCTGGCGGCGGCCGTGCTGATGCGTGGCGGCTGGCCGGCGCTGTATCACGAGGGCGGCGCGCTGCTTGACCCGATGTGCGGCAGCAGCACGCTGCTGATCGAAGGCGCGCTGATGGCGGCCGATGTCGCGCCCGGCCTGCAGCGGCACGGCAATGTGCTGCCGTCGCGCTGGCTCGGCTTCGACGTGGAGGCGTGGCGCGCGCTGTTCGCCGACGCGGTGCAGCGCGAAACGGAAGGACGCAAGGCGTTGCGTCCGGCGTTCTTCGGCAGCGACATCGATCCTGTTGCGATCCGCGCCGCACGCGACAACGCGGTGCTTGCCGGGCTGGCGGGCCAGCTGCAGTTCGAGACGCGCGATGTGGCGCAGCTGCCGGTACAGGAGACGGAGCGTGGCCTGGTGGTCTGCAATCCGCCCTACGACGAACGCCTGTCGGCCGACGCCGACCTGTACCGCGCGCTGGGCGATGCCCTGCAGCGCGCCGTGCCGCAGTGGCGCGCCAGCCTGCTGTGCGGCAATGCCGATCTCGGGTATGCGACGGGTCTGCGCGCCGGCAGGAAGTACCAGGTGTTCAACGGTGCCATCGAGTGCGCACTGATCGTTTGCGATCCCATCGCCACGCCCGCGCGCGCGCCGCGCGAATCCAAGCCGCTGTCGGACGGCGCGCAGATGGTGGCCAACCGCCTGCGCAAGAACCTGAAGAAGTTCAAGCGCTGGCGCGAACAGGAGCAGGTGACCTGCTACCGCGCCTACGACGCCGACCTGCCGGAGTACGCCGCCGCCATCGATGTGTACATGGAAGAGGGCGGTCAGGCGCGCACCTTCCTGCACGTGCAGGAATACGCGGCGCCGGCGACCATCCCCGAGCACGATGTGCGCCGGCGTTTCAGCGAACTGCTGGCGGCCACGCGCGAGGTGTTCGGCGTGCCGCAGGAGCAGATCGCGGTGAAATCGCGGGAGCGCGGCAAGGGCGGTTCTAAGTACGGCCGCATGCAGCAGCGCGACGAGTTCATCGTCGTGCGCGAGTCCGGCGCGCGGCTGCGGGTCAACCTGTTCGACTATCTGGATACCGGCCTGTTCCTCGACCATCGCCCGCTGCGGCGGCGCATGGCACAGGAAGCGCGCGGCAAGCGCTTCCTCAACCTGTTCTGCTACACCGGCGTGGCCAGCGTGCAGGCGGCGGTGGCCGGTGCGGCATCGACGACCAGCGTGGACCTGTCGGCGACGTACCTGCAGTGGTGCGCGGACAACCTGGCCGAGAATGGCCTGGGCGGCGCGAAGCACCGGCTTGTGCAGGCCGACGCGGTGCGCTGGCTGGAAGCGGAACAGGCCGAGTACGACCTGATCTTCTGCGACCCGCCGACGTTCTCCAACTCGGCGCGCGCCGACGACTTCGACGTGCAGAAGGAGCAGGTGCGCCTGCTGCGTGCCGCCGTGGCGCGGCTGGCGCCGGGCGGCGTGCTGTACTTCAGCAACAACTTCCGCCGGTTCAAGCTGGACGAGAACGCCGTGGCCGAATTCGCGCGCTGCGAGGAGATCAGCGCGGCCACGATTCCCCCGGATTTCGAGCGCAACGCCCGCATCCACCGCGCATGGCGGCTGACGCGGGCGTAGCGCCGGTCAGCCGACGATCAGCACGAAGTCGCCGCGCTGCGACGCCATCGACAGCGCCAGCGTGCTCTCGCGCGCGGCCAGGTCGGCGGCGGACAGCGCCGTGCTCGGCGGATGCGCACGATAGCTCGTATCGTCGGCCAGCGTGTCGCGCACCACGTAGCCCATCAGCACGTTGACCAGTTCTCCCAGTGCGTCGATGGCGAGGTCGTCGTCGCACTGGTCGGGCGTGATCGACAGCAGGGAGCAGGCGATCGCCTGCATGGTCGCGCGGCCGCAGCCGATGCCGATCAGCATGGACTCCGAGCCCGCGTCGATGCGGACGTGCGCGGTGGCATCGCAGGCGGCGAGGGCGGCGGCATCGGCGATGCCGGATGCCTGGCACTGGCTGCCCAGCAGGCGCGGGAACAGGCGGTTGCTGACGCGGATCGCGCTGGTGGCCATGTCGGCGAGCGAGTGGCCGGCAATGCCGAGGGCGAGCGCGTGGTTGGCTTCGTCCAGGTCGCGGCGGTGCGCCACCAGTTCCGCCTCCAGCTGCTCGGCGGTCAGCGCGCCCTGTTCGACCAGGATCTGCCCGAACAGCTTGCGACCCTTCTTCTGGGCCGTTAGCAGGACATCCAGCTGGCCGGCGTCCAGCAATCCCATTTCCAGCGCGATGTCGCCGAAGCGGCGATCCTCGGCGCGCTGGCGGTCGTTGATGCGGCGCGCCTGGGCGGCATCCAGCATCTGGTGATGCACGGCGAGTTCGCCGAGCAGGGGATTGGAGGCGCGCTGCGCGTCCAGCGCGGCCAGCAGTTGTGCGGAGGTGATGGTGCCGCGTTCCAGCAGGAACTGGCCCAGGAATTTCGCTGCCATGATAGTGGTCTCGTACTGAAGAGGAAGGAGAACGTGCGCCGCGGTCAGGCGACCGCTTCTTGCAGCACGCGATCCATCACTTCCGGATCGATGGGCTTCTGCAGGTACGATTTCGCACCCAGCTTCAGGCACTCCTCGATGTCGCTCTGCGCGCCGAGCGAGCTGAGGATGACCACGCGGGCGCCGGGATCGTGCGAGAGGATACGGGCGAGGGCCTGCTTGCCGTCGCATTCCGGCATCACCAGGTCGAGCAGCACCACGTCGGGCTTCAGTACCTGGTACTGGTCGAAAGCTTCGTTGCCGTTGCCGGCTTCACCGACGACGTGGAAGCCGCAGTCGGACAACTGGCGTGCGGCGAGCATGCGCAGGGCGCGCGAGTCGTCGCACAGCAGGACGGTAGGACGTGACGTCATGGTGGTGGATCCCCCTGTTGGATCGTGGAGGCCCCGCGCCGGAGATCGGCGCAGGGCGACATGTAGGCACTATCGGCCGGTGCAGGGAGATCTTGAGGGGCGTGACACACACACGTCGCGCCGCGGACGGTCCGGGGAGAGGGGCGGCCGTCCGCGGCGCGCAGCGGTCAGAAGTCGAAGCGGGCGGCGATGGACACCGGCACCGACACGCGCTTGCCGGTGTCGTTGATCGAACCCAAGCCCAGTCCGCCGATGGCGCTGTCGTCGCCTTCCAGGTCGGCGACATAGCGCACGCCGGCCTGTGCGGTGATGCTGAAGCTGTCGTTGACGGGGATCAGCACGCCGACATCGATGCCGGCGCTGGCGGCCCACTTCTTTTCGGTGAACGGTGCATTGGCGATGGTGATGCCCGCATCCGGGATCTCGAAGGTCGCGCGGATGTCGTCGGTCTGCGTGGCGCCCAGGCGACCGGCGATGAACGGGCGGGTATAGCCCGGTTCCATGAAGTAGTGCCGGTAACCGGCTTCCACGGTGGTCGCCTTGTAGTCGCTGAAGGTGCCGTACACGGGCAGCGTGGTGTTCAGCGCGGGAACGAAGGCGCCGCCCACCTGCACGGTACCCGGATCGGTCTCGGTGCGGCGGATCTGGCCGAAGATTTCCGCGTTCTGGTTGAGTCCGTAGGCGAACTCCAGACCGTAGCCCATCGCGTTGTCGTAGATGTCCTCATGCGAACGCGGCTGGATGCGAAGCTCCGCGGCGACGCCGGCGAGCGCCGGATTCAACGGGCCCAGATCCGGCACCGCGGCCGTGGCGCCATCGTGGACATCGCCGCTGACCGGCGTGTCGGTACCGCCGAACACGGACATCGACAGCTTGCCCGCTTCGGGACCGGCGGCGTACACGGGAGCGGCGATCGCGAACGAGACGGCAACCGCAAAGAGCGACTTCTTCATCGGGGGACTCCTCTAGGGGAAAGGCCGACACCAGGTGCGTCGGATGCGTGCAATACGCAGCTCAATCCGCTCTGGATGCGTCACGATGCGCGCAACGTAACCGCCCCTTTCTTCACTCCGCGTCGACGTCCGGCGTGGCATTCCTCTCCTTCACGCGACTTTCACTGCGGCGAGGAGGTCTCACCGTCGCCGGTACCTGCCGTGCCGCGTGCGAGCCGTTCTTCGATGGCGGTGAACGCCGAATGCCGGCCTGGCGGGGAAGCGCCTGCATCGGTGGCGAAGTACACCACGCCCGTTCCGTCCGCACGATCCAGCCACAGGCCCGAGCGCAGCGCGTAGGCATCGCCGGAATGCCCGACGCGCGGCACCCCGTCGCCGAAGAGATCGTCGCCGCAGCCGTCATCGGCCGTGGCGAGCGTCTGCACGGCCAAGCCGTAACGGCAGTAAAAGGCGCGCGCCCGGGCACTGCCGGTGTCTTCTTCGTGGGTCACGCCGTTGTCGCCGTCGAAGGTCCACTGCGGTGTGGTCATCGCGTCGATGCTGGCGGAAGACAGCAGCCGCACGCCATCGACCTCGCCGCCGCCGAGCAGCAGCCGGCCGATCTTCGCCAGCCCGTTGGCCGAGATGCGCAGGCCGCCCTGCGGCGAGAACAGCGCGCCATTATCGCCCGCCCTCCAGCGGGAGAGATCGCAGTCGGCGCCGTCCTCGACGACCACGGCGCAGGCCGGTTTGCCGGCGCGGTTCTCGTCGCGCACCGGTGCGCGATCGCGGTACAGCACCACGGCGCGCGTCGCCGTGGCGGCATCGCAGCTTTCCCAGTTGAAGCAGGCATCCAGCTGCAGCGGCGCCAGCACCAGCCGGCGCATCAGCCGGTCGAAGCGTTCGCCGGTGGCGCGTTCCATCGCCATCGCCACCAGCGGAAAGTTGAGGTTGGTGTAGCGGAAGTGCGTGCCGGGTGCGTGCGCGTCGTCCCAGGCTTTGGGGTCGTCGAGGAGGGTCCTGAGCGGCGCGCCCAGCGGCGTGGCGTAGTAGCCGGCCGCATCGGTCAGGCTGGACTGGTGCGACAGCAGCAGGCGCAGCGTGATCGGCGTGTCCGGGTGTCGCGGATGGCGCAGCGTCCAGCCGAGGTACGTGGAGACGTCGGCCTCGAGATCGAGCGTGCCGGCTTCGACCAGCCGCATGACGCCGATCGCGGTGACCAGCTTGGAAATCGAGGCCACGCGCACCGGATCGTCGGCGGTGACCTGGCGGCCGGTGGCGAGGTCGGCCAATCCTTCCGCGTGGGTCGCGACGATGCCGTTGCGGTCGAAAGCGACGCGCACCTGCGCGACGGGCTCAGCGGCGTACGACGCCACGGACGCGGTCAGGCAGGCGAGTGAAACCAGGATGCGGAGGGAACGCAGGGACATCGGCCAGCACCTAGAGGGAACCGGCCCCGACTTTACTTCATCGTCGGCATCACGAACTCGGCCGCCTGCGTCTCGGGCCAGCGGGCGGTGATGGTCTTCAGGCGCGTGTAGAACCGCACGCCGTCCGGTCCGTGCACGTGCAGCGGACCGAAGATCGAGCGCTTCCAGCCGCCGAAGCTGTGGAAGGCCATCGGCACCGGGATCGGCACGTTGATGCCGACCATGCCGGCCTGCACCCGATGCGCGAACTCGCGCGCTGCGCCACCGTCGCGGGTGAACACCGCGGTGCCGTTGCCGTATTCGTGGCCGTTGACCAGCCGCAGTGCGGCGTCGAGGTCGGGCACGCGCATCACGCACAGCACCGGCCCGAAGATCTCTTCACGGTAGATCGTCATCGCCGGCGTGACGCGGTCGAACAGGCAGCCGCCGAGGAAGAAGCCGTCCGCGTATCCATCGACCACGTGGCGGCGTCCATCGACGACGAGATCCGCGCCTTCCGCCACGCCGGCATCCACATAACCACGCACCTTGTCGCGGTGCGCCCCGGTGACCAGGGGGCCCATTTCGGGGTCGAGGCATCCGGGGCCGATCTTCAATGCGGCGACCTTCGGTGCGAGCTTGGCGACCAGCGCGTCGGCGGTGGCATCGCCGACGCAGACGGCGACCGAGATCGCCATGCAGCGCTCGCCGGCCGAGCCGTAGCCGGCGCCGAGCAGCGCGGACACGGCACCGTCGACGTCGGCATCGGGCAGCACGACCATGTGGTTCTTCGCACCGCCCAGCGCCTGCACGCGCTTGCCGTTGGCACTGCCGCGCGCGTAGATGTATTCGGCGATCGGCGTGGAGCCGACGAAGCTCAGTGCCTGCACGCGCGGCTCATCGAGCAGCGCGTCCACCGCGGCCTTGTCGCCGTGGACCACATTGAACGCGCCATCCGGCACGCCCGCCTGTTTCAACAGGTCGGCCATGAACAGCGCCGCGGACGGATCGCGTTCGGACGGCTTCAACACGAAGGTGTTGCCGCAGGCCAGCGCCACCGGAAACATCCACAGCGGCACCATCGCGGGGAAGTTGAACGGCGTGATGCCGGCCACGACGCCCAGCGGCGCGTATTCGGTCCACGAATCGACATCGCGCCCGACGTTCATCGAGTGCTCGCCCTTGAGCAGGTGCGGGATGCCGCAGGCGAACTCCACCACTTCCAGCCCGCGGGTCACCTCACCGCGCGCGTCGGACAGCACCTTGCCGTGCTCGGAGGTGATGATCTTCGCCAGCTCGTCTGCGTGCGCCTCCAGCAATTCCTTGAAACGGAACATCACCCGCGCGCGGTTCAGCGGGGTGGTGGCGGCCCACGCGGGAAAAGCAGCCGACGCCGCGTCCACCGCCTGTTTCACGTCATCGGCCGAGGCCAACGGCACGCGTGCGGTGACACGGCCGGTGGCGGGGTCGTAGACATCGCCGAAGCGGTCGCCGCCGCCTTCCACCCGCTGTCCGTTGAAGAAGTGATGCAGCGCTTCGGTCATGGCGGACTACCTTGCTGTATCCCTCGCTCCGCGTGCGGGAGAGGGTGCCCGGAGGGCGGGTGAGGGGCGACGGCGCCCGTGTCGAAAATGCGATGCGGTGTATCGAGCGTCCGAGCGTTCGAGTTCTGGTTGCCATGCGGAATGCGGCGGCTCCGGCGTGCCCTCATCCGCCCTTCGGGCACCTTCTCCCCGCTCGCGCAGGGAGAAGGAAACAGCGGTTTACGCCAGCGCCTCGCGCGCCGGCACGTAGGCGTAACCGAGATCGTCGGCCACCGCCTTGTAGGTGATCTTGCCGGCGTGCACGTTCAGGCCGTTGAGCAGGTGTTCGTCGTCCAGCAGCGCCTGCTTCGCGCCCTTGTTCGCCAGTTGCACCGCGAAGGGCAGGGTGGCGTTGGTCAGGGCGAAGGTGGAGGTGCGGGCGACGCCGCCGGGCATGTTGGCAACGCAGTAGTGGATGATGCCGTCGACTTCGTACGTGGGGTTCTGGTGGGTGGTGGCCTTCGAGGTCTCGAAGCAGCCGCCCTGGTCGATCGCCACGTCCACCAGCACCGAACCGGGACGCATCAGCTTCAGCTGGTCGCGCGAAACGAGCTTGGGTGCGGCAGCGCCCGGGATCAGCACCGCGCCGATCACCAGGTCGGTCTCCGGCAGGCGCTCTTCGATGGCGTCGCGGGTGGAATAGATCGTGGTCAGCTGGTGGCCGTACAGCTCGTCCAGGTACTTCAGGCGGTCGAGCGAGCGGTCGAGGATGGTGACGTGCGCGTTCATGCCCATCGCCATGCGCGCGGCGTTGATGCCGACCACGCCGCCGCCGATCACCAGCACTTCGGCCGGCTTCACGCCGGGCACGCCGCCGAGCAGCACGCCGGAACCGCCCTGTGCCTTCTCCAGCGCATGCGCGCCGGCCTGGATCGACATGCGGCCGGCCACTTCCGACATCGGCGCCAGCAGCGGCAAGCCGCCCTTGCGGTCGGTGACGGTCTCATAGGCGATGCAGGTGGCGCCGGAGGCGACCAGCGCCTTGGTCTGTTCCGGATCGGGCGCCAGGTGCAGGTAGGTGTAGAGCACCTGGCCGGGGCGCAGCATGGCGCACTCGTTCGGCTGCGGCTCCTTGACCTTGATGATCATGTCGGCGCGGGCAAAGATCTCTGCGGCGGTGTCGACGATCTGCGCGCCGGCCTTGACGTACTGCTCGTCGGTCAGGCCGATGGCCTTGCCGCCCTCGCGCTGGACGATGACCTGGTGGCCGTTCGAGACGAGTTCGCGTGCGCCGGCCGGCGTAAGGCCGATGCGGTATTCGTGGTTCTTTATTTCCTTGGGGACGCCAATCAGCATGTTGCTCTCCAGTAGCGGGATGGGGCTTCGCGCGTGGGGAGCGCTGGGGCCGTTGGTCCGTAATTTTACGCGGTCGCCCGTATGGTGTCCCCCAGGACAGCCACGATCCGGTCGATGTGGTCCTTCTCCACGATCAGCGGTGGCGACAGGGCGATGACGTCGCCGGTCACCCGGGTCAGCAGGTGGCCGTCGTGGAAGGCGCGGGAGAAGACGTCGTAGGCGCGCGTGCCGGGCGCGCCCGCGCGCGGCGCCAGCTCGATGGCGCCGACCAGGCCGAAATTGCGGATGTCGACCACGTTCGGCAGCCCCTTCAGCGAATGCAGCGCGTCCTGCCAGTAATCGCCCAGCGACAGCGCCTTGTCGAACAGGTGCTCCTCCTCGTACGTGTCCAGCGTGGCGAGCGCGGCGGCGCAGGCCAGCGGATGGCCGGAGTAGGTGTAGCCATGGAACATGTCGATGAGGTGGTCCGGCCCGCCCATGAAGGCCTCGAACATGCGGTCCGACACGAAGGTCGCGCCCATCGGCACGCAGCCGTTGGTGATGCCCTTGGCGGCGGTGATCATGTCCGGCGTCACCCCGAAGCGCTGGGCGCCGAAGGCGTGGCCGACGCGGCCGAAGCCGGTGATCACTTCGTCGAAGATCAGCAGGATGCCGTGCCTGTCGCACATCTCGCGCAGGCGCTGCAGATAGCCTTCCGGCGGGATGACCACGCCGGCCGAACCCGAGATCGGCTCGACGATGACCGCGGCGATGGTGGACGCGTCGTACAGCGCGATCTGGCGTTCCAGGTCCTCGGCCAACTCGATGCCATGCGGCGGCAGGCCTTTCGAGAACGCGTTGCGCGAGACATCCAGCGTGTGGCGGATGTGCGACACCGCCGACAGCCCCGGGCCGAACCACTTGCGGTTGTTCGGCAGCCCGCCCACGGACATGCCGCCGAAACCGACGCCGTGGTACCCCTTCTCGCGGCCGATGAAGCGCGTGCGCTGGCCTTCGCCGCGCACACGGTGGTAGGCCAGGGCGATCTTCAGAGCGCTGTCCACGGCTTCCGAACCGGAGTTGCTGAAGAACACCCTGTTCAGATCGCCCGGTGCCAGCGCGGCCAGGCGCTCGGCCAGCTTGAACGGCAGCGGCGAGCTCATCGAGAAGTTGGGCGCGAAGTCGAGCGTGCCGATCTGCTGCCGGATCGCTTCGACGATGCGCGGCCGCGAGTGGCCCGCATTGCAGCACCACAGGCCGGCCGTGGCGTCCAGCACCTCGTTGCCGTCGACATCGCGGTAATACATGCCGGAGGCGCTGGCGAGCAGGCGCGGCTTGGCCTTGAACTGCCTGTTGGCGGTGAACGGCATCCAGAAATGGTCCAGCGAGGCCGGTGCCTCGAGGTTCTGGCGGGCATAGTGGTCGGCCAGGGCGCGGGAGGAGGAGGTGTCGTCGGCGCTCATCGCGGGTCCGGGGCGGGGATGATGGGCGCAGCTTAGCGCGTTGAAAAAACTTTACAACCGTGCCGGAGGTCGGGTCCTCGGCGTTTCCGCCGTCATGCCCGCCGTCTTCGTGTCGCTGGCGAATTGCCCGGAAAAGCGGATTGACCCGTCTGTGCCGGGGTGTAAAGTATCCCGCAACATTCCGGTCTTCCGGCAAGGGTGGTGATGGACATCGGCGCACGCCTGCAACTGGTCCGCAAATCCAAAGGCCTCAGCCAGCGCGAGCTGGCCAAGCGCGTGGGCGTCACCAACAGCACTATCTCGCTGATCGAGCAGAACAAGGTCAGCCCCTCGGTCAGTTCGCTGAAGAAGGTGCTGGACGGCATTCCGATCTCGCTGGCCGACTTCTTCACCCTGGACCTGGAGAAGGGGCTGCCGGACAGACCGTTCTATGTCGCCGACGAACTGCCGGACGTGGGCAGCAACGGCATTCACTATTTCCTGGTCGGCCAGCACCGCCCGCAGCGCCAGATGTGCATCCTGCGCGAGGTGATGCCGCCGGGCAGCGACACCGGCGACAGCATGCTGGCCCACGACGGCGAAGAAGGCGGCGTGGTGATCGCCGGCGAAGTGGAGGTCACCGTCGGCGAGCAGGTCCGCGTGCTCAAGGCCGGCGAAGGGTATTACTTCGAAAGCCGGGTGCCGCACCGGTTCCGCAATGTCGGCGAGGTCGATGCGGTGATCGTCAGCGCGAATACGCCGGCGACGTTTTGAACGATTCGAGCCCCTCTCCCATCGGGAGAGGGGTTGGGGTGAGGGTCCGGCGAAGCCAGTGAGTGACCGGCATCGTGGACTCCGCCGAACCCTCATCCGGCGCTTCGCGCCACCTTCTCCCGGCGGGAGAAGGGAAACCAGCCAGGAGCCCCCATGAGCAATCCCCGCACGCAACAGGACTGGCAGGCGATGGCCGCCGGCCTGTCGATCCGCACGCAGGCCTTCATCGACGGCAAGTACGTCGATGCCGCCAGCGGCAAGACCTTCGACTGCGTCAGTCCCATCGACGGGCGCGTACTTGGAAAGGTCGCCGACGGTCAGGAGGCGGACATCAACCGTGCCGTCGCCGCCGCGCGCCGCAGTTTCGATGCCGGTGCGTGGTCGAACGCGCGCCCGACGCACCGCAAGAAGGTGCTGCTCAAGCTCACGCAGTTGATCGAGCGGCACGCCGACGAACTGGCGCTGCTGGAATCGCTGGACATGGGCAAGCCGGTCAGCGACGCGCGCAGCGTCGATCTGGCCGCGACCATCCGCTGCATGGGCTGGACCGCCGAGGCGCTGGACAAGGTGTATGGCGAAGTCGCCGCGACCGGTCCGGACGAACTGGGTCTGGTGACGCGCGAACCGCTGGGCGTCGTCGGCGCCATCGTGCCGTGGAACTTCCCGCTGCTGATGGCCACGTGGAAACTGGCGCCGGCCCTGGCGACCGGCAACTCCATCGTGCTGAAGCCGTCGGAAAAATCGCCGCTGACGGCGATCCGGCTGGCCGAGATCGCGATCGAGGCCGGTATCCCGGCCGGCGTGCTCAACGTGGTCCCCGGCTTCGGCAAGACCGCCGGCGAGCCGCTGGCGCTGCACATGGATGTGGACGGGCTGGTGTTCACAGGTTCCACCGCGGTCGGCAAGCGCCTGCTGCAATGCGCAGGCCTGTCGAACATGAAACGCGCCTACATGGAGTGCGGCGGCAAGAGCCCGAACATCGTGTTCGCTGATGCGCATGATCTCGACGTCGCCGCGAAGGCCGCCGCCAGCGGCATCTTCTACAACCAGGGCGAGGTCTGCACGGCGGCCTCGCGACTGCTGGTGGAGCGATCGATCAAGGACGAGTTCGTCGCCCGCGTGGTCGAGGCCGGCAAGGCCATGCGTCCGCGGCATCCACTCGATCCCGGCGCCCCGATGGGCGCGATGGTCGACGAAGGGCAGACGCAGCGCGTGCTGGACTACATCGAGAAGGGCAAGGCCGAAGGCGCCAGGCTGGCGCTGGGTGGCACGCGCGCGGAGGTGGAGGCCGGCGGCTGCTATCTGGAGCCGACCGTGTTCGACGACGTGGCGCACGAGCACACGATCAGCCGCGAGGAGATCTTCGGGCCGGTGCTGTCGGTAATCGCGTTCGACCGCGAGGAAGACGCCCTGCGCATGGCCAACGACAGCGAGTACGGCCTGGCGGCCGGCGTGTGGACGCGCGACATCAGCCGCGCGCATCGCGTGGCGCGCAAACTGCGCGCGGGCAGCGTGTGGGTCAATTATTGGGATGGCGGCGACATGACCGCGCCATTCGGCGGCTACAAGCAGTCCGGCAACGGCCGCGACAAGTCGCTGCACGCCTTCGACAAGTACACCGAGATCAAGGCGACCTGGATCAACCTGGGAAGCTGAACATGCTGCCTGTGGGAGCGACGTCAGTCGCGATGCCGATGTCCGCCAGGCCGGACGGAGATCGCGACCCACGTCGCTCCCACAGCCCCTCGTCCGTTCTGCCAGAATCGCCCCGTCCCACCCACCGGCCCGCCGATGACCGCCACCGCCGTCGCCTCCACGCCCGTCAACTCGCCGCGGCGCGTGCTGTTCGCCAGCCTGATCGGCACCACCATCGAGTTCTTCGATTTCTACATCTACGCGACGGCGGCGGTGCTGGTGTTCCCGCACCTGTTCTTCCCGCAGGGCGATCCCACCACGGCCATGCTGCAGTCGTTCGCCACGTTCGCGCTGGCCTTCATCGCCCGGCCGGTGGGATCGGCGCTGTTCGGCCACTTCGGCGACCGGGTCGGCCGCAAGGCGACGCTGGTGGCGGCACTGCTGACGATGGGGATTTCCACGGTGCTGATCGGCCTGCTGCCGACCTATGCGCAGGTGGGCATCGTGGCGCCGTTGCTGCTGGCGCTGTGCCGCCTGGGGCAGGGCATCGGCCTGGGCGGCGAATGGGGCGGGGCGGTGCTGCTGGCCACGGAGAACGCGCCTCCCGGCAAGCGCGCGTGGTACGGCATGTTCCCGCAGCTGGGCGCGCCGCTGGGGTTCCTGTGTTCGACCGGGATCTTCCTGCTGCTGACCGAGGTGATGAGCGATGCGGACTTCCTCGCCTGGGGCTGGCGCATTCCGTTCGTCGCCAGCGCGGTGCTGGTGTTCGTCGGCCTGTGGGTGCGGCTGCGCATCGCCGAGACGCCGGACTTCCAGAAGACGCTGGACCAAGGCGAGCGCGTCAAGGTGCCGATGTTGACCGCCATCCGCGAGCATCCGTTCGCGCTGGTGACCGGCACTTTCGCGCTGGTGGCCACGTTCGTGTTGTTCTACCTGATGACCGTGTTCGCGCTGAGCTGGGGTACGTCGAAGCTCGGCTACACGCGCGAGCATTTCCTGATGCTGCAGATGGTCGGCGTGCTGTTCTTCGCCCTGACCATCCCGCTTTCGGCGCTGTACGCCGACCGCTTCGGACGGCGCAACGCGATGATCGTGGCCACGCTGCTGATCATCGGGTTCGGCTTCGCCTTCGCGCCGCTGCTGGAATCCGGCAACGACCTGGGCGTGCTGGCGTTCCTGGCGCTGGGATTGGGCGCGATGGGCCTGACGTACGGCCCCTGCGGCACGATCCTGGCCGAGATGTTCCCGACCGCCGTGCGCTACACGGGCGCATCGCTGGCGTTCAACCTGGCCGGCATCCTCGGTGCGTCCCCCGCGCCTTACATCGCCACGCGGCTCGGTGAACGCTACGGATTGGCGTCGGTGGGCGGGTACCTGGCCGGCATGGCCCTGCTGACGTTGCTGGCCTTGTTGGCGATGCCGCGTCGGCGGTAATGCGTCCAGGCTCGCGATGGGGCATCGCGTGGTCGTGCGCATAGCGCACGCTACGGTCTGGCCCCGTCATGATCCGCTACGTCGCGTGCGCCACGCGCACGGCCGCAGGATCCTTCCCCGGCGCACGCTACCCGAACAGCCGCTTCACGGTGCGGCTGAGCCAGCCGCCCTGCTGGTGATCGCGGACGAACTGGTTGAGGTGGCGCTTCACCGAGTCGGCGTAGGCCTTGTCGTCGTTGCGGATGTGGTTGAACAGCCAGCGCGACAGCAGGCTGCGCAGTTCGTCCACGATGTCCTCGCCGGCCTGGAAGCGCAGGCGGTACTCGGACACCCGCCTGGTGAAGACGTCGTGCACCCGCTTGTGGGCCGCACTGAACGGGTAACCGGCCTCCTCCATCAGCTCTTCCTCGAACGCGAAGTGCGAAAGCGTGTAGTCGACCAGTTCATCGATCACTTCGCCCACGGCGAAGCGCTCCATCGACTTCTGGGTCACGTGGAGATGGTTGATCATCTCCACGATGCGGCGGTGCTGGCCATCGATGATGTCGATGCCGGTGTCCATGTCGTCCTGCCAGATCAGCAGTGTCATGCGCGGTTCCCCCCTGCCGGCGGATGCCGGAATGCGGGGGAATCTAGGTGTGCGTCCCTGTCGCGGCATTGATCGGAATCAATGCTGCGACCGATGGACGCAGCGAACGGTGGACTGATGTAGGAGCGACGTGAGTCGCGACCGCCGACCCGATACCGTCAGCGGGCTCTGGTCGAGTTGTAGCCATTGAGGCCCCGCTTGGTCTTTCGGTTGCATGGATGCGGTTTGGGCGCACCAATCTCCCGGTCGCGACTCACGTCGCTCCTACAGAGGGCGGCTAACCGCTCGACACCACCCGGTTCCGCCCGCCCGCCTTGGCCAGGTACAACCGCCGGTCGGCTTCGCTGAGCAGATGATTGAGCGTCTGGCCCGGGAAGCGGGTGCGGAACACGCCGATGCTGACCGTCATGCGCAGCGCGTGGCCACCCACATCGACCTGCAGCGCCTCGATCGCGGCGCGCAGCGACTCGAAATACTCCACCGCCTCGCTCTCGCCCAGGTAGGGCACCAGTGCGCAGAACTCTTCGCCGCCGAACCGGGCCACCAGGTCCTGCGTGCCCGCATGACGCGCGATGGCCTGGGCGACGGCCTTCAGGGCGAGGTCGCCGGCCTCGTGGCCATGCATATCGTTGATGTGCTTGAAATGGTCGATGTCGATGATCGCCGCCGTCACCGCCTGCTGGCGGCCGAGCGTGTTGGGCAACAGCGCATGGCATTCGGCCAGGAAGTGGCGGCGGTTCGGCAGGCCGGTGAGGAAGTCGCGGGTGGCCAGGTCCTGCAGCGTACCGATCAGTTCCAACTGATCGATGTTCTGCGAGACGCGGCAGAAGAATTCCTCGCGCGAGAACGGCTTGTGCAGGAAATCGTTGGCGCCGCTCTTCAGGAAGCGCGGCACCAGGCTGCCGTCGCTGGTGCCGGAGATGCCGATGATGGCCAGGTGGTCGCGCGCGTGGCGAGCGCGCAGGCGCCGGGTGAATTCGTGACCCTTCATGCCCGGCATTTCCTGGTCGACGATGGCCAGGCGGATGTCGGGGTTGGCGTCCAGCACGGCCAGGCCGGCCTCGCCGTCCGCCGCTTCCACCACGCGGAAGCCGTACATCGAGAGCAGCGCCGCCGCGTGCTGGCGGGCCGACCGCGAGTCGTCGACGATCAGCGCGGCGATGCGGCGGTTGCGTTCCAGCCGCTGCACCAGCCAGACCAGGTAGTCGATGCTGCCGGGCGTGTTCTTCAGCACGTAGTCCACCACCTGCCGGCGCAGCACCTGCTCGCGCAGGGTGTCGTCGTATACGCCGCTGACGACCACCGTGGGCAACTGGCGCGACAGGAAGAATTCGACCACCTCGTCGTGGCTGCCGTCGGCCAGGACCAGGCTGGTGACCACCATGAACCAGTCGGGGTGCTTCTCCAGCGTCGCGCGCGCCTCCGCCAGCGTGGAGGCGTAGACGACGGGCAGGCTGAGCTTCTGCTCGATCGCTTCGCCGATCAGGCGCGCATGCGTGCGCGAGTTCTCCACCACCAGGATGCGCTGGGGCAGGGGCGACTGGCTGGCGGTGGCGGGTACGGCGCGTTGCGGACTGGACATGCTCGGGAGGGCCGAGAGGAATTCCTGTCACTGCTATCGGCCGTTGCGGCGCGGACTTGAGAGCGTCGTCACGAAACGTGATGGCGGCGTGAAGGCCTTACCACAGCGCGTCGCGCAGCTTGTACCAGGCCATGGCCGCGACCAGCAGGGGGGTGCGCAGGGCGCGACCGCCGGGGAACGGATGGTGGTCGATCTTCGCGAACAGGTCCAGCCGCTCGGACTGCCCGCGGATCGCCTCGGCAAGCACGGTGCCCGCCAGCCCCGCGGCGATCAGGCCGTGTCCCGAGAACCCCTGGGCGAAATACAGGTTGGGCGACAGCCGTCCCCAGTGCGGGGCGCGATTGAGCGAGATGTCGATCATCCCGCCCCACAGGTACTCGATGCCGACATCGCGCAGCTGCGGGAACACGCGGTGCATGCGCCGCGTCATCACGCTGCGCAGGTTGGGCGGGGTCATCGCCGAATAGCTGGCGCGGCCGCCGAACAGCAGGCGGTGGTCGCGGCCAAGGCGGAAGTAGTCCAGCGCCCAGTTGGTGTCGGCCACCGCCATGTCGTTGCGGATCAGGGCGCGTGCGCGCGCCTCGCCCAGCGGCGGCGTGGCGGCGATGTAGGTGCCCACCGGCATCATCCGCGACTCCAGTTCCGGCGCGATCCCGCGCAACAGCGCGTTGCCGGCGAGGATCGCGGTGTCGCAGGCGACCTCGCCCCGCGCGGTCTTGAGCAGCGGTCGCGCGCCGCGGACGAGTTCCGTCACGCGGGAGCCCTCAAAGATGCGGACGCCGGCGTCCAGTGCGGCGCATCCGAGCCCCAGCGCGTACGCCAGAGGATGCAGGTGGCCGCTGACCGGGTCGTACATCGCGCCCAGGTAACGGTCGCTGGCGAGTTCGCTGCGCAGGCGCTCGCGGTCCCACCATTGCACGGGGTGGTGGTAGCGGGCGTTGAAGTCCTCGACCGCCTCTTCCACGTCGCGTTGCTGGCGCGGCTTGATCGGCACCGTGGCGTGGCCGTCGCGCCAGTCGCAGTCGATCCCGTGCCGGTCGATGCGCCCGCGCAGCCAGCGCAGGCCATCGAGCGACAGGTCGAACATCTTCTTGGCGTCGTCGAAGCCGACCAACGCTTCCAGCTTCGCCTCGCCGCAGCTGAAACCGGCGATGGCCTGCCCGCCGTTGCGCCCCGACGCGCCCCAGCCGATCCGCTCGGCTTCCAGCACGACCACCCTGTAGCCGGCTTCGGCCAGTTCCAGCGCCGCCGACAGCCCGGTGTAGCCGGCACCGAGGATGCAGACATCGGCGTCGACGCGGCCTTCCAGTACCGGTTGCGCCGGCAACGGCGTGGTGCTGGCGGCGTACCAGCTGTCGGGATAGGGGGCGCTGGAAAGGGCCGTGCTCATGATGCTTGTCCGCCGTCATCCCCGCGAAGGCGGGGACACAGTGCCTTCGTGTTCGCGAGGCGGACGTCGCTGGGTTCCCGCCTTCGCGGGAATGACGATCTCCAGGGCAGCATGTTCTTCCTCACACCGATCGCAGGTACCACGCGTATTCCAGGTCGGTCACCTCGGTATAGAAGCTGTGCATCTCCTTGAGCTTCTGCTGGCCGTAGATGTGCTGGAACGAGGTGCCGAATTGCTCGCGGATGAACTCGCTGCCCATGAACGCACCGATCGCCTCCCGCCAGAACGGCGTGCGGATCTCGGTCTGGTCGTAGGCGTTGCCGGTGATCGGCGGGCCGGGGTCGAAGCCCTGCTCGATGCCGTGCAGCATGCCGGCCAGCACCGCGGCGGTGACCAGGTAGATGTTGGCGTCGGCGCCGGCGATGCGGTGCTCGATGCGCGTATTGGCTTCGTCGCTGTGCGGGATGCGCATGGCGACGGTGCGGTTGTTGTAGCCCCACACATCGTTGAGCGGCACGAAGGCGTTGAGCACGAAGCGGCGGTAGCTGTTGGCGTGCGGCGCGAACAGCAGCAGGCAATCCTGGTCGCTGCGCTGCAGGCCGCCGATCGCGTGCCTCAGCGCATCCGCGGGTGCGGCCTGCGATGAGGCGAAGATGTTGCGGCCGTCGGCATCCAGCACGCTGGCATGGATATGCATGCCGCTGCCGGCCTGCCCGGCGAAGGGCTTGGCCATGAAGCTGGCCATCAGGCCCTGCTGCTGGGCGACCGCCTTGATCGCGCGCTTCAGGTAGATGGCGTCGTCGCAGGCGAGCAGGGCGTCGTCGCGGTGCTTGAGGTTGATCTCGAACTGGCCCGGCGCGTACTCCGCCACCGCGGTGTCGGCCGGAATGCGTTGCGCACGGCAGGCGGCTGCCACGGCATCGGTGAAGCCGCGGTAATCGTTGAGGTCTTCCATGTAGTAGACCTGCGTGCTGGTGTTGCGCTGGCCGGTCGCCGGATTGATCGAGGTGCGCGGACGCCCCGCGTCGTCCATGCGCTGGTCGAACAGGTAGAACTCCAGTTCCACCGCCACCACCGGCTTCAGCCCGCGCGCGGCATAGCGCGCGAGTACGCGCTTCAGCACTTCGCGCGGATTGGCCTCGAACATGCCGCCCTTCGCATCTTCCATGCTCAGCAGCAGCTGCGCAGCGGTGCGCGGCGACCACGGCACGGGCCGCAGCGAACCCGGCACGGGGCGGCAGATGCGGTCCTCGTCGCCGATGTCGTACCCCAGCCCGGTTTCCTCCACCGTGTTGCCGGTGATGTCGGTCGCGATCAGCGACATCGGCAGGCACACGCCGTCGCGATAGACCTTTTCCAGCGCGTCGCGGGTGATGCGCTTGCCGCGCAGCAAGCCGTTCATGTCCGGCAGCAGCAGATCGATCTGCTCGCAATCGGGAAGTGCGGCCAGCGTGGCGGCATCGTCGGCAGGCAGGGAAGACGCGGCGGAATCGGGGCGCATGAGGGTCATCCGGAGGGCTGCGGCGGAGCTTAGCAGAGCGCCCGGCGCGTCAAGAATACTCAACGGAAAGAATTCCGTAAGCGGTGGAAATGCCCGAAATTGGTGCCGCGGCGCACCATATCAGCGCCAAAAACGTCATCTGACGGCGTCGTGTTGTAAAAATAAAACGGCCGGGTTAACGTGCGGACAAGCCACTTTCGGGCTTCCTGCATGACCCCGCTGCCGCGGGTCGGCCTGCCGACCGACCACAAGCACATCGGTGCGCATCCCTTCCTCGCCGTCGGCGAGAAGTACGTGCGCGCGGTGGTCGACGGGGCCAACTGCCTGCCCTTGCTGGTGCCCACGCTCGACCCGGTCCTGCCGCTGCGGCAGGTGCTCGACGGCCTCGACGGCCTGCTGCTGACCGGGGCGGTGAGCAACATCGAACCGCACCACTACAGCGACGAATCCAGCTACGAGGGCAACCTGCTGGACCCGCGCCGCGATGCCACCAACCTGCCGCTGATTCCGCTCGCCATCGAACTGGGCGTGCCCGTCCTGGCGATCTGCCGTGGTTTCCAGGAGGTCAACGTCGCCTTCGGTGGCAGCCTGTACCAAAAGGTGCACGAGCAGCCCGGTTTCATGGACCACCGCGAGAACAGGGACGATCCGCTTGACGTGCAGTACGGGCCGGCGCACGACATCGCACTGGTGCCGGGTGGCCTGCTGGCCAGGCTGGCCGGCGACACGCGCGCCACCGTCAATTCGCTGCATGGCCAGGGCGTGCGCCGGCTGGGCAACGGACTGGTGGTCGAAGCGCAGGCGCCGGACGGGCTGATCGAGGCGTTCCGCCACGAGGGTCCGGGCTTCATGCTGGCGGTGCAGTGGCACCCCGAGTGGAAAGTGGCGGAGAACCCGTTCTACCTGTCGATCTTCCGCGCCTTCGGCGATGCCTGCCGGGAGCGGGCACGGCGACTGCGGGTGGCGGCATGAAGCGGCGGCATCCACCGCCATGGGAGGGCGGGCGCTGACGCGCCCGTTCCGCAGGCGACCGGCAGACCTGCCGGCCTTCTTCCTCCCAGGACCTCAGCTTTCCATGAGCCAGAAACAGACAGAACGAAAAAAGAAGACCGCGGCCGCCGAGCCCGCCGACAGTTCACTGCTCCGCTGGCTGCGGGAACGCAGCATCACCGAGGTCGAATGCCTGGTGCCCGACATCACCGGCATCGCGCGCGGCAAGATCATCCCGGCCGACAAGTTCAGTCACGACTACGGCACGCGCCTGCCGGAGGGCATCTTCGCCACCACCGTCACCGGCGACTATCCGGACGACTACTACGACCTGACGTCGCCGTCGGATTCGGACATGTTCCTGCGTCCGGATCCGGACACCGTGCGCATGGTGCCGTGGGCGACCGATCCCACCGCGCAGGTGATCCACGACTGCCATACCAAGGACGGCAAGCCCCACGACCTGGCGCCGCGCAACGTGTTGCGGCGCGTGCTTGCGGCGTACGAAAAGGAAGGCCTGCTTCCGGTGGTGGCGCCGGAACTGGAATTCTTCCTGGTACAGAAGAATACCGACCCGGACTTCCCGCTGCTGCCGCCGGCCGGCCGTTCGGGCCGCCCGGAAACGGCGCGCCAGTCGTATTCGATCGATGCGGTCAACGAATTCGACCCCATCCTCGACCTGATGTACGACTACTGCGACGCGATGGAACTGGACGTGGACACGCTGATCCACGAATCCGGCGCGGCGCAGCTGGAGGTCAACTTCACCCACGACGACGCGCTGTCGCGTGCCGACCAGGTGTTCCTGTTCAAGCGCACCATGCGCGAAGCGGCGATGCGCCATGGCGTGTACGCCACCTTCCTGGCCAAGCCGATGGAGAACGAACCCGGCAGCGCCATGCACATCCACCAGAGCCTGGTGGACGTGAAGACCGGACGAAATGTCTTCACCGGCAAGAGCGAAGGCAAGGGCAGCAAACTGTTCGGCCATTACCTGGCCGGGCTGCAGAAATACGTGCCGATGGCGATGGCGTTCTTCGGCCCCAACGTCAATTCCTACCGGCGGCTGGCGCTGGGGCAGGTGGCGCCGATCAACGTGCAGTGGGGCTACGACAACCGCACCTGCGGCCTGCGCGTGCCGATGGACACGCCGGACAACATGCGCGTGGAAAGCCGTTTCGCCGGCTCGGATGCCAATCCGTATCTCGCGATGGCGGGCACGCTGGCGTGTGGCCTGCTCGGCATCCGCGAACAGCTCAAGCCGACCGAGCCGCTGGCCAGCAGCGCGCAGGACATCGGTTTCGAACTGCCGCGCTCGCTGGGCGAGGCGCTGGACGAACTGGAAGGCTGCAAGCCGCTGCAGGAGCTGATGGGCGCGCGCTTCGTCCGCGCGTACGTGTCGGTCAAGCGCAAGGAGTACGAAACCTTCTTCCGCGTGATCAGCTCGTGGGAGCGTGAGTTCCTGTTGTTGAACGTCTGACCGTTGATCCCTTCTCCCTCCGGGAGAAGGTGGCGCGTAGCGCCGGATGAGGGTGCGGCGGCATCGGGATGGTTCACCGCCGATGGTTCTGCCGGACCCTCACCCCAACCCCTCTCCCAATGGGAGAGGGGCCCAATCTTGGAGCCCACATGACCCGACTCGACACCCGTACCCTGCAGAAGCTCGACGCCGAGCACCACCTGCATCCGTTCAACGACAACGCCGCGCTGGCGAAGCGGGGCACGCGCATCCTGACCCGGGGCGAGGGCTGCTACGTCTGGGATGCCGACGGCAACCAGCTGCTCGACGCCTTCGCCGGCCTGTGGTGCGTCAATGTCGGGTACGGGCGCAAGGAACTGGGTGAGGTGGCGTCGAAGCAGATGACGCAGCTGGCCTACTACAACAGCTTCTTCCAGTGCACCACCGAGCCGACCATCGAACTGGCGGCCAAGCTGGCGGAGCTGGCGCCGGGCGACCTCAACCACGCCTTCTTCGTCAATTCCGGTTCGGAAGCCAACGACACCATCCTGCGCCTGGTCCGCCACTTCTGGGCGGTGCAGGACCAGCCGCAGAAGACCATCTTCATCGGCCGCCACGACGGCTACCACGGCACCACGATGGCGGGCGCCAGCCTGGGCGGCATGAAGGGCATGCACAAGCAGGGCGGGCTGCCGATCCCGGACATCCACCACATCGATCCGCCGTTCTGGTTCGCCGACGGCGGCGACCTGTCCGAGGACGAGTACGGCCTGGTCGCCGCGCGCCGGCTGGAGCAGAAGATCCTCGAACTCGGTCCCGAGCGCGTGGCCGCCTTCATCGGCGAGCCGATCATGGGCGCCATCGGCGTGTACATACCGCCGAAGACCTACTGGCCGGAGATCGAGCGCATCTGCCGGCAGTACGACGTGCTGCTGGTGGCCGACGAAGTGATCTGCGGCTTCGGCCGAACCGGCGAATGGTTCGGTTCGCAGTACTTCGGCTTCCAGCCGGACATCATGCCGGTAGCCAAGGGCATCACCTCGGGCTACATCCCGCTGGGCGCGGCCATGTTCAACGACCGCATCTCGAAGGTGCTCAAGGAGCAGGGGGGAGAACTCGCGCATGGTGCCACGTACTCGGGCCACCCCGTCTGCGCGGCCGTGGCGCTGGAGAACATCCGCATCCTGCAGGAGGAGAAGATCGTCGAGCGGGCGAAGACCGAGATCGCGCCCTACCTGGCGCAGCGCTGGGCCGAGCTGGGCGAGCACCGGCTGGTCGGGCAGGCGCGCATCGCCGGCATGGTCGGCGCGCTGGAACTGGTGCCCGACAAGCGAAAGCGCGCGTTCTTCCCCGAGCGCGGCACGGTCGGTCAGCGCTGCCGCGACCACGCGCTGAAGCATGGTCTGATCCTGCGCGCGACCTGGGACGCCATGCTGCTGTCGCCGCCGCTGATCATCACGCGTGCGCAGGTGGACGAACTGTTCGAGAAGACCTGGAAAGCGCTCAACGACACCGCGACGGACCTGGGAATGTAATGTCATCGCAAGGTCCGTGCGCTGCGTCACGGCGCTGCGGCCCGGGCGTATGATGGTTCCATCCCCCGATCCTGTTCCATGGAGACACCGATGAAGCTCAAGACCCTCACCGTCGTGCTGGCCGCCACCGTGCTGGCCGCCTGTGGCGGGACGGATGGCGCGGCCGCCGATGGCGCGTCGTCCAAGACGTTGAACGTCTACAACTGGCCCGATTACATCGCCGAGGACACCATCCCGAACTTCGAGCAGCAGACCGGCGTGAGCGTCACCTACGATGTGTTCGACAGCGATGAGATGGTCGAGACCAAGCTGCTGGCCGGCAGCAGCGGCTACGACGTCGTCGTGCCTTCGCTGAGCTTCCTGGGCCGGCAGATCCAGGCGGGCGTGTTCCTGCCGCTGGACAAGAGCAAGATCCCCAACCTGAAGAACCTCGACCCGAAGATGCTGGAGCGCATCGCGCTGCAGGATCCGGGCAACCGGTTCGCCGTGCCCTACCTGTGGGGCACCAGCGGCATCGGCTACAACGTCGACAAGATCAAGGCGATCTTCGGCGACACCGCCGTCACCGGCAGCTGGGACGTGGTGTTCAAGCCGGAGAACGCGGCCAAGCTGAAGGACTGCGGCATCACCGTGCTGGATACGCCGTCGGAACTCATCCCGATCGCGCTCAACTACCTCGGAGAGGACCCGCACAGCTTCGACCCGGCCGTGATCGACAAGGCCGCCGCGCTGCTGAAGACCATCCGCCCCTACATCCGCAACTTCCACTCGTCCTCGTACATCAACGACCTGGCCAACGGCGATGTCTGCCTGGTGGTGGGCTGGTCGGGCGACATCATCCAGGCGCGCGACCGCGCGGCGGAGTCGGGTAATGGCGTGAACGTGGCGTACTCCATTCCGAAGGAAGGCGCGCCGCAGTGGTTCGACATGCTGGCCATCCCGAAGGACGCCAAGAACGTCGACAACGCGTACGCCTTCATCAACTACCTGCTCGATCCGCAGGTCGCGGCGGCGAACACCAATTACGTGACCTATCCGAACCCGGTGCCCGCGTCGAAGCCGCTGGTCGACAAGAGCATCGCCGACGATCCGACGATCTATCCGCCGGCCGACGTGGACGCGAAGCTGTTCACCTTCGCCGTGCTGCCGCCGGACGTGGATCGGCAGTACACGCGCATCTGGACGGAGCTGAAGACCGGGCGCTGAAACAAGCACGGGCGCGTGCCGGAACGGACGCGCCCTTCGTCATCGTGGCGGCGCCCGGGGAAGCGGGCGACGGCATGGGGGAGGGGAAGGGGAGCACGACGGCACGGAACCGGCCACTGCACCGACAGCACGCCCGCGGCGGCCCAGGCCGGCAAGGGACCACATCAAGCCGCCCTCGCGGGCCGAACGGAGAGAGATGGATGAAACTGCGCGTACTGGCAACCACCCTGGCCCTGTGTACCCTCGCTGCCTGCGGCGGAAAGTCCGGTGACGAAGGCGGCAATGCCGCAGGCGCCGCCAAACAGGTCAACGTCTACAACTGGTCCGACTACATCGCCGAAGACACCATTCCGAACTTCGAGAAGGCCTCCGGCATCAAGGTGACCTACGACGTGTTCGACAGCAACGAAGTGCTGGAGACCAAGCTGCTGGCCGGCAGCAGCGGTTACGACGTGGTCGTGCCGACGATGAACTTCCTGGGCCGCCAGATCCAGGCCGGCGTGTTCCTGCCGCTGGACAAGAGCAAGATCCCCAACTACGCCAACCTCGACCCGGCCATCATGAAGCGGCTGGAGAACCAGGATCCCGGCAACCAGCACGCCATTCCCTACATGTGGGGCACCACCGGCATCGGCTACAACGTCGACAAGGTCAAGGCGGCATTCGGCACCACCGACATCGCCAACAGCCTGGACATCGTGTTCAAGCCGGAGAACATCAGCAAGCTGAAGGACTGCGGCGTGACCTTCCTCGACACGCCGTCGGAGATCATCCCGATCGCGCTCAATTATCTGGGCGAGGATCCCAACAGCCAGGACCCGGCGGTGATCGACAAGGCCGCCGCGCTGTTGAAGACGATCCGTCCCTACATCACCAACTTCCATTCCTCCCAGTACATCGACGCGATGGCCAACGGCGACACCTGCCTGGTGGTGGGCTGGTCCGGCGACATCATCCAGGCGCGCGACCGCGCGGTGGATGCGAAGAACGGCGTCAACATCGCCTACGCCATCCCCAAGGAAGGCGCGCCGCAGTGGTTCGACATGCTGGCCATCCCGAAGGACGCCAAGCACCTGGACGAGGCCTACGCCTTCATCAACTACCTGCTCGATCCGCAGGTGATGGCCAACAACTCCAACTTCATCAGCTACCCGAACGCCATTCCGAAGGCGAAGGAGCTGATGGACAAGGCGATCACCGAGGATCCGACGATCTACCCGACGCCCGAGGTGGAGGCCAAACTGTTCACCTTCGCCATCATCACGCCCGAGGTCGACCGCCAGTACACCCGCATCTGGACGGAACTGAAGACCGGCAAGTAAGCACCGCCGCCGGGACGGACGCGGTCCGTTCCGGCGCGGGGTCGCAGACATCCAACATCCACGCCGGCGTCCACGGAAGCCGGCGACCAGGGGATCTCCATGACGGCAGAACAGGGCAACGGCGCGGCACCGAACGTCAAGGCGAATACGCAGGAGTACCTGCGCATCGTCGACGTGCGCAAGGAGTTCGACGGGTTCGTGGCGGTGGATGACACCAACCTGACCATCCGCAAGGGCGAGATCTTCGCGTTGCTGGGCGGCTCGGGCAGCGGAAAGTCCACCCTGCTGCGCTGCCTGGCAGGGTTCGAGACGCCTTCCTCCGGCAAGATCTACCTAGACGGACAGCTGCTCAACGACCTGCCGCCTTACGAGCGGCCGCTCAACATGATGTTCCAGTCGTACGCACTGTTCCCGCACATGACGGTGGAACAGAACATCGCGTTCGGTCTGAAGCAGGATGGCCTTTCGAAGGACGCCATCAGCAAGCGCGTCGAGGAGATGCTGGCGCTGGTGCAGTTGGGCAAGCTGGCCAAGCGCAAGCCGCACCAGCTCTCCGGCGGCCAGCAGCAGCGCGTGGCACTGGCGCGGTCGCTGGCCAAGGGCCCGAAGCTGCTGCTGCTCGACGAGCCGATGGGCGCGCTGGACAAGAAGCTGCGCTCGCAGATGCAGCTGGAACTGGTCAGCATCATCGAGAAGTCCGGGGTGACCTGCGTGATGGTCACCCACGACCAGGAAGAGGCCATGACCATGGCCACCCGCATCGCGCTGATGGACCAGGGCTGGATCCGCCAGGTCGGCACGCCCGACGAGATCTACGAGCAGCCGACCAGCCGCTTCGCCGCCGAGTTCATCGGCTCGGTCAACCTGATCGAGGGCGCGGTGGAGGAAGACGAAGCCAACTACGTGACCATCCGCTCGCCACAGCTGCCGGACCCGATCTACATCGGCCACGGCATCTCGGGCTTCGAGGGGCAGGAGGTCGGGTTCGCGGTGCGGCCGGAGAAGCTCGGCATCGGCAAGGACGAGCCGCCGCAGCCGCACAACAAGGCCAAGGGCGTGATCGAGGACATCGCCTACTTCGGCAGCCACTCGGTCTACCACGTACGCCTGCCGAGCGGGTACAAGTTCATGGCCAACTTCGCCAACGTGCAGCGCTGGGCCAGTGAAGGGCTCACCTGGAACGACGAGGTCTGGGTGTGGTGGGGCGACAACGACGGCGTGGTGCTGACCTCATGAACCTCCTACGCTCCCTTCGGAAGCGCCTGCCGGGGCCGCGCTGGGGCGTGATCTCGGTTCCCTATGTCTGGCTGCTGCTGTTCTTCGCCATCCCGTTCCTGATCGTGCTGAAGATCTCGTTCGCCAAACTGGCGATCGCGATGCCGCCGTACACGCCCATCCTCGAGTACATCGACGAGGCGCTGACGCTCAAGCTCAACCTGGGCAACTACGCGGCGTTGTTCACCGACTCGCAGTACGTGGCGGCCTACCTCAGTTCGATCAAGATCGCCGCCATCTCGACGCTGCTCGCGTTGCTGGTGGCGTATCCGATCGCCTACGTCATCGCCCGGTTGCCGCCTTCGTCGCGCAACATCGCGATGATGCTGGTGGTGCTGCCGTCGTGGACCTCGTTCCTGATCCGCGTCTATGCCTGGATCGGCATCCTCAAGAACAACGGCCTGCTCAACAACCTGCTGATGAAGATCGGCATCATCGACGAGCCGCTGCAGATCCTGTACACGCCGCTGGCGGCCTACATCGGCATCGTCTACTGCTACCTGCCGTTCATGGTGCTGCCGCTGTACACCAACCTGGTCAAGCACGACCAGCGCCTGCTGGAAGCCGCCTACGATCTCGGCGCAAAGCCGTGGAAGGCGTTCTTCACCATCACCCTGCCGTTGTCCAAGGCGGGCATCATCGCCGGTTGCATGCTGGTGATGATCCCGGCGGTCGGCGAGTTCGTCATCCCTGAGCTGCTGGGCGGCCCGGACACGCTGATGATCGGCCGCGTGCTGTGGGGCGAGTTCTTCAACAACCGCGACTGGCCGGCGGCATCGGCGGTGGCCATCGTCATGCTGATCCTGCTGCTGATCCCGATCCTGATCTTCAACCGGGTGCAGCAGCGCGAGATGGAAGGGAGGCTGACATGAGCCGCGCGCGCCAACGCGCCGTCAACTGGACGGTGCTGGGGTTGGGCTTCGCCTTCCTCTACATCCCGGTCCTCATCCTGATGGTGTATTCCTTCAACGAGTCGCGGCTGGCCACGGTCTGGTCCGGCTTCTCGTTCAAGTGGTACGGCGAGCTGTTCCGCGACAAGCAGATGCTGCAGGCCGCGTGGATCAGCATCAAGGTGGCGTTCTGGACCGCGACCGCGGCGGTGGTGCTGGGCACGATGGCCGCGCTGGTGATGACGCGCATGCGGCGGTTCCCCGGCAAGACGCTGTTCGGTGCGCTGATCACCGCGCCGCTGGTGATGCCCGAGGTGATCATCGGCCTGTCGATCCTGCTGATGTTCGTCTCGCTGGGGCAGGTGGTCGGCCTGCAGCCGCGCGGCATCCTGTCGATCTGGATCGCGCACGTGACCTTCACCCTGGCCTTCGTCACCGTGGTGGTGTCCTCGCGGCTCTCCGAACTGGACAAGTCGCTGGAAGAGGCCGCGATGGACCTGGGCGCGAACCGGATCAAGGTGTTCTTCCTGATCACCCTGCCGATCATCGCGCCGGCGCTGGTGTCGGGCTGGCTGCTCGCCTTCACCCTGTCGCTGGACGACGTGGTGATCGCCAGCTTCGTCGCCGGTCCCAGCTCGACCACGCTGCCGATGAAGGTGTTCTCGTCGGTGCGCATGGGCCTGAGCCCGAAGATCAACGCCCTCGCCACCCTGATGATCCTGGTGGTGAGCGTGGCCGCGTTCCTCGGCTGGTGGTTCATGTCCCGGGAAGAGAAGCGCCGCCAGCGCGACATGCAGCTGGCGTTGCAGGACAACGGATAGCAAGTGGCAAGGCAGGGAGGGTCGGTCGGACGCGGGTGCGGCCGCGATCCTTGTTACGTCATCCCAGCGAAAGCTGGGATCCACTGTGATTGTCGTGTGCACGTCCAGTAAATCAGGGGCAGAAGCAGGATGGATCCCGGCTTTCGCTGGGATGACGGCGGAACCATTGGAGGCGGAGGAGATCTCCCGCCACGGCGCCATAACGTCTCCGCATCCAGAATCGCTTTCTTCTTCCGGCAGACCATGACCAAGAAGCAGCCATGACCGTCGAAACCGTCAATCCCGCGACCGGACAGGTCGAGTACCGCCACGAACTGATGACCGCCTCACAGGTGGATGCCGTACTCGCGGCATCCTTGAAGGGATTCCCCTTGTGGTCCGCGCTGTCGCTCGCCGAACGCGGCAAGGTGATGCGCGCGGTCGGCGCGGAGCTGCGTCGCAGGCGCGACGACATCCAGCGCATCATGACCGCCGAGATGGGCAAGCTGCGCAAGGAGGCGCTGGCCGAGGTCGACAAGTGCGCCGGCGCCTGCGACTACTACGCCGACCACGCCGCCGATTACCTGCAGGACCGTCCGGTCGCCACCGACGGCCAGCGCAGCTACGTGCGCTACGAGCCGATCGGCTGCGTGCTGGCGGTGATGCCGTGGAATTTCCCGATCTGGCAGGTATTCCGCTTCCTCGCGCCGGCACTGATGGCCGGCAACGTGGCGGTGCTCAAGCACGCCAGCAACGTGCCGCGATGCGCCGACGTCATTGCCGACGTGCTTGCGGCGGCAGGGCTGCCGGAGGGCGTGTTCGGCGTGCTGCACATCGATAACGACCAGGCGGCGGAAGTCATCCGAGATCCGCGTGTCGCCGCGGTGACGCTGACCGGCAGCGAGCGCGCGGGACGGTCCGTCGCATCCAATGCCGGCAGCCAGCTGAAGAAGAGCGTCATGGAGCTCGGCGGCAGCGATGCCTTCATCGTGCTGGACGATGCCGACCTGGACAAGACGGTGGCCGGCGCGGTGGCCTCGCGCTTCGGCAATGCGGGGCAGACCTGCATCGCCGCCAAGCGCTTCATCGTGCAGGAGGGCATCGCGGATGCCTTCGTGCAGCGCTTCGTCGAAGCGGCGGCGAAGCTGCAGCTCGGCGACCCGCAGGACGATGCCACCACGCTCGCGCCGATGGCGCGCCAGGACTTGCGCGACGAACTGCACAGGCAGGTGCAGGCCAGCGTCTCGAAAGGCGCCAAGGTGCTGCTGGGCGGGGAACCCGATGCCTCGCATGCGGGGTATCCGGCCACCATTCTCGATGCCGTGGCGCCGGGCATGCCGGCCTACGACGAGGAACTGTTCGGCCCGGTGGCCAGCATCCTGCGGGTCAAGGACGAGGCCGAGGCCGTGCGCGTGGCCAACGACACCACCTTCGGCCTGGGAGGCAGCGTGTGGACCCGGGACGTGGCGCGCGGCGACCGCATCGCGCGGCAGCTGGATGTCGGCGCCGCGTTCGTCAATGCGATCGTGCGCAGCGATGTGCGCCTGCCGTTCGGCGGCACCAAACGGTCCGGCTTCGGGCGCGAACTGGCCGAGCACGGCATCCACGAGTTCATGAACATCAAGTCGGTCTACGTGGCCTGATTGTTTGTAGGAGCGCCCCATGGGCGCGATGCTCCTGCTTTCGATCATTCCCGGAGCAAAAGCATCGCGCCCATGGGGCGCTCCTACGAGGAATTGCCTGCTCCGGTGGAACGGATGGTTACGGTGGCCGCCGTTCCTAAGCGGTCATGCCGGTGCCATCTTGTCGGCAGTTGACCAGGAGGCACCATGAGCACGCTGACCGATACCACGCCCGCCCACGTGATCCGCACGATCCGCGGCCGACCCACGTCCGACGGCGCCGGCGTCAAGCTGACGCGCGTCATCGGCGGCCCCGACCTGCCGGACCTGGACCCGTTCCTGCTGCTGGACGAGTTCGGCACCGACAAGGCCGAGGACTATCTCGCCGGTTTTCCCGAGCATCCCCATCGCGGTTTCGAGACGGTGACTTACATGCTCGACGGGCGCATGCGCCATCGCGACAACCACGGCAACGAAGGCCTGCTGACGCCGGGCGCGGTGCAGTGGATGACCGCCGGTCGTGGCCTGGTGCATTCGGAGATGCCCGAGCAGGAGTCCGGCCGCATGCGCGGATTCCAGCTGTGGGTGAACCTGCCGGCGCGCGACAAGATGACCGAACCGAAGTACCAGGAGTTCGACCCGGAGAAGATCCCGGTCGCGCACCCGGCGAAAGGTGTCGAGGTCAAGGTCATCGCCGGCAGCGTCGGCGACACGCAGGGCCCGATCTCGCAGCCGGCCACCGATCCGGTGTATCTCGACATCGCGCTGCAGCCGGGCCACGCCTGGGACTACGCGCTGCCGGCCGGACACAACGCGTTCGCCTACGTGTTCGAAGGCGCGGTGACGGTGGGCGAGGGCGATGCGGCGCGTCCGCTGGACACGCACGAGATGGGCGTGCTGGGCGGCGGCGATACGCTGCAGCTGCGGGCCGGCAGCCGGCCCGCGCGGCTGATGGTGGTGGCGGGGCGTCCGCTGCGCGAGCCGGTGATGCGGCACGGCCCGTTCGTCATGAACACCCGGCAGGAACTGATGCAGGCCTTCGTGGATTTCCAGGAAGGCCGGTTCTGAGGCTGGCGCGGCGGAACGTCTGTCCGCCGCGCTCGCCGCCGTCAGTTGCCGGCGGACAGCTGCGCGCCGATATTGTTCATGTCGAGTTGGCGCGCCAGCGAGATCAGCGATGCCAGTTCTTCGGGTGACGCGGCATTGATCCACACCTGCGCGTAGCGGTCGTCTTCGTACTCGACCACGGCGATGCGTCGCGATGCCATCTGCGGCAACGTCTCCTGGCCCCCCAGGTTGGGCTGGTACCAGTACATCTCCTCGCCGGAGAAGGTGCTTTCCTCCTGGCGCAGGCGTCGCTCCAGGCTGATCTTGGGGTCGCGCGCGGTCAGCATCAGGTTGAACACCTGCCGGCCATCGTCGGTGAGCGCCTTGCAGGTGATGAAGGTGGCATCGACGCGCTGCTCCCAGGTCAGCCCGGCATCGGCCGGCAGGGTCGGGCAGGCCGGCGCGGTCTGCGCCCACGCGACGGTGGAGAAAAGGGTCAGGCCAACGGCAATCACGATCTTCATGTAGTCCCCCTGGATGAAAGGTCCGGGTGGCAGACTGCGCCACGTCATCGGCCACCGCGGCGGGCCATGCGCCCTGGCGTCATCCCCTCGCATTCCACGGTGTCGACTGTCTTTCCCGCGACAGTCGACCCGACCATAGCCCATGCTGCGGCGCAAAACAACGCAGCAGGCCCGCCAACGGCGACCCGGGTCACAGCGTCGGCATGTCCGCGCCCGACGGGCCGAGCGCGGTCGGCCGACTCACTGCCGGTCGCGGCCGAGCCAGCCGTACAGCATGCCGCCGATCAGGCCACCCAGGACCGGCGCCAGCCAGAACAGCCACAGCTGCCCCATGGCGGCCGGGCCCGCGAACATCGCCACGGCGGTTGAACGCGCCGGATTCACCGACGTGTTGGTCACCGGAATGCTGATCAGGTGGATCAGGGTCAGCGCCAGGCCGATGGCGATCGGGGCGAAGCCGGCCGGCGCACGTGCGTGCGTGGCGCCCATGATGACGATCAGGAAGAACGCCGTGAGCACGACTTCGGTCAGGAAGGCCGCCGCCACGGTGAACCCGCCCGGCGACATCGCGCCGTAGCCGTTGCTGGCGAACGCGCCCGCCGCGTTGGGATCGACCGCAAAGCCGGGATGGCCACTGGCGATCTGCCACAGGATGAAGCCGGCGGCCAGGCCACCCACCACCTGCGCCACCAGGTAGGGCACCAGTTCGCGGGCGGGAAACCGTCCGCCGGCCCACAGGCCCACGCTGACCGCCGGATTGAAATGGCCGCCGGAGATGTGGCCGAACGCGTAGGCGCCGGTCAGCACGGTCAGGCCGAAGGCCAGGGACACGCCCAGCAGGCCGATGCCCAGCGGATTGCCGTCGCCGCCGAAGTTGGCCGCGAGCACGGCGCTGCCGCACCCACCCAGCACCAGCCAGAACGTCCCCAGAAACTCTGCCGCGAGTTTCTTTGCCATCGTCATGTCGGCCCCCAATGCGTGCGCCCCGTCACATGACGGTGGGCGCACGATAACGGAAGCCACGCACGGCAGATGTTTGCTTTGCGTTAGAACGGGCGCATTCGAACACCAATGAAGTGCGCCTCACATTTGCATCCCGACAGGCGGCGGGCTCAACGCTCCGGCAGCGGGATGAATTCCGTTTCGCCCGGCACGTGGCCGAAGCGGCCTTCCCGCCAGTCCTGCTTGGCCTGTTCGATCCGCTCCTTGGAGCTGGACACGAAGTTCCACCACAGATGGCGCGGCGCATCCAGCGGTTCTCCACCCAGCAGCATCGCCTTGACCGGCGTCTTCGCCCGCAGGACCGCACGGCTGCCGCGATCGAACACCACCAGGTGCTTTTCCGGGATGTCGGCGCCGTCGACCTGCGCCTGGCCTTCCAGCACGTAGAGCGCGCGTTCGACGTGGCCGTCGTCGATCTCCAGCTCTGCATCCGGCAGCAGGTCGACGGCGACGTTGAAGGTGCCGCTGAATACCTTCACCGGCGACTCTTCGCCATACGCGCGACCGGCGATGACGCGAAGGCGCGCACCACCACGCTCGATCAGCGGCAGCGCGGCGGCGGTGTGATGGTGGAACTCGGGCGCGACTTCTTCCGCCGAGCGCGGCAGCGCCACCCAGGTCTGCATGCCGTGCACGTCGTGGCGCCCGGCGCGCACGTCGCCGGGCGTGCGCTCGGAGTGGGCGATGCCGCGGCCGGCGGTCATCCAGTTGACGTCGCCCGGCGTGATGACCTGTTCCGATCCCAGCGTGTCGCGGTGGTGGATCGCGCCCGACCAGAGGAACGTCACCGTGGCCAGTCCGATGTGCGGATGCGGCCGCACGTCGATGCCGCGCCCCGGCTCGAACACCGCCGGTCCCATGTGGTCGACGAACACGAACGGGCCGACGCTGCGGGCCTGCAGGCTGGGAACGGCGCGGCGCACGTTGAAGCCGTCGCCAAGGTCGTGCACGCGGGGCGCGATGATCGTGGTCATGGGTGGGTCCTCGGGGAGAGGCGCCAAGCATCGCACGGCGCATCGGCCGCGCCTGCGACAGCAGGGAAACGGATTGTTGCGGGCGGCCTCACCCGCGCCGGGACGCGATGCGGTCGGCCAGTCGCGTGGGCTCTGGCAGGCGGTAGCCGCGCAGCGTGCGCAGCACCCCGTCCAGCGCGCCCTGCATCGAGACGCGATGCCCGGGCGAGACGATCAGCGGATTGCAGCGCGGTTTGCTGCGCAGCACCCAGCCGATCTGGTCGCCGCGATGGATCAGTGGCGTGCGCTCGCCCGCCAGCGGCCCCGGCGTCTCGTGCCTGCCGCACAGCACGTTCTTCGCCACGCCGATGCTGGGCAGGCCGGTGACCACCCCGAAATGCGCGGCGATGCCGAGACGGCGCGGATGGGCGATGCCCTGGCCGTCCACGAAGACCAGGTCGGGCACCTGCGGCAGGCGTTCGAGTGCGGCGACCAGGGCGGGCAGTTCGCGGAAGCTCAGCAGGCCCGGCACATACGGCATTGAGGTGGGAATGCGGACGACGTCGGTGGCGATCGGCTGCAAGGTATCTGCCGCCAGCAGCACGGCGGCGGCGCGGGTCGTGGCGCCTTCGTCCTCGAAACCGACATCGAAACCGGCCAGCCAGCGCGGCGTGTCGGGTGCCTCATCGCGCAGCACGACCTCGGCGGCCAATGTTTCCTGCAGCCGCCGCGCATCCGCGATGCTGCCGTCCCAGTCGCCGAAGATCCCCTTCATGGGCCGGTGGGCGCGCCGTAGCGCTGCACGTCGAGCGTCGCGCGGCCGTCGGCATCGAAATGCACGATGGACATGCGGTCGTACTCGGTTTCGTCCATCGCGGTGGTTGCGCAACCGCACAGGGCTGCCACCAGATCCGGCACGGTGTTGCTGTGTCCGACCACCAGCACCGTTCCGCTGCGATGGGCCTGCTTCCACTGCGCGGCGATCTCGGCGGCCGGCCCGCGCGCGTAGTAAGCCGTCAGCGGCAATGCGTGGGCCTCGGCGGTCGGTTGCGCGGTCTGCCGTGTGCGGCGGAACTCGGTGGCGTACACGGCCACCAGCGGTGCGTCGCGCAGGCGTTCGGCCAGCAGCGCCGCGCGCGCTTCGCCGGCCGCGGACAGGCGCGGATCCTCGGGGTCGTCGGTCGCTTTCTCGGCATGACGGACCACCACGAAGGTCAGCGGTGCGGAGATGTCGCGCACCGGCGTGCCGCTGCAGCCGGCCAGCGAGACCAGCAGCAGGCCGAGGGACAGTCGAAACCGGTGCGGCAGGCGCATGGCGATCCTTGACGGAGACGGGAACGGAGCGTGCGGTGGAGCGCCCGCCGGCGCAAGCGGCATCCTCACGGCGCTGCCGCTACGATAGGGCCGGTTCCGTGAAGAGGGGGAGACCATGCGCAAGTGGCTGCGTCGGCTGGGGCTGGCCGTGGCGCTGGTGGGTGTGGCGTCGATCGTGGCGCTGTACAGCTACGGGCGTTTCGCCGAGGGCGCGCGCGGGCCGGCCTCGTACGCGCTGCCCACCGCCGCCGGTGCGACCGCACTGGATCGCGCGGTCGCGCCGCTGCTGCGCGAGCGAGGCAGGCAGAGCGGCATGGCGCTGCTGTCGGACAACCTGGATGCCTTCGCCGTGCGCGCCGCCACCGCACGCGCCGCCGGCCGCAGCCTGGACCTTCAGTACTACATCTGGAACCACGACTTCACCGGCAACCTGCTGGGCTACGAGGCGCTGCGCGCGGCCGACCGCGGCGTGCGCGTGCGCCTGCTGCTGGACGACATGACCGCGCACGGCAAGGACTCGCACCTGGCGGCGCTGGATGCGCATCCCAACATCGAAGTGCGGCTGTTCAATCCCTCGCGCAGCCGCGCCGGCGTGTTGGGCCGCGCCAGCGAGATGCTGTTGCGTCCGATGGCCATGAACCGCCGCATGCACAACAAGGCCTGGATCGCCGACGGTCGCGTGGCCGTGGTCGGCGGGCGCAACGTGGGCGACGAGTACTTCGACGCCGCCGCGCAGACCAACTTCCTCGACCTGGACGCCGTGCTGCTCGGTCCGGCGGTCGCTCAGACCGCTGCGATCTTCGACGATTTCTGGAACAGCGCCTCGGTGATTCCGCTGGCGGCGCTGAGCACCGCCGAAGAGGGCGCGCTGGAGCGCCTGCGCGAGCACGGCGACGCCGGCTACCGGTCGCCGCAGGCGGCGGACTATGTGGCGCGGCTGCGCAGCGCACCCGGCATACGCGCGCTGGTCGGCGGCAACACGCTGCACTGGCTGGACGAGGTGGGCGTGTACTCGGACCCGGCGTCCAAGGGCCAGGGCGAGGGGCAGGGCACGTGGCTGGTGCACCGGTTGGGCAAGGCGATGGGCGAAGCGAAGCGCGAACTGCGGGTGATCTCGCCGTACTTCGTGCCCGGCGACGAAGGCGCGCGCTGGCTGGTCGGCAAGCGCGCGCAGGGCGTCGATGTCAGCGTGCTGACCAACTCGCTTGCCGCGAACGACGTGATGGCCGTGCACGGCGGCTATGCGCCGTATCGCGTGCCGCTGCTGGAGGGGGGCGTGGCGCTGTTCGAGCTGATGCCGCACGGCCAGCAGGACAGCAGCCTGTTCGGTTCCAGCGGCGCCAGCCTGCATACCAAGGCGTTCGTGGTGGATGGCGAGGCCGGCTTCATCGGCTCGTTCAACCTCGATCCGCGTTCGGTCAACCTCAACACCGAGATGGGCGTGCTGTTCCGCGACCGCAGTGCGGCCGCCGCGCTGCTGCGCAGCTACGAGGCGAAGATCGCGCCGGATACCAGCTACCGCGTGACCCTGCAGGACGGCGCCCTGCGGTGGGAAGACGCATCGACCGATCCGCCGCGCGTCTGGGACCGCGAGCCCGAGGCCAGCGTCTGGCGTCGCTGGACCGCGCGCGCCGTCGGCTGGCTGCCCATCGAATCGCAACTGTAGCGTGCGCCGTGCGCACGACCGCATGACGCGCGACCCCGCATCGTAGCGTGCGCTGCGCGCACGACTGCTTGATGCCGGATCACGCGTCGTGCGCATGGCGCACGCTACGCGGTCAGGTGGCGAGCGTGGTCAGCAGGCCTTTCGCGGCATTGAAGCGGTCCGGCGCGTCAGGCAGCGGCACCTTGATCCGCAGCTTGTCCGGGCCGTCCATGCTGTAGAGCCTGGGCTGTTTCTGGATCAGCTGGATCACCGCCATCGGGTCGATCTTCGGCTTGGCCTCGAACACGATGCGGCCGCCGTGCTCGCCCAGTTCCAGCTTGCGGATGCCCATCTCGTTCGCCGCCAGTTTCAGTTCCGCGGTGGCGAACAGGTACTTGGCCGGATCCGGCAGCAGGCCGAAGCGGTCGATCATCTCCACCTGCAGGTCGCGCAGTTCCTCCTTGTCGCGTGCGCTGCTGATGCGCTTGTACAGCGTCAGGCGTGTGTGCACATCGGGCAGGTAGTCGTCCGGGATCAACGCGGGCACGTTCAGTTCGACCTCGGCGCCGCGACGCTCCTGGCCCAGGTCGACATCGGGCAGGTGGCCCGCCTTGATCGAGCGCACCGCGCGCTCCAGCAGCTCGGTGTACAGGCTGAAGCCGACCTCGGCCATCTGGCCGCTCTGGTCTTCGCCGAGCAATTCGCCGGCGCCGCGGATTTCCAGGTCGTGGGTGGCGAGGGTGAAGCCGGCGCCCAGCTCGTCCATCGAGGCGATCGCTTCCAGGCGCCGCTGCGCGTCGGCGGTGATGCTGCGCTTGTCCGGCACCACCAGGTAGGCATACGAACGATGATGCGAACGGCCGACGCGGCCGCGCAGCTGGTGCAGCTGGGCCAGGCCGAACTTGTCGGCGCGGTTCATGATGATGGTGTTGGCGTTGGGGATGTCGATGCCGGACTCGATGATCGTCGTGCACAGCAGCACGTTGAAGCGCTGCTTCTGGAAATCCAGCATCACCTGTTCCAGTTCGCGCTCGGGCATCTGCCCGTGCGCCACGCCGATGCGCGCCTCCGGCACCAGTTCCTGCAGCTCGCGCTGCATGCGGCCGATGCTCTCGACGTCGTTGTGCAGGAAGTACACCTGGCCGCCGCGCGACAGTTCGCGCTGGAACGCTTCCTTCAGCAGCGCCGCGTCCCACGGCGTGACGAACGTCTGCACCGCCATGCGGTTGGCCGGCGGCGTGGCGATGATGGACAGGTCACGCAGGCCGGCCATCGCCATGTTGAGCGTGCGCGGAATCGGCGTGGCGGTCAGCGTCAGCAGGTGCACGTTGGCGCGCAGCGCCTTCAGCGCTTCCTTCTGGCGCACGCCGAAGCGCTGCTCCTCGTCGACGATCACCAGGCCGAGGTCCTTGAACTTCACGTCGGGCTGCAGCAGCCGGTGCGTGCCGACGATGACGTCGAGCTTGCCCTCGGCCAGCTTCTCCAGCTCCGCCTTGATCTCCTTGGCCGTCTTGAAGCGCGACAGCACCTCGACTTTCAGCGGCCAGTCGGCGAAACGGTCGCGGAAGTTGCGGTAGTGCTGCTCGGCCAGCAGCGTGGTCGGTACCAGCACGGCCACCTGCTTGCCCGCGCTGGCGGCGGCGAACGCGGCGCGCACGGCCACTTCGGTCTTGCCGAAGCCGACATCGCCGCAGACCACGCGGTCCATCGGCTGGCTGCTGGCCAGGTCACGGATCACCGACTCGATCGCATGATGCTGGTCGGGCGTCTCCTCGAACGGGAAGCCGGCCGCGAACGGTTCGTACATCGCGCGGTCCAGGTGCAGCGCCAGGCCGGCGCGGGCCTGTCGGCGCGCTTGGATCTCCAGCAGTTCGGCGGCGACGTCGCGGACCTTCTCGGCGGTCTTCCTCTTGGCCTTCGCCCAGGCTTCGCCGCCGAGCGAATGCAGCGGCGCGGTTTCCACCGACGCGCCCGAGTAGCGGCTGATCAGGTGCAACTGCGCGACCGGCACGTACAGGCGGTCGCCCTTGGCGTATTCGATCTCGAGGAACTCGCCGGGCATGCCGCCCACGTCCATCGCGATCAGGCCGCGATACCGGCCCACGCCATGGTCCTCGTGGACGATCGGCGCGCCCTCGGTCAGTTCGCCGAGGTCGCGGATGATCGCTTCCGGCTCGCGGCCGCTGCGCTTGCGCCGGTGCGCCTGGGTGGCGCGCTCGGGGAACAGCTGCCGCTCGGTGAGTACCGCGATGCGCGGATCGTCCAGGGCGAAGCCATCGGCCAGCGGCGCGACGGCGATGGCGAAGCGTGGAAGCCCCTCTCCCTCCGGGAGAGGGGTTGGGGTGAGGGTGCGGGACGTACGCGATGGTTCGGCTGCCGAGGTCTTCGCTGCGCCCTCATCCGGCGCTGCGCGCCACCTTCTCCCGGCGGGAGAAGGGAGGAACGCGCTGAAGTCGGCGACCACCTCCGGCTTCAGCTCCGCCGCCTGCAGCACTTCCAGCAGCGCCTCGCGGCGGCCCGGCGAGTCGGCGGCGATCAGCACGCGGCCCGGGTAGTGGCCAAGGAACGACTTCAGCGCCTCGCCTGCCGGCGCATCCTTGGCGGCCACCGGCAGCGGCGGCAATGGCTGCTCGCGCAGCGGCAGCGCATCGGCGTGCCGGCTGTGCTGTGCGCCGCAGACCTCGATGCGGGCGCGCTGGTTCAGGTGCTCGCGCAGGCCGTCCGGCGACAGGTACAGCTCGTCCGGCGGCAACAGCGGACGCTCGATGTCGTGGCGGCGCTGCTCATAGCGGTTGCGCGTCTGCGCCCAGAACGTCTCCGCCGCTTCGCCGAAGCCATCGGTCAGCAGCGGCAGCGCGTTCTTGTGCAGGTAGTCGAACAGCGTCGAGGTCTGGTCGAAGAACAGCGGCAGGTAGTACTCCACGCCGGCCGGCGCCAGGCCGGACTTCAGGTCCTGGTACAGCGCACTGCGACGGGTGTCGACGTCGAAGCGGTCGCGCAGCAGGGTCATCGCGCGGTCGACCGCGCGTTCGTCCAGCGGCACTTCGCGGCCGGGCAGCAGCTGCACCGCGTCCGTCCGGTCGAGCGAGCGCTGGCTTTCCGGGTCGAAGTGGCGGATCGAATCGATGGTGTCGTCCAGCAGTTCGATGCGCAGCGGCGCCTCGGCCCCCATCGGATAGACGTCGAGCAGGCCGCCGCGCACGGCGAAGTCGCCCGGGTCCAGCACCTGCGGTACATGCCGGTAGCTGGCCGCTTCCAGCCGGCGCTTCTCGGCATCGAAGTCCAGCTGCTGGCCGACCCGGTAGTCGAAACTGCCGCCGACGATATGACGCAGCGGCGACAGCCGCTGCATCAGCGTCTGCACCGGCACGATCACGATGCCGCGCGCCAGCGTCGGCAGGCGGTGCAGGGCGGCCAGGCGCTGGGAGACGATGTCCGGGTGCGGACTGAACTGGTCGTAGGGCAGGGTTTCCCAGTCGGGAAACGGCACGATCGGCAGGTCGTGGTCCGTGCCCAGCAGCGTGTGCAGGTCGGCTTCGAGCTGATGCGCTTCGTGATTGTCGCGGGCCACCACCAGCAGCGGCGCGTCATGGGTACGCGCGGCGGCCGCGATCGACCACGCCAGCGCGGTCGGCGAGACGGGTGAGCGCCACCAGGCGCGCGACTGGCCGCCACGGGGCAGCGGGGGAACGGGGAAGGCGTTTTTCAGGGTGTCGTTCATGGGCACACAACAGCGGCAGCGCCGGACACCGTGGGGGTGGCCAGCGCGAAGGGGCGCGCAGTTTACCAAGCAGGCCGGTGCCGGCCGCTCACGTGCCGCAACGGATCATTCCGCGCTCAATGGATCGATCACCTGGGCGACGGCGGAAATGCGATCGACCGGAAAGCCGCCGCGGCGCGCGTGTTCGAGCAGGAGATCCTCGTTCGGCGCGCGGTAGACGCAGTAGATGCGATCGTCGGTGACATAGCTGTGCTCCCACTGGATGCGGGGGCCGAGTTCGTCGAGTACGCGGCACGAGGTCTGCGAGACGGCCTTCAGTTCGGCCGGCGTCATCAGGCCGGCGCCCTCGATATCGCGTTCGATCACGTAGCGGGGCATGTCGGTCTCCCGGTGGCCTGGCAGGCGCCATGCCGTCACTGGAAGACACGCGGCGAGCGGAACCGGTGGGCCGACCGCCGGTCGGCAGCGTCAGGGTCCTTCGTTGAGGTCCAGCACCACGCGGACCAGGCCGGAACCGTCGTTCTCGCGCACGCGCTTGAACCCCAGCGATCCCGCCAGCGCCAGCATAGGCTGGTTGGTGTCCAGCACGTCGCCGTAGAGGCGGTCGAGCTTCTTCGAGCGCGCCCACTTGGCCAGCTTGCGCATCAGGTGGCGTCCCAGGCCCTGGCCGGCGATGAAATGGCTGACCAGGATCGCGAACTCGGCATCGCGCGTGCGCGACACCAGGGCCGCGCGCGCCACGGCGCCCACCAGCGCTTCGCCCGGCGGCAGCGGTTCGGCGGCGACCAGGGCGAACTCGGTCGTGGGGTCGGGGTGGGTCAGGCGCTGCGCCATGTCCGGCGTCAGTTCCTTCAGTGCGTACATGAAGCGGTGGCGGATCTCTTCCGGGCCCAGCAGGCCGAACGCGCCCTGGATGGGGCCGGCGTCTTCCGGCCGGATCGGGCGGATCAGCAGCTCGCGCCCACTGGGCAGGCGGAAGTGTTCATGCCAGGGCGGAAGGCGTTTCGGCGCAGTCATGGCGTGATGCTCGCATGAAATCCGCAAGGGCCGCGAGGGCCGGGGCGCCGCCGGTTCAGGCCCCGTGGCGTTTGCCGCCCAGCCGCGAGACCGCCGTGACGACGGCCACGATCACCGCGCCGGTGGCCACGCCGACGGCGGCGTTGAACAGGCTTTCCCACAGCCAGCCCAGGTCGCCTTCGGCGTAGGGCTGGATGAGGTGGTGCAGCGCCGGGATGCTGTGGACGAGGATGCCGCCGCCGACCAGGAACATGGCGGCGGTGCCGGCGATGGACAGGAACTTCATCAGGTACGGGGCGCTGTACAGGATGCTGCGGCCGAACGCGCGCTTGAACCGTGCCCAGCCGCTTTCGCGCGTGTCGGCCGCCAGCGCCAGGCCGGCGTCGTCCAGCTTGACGATGCCGCCGACCAGGCCGTACACGCCCACGGTCATGATGGCCGAGATGGCGAGCAGGGTGAGCACCTGTTCCACGAAGGTGCGGCCGGCCAGCGTGCCCAGCGAGATGACGATGATCTCGGCGGACAGGATGAAGTCCGTGCGGATGGCGCCGCGTACCTTGTCCTTCTCGAACGCCACCATGTCGACGTTCTGGTCCTGGATCGCGGCCACACGCTCCGCATGGCGCTGGTCGTCCTCGCCCTTGTGCAGGAACTTGTGCGCCAGCTTCTCCACACCCTCGAAGCAGAGGAACGCACCTCCGATCATCATCAGCGGCGTCACCAGCGGGATGTTGTAGCCGCGCCCGTGCAGCCAGGTCTCCAGCGCGCTGATCGCCAGCGCCGCCGGCACCAGGATGGCCTTGTTGACCACCGAGCCCTTCGCCACCGCCCACACCACCGGCAGCTCGCGGTCGGCCTTCACCCCGGTCACCTGCTGCGCGTTGAGCGCCAGGTCGTCGCCCAGCACGCCGGCCGTCTTCTTCGCCGCCACCTTGGTCATCACCGACACGTCGTCCAGCAGGGTGGCGATGTCGTCGATCAGGGCGAACAGGCTGGATCCGGCCATGGAGAAGGTCGTCGTGGGGAAGGAGGGGCGATTCTCGCACAGCCTCCCGACGGCGCCGCGTGATCCCGCGTCGGGGTCAGGCGGGCTGGCGCAGCCACTCCAGCCGATGGCTGGCGCCGGTCTCGCCCAGGGTGGACGCGAGCACCGGCAGCACCGGTGCCAGGGCCTGGTCGAGCTGCCAGGGCGGGTTGACCACCAGCATGCCGCTGCCGTTGAGGCGCAACGGCGAATCGTCCGGACGCACCTGCAGCTCGGCGACGAAGGCGCCCTTCGAGGGCAGCGCCGCCGCCTTGCGGAAGAACGGCAGCAGACTGCGCCGCAGCTTGATGGGATACCAGACCGCGTACGTGGCGGCCGGCCAGCGTTCCAGGGCATCGCGCAGCGAGGCGATGATCTGCGGATACTCGGCGTCCTGCACTTCGTACGGCGGATCGATCAGCACCAGGCCGCGCGCGATGCGCTGCTCGCCCACGCGCGGCGGCAGCAGCGCCTTCATCGCCGCATAGCCGTCGCGGGCATGCACGGCCACGCGCTGGTCGTCGGCGAACACCTCGCGCAGCGCCTGCGCTTCGTCCGGCTGCAGCTCGCAGGCGGCCAGCCGGTCCTGCGGGCGCAGGGCCTGCGCGACCAGCAGCGGCGAGCCGGGATAGGTGATCAGCGCGCCCACCGGGTTGTTGGCGACCACGGCGCGCAGATAGCGCTCGACGGGGTCCGGCAGGCGCGCCGCGCCCATCAGCTTGAACACGCCGCTGTCGGCCTCGGAGGTCTTGCGGCTCTCCGCGCCGCCCAGCAGGTAACGGCCGCGTCCGGCATGGGTGTCCAGCACGAAGAACGGCGTGTCCTTTCGCTTGAGTGCATCGATGCAGGCCAGCACCGCGATGTGCTTGAGGACATCGGCGTGGTTGCCGGCGTGGAAGGCGTGGCGGTAATTCATGCCGCGCAGCATATATGCTTGCGCCATGCCCCGCGTACTGATTGCCGAAGACGAAACCGCCATCGCCGATGCCGTGCTGTATGCGCTGCGCAGCGAGGGCATCGACGCCGACCACTGCCTGCTGGCGCGCGATGTGGCGCCGCGCGTCCGGTCCGGTGGCGTGGACGTGGTGGTGCTGGACGTGGGCCTGCCCGATGCCAGCGGCTTCGACGTGTGCCGCGAGCTGCGCGGCTTCAGCGACGTGCCGGTGATCTTCCTCACCGCGCGCAACGACGAGATCGACCGCGTGCTGGGGCTGGAACTGGGCGCCGACGACTACGTCACCAAGCCGTTCTCGCCGCGCGAACTGGTGGCGCGCGTGCGCGCCCGCCTGCGCCGCGTGGGTAGCGGTGCGCAGGCCCGGGCCGAGGCCGGCGAATGGGTCGTGCGTGGCGCCTTCGCCGTCGACCGCGAAGGCCACCGCATCCGCTACCGCGAGCACCTGCTGGACCTGACCCGCTACGAATACGCACTGCTGGATGCGCTGCTGCAGCGTCCCGGCGCGATCCTCAGCCGGGCGCAGCTGATGGACCGGGGCTGGGACAGCGACGCCGACAGCGCCGACCGGACCGTCGACACCCACGTGAAGACCCTGCGCGCCAAGCTGCGTGCGGCCGGCGCCGACCCCGACCCGATCCGCACGCACCGCGGACTGGGCTACGCCATCGAGGCCTGAGATGCGGCTGGGGCTGAAGCTCGTGCTCGGCTTCTTCCTGATCGTCGGCATCGCCGCGTTCTTCGTGATGCGGGTGTTCGTCAACGAAGTGAAGCCGGGCGTGCGGCAGGCGATGGAGTCCACCCTGGTCGATGCCGCCAACATGCTGGCCGAGATGGCCGCCGACGACCTGAAGGCCGGCCGCATCGCCGACGGCGCGTTCGCCGGCAACGTCGCGCAGGCACAGCAGCGCGATCCCAAGGCCTGGGTCTGGCGCTTCCAGAAGCGCACCGTCGACTACCGCGTCACCGTGACCGATGCGCAAGGCAGGGTGGTGTTCGATTCGCAGGGGCGCGACGTGGGCCGCGACAACTCGCGGTGGAACGACGTCTACCGCACCCTGCGCGGCGAGTACGGCGCGCGTTCCAGCGCCGAAGTGCCGGGCGACACGACCCACACCGTCATGCACGTGGCCGCGCCGGTCTACGATCCTGCCGACCGCAGCACCCTCATCGGCGTGCTGACGCTGTCGCAGCCCAACCGCAGCATCGAGCCCTTCATCGTGGCCAGCCAGCGCAGCATCCTGCTGCAGGGCGCGTGGCTGATCGGCATCTCGGCGCTGATCGGCGTGGTGATGACCTGGTGGCTGATGCGCGGCATCGGCGGACTCAACCGTTACGCGCAGGCGGTCAGCGCCGGCGAGCCGGTGCCGCCGCCACGGCCGCGCGCCGACGAGATCGGCGACCTGGGCCGCGCGCTGGAGACCATGCGCCGCAAGCTGCAGGGCAAGGCCTACGTCGAACAGTACGTGCAGTCGCTGACCCACGAGATGAAGAGTCCGCTGGCCGCCATCCGCGGCGCCGCCGAACTGCTGCAGGAGCCGCTGCCGGAAGCCGACCGCCAGCGGTTCGTGCGCAATATCCGGACCCAGGAGCACCGGCTCACCGAGACCATCGACAAGCTGCTGGCGTTGGCCGAAGTGGAACAGCACGGCTGGCTGCAGCGGCGCGAGCGCATCGATGCCGCCACCCTCGCCGATGACGTGGTGCAGGGGCTCGACGCCCAGCTCACCCCGCACGGGGTGGAAGTGGTACGGGCGCCGCAGGCCGGCATGTGGGCGCTGGAGGGCGATGTCTTCCTGCTGCGCCGTGCGCTGGGCAACCTGATCGACAACGCGGTCGCGTTCTCGCCGCCGGCGGGCACCGTGGAACTGTGTGTCGAGGCGTCGGAGGGGCAGGTGCGTTTCATCGTCCGCGATCGCGGTCCGGGTGTTCCCGACTACGCACGGGAACGGGTGTTCGAGCGTTTCTATTCGCTGCCGCGTCCCGACGGCGGGCAGCGCAGCTCGGGCCTCGGATTGCCGTTCGTGCGCGAGGTGATGCGCCTGCACGGTGGCGAAGCGACGCTGACGAACCGTCCGGATGGCGGCGCGGAAGCGGTGCTCTCGCTGCCGATGGTCTGATCCACCTCCGCGTTTCCTTCTCCCCGCCTGCGGGGAGAAGGTGCCCGGAGGGCGGATGAGGGGCGCTTTCCTTTTACACATCGCATCTCTCGTCGATAGCACTGCGCTTGCTGTCCGCGTTGTCATTTGCCCGTCCTGGCTGCCTCCGCTCGCCCCTCACCCGCCTTTGGCACCCTCTCCCCGCTGCGCAGGGAGAGGGGAGAGCACATCAAGCTCCGCCACCTCTACATGCCTTCTCCGCTCTCGCGTGGAGAGAATGCCGGAGCACTTCACACAGCCTTCAAACACGCTCCCTGCCGGTCGCACGCAGCCACCGGACGATGCGTCCCGTATCCAACCGGGGCATCGACATGAAGTCACTGAAGTTGCTGTTGCGTTTCCTCACCGTCGGCGGGCTGGTCCTGCTGCTGCTCATTCCGCTGCTGATGATCCGCGGCGTCATCCAGGACCGAGAGCGTTATCGCATGCAGGCCGAAACGCGCGTATCGCAGAGCATGGCCGGTCCGCAGCAGGTGGTCGGTCCGCTGCGCGTCGTCCCGTGGCGCGAGGAGCGCATGGTCAACGTGGTCGACGAGGACGGCAAGCCCGAAGCGCGCCGCGACGTGAAGGAAGGCTACATCGTGCAGATGCCCGCCACGCTGGTGGTCGATGGCCAGCTGCAGCCGGGTGAGCGACGGATCGGCCTGTACACCGTCAACGTGTACGAGTGGAAGGCCTCGCTGAAGGCCGGCTTCGCACCCCTGCAGGTGCCCGCCGCGGACGGCCGGATCTATGGGCAGCCGTACGTGGTCGCCGGCATGGCCGATGTGCGTGGCCTCGTCGGCACACCGTCGCTGACGGTGGATGGCGTGCCGCGCACCCTGTCTGCCGGCACGGGCGCGATGTCCTCGCGCATGGACGGCATCCATGCACTGCTCGATGCACAGGGCGGATCGTTGCCGGCCAGCAACACGCACCTCCAGCTGACGCTGGCGGGCACGCAGTCGATCGGCATCGCGCCGATCGCGGACAGCAACGACATCGCCATGCGGTCGACCTGGCGGCAACCGCTGTTCGGCGGCCGTTTCCTGCCCAACAGCAAGACCATCGACGACGCGGGCTTCACCGCGCGCTGGCAGGTGTCGTCGCTGGCCAGTGCCGCGCAGAGCCAGCTGGAATCGGCCTCGCGCAATCTGACCCAGCCGCCTTCGCTTGGCGCGTCGCCTGGCGAGTACGTGGCCGACGACAGCGGATCCGGTGCCATCGACAGCGCCGTGGTCAGCCTGGTCGACACGGTCGACGTATATACGCAGGTCGATCGCGCCAGCAAGTACGGCATCCTGTTCGTGGTGCTGACTTTCGTCGGTTTCGCGCTGTTCGAACTGATCAAGCGCCTGCCGATCCATCCGCTGCAGTACCTGCTGGTCGGCCTGGCGCTGGCGATCTTCTTCCTGCTGCTGCTCAGCCTGTCCGAGCACATCGCCTTCTGGCAGGCGTACCTGGTCTCGGCGGCGGCCTGCATCGGGCTGCAGTTCTTCTACCTGTCCGGCGTGCTGCAGAGCTGGCTGCGCGCGGCCGGCTTCGCGACCATGCTCACCGCGCTGTACGGCGTGCTGTACATCCTGCTGAAGTCGGAGAACAACGCGCTGCTGATGGGCTCGCTGCTGCTGTTCGGCATCCTGGCCGCCATCATGTGGGTCACCCGCAAGGTGGACTGGTACGCGCTGGGCACGGAACTGCGCTGAGGCACCTCCGTGAATCGCGTACGCCTCTACCATCGGGCGCAGCAGCTGCTTCCCGAGGCGATCCAGACCGCGGGACTGCGCGGTCTGGGGATGTCGGCCGGGCAGCTTCGATATCTGCTCTTCGGCCTGCTGTTGAGTCATGAGTCGCGCGGTGCGGTCGTGCTGGAACTGGCGCGCCACGTGGTCGCCGCCATCCAGCGCGAGGGTCTGGGCTATTTCGAAGGTGCGACGCGCTCGCGCGGTGCACTGGCGGGAGGCACACCCTCGTACTACGAAGCCTGGCGTCATCTGTCGTCGGGAAACCAGGATGGACACCATGCGGTCTGCGCCGAATGGATGGGCGTGATGGACGATGGCGTCCTGCCCGGAGAGCGGCGCGTGCTGGACGCGGCCTGGCATGACGACGCATACCTGACCCGTGACATCGGCCGCGATGCCTGGCTTGCGGTGCTGCCGGCCGCAGCCCTTGTCCTCTACAGCTGGCGGGACGCCGGATGATGGGCTTGCTGGCAGCCACGATGATGTTCGCGCTTCCTCTCGGCGTGATCGGGATCGTCGCAGCCGCGGCGGGCTTCCTCTGCCGTCCCATGCAACCGCTCCTGCTGCTGGCCATGGCTTGGGGCGTCGGGTGGCTGTGCACCGGGCTTGCGGCAGGCGACAGGTTCGCGCCCGTGATGATCCTGCCGCTGCTGCTGGCCTTCGTCATCGCGCTCGGCGCGAGCGCCGCGGTACGTCGCGGAATGGAGCATGGCTATCGAGTCGAAGCGGCCGGCCCGGTCGCCGCGGACTGACGTACCAGGGACAATGTCCGGCCAAGGACGGCCGCCTCGCTCCGGCCGATGGCGTGCGCTAGAGTTCAGGGATGACCTCTGCGCACACCATCGGCCTGTTTCGCGGGCCGCAAATCACGCCCTGGCTGGACGATGTCGCGCGCCTGAGGGCGGCCGTGTTCCGCGACTGGCCGTACCTGTACGAAGGCGATGCCGACTACGAACGCGACTACCTGGATGCCTATGCGCGCTCGGCGGAGAGCATCTTCGTGCTGGCGATGGATGCCGGCCAGGTAGTCGGCGCGTCGACCGGCCTGCCGCTGGAGGACGACACCGAGGCGTTCCGCCGGCCCTTCGTCGATGCCGGGATGGACCCGGAAGAGGTCTTCTACTTCGGCGAATCCGTGCTGCTGCCGGCCTACCGCGGCCAGGGCATCGGCCATGTGTTCTTCGACCATCGCGAGGCGCATGCGCGCGCGCTGGGCCGGTTCGCTTGGACGGCGTTCTGTGCGGTGGACCGGGAGCATGACGACCCGCGTGCGCCACAGGGCCATCGCGGCAACGAGGCGTTCTGGGACAAGCGCGGCTACACACGCCAGCCCGGCATGACCATGCGGCTGGCGTGGAACGAGATCGGCCGTGGCGAGACCGATCACGCGCTGACGTTCTGGTTGCGTGGACTGGAGCCGATGCGATGAAGGTCGCCGTCGCCAGGTACGCGATCCAGGCGCCGACGGATTTCGCCGCGTTCGCTGCGCGCCAGTCGCAGATGCTGGGCGAAGCGGCGGCGCAGGGTGCGCGCATCGTCGTGCTGCCGGAGTACCTGTCGCTGGAACTCGCGGCGACGTTCGATACCGCCACGCAGGCCGACCTGCACGCCTCGCTGGCGGCGATCCAGCGCTACCGGGAGGACTGGCTGGCGTTGTACGCCGGACTCGCGCGGGAACTGGACCTGTACCTCGTGGCCGGCACGTTCCTGCTTGCCCATGGCGCAGGCCGCTACCGCAACCGCAGCGATGTGTTCACGCCGCAGGGCGCGCATGCGTGGCAGGACAAGCTGCAGCTGACCGGCTTCGAGAAGGGGCTGGGCGTGATCGACGGCGGCGATGCGCTGAAGGTCTTCGACATCGACGGCGTGCGTGCCGGCGTGGCCGTCTGCTACGACAGCGAGTTCCCGCTGCCGGTGCGCGCACAGGCCGAGGCGGGCGCGCGCCTGCTGCTGGTGCCGAGCTGCACCGATACCGAGGCGGGCGCGACACGCGTGCGTGTAGGGTGCCTGGCGCGTGCCCTGGAGAACCGGATGTTCGTCGCGCAGGCGGTCACCGCGGGCGAGGCCGCATGGAGTCCGGCACTGGACATCAACACCGGCGAGGCGGCGATCTTCGCGCCGATGGACCGTGGCCTGCCCGACGACGGCGTGCTGGCGCAGACCCGTGGCGACCGGTCATGGGCCATCGCCGAGCTCGACGTCGATGCGCTCGACCGCAGCCGTGCCGATGCGCAGGTTGCGAACGACCGCGATTGGACTAGTCAGCTGAAGCCCGCCCTCTCACGCGCCAGGCTTCAAGCGCTGTAGGAGCGCCCTCGGGCGCGACGCTGTTCGTTGCATGCCTGGAAAAGCATCGCGCCCGAGGGCGCTCCTACAGAGGGGTTGTTGTTGCGCGTTGCATCCGCGCGTTCCAAGCCGCCTTGCGGCGTCATCCACGCTAGCCCAACAGGCTGACGCCCGGCACCATCCAGATCGACAGACCGGCCAGCGCAGTGCCGATCACCGTCGCCGCCAGCACGTCGCTGGGGTAGTGCAGCCCCAGCACCACGCGCGAGGCGGCCACGCAGGCGGCGAACGGAATCAGCAGCGGTGCCAGCAGCGGATAGTGCGCCAGCGCGACCAGGGTGAAGGCGACGGCGTGCAGCGTATGGCCGGACGGGAAGCTGAACTCGTCCAGCGGTGCGATCCACGCGCGGATGCGCACGTCGGACGCGAACGGGCGCGGGCGGCGCGTCCAGCGCTTCAACGCCTTGTACAGCGTCAGCGCGATCACGCCGGTGCTCGCCAGGTGCGCGGAGGCCGCCAGACCGTCCAGGCCATCGGCAACGATCAGCGCCGCCATCAGCACGTACCAGAACACGCCATCGCCGAGCCGGCTGACCACGGCGAAGAAGCGGCGCACGCCGAGGCCTTCGCCCCAGCGGTTGGCGAGCAGGCACCAGCCGGTATCTCGGCCCATCAAGGCATTACGCGGCAGCAGCGGACGCATGGTGGCTTCTCCGTGTCAGGGCGAGGTCGGTCAGCAGGGCGTCGAAGTCGGCGGCCACCTGGTCCGGATGCAGGGCGTGCATGGCCCGGCTGGCCGCCTGGCCCTGCGCGCGGCGCAGGGGTGCGTCGGTCGCCAGCCGCAGCGCGGCCGCCAGGAAGTCCTCGTCGTTCTGCACCGCCGCACCGTGCACGCCATCGACCAGATGTTCGCGTGCCGCCCCGTAGTCGAACGTCACCACCGGCACGCCGCTGGCCATCGCTTCCAGGGTGACGTTGCCGAAGGTTTCGCTGTGGCTGGAGAACAGGAACAGGTCGCCGCTGGCGAAGTGCCGGGCCAGTGCGTCGCCGCGCTGCACGCCGCAGAACAGGAAGTCCGGGTGTTCCTGCGCCAGCCGCTCGCGCAGCGGGCCGTCGCCGACCCAGACGAACTTCGCGGTCGGCCGCGTCTTCTGGATCGCGCGGAACGCGCGGATCGACAGATCCAGGTTCTTCTCCGCCGCGATCCGGCCCACGTAGATCACCGCCACGTCGTCCGGGCCCAGGCCCCACACGGCGCGCAGCGCGTCGTCGCGTCGCGACGGGCTGAAGTGGCGGGCGTCCACGGCGCGCGCCAGCCGCACCACGTGCCGGAAGCCCTGCGACTGCAGGAACCCGGCCAGTTCACGCGTGGGCACCAGGGTCGCGTCGGCCCCGTTGTGGAAGTAGCGCATCCAGCGCAGCGCCGTGGGTTGCAGGAAGCGCGCGCCGTAGTCGCGCATGTATTCGTCGAAGCGGGTGTGGAAGCCGGTGGCCACCGGAATGCCGAGCCGCCGCGCCGCCCGCAGCGCCGACCAGCCCAGCGGGCCTTCCGTGGCCACATACAGCGCATCCGGCGGATTGTCTTTCCACAAGGCCACCAGACGGCGCGTCGCGGGCAGGCCGAACTTCAGGCCCGGGTAGCGCGGCAGGCGGGCGCCGCGCACCAGCAGGGTGTCGTCCACCTCGCCAGCGTCGTCCGGCTGGCGCGGACGCACCACGGATACCTCGTGGCCCCGCTGGCGCAAGCCGGTTTCCAGCCCCTGCACGGTGAGGGCCACGCCGTTCACTTCCGGCGGATAGGTCTCGGTGACGATGGCAAAGCGCATGCGCAGCTCCACGTTTTGCGCATGCTGAGACGCTCAGGTGTCGTTGGTGTTTCGGTTGGGTGACGGTGGGATGACGCCGCGTGCGTGGTCCACGGCAACGCCGTTCTCTTCGGCCAGCCGTATCAGCGCCGACGCCGTCGTGGGGTCCAGCCGTTCGAGCGGCAGGCAGTGGGCGGCGCCGGGGCCGAAGTAGAACATCAGGAACCCACCCAGCGTCTTCACCCGGGGGATCGCCGCCCACCGGTGCGTATAGGCATACGTTACGCCCTCGACGTGGATCCCTTCGGCATCGAACGTATAGGTGTGGGGCGCTCGGGATCGGGTGCTGTAGTGGGCGGCAAGCGCACCGAGCGTCGCCATGATCGGCGTGAAACCGAAGGCGAAGAGCGAAATGAGCAACGTCGTGAGTCGCAAGGGCTCGCCGCTCTGGAGGTGAAGGCCGATGGCCGTGATGCCCATGGCGACGAACACCAGCGTACCGATCAGTCCCGTCCAATGCCCCAGCATGAGGATGATGTTCGCCCGGATGCGTTCGCGCAGCGTCAGGGTCATGGCAAGACGGAGTTCGTGCGGCACTGTGTCCATGGTGTCCCGAGTCTCCTGTCTGGCCGCGCCACTCTATCTGATGGCCTTCGCGACAGGGGTCGGATGCATCCGCAGGGCACGTGATATCTGTGTGCCGACACGGGAAGCATCACGGGCGATACCACTTTGTATGTCGGCCAATAGGGCCGAGTGTGTCGCGACATAGGCGTGCGTATCGTCAGAGATACCGGTTGGTATCGACGGACATGTGCAATGGTATCGCTCGACATAACCACTCACATGCCGCGTGAGACTGATCGACTGTCGCGCGATACAGCGGCGTATGTCGCACGACATGCCGCAGTGTCGACGGAGATGCCAATCGGTATCCGGCACGATACCAATCGGTATCTCCGTTCAATATCGCGCCTGTGTCGCGCCATATCTCGCAGTATGTCGCGACCTGTGCGGCATGTCCTTTGGCCGCGGATACGGACGTCTCGCGACTGCCCGCGTGTATCGGCGGAGGTTTGCCCGTCGGAGTCCCGCCGGACAGTGTGGTGTCGACGATGAGGTCGGCAGGTTTACCGGGAGGTCTGTCCGCCCATCAGATGCGTCACCAGCAGGCACGCCGCGATGCCCGTGAAGATACCGATGACGGGGCTCGCGAGGATCGACAGCGCCATGGCGAGATACGCCGGGCCATCACACGGAGCATCGCAGCCGGACGCGGGTGCCATCAGGCGCATCAGCAGCACCCAGGTCATGAAGCCCCCGAGGGCAAAGCCGACCAGGCCCGCCAGCGCCTGCAGGAGGGTTCGACCCGCACGCCTGGCCGCACTTGGCATCACTCCCCCAACGGCTCCACGACCACGGCCGTGCCGTAGCACAGCACCTCGGTCAGCCCGGCCATCACGTCGGTGGCGTCGTAGCGGACGGCGATGATGGCGTTGGCGCCGAGCTGCCGGGCGTGCTGGAACATGTCGCGGTAGGTCTCGTCGCGGGCCTGTTCGCACAGCTCGGTGTAGATGGTGATGTTGCCGCCGAACAGCGACTGCAATCCGCCCAGGAAATTGCCCACGATCGAGCGCGACCGCACGGTGATGCCGCGCACCATGCCCAGGTTGCGGATGATCCGGTAGCCGGGAAGTTCCAGTGCCGTCGTCACCATCGCGTCCGTGAGCGGCAGCGCTGCGGCGCGAGGCGTGGTGGAAGGGGCTGCGTACGCGGCGGAAGAGTTGTAGGGATCGGTCATCGTGTTTCCAGGAGGTGTGTGGTGCGGAACGTAGCGCCGGACCGGTGGGTCAGGGGGCGAGATGGCCGCGGAGTTCGGTGACCACGGCCTGCCAGTCGTGGCTGTCCTCCGTCTCTTCCCACAGTTCCCGCAGTTCCGAGTGGTCGGCCAGGATGCGGGTGAGCGCCTGTCGCGCCTGCGCGACCAGGTCGGCATCGATGCTCGGGCGGATGCGCGCAAGCCAGTCGGCCAGGCCTTCTTCCTGTTGCGCGGCGAGGGTGGGGCGCCCTGCCGCGGCCGCCACGATTTCCGCCCCCACGATGGCCAGGGCGGCGTCCGGCGCTTCAACGTACTCGGTCGAGGTGAGCACGTTGTCCAGCACCTCGCGGACCAGCGACAGGTCGCCGCTGTCCAGCACGTCGATCATGAAATCCGCCGCGTCGTCGTTGTCGAAACTGCCGATGCCCCAGGTGCCCATGGTGTTTTCCTTGGAAGAATGAAGAGGGGTGAACTAGTCGCCGTAGGTTCGCCAATGCAATACACGCGCTTGCTGCACGCTCACGCCGACAAAACGGTGTCGGGTGGCATCCGCCTGGCAGCGGAAAAACACGTACGACGTCTCCAGGGCTTCCTCGTCCGGCCACCAGGGTCGCTGGAGGGGAGCCGGACGTGTCTGCGCGTGACCAATCGCATGGCAGGTGTCGGGCAAGGGCACGGCAGTGGGTGGAGGCAGCGAGAACGTGAGCATGCTGACGTTGGAGTCCAGGTCGTGCGCTTCCCGGATATCTGTCGCATGGTCCGGTAGCCATGGTGGAATCCAGCCCTTTTCGATGTACCCCGCATCTCTGGCTTCTCGCGCGGTGGCGAAGGTCGCGTCGGAGACCGTATCGACGCAGCCGGTCACGACGGTACCGATCAGCGAGAGCGCGACAATCAAAGCGCGGCCGCCGATGGGGAGTGGTGCGCGAGGGACGGCCCTGATGTTGTCGCTGACGACGTCAAGCGGGAAACGCGCGGGATCGACAGACCGGAGATTGACGCATCCACCCGCCCATTGGACGCCCGCGTGATCGTGATCGAACGTCGCCCTGCTCCCGCTATCCATATCATTCCCCGGTAAGCCACAGGTAGGGTTGATGGAATCGTGTCAGTCGTGCGTGCGTATGGCGGCCTGGCGAAGGCGGAGTGCCTCCTGGCGCTCGTCCAGCGGGCGCATGAACACGCCCGGCTTGATCCCGTCGAACCGGGGCCCTTTCAGAAAGACCAGGCGCTGCTCGGAGTCCTGTGCGTGCGCGGCCTGGATCTGGCCGAGCGTGTAGTGAAGGTGCGACGCCAGCGGCACGAAGAGATGCCTGGGTACAGGGAGCGCGTTGGACACCAGCACGTGGTCCACCGTGATGCGCAGGCGGATCTGGTTTCGCTGGCCGGGTCCGGTACGTGCCTCGGGATCGGTGACCGGTCTGCCCGCGCCATCGATCATGTCGACGCCGGTCACACGACCGACCAGGATGTGGTCCGCAGAGAGCGCCATGTCCTCCAGCGTGGCCTCGAACGGAACGCCGGCCAGGGCGGTCATGGGAAGCAGCGCGAGCAGGGTAAGCAGAATGCATCGCATGGTTTCAGTTCTCGGACTGGTTCGGCACGGTCCGGCGATGTCGAATCTCAGACCCATACATCGTTCTTGGCGGTGTACGCACCGCCGGCGTCGCCCGTGTTCACCACGCCGCGTGGCTCCACCAGCATGATGCTGCATTCCTCCTTGGCGACCGGCCGGTGCTCGACGCCCCTGGGGACGACATACATCTCGCCGGTGGCCAGGGGAACCGTCTTGTCACGGAACTCCAGCGTCATTTCACCTGCCAGCACGATGAAGACTTCATCCGTCTCCTCGTGCGCATGCCAGACGAATTCACCGTGGATCTTGGCCAGCTTGAACTGGTAGTCGTTCATCTCGGCGACGACGCGCGGCGACCAATGGTCGGAGAAGCGGCTCAGCTTGTCTCTCAAGTTGATTGCGCTGTGGGACATGGGACTTCCGTCGGACGGGATTGGTGGCGAGGGGACGCCATTCTCATAACAGGAGCTAGGAGCGCGACCAACGCGAAGCGTAAGGCACCAGCAGTGACATGCTGGGATACTTCAGCATGTAACGGACGGGGACGATGGTGCCAGGGAGGAACCGCTTGGACCACGGTGAAATAGGGTTGTTGCAGGTGATGGGTTCCTGCTCCCCCTGCGGCGTGAACCGGTAGTACACCAGCAGATGCTCGTCTTGCTCGTAGTACAGGATTTCCGCCTCGGCGAGCTGCCCCTTGCGCAAGATGAGGTTTCTCGCATCCCTCTCGGCGCGAGACACGCCGATCACGAAAGCCACGAAGAGCGTGGCGATGAGCAGGAAGAAAATGAGCAGGGGCGTTGTCACGGCACGCGATCCCCCCGCGCAGCCGTGAACAGCGCATACCACTCTTCCCGGCTCAGGGTGATGCCGTCCGCCGCGCAGCAGGCGACCAGCCGCACCGGGTCGGTAGTGCCGACGATGGGCTGGATGCCGGCAGGATGGCGCAGCAGCCAGGCGAGCTGGATCGCTTCCGGCGTCACGCCTTTCTCTTCCGCCAGGTGCCGCAGCAGCCGCGACGTCTCGCGGATCAGCGGATCGGCGAACTCGGACGTGGTGGCGAGCCTGCCGCCCGCCAGTGGCGACCACGCCTGCACGCGGATGTCGTGCAGGCGACAGTAGTCGAGCGTGCCGGCCACCGAGGCGTAAACGTGGCCGGTGGTGTTGGCGACCACGCCGTCGTCGATCAGGGGGTGATGCAGCAGGCTGAGCTCCACCTGGTTGGCGACCAGCGGCTGGCGGACGTAGCGCCGCAGCAGCTCGATCTGGCCGGGCGTGTGGTTGCTCACGCCGAAGTGACGCACCTTGCCCGCGGCGTGCAGATCGTCGAACGCACGCGCGACCTCCTCCGGTTCCGCCAGCGCATCCGGACGGTGCAGCAGCAGGACATCCAGATGATCGACGCCGAGCCGCGTCAGGCTGCCTTCGACCGAGCCGACGACATGCGCATGGCTGAAGTCGTATCGCCCCGGCGCGCCCGGCGGATCGTCGGCGAAGCGGATGCCGCACTTGGACTGCAGCACCATGCCCCCGCGCAGGCCGGGCGAGGCACGCAACACGTCGCCGAACACCTGCTCGGACTTGCCGCGCGCATAGATGTCGGCGTGGTCGAACAGCGTGATCCCGTTCGCCAGTGCCGTCTCGACGAGGCGCTGCGCATGGCGGCGCTCGTCGGCGGTGACCGGGGTGGCATCCCACGCGCGGCTGAGCTGCATGCAGCCGCAGGCGATGCGGGAGACGGTGAGGCCGTCGGCGAGGGCGCAGGTCTTCATGGGAGGCTCGGAACGGACGACGCACGCATCATGCCAGAGCCACGGCGCGCATTAGGTGCGTGAACGCTCGTCGCGCAGCACCTGCGCCAGCACCGCGGCCTCGAGCGGGCGCGCGAGGTGGTAACCCTGCACATCGTCCACGCCGAGCGCCTGCAACGCCGCCAGTTCGGAGGCCGTCTCCACGCCCTCGGCCACCACATGCGACTGGGTCTGCCGGGCGAACTCGATCAGCGCGGCCGCCAGCGCGCGGCGCGGCGAATCGCTGTCGATGCCGCGGGTGAGGCTGAGGTCGAGCTTGATGATGTCCGGATGGATGGCCAGCACATGGCGCATGCTGGCGTACCCCGCACCGGCGTCGTCCACCGCGATGCGGACACCCGCCTCGCGCAGTGGCACCAGCCGCTCGTTGAGCAGACCGTAATCGTCGACCAGCGAGTGCTCGGTGATCTCCAGCACCACGCGGCGCGGATCCAGATCGTCGATGTAGCCGTCGATGCCGCCGATGACGATCGTCTGCGGCGACACGTTCAATGCGACGTAGAAGTCGCCCGTCACGCCGCGCAGTCCGTCCAGTGCCGACAGGATGGCATTGAGCTCGAGCCGCACGCCAAGGCCGATCTCGCGGGCCTCGGCGAACCAGACATCCGGCGTGCGGCGCGGTTCCAGGTCGAAGCGCGACAGGCACTCCACCCCGATGATGCGGCGTTCGCTGCTGCGGTAGATCGGCTGGTACACCATGTGCGGCTGGCCGAGTTCCAGCACCGAGGTGATGCGGGCGACCTTCTCCTCGTGCTCGTGCACCGCGTCGAGGTCGCCGTCGATCTGGTAGGCCAGCAGATCGGCGAAGGCACGCATCATGTGCAGGTCGCGCTGGCCCAGCGAGAGGTTGGAGGCCAGGCTGAAGCAGCAGAACGTGCCGTAGATACGGCCATCGCGCAGCTGGATGGGCACGCTGAGATGCGAGCCGATCGGCACGGCCTGGGTCTCCGCGATGCGCTCCAGCACGGGAATGGCGGCGGTATCGGGAATCAGCTGCGGAATGCTGCCCTCGACCACGCGCATGCAATAGCCCTCGTCGAGCGGGCTGGAATCGCCGGGGCGGATCGGGGCGCGGTCGAGACGGGTGGCGACGTGCCGGAAGACGCGATGGCTGCCGTGGAATTCGCTGACGAAGGCCACGTCCATGTCGAGGTGGCGGCGCACGGCCTCGAGCAGACGGTCCACGTTGCGCGCGATGGCCGTGGCACCGGGGCCACCCTCCAGCCAGGCCTCGGTCAATGCATCGGCGGGATGCCTACTGTCGATCACGGGCTTCCTCCTGAAGGCAGGTACGCGACGAATAGTCAGCCGTCGGGTTCTGCCCCCACCGCAGGCACGGAGGGGAGGTGGCATGGGGCGAAGGGGGTGACCACGCCGCAGAGCCGGGGCGGCTGCGAGTGTAACCTCAAGTCACAATTGACGGGCGGAGTCGACGTGCTAGGCCACGAACGGCTTGAACGCGACGCCCAGTCCCTGCATGTCCTCGGGTTCGCCGACCAGGTCGGAGCGGAGCAGGGGGCGCGAGTCGATCCACTTCTTGCTGACCACCAGGTCCAGGCGGTCGCCGCTGGCGGTCGCATCCAGGCGCGGAATGGCCTCGGCGTCGTGGGAGCGATGCAGCAGCACGGCCAGCCGCAGCAGCGCGGCCTTGCGCTTGGCGCTCAGCAGCAGGCGGTCGGGCAGGGCATCGAACGCGGTTTTCGGCACGCCGCGCCGGTGCGTGCGCACCAGCGCCGAGAGCACCTGCTGTTCCTGCCGCGAGAAGCCTTCGATGTCCGAATGCTCCAGCAGGTAGGCGCCGTGCACGTGATACTGGCTGTGCGCGATGGCCAGGCCGATCTCGTGCAGGCGCGCAGCCCAGCCGAGCATGCGGGCGTCGTCGTCGTTGAGGCCCCAGGCGCCCTCGACCTGCTCGAACAGGCGCATGACCGTGGCTTCCACGCGTGCGGCCTGGAATTCGTCGATACCGTAGCGCTGCATCAGCGCAGCGGTGGACAGGTCGCGCGGATCGTTGTCGCTGCCGCGGCCCAGCATGTCGAACAGGATGCCTTCCCGCATGGCCGCCTTGCTGACCATCAGACGCTGCAGGCCTAGCGCCTCGAAGGCGGCTTCCAGCACCAGCACGCCGCCGGCGATGATCGGGCGCCGGTCGCCGGACAGGCCGGGCAGGTCGATGTCCTCGATGCGGTCGGCCTGCAGCAGCTTCTCGCGCACCTGCGGCAGTGCCTCGGCGGTCACCGCGCCCTTGGTCAACTTCATCGCCGCGCAGATCTCGCCGATGGCCTTGTTGGTGCCGGACGAGCCGATCGCTTCCTGCCAGCCCAGGTTGCGGTACAGGCCGGCGAACTGCTGGAACTCGGCGCCGATCTCGGTGAGCGCTTCCTTCCAGCGCTTGCGCGACAGCTTGCCGCCGGGAAAGAACCGGCGCGTGCTGGCGATGCAGCCCGCCTGCAGGCTTTCGCGTTCCAGGGTCTCGAAGCCGCGGCCGATGATGAATTCGGTCGAGCCGCCGCCGATGTCGATGACCAGCCGCCGCTGCCCGGTCTTGGGCGGTTGCGCATGCGCCACGCCCAGGTAGATCAGGCGCGCTTCCTCGCGGCCGGAGACCACTTCGATGGGCTTGCCGAGCGCGGCTTCGGCGGCGACCAGGAACTCCTGGGGGTCGCGCAGCTGGCGCACGGTGTTGGTGGCCAGCGCACGGACGCGCGTGGCGGGAATGTCGCGGATGCGCTGGCCGAACCGCGACAGGCAGTCGAGCGCGCGCTGGCGGGCGGCGGAGGACAGGCCGCCCTTGTTGTCCAGGCCGTCGGCCATGCGCACGGTTTCGCGCAGGCGGTCGACCACGCGCAGCTGCCCGAGCAGCGAGCGCGCGACCACCATGTGGAAGCTGTTGGAGCCCAGGTCGATCGCGGCCAGCAGGTCCCCGTCCTTGAGCGGCGGGGAGGTGGGGGAGGTCATGGGCGCCATGCGGTCAGTTTAGCCAATGGCGACACGCATTGCTGCCATGCGACGACGCGAGGCGTCGTCGCATCACACCTTGGCCAGCAGCAGGCCCTGCGCCGAATGCGGCGCCTCGTCGCCGGGCGCCAGCTTCACGTAACTGCCGTCGGCCTGCAGTTCCCAGGCGTTGCAGTTGTCGTCCAGATAGTTCTGCAGCCCTTCCTTGAACACACGCGCCGCCAGGTCCTTGTCGAGGATCGGAAAACAGGTCTCCACGCGGTGCAGCAGGTTGCGTTCCAGCCAGTCGGCGCTGGCGCAGTACAGTTCCGGCGCGCCGTCGTTGCCGAACCAGTAGAGACGGCTGTGTTCGAGGAAGCGCCCGACGATGGAGCGCACCCGGATGTTGTCGGAAATGCCCGGTACGCTGGGACGCAGCGCACAGGCGCCGCGGACGATCAGGTCGATCCGCACGCCCGCCTGCGAGGCCGCATACAGTGCGCGGATGATGCGCGGCTCGTTGATGGCGTTGATCTTGGCGATGATGCGCGCCGGCTTGCCCGCCCGCGCCAGTCTGGCCTCGCGTTCGATCTTCTTGATCAGTCCCGGATGCAGCGTGAAGGGCGACTGCAGCAGCCGCTTCAGCTTGGTCGTGGGCGCCAGCCCCGAGAGCTGCTGGAACAGCAGGTGGACGTCGCTGCCGATGTCGGGGTCGGCGGTGAGCAGGCCGATGTCGGTGTACGCGCGCGCGGTGCCGCTGTGGTAGTTGCCGGTACCCAGGTGCACGTAACGCCGCAGCTTGCGGCCTTCGCGGCGCACGATCAGCAGCATCTTGGCGTGGGTCTTGTAGCCCACCACGCCGTAGACGACCTGGGCGCCGGCTTCCTGCAGCTTGTCGGCCACGCCCAGGTTGGCGTCCTCGTCGAAGCGCGCGCGCAGCTCCACCACCACGGTGACGTCCTTGCCGTTGCGCGCGGCCTGTACCAGCGCGTCGACGATGGCCGAGTCCTTGCCCGTGCGGTAGAGCGTCTGCTTGATGGCCAGCACATCAGGGTCCACCGCGGCCTGCTTGATCAGGTCCAGCACGGCGCCGAACGAATCGAACGGGTGGTGCAGCAGCACGTCGTCGTCGGCGATCTTCTCGAAGATCGCTTCGCTGTCGCGCAGCGGGCGCGGGGTGAACGCCGGGTACTTGAGTTCCGGCCGCTGCACCAGGTCGTACACCTGGATCACGCGGTTGAGGTTGACCGGGCCGTGGATCGGATACACGGCGTTGTCCGGCAGCGCGAAGTTCTGCAGCAACTGCCGCACGATGGGCTTGGGGCAGTCGTGCGCGATCTCCAGCCGCACGGCAGGGCGATAGCCGCGGCCGACCAGTTCGTCGCGCAATGCCAGCGCCAGGTTCTCAACTTCCTCTTCGTCCACGACCACTTCGGAGTTGCGGGTCACGCGGAACTGGTAGGAGCCCTTCACTTCCATGCCGGGGAACAGCTCGTCCACGAACACCGACAGCACGGACGACAGCAGGACGAAATCGTTCTCGCCGCCCGACACGCGCTGCGGCAGGTGGATGATGCGCGGCAGCGAGCGTGGCGCGCGCACGATGGCGAGATGGCCGGCGCGGCCGAACGCATCCTTGCCCTTCAGCACCACCACGATGTTGAGCGACTTGTTGAGGATCTTCGGGAACGGATGCGCTGGGTCCAGGCCGAGCGGCGACAGCACCGGCATGATCTCGTTGCGGAAGTACGCGCGCAGCCAGCGCGTCTGCCGCGCATTCCAGCTGTCGCGTCCGAACACGCGCACGCCGGCCTCGGCCAGGCCGGGGCGCAGCACCTCGTTCCAGCACTTGTACTGCGCATCGACCAGCTCGGCGGCGCGGTCGTGGATCTTGTTGAGTACCGTGGCCGGGCTCATGCCGTCGGCGCCCGGCGGCAGGCCGAAGTCGAGCGCATGCCGCACGGTGGCGGCGCGGATCTCGAAGAACTCGTCCAGGTTGGTGCACGAGATGCAGAGGAAGCGCAGGCGCTCCAGCAGCGGCACCGACGGATCCTGCGCCTGCGCCAGCACGCGGAAGTTGAAATCCAGTTGCGAGAGTTCACGGTTCAGGTAGAGCGCCGGGTCCCGCAGCGCGTCTTCGCCGGCGGGAAGGGGCGTGGTGTCCAGGGCGGCGTTCATGCGGTCTGGCGGTCCGTGGTGAGGGGGCTGAAGGCGTCGAGGCGGGGCTCCACGCGATCGGCGCCGAAGTGGATGGAGAACACGCTGCCCTGGCCGACTTCGCTCTCGATCTCGAGCCGGGCCTGGTGCAGGTTCAGCACGTGCTTGACGATCGACAGGCCCAGGCCGGTGCCGCCGCTTTCGCGCGAGCGGCTGGTGGAGACGCGGTAGAAGCGCTCGGTGATGCGCGGCAGGTGCGAGGCCGGGATGCCGTAGCCGGTATCGCGCACGCTGAGCACGGCGCCGTCGCCCTCGCGCGCGAAGCGCACGGTGATGGTGCCGCCGACCGGCGTGTAGCGCACGGCATTGCTGACCAGGTTGGAGAAGGCGCTGTGCAGTTCCTTGTTGGAGCCGGACAGGTCCAGGTTGGCCTCGTCCTGGATCACGATGGTGTGGCGGCGCTGGCTCAGCGCTTCGGCCTCGCGGCGCAGCGTGGCCAGCATCGGCGCCATGGCCACGTTCTCATCGGGCAGGCTGTCCTGCGCTTCCAGCCGCGACAGGGTCAGCAGGTCTTCCACCAGCTGGGTCATGCGCTGGGACTGCTTCTGCATCTCGCCGAGCATCGGTGCCCAGTCCGGGTGTTCGGCCGGTTCCAGCATGTCCAGGTAACCATGCACGACGGTCAGTGGCGTGCGCAGTTCGTGCGACACGTTGGCGACGAAGTCGCGGCGCATCTGTTCGAGCCGCAGCATCTTGCTGACGTCGCGCGCCACCAGCAGCCAGTACTCGTCGGAGTAGGGGATCAGGCGGAGGTTGAGGCGCAGGTCCGGATCGACCGGCGAGGCGGCGTCGAGCATCGGTTCGGCATTGCGGCCGGCGGCCAGCCAGTGCGACATCGGCAAGGGCTGCAGGCGGTCGCCGACGGGCGCGCCGATGTCGGTGGGGTACTGCAGGCCCAGCAGGCTGGTCGCGGCCTTGTTGAACCACTGCACGCGCTGGCTGTTGCGCTCGACCACCACCACCGCATCGGGCAGCGCGGCGGCGGCCGCGCGGTAGGCGCGCAGCATGTCGAGCAGGCGACGCTTGCGGGTGCGCATCTCGGCCTGGCCGCGGAACAGCAGGCGGTCCAGTTCGTTCCAGACGCCCTTGCCCTGTGCCGGCGCCAGCCGCTGCCGCGCGGTCAGGCGCAGCAGCACCTTGCGCAGCCGCCAGTAGTGCCAGGCCACCACGCCGAGGGCGGCGAGGGTGACCACCGGCCAGACCTGGCCGAGCAGCAGGCCGACCACGACCGCGAGCGCCAGGACCAGTACCAGCTGGCCGAGCGTCTTGAACCACGCGGAACGGATGTCGTGGGGCATGGACCGATTGTAGGCAGATGTGTATGACAGCAGGGGATGGGGCAGGGGGCGCGACTGCGTTTCCGTCATCCCGCTGCGTGCCGGGAGCCCTGTCGGGCGGTATTGGCCGTCGCGTCGGCGCCAGGCGGGCAACGGCAGATCAAGGTGGATCCCGGCGTGCGCCGGGATGACGGGCAAGGGCGGTACGCTCTTTCACTGATTCCCGATTCCCGATTCCCGATTCCCGATTCCCGATTCCCGCGACAACCTCACATCGCGGCCGAGAACCGGTAGCCGGACCCGCGCACGGTCTGCACCATGTTTTCCAGCCCGTGCGGCTCCAGAGTCTTGCGCAGGCGGCGGATGTGCACGTCGACGGTGCGTTCTTCCACGTAGACGCTGCCGCCCCACACGTGGTCGAGCAGCTGCGTGCGCGAGTAGACGCGCTCGGGGTGGGTCATGAAGAAGTGCAGCAGGCGGTACTCGGTGGGGCCGATGGCGACCGGCGTGTCGCCGGCGAACACGCGGTGGGCGGCGCCGTCGATGCGCAGGTTGCCGACCGCCACGCTGCCGTCCTCGTCGTCGTCGCGCGAGCGGCGCATCACGGCGCGGATGCGGGCCAGCAGCTCGCGCGCGGAGAACGGCTTGACCACGTAATCGTCCACGCCGGCTTCCAGCCCGCCGACGCGGTCGTTCTCCTCGCCGCGGGCGGTGAGCATGATGATGGGTACGTCGCGGGTCATGGCGTCCTTGCGCCAGCGGCGGGCCAGCTCCAGGCCGCTGGTGCCGGGCAGCATCCAGTCCAGCAGGATCAGGTCGGGCACGCGGTCGGCGATGGCGTTCTGGGCCTCGCGGGCGTCGCCGGCGTGGATCGGCTCGTATTCGCCCTTGCGGAGGGCGAACGCCACCATGTCGCGGATGGCGGGTTCGTCGTCGACGATCAGGATGTGCTTCTGCACGCAGGATCCGGGTGCGAGGGGGTACGGGAGCAGTAGACGACAATTTTGTGACGGTTACATGACATGCCGCCGGAGTGTCATGCTGCCGTGCCGCCCGTGCTTCAGCGGCGTTCCACGTCCGGGTCGCGGATTCCCTGGCGGCGCAGTTCCAGCACTTCCGGGGTGATGGCGGCGATGCGGGCATCGACCCGGGCGCGGGCGTAGAAGTCCAGGTCGCTCCGGGCCTTGAGATTCTGCAGCTGGATGAGGGCCTGCTCGGGTCGCCCGTTCAGGTAGGCGGCCTCGGCATAGGCCTCGCCGGCGCGGGCGGTGTCGCCGGCCAGTTCGTTGGCCCGGGCGAAGTGCTGCTGGAACACCGGATCGTCGCCGGCACGGGCCATCATGGGGCGCAGGATGGCCTGCGCGCGCTGCCCGGCCTCGCGGCCTCCCTGTTCGTTCAGCACCTTGGCGTAGGTCAGGGCCACCGGGCGGTTCTGCGGGTAGCGCTGCATCAGCGCGTCGAAGCGGCGGTTGGCCGCCGCGGCATTGCCGGTACGCGACTCGGCTTCGCCCAGCGTCAGGGACAGCCACAGGTTGTCGGGGTGCTCGTCGGCCAGCCGCTGCAGTTCGGCCAGCGCGGTGCGGGTATCGCCGCCCTGCAGATGCGCCACGGCCAGGCCGTAGCGCTCCGGTCCGCTCAAGGGCTTGCCGGCCTGCCGACGCAGGGTCTCGTACTCGCGGACGGCGGCCGACGGGGTGCTCGCGCTGAGCGCCCGCAGGCGTTCGCGGGCCCAGTCGAACTGGCCGCTGTCGCCCTGGCGGAAGGTCTGCGAGGGCAGGGTCACGGGGATCGGCAGCAGCGGGTTGTCGCTGCGGGTTTCCGGCAGGGTTACCGCATTGCGGTCGAAACGCTCGACCCGCTCTCCGCCGGGCACGCTGGTGACGGCCGTGACCTGGCTGCCGCGCAGCTGGTCGGCGCGCTGTCGCGCCTCGCTGATGCGGGTGGTGGTGACCGGGTGGGTCTGCAGGTAGTCCGGCACCTGTTCGCGACCGCTGCCGCGCGCCACCCGGGTCGCCTGCTGCAACTTGGCGAAGAAACCGGCCATCGCGTCGATGTCGTAGCCGGCGCGGGACAGGGTGCGGATACCGACCCGGTCGGCTTCGGATTCGTTGGAGCGGGTGTAGTCGATCTGGCGCTGCTGCATCAGGCCCATCGCGCTGGCGATGGCCGCCTGCGAGGCGTCGCCGCTGGAACTGCCGCCCGCCGCCTGCGCCAGCACGATGGCGCCCAGCATGCCGAGCAGGATCGGTACCTGGTCGCGCTGGGCGCGCTCCACTCCGCGCAGGACGTGTTGCTGGGTGACGTGGGCGATTTCGTGCGAGAGCACCGCGGCTACTTCGTCCTCGCGGTCGGCCGTCAGCACCAGGCCGGCGTTCATGCCGATGTAGCCGCCCAGCGTGGCGAAGGCGTTGATCTGCCGGTCGCGCATCATGAAGAAGGTGTAGGACTGCTGCGGGTTGTCGCTGTCCGCGCCGAGCCGGCCGCCGACGCCCTGCAGCCAGTCGGTGACCAGCGGGTCCTCGAGCAGGTAGCCGTAGTTGCGCAGTTCGCGCAGCATCATCCCGCCGTACTGGGCCTGCCGCGCCGGCGTCAGTAGCTCGCCCGCGGAGGAGCCGATGTCGGGCAGGCGGCTCTCCTGAGACGCCGCCAGCGGCGCCGCGAGGGCCAGGGTCAGGACGGTGGCGAGCAGCAAGGGACGCAAACGGAGCTCCGTGGCGGATAATGGGCGTCTTCATCAGGATGACCGGTCGTCGATCCGGGCGAGTGAATACGTGGTTAACCGGTCCGGTTCCGGTTCGCACTGTTCCACTTCGTTCACTGGAAGACGGCGCGGCCTGCCCGATATTGGCTGGGACCGCCTCTCGTCCCTTTCGTTCCGGAGACCTCCCTTGAGCGACACCCCACAGGGCGCCACCGCGCCGCAGATCACCCTCTACAGCACCGCCATCTGCCCGTACTGCGTGGCGGCCAAGAACTTCCTGAAGAGCAAGGGCCAGACCTGGACCGAGGTACGGATCGACCTGGACCCGGCCGAGCGCGAGAAGATGATCGCCACCGCCAAGCGCACCAGCGTGCCGCAGATCTTCGTGGGCGACGTGCACGTGGGCGGCTACGACGACATGATCGCGCTGCACCGCGCCGGCAAGCTGGATGCCCTGCTGTCGGGAGAGGCCGCATGAGCGCCGCCGACGACAGCCAGGACCGGGTGAAGGCGTTCACCGAATTCCGCCAGCGGATGAACAAGCGCATCCTGGACGAGCCGAACCAAGTGGTGCGCCGCTTTTTCGCGCTGGACACCCAGACCTACCAGGCCGGCGCGCTGGACGTGAAGACCAAGGAGCTGCTGGGGCTGGTCGCGTCGATGGTGCTGCGTTGCGACGACTGCATCAGTTACCACGTCGCCCAGTGCAAGGAGGCGGGGGTGACGCGCGAGGAGTTCTTCGAGACCTTCTCGGTGGGCCTGGTGGTGGGCGGCTCCATCGTCATCCCGCACCTGCGCCGCGCAGTGGACCTCCTCGATCAGCTGGAAGGCGGACAGGCAGACGCGCCGGCCGCGCACGACCACGGTTGAGGCTTCTTCCTCCCCCTTAGAGGGGAAGGCCGGGAACGGGAGGCGGCTGCACCCGGCTCCGCCATCGCCCGATACGTGCCGCACCACCCCCGCCGAACCCCTCTTGAAGGGGAGGGTTCAGACCATGGTCGATTTGGGTCCGCATGGGCCCGTCGGGCATAATTGGTGGACACCTCCTCCCTTTCTGCACGCGTCGCGGCCCCGTCCGGCGCGCGCCCCTGTTCGGAAACCCCACTCAATGACCCAGACGATTACGGTGATCCGCGGCGACGGTATCGGCCCGGAGATCATGGACGCCACCCTGTATGTGCTGGATGCACTCAAGGTCGGCCTGGCCTACGAAGAGGCCGATGCCGGCCTGGTCGCGCTGGAGAAGCACGGCGACCTGCTGCCGCAGGCCACGCTGGATTCGATCCGCAAGAACGGCGTCGCCTTGAAGAGCCCGCTGACCACGCCCGTAGGCGAGGGCTTCAGTTCGATCAACGTGGCGCTGCGCCGCCACTTCGACCTGTACGCCAACGTGCGTCCGGCCAAGTCGTTCCCGAACACCAAGTCGCGCTTCCCGGACGGCGTGGACCTGATCACCGTGCGCGAGAACACCGAGGGCGCTTACATCGGTGAAGGCCAGTCGATCTCGGAAGACGGCGAAACCGCGCTGCTGACGCAGAAGATCACCCGCAAGGGATCCGAGCGCATCGTGCGCTACGCCTACGAGCTGGCCCGCAAGACCGGCCGCAAGAAGGTCACCATCGTCCACAAGGCGAACATCCTGAAGACGACCTCGGGCCTGTTCCTGAAGGTCGCGCGCGAAGTCGCCGCGCAGTACCCCGAGATCCAGACCAACGAGATGATCGTGGACAACACCTGCATGCAGCTGGTGATGCGTCCGGAGCAGTTCGACATCATCGTCACCACCAACCTGTTCGGCGACATCATCTCCGACCTGTGCGCCGGCCTGGTGGGTGGCCTGGGCCTGGCCCCGGGCGCCAACATCGGTGCCGACGCGGCGATCTTCGAAGCCGTCCACGGCTCGGCGCCGGACATCGCCGGCAAGGGCGTGGCCAATCCCTGCGCGCTGCTGCTGGGCGCGGCGCAGATGCTCGACCACCTGGGCCAGCCCGAGAAGGCCGAGCGCCTGCGCGCGGCGATCATCGCCACGCTCGAGGCCAAGGATTCGCTGACCCCGGACCTGGGCGGCGAGGGCACCACCATGTCCTTCGCCAAGGCGATCGCCAGCCGCGTCTGAGCATGGCGCGCGCATCTCCGCGCGTCGCGGCGCGGAGATGCGGTTTGGCCCCCCGCATCGCGTGGGGTATGCTCGATCCAATGTTCCTCATGACGCATGCCGTCGCGCCCGATGGGATCGCTGGCGGTCATTGACTGGACCATCGTCGCGGCCTACCTGGTGGCCGCGCTCCTCGTAGGCGCCTGGGTGTCCCGCACGGCGGGGCGTTCCGTGGAGTCGTACTTCGTCGCGGACCGGTCGCTGCCGTGGTGGTGGCTGGGCACCTCGATGGCCGCCACCACGTTCGCGGCCGATACGCCGCTGGTGGTGGCGGGGCTGGTCGCCAGGCATGGCGTCGCCGGCAACTGGCTGTGGTGGTCCTGGGCGATCTCGCACGTGTCGGTGGCGGTGGTGTTCGCCGCGCTGTGGCGCCGCTCGCGCATCCTCACCGACGCCGAACTGATCGAACTGCGTTACGCCGGGCGATCCGGCGCCTGGTTGCGCGGTTTCAAGGCGGCCTTCTTCGCCATTTTCATCAACGCCATCATCCTGGGCTGGGTGGTCCGGGCGATGGTGAAGATCGCGGCGCCCTTCGTGGACTGGCCCGCCTGGCTGGGCCCGGAAGCCGTGGCAGGATTCGCCGCGCTGTGGCCCGAAACACTGCTGGTCGGCACGCCCGGCGACACGATCACCGTGCTGGTGCTGTTCGGCGTGATCGGCGTCTACTCGAGTCTGGGCGGCATCCGAGGCGTCATCCTGACCGATCTGGTGCAGTTCGCGATGGCGCTGGTGGGCGGCACCCTGTTCGCGTGGTTCGCCATCGATCATGTCGGCGGGCTGCAGGGGCTGCGGGACGGGCTGGCGCGGCATTACGACGTGAACGCGCTGCTCGCGTTCGTGCCTGCGCAGGACGCCGCCTGGCTGCCGCTGCACGTCTTCCTCATCTACGTGGCCGTGCAATGGTGGGCGCAGTACTACAGCGACGGCAGCGGTTATCTGGCACAGCGCCTGTTCACGGCGCGCGATGAGCGTCATGCGGTCGGTGGCGCCCTGTGGTTCGTGGTGCTGAACTACGCCGTGCGCACCTGGCCCTGGGTGCTGGTCGCGCTGGTGGCGTTGCTGGTGTTTCCGCTGGGTGCACCGGGCGAAGGGGCCGCCGGCGTGGTCGCGAACGATCGCGAAATGGCGTATCCGGTCCTGATGGCGCAACTGCTGCCGGCCGGCGTGCTGGGCCTGCTGTTCGCCTCGCTGCTGGCGGCGTTCATGAGTACGGTGGACACCCACCTCAACTGGGGGGCGAGTTACCTCACCCACGACCTCTATCGGCGCTTCGTCGATCCTGACGCCAGCCAGTCGCGCCTGGTCTGGATAAGCCGCCTGGCGGTGCTGCTGCTCGCCGCGATGGGCGTGGTGGTGGCCTCGCGGATCGACAGCATCGAGCAGGCGTGGCGGTTCTTCATCGCGCTGGGCGCGGGCCTGGGGTTGCCGTCGATGCTGCGGTGGTTCTGGTGGCGCGCCAACGCATGGACCGAAATCGTCGGCATCGTGGCGGCGGTGATGTCCGCTATGGTGCTTTATCCGCTCTTCCCCGATGCGCGCGCCGAACACCTGCTGGTCGCCATCGTCGGCATCGCGACGACCTGCGCGCTGGTGGCCACCTGCCTGACGCCGCCGGTGCCGCGTGAGCATCTGGCGGCTTTCGTCCACCGCGTACGTCCACCGGGATGCTGGCATGGCCTGCCGGGGGCTGCGCCGAAGGAGGCGATGCTCTGGTTGGGTGCGGCGTGGCTGGCCGGCAACGCCGGCGTCTTCGCGCTGATGTTCGGCATCGGCCATCTGCTGCTTGGCCCACGTGCGCTGGGCGCTTCGCTGGCGCTGGGCGGGCTGCTCCTGCTGTGGGCGACGCTGTCGGCCAGCGCGCGCTATCGCCTGGCCAGCGGATTGCAGGACGGCTGACGCGACAACCGATCCGCGGCGTCCCGTTTTTGTTTGCGTATGTCCCATCCATGAGGTTGGATGCGAGGCGAAGGGCACGCACAATCCGCGGCCCACGCAGAAGGTCCCGTTCATGTCCGTCCGTCCGAGCGCGCTGGCGCTGACTCCGCTGCTGCTGTTCCTGGCGCTGTTCTTCGGCGCGGGCCTGTATTACACGGCGCAGGGAGAGGCCATGGGCTTCTACCAGTTGCGCGCGCCGGTGGCGATCCTGCCGGCGCTCGCGCTGGGGGTGTGGCTCGCGCGCCGGCGTGGTCTGCCGGCGCAACAGACGTTGCTGCAGGGGATGGGCGACAGCAACGTCATGCTGATGTGCCTGATCTTCCTGCTGGCGGGCGCGTTCGCCACCGTGTCGAAAGCCATCGGCGCCGTCGATGCGGTCGTCGCATTGGGGCTGGGCGCGCTGCCGGCCAACCTGATCCTGCCGGGATTGTTCCTGGTGGCGGCCTTCGTCTCGCTGTCCATCGGCACGTCGATGGGCACGGTCGCGGCGGTGGTGCCCATCGCGTTGGGCGTGGCCGACGCGGCGGGACTCGACCGCGTGCTCGTCGTCGGCGCGGTGCTGGGCGGGGCGATGTTCGGCGACAACCTGTCGATCATCTCCGACACGACCATTGCCGCCACCCGCAGCCAGGGCGCGGAGATGCGCGACAAGTTCCGTGAAAACTTCAGGATCGCGCTGCCGGCGGCCATCGCGACCCTGGTCCTGCTCGGCGTGCTGGGCGACGCGGCACCGGTCGAAGCGCCGGGCGACGCATCGCCGTGGCTGGTGCTGCCCTACCTGATGGTGCTGGGACTGGCGCTGGCCGGGCTGGACGTGGTGCTGGTCCTGGCCATCGGGCTGGTCGCCTCCGGCCTGTTCGGCTTCGCGATGGCGCAGGACTACGATGCCGTCTCGTTCGCCGGCGACATCTACGTGGGATTCGAGGGCATGGTGGAGATCACCCTGCTGTCCATCCTCATCGGCGGACTGGCCGCGCTGATCAAGGCGACGGGCGGCCTAGCCTGGCTTGCCCAGGTCATCGCCACGTTCGCCCGCGGCCATACCGGTCGGCGCTCGGGCGAGTTGAGCATCGCCGCGCTCGCGGCCGGTTCGGACGCGCTGACGGCCAACAACACCGTCGCCATCCTGGTGACCGGCAGCCTGGCCAAGGACATCGCCCAGCGCCACGGCATCAGTCCGAGACGCGCGGCCAGCGTGCTCGATATCTTCGCCTGCATCGTGCAGGGCGTGTTGCCGTACGGTGCGCAGATCCTGCTGGCGGCGTCGCTGGCGGCCGTCTCGCCGCTCGCACTGGCCGGCAGCGTGCAGTACTGCTGGCAGCTTGCCGTGTCCGCGCTGGTCTTCATGCTGTGGCCGTCGCGTCGTCCGGTGCAGGCGACGGAATGAAAACGGGGCGCCTGTGCGCCCCGTTCCCTGCATCGTCTCGAGTGTGGAAACTCAGTCGCGCGACTGCAGCTTCGACAGAAGACGCAGCAGCTCCAGATACAGCCAGACCAGCGTGACCATCAGGCCGAACGCGCCATACCACTCCATGTACTTCGGTGCGCCCTGTTCCACGCCGCTTTCGATGAAGTCGAAATCCAGCACCAGGTTAAGCGAGGCGATGACCACCACGAACAGGCTGAAGCCGATGCCGACCAGTCCGGATTCGTGAATCATCGGGATCCTGATGCCGAAAAAGCCCAGCGCGATGCTGGCCAGATAGACCAGCGCGATGCCGCCGGTCGCCGCCACCACGCCCAGCTTGAAGTTCTCGGTCGCCTTGATCAGGCCGCTGCGGTAGGCGAACAGCAACGCGAACAGGATGCCGAAGGTCAGCATGACCGCCTGCATCACGATGCCGTCGAACTTCGCGTTGTAGACCGCCGAGATCGCGCCCAGGAAGAATCCTTCCACCAGCGCGTACAGCGGCGCGGTGACGGGCGACCAGGTCTTCTTGAAGATGGTGATCAGCGCCAGGATGAAGCCGCCGATCGCGCCACCCCACATGTACAGCGCGAATCCCGGCGCGGGCAGGCCGTCCGTTCCGAGCGCCTGGTTCCAGGAGAACGCCGCCGTCAGCACGGTCAGCAACAGCAGGATGCCGGTCTTGTTGACCGTCCCGTTGAGCGTCATCGCCTCGCCGTCGCGCGAGACGACCGCCCCGCTGCCGAGGTCGAGGAACGTGGATTCCTTCAATGCCGGATTGCCGCTGCGTATCATGGTTCCCTCACGTGGTTGCCGGACGTCTGTCCCCAGCGCATGAGCATATCGCAGGCCGTGGTCGATCACGTTCCGTTTGACAGCCGGGCCATGGATTCCGACAATACGCGAACTCGTTGGCGTCCAGACGCCACGCCGGGACCCTCGTCGGGGTATAGCGCAGTCTGGTAGCGCATCTGCTTTGGGAGCAGAGGGTCGGGGGTTCGAATCCCTCTACCCCGACCAGTCTGAATGTACCGCCAGAGTGTGTTCCGGCAGGGCGGGGATGCGACAATCCGGACCGGGCGCCCGTAGCTCAACCGGATAGAGCACCGGCCTTCTAAGCCGGCGGTTACAGGTTCGAGTCCTGTCGGGCGCGCCACTCCGGTGCGATCCGGGAGGATGCAGGTTTCAGTGGTGGCTGTAGCTCAGCTGGTTAGAGTACTGGATTGTGATTCCAGATGTCGGGGGTTCGAGTCCCCTCAGCCACCCCACTGATTCAAGGACACCCGCGGTGCGGGGGTTCACAGAAAAAAGCGATGCGGTTACACTACGCGTCTGATGTTTCGGGGCCGTTAGCTCAGTTGGTAGAGCAGTTGACTCTTAATCAATAGGTCCAAGGTTCGAATCCTTGACGGCCCACCAAACCCGAGACGCCCGGCCGAAAGCCGGGCGTTTTTTATTGTCGGTCGCGCCACATCGGCCGCTACAATGCGACGCCCACTGCGAAAGTGGCGGAATTGGTAGACGCACTGGATTTAGGTTCCAGCGGGTAACCCCCGTGAGGGTTCGAGTCCCTCCTTTCGCACCACGGCCTGTCGCATGGCCCGGGCGCCAGCGCGCCGCAGCGCGCCTGAGGGACCGCCGCCCCACGGGCGCACGGTCCGGCTGGCGGCGTTCCCGCCTTCGGCCTGTACATGACGGCAATGGGCAGGGAACGCCGGCGTTCCTGCGCCGACCGCTGGCAGGCCGCTCCGGAATCGGCGAAACTAGCAAGTTCCGCCGGGCAGGCCTTCCGCCTTGTCCCAGGCGTCCCGGATTCATCAACATCGCCCCGGCCCCGCCGTGGCCGCAGGAGTCAGTGAGTATGCAAGTTTCGGTCGAATCGGTCGGCAACCTCGAGCGCCGCATGAGCTTCAGCCTGCCGGCGGAGCGTCTGGACACCCATATCGGCGGCCGCCTGCGCGAGCTGTCGCGCACCGCGCGCATCAAGGGCTTCCGCCCCGGCAAGGTGCCGGCCAAGGTCATCGAGCAGCGTTTCGGCGACCAGGTGCGTGCCGAGGCCCTCGACGGCCTGCTGCGCGAGACCTTCAACAACGCCGTGCGCGAGCAGGAACTGCAGCTGGCCGGCAGCCCGCGGATCGAGAAGCAGGGCGAGGGCGAGCTGGATTTCGTCGCCACGTTCGAAGTAGTGCCGGAGTTCGGCGACATCGACGTCGCCAAGCTGAGCGTGGTGCGCAATACCGCCGAAGTGACCGACGCCGACATCGACCAGATGATCGACAACCTGCGCATGCAGCGTCGTACGTTCCAGGTGGTCGAGCGCGGCGCGAAGGACGGCGACCGCGTGGCGCTGGAAACCTGGTCGCAGGCCGGCGATGAGCGCATGCCCGCCGAGGGTTTCGAAAAGGGCGCCACGCTGATCGGCTCGGGCGTGATGTTCGGTGAAATCGAGCAGGCGCTGGTGGGTCTTGCGAAGGGCGACGAGAAGACGGTGTCGGTGACGTTCCCGGCCGACTGGCGCGTGCCGCAGCTGGCGGGCCGGCAGGTCAAGGTGCACGTCAAGGTCACCGAGGTGGCCGAGTCGGTGCTGCCCGAGGTCGACCGCGAGTTCATCCGCAGCTTCGGCGTGAAGAGCGGCGACGCCGAGCAGTTCCGTGCCGACATCCGCAGCAACCTGGAGCGCGAGCTCAAGGGCGCGCTGATGACCCGTCTGCGCCGTGAAGTCGGCGAGCAGCTCATCGCCGCCTACGCCCACGTCGAGATGCCGCCGCGCCTGGTCGAGAACGAGGCCCGCGTGATGGTCCAGCAGGCCGCCGAACAGGCACGCCGCCAGGGCCAGAACGTGCAGATCCCGGACAATGCCCATGAAGGCTTCCTCGACGCGGCCCGCAAGCGCGTGCTGGTCGGCCTGCTGGTGGGCGAGGTGGCGCGCCGCAACCAGCTGCGCTTGGACCCGAAGCGCCTGAACGAGACGCTGCGCCTGATCGCCTCGACCTACGAAGAGCCCGAGCAGGTCATTGAGTTGTACCGCAACGACCCCCAACTGATGAACAGTCTGCAGGGCCGTGTGATGGAGGAGCAGGTGATCGACTGGATCGCCGAGCGCGCCCAGCACACCGAGCAGGCGCTTTCCTTCCAGGAAGCCATCCGCAACTGATCCGGGCGCCCGCCCGGGCAGAAGGTCCGGCTATCCTAGGCCGGACCTTCCCACGAACGACAGGCGCGAGAACCGATGAGCATTCAAACCCAAGCCCTCAACCTGGTGCCGATGGTGGTCGAACAGACCAGCCGCGGCGAGCGCGCCTACGACATCTATTCCCGCCTGCTGAAAGAACGCGTGATCTTCCTGGTCGGCGGCGTGGACGACCACGTGGCGAACGTGATCGTGGCGCAGATGCTCTTCCTCGAAGCCGAAAATCCCGAGAAGGACATCAGCCTGTACATCAACTCGCCCGGTGGCGTGGTGACGGCCGGCATGGCGATCTACGACACCATGCAGTACATCAAGCCCGACGTCAGCACGATCTGCGTGGGCCAGGCGGCCAGCATGGGCGCGCTGCTGCTGGCGGCGGGCGCGAAGGGCAAGCGGTACGCGCTGCCGAATTCGCGCGTGATGATCCACCAGCCGCTGGGCGGCTTCCAGGGACAGGCGACGGACATCGACATCCATGCCCGCGAGATCCTGACGCTGCGCGCCAAGCTGAACGCCATCCTGTCCCACCACACCGGGCAGTCGCTGGAAACCATCGAGCGCGACACCGAGCGCGACAACTTCAAGAGCGCGGCGGATTCGCAGGCTTACGGCCTGGTCGACCAAGTGCTCGAGCGCCGTCCGGAAGACACCATCCAGTCGGCCTGATCCCCGGATTGCCGGTTTTCAGGCACAAATCCCCCTGTTCACCGTCCCGGCCGACAAGCCGGGACCGTGTGCTATTCTCCGACCGAAAGCCCTTCCGGGCGGGTTGAGCGACCGAGTAATACCAGCATGAGCGAAGATCGTCAGGGCCGTTCCGGCGACAGCACCAAAATCCTGTACTGCTCGTTCTGCGGGAAGAGCCAGCATGAGGTGCGCAAGCTGATCGCGGGCCCCAGCGTGTTCATCTGCGATGAATGCGTGGAGCTGTGCAACGACATCATCCGTGAGGAGCTGGAAGAGAAGGCGCAGTCCGCCCGCAGCCACCTGCCCAAGCCGCGCGAGATCCTCGAGGTCCTGGACCAGTACGTGATCGGCCAGAACCGGGCCAAGCGCACGCTGGCCGTCGCGGTCTACAACCACTACAAGCGCATCGAGAGCCGCAGCAAGAACGACGAGGTCGAACTGGCCAAGTCGAACATCCTGCTGGCCGGCCCGACCGGTTCGGGCAAGACGCTGCTGGCCGAAACGCTGGCGCGCCTGCTCAACGTGCCGTTCACCATCGCCGACGCCACCACCCTGACCGAAGCCGGTTACGTGGGCGAGGACGTCGAGAACATCATCCAGAAGCTGCTGCAGAAGTGCGATTACGATGTCGACAAGGCGCAGCAGGGCATCGTCTACATCGACGAGATCGACAAGATCTCGCGCAAGAGCGAGAACCCCTCGATCACCCGCGACGTGTCGGGCGAAGGCGTGCAGCAGGCGCTGCTCAAGCTGATCGAAGGCACGGTCGCCAGCGTGCCGCCGCAGGGTGGCCGCAAGCATCCGCAGCAGGAATTCCTGCAGGTCGACACCAAGAACATCCTGTTCATCTGCGGCGGCGCGTTCGCCGGCCTGGACAAGATCATCCAGCAGCGCAGCACCGAAGCCGGGGGCATCGGCTTCGGCGCCAAGGTGAAGAGCTCCGAGAAGAAGTCGGAGGTCGGCAAGGTGCTGTCGGAAGTCGAGCCGGAGGACCTGATCAAGTTCGGCCTGATTCCCGAGTTCGTCGGCCGCCTGCCGGTCGTCGCCACGCTCGAAGAGCTGGACGAGACCGCGCTTGTCAAGATCCTGACCGAGCCCAAGAACGCCATCACCAAGCAGTTCAAGAAGCTGTTCGAGATGGAGGGCGTGGAGCTGGAGTTCCGGCCCGATGCGCTGTCGGCGATCGCGCGCAAGGCGCTGAAGCGCAAGACCGGCGCGCGCGGCCTGCGCACCATCGTCGAATCGGTGCTGCTGGACACCATGTACGAGCTGCCCTCGCTGGAGAACGTCAGCAAGGTGGTGGTGGACGAGTCGGTGATCGAGCACAAGTCCGAGCCGTACCTGATCTATCAGAATCCGCCGACCCAGAAGGTCGCCTCGGCCGAGTGATCCGGCCAGATGCTGGTCCTCTGACAGGCGCCCTCGTGGCGCCTGTTCAGTTTGGCCGCGCAATCGCACGTCGCCGGTCCCCCTAGGGTTTTGGCGACGCTCTTGCATCCCATGGGCGATGGCCCCATAACGGGCCCATTGGTGCCCGCGCACCCCTGCATTCCGCACCTGCTGGAGCCCCCATGCCCCGCCGTCCCCAGACTGAAATCCTCGACCTGCCGGTCCTGCCGCTCCGCGACGTGGTGGTGTTCCCGCACATGGTCATCCCGCTGTTCGTCGGCCGCGACAAGTCCATGCGTGCGCTCGAACAGGCGATGGAAGCCGACAAGCGCATCATCCTGCTGGCACAGAAGTCCGCCGAGACGGACGATCCCGCCGCCGCCGATCTGTACACCGTCGGCACGTTGGCGCAGGTACTGCAGTTGCTGAAGCTGCCCGATGGCACGATCAAGGTGCTGGTCGAGGGCACCGCGCGCGTCAGCGTCTCGAACGTGGTCGAGCGCGATGGCTCGCTGTACGGGCAGGGCGAGGAGATCGATTCCACTGACGCCCGCGAACCGCGCGAGATCGAGGCCGTCGCGCGCTCGCTGATGGGCCTGTTCGAGCAGTACGTCAAGACCAACCGCAAGCTGCCGCCCGAACTGCTGCAGACCCTGGCCGGCATCGACGAGCCCAGCCGCCTGGCCGACACCATCGCCGCGCACCTCGGCGTGCGCCTGAGCGACAAGCAGCGCCTGCTGGAGACGGTCGAAGTCGGTGAGCGGCTGGAGCTGCTGGTCGGCTTCGTCGACGGCGAGATCGACGTGCAGCAGCTGGAGAAGCGCATCCGCGGTCGCGTGAAATCGCAGATGGAGAAGAGCCAGCGCGAGTACTACCTCAACGAGCAGATGAAGGCCATCCAGAAGGAACTGGGCGAGCTGGACGAGGCACCCAACGAACTGGAAGAGCTCGCACGCAAGATCGCCGCCGCCGGCATGCCCAAGCCCGTCGAGACCAAGGCGCGCAACGAGCTCAACAAGCTCAAGCAGATGTCGCCCATGTCGGCCGAGGCGGCTGTCGTCCGCAACTACCTGGACTGGCTGCTCGGCGTGCCGTGGAACAAGCGCACCAAGGTCCGCAAGGATCTCAAGGTCGCGCAGGACACGCTGGATGCCGACCACTACGGTCTGGAGAAGGTGAAGGAGCGCATCCTCGAATACCTGGCCGTGCAGTCGCGGGTGAAGAAGCTGCGTGGCCCGATCCTGTGCCTGGTCGGTCCGCCGGGCGTCGGCAAGACCTCGCTCGGCCAGAGCATCGCCAAGGCCACCAACCGCAAGTTCGTGCGCATGTCGCTGGGCGGCGTGCGCGACGAGGCGGAAATCCGCGGGCATCGCCGCACCTACGTCGGCTCCATGCCGGGCCGCATCGTGCAGAACCTCAACAAGACCGGCAGCAAGAATCCGCTGTTCGTGCTGGACGAGATCGACAAGATGTCGATGGACTTCCGCGGCGATCCTTCGTCCGCGCTGCTCGAGGTGCTGGACCCGGAGCAGAACAACGCGTTCAACGACCACTATCTCGAAGTCGATCTCGACCTGTCGGAAGTGATGTTCGTCGCCACCTCCAATTCGCTCAACATTCCCGGTCCGCTGCTCGACCGCATGGAAGTCATCCGCATCCCCGGTTATACCGAGGATGAGAAGGTCAACATCGCCCAGCGCTACCTGGTGCCGAAGCAGTTGAAGGCGAACGGTCTGAAGGCGGACGAGTTGAAGATCGCCGAAGGCGCCATCCGCGACCTGGTGCGCTACTACACGCGCGAATCCGGCGTGCGCAACCTCGAGCGCGAAGTCGCCAAGATCTGCCGCAAGGTGGTGAAGGAGATCGCGCTTGCCGGGCCCAGGCCGGCCAAGAAGAAAGCGGCCGCCATGCAGGTCGGCTCGAAGAATCTGGAGAAGTACGCCGGCGTGCGCCGTTACGACTTCGGTCGCGCCGAAGAGCAGAACGAGATCGGTCTGGTCACCGGCCTGGCTTGGACGGAAGTCGGCGGCGACCTGCTGCAGATCGAGGTCGCGCTGGTACCGGGCAAGGGCGGCATGCTGCTGACCGGCCAGCTCGGCGACGTGATGAAGGAGTCCGGCTCCGCCGCGATGTCCGTGGTGCGTGGTCGCGCCGTGAGCCTGGGTGTGGATGCGGAGTTCCTGCAGAAGCACGACGTGCACCTGCACGTGCCCGATGGCGCGACGCCGAAGGACGGTCCGAGTGCGGGCATCGCGATGGTGACCGCATTGGTGTCCGCGCTGACCAGGAATCCCGTGCGCGCGGACGTGGCGATGACCGGCGAGATCACGCTGCGCGGCCGCGTCACCGCGATCGGCGGGCTCAAGGAGAAACTGTTGGCGGCGCTGCGTGGCGGCATCACCACCGTCATCATCCCCGACGAGAACAAGAAGGACCTGGCCGACATTCCCGCCAACGTCACCGACGGCCTCAAGATCGTGCCGGTGAAGTGGATCGACGAAGTGTTGGACCTGGCCCTCGAGCGGCCGCTCGCACCCGTTCCCGCTGCTGGCGGCGACGGTGGCGGACGCGTGGTGCCCGCCACCAAGAAAGAGCGCGGCAAGGGGTCGCATCAGCCCGGCGTCAAGCACTGAGGAAGATGCTCGGCGATGCCTGTCATCGCCCTGAAACCCGCGTCATTACTGGGTTTTCGGCTTGCGTGGCATTTTTTGCGCTGGTATAACGGCGTCACCCGCATGCACGAGGCAGTGCCTCGATGCGCGTGGACTTCACGACCGGTTCCGATCAGGCGAGCGAAGCCAGAGGTGCCGGTCACTCATTCCGCGGTTGTGCCGCACAGGGAGTTACTCAATGAACAAAACCGAATTGATCGATGCCGTCGCCGACGAAGCCGAAGTGTCCAAGGCCGAAGCCGGCCGTGCCGTCGACGCCGTCATCTCCAGCATCACCAAGGCCCTGAAGAAGGGCGACAGCGTGACGCTGGTCGGCTTCGGTACCTTCCAGGTCCGCAAGCGTGCCGCTCGCACGGGTCGCAACCCGAAGACCGGCGACACCATCAAGATCAAGGCGTCCAAGAACCCGGCGTTCAAGGCTGGCAAAGCCCTGAAGGATGCCGTAAACTAATCGACTCGCTGCCGATGGCAGGGTGCGATCACCCGGGTGCTTAGCTCAGCGGTAGAGCGTCTCCCTTACACGGAGAGGGTCGGGGGTTCGAAACCCTCAGCACCCACCACATCGGGGCGATGCAGGATCAAAAAAATTGTCGGATGGTCTAGCGGAAACCGCGGAAATCGTCTTACAATGTTCGTCTCAGCGCGGAGTGGTAGTTCAGTCGGTTAGAATGCTGGCCTGTCACGCCGGAGGTCGCGGGTTCGAGTCCCGTCCACTCCGCCATTTCACCCAGAAAGCCCGCGAAAGCGGGCTTTTTGCTGTCTGCGCCTCGCCGGCATCCCGCGACCTGCCGAACCGGAACATCCGCCGGATGGCGAGACGCCGTTGCGCGGGCACGCTAAACTGCACGGCTGAACGAATTCGGGTCCCGTGCGCACATGCTGCAGAAACTCCGCGACAAAACCTCCGGCTGGATCGCCAGCCTGATCCTGGGTCTGCTGATCATTCCGTTCGCCTTCGTCGGCGTGAACGAATACGTGACCGGCGGCACCGCCGGCGACGTCGCGCTGGTCGAGGCGCCGCCGACATGGTGGGAGTCCGCGCCGCAGTGGTGGCCCGTGTCGACGTTGTGGCAGCGCGAAGAGATCACGCAGGAGGATTTCCGCACGGCCTTCGAGCAGGCTCGCCAGCAACAGCGCCAGGCGATGGGCGAGGCGTTCGATCCCCGCGAGTTCGAGAGCGCCGACAACAAGCGCAAGGTGCTGGAGCAGCTGATCGACCAGAAGGTGCTGGCGCTCGGTGCCCGGCGCGCAGGCGTGGTGGTGGGCGACGCGGCGGTGCAGAAGATGATCGCCAGCGAGCCGGCTTTCCAGATCGACGGCAAGTTCAGTCCGCAGCAGTACCAGTTGCTGCTGTCGTCGCAGGTGCCTGCGATTTCGCCGCTGCAGTTCGAGGAACAGCAGCGCGAGCGGCTGCGCATGATGCTGGTGCCGCAGGCGATCGGCGAGTCCGACTTCGTCACCGAGGGCGAGCAGGCGCGCATGTGGAAGCTGCTGGGCGAAACGCGCGATATCGGCATCGCGCTGTTGCCGCCGGTCGCCGCAGACACGGCTCCCGTCACCGATGCGCAGATCAAGGCCTGGTACGACAGCCACAAGAGCGACTTCAAGCAACCCGAGCAGGTCTCGCTTGAATATCTCGAGATCAACGGCGCGACGCTGCCGGTCGCGACGGCCGCCGACGAGGCCGCGCTGCGCAAGCGCTACGAGGCGGAAAAGTCGCGCTTCATGTCGCCCGAGCAGCGCGTGGTGGCGCACATCCTGATCGCGGCCGACGCGGGCGCCGATGCCGCCACGCAGAAGAAGGCCGAGGACAAGGCCGCCGCGCTGGCCAAGCAGGCGCGCGAAGGCGCCGATTTCGCCGCGCTGGCGCGTGCCAACTCGGAGGATCCGGGTTCGAAGGACGCCGGCGGCGAACTGCCGCCGTTCGCGAAGGACGGTTCGATGGTCAAGCCGTTCGAGGATGCGGCATTCGCCATGCAGGTCGGCGAGATCCGCGGCCCGGTCAAGAGCGACTTCGGTTACCACGTGCTGCAGTTGAGGCAGGTCAATCCGGGCACCGGCCGCAGCTTCGAGGAAGTACGCGGCGAACTGGCGGCGGAAGAAGCCGCGAGCGAGCGCGACCGCGCCTACAACGATCTGGCCGGCAAGGTGGTCAACGAGACCCTCAAGAACCCGACCGCGCTGGCGCCGGCGGCCGCGGCCACCGGTCTGCCGCTGCAGAAGGTGGGCCCGTTCTCTCGTGACCAGCCGCAGGGCATCGCGACGGTGCCGGCGGTGTTGCGCGCGGCGTTTTCCGACACGCTGGTGCAGGACGGCACCATCAGCGATCCCATCGAGATCGCGCCCAGCCACAGCGTGGTGATCCGCGTCGCCCAGCACACGCCCGAACAGGCATTGCCGCTGGACAAGGCGCGCGACGCCGTGGTGCTGGCCATCCGTGCGGACCGCCAGGCGAAGGCAGCCCAGGCCGCCGCCGACGCACTGGTGGCCCGGGTGCAGAAGGGCGAGTCGCTGGCGGCGGTCGCCGCAGCCGACGGTCTGCAGTTCAACGAGCTGCCCGGCCTGCGTCGCGGCATGCCGATGCCGACGGAAGAGGCGAATGAGGCCATCTTCGCGGCGGGTCGTCCCGCCCAGGGCAAGGTCATCGCCGGCAAGGTGGCCTTGGACGGCGGCGCCTATGCCATCTTCACCGTCAACAAGGTGACCGACGGCGCCATCGCGGACATGCCGCCGGAAGAGCGCGCGAACATGCAGCAGCAGCTGATCCAGCTCAATGGCGGCATCGCCACGCAGGCCTACGTGGATGCGCTGCGCAAGCGCTTCAAGGTCAAGGTCTTCGAAGATCGGCTCTGAGCCCGCACGTCCGGTCGCAAGCGAATCCCGCCGTCAGGCGGGATTCTTTTTTACCGCATGGTGCGTCAGTCGGTAGCGTCGTCCAGCTTCAGCACCATGCCGGGATGCAGCACGGCGTCGACCTCCAGGCCGTTCATCCGCAGCAGGTGCGCGGGCGTGATGCCGTAGCGACGCGCGATGGTCCAGGCGGAGTCGCCGCGCCGGACGGTGTACGTGCGTGGGGCGCCGGCGTTGTCGGCCGGGGCGGGGGCCACCGCAGCGACGGCCGTCGGGGGTACCGGTGCGATCGCGGTCGTCGCGGCCTCGTCCGTTCCTGTGTCCGACGGCGCCAGCAGGCGTATCGGCTTGGTGCCCCGGCTGAAGCGGCCTGCCAGGGCGGGGTTGAGGCGCTTGAGCAAGGCCGCCGGTTGCTGATGCTGCGCGGCCCAGCCTTCGAGCGTGGCATCGCCCGGCAGGACGTGAGCCGTCAGGCGGGGTACCGGACGATCCATTTGCCTGAGCCAGGCATCGCGATCGTCGGCCTGCTGGAAGATGCACGCCAGCGCGTGCAGCTTCTCGACATAAGCGTAGGTGATGCCGGACAGTCCGGGCAGTTCCGCCGGACGCGCATTGCGCGCGTTCATGCCGGCGCGGCGCATCGATTGCAGCACGCGGTACTCGCCGGCGTTGTAGGCCATCACCGCCAACCGCCAGTCGCCGCCGAACATGCCATGCAGTGTCTTGAGATAACGGATCGCGGCCTGGGTGGAATCCACGGGCGACAGTCGGCCGTCGTAGCCCTCGCGCATCGGCACGCCCTGGTTGCGCGCCGTGATGCCGATGAACTGCCATAGCCCTGCCGGCCCCTGCGGATTGCGCGCTCCCGGCTTGTAGCCGCTTTCCACGAATGGAATCAGCGCGAATTCGGTGGGCAGGTGCGCCTCGCGCAGGGCGTCGACCACGTAGCCGAACAGGGGCAGCACGTCGTCCTCGGCGCGCGCGAGCTGGCCCGGGGCGTAGCCGAAGTGCTTCTTCCAGCGTCCGTTGGTGGCCTGACTGTCGCACTCGGGGTCGGCCAGTCCATCACGGAAGCGCTGGTAGATCTCGAGTCCGCTGCGCTGATGGCTGGCGGGCACGCCGGCCGGATCCGTTGGCAGCCCGGCCTGGACGACCTGCGCCTCCGCGGGCGGATCGGCGGCGGGGGCGGTGTGCGGCATCGAGGCGAGGCTTGCGACCAGGAGCGCAAGATGCAGGGGACGAGGTGGCTTCATGCGCGGAAATCGTTCTTCCATTGCCGCAGGGTCGCGAACGTCTCCACGCGGTCGGCGGGCGGCCGACCGAGGCGATGGGACACCGCCGCGCGGATGGCGTCGGCGTCCAGCCGCAGGAACGGATTGGTCGCGATCTCGCTGGCCAGTGTCACCGGCAGGGTGGGGCGCCCCGCCTGGCGCATGGCGTGGGCGTCCTGCACACGGTCGCGCAGCGCGGGATTGTGCGGATCCACGGCGCTGGCGAACGCGCCATTGGCCAGCGTGTACTCATGGCCGCAGCACACCAGCGACGTCGGCGGCAGCGCCGCCAGGCGCTCCAGCGAGGCCAGCATCTGTGGCGGCGTGCCTTCGAACAGGCGGCCGCAGCCCAGGCTGAACAAGGTATCGCCGCAGAACAGGTGTGGCGGGCCGTCGCTGCCTCCGCCGTGGAAAGCGATGTGGCTGCGCGTATGTCCGGGCACCGCCAGTACCGACAATCGCCAGTGCTTGACCCGGACCACGTCGCCATCGCCCACGCGCTCGGTGGCGTCGGGAATGCGGTCGTCATCGGGCGCGAACACGGGCAGGGTGGGCCAGCGGGCGCGCAGGGCGGCAATGCCGCCGGCATGGTCGGCGTGGTGGTGGGTCACCAGCACCGCCGCCGGCCACAGGCCGTTGCCGGTGGCGGCCAGCACCGGGGCGGCGTCACCGGGATCAATCACCAGTGCGTCGCCCTCGTCGTCGACCAGCGCCCAGATGTAGTTGTCCTCGAAAGCAGGCAGGGCAAGCAGACGCATCGGGGGAGGGACTCCGGGCGGGTGACGGACGCCCGGGGGCGGCGTCCTCTACAATCCGAACATGCCTGCGTTCGCGTTTACCCGTCAACCCGATCCCCTCGCATGGTTCGGGACGGGCCACGGCGGGTCGATCCTGACGTCCGAGCACGCGCGGCTCAGCCAGGCGCTCACCAGCCGGTCCCCCCAGCCCTGGTTGTGGGTGGCGCCCCCGGGCAGCGATCCGGCCCAGGGCGCCGCGCCGGCCACGCGCGGCGTCCGCCTGCAGGCGGACGCCACCTCCCGCCGCCTGACCGGACACGTGCAATGCGGATTGCCGTTGCCGCTGCCCACCGAGGCCGTGGGCGCCATCGTGCTGCAACACGTGCTGGATGCCGGCGACCCGCAGCCGCTGTTGCAGGAGTGCGCACGGGTGCTCGAACCGGGCGGTCGCCTGTGGCTGTTCGTGCTGAATCCCTGGAGCCCCTATCGCCTGCGCTGGCGCGGTGCCGGCCTGGTGCCGCGGACGCTGGGCCAGTGGCATCTGCAGCTGGCGGCGGCCGGACTGGCCGCCTCGCCGCATGTCCTGCACTACGGCCCCGTCTGGCGGGCCGTGCCCGATGCGCCCGGCCACGGCCCGGCTCCCTTCCGCGCCGCGCGCCTGCTGGAGGCGGAGAAGCGCGTGGCCGGCCTCATTCCCCCGGCGCCGGTGGCGCGCGCCTGGCGCGCCGCGCCGGCCGCCTGATTCCGACCACGAGGACACATGAAGCACGTCAGCATCCACACCGATGGTTCCTGCCTGGGCAATCCCGGCCCGGGGGGCTGGGCCGCGCTCCTGCGCTATGGCGAGAAGGAGCGCGAAGTCGTCGGCGGCGAGGCGCAGACCACCAACAACCGGATGGAGCTGATGGCCGCCATCGCTGCGCTGGAAGTGCTGACCGAGGGCTGCGAGGTCACGCTCCACATCGACTCCCAGTACGTGCGGCAGGGCATCACCGAATGGCTGCCGGGCTGGGTCCGGCGAGGCTGGAAGACCGCCGGCGGCGATCCGGTCAAGAACCGCGATCTCTGGGAGCGCCTGCATGCCGCCACCGGTCGCCACAGGATCGAATGGAAGTGGGTGAAGGGTCACAACGGCGACCCCGACAACGAACGCGTCGACGTGCTGGCGCGCAACGCGGCCGTGCGCTTCCGCAATGGTGCGGTGGCGTGACGGTGCCGGTCCTGCCCGGCGAGGTGATCGCGGAAACACCGCGCCTGCAGCTGCGTGCGATGTCCGATCGCGACGATGCCGATGCCGCCCTGATGCTCGCCTTGCTCAACGATCCCGCCTTCATCCGCCATATCGCCGACCGCGGCGTGCGGACGCTGGCGCAGGCGCGCGACTACCTGCGGGACGGCGCGGTGCGCAGCTATGCGGAGCACGGATTCGGCATGTATTCCATCCGGCGTACGGACACCGGTGCCCTGATCGGCAACTGCGGCCTGGTCCGGCGCGAGGGACTGGACGGCCCCGACCTGGGGTACGCGCTGTTGCCCGCCCACGCCGGGCAGGGCTTTGCGCACGAGGCGGCGCAAGCGGTCATCGCCGATGCCGGCCGGCGGCTCCGCCTCCCTTGCCTGCGCGCCATCGTCAATCCCGACAACGTGGCCTCGATCGGCCTGTTGCAGAAACTGGGATTCGAGTTCGACAGAATGATCGTATTGCCGCACGTCGCGCACCCGCTCGACCTGTTCCGCCTGCCCCTGCCCATGGAAGCCGCCGCCTGATGCGCCAGATCGTCCTCGACACCGAAACCACCGGCCTGGAGTGGAAGAAGGGCAATCGCGTCGTCGAAATAGGGTGCGTCGAACTGCTGGAACGACGGCCCACCGGGCGGACCTACCACCAGTACATCAACCCGCAGCGCGAGTTCGAGCAGGGCGCGGCGGAAGTGACCGGCCTCAGCCTGGAGTTCCTGTCCGACAAGCCGCTGTTCGAGGCGATCGCCGACGAGTTCCTGGCCTTCATCGACGGTGCGGAACTGATCATCCACAACGCGGCGTTCGACGTCGGCTTCCTCGATTACGAACTGTCGCGCCTGGGCGAGCATTACGGCCGCCTGGCCGACCGCGTCACCGTGGAGGATTCATTGCTGCTGGCGCGGCAGCGCTTTCCCGGCCAGCGCAATTCGCTGGATGCGCTCTGCAAGCGCCTGGGTGTGGACAACACGCACCGTCAACTCCATGGCGCGTTGCTGGACGCCCAATTGCTGTGCGAGGTCTATCTCCACCTGACCGCCGGCCAGCGCGAGATCGGTTTCGGCGGCGCCGAGGACGCGGCGCCGGGCACGACGGTGGCGGCGACCCTGTCCTTCGATCCGGCGCTCGCCGGCGCCCGCCCGCGGGTCGCGGTGTCCGCCGACGAGCTGGCAGCGCACGAAGCGCGCCTGGCGACGTTGCGGAAGAAATCCGGCGGTCGCTGCCTGTGGGACCCGCCGGTGCTGGAAGCTTCCTGATCCCGGCGGATGCGATGAAAAGCGGTCGCGACACCGACCAAGGCGGATCAGCGGAGCAGCGTGGAAAAGCGTTTACGACACGGATCAAAGCGGATCAAGGCAGATAAAACGGGGCATTCGCGATTCTGCTTCGCCTGATTGGATTTGATCCGCTTTGATCCGTGTCTTCATTCCGTCCCACCGTGCGACGGGCGGAATGCCGCGCCGCTGAGGCGGATCAGTGGCAACGCACCAGGATGGCGGTGACGTTGTCCGAGCCGCCGCCGTCCAGCGCTGCGGCGATCAACGTGTCCACGCATTCCTGCGCGCTGCAGTCGTCGTGCTTCAGCGTGGCGGCGATGCTGGGATCGTCCACTTCCTCGGTCAGGCCGTCGCTGCACAGCAGCAGCTGCATGCCGGGACGCAGTTCCCCAGTCATCGTTTCCACGTTGAGGTGGTTCGGATCGGTGACGCCCAGCGCCTGGGTCACGACATTGCGGTGCGGATGGGTGCGCGCCTGTTCGCTGGTCAGGGTGCCCTGGGCGATCAGTTCCTGCACGTAGCTGTGGTCCTGGCTCAGCTGGGCCAGTTGCCCCTCGCGCCAGAGATAGGCACGGCTGTCGCCGACCCACGCCACCTCGAAGCGGTTGCCCTGGATACGCGCCGCGACCACGGTGGTGCCCATCGGCAGGGTGTCGTTGCGGCGGCGCGAAGTGCGGATGATCTCCTCGTCGGCGATGCGGATGGCCTGCGCCAGCGGCGTGCCGTCGCGGATCTCGCGGACGATGGTCTCGCGCGCCAGCGCACTGGCCACTTCGCCGCAGGCGTGGCCGCCCATGCCGTCGGCCACCAGCCACAGGCCCAGCTCGCTGTCGCCATAGTAGGTGTCTTCGTTCAGCTCGCGCCTGAGGCCGACGTGGGAGATGTGGCCGAATTCGATCATGGTGCCCTGTCTGTGCGGACGGTTTTTTCCTATCCGGTCATACGCAATGATCCGGTCGGACAGGACATCGGGCAAGGCAAAGGTCGCGGGAAGGGCCTGTCGGGGTTCATCGAGGTGCAGGCGACGTGATGCCGGACGGCCCGCACGGATCGCCGCGCTTGTCCGGATGCGGCCCGCCACGTATCATTCACGCCCTCGGGGAAGCCCGGGGCCACCGGAGAGGTGGCAGAGTGGTTGAATGTACCTGACTCGAAATCAGGCATACGTTAATAGCGTATCGAGGGTTCGAATCCCTCCCTCTCCGCCAGTTTCATGAAAGCCCCCGACAGGGGGCTTTTGCGTTTTCGGTCGTCCGCAGTGAACAGGGCCGCGATCGCCCCGGCGCTAGAATGGCGCCCTTTCGCCGGAGTCCCCCCATGTCCGAGATCCTCGTACCCGTGTCCTTCGGTGAGCTGCTGGACAAGATCGCCATCCTGCAGATCAAGTCCGAGCGGATGACCGATCCGGCCAAACTCGCGCACGTGCGCGACGAATTGTCCGCGCTGGAGAAGACCTGGATGGCGCATCCGGTGGCCGGCCACGACATCGTCGCGCTGCGGGCCCAGCTGAAGGCCGTCAACGAGCGCCTGTGGGCCATCGAGGACGACGTACGGCTGAAGGAGAAGGCGCAGGCGTTCGACGAGGACTTCGTCCGCCTGGCCCGCAGCGTCTACATCGAGAACGACGAGCGCGCCCGCATCAAGAAGGCGATCAACCTGGCGTTGGGTTCGGCCTACGTGGAAGAGAAGTCCTACCAGGACTACCGGACCGCGGACGCCCCCTGAATGCGCAGCAGGTAGCGCACCATGCGATAGCGCTCGGCGCGCGCGACGCGGTCGCCATGGACCTGGTGCAGCGGCTCGACGGCGGCGCCATCGCCCTGCGCCAGCGCCGACAGCTGGGCGATCACCAGGGCCTGTTCGCGTATCCGCGCACTGACCGGATGCGGTGACGACAGCACCGTCTTCGCCGTGGCCGCCATGGCGGGCGGATCCCGGCGCGCGGTGTCGGCGTACATCGCCAGCACCTCGGCGATGGCGGGCACACCGTCCGCGTCCCTCGCCCAGGCGGGGTCGACCCACACCCCCTGCAGGTCGTCGGCCGGAAGCACGCCGAGCGTGGCTTCGGCCACGTCGGCGGCGGCGTCCATCCACAGCGCGGGGTCTTCGTGGGCGAAGGGCGACAGGCCGCGCAGGGTTTCGATGGACATGGCCAGGCCGCGTGGCAGTGTGGCGCGCTCCACGGGGTCGACCGTCGAACCGCGCATCAACGCGGCGGCCATCACCGCGTGACGGTGCCCGAGGGTGAAGCGGTGCTCGGGCAAGGCCTTGACCACGGCATCGGCCGCGACCGGCTGCCGTCCTGCCAGCAGGTCGAGCACCGGCAGACCGTTGTCGACCAGATGCTGCAGCGTCTGCGAATAGTCGCGGCGGTAACGCGTCGCCGGTGCGCGCAGCGCCACGTGCTGGGTGTAGTCGCTGTGCGCGGGAGCGCGCATTGCGCGCACGAACAGTCCTGCCACGCGCTCGTCGCCGATATGCCGCATCGCCAGCGAGGCGTCGTCCCCCAGGCCGGTGCGGGCGAGTTCCCGGTGCAGGGCGGGCGTGTCCCAGCGTGCGGCATCGGCGCGATGCCGCCGGCCGGCGTGGGCCACGACGATCAGGTCGACATCGTGCGAGAGGTACAGGTCCACCTGCGGGAACTCCGACAGCAGGGCGGCCAGCATGCTGGCGAGCAGCGCATCGTCGATCTCGTAGGTCTGCATCCACTGCACCAGCACGCCGTCGTCGGCCAGGCGTCCGCGCAGGAACGCGTAGAACTCCCGCGAGAACAGGTTGGCGACGCCGCTGACCCAGGGATTGGAGGGCTCGGACACGATGACGTCGTAGCGCTCGCCCTGGCGGGCGAAGAAGCGGCGCGCATCGTCGAAGTGCACGTGCGAGCGCGGATCGTCGTACGCGCGCGCCACGCGGGCGCCGAAGCGGCGTGCGCCTTCATGGATGGCCGGTTCGATCTCCACCGTGTCCACGCGCTCCACCGCCGGACTGCCGAGCAGCGTATGCGTCGAGAGACCCGAACCCCACCCGATCACGCCGATGCGGCGCGGGGCGGGATGCGCGGCCAGCGGCAATGCGCCCAGCGCCACCATGGTCAGTTCGTCGCCGGTGGGCGGCAGCGCGATGTCCAGCGCCATCGCGGCATCGGACTTGCCGTTGGTGGCGAGGGCGGCCGACCCGTGGTGGTCCGAGGCGACGACACTGACGGTGGCGGTCTTGCCGTCGCGGAGGAAGACCACCCGGCTGCCGTCGTCCAGCCGCGCGGCGCCGGTCCGGAATACGCCGCCGGCCTGTTCCCGCGGGTCCGGTGGTCCCACCGTGACGCACAACACCACCGCCAGCAGGGGCGCGGCGATCGCGGTGGCGACCCCGCGTGGCGATACCTCCCGCTCGCTGCGCGCCAGCAGCCAGAAGCCCAGGGTGATGTCGCCGGCGGCGGCGAGGATCATGCCGGCGCGTACGCCGAGCAGCGGGATCAAGGCGTGCAGCATGAGCGCCACGCCCAGGATCGCGCCGACGGTGTTGGCCGCGTACAGCCGGCCGATGCCGGCTTCGCCACCGCCTGCGCGCAGCCATGCCAGGGTGAACAGCGGCAGCGTCATGCCGGCGAAGAAAGTCGCGGGCAGCATGACCAGCAGGGCGATGCCGGCGCTGCCGAGCATGAACAGACCGTAGCCACCGTCGTTGCGGGCCAACGCGTCCATCAGCGCGCCCACCCAGCGGAACGACTGCGCGAAGGCCACCAGCGACAGCAGCGCCGCCACGCCCATGGCGATCTGCGCCATCGCCGCGATCCGCAGCGGATCGCCCAGGCGTGCGGCGCGCCGGTAGACCCAGGCACCACCGAAGGCCAGCCCCAGCAGGAACGCGGCGAGCATCAGCTCGAACGCATGCAGCGTCGTGCCCAGCGCCTGGTTCAACAGACGTATCCAGCCGATCTCGTAGACGAACGAGCAGGCGCCCGAGAGCAGGGCGATCGCGGTCAGCATCCCGGCCAGGGGGCGGCGCGGCGGTGCCGGACGGGCTGAAGCGGGGGCGGACTCGGAGGGTGGTGTGGGAGCGGCCGCACGCGCCGACGCGTCCAGCCGCCGCGACAGCCACCATGCGCCGGCTGCCACCAGCAGGTTGATCGTGCCGGCGAGCGTCAGCGTGCCGGGCAGGCCCCAGGCCGGCAGCAGCAGGAACGTCGCCGCCAGCGCGCCCAGCGCAGCGCCCAGGCTGTTGCTGAAATACAGTCCGCCCAGCGCGCGGGCCGGCGGTCCGGGAATCGTGCGCAGATAACCCGCGCTGAGCAGCGGGAAGGTCGCGCCGAGCATCACGCAGGCCGGCATCAGCATCAGTGCGGCCGTGACCCAGGGATAGGCCTGCGCGGCGGCACGGGCGCCCAGCCACGGCAGCACCATCGCCTGCGATACGTGCAGGTAGCCGTCGAACAGCGGATGGAAGGCCAGGCCGTAGACGCCGATGAGCGCTTCCGCCACCGCATACAGGCGAAGCAGCCGGCTCCAGCGCGGCATGGCGCGTCCTGCCGCCCACGCGCCCAGCGCCATGCCGCCCATGAAGATCGCCAGCACCAGGCTCTGTGCGTAGGCCGCGTGGCCCACCACCAGGCCCAGGTAATGCGACCACAGCGACTGGTAGAGCAGGCCGGCGAAGCCCGATGCCAGGAACAGCCACAGCATCAGGGTGCCGGCGCGCGGCCTCATGCGCCGGGATGGTCCTGCCGGAACCGTTCGAAGGCGGCGATGCCATCGTCGACGGTGATCAGGTCCATCACGCCGTCGTGTTCGATCTTGGTGCCCCATTTCAGCTCGGCTGCGGGCCTGCCTTTGTAACGGCGCGCGGCATCGTCGTAGCGGTCCACGCAATAGCGGATGCTCGAATACGGGCCGCTGCGGCGCGGGTTGCTGGCCGCATGCAGGCCAAGCACGGCGGTGCCCATGGCATTGGCGATGTGCATGGGGCCGGAGTCGGGCGTCATCACCAGATCCGCGCGCGCCAGCAGGGCCGGCAGCTGTTTCAGCGTGTCCTTGCCCACCAGGTCCAGCGCCGGCGACTGCATGGCGGCGAGGATGGCATCGGCCGTCTGCCGCTCCAGTTCGCTGCGGCCGCCGCACAGCACCACCCGCCAGCCCTGGGCGGCAGCGTGGTCGGCGACGGCGGCGTAGCGGTCGGCGAACCAGTTGCGGCGCACGTGGCTGGAACACGGGGAGATCACCAGGGTCCGCGTCCCGTCGGCAGGCCATTGCGCGGCGGCCCAGGCATGCGCCTCCGTGGGCACCGGCAGGTTCCACACCACCTCGGTCTGCTTCAGCCCCAGCGGTTCGCAGAAGCTGCCGATCGCGTCCAGCACATGGATACCGGGACGATCGGGAATGCGCTCGTTGACGACCAGCCCGTGCAGGTCCTTCGAGCGGCTGCGGTCGTAACCGATCCGGCGGCGGGCGGGGATGAACGCCGACAGCAGGTTGGCGCGCAGGGCCACCTGCATCTGCAGCAGCGCATCGAAACGTCCGGGCAGTTCGCGGCGCAGCGCCCGCATGCCGGCCAAGCCGGTCTGCTTGTCGTAGGTGTGGAAGGTCACGCCTTCCAGCCCGTCGAGCAGCCTGAAGCCGCCCTTGTCGATCACCCAGTGCAGCGGCAGCTGCGGCCAGTGCCGCTGCAGGGTGCGCACCAGCGGCACGACATGGGTCACGTCGCCGAGGGCGGACAGGCGCAGCAGGCACAGTGAGTGGGGAATCGAGGACAAGTGTTGTTAGACTCGCTGGATGGTCGGTTTTGACGCTTCGGAATCCCTGACGCCGTTCCGCGAAGGCCGCGGATACGGTGCGATTCTGTTCGACCGCAAACACCTGCGGCAAGCGGACCCGGACTGGTTCGTGCCGGAAAAGTGGGGCGATCGCGCGCGGCCGGTCGACAGCGGCGGGCGTGGCAGTGCCTGGTTCATCGACGCGCCGTCCAGCCAGTGCGTGTTGCGCCACTACCGGCGCGGCGGCCTGGCGGCGCGTTTCAGCCAGGACCGCTACCTGTGGCACGGGCCGGACCGCACACGCAGCTTCGCCGAATTCCGGTTGACGCGTGCATTGCTGGCGCGCGGCCTGCCGGTGCCGCGCCCGGTGGCGGCCAGCTACGTGCGCGACGGCATGTTCTACCGTGCGGCCATCCTGCTGGAGCGGCTGACGGAGGTGCGGACGCTGGCCGACATCGCCCGCCACGCGGAGGCGCGGGCGCCGTGGGAAAGCACCGGGCGACTGGTGGCGCGCTTCCACCGTGCCGGGCTGGACCATGCCGACCTCAACGCGCAGAACATCCTGTTCGACGCCAGCGGTCACGGCTGGCTGATCGACTTCGACCGGGGCCGGCTGCGCATTCCCGCCACCGCCTGGCGCGAGCAGAACCTCGCGCGGCTGCGGCGCTCCCTGCTCAAGTTGCGCGGCAAGCGCAGCGTGGAAGCGGTCGGCCACGACTTCGCCCATCTGCGGCGCGCTTACGACCACGCCTGGTCGCGGGGCTACTGACGTGGGCTGGACGCTGCGCTTCCTGGGCGTGGGCAATGCCGGCGCCGTCGAACTGGGCTCGGCAATGGCGACGATGGAGCGCGACGGCGCGCCCTGGCTGACCATCGACTGCGGCGGAGAAGGACTCACCGCCTACCAGGCCCGCTACGGCGGCATGCCCGATGCGCTCTTCATCACCCACGTGCACCTGGACCATGTGGCCGGCATGGAACGGCTGTTCGTGGCCAGCTATTTCGACGCGGTGCGACGCGGCCAGGTGCGCCTGTACGTGCCGGCGCCGCTGGTGCCGGTGCTGCACCAGCGCATCGCCAGCTATCCGAACGTGCTGGCCGAAGGCGGCGCGAATTTCTGGGATGCGTTCCAGCTGATTCCGGTCGACGATGCGTTCTGGCATGACGGGCAGCGGCTGGAGGTGTTTCCGGTGCGGCACCATTGGCCCGATACGGCCTTCGGCCTGCGCCTGCGCGGCAGCGTGGTGTGGACCGGAGACACCCGGCCGATTCCCGAAATGCTCGCGCGCCATGCCGATGCCGGCGAGGTGATCGCGCACGACTGCGCGCTGCACGGCAATCCGTCGCACAGCGGCATCGACGACCTGGAGCGCGAATATCCGGCGGCCCTGCTCGCGCGCTGCGTGCTGTACCACTACGCCAGCGTGGACGATGCCGAAGCGCTGCGCGCGCGCGGGTATCGCGTCGCCGCGGCAGGCGATGGCCTGGCGCTGGCGGACCCGCTGCCGACGACGCTGCCGTGAACGACGCCGCCTTGCCACGCGACCGGCTGGGACGCCCACTGCACGACCTTCGCCTGTCGGTGATCGATGCCTGCAACTTCCGTTGCGGGTACTGCATGCCGGCCGACCGCGTGCCGGAGGACTACGGCACCGACGCGTCGCAGCGACTGTCGTTCGACGAGATCGATACGCTGGTCCGTGCGTTTGTACGGCTGGGCACGCGCAAGCTGCGCCTGACCGGCGGCGAACCCCTGCTGCGCAAGCGGTTGCCCGACCTGGTCCGTCGCCTGTCGGCGATTGCCGGGCTGGAGGACATCGCCCTGACCACCAACGGCATGCTGCTCGCGCCGCAGGCGCAGGCGCTGCACAAGGCCGGCCTGCGACGCATCACGGTGAGCCTGGATGCGCTGGATCCCACGGTGTTCGCCGCGATGTCGGGCGGACGCGGCCGGGTGGAGGACGTGCTGGCCGGCATCGACGCCGCCGTGGCGGCCGGCTTCGCGCACGTGAAGATCAATGCCGTCGTGCAGCGCGGCGTCAACGAGGATCAGGTGCTGCCGCTGGTCGAACGTTTCCGCGGCACCGGCCATGTGGTGCGTTTCATCGAGTTCATGGACGTGGGCGGCAGCAACGACTGGCGCCACGACCGGATGGTGCCGTCCTCGGTGCTGCGCGACCGCATTGGCGCGCGCTGGCCGCTGCATCCGCGGCAGGCCGAGTACCGGGGCGAGGTGGCGGAGAGGTACGGGTTCGACGATGGCGGCGGCGAAGTCGGCTTCGTCAGCTCGGTGAGCACGCCGTTCTGCGGCGACTGCCATCGCGCGCGCGTTTCCGCGGACGGGCGTCTGTTCACCTGCCTGTTCGCGGCGGACGGCAGCGATCTGCGCGCGGTGGTCGCGCAGGGCGAAGAAGCGCTGGCCGCGCACGTGGCGGACCTGTGGCGCGCGCGCGGCGACCGCTACAGCGAACTGCGCGGCAGCCCGGAAGTACGGGACCGGCGGCGTGTCGAGATGTATCTTATCGGCGGTTGAACCGCGCAGGATCCGCATGCCCCGCAAGACCCTGACCCATCTCGACGCCGCCGGCCGTCCCGCCATGGTGGATGTGTCCGGCAAGCCGTCGGCGGCACGCGAGGCGCTGGCCACCTGCCGCGTGCGCTTTCCCGCCGACGTGGCGCGCGAACTGCGGCGCAGCGGCCTGCGCAGCGCCAAGGGTGGCATCGTCGACACGGCGATCATCGCCGGCACGATGGCGGTGAAGCGCACGCACGAACTGATTCCGTTCTGCCATCCGCTGCCGATCGACGGCTGCCGCCTGGCCGTGGACTGGGACGGCGACGCCACGCTGCGCATCGACTGCCAAGTACGTACCGTCCATCGCACCGGCGTCGAAATGGAAGCGCTGACCGGCGCCACCGTGGCCGCGCTCACGGTCTACGACATGTGCAAGGCGCTGTCGCACGGGATCGTGCTGGGGCCGGCGAAACTCGTGGCCAAGCGCGGCGGCAAGCGCGACGTGGGGACGATGCTATGACCACGGTGACGCTGCTCTACTTCGCCAGCCTTCGCGAGCGTGCCGGTATCCCCAGCGAAACGATCTCGACGAATGCCGGGGATCTCGCCGGCCTGTACGACGACGTGCAGGCGCGCCATGGTTTCACGTGGCCGCGCGAACATCTGCGCGTCGCGGTGGACGGGGAATTCGCGCGCTGGAGCGACACGCCCACGGCGGACAGCGAGATCGCCTTCATTCCGCCCGTGAGCGGAGGCTGAGCATGGCGGATTTCCTGTTGTCGGAGGCGCCGCTGGATATCGCCCGGTTGCGTGCGCAGGTACTGGATCCGCGCGCCGGCGGCTATGCCAGTTTCGAAGGCTGGGTCCGTGACCATCACGCCGGACGCGCGGTGGACGGCCTCGACTACGAGGCCTACGCCACGCTGGCCGAGCGCGAAGGCGAACGCATCCTCGCCGAGGCGAAGGCACGGTTCGACGTGATCGAGGCCGGCTGCGTGCATCGCGTCGGCACGCTGGCGATCGGCGACCTGGCGGTGTGGGTGGGCGTGAGCGCGGCGCACCGCGGGGCCGCCTTTGATGCCTGCCGCTACATCATCGACGAGGTGAAGCGGCGCGTGCCGATCTGGAAGCGCGAGCACTATCGCGAAGGCGACGCCGACTGGCTGCATCCGATGGCCGAGGACGCGGGAACATGATCCGCGTATTGCCCTCCGTTCTGATGTTGGCGACGCTGGTCTGCATGCTGCCGTCGACCGCAGACGCCGCCGAGTTGCTGGTCGGCAACAAGTCCGCCGATACGGTCTGGCGCCTGTCGCTGCGCGATGGACGCCGGACCGGCGAGTTCCGCACCGGCGAGGCGCCGCATGAGATCGCGGTCGCGCCGGATGGCCGCTCGGCGGTGGTGACGAACTATGGCGACGCGAAGTCCGGCAGTACGCTGTCGGTGCTGGACCTGGTCGGCGGCACGCCGACGCGTTCCATCGACCTGGGCCAGCACGGGGCGCCGCACGGCTTGCGCTTCCTGCCCGATGGCCGCCGCGTGCTGGTGACGACGGAGGCATCGGCCAGCGTGTTGATCGTGGATGTCGACACGGGGGAGATCGAACGCGAAATCGACGTCGGCGCCGGTACCGGCCACATGATCGCGCTGTCGCCGGATGGCCAGGTCGCGTACCTCACCAAGATCCGGTCCGGCACGCTCAGCCGGATCGACCTGCAGGCCGGCTCAAAGACCGTCGAGCGGCCGGCCGGCAAGGGCGCCGAAGGCGTGGCGGTCCGTCCCGATGGCGCCGAAGTGTGGGTGACGAATCGCGAGGACGGCACGCTGACCGTGCACGATCCGCGCACGCTGGCGGTCAAGCGCCGCATGAGCAGCAAGGGCTTCCCGATCCGCGTGGTGTTCTCGGCCGACGGCACGCTGGCCTTCGTCACCAATGCCCGTGCGGCGACGCTGGCCGTGTTCGACGCCCGCACCAAGGTGCCGGTCGCGACCGTACCGCTGTCGCGCGATGACGTGACCTACCAGTCCACGATGCTGGGCAACGCGGCGTTGCCGATCGGCGTGGTGGTCGCAGCCGACCGACCGCGCGCCTACGTGGCCATCAGTGGCGGCGACCGCATCGCGGTGATCGACACGCAGCGCTGGCAGGTGATCGACTACTGGGTCACCGGCCGCGAGCCTGACGCGCTGGGCATCGTCGCGGAGTAGGGCGCCCCGCGGTACGTCCGCGACTATGGCGCTGATGCCGTCGCAACGGCAGCGGAGAGTGAATCGCCAATGCCCGAAAAGGCGGTAGCCCCGCCGGCTGACCGCGCCCCAAGATGTGTCCGCCGCGATGGCAATGATGCCGTCGCAACGCCGATGCCCCAGAAGGTGGTAGCACCGCCGGCTGACCGCGCCCCGCGATGTTCCCGCCGCGATCGCAGTGATGCCGTCGTAACGGCATGAGTCAGTGAATAGCCAATCCCCGAAAAGGCGGTAGCCCCGCCGGCTGACCTCGGCGCCCGCATCAGTCGATACCGTTGCTGCCTTCCGGCCCTGGCGGGATTTTCGACCTAGCGTCGCGAGGGGCCGACGGGGCCACCATAGACACGAAACCGCGCCGGAGCGCGGTTCGCCGTCGTTCCGCCGAAGCAGAACGCGATGAAACTGGCGGAGAGAGGGGGATCGAGTCAACCCGACCCTAAGTCCTTGATTCTCCTGCAGGACGCAAACCAGGAATGTGTCCTGCCTTGTGTCCTGCCATTGTAGCGGTTCGTCCTCTCAAACCGCCAGTCCACCAAGATCGGCAGTTGTCCGGGAATTAGCTTCCCTCCCTGAGAGAACCGGCGGCCGCTGGTGGCCGTTCCTGAGAATTGCTACGCGCGAGGTCCTTGACGCGATCCTGGCTTGGGCGATGTCTTCGGTTTCAACCCGTGGCGTGCCCGCTTAACCAGCAGACCTCTCGGAAGCGGATCGCGCTCATTGGATAGGACTGCCTTCAGGGAAAGTTCGGGGCAGGCACTGGCTTCATAGACCGTAAAACGCTTACGAGCTTCTGCCACGGTGCGCTTAGTTGTCGAAAGATTGTTCAACGTCAACCAGCCAGGGGCTTCGGCACTAGCGATATCAGCACCTTGGTTCAGCATTTGCGCAAAGCCGAAGTGCTCTCGATTGGCTAGCCTTACTGTCGCAAGTGGTGAACTTGAGCATATTGCCTGGTCTACATCTATTAGAGATGAGAGTGGACAGCAATGAAATCCACCATGCCCGTAGATCAGGTAGTGTGACCATTGGAGCGATTTAATGCCCGACGGTGGAGATTCCACGGGACCCGAGAGTTCCCTTCTGCGAGTGCTCTCTTCAAGTATGGAGATGCTGAAATCCTTCAATCGTGTGAACTGCTTCTCGACTTTAGGGCGACTTGATGTTTCTGGAGAGTTTGAAGATACGTCAAAGCTTCCGGCAATAGACCCACTCTTCTTAGCTTGGAAGATAGCTAGCCGGGATCTTTTCGTGTCAAGCCTTATCAGCAACGCAAAGTCAGCGCCGGTGTCTTTCTCCGCCATTCCATTAGTTGAGTTTTTGCTATACCTCACCCATGAAGAAGATATTCCATAGGGAACAGACAACGCAGAAGCGCATATTGGTGTCGTAACCGAAAACGCTCCCAAGAGTGCGGCAGTTATAGATTCCTCGTCTAAAGAGCTGTGCAAATTTGAGGCGGAGAGCTCAACGACCGCTAGTTGAAATGCGGCCCCTAGGAAGTTTGAGTAAGCTTTGATGCCAAATTCACCGAGGTGATCGACGATCAATTGGTCGGGTGACGACATTGCCATGCTCGCTGGCTCGGATGGCCTTCAATAGTAGCTCCCTGGCGTGTCGGTCTCTAAGGATTTCATCGCGGTAGATTGACTTGGTCCAATCGTTAGAAATTGGGCCATGTCTTTCAGAGAGCTTTTCTACGGCAGACATCCAGTCTTTTATTGGCTCTGCGTCGGGGGCCAGACAGTGGAGACGTGAGAGTCCGCGAGGGTAATTCTTCGCGCCACCGAACAGCCACTTTGCTACAGCCCGAATTTCGCTTTCACTTAGCTGGTCCATGAGTCCAACCAGTGTGGTTACTCTTTGACGAGCGGCTGCCCTCTCAAATGACTTGTTCTTCCAATATACTAGAAGCTCCCTCTTTGAACTGAAGGAGATGACCTTCTCAGGGCAGTCGATATGTGATGATGTCCAGCCGGGATCAGGGCCTCCACGTCTCTTGATCGCTATTCCAAGCTTCGACAAGTGAGCAATAAGTTCGGCGTTCTTCACGGGTGGGGTGGGGTTGGGATTTCACGGAAGCTAAAACGTAATCTCAAATAGTCAAGCGGTATTCGCTAACATTTAAGCACTCGCCATCTCGTTGCATTCAATGAGAGCCGGATAGAAAGGAAAGAACTGATGAGCAAGCCAACCCTGGACTCCATCGCCACCGCCAAGGCCAAACTGGAAGAAGAGCTTCGCAGGCTTGAAGAGCAGGAGAGCCAGCTCCGCCAGCAGCAAGCGGCCGATGCCTTCGCCGAGGTCATGAACTTGCTTGGCCAATACGGGCAGCATTTCAGCGCTAAGCAGAAAGCGGAGCTCGTGGCGGCCGTGGGTGCAAGTAGCCCAGCAAAGGCGAAGAAGGAAGCCGGGACCAAAGAGGTCGCGCCGAAATACTGGCTACCCCACACGCAGGAGACCTGGAGTGGCCGGGGGCGTCCACCGAGGTCCTTTACGGCTTGGGAAGGAACTGCGGCCTACAAGGAGTGGAAGGCGCGGCACCCTGGGGAGAAGTTCCCGAAGTTTCCGGGATAAGCACCGCAACCATGTTGAGCAAGAGGCCCCAGATGGGGCCTCTTCTCATTTCACGATCGGGGACCGTGTTCGTCTCAGGATGCTGAGCCGAAAATTCCAAGGAGCACGAAAAAGATCGTAGGTAGCATGACAAGCGCTCCGATCAGCCCCATAAGGCCGCACGCAGTGATGGCCCAGATCTGGCCGACGTTGAAGTGGCCTGCACTACGTTGTTGGGCTTGAGCCGCAGCTAAGGGATGGAGGCGCTCCGCGCGCCTCCGAAGAAGGCGTGAGAGCACCGGCCCGATGACGAGGCCAAACGGCCCCGTCAGCAGGACGGCGACGCAGAAGCACAGCGTGAACCGTGCCTGCGGGGTCATCATCGAAACGGTAGGTGTGGGGGCGTAGTAGGTCATGGGCGTATCAGGGCCTGTGCGCCGTCCAAGTGCCCGACGCCTTCGAGAACCGGACCGGCTCCGTGAACGGCCGAACCTGGGACGTTCCGGCAATATCCAGCACGATGGAACCGCCCACGTCGCAGACGACTCCGTCCGCCGTCTCCGATTGTCGGCAGCCACTCAAGGCGAAGTCGCGGTATTCCGTGACCTGGACGGCGCTGCCCATGGCCCCTTCGAACTTTGCGGTGATGGCTTTCTTGGCATCGCTTTCAGAGGGCTCATTGCTGCTGCAGGCGGTCAAGATCAGGGCTGCGGAGAGGGCGAGGGCGGCGTTTCGAAAGATGGTCATGGTCTCTTCCTTGTTGAGTAATAGGGGCAGAGCGGTCATTTGTCGCGATTGCCGGCCGGGTCAAACCCACCGATCCACATGCGGACGTCTCGAAAAGGCGTGAGGATTCCTGAGGGGCCCGGGTAGAGGTCTTCTGCTCGCAGGTAGCCCGAGACCCACGCCGCGCTGAGTGCGACCTTCCGGGCCTGCTCGGCCACCCCATCCCGTGACGTGGTGACGTTGAAGGGCTCGCGGGGTGGGTTAGGGCCGCTGGTGCGCTGGTCGCCGGTGTTCGGCTTCCCAGGGCGAACCCGCAGGCCCACCATGAGATCAGCCGTCGCCTTGGTCCGGGCGTTGTCGTTGAGCTCCGCTTCTTCGCCCAGATCGTCCCGGATGGCGAGCGGGGCATCGGCGCAAGCCTGGAAGGTCTCGGTGGTAGATGCGGTTGCGCTGGTCCAGATCCGGGCTTCCACGGTCCAGCAAGGCAGGGACGCTCCCCATTCCTTGAAGCTGAGCGCCACCCGGGGCCAGTCCAGGCGGCCGAGTTGGGCCTGCTGGTGGTCTTCGTTCTTGTAAAGACCATTGATGCGGCCGGCGCCGCTGATGGGGGTGTAGAGCGGGCCTGCGTGGGCTCGGGTGCCGGAGCGGGGCTTGGCCCCCACCATTCGCTCCCCAGCGTCTTTCAGGCTGTCGCCCAGTTGCCGGAAGAAGCCGGGCTTCTGGGTGGACAGGTCCTGGGCCAAGGCCAGCAAAGGGGCCAGAAGCAACGCAGCGGCCATGCTGGCCGCCATCCTTTTCAAGCTCTTCATCATGAAATCCCCTGTAGTCTGTCTGGAGGGTGCTACATTTCATGAAGAGTCTGCCATGCATTGAGGGACCGCGTCATGCTGTTGAATCGACTTTTCAATTGCCGTTCACGTGCCAGAAGCCTCCCCCCGATCATTGTTTGCCGCTCGGCTAAAGCAGGCGCGAGAGCTCCGTGGCATCGCCAGTCAGCGTGCTTTGGGGGTCCTTATGGGGCTCGATAAGAAGCTGGCAAGCAGCAGGGTCAATCGCTACGAGACGGAGGTCAGCGGTATCGATTTGGATGGCCTGGGGAGGCTGGCACAGACACTGGGGGTGCCGACGGCGTTCTTGGTAGCAGAAGATGAGGTGACCGCGACAATCATCCTGGAGCTGTCACGCCTCTCGCCAAAAGAGAAGGCGAACTTGGCCAAGAAGTTACGAGGCGAGACCTAGCTTCGTGGCGGAAGCCTCTGAGCGGCCCTTGAGCCACGTTGGAAGTCCCACCCTATGCGACAATCCTGCCATGAGCATTGCACGCCCCCGTCCGAAGATGGATCCCGCGCTTGGGGAAAAAATCAAGCTAATTCAACAAGATATCCGTGATGAATACCTGGCGGATCATCAACATCCCTGGATAATCGGCTTCTCGGGTGGTAAAGACAGCACCTTGGTCGCGCACCTAGTTTTCGACGTCCTGATGTCTCTCGCCCCGCACGAGCGGACCCGAGAGGTTCACATCGTGTCCAACGATACGTTGGTCGAGAGTCCGTTGGTCATCACGCATATCGCGGCCGTCCAATCTGAAATCGACCACGCCGCGAGTGCGTGGCGGATGCCGATACGAGTGGTTACCACTCGCCCTGACGCAGACGCGACGTTCTGGGTCAACATGGTAGGCCGTGGCTATCCACCGCCCAACCGGTCTTTCCGGTGGTGCACGGATCGCATGAAGATTCAGCCCACGAGCCGCTACATTCGCGAGCAGGCAGCTGCTGCTGGCGAGGTAATTCTCCTGTTGGGCGTCAGGCGCTCCGAGAGTTCAACCCGGGCCGCAACTGTTGCTCGCTACGACAATGGCGAGCGCCTGAATCGGCACAACGACCTTTTGAATTGCATGGTCTTCCGACCCATCGTGGAGTTGTCCACAGATGAGGTGTGGGAGTTCTTGGCATTTAATCCGCCGCCATGGGGTGGAACGCACGGCGCTCTTATCAAGCTTTACATGGACGCAGGGGCTGCAGAGTGCCCTACAGTCCTATCCCAGGACGATGCACCTGCTTGCGGGACCTCATCCTCTCGGTTCGGTTGCTGGACCTGCACGGTGGTGGAGAAGGACAAGAGTCTGATGGGGTTTGTGGAGGCGGGATATGGGGAGTTCACTCCACTGGTTGAATTCCGTGATTGGCTGGCATCAATACGAGATGATCCGCAACGCAGAATGGCGCGGCGCCGGAATGGCCGTTTGACCGTAACCAATGACGGAGTCTTTATTCCCGGCCCGTTTACGCTAGAAACCCGCCAAGAGATTTTAGATCGAGTGCTTGATTTGGAGCACCAAATGAAGTGCAAGCTCATAGAGGAAGGCGAAGTGACGCGAATTCGAGAAATTTGGGCAGAAGACGCAAGCATGTTCGCTACTTGGTCAGTCGATGGCGATCGCGCTATTGCCGGCTTGAAGTAAGGATACTTGGGGGATTTCAATGCCACGTGATGTCGTAACACTCTTCGCGCAGGACGCGGGGAAGAAGCTGATTCGTAAGCACTGCCGCCAGATTGGCTTGCCGATCGAAAGCCTCCGCCGCCTCGTCGAAGAGGTGGTTGATAAGAGCACGATGCAGCGTCGTCATGGCCTATGGGAAGCCTTTGATGAAGTATTAGGCGAAAAGGATGACGAGGAGGTCGACAGTGCATCTTGAGTCGATTTCACTGCGGGATTGGAAGGCTTTTGAATCAGCCACATTTGAGTTTCCTGCGCCAGGAAAAACTAAGAATGTTGTAGTCATCGGCGGTAGGAATGGATTCGGCAAGACGTCATTGTTCGAGGCATTGGCGCTCGGTCTTTTTGGGCGTGATGGTCTCCGTTTGGTCCTGCGCGCCGGAATGGCCAGTGACGACCAAGGGCGTGCGCAATCCTTTAAGGACTTCATGGAGAGAGCGCTGTTTGGAAACGCTCTTGCCAATGGGCGAAACTCTTGCCGCATTGGTCTGAAGTTCATTGATGATGCCGATGAGCCCATCTGGATCGAGCGGACCTGGTATTTCAACGATCATGGAAAGCTGAAGTCGGGCGATTCTGCTGAACAGCTGACTATTTTCCAAGGCGTGGGTCGCCGTGTTGTCGGGCCTGGCCGAACTGAGCACGACATAGATGGCTGGTATAGAGACTGGCTGTCGAAGACATTCATCCCGACTTCGTTGGCCGGCTTCTTTCTTTTCGATGGTGAGTCTGCCGCCGTCTACGCAGAGCGCGACATGGGCTCGCAAGTTCGAGAGGGCATCGAGGGGCTGCTCGGTCTGAATTGGCTGAAGCAATTGCAGAAGGATCTGCGCGTTTATGCCACCACGAAACGAAGTCAAGTTCCGAAAGGCGTTAGCAACGAAGCGATTGCCGACCTCGATGCGGCTGTTTCAGCGATGGAGGAGGAGCTCGCGCGTTGCGATGAGCGGCTCCAAGCCATCGAGACTGACCTTAAAGACAATGAAACGCTCCGTGACGCCCTCACACGTGAGCTGGGCTACGGTGCTGGGACGAGAGCTCAGCTTGAAGAGCTTACGCGAGAACAAGCCGATCACGAGAAACGATATTCGGCTGCGCAAGACAAGCTCGCTGTCGCGGCACAAGCAGATCTGCCACTAGCCCTGGCTGGCGGCGTGCTCTTGTCGCGAGTGGAGGCCAGGCTCGATCAAGAGTCTCGTCTCGATCAGTGGGAGGCTGCTCTTTCGCAGCGCGACAGTCGGACCGCGAGCGTATTAGAGTTTTTGGACGAGCTACTGCCGACCGTCGACCCCATGCTGCTTGAAAGACAGATTGGAGGCGTGCGTGTCGCTGTAGAAAAGGCGTTGGAGCGACTCTGGTTCCCGCCGCCAGGGGATGTAGCAGATTCATTCCGGCATCCTCATGCGCGCGGTCCCATGCTTCAACGGGTGCTTGATCGCTTGAAGGAGGCTAAGGCGATCTCCTCCTCTAGCATCGTCGAGTTGCTGGAGACGATGGAGAAGAGTTCGGCGAAGCTGCGAGAGATATCGGTAGCTATCCGCTCTACGGAAGGTGCAACTCCCCAGATTGAGGAGAAGCGAGACCAGCTGAATGAGGTCAACACCAAAGTAGGTTTGTTGAGAGAGGAGCGCGGGACGCTGACCAATGTTGTCAAGTCGCGCGGCGCCGATCTAGAGCAGAAGCGTAGGGAGTTGGGCCGACTTACCGGACATCTAGATCAGTCAGAGCGCCCCGCTCAGTTGGCTGCTCGCGCGGAGCAGGTTGCTGAGATGCTGGGTAACCTAGTGGATGAAGCTTGGCCGCTTCAGTCAGAAGCGGTTGCTGAGGCCATGACGCGTGGCATCCGGGCAATGGCTCATCGCAATGACTATCTGCGCGATGTGACTATCAATGAAGAGGGCGACGTTGAGCTTGCCTCCCCAGACGGTCGCGATCTACGCCAATACGATCTGTCCGCGGGCGAGAAGCAAATCTTCACTCAAGCGCTGTTTTCCGCTATCGCTGAGGTTTCTGAGCGAGCCTTCCCCCTGGTGATAGATACTCCGCTGGGACGGCTCGATGAAAATCATCGCTTGAACGTGCTCAAGCACGTCACGGGTCGGAGAGGTCAGGTCATTCTGATCTCAACAGACACCGAAGTCGTCGGAGCATTCTTGGCTGCAATCCGAAATAAGGTCGCGAAGTTCTACATCATTAGGAATAAGGTTGAAGGTGGCGTTGCTCGAAGCTGGTGTGAAGAGGGTTACTTCGACGGACAGGAAGTTTGAGATGAGCACTGAAAGTATGAGCGACCTGACGTTGGAGGTAGTGGCGGGGGCGGCTTTTCGCTCCACCGCCGAAACCGATGAGCTTTCTCAACGAGTGAAGGATCGACTTGGGTTTGGCTCTTTCAACATTCCGGCGCGCCTTGCTATTGCAAGGTCACTCGCCATTCCAGACATGCCCCCCAAGGCGGAGGGAGAGACAGGTCGGACCATCAAGGGTGATGTCCTTTTTGGATCTGGCGCGGACTTGGCTGCTTGGGTGTCCCTCCTTATCGAGCACGCAGGGAACGCGTTAACCATAAAGGAGTTGCAAGGGTGCGTGCAGCGCCATTGGGCAAGAGGCATGAAACTTCTGGCCGAAGAGCTGAATGCGTCGAATGGAGATATAGCAGAGTTCTGGCGTCGCTTGGCTGAGAGTGCTTTGCCCGAAGTCGCATCGGGACAGGGCCGGCGTGATGCGATCGGCCCTACCTCAGTCATTAGCAAGGGGCCGCTCCCTGTGCGCCTTGGAGAGGTTGGAAAGGACGTGGCGTCCGATGAGGAAGTGATTTGGACTCTCAACGCTCCAGGCGGTAGTCCGCATAGTGCATTCATGGGTGGGGTCGGCAGTGGCAAGACTAGAACGGCTGCGTTTGTCCTGCGGTCGATTGCTGAACAAACAGGCGTTCCATTGCTAGCCTTCGATTTCAAAGGCGACATGGCGGACCGGCACAATGCACTGGATAGAGCTTTCGGGGCAGAAGTGCTTTCTCCGCCCAGTATTCCTATTCCGCTCGATGTTTTTGCCCTAACCGATAAAAGCAAACATGGTGTGGTCACGACCGCTCAGCGCTTGCGCGATAGTCTAAGCAACCTTAAGCAAACCAAGTTCGGAGATCAGCAGCGTAGACGTCTGAATGATGCGCTGGAGGAGGCGTTGCGGACTCGCCATCCCTGCACGCTGGAGGACGTTAAAGAGTGTCTGGAGAACGCTTATGCTGCGGCCGGAGCAAAGGAAGACGGCGCGATTTCGACCCTGGTCGATCTTTGCCGGTTGCCACTCTTTGAGCCAGTTATGAAGCCCGAAGAGTTCTTCTCTAGGTCGTGGATCATCTCGCTACCTGCAAATGTGCCCGAACTCGTGCGTGTCACGGTAGTTGCGCTGTTGACTGATGCGCTTGAGCGTTACATCAACTCACAGCAGGACTCGGAAACTGACGCGCAGGGAAATCGCTCTTTGCGAGTGTTGTGCGTGATCGATGAGGCGCACCGAGCTCTGGAAGCGCGACTACCTGGCCTCTCGAATCTCATTCGCCTCGGTAGGTCGAAGGGCGGGGCGGTGATGCTCATCTCCCAAAAGCCGGACGATTTCGAAGGAGAGGACGATGATTTCCTGTCGGAGATGGGGCTCTTGGTTTGCTTCGGAACTAATGCGCGAGAGTCATCAGTAAAGAGGATTCTGGGCCCAGGCGCATCTCTAACTTCTCTGAAGAAGGGGGAGGCCTATGTCCGTGCTCGTGGTGATGCTAAATCGCGTAAGGTCCTTGCATGGAAGTAATTTGTTCCTCGAATCTTTAATTCAAGGATAGAACTTGCTCGGATCGCTTAGTTCATTGGCGAACTGTCCACGTCGATAGGCCGGCAGGTCTATCGGCGGTCGATAGGCGGCCAGGACTTTGATCTGCTTTGTTCGCGCCAATGCAGGCTTTTTGTGGAAATAGGCCTCGTGCAAGACGGGCACCCTTTTGCTGAGCGAATGGCCTGTGACCAGGGCGATGTCTTCGTCGGACACGCCCTGATGGTGCAACTCAGTGGCAATGGTGTGGCGGAAAGCATGGAAGCCAACGCCTTTCGGAAATCCTAATGCTTTCATGTAAGCGCTGAATTGGTTCAGCGCAGCCTGGCTGTATCGGGCGTTGGTTTCGCCAGTCTTCTTGTTGATGCCGGCCGAGAGGTGGGGGAAGAGGCGCGGGTGGCCGCACTGGCGTATGTCTGCCAAGAAGTCGAGAAAGCCGGCATCCAGCAGGGGTTGAGGGATGGGCAGCGTTCGGATGGCCGCCTTTCCTTTCACGCTTTGTCGGCTGCGCCCCCGGTTCCTGTGGGCCAAGTCCGGATCAACGGTCTTCTGGATACGAATACACCAGACGCCACTTTCCTGGATAACGTCCGTCAGCTTCAGTTGCGCGGCTTCGTTGATTCGGACGCCGGTATAGAGCCCGATCATCGGCAACCACCAACGGTGTGGATACTTCTTCGCCCATGGAATGTAAGTTTCAGGCGCAAAAATGCGTTGGAGATCGGCCTCGTCGAACAAGCGCTCAGGCTTGTTGGGGTCAGTCACCAGGTCCTTCTTGATCTCATCAAATGCATCCATGGGGGACGCCGGAATGGCTTTCGTCTTGGCCAGCCTCTTGAAGAAGGTGGACAAGAAGCGCCGGTGCTTCTCGAACGTGGCAGGGGCGGGCGGCTCCACGCACAGTTCCTTGCCTCGAGCCACTGCTTGCTCAAAAGTGAAGTTGCGATACAGCGGGTCTGACAGCAACAAGGGTGGAGACCACCGCATCAAGTCCCACAGGCGATAGATGTGGGCGTGGTCGATCCGGGAGACGGGGATGTCTCCGCATGCCATCCGCAGCAGGGAGAGTGAGCGAGCCGTGGCTTCCACAGTGTCCTGTGCCAAGCCGCGGTTTTGACGGTCCTGCAGGTAGTCGGAAACCTCGATGGAGAGCAAGCGGGCAGGAGTTCCGACCGGGAGGGGTTCGGGATAGCGGGTGCCGTTCTTGGTCACTCGCGAGCGTCGGGCTCTTTCGTGGGCAGCGTTGAGGATCTCCTGGGCGTGGATGGCAGCTTCTCGTCCAGTGATGACCAGCTCCTCGACACGAAAGCTTCCGATGCGGACGTTGAGCATCCGCAATGTGTCGCCTGGCTGGGTGAGGTAGTGCTCGAGAGCCTTCGAAGTGGGGTCTGCCATCGCTGCTGCTTCCATTGTTCCAATGGAAGTAGTCATAAAACGCCAGCCGGATTCGTCAATGAAAAACCGCGACTTCGTTAATGACCTTAGGCGTTGCCAATCTGTCGGAAGTTATGCGATTGAGGTGGCGAAAAATTCCGTGGTTTAGTCAGAGTTGGATCTGTTGCGATTCAATACGTTAAGGTGAAAGGCGCATGCCGGTCCGTGGAGTCATTTGTGTACTGTTTAATCGCTCGTAGCTAACAAACAACCCACCACAACTCAGTCAAATGTTAACAATAGCTTAACAGAAGCTGAATGCCACAACTGCTACTAGGCTGCAATTGCGTCCTCTATCGCGTTGCGGATAGCAGTCCTGCCAGAACCCGAAGCATTGTGAAAATCTTGAGCGGAAAAATCGATGGTTGATGCCGGTCGAAGGAAGTTAGCGAAACGCTCGGTGCGAATATCCTTGTTGGCGATGATCTCCCCTATATGGTTTCGTAGAACATCAAAAAGTGCTTGAACTCCAACCGTTCGTGTTATGAATGAAGAAGAAGGAGCCTTTGACCAGAATATTTCTTCACAGGCAACAAGATAGTTCTTCACGATCTCGTATATGACGGCATCGTTTCCTTCAATGTATAGCTCTCGGAGCGGTGTTCTATCCTTTCGTGCAGCACGAAGAGAGGTTCTCTGGTGGCCGTCAGTCGTCATCAGATAATTCGAATCTTTCTTAGGATTGCTGGTGAATAGTCTCATTATTCCTTCGACAATTACGGCTGTGGACACTTTCCATTTCTTATTGTCGACGATCGATTCGAGCATTTTATCGCGCCTAGGGGCGATGATGATCCGGCCCCGCAACGGAGATTCTTGCTCTGTCGCCAACTTTCTAGCTAGGAAAACAGAAAGCTTGTCGGGGCTCCAGCGGTCACTTGTCTCCTCGGATATGTTGTATCCAAAAAGTTCGAAGGTGAGGCTCTTGTCAACTGGCTTTTGAGTGGAGTTTATGGTGGCAAAGAGTTGCGCTTGGTATGGCTTAGGCAGATCGAGGAAGACAGAACAAAGTAGGTTCATGCCACGTCGATCAGCAAGCGCCTTAGTGAACGCAAAAAGTCGATGCTGTCCATCAATAATGGCTGCCAACTTCTCGGGCGTCGGAATGGTTAGATACAGAATCTCGCCCTGGCCGCTTGGGTCCGCCTGCGAATCAATCGTCCAGCGCCGATCGGCGCCGCGATCGGAGTCGCCTCCCTCCGGACCTTCCTCTAAAAGACCGTCTTCATTTCGATAATTAGCGGCCAATATTATTGAGTTAGGAAAAGCCGAGTCTGCTCTATTAATAAAATCAGCTATGGGCTCAAGTCTTTTAGGTTGAGGTAGCCTTTGAGTTCCGTCCAAAGTGTAGGTCCCTGAGGCTTCATCGAAGCTCGCACTAAGGGCGTCGCTGAAAGACACATCCAATAGCAGTTCGGCGGGAAGGCTTGCTGCATAAAATGAGCCCATCGGTTGCTCTATTAGCAATGCGGGCGTCCTGTATGGATATTTAATCATCTAGGTGTTCCAACCCGTTGTGTCGCCGTTGAGTCGTGCGCGAGGGTTGCCCCCGCCTACCGGCGCATCAAGATCAATTTTATCCAGCAAGTCTTCTTGCTTTGCGTTAGCGATCCACCACACCCAAAGTGAAAGCAGAGACATCAAAACGCCCAAACTTATCGCGCAAGTATTTGAGACGCGAGAGGGAAATATGAGTAGTGCCGTTACTAGAAAGCAAAACAACAAAAGAGCTGCGACGGAACGAAAGTGTTTCGAGCTTTCTGCCCATATCAGCTGCATCGCCGAGGTCCCCGCAACTGCTGGGAAGAATGTTATGAACGCCGTTCTGAGAGTGTTGGTTGAAAGCTCTTCAAGTGCGCCTTTGGCGTCCTCGGCATGGTTCACTGGAACAAGCGCACTATAGAGCTCGAGCCAAATACCTAAGCCTCCAAGTCCAACAACAGCTAACGAGAAGAAGATGACAAAGCTGGGATGTCGGAGTGGTATTTTTGTCCTCTTAACCATTTCCTCGCCGATATCGAAGAATAGTTTCCATTCCGATGGCGTTGCTGTGGTTTCCTGGCTCACGACAGTTCCAGAGGTTGTTGTAGAGTGGGCTTGGTGGTGCGTTCGGCGAAGTGTGATGCGCCGAGGCGCATTCTTCAAGTTCTCGAGAACGGCACGGAATTTCGGGGCTAAGGGGGCGCTACTAAGTGCGCTCTTCTTCATCACGATAAAGCGCTCCTAGGTCCCCAAATCGAGGTGTAATTTTGTGCGCCATACAAACTACATAGTGGCTAGCTATAGCGAACTGCCAGCACAAGCGCCTGCCGCCTTTGGTGGCCGCTCCCTAGGCGGGTGACTGTGGTGTTGATGTTGTTGACTGCGTGGAACCAGATCGATTCAGCTGTGAAAACTGATGCTGATCGCCTTGCATGATCCTGGTTCGTATGTGTGCGATACCGGCGTCTTTCGCACTTCGGATCTGGCCGGGATCCTTACGCCTTTCCTGATGAAGTAGAAGTGCTCCTAGGAGTTCGGTGTCTTCAAGTGCTTCCGTGCCCGAGAGGAACACGAGCTCCGCTACGCGCGCTCGTCGGCGAATTTCATCTCGCTTCGCCTTGGCTTTTGCTTTCGAGTCGCGGCGTTGGCTCGCCAAGAGTTCCCGAACCTGGAGCTGAGCAAGCTGCCGGGTGGCTCGCTGGATTCGATCATGGTAGTGGTTGGGTGCTGTCATTCCGATCTCCAGTTCTAATCTAGTTTGAGTGAAACAGGCAGATTGGCTGTGTCAAGTTCTTAGAGGGCAGGAATTTTGCGGGACATTCAACCTTCTCTGTTTCTGAAGAAGCGGAGCCGGAACAGGTGGGGCAAGAGCGCACTTAGGCATTCCTACGGAATGCGTGCGCCAAGGGCTTCGCCCCTGGAACCCCAAGCCGTTCCCGGCTTGCGTAAATCAGAAGCCGAGGCATAAAGAGCGGAGCACGAACAGGAGCTCCCCATGGCGATCTACCACGCCCGCATTAAAACCTTCAGCCGCGCCAAAGGCCATTCGTCGGTCGCCGCAGCCGCTTACCGCGCCGGCCTGCTTCTCGTTGACGAGAAGACAGGCTCGCGGCACGACTACCGCCGGCGCGGTGGTGTCGTGGAGACCCGCTGCGTGGTCCCTGACGACGCGCCCGAGTGGTCCATGGTTCCGGCGCGGCTGTGGTCGGCTGCGGAACACGCAGAACGCCGAAAGGATGCGACAGTGGCAAGGGAGTTCGAGGTGGCGTTGCCGCACGAACTCAATGACGGCCAAAGGTCCGCCCTTGCCGCGGAGATCACCCGAGCACTGGTGCAACGCTACCGGTTCGCCGCCCAAGCGAGTATCCATTCCCCTGATGCCAGAGACGGTTTGAACTGGCATCTGCACATCCTCTCCACTACGCGCCGCCTGGATGCCGAAGGCTTGGCAGACAAGACCCGCGAATTGGATGGTGGCCCCTCCGGGAAGTCAGAGGTCGAATGGGTGCGGGAAATGGTGGCCAGGGTGACCAATGCCCACCTTTCTGCTGCGCAGGTAGGCGCCCAAGTGGATCACCGAAGCCTTGAGGCCCAAGCCGCAGCCGCGATGGCCCGAGGCGACGTAGTGTCCGCTGCGCTCTTGAGCCGCCGGCCCACGCAACACGTCGGAAAGAACGCATCGGCCTTGGCCCGGCGAGGCGAAGACGCCGAGCGCGCCGCACGCAATGCGGCAATCCAAGACGAGAACGATGAGGAGTTCGAGAAGCTCCTCAAGGCGTTTGAGCGTGAGGGCAGGGCAATGGAATCGACGGATGGGCACGGTCCGGAGCAGGCCCGCCAGGATCGCCAGAAAGCTAACCGCCAGGGTGTCTACCTGATGCTACCCGGCGGCGGGCAGATGCGCGGAGTCCACGGGATCGCGGGTCTGACCGTCGGACAGATCGCGGTGCCTCCTCGGTCGCCAGGTCCTTCGGCACGGGACCTATTCGGTGAGGCGATCCAACTCTGGCTCGATGACGCATTGGCGGTGGTCATCGATCTGCTAAAGAACACCCGTCGTTTTCTCGAGGACCACGCCAGCCGCCTTGCTGCCTTTGCCGATCATTCGCGCCTGCGCACCGACCTGCGCGAGCTGGTCAAGCGGCTCAAGACGCTTCGGCGTTGGGCTACGGAACGCGGGCGGCGGCAGCTCGCAGAGCGCCACGCGCTGAAGTTGCTCCACAGGGCCGAGCGCTCTCTGGAAGAGTTCGTCGAATCCAACCCGAAGCCTGCCGACGGGACGGAGAAGGACTGGGCAAAACGCCGTGGACGCAGATTGGCCGCCATTGAGCAGCGCTTGGCGTCGCTAAAGGCCGCCAGGGAGGCCCGGTCACCCGAGGCCGAAGCCGCGTGCGAACAGCGGCTGGTGAGCGCTGTAGAAGCAGTGGAGGAGTGGAGCGGGCAGATGCTGAAGAGCTATCCCATAGAGTCCGATGCCCTCGCGCCCGCCTTCGGACCCCTCGATGCGTCCAAGCTCAAGGCGAGCCAGAAGACGCATCCACCACGTTCGCCTCGGTTACATTGAATGACAACGCCCCGCTAGCGGGGCGTTCTTATGGGTAAGGGCGCAGCGAGGTCAGTGGATCGTGGGTCCTTTGCGCCCAGGCCTCTCAGCGGCCTCTAGCGCTCGCCCACGCCGATTGGCGAGGAGCGTGTCCAGGGGCGCAAGCGGCTCGCGTTCAATGAGGCGCTCTTTCGTTGCAGTGAGCTTGGGGCCGAGTTCGGACGTGGGCGGTGAGTTCTCGAAAGTCGGAACGCCGCGCCCGCGTTGCCGAAGAAGCTCCTCTGCGAGTTCCAGTGCGAGTCGAAGATCTTCCGTTCGCTCGTCAGCGCTAAGGCTTCTCACTCGATGGAGGCTTCCACTCAAGAGTTGAGCGGCGATACGGATTTGTGCGTCTGGCATGGGCAGTCCTGCTGCAGGGGAGGGACTCGTAGCCAAACAGCATTTGCGATTTGCGCAAGCGCGTGCTCCGGAACTTTTTCACACTTTTTCTGTTTAGTCGGCAGGTTCAACTATTTACCAAGCGCTTGCGTCCAGCGCGTGGTTTCGGTGCGGTGTCGAGTAACAGTTGTGCGAGCGCGGGAAGATTCAATCCAAAGTTCAGCGCATCGAGTCCTGGGGTCGTGGGGCCGGGGCCGTGAAGCTTTTCGCGCACGGTGAAATCGCGGCTATACGTCGAGTGGTGCTCGTCGTCGAGTTCGTGGCCCACCAGCTGGGCGCGCAGTTCCGACGGCACACCCGCGCCTTGGAGCGACTGGATGACCGTCTTTCTCAGCGAGTGGAAGCCACGTTTTGCGGTCGGCCAGTTCTTGCCAACTTGCGAAATGTGGCGCCCAAAGGCTTTCGTGATCCAGTTGCCTTGCCCGTTCTTCGCATCCGCCCTCGCGGCCGGAAACAGACGTTCAGCGCCGGCTGCCCGCAGCCCATCGACCCACTCCCGGAAGCCCAGTGCCAGCAAGTCCGGGTGCACGGGCACGGTTCGCAGGCTGACCTCCGTCTTCACCTTTTGGTGCTCGCCCTCGTCGGACACCCTGATACACAGCAGGCCGTCTTCCTCGATGACGTCGCCGGTCAGAAGTTGGCCCACCTCGGATGCTCTGGCGCCGGTATAGAGACCGATGACCGAAGCCCAGCGGGCCGACAGGGCCAAGCCCTCGAAGGCTGCCGGAGCGAACAGCGCCTGGACTTGGTGTGCGTCATAGGCCTTGAAGCCGAACTTCTTCCGGGCCCGCTTCTCCCGAATCGAATACGAGACATGGCCGGCCGCCGGATTGTCGCCCTTTGGGAAATAGCCGGATGCTTGGGCCCACTCGAAGAAGCCGCCCCTGCCCCCGACATACGACTGTTTGTTGGTCAGGGTAGGGGTAGAGGCCCCCTCATCGCGCATGTGCTGATACCAGCGGGCTAGGTCCGTGCGGGTGATGGTGTGCAGCTTGGTCTTGCTCCCCAGGAACCGGACCAAGGCCTCCACCGCAGTCCTCTTAATCGTGAAGGTCTTGGGCAGGGTGCTGCCCTGAAGGCTTGCCAGCCACCCGTCCCGAGCGTCCGCCAGGGTGATGGGGGTGATCTTCGCCCTGGCCGCTGCGAAGTCGCGCGGTGACAGGGGAGAGTTGACCGCATCCAGCAAGGGGTCGTTCGTCTGACGTTGGGCTTGCTGAAAGAGGCGCAGGTCCTCGTCCGTGTCGATCTGCCAGCGCTCGGTAACGCTTCCGTCAGGGGCTCGCGTCCGATGAAGGGTGAGGTCCTTGAGGCCCTCGGTCTGCGTCAGCCGGGCGAGCAATTCCTCGGCCTCTTTCTTCCCCAGCTTGTCCACCCGCCGGTCCCTTAGCTTGATGAAGGCTTGAGCATACCGGGACGCCAGCAGAAGGGCGCGCAAGCGGGCCTCGCCGAGGTCGCTCGTGCGCAGGGTGCGTTTGATGAGGCGACGCTCTAGCAGCTCTTGGAGGTCAGCAGGAACCCGCTGACGAAACGACCAGAGCCCTGAGGAGGAACGAACCAAATGATGAGGAATGCGCATCGGGAGATGTGTCCCGATTTGTGTCCTGCACCCGGTCGGGGCCAGAAACGAAAAACCCCTGACGAGTCAGGGGTTTGCGTGATCTGGCGGAGAGAGGGGGATTCGAACCCCCGAAGCGCGGTTTAGACGCTTACACACTTTCCAGGCGTGCTCCTTCAACCACTCGGACACCTCTCCGGGACCTGAATGCGGCCGGGGACGCTTTCAGGGGCGTGGATTCTAGCCTTCGCAGGGGGGTGCCCACAAGCGAAGCCGGCTGGAGCGCCGGGAGCGGAGGGACGAAGGGCAGGGCGTGGCACAATGTGGGCATGTCCTATCTCGTCCTCGCCCGCAAGTGGCGTCCCAAGCGTTTTGCCGAGCTGGTGGGCCAGGAACACGTGGTCCGCGCGCTGACCAACGCCCTGGACAGCGGCCGCGTGCACCATGCCTTCCTGTTCACCGGCACGCGCGGCGTGGGCAAGACCACGATCGCCCGCATCTTCGCCAAGTCGCTGAACTGCGAGAAGGGCACCAGCGCCGATCCCTGCGGCCAGTGCCCGGCCTGCCTCGACATCGACGCCGGCCGCTACATCGACCTGCTGGAGATCGACGCCGCGTCCAACACCGGCGTGGACGACGTGCGCGAAGTGATCGAGAACGCCCAGTACATGCCCTCGCGCGGCAAGTTCAAGGTCTACCTGATCGACGAAGTGCACATGCTGTCGAAGGCGGCGTTCAATGCGCTGCTGAAGACGCTGGAAGAGCCGCCGGAACACGTCAAGTTCCTGCTCGCCACCACCGATCCGCAGAAACTGCCGGTCACCGTGCTGTCGCGCTGCCTGCAGTTCAACCTCAAGCGGCTGGACGAGGAACAGATCCGCGGCCAGATAACGAAGATCCTCGGCGCGGAGGCCATCGAGGCGGATGCGTCCGCCATCGCCCAGCTCGCGCGCGCCGCCGACGGCTCGCTGCGCGATGGCCTGTCGTTGCTCGACCAGGCCATCGCCTATGCCGGCGGCGCCCTGCGCGAGGACGGCGTGCGCGCCATGCTGGGCACGGTGGACCGCACCCAGGTCAGCGCCATGCTGGCGGCGCTGGCGCAGGGCGATGGCGAAGAACTGCTGCGGGTGGTCGCGCGGCTGGCCGAGTTCTCGCCCGACTGGGCTGGCGTACTCGACGCGGTAGCCGAAGCGCTGCATCGCATCCAGGTGCGTCAGCTGGTGCCGTCGGCCGATGTGGACGCGGAAGGGGTCGATGTCGACGCCTTCGCCGGACAGCTGCGGCCGGAAGTGGTGCAGCTCTGGTACCAGATGGCGATCAACGGCCGCCGTGACCTGCATCTGGCGCCCAGCGGACGCGCCGGTTTCGAGATGAGCATGCTGCGGATGCTGGCATTCCGCCCGGCCCAGGCCGGCGAGATGCGGGGCGAGGCGCGTACATCGCCTGCTGCCGCCATGCCGGCCTCGGTGTCGACGGCGTCATCGTCCGCCGCCGGCACACTGGCGCCGGTGCAGGCGAAGGCAGCCGCACCCGACCCGGTCATGCCGCCGCAGCAGATGGCGCGCGAGGAACGTCCCGCGCCCTCGCGTGCCGCCGTTGACGACGTGCCGCCGTGGCGTCCCGCCGAACCGGCGGTGGCGGCCGCCCCTGTCGTCGCCCCGGCGGCGTCGACCACGATGCCGGTCGACATCGGCATCACCGATGCCGAGACCTGGCTGCATTTCGCGAGTACCTGCGGGCTCAAGGGCGTCGGCAAGCAACTGGTCGACAATGTCGCCTTCGCCGGTTACGCCAACGGCACGCTGACCTTGGCGCTGGACAGCGGCTTCGACTACCTGCGATCGGAGCGCACGCTCAGCGAACTGGGCGATGCCATCGCCAGCCGCTACGGCGTGGCACCGCGGCTCGCCTTCGCCGCGACCAGCGCCGATGGCGAGACGCTGAAGCAGCGCAGCCACCGGCAGCGCGACGAGCGCCAGACCCTGGCCGAAGAAACCTTCATGAACCATCCGGACGTGCGGCAGCTGATGCAGCAGCATGGCGCCAGGCTCGTGCCGGATTCCATCCGACCTTACGAAGAGTGATCACGACATGCGTGGAAACATCGCCCAACTGATGCAGCAGGCGCAGAAGATGCAGGAGAACCTGCAGCGCGCCCAGGAAGAACTCGCCAAGCTGGAAGTCACCGGCAACGCCGGCGGCGGCATGGTCAGCGTGACGCTGACCGGCGCCAAGGAGTGCCGCAAGATCCGCATCGATCCCTCGCTTCTGTCCGATGCGGAGATGCTGGAGGACCTGATCGCCGCCGCGTTCAACGATGCCTCCAACAAGGTCGACGCGGAATCGAAGTCGCGCATGGGCGCCGCCACGGCCGGTATGCCGCTGCCGCCGGGCATGAAGATGCCGTTCTGATGCCGGCGGGAACCGGCTGACGGCGGCGCGTCCGCCGACGGTTCCCGGATCACCATGTCCAGTCCGCTGCTCGAACAGCTCATCGAGTCGTTGCGCGTCCTGCCCGGTGTCGGCCAGAAGACCGCGCAACGCATGGCCTATCACCTGCTCGACCGCGAGCGGGAGGGCGGCAAGCGCCTGGCCGCGGTGCTGGCCGAGGCGTTGGAGCACATCGGCCACTGCGCTCAGTGCCGTGATTTCACCGAGAGCAACATCTGCGCGCTGTGCGCCAGCAGCAGCCGCGACCGCCACCAGCTGTGCATCGTGGAATCCCCTTCAGACCGCCTGGCGATCGAACAGGCCACCGGCTACCGCGGCGTGTACTTCGTGCTGCACGGACGGCTCTCGCCGCTGGATGGCATCGGCCCACGCGAACTGGGACTGGATGCACTCTCCGCGCGGCTGGCGCAGGGCGAAGTGACCGAACTGATCATCGCCACCAATCCCACCGTCGAGGGCGAGGCCACCGCGCACTACCTGGCACAGCTGGCGCGCCAGCAGGGCGTGCGTCCCAGCCGGCTGGCACACGGCGTGCCGCTGGGCGGCGAACTGGAATACGTGGACCGCGGCACGCTGGCGCATGCCTTCGGCGGTCGCAGCGAAATGGCGTGATGGCAGGATGCGGAACGGAGGAACGTGGTTGCCTCGCCACGATCCGCCATGGCAAGCGCTATGCTCCCGAATCCCGAATCCCGAATCCCGCCACATGACCGACACCATCTTCGCCAGGATCATCCGCCGGGAGATTCCGGCCACCATCGTCTACGAGGACGACGACGTCCTCGGCTTCAAGGACATCGCACCGCAGGCGCCGGTGCACGTGCTCTTCATTCCGAAGAACGAGGCGATCCCCACGCTCGACGACGTGCGTCCGGAGCAGTCGCACCTGATCGGCAAGCTGGCGCTGGCGGCGGCGCATTACGCGCGCCGCGAAGGCTTCGCGCAGGACGGTTACCGGGTCGTCATGAACTGCCGTGAGGATGCCGGGCAGACCGTGTTCCACATCCATCTGCACCTGCTCGCCGGTGCGCCGCTGGGTCGTTTCGGCACGCCGGGCTGATCGCACGGGGAAACGAAAGAGAACAAAAAAGCCGCTCATCGAGCGGCTTTTTCCGTTCATGGTGCCGTGGATTCACCACCAGCCCCAGCGGCCCCAGCGCGGACCCCAGAAGGGATCGTAGTAGGGATAGGGGCGGACCACTTCGACTTCGCGCACTTCCGGCCACAGGTAGACCACGTCGGCCGCGACACGCGGCAGCTGGTAGTCGTACTCGCCGATGCGGGTGCTTTCATAGCCCTCGATCTTGCCCACGAAGGTCACTTCGCGGCCCTCGGCGAACACCGCCGGGTCGTAGAAGCCGGCGCGGCAGGCGATGAAGCGGCCGTCGGTCGCGTCCGGCGCCGTGGCCATCGGCCGCCCGGTCGCATTCAGCGGGCGCGACACGAGCTGGAAGCAGGTCGCGTTCTGGCCCGGCGTGGTGCTGATGATGCGGCCACCCCAGCGCACCGGCGCGCCCACCTGCGGAGTACCGACCGAGTCGCGCGGATTGACCGGGGTGAAGCTGCCCTGCAGCGGCGCGGGGGCGCTCGCGCAGGCGGAAAGCAGCGCGGCGGCTGCGACGACGGTGGCGAAGCGAAGGTTCATGGCCAGTCTCCAGCGGGTTATGGGCGGTGCCGGCGCAGGTCTTCGATCAGTGCGCGGTGGTCTCCCTCATTCGGAGCGTAGCGCGCATCGGCGAAACGCCGGCTGAGCGAACCCAGTGCCTGCGCGGCCTGCGGACGTGCCGCGGAGAGCCGGCGCGTCCAGTCGGCCGGGCTCTCGTACGGTTCGCGGCCCAGTCCGTGCCGCGCGTAGCGTGCGGCGAGCCGATGCCAGGCGCGCAGCAGTGGATCGCGTTCGCGTTCGCCGCGTGCCAGCAGCCAGCCCATCCAGGCCAGCGCCGTCATGGCAAACAGGCCGAACAGCGCCGTCAGTGCGCCTCCGCCGAGTCGCCCGGCGCCGAAGCGTTCGAGCAGGCGCGCCTGCCGCCGGGCATCGAAGCCCAGCACCAGGTCGTTCCAGCCGCGGCGCAGCCAGTCGCCCACTTGGCCGAGGTTGTCGGCGCCGATCAGGTTCGCCATGGCGCCCACCGCACCGCCGGCGCCCAGGCGATCTTCCAGCGTGTCGTAGATGTTTTCCGGCGCGACCGCCGCCGTCGGGTCCACGCGGACCCAGCCGCGTTGGGGCATCCACACTTCCGCCCAGGCATGCGCATCCATGTTGCGCACCACCCAGTAGCGGCCGAGCGGGTTGTAGGTACCGCCGGTATACCCGGTGACCACGCGGGCCGGTATGCCCGCGGATCGCATCAGGAATACGAAGGACGAGCTGAAGTGCTCGCAGAATCCCTCCTGCTGGTCGAAGAGGAACTCGTCGACCGTGTCGCGGCCGGGAAATGGCGTGTCCAGCGTGTAGGCGAAGTCGGCGCGGATCCACTGCAGGGCGCGCGCGACGATCGCGGCATCGTTGCCGCCGGCCTCGCGGCGCCATTGCGCGCCCAGCGCACGGGTGCGCGGATTGAAGCCCGCAGGCAGCCGCAGGGCCTGGGCGCGTCGCGACGCCGGCAGGTCCGCCTCGAACTGCGTGGGCAGCGACGACTGCAGGCGCCAGCGCGTCAGCGAGCTGAGGGGCGCCGGCGTCGCCATGCTGAAGTCGTGCGCCATCGAAGCGCCCTCCGGGGTCGCGGTCGGCAGGTCCAGCGCCACCAGGTCGCGACGGTCGCTGGGCTCCACGTCCATCTGATAGTCCCAGGTCACCGCCGCGCGGGTGGTCGCGGGCGGCGGCATGCCGGGCACTGCGTCGCGGCGCGTCCAGGTGCGGCCGTCGAAATCCGTCAGCACCGGACCGCGCCAGTACATCTGGCTGGTGGGGGGCGTGGCGCCGAAGAACTGCACGCGCAGCGCGGGTGCTTCGTCGGCGATGAGGTCGAGATAGCTGCCGGGCGACATGTCGTCGCTGAGCCCCGGTTTCGCCAGAGCACGCTCCGGCACGCCCCAGAGCGGCGACGGAAAGCGCGGGAACAGCCAGAATGCCGCCAGCACCAGCGGCACGCCGATGGCGACCAGCTTGCCGATCTCCCGCGCCTGTTGCAGGGGGCGCGCCACGCCCGCCAGCGAAACCGCCTCGGCATCGGCAAGCCGATGCAGCGCCACCAGCGCGCCCAGCACGCTGGCCAGGCCCAGCCCCATGCTGAGCGGGCCCTGGTCGAGCAGGAAGGCCGCGAAGGGGGCGAACAGGGCGAAGCCGAGCAGGCTGCGGTTGTCGCGTAGCGTGCGGGTCTCGGTCGGCTTGATCGCCAGCATGCCGGCGAGCAGCGCACAGCCGGTATCGCGGCCGAACTGCATGCCCATCACCGACATCACCGCCGCGACCAGGGCCAGCGCAAGCAGCGCCCTCAACAGGCCGGGCAGGGGACGACGCCACGACGCCAGCGCGAGCACCACGCCGGTGGCGCCGATGCCGAACGCCAGCATCGGCGGCAATTGCAGCAGCAGCGGCAGCAGGCAGGCGCCCGCAGCCGCCAGTGTCCACTGGCGACTGAGGCGGTCCAGCGTGGGCGCGTCAGTGGGCTTCATGCGGAAGCAGCGCCAGGGCGCGCAGGCAGACATGGCGATGCGCAGGGCCGTTCGCCGGCCCAAGTACGGGGTGGCCGGGCAGCCGCAGCCGGTAACGGAGCCCCTCGCGTTCGGCGGCCTCGACCCAGTGCGCCAGTCGCTGGATGCGGCGCTCGTGCGGAAGCGTGGCCAGTGCGTCCCAGTCCAGTTCCACATCGCGTCCGAGGGGGCGTTCGTAATCGCGTACCAGCAACTGGTTGCGGCGCGCGGAGGGTTTCCAGGCGATGGCGCGCCGCGCATCCCCGGCGCGGTAGTTGCGCAACTGGTGCACGTCGTCGCCCGCAGGATCCATGCGTGCCCGGGTGCCCGCGCTGTCGGCGTGCGGAAGCGGCGGGCCCTGCACTTCCATCGCGGGATAGACCAGAAGCGGCGCGTCCGGCCACACCCATGCCCAGGCGCGGGCGAGACCGAGCGGCTGGGTGGTCGACAGCCGCACGCGGTCCAGGTCGTACCAGCCGCGTCGGTGGGTCGGCAGGGCCAGTTCGACCACGATCCCTTCGCCCGCCGGCAGCAGCACGAAGGCGTGCTCGTTGACCGCATCCACGCGCAGGCCATGGCGCACGCGCGCATCGCGCGACGCGATGGCCACGTGCAGCCGCAGCGGCTCGCCGAGCGGCACGGGATCTGCGGACAATGCCTCCACCCGCAGGCCCGCCAGCTGCAGGTGCGCGAAGATCAGGCTGGCCATCGCCGTGGCACCCAGCAGCAGCGCCAGCAACAGCGCCGGATTGTTGTTGTAGTTCAACGCGCCCAGCACCATGGCGAACACCAGCGCGGCGAAGAACAGGCCGAACCGCGTGGGCAGCACATAGATGCGCCGGCGGTCGAGGGCGACCGGCAGGGACTCCGGACGGCGGGGACGCCCCAGGCGCGCGAAGCGCCTGGCCAGGGTCGGCGCCATGCTCAATCCACCGGCACCGCATGCAGGATGGCCTTGGCCAGCGCCCCGGCCGACGCCGCTTCCGCTTCCGGCACCAAACGATGCGCCGCGACGGCCGCGAACAGCGCCTGCACGTCGTCGGGCAGCACATGGCTGCGCCCGAGCAGCAGCGCGTAGGCGCGGGCCGCACGCAGCAGGGCGATGCCCGCACGCGGCGACAGTCCCACGCGTATTCCCGGATGCTGGCGGCTGCGCGTGAGCAGCGCCTGCACGTAGTCGATCAGCGCATCGCTGGCATGCACGCCGTTCACCGCCTCGCGCAGCGCGAGCACGTCGTCCGCAGACAGCAGCGGCATCGCCCGCGCGATCATCGTCCGCCGGTCGCTGCCGGCCAGCAGTTGGCGTTCGGATTCGGCGCTGGGATAGCCGAGCGCCAGGCGCAGCAGGAACCGATCCAGCTGCGAATCCGGCAACGGGTACGTGCCGGACAGATCCACCGGGTTCTGCGTGGCGATCACGAAGAACGGCTGCGGCAACGCGTGGGTGACGCCGTCCAGCGTCACCTGATGTTCCGCCATCGCTTCGAGCAGCGCGCTCTGCGTGCGCGGCGGCGCACGGTTGATCTCGTCGGCCAGCAGCACGTGGGCGAACACCGGACCGGGATGGAAGGTGAAGGCGCGCGCCTGCGCGTCGTACACCGAGACGCCCAGCACATCGGCGGGCAGCAGGTCGGACGTGAACTGCACGCGCTGGAACGTCAGTCCCAGCGTGGCCGCCAGCGCGTGCGCCAGCGTCGTCTTGCCCAGGCCTGGCAGGTCCTCGATCAGCAGGTGACCGTCGGACAGCAGCGCCACGAAGGCGAGCCGTACCTCGTGCGACTTGCCGAGCACCAGCGCGTTCACCTGCGCCTGCGCACGGGCGAGTGCGTCGGCCAGGCCTTCGGATAGCATAGGGCGGGTGCTGGGGATGGCGGACATCGCGCTCTCGGTTTCCGATCGTGGGTTGAGGGCAGTGTAGCGAGATGGACGAAGAACAACGCGCGCGACGATGGTTCCTGGCGGTATGGGCAATCGTGACGGTGGTCAAGGTCGCGATCGCCGCGCGTCTTCCCCTGTTCGTCGACGAAGCCTTCTACTGGCAGGAGGGGCGGCACCTGGCCGCAGCGTATTCCGACCTGCCGGGACTGACCGCATGGCTGACGCGGCTGGGTACCGAGCTGGGCGGACATCACGTGCTGGCCGTTCGCGCGCCGTTCCTGCTGATGGCGGCGCTGCTGCCGTGGCTGGTCGCCCGCAGCGCGGCGCACTGGTTCGGTGCCGCGGTCGGTTGGCAGGCGGCGCTGCTGGTCGTGCTGATGCCGCTGTCGGGCACGCTGGGCCTGCTCGCCCTGCCGGATGTGCCGATGGCGCTGGCGACGGTGCTGTGCGCCGATGCCGGCGCGCGGCTGTTGCGCGAGGTCGATGCGATGTCGGCGACCGAACTGGCGCTGGGCCTGATGCTGGGTGCGCTCAGCCACTACCGCTTCGTCGGGGTGATCGGCGTCGGCCTGCTTGCGCTGCTGTGGCTGCCCGAAGGTCGCAAGGTGCTGCGTGACGCGCGCGTGTGGGTCGCGCTGGCGGCAGGCGCGCTGGCGTGGGCGCCGTTGCTGGCCTGGAACCTCGAATACGCCGATGCCGGCCTGCGTTTCCAGTTGCTGGACCGGCACCCGTGGGCGTTCCATGGAGACGGGTTCCGGTTCCTGCTGGTGCAGGCGGCGATGGCAACACCGCTGCTGTTCTGGGCCATGCTCGTGGTGTGCCTGCGCGGTATCCGCGGCGATGCGCAGGCTGGCATCGCGTGGCGCTATTTCGCACTGCTGGGTGCGGTGTCCACGCTGGGATTCTTCGTGCTGGGCTTCTTCGCCGACAACGAGCGGGTCAGTTTCCACTGGCCCCTGCCGGGCTACCTGGCGTTGCTCGTCGTGGTGCCGCTGTTGTTGCGCGAATGGTCGCCGGCGCGCAGGCGGGCGACCTGGGCCCTTGCCGCGTTGGGCGCGATGCTGATGCTGGGCTATTACGTGGCGGTGTCGTTGCCGGGATTGCGCACGCAGGTCGCCGGCAGCAAGTACTACCCGGAGAACTTCGCCGGCTGGGACGCGTTGGCCGAGGAGGTGCAGGCGATGCGGGCGACGCTGCCGGCGGGGACGGCCCTGCTGGCGGACAATTTCAAGACGGGTGCGGAACTCGGCTTCGCACTGGACGACGCCGACATTCCCGTGCTCGAGCATCCCCTCAACCACAAGCACGGACGCGCACCGCAGCTGCAGCTCTGGGGCCTGCAGCACGACGGCGGGCGCGACCGGCCGATGCTGCTGGTAGTCGGCGCCACCGACGTGAAGTTCAGCGCGCTGCTCGCGCGCTACCAGCAGTTGTGCCGGATCGTCGGCCCCTTGCCGCCGGCACGGGTCGTCAACATCGACCATGGCGCGCGCCGGTTCCTGCTGTTCGCGCTGCCGGCCGGGCGGGGGCAGGGCGACTGCATCACGCCGGTCGTCGCCAACATCGACGTCCCGCAGGCGGGCGCCCGCGTGGACCGCCGTTTCGATGTCGGCGGCTGGGCGGTGAAGGACGGGGTGGGCGTGTCGAAGGTGGAGGTGCTGCTCGATGGCCGCGTGGTTGCCGAGGCGACCTACGGCGGCGTAAACGAGTGGCTGCGCGGCTTCCTCAAGGACGCCTCGCGCGATCCCGGCATGCCGAACGTGCAGTTCACGGCGCGGGTCGATGCCGGCGACGTGCCGGCCGGTCGCCACTGGCTGGGGTTGCGGGTGACCGGCGGCGACGGCAGCGTCGAGACCTGGGCCGAGCAGCCGATCGAGATCCGGTGACCGGTCCGGCTCAGGGCAGGTCGAACCCCGCCTCGCGCAGCATCCGGGCGACCGCGATCAGCGGCAGGCCGACCAGCGCTGTCGGGTCGGAGGACTCGATGGCGTCGAACAGGGCGATGCCCAGGCCTTCGGCCTTGAAGCTGCCGGCGCAGTCGAACGGTTGCTCGGCATCCACGTAACGCTCGATTTCCGCGGGCGTGAGCGTGCGGAAGCGCACCGTGGTGACATCCTGCGCCTGCAGGGCCTGTTCGTCGCGGACCAGGCAGACGGCCGTATGGAAGCGGACCTGGCGTCCCGACATGGCGGTCAGCTGGGCGATGGCGGCCTCCCGCTGGCCCGGCTTGCCCAGGGCAAGGCCATCCAGTTCGGCCGCCTGATCGGCGCCGATCACCCAGCTGCCGGGATGCTGGCGGCCGATCGCCTCGGCCTTGGCCAGGGCCAGGCGGACGGCCATGGCGGGCACGGACTCGGCCTCCAGCGGGCTCTCGTCCACCTCCGGGCGCGCGATATGGAACGGCACGCGCAGCCGCTCGAGCAGTTCGCGGCGGTAGCGGGAGGTGGAGGCGAGCATCAGCGGCATGGGGTGGAACACCGGCAGGGAACGGGGCGGGGGAGTCTGACCGGCCCCGGGGCGGGCGGCAAGACATCGTGATACCGGAGGGTGGTTTGACAGTTCGGGGTTTGATCCTTAACATTCAGCGGCTTATGTCCGCGAATACGCCCGAGATGTTGGATGCTTGGCGCATGGTCGCGACCCGGCGCAGCTTTGAAGGTCGCCTGCCGCTGTCCTCGATGACGCGCCTGCAGGGCCTTCTTGTCGATACCGAAGGCGATGTGCGTTACGCGATCGAGTTCGATCACGATGCGCTGCGGGTGCCCTATGTCGGGTTGCGGATCGAGGCCGGCCTGCCGCTGGTATGCCAGCGCAGCCTGCGGCGGTTCGTACTGCCGGTGACGGTGGAGCAACGGCTCGGGCTGGTGCGCAGCGAGGATGAGGAGTCCGCGCTGCCGCCCGGCTACGAAGCCCTGCTGGTGCCGGAAGACGGCATGCTGCGCCCCGCCGACCTGGTGGAGGACGAACTGGTCCTCGCCGTGCCGGTGGTGCCGGTGGATCCCGCGTCCGAGGCCGTCGAAAGCGAATGGGCCGCGGACGAAGAAGAAGTGGCGAAGGCCAGTCCGTTCGCGGCGCTGGCCTCGCTGAAGAAGAACTAGCCGCTTCGGCGGTCTGGCAATACGAACCGCAAGGTTCACCAACAGATACAAGAGCTGGAGCAATCCCATGGCTGTGCAGAAATCCCGCGTCACCCCGTCCCGTCGTGGCCAGCGTCGTTCGCACGACGCGCTGACCGCCAAGCAGCTGTCGACCGACCCGACCACGGGCGAGATCCACCTGCGCCACCACGTGACCGCCGACGGTTACTACCGCGGCAAGAAGGTCATCGCCACCAAGACGACGGCCGTCGAGGAAGATTGATCCGTGCGGCGCGCCCTCCTGCAGGGCGCGCTTCCCGCATGATCAACGACAACCAGGGCCCTTCGTCGGGCAGCAACGGGAGCGTGCATGAGCGAGCCGGGTAACAAGGGGCGCATTTATGCGCGCATCGCCGGAACGGGCAGCTATCTGCCCGAAAAGGTGCTGACCAACGAGGACCTGTCGAAGCTGGTCGATACCAGCGACGAGTGGATCCAGTCCCGCACCGGCATCCGCGAGCGCCATATCGCCGCCGAGGGCGAAACCGCCGGTGATCTCGGCTACCACGCCGCGCTCCGCGCACTCGAAGCCGCCGGCGTCGATGCGTCCGAGATCGACCTCATCGTGGTGGGTACCACCACGCCCGACCTGATTTTTCCGTCCACGGCCTGCCTGATCCAGGCGCGCCTCGGCGCGGCCGGCTGCGCCGCGATGGACGTCAATGCCGCGTGCTCCGGCTTCATCTACGCGCTGAGCGTGGCGGAGAAGTTCATCCGCTGCGGCGACGCGAAGACTGCGCTGGTGATCGGCACCGAAACGCTCAGCCGCATCGTCGACTGGACCGAGCGCACCACCTGCGTGCTGTTCGGCGACGGCGCGGGTGCGGCGGTACTCAAGGCCGACGGCGAGACCGGCATCCTCAGTACCCATCTGCATGCCGACGGCAGCAAGAAGGAACTGCTGTGGAACCCGGTCGGCGTGTCGACCGGATTCAAGGCGGATCAGCCGAACAGCGGCATCCGCATCGAGATGAAGGGCAACGACGTCTTCAAGTACGCCGTGAAGGCGCTGGACAGCGTGGTCGACGAAACGCTCGAAGCCAATGGCCTGGACAAGCACGACCTGGACTGGCTGATCCCGCACCAGGCCAACCTGCGCATCATCGAGGCCACCGCCAAGCGGCTGGACATGTCGATGGACCAGGTGATCGTGACCGTCGACAAGCATGGCAACACCTCGTCCGGTTCGGTACCGCTGGCGCTGGATACGGCTGTGCGTTCGGGGCGCGTCGAACGCGGGCAGTTGCTGCTGCTCGAGGCGTTCGGCGGCGGCTTCACCTGGGGCTCGGTGCTGCTGCGCTACTGAGTTCCGCATGGCGGAACCGACGGAAGGCGATGCTGCGAAGCATCGCCTTCTTCGTTTCAGGCGTCGTGCTTCGATACCGAGAGAATCCGCGTGCATGTGGCGGCGACATCGCGTCGCAGGGCATACGCCCCGGTACAGACAATCCGGCGGGTTCGCCCGTATCATCGCCGCCTGATTTCACGCAGGGTGTCCGAGTGACTTCCACGCAACTCGCTTTCGTGTTCCCGGGCCAGGGCTCGCAGTCGATCGGCATGCTGGCCGAACTGTCGGAACTTCATCCGGTCGTGCGCGAGACGTTCGCCGAAGCATCCGAAGGCGCCGGTGTCGACCTGTGGGCACTGTCGCAGGGTGGCCCGGAAGAAATGCTCAACCGCACCGAATACACGCAGCCTGCGCTGCTCGCTGCCGGCGTCGCGGTGTGGCGTGCGTGGCAGCAGCAGGGCGGTGCGCAACCGTCGCAGCTGGCAGGCCACAGCCTGGGCGAGTACACCGCGCTGGTTGCTGCGGGTGCGCTGTCGCTGAAGGACGGCGCGCATCTCGTACGCCTGCGTGGCCAACTGATGCAGGACGCGGCACCTGCCGGCGTCGGCGCGATGGCCGCGGTGCTCGGCGCCGAGGACGCGATGGTGGCCGAGGTCTGCACGCAGGCGTCCGACAGCAAGGTCGTCGTGCCGGCGAACTACAACTCGCCCGGCCAGATCGTGATCGGCGGCGATGCCGATTCCGTCGATCGCGCCATCGCACTGCTCACCGAGCGCGGCATCCGCAAGGTGGTGAAGCTGGCGGTCAGCGTGCCGTCGCACACGCCGCTGATGCGCGAAGCCGCCAATCGCCTCGCCGAAGTGATGGCGGGGCTGGCATGGCACGCGCCCTCGCTGCCGGTGGTGCAGAACGTGGACGCCAGGGTGCATGACGGCGTGGAGGCGATCCGCGATGCGCTGGTGCGCCAGTTGTACCTGCCCGTGCGCTGGACCGAGTGCGTGCAGGTACTGGCCGCGAACGGTGCCGTGCGCATCGCCGAATGCGGTCCCGGCAAGGTGCTGGCCGGCCTGGTGAAGCGCATCGACAAGGGCTTGGATGCGCGCGCCATCGGCGGCGTCGGCGACTTCCAGGGCGCGCTCGCCGACTGGAAGGCCTGACGTACGTCGCGTCCGTTCCCTTATCCTGATCCGCCGCGCGCGGCACGTTCCGAGGAGGACATCATCATGAGCAAGCCCCTGCAGGGTGAAATCGCACTGGTCACCGGCGCCAGCCGTGGCATCGGCGCCGCCATCGCCGACGAACTGGCCGCGCAGGGCGCGACCGTCATCGGCACCGCGACCACGGCCTCGGGCGCTCAGGCCATCGGCGAGCGGCTTGCCGCTGCCGGCGGCCACGGGCGCGAACTGAATGTCACCGATCCGGCCGCGGTCGACGCGCTGATCGATGCCGTCACCAAGGAATTCGGCGGCATCTCCATCCTCATCAACAATGCCGGCATCACCCGCGACAACCTGCTGATGCGGATGAAGGACGAGGACTGGCAGGCCATCCTCGATACCAATCTCACCAGCGTCTACCGCACGTCGAAGGCGGTGATGCGCGGCATGATGAAGGCCCGCAAGGGCCGCATCATCAACATCGCCTCGGTGATCGGCGTGACCGGCAATGCGGGTCAGGCGAACTACGCCGCCGCCAAGGCCGGCATCATCGCGTTCTCCAAGTCGCTGGCGAAGGAGATCGGCAGCCGTGGCGTGACCGTCAACGTCGTCGCTCCCGGCTTCATCGCCACCGACATGACCAGGGACCTGCCGGAAGAGACCAAGACCGCGCTCGCCGGCCAGATCGCGCTGGGCCGCCTGGGCGAGCCGACCGACATCGCGAACGCGGTGGCCTTCCTTGCCGGCCCTGCCGCCGGCTACATCACCGGCGAAACCCTGCACGTCAACGGCGGCATGTACATGCCCTAAAGAATTAGCTGTAAGTGGTTGATTCGATGGCGTTTGGCGATACCTGCCCCGCGCCGTCGGTTTCCACTACACTATCCCCGGTTTGCCCTCGCCCCGCGTCGGCAGAATCCAACACGTCACCCATCTCCGTCTGGAGCGAATCCATGAGCAGCATCGAAGAACGCGTCAAGAAAATCGTCGTCGAACAACTCGGCGTGAAGGAAGAGGAAGTCACCACCAGCGCATCGTTCGTCGATGACCTGGGCGCCGACTCGCTGGACACCGTTGAACTGGTGATGGCGCTGGAAGAAGAGTTCGAGTGCGAGATTCCGGACGAGGAAGCCGAGAAGATCACTTCGGTGCAGCAGGCCATCGACTACGTCAAGGCGCACGTCAAGGCGTAAGTCCGGCTGTCGCAGCAAACCGTGTCGGGGCCGCGCATGCGGCCCCGCGCGTATCCGGCCCCCATGCGCCCGCGTAGGGCGCGGCCGCCAAGAGTCATGAGGAATCCGATATGAGCCAGCGTCGTCGCGTCGTCGTCACCGGCATGGGCCTGGTGTCCCCCCTGGGCAATGACATGGCCAGCAGCTGGGACGGCATCGTCAACGGACGTTCGGGCCTGGGCCCGATCACCACCTTCGATACCGAGGGCTACAGCACCAAGATCGCAGGCGAGATCCGCGGTTTCGATCCCACGGCCTTCGTTCCGCCGAAGGACGTGAAGAAGATGGACTCGTTCATCCATTACGGCCTGGCCGCATCGCTGATGGCGATGGACGACGCCGGGCTGGACGTCACCGAAGCCAATGCCGAGCGCATCGGCGCCATCATCGGCGCCGGCATCGGCGGCATCCTCGGCATCGAGGAAACCGCGGTGAAGCTGCACGAAGGGGGCCCGCGCAAGATTTCCCCGTTCTACATCCCCAGCACCATCATCAACATGCTGCCGGGCCACCTGAGCATCATGAAGGGACTCAAGGGTCCCGGTTATTCGGCGGTGTCGGCCTGCGCCACCTCCAACCATTCGATCGGCATCGCCATGCGCACCATCCAGTACGGCGATGCCGACGTGATGATCGCCGGCGGCGCCGAGCGCGGTTCGTCGCCGACCTCGGTGGGCGGTTTCTGCGCGATGAAGGCCATGTCCACCCGCAACGACGATCCCGCGCGCGCATCGCGCCCGTGGGACAAGGACCGCGACGGCTTCGTGCTGGGCGACGGCGCCGGCATCCTGGTGCTGGAGGAATACGAGCACGCCAAGGCGCGCGGCGCGCGCATCTACTGCGAACTGGCCGGCTTCGGCGCGTCGCAGGACGCGTTCCACATGACCGCACCCAGCGAGAACGGCGAAGGCCCGGCGCGCTGCATGCTGTCGGCGCTGAAGGATGCAGGCCTCAACGCGGACCAGGTCGAGTATCTCAATGCGCACGGCACCTCCACGCCGCTGGGCGACCTGGCCGAAACGCTGGCGATGAAGCGCGCGCTGGGCGACCACGCGTACAGGATCATGGTCAGCTCCACCAAGTCGATGACCGGCCACCTGCTGGGCGCGGCGGGTGGTGCGGAAGCCATCTTCTCCGTGCTGGCCCTCCACCACGGCATCATTCCGCCGACCATCAACCTGGACGAGCCGGGCGAGGGCTGCGATCTCGACTACGTGCCCAACGTGGCGCGCGAGAAGAAGATCGATGTGGCGGTATCCAACGGTTTCGGGTTCGGCGGCACCAACGGCACGCTGGTATTCAAGCGTATCTGATGTTGTTTCCTTCTCCCCTCGGGAGAAGGTGGCGCGCAGCGCCGGATGAGGGTGCGGCGGAGTCATCGGCCGTTGAGCCGTCGCCTCTTCTCCGCACCCTCACCCCAACCCCTCTCCCGGTGGGAAAGGGGCCAGGACCCCCATGATCGAAACCCGCGCACTCCCCGCCGACACCGACCTGCTGGCCCTGCATCGCCAGGATCCGCAGCGCTATCCCGTGTTGCTGGAGTCGGTCGCTTCCGGCACGGCGCAGGGACGCTGGGATTTCCTGCTGGTGTCGGATGGCACCGGCCTGAGGCTGGACGCCGACGGCCTCACCCGTGATCTTCAGGGCACGGTGGAGCCCGGCGATTTCCTGGCCGTGCTCGACCGCCACTGGCAGGCGCAGCGGGTCCCCCGCGAGGAACCGCGCTGGCCGTTCCGCGGTGGCTGGGCGTTGCTGCTGGCCTATGAGCTGGCGCAACAGGTGGAACCGGTACTGCAGCTTCCGCAGGCCCCCGCGACGCAGCCCGTTGCGCTGGCTCTGCGATGTCCTGCCGCCGTCCTGCGCGATCGCAGCACCGGCGATTGCGTCGTGGTGGCGGAAGCGGGGCAGGGCGAGCTGATCGCGCGCACCGCGGTCGACATCGCACGCGCTGCCGACATGCCACCGCTACCCGGCTGGCGACCGCCTGCGCGCATCGACGAAGACGAACCGTCGCGCTTCACCGCCGGCGTCCAGCGCATCCTCGATTACCTGCGCGCCGGCGATATCTTCCAGGTCAATCTGTCGCGTGCCTGGCGAGCGCGCTTCGATATGCCCCTGGATCCGGCCGCGCTGTATGCGCGACTGCGCACCGCCAATCCCGCACCGTTCGCGGGCCTGTTCGCCACGCCGCACTGGACCGTGGTCAGTTCGTCGCCGGAACGGCTGGTGTCGGTGCGTGGCGAGGTCGTGGAAACCCGCCCCATCGCCGGCACGCGCCCGCGCTTCGAGGGCGACGACGATGCCGCCCGCATCCGCGAACTCGTCGGCCACCCGAAGGAGCGCGCCGAGCACGTCATGCTGATCGATCTGGAACGCAACGACCTGGGCCGCGTCTGCACGCCCGGCAGCGTGCAGGTGGACGAACTGATGACGGTCGAGAGCTACGCGCACGTGCACCACATCGTCAGCAACGTGCGCGGCCACCTGCGCAGCGACGCGACGCCGGGCGAGGTCATCCGCGCCACCTTCCCCGGCGGCACCATCACCGGCTGTCCCAAGGTGCGCTGCATGCAGATCATCGCCGAACTGGAACAGGTGCCGCGCGGCGCCTATACCGGCGCGTTCGGCTGGCTCAACCGGGACGGCGACCTGGACCTGAACATCCTGATCCGCAGCGCCGAGGTCATGGCCGACGGCACCGGCAGCGTGGCCCGCTTCCGCACCGGGGCCGGCATCGTCGCCGATTCCGTGGCGGACAAGGAACTGGACGAGACCCGCGCCAAGGCCCGCGGCGTGCTGCGGGCGCTGGAAGGCTGAGGCCCCGCCTGGAACGGCATCCAGCCGCCGTCACGGGTCTGCAAGCGCCTTCGAGCAGCGGTTTGACACTGATAAAAGCGTAAAAAAGCGGATCGTACGAAGAAGCGCCATGCGCGCTACACGTCCAATCTGCGTTGATTTGCCGTGATCCGTGTCTTGGTTTTTTGGGTCACACCGCTGCAGCTGGATCCGCTCCAGCCGATGGCGGCTCGTTCCGGACCGGAGGTTGCGGCGTGCGTCCGCAGGGAGGTCAGGCGCGCGCCTACAGCCTGAGACGGCGACCGGGTATCCTGCACCACCTGCTTCGAGCACCGAGGATTACGTGGCGTCAGCACTCAAGCGCGGTTGCCGCTTCATCGTCATCACCTTCGTCCTGCTGCTGGTCCTGGCGGCGGGCGCGGCGTTCTGGCTGTGGCAGGGCCATCGCGGTTTCGCGGACGCGCCCATCGGCGGCGTGGCGGCCGACACCACCGTCGAAGTGGCGCGTGGTGATGCCTTCCCGACCGTGTTGCGCAAGCTGCGCGAAAAAGGGGTTTCGCACGGCACCGACCTGCAGTGGCGACTGCTGGCTCGCCGGACCGATACCGCCAGCCAGCTCAAGGTGGGCGAGTACGCGCTGGATCCGTCGCTGACGCCGCGCGAACTGCTGCGGCGCATGCGCGAGGGCCGCACCCTGCAGTACCGCTTCACCATCGTCGAAGGCTGGAACATCCGCCAACTGCGCGCCGCGCTACGCGATGCCACGCCGCTGCAGCAGAAGACCGCGGATCTGAGTGATGCCGAGCTGATGGCGGCGCTGGGCCATGAAGGCCAGCATCCGGAGGGCCGCTTCCTGCCCGAGACCTACGTCTACACGCGCAGCGAAACCGATCTGGATGTGCTGAAGCGTGCATATGGCGCCATGGAGAAGGCGGTCGACGCCGCCTGGGCCGACCGCGCACAGGACATCCCGCTGCAGTCGGCCGAAGAAGCGCTGATCCTGGCGTCGATCATCGAGAAGGAAACCGGCATCGCCGAAGAGCGTCCGGCCATCGCCGGCGTGTTCGCGCGGCGCCTGAAGATCGGCATGCCGTTGCAGACCGATCCCACAGTCATTTACGGCATCGGCAGCAGTTACGACGGCAATATCCGTCGTCGCGACCTGACCACGGACACGCCGTACAACACCTACACCCGCAAGGGCCTGACGCCCACGCCCATCGCCATGCCCGGCGTGGATGCGCTGAAGGCGGCGGTGAATCCGGCCGACGGCAGCGCGCTGTACTTCGTCGCGGTGGGCGATGGCAGCGGGCGGCACATCTTCTCCGCCACGCTGGCCGAGCACAACGCGGCCGTGGCGCGCTACCTGGTGACGCGCCGCGAAACGCTGCGCAAGGCGGAAGCGCCATGACCGAGGCGCTGCTGTCGCAGCCGCGGCTGATCACGCTGGAGGGGGGCGAAGGCGCCGGCAAGACCAGCGCCATCACCGCCATCCGCGACCGGCTGCTGGCCGCCGGCCATGACGTGGTGCTGACGCGCGAGCCCGGCGGCACGCCGCTGGCCGAGAGGATCCGCGAACTGCTGCTGGGTGCGCAGGACGAGCCGCTCGCCGCCGAGACCGAACTGCTGCTGATGTTCGCCTCGCGCGCGCAGCACGTGCGCGACGTGGTACGTCCGGCATTGCGGCGCGGTGCGTTCGTCATCAGCGACCGCTTCACCGATTCCAGCTATGCCTACCAGGGCGCAGGTCGCGGACTGGATCCGGAATGGATCGCCGCGCTGGAACGCCGTGCGGTGGGGCTGAAGCCGGGCCTGACCCTGCTGCTGGATCTCGACGTGCGCGAAGGGCGTGCGCGGACCGCCGGCCGTGACCTGTGGCCGGACCGCATCGAAAGCGAGCAGGACGATTTCTTCGAGCGCGTGCGGGCGGGCTTCCGCGCGCGCGCCGCCGCCGAGCCGAAGCGCTTCCGCGTGATCGATGCCGCGCAGCCGCCCGCCGATGTCGGCGCGGCCGTCGATGCGGCGATCAGTGCCTATCTGCGTACCCTGACCGACAGCGACCTGGCATGAGCATCGTGTTCTCGCCCTGGCAGCAGCGCGCCTACGACCACGCCGTCGCGGCGCTGGGATCCGGACGGCTCGGCCACGGTCTGCTGGTCTGCGGTCCCGCCGGTCTCGGCAAGCGCGCGGTGCTGGATCGCCTTGCGCGCCGCGTGCTGGCACAGCAGCGCGGCCCCGACGGCGAACCTGCGCCCGATGACCGCAGTGCGCGATTGATCGACGCAGGTACGCATCCTGATCTTCAGGTCGTCTCGTTCGTCGCCACCAAGGACGGCAGCAAGCTGCGCACCGAGATCGTCATCGACCAGATCCGCGAGGTGTCGCAGAAGCTCGCGCTTACGCCGCAGTACGGCGGCGCGCAGGTGGCCTTGATCGATCCGGCCGACGCGATCAACCGTTCGGCCTGCAACGCCCTGCTTAAGACGCTCGAAGAACCCGCACCGAACCGCTATCTGTGGCTGGTCAGCGCGCAGCCCGCGCGCCTGCCGGCCACCATCCGCAGCCGCTGCCAGCGCATCGAGTTCCGCCTGCCGCCGCGCGACGAGGCGCTCGCCTGGCTGCAGGCGCAGGGCCATGCCGCTGCCGATGCATCGCGCGCGCTGGAGGCCGCACGCGGTCATCCGGGGCTGGCGGACGACTGGCTGCGCCATGACGGGCTCGCCTTGCGCGAAGCCGTGGCACGCGATCTGCAGCGGCTGGAGAAGGGCGAGGTCGGCGTGGTCGAGACCGCGCAGCGCTGGGCCAACGACGAGCTGGCCGATGCGCGCCTGCGCCATGCGGCCGACCTCGCGCTGGCGCAGGCGGGCACCCTCGGCTTGACCGATCCGGCCCGATTGAACAAGCTGGCCGCCTGGTTCGACGCCGCCAACCGCACCCGCGACCTGTTGCGGACCACGGTGCGTGGCGACCTGGCCATGGTGGAACTGCTGCTGGCCTGGGCCGGTGGCGATCGCGGACGCGCTGTCGGGGCGCGCCGCTGACGGAAACACGGAGACGGGAATGAATGCAGCAGGTGGACGGCAGGGCATCCTGTCGCTGGCGGTGAAGGACAAGGCCGCGCTCTACAACGCCTACATGCCGTTCGTGAAGGGCGGCGGTATCTTCGTGCCCACGCCGAAGCGCTACTTCCTCGGCGACGAGGTCTTCCTGCTGCTCACCCTGCCCGAATCCAGCGACCGCCTGCCGGTGGCCGGCAAGGTGGTCTGGGTGACGCCGGTCGGTGCGCAGGGCAACCGCGCGGCCGGCATCGGCGTGCAGTTCGCCGAGAACGGCGAAGGCGAAGCCATCAAGAACCGCATCGAGACCATGCTGGCCGGCAGCCTGAGCGGCGAGAAGCCCACGCATACCATGTGATGCGCGGGGCCGGTCGCGCTGCGACCGGTCCTGTCCGCGTCGTCATGCCCGCGCACGTCGCAGGTAGCGGATCGCTGCGCGTTCCCACTGCCGGGGCCCGCTCGCGTTGCGGGTGGCGCGCTGGAGTTCACCGGCTTCCCAGCCCGCGAAGACACGCGGGTCCACGTAGTTCTTCTCGCAGATGCGTGGCGTGTTGCCCAGCAGATCGGCGGCGGCGCGCAGTACCGCCAGCTTCACCTGCGTGCGCCGCGGGTCTTCGCCCCCGGCCGGAGGCGCCACGCCCGCCAGCGTGCGGAAGGCGAGCAGGGTGGCCCCGAAGGTGCGGAAGTCCTTCGCGGTGTACGGGCCCTGCAGGTGCTGCTGCAGATACGCATTGACGTCGCTGGAGGTGATGCGGTGGACGGTGCCGTTCTCGCGGTACTGGAACAGCGCCTGTCCGGGCAGCTGGCGGCATTGGCGCACCAGGCGTACCAGGCGCGCATCGGACACGCTGGATTCCAGCGGCTTGCCGCCCTTGCCGCGGAAGGCGAAGCGCACCTCGCTGCCGGCGACGAAACGCGCATGCACGTTGCGCAACGTGGTCAGGCCGTAGGAACCATTCTCCTTCTGGTAGCTCGCGTTGCCGACGCGCAGGAGCGTGTGGCCGAGCAGGGCGACCACCAGCGCGACCACCTTCGGCCGCGGGAACCCGGACAGCGCCAGGTCGGCGCGCACCTGCCGGCGCAGGCGCGGAAGCGCGTCGGCGAAGGCGATCAGGCGGTCGTACTTGCGGGCGCCGCGCTCGGCCTGCCAGGCCGTGTGGTAGCGGTACTGCTTGCGACCGCGTGCATCACGGCCGGTCGCCTGCAGGTGGCCGCGCGCGTCGGCGCAGATCCACACGTCGGTATACGCCGGTGGAATGGCCAACTGGCGGATGCGCGCCAGAGTGGCGGCGTCGCGGACGGGCCGGCCACGCGCATCGACGTAGGCGAAGCCGCGACCCCGACGCTGCCGGCGCAGGCCGGGCATCGCATCGGAGGTGTAGTGCAGGCCGGCCAAGACGCTCAGAAGGTATCGACGTATTCGATCACCAGCCCGTAACGGGCCGCGACATCGTCGGCGGTGCCGCGCACGCCGTCGGCACGCGACGCGGCGGCTTCGACTTCCACGGCATGGACATCGCCACCGGGCATGGCGTCGGACAGGCCGGCGGAACTGGAATCGTCGTCGTCCATGTGCGGCATCAGGTCGGCGACCTCTTCCACGTGCTCCACGCCGTCCACTCCATGCAGGGCCGCCAGCAGGGCATCGAACCCGCTGCGCGGGCCGGTGGCCCGCAGTCTGATCATCGTCATGTGTTCCTCCGCGCGTCGTGCGCATCTCGTTCCGGCGAAGCTAGGACCCGCGGAGTCACGCCGCCGTGAAGCAACCTTGGGAACGGCAGCGGTGCGTTCAGGTTGTGGCATCGGTCGACACGCGACACGCGAGCGCCGCACCGGGGCGCTACCATGGCCGCAGGGTCGGGCTGTCCGGGGATGCAGGGATGAAGAAGCTGCGGGACGTCGTGTCGATGCGGTGCGCGTTGGCGCTGCTGTTCCTGCTGGTCCTGTGCGCACCACTGCAGGCGCAGGTCCTCTCGGGCATCCGCGTGTTGCCGCACGTGGGGACCGAGTATTCGTTCACCGGATGGACGCACGAGGGCGAGGTGCCGGCGTCGCTGGACGTGCCGCTGGACCTGGGCGACGAGGTCTACGGGGCCACGCTGCAACTGCAGCCGACCGTGGCGGGCGAACGCTGGCGCGTGCGCGTGCAGTACGAAACCAGCCTCGGCCTGAGTGCGGAAGGCCCGCACCTGGACCTGACCGACTGGAAGCATTGCCGGTCCGACTGGCAGACCGCCAGGGCGCTGGACGCCGTGTCGTTCGTATTGCCGACGCCGTCGCCGCAACAGCAAGACTGCTTCCCGGACTACACGCGGGCCGAGCTGGACGCGGCGGTGCGTGCGCACACGGCGGCGCAAGGAGACGCGGCGCAGGCCGACATGTGGATTCCGCGCATCGGCCACGGCGATGCGCTGGGCACGGTATCGCCGTTCGTGGCGATCAGTGCGGTGCGCGTGCGGGTGGAAGTCCTGCGGCGGGGCGCCTGGGTGGTGGTGTCGACAGTGACCTTCCTGCCACCGATGGGGTGCTGATCGGCGCCGGAGGGCGAGCGCGCACGAGGATGTCTCGCCCGTCCTCGGCCCGGTGCACAATGCGGCATTGAACAGATCGGGATGCTGCATGGACATCGAAGACCTTCTGACCGCCGCCCTGCGCGAAGCCGGCTACGGCCAGGATGCCATCGGCTCGGCCATGCCCAGGATCCTGCGCATCCTGGAAGCCGAGGACGTGCGGATCGCCGTGGGCCGCGCGCTTTCGCGCAAGGAGCGGGAATACGTACGCCTGCAGCTCGAGCTGGGACTGAGCGTGTCGGAAGTCGTCGCAGGCCTCGCGAAGTAAGCCGCCGTGCGCGGACGCGGTTCGGCACGCATCCGGCTGCCCCACCTCGACGGACTGGCGGCCAGCACGCTGCAGCTGCCGCCCGGCGCGTGGTCGACGGTGCTGGATGGCCTGTGCGCGCGGTTTCCGTCGGTGCCTCGCGCGCAGTGGATCGACCGGATGACGCGCCACCGGGTCGTGGATGGCGAGGGAAACCCGGTGACGCCCGGCTCGCCCTATCGCGTCGGGCTGGACATCCACTATTACCGCGAAGTCGTGGACGAACCGGCGATTCCCTTCGGCGAATCCCTCCTGCACCTCGATGCCGACCTGCTGGTGGCCGACAAGCCGCATTTCCTGCCGGTGACGCCGGCGGGCGTCCATGTCCACGAAACCCTGCTGGGTCGGCTGATCCGCCGTACCGGCAACCCGGCGCTGGCGCCGCTGCACCGGATCGATCGCGAGACCGCCGGGCTGGTGCTGTTTTCGACCAATCCCGACAGTCGTGCGCGCTACCAGGCGTTGTTCCGCGAGCGGCGGATCGAAAAGCGCTACCAGGCGATGGCGCCGGCGCTGCCGCAGCTCGTGTTCCCCCGCACCCGCATCAGCCGCATCGTCGCGGGCGAGCCGTTCTTCCGCATGCAGGAAGCGGACGGAATGGCGAACAGCGAAACCCGGATCGATGTCATCGCGCGCGGCGACGATCGCTGGCGTTACGCACTGACGCCGGTCACCGGCCGCAAACACCAGCTGCGCGTGCACATGGCGGCACTGGGCGCGCCGATCGACGGTGATCCGCTGTATCCGTCGGTGCGCCATCGCGCGGCCGGCGACTACGTGGCGCCGTTGCAACTGCTGGCCGAACAGGTCGCCTTCATCGATCCGCTCAGTGGCGTCGAGCGGCGTTTTTCAAGCGCGTTCCGCCTGCAGGACTGATCGCCCCGCATGGGTTGGCGTCGGTGGAGGCCTCGTCCGGCGCGCGTGACGGGCGGGTCCATGCCGGTCTGCTCGATGATGTGTGGGACCATGCGCGGGCACCCGCCGCCCGCGGTGGCGGCAATCCGGACGATGACAGCGACGGGAGACAGGCACGCATGAGGCAGGGAATGATGTCCGTTCTGGTATGCCTGGGCATGGCGATGGCGGCGGCGGTCCATGCGGCGGCGGCCGGCGATGCCGCGACGAGCCTGGCGCCGCTGCAACACCTGCCTGCCCTGAAGGGCGACTATTTCCCGCTGACCGATCCGGGTTCCGGTCGGGTCCACCACATCCACGTGCGTTATCCCGAGGGCTACGAGGCCGGGTCCGCCACGCGCTACCCGGTGGTGTACGTACTGGACGGCGACAGCCTGTTTCCACTGCTGGCGCCGACGCATCTGTTCCTGCACTACGACGAGCAGCTGCCGGAGGCCATCGTCGTCGGCATCGCCTACGGCAGTTTCGACCCGGCCATCAACAAGCGGCATGTGGATTTCACCGCGCCCGGCAGCGATACCACGGCAGAGCAGGGCGGGGCGCCGGGCTTCCTCGCGTTCCTGCGCGCGCAGGTGGTGCCCGAAGTCGAGCGTCGCTATGCCGCCGACCCGGCGCGTCGGATCCTGATCGGGCAGTCGCGCGCCGGTTACTTCGTGCTGTGGTCGGCGCTGCAGGACCCGGACCTGTTCTGGGGACGGATCGCCAGCAATCCGTCGCCCGGGCCGGCGCGCGAGCACCTGTTCGCAGCGCCGCGACCGCATGCACGCGAGGACCTGCGCGTGGTGGTGGCCAGCGGCACGCGCGACACCGCCGAGCGGCAGCGCATCGCGCACGACTGGACCACGCACTGGAGCGCACCGGGGACGGATGCGCCGTGGCAGGTGTCCCTGCTGACGATGCAGGACGGTACCCATGCGGCGACGATCGGCGAAACCTACCGGCGCGCGATGCTGTGGCTGTTCCGCGAGGCAATCCGGGCGTCGACGCCCTGACCACCAGGAACTGCCGGGCCGCGCTTGCGCAGCGCGTCATTCACGCGTGCACGTGTGCAGGGAGTGCGGCTTCGCGGCTTGCGATCAGTAACCGGCTTCACAGAACTGCACCGGTCGTCGGAAATCGTCCGTTCGTGTCACACGACAGGCATCCGGGCGGCTTAGGCTGGCCGCATGGACACCTTGGCTGACATCCGGGCCATCCTGGCCGCCGCGGGTCAACGCATCGAACACGGTGCGCTGCGCGAGGATCCGCGCGAGTTCATGGACGCGTTGTGGCGGCAGGTCTACGACGGCGCACCCGACGACCTGCAGCCCTACGTCTGGGCAAGGCTGACCGATTTCTCCGCGCAACTGGGTGTGATGGCCGACATCGCCGCCGAGCGCAGCCCGGTGCGTGCGCCGCCGGACGTGTTCGCCCGCCGCTGAGTCCGGCTACGGCGCCGGTGCGTCCCAGATGCGGTCGTCGACCGGCGTCTCCATCAGGTCACGCAGCAGCGTCATGACCATCGCGTTCTCGCCGACTCCCTTCTGCCGGGCCAGCTGGCGGAACACGTCCTCGCTCATAAGCGTCAACGGAATCAGGTTGAAGCGCCAGCCGGTCGCCTCGCGCTCGAACTCGAAATCGACCGGCAACTCGGTCCTGCCGATCTTCAGCCGCGCTGCGGCCGTGTCACCGTCCACCTGAAGCGTGCCCAGTTCGCTGCGCTCCACACCTTCGCGACCGATCCATCCCCGGTCCACCGCGTAGGCGAAGACATCGCGGCCGTCCATCGTGCGCAGTGCCGTTGACGGTACCCGGGCACGGATGATCAGGACCTGCAGGCGCTCGCTCATCGGCAGCGCCTCCAGCTGCGTGCGCGACGCCGTAAGCGCCAGGTCACGGTAGCGGGCGTACTCGCGCAGCGTCCCGGTGGTGACGTGGTCGGCCGCGCGGTCACCCTTGCGCGCCAGTACGGCCGCCTTGTAACCGGCGAAGACGGCGCGCACCGCAGCCTCGTCGCCATCGTCGGCGCGGGCAGGCAGGGACAGGGCGAACAGGAGACACAGGATCAGCCAGCGGAACATGCATCGGGTCCGGAACACGGCGCATCATGGTAGGCGATGGCGGGTGTCCGTGACCGCCCGCGACCTGCCGCTGCGTTGTTCCTGGCGATGAAGCACGTAACATGCACGGGGCATGAGAACCGAAATCCGACCCGCGCGGCTGTCCGAAGCCGCTGAGCTGTCCGCCATGATGCGGCGCACGTTCCTGGCCACCAACGGCCACTGCAGCACGCCCGAGAACGTGGCCGCGCACGTGGCGGCGATGTATTCGCCCGAACGCCAGGCCGAGGAGATCCGCGACCCCGACACGCTCACCCTGATCGTCGAGCAGGACGGCGTGTGGGCCGGCTATGCGCAGCTGCGCTGGGGCACGGTGCCGCCGACCGAGGTGGTGCTGCGGCCCACGGTGGAACTGGCGCGCATCTACCTGGACGAGGCCTTCCACGGCAAGGGCATCGCCGCCATGCTGGTCTCGCACCTGCTGGCCGCCGCCACGCTGCGCGGCTCGCGTTCGGTATGGCTCACGGTCTGGCAGGACGCGCCGCAGGCGATCCGCTTCTGGCGCAAGCATGGGTTCCAGAGCGTCGGCAGGTCCATCTTCTACATCGGCGACGACCCGAAGGAAGACTGGGTCATGACGCAGGCCTTGCCGGAAGGCTGACGGCTGCGCCAGGCGCCGGGCGTGGAAGGAAAAAGGCCGCTCCATGAGCGGCCTTTTCATGCGCGGATCAGACCGTCGGTTCGCGCAGCACCGGATTGTCCCAGCCCGGCCGCGGCGCGAAGCGGTCGCCATGGCGCGTCTGCAGCGCCCTGAGCTTTTCCAGCAGCACATCGGGGCCGACGGCCTTGACGTGTTCGATCGGGCCGCCGCGGAACGGGGCGAAGCCGGTGCCGAAGATCACGCCGGCATCCAGCAGGTCGGCATCGGCGACCACGCCGTCGTACAGGCAGGCCACCGCTTCGTTGAGCAGCGGCAGGATCAGGCGGTCTTCCAGGTCGTCCGGCGCCTTGTAGTCCTGCGGCACCTGCGGCTTCACCGCCTTGCCGTTCTCCCATTTGTAGAGGCCCTGGCCGTCCTTCTTGCCGCGCTTGCCGGGTTCCACCGTCGCCAGCGCCGCGGGCAGTTGCAGGCCGAGGAACGGCGACAGTTCCGCGCCCACGCCCTGCGCCACGTCCAGCCCTACCGTGTCGATCAGTTCGATCGGCCCCATCGGCATGCCGAACTTCACCGCCGCCTTGTCGATGACCGGGCCCGGAATGCCTTCGGCATACGCGGTCGCGGCTTCCAGCATGTACGGGAACAGTACGCGGTTCACCAGGAAACCCGGCGTGCCGGCGACCGGCACCGGGAACTTGTCCAGCGCCTTGCAGAACGCGGCCAGGCGCTTGACGTTGGCCTCGTCCAGCGCGTCGTGCTGGACGATCTCCACCAGCGGCATCAGCGCGACCGGATTGAAATAGTGCAGGCCGGCGAACTGCGCCGGACGCTGGATGTGCTCGCGCAGTTCGGTCAGCGGAATCGACGAGGTGTTGGTGGTCAGCAGCGCATCGGCCTTCAGGCGCGGCTCGACGGTCTGGTAGAGATCGCGCTTGGCTTCCGGGTTCTCGATGATCGCTTCGATCACCAGGTCGGCCTGCGGCACACCGTCGCCGGCCAGGTCGCCTTTCAGGCGCGCGGCCACGGCGGGCCGCTTGCTCTCGTCCTTGACCTTCTTGGCGAACAGCTCCTGCGCACGCGTCAGCGCACCGTCGATGAAGCGCTGCTCACGATCCTGCAGGGTGACGTTGAAGCCCTTGTAGGCCGACCATGCCGCGATGTCGCCACCCATCACGCCGGCGCCGACCACGTGGACGTTGGCGATGCCATGGTCTTTCCCGCCGAGCCCCTTCAGGCGTTCGGTGAGGAAGAAGATGCGGATCAGGTTGCGCGCGGTCGGCGTGCCGGCCAGCTTCACCACCGCCCTGCGCTCGGCGTCCAGGCGGCCCTGGATGCCCTTGCCGCCGGCGGTCTTCCAGACGTTGATGAGGGCGTAAGGCGCGGGATAGTGCGCCTTCGGCGCCTTGCGGGCGACCTGCTTGGTCATCTGCGGCGCCAGGATCTGCCGCGCCAGCCAGCTGTTGCTGATCCAACCGGTGAAGCGCTGCTTGAACGCGCGCGGCGGACGCGAGCCGATCAGCGCGACGGCGGCATCGATCAACACCGCGGGCTCGGCAATCTTGTCCACCAGGCCCATCGCCTTGGCTGAACTGGCCGACAGCGTGCGGCCGGTCAGCATCATGTCCATCGCCTTCGGCGCGCCCACCAGGCGCGGCAGGCGTGCGCTGCCGCCCCAGCCGGGGAAGATGCCCAGCTTCACCTCGGGCAGGCCGATGCGGGTGGACGGATCGCTGCTGGCCACGCGGTAGTCGCAGGCCAGCGAGATCTCGGTACCGCCGCCCATGCAGAAGCCATGGATCGCGGCGACCGTCGGGCAGGGCAGGTCGGCGAGCTTCTGGAACACCTGCTGGCCACGGCGGATGGCGTCGTTCACTGTGCCCTTGCGGTCGAATTCCTGGAACTCCTTGAGGTCCGCGCCGGCGATGAAGCCGCTGGCCTTGGCCGAGCGCAGCACCACGCCCTTGGGTGGATCGATGGCCAGGCGCTCGATGATGTCGGCCAGTTCGATCAGCACGTCCTGCGAGAACGCGTTGACGCTCGCGCCCTGGCGATCGAAGGCCAGCACGACGATGCCGTCGTCCCGCAGCTCGGTCTGCCAGTGACTGAATCGCAGCCCATCGAAGTTCGCGGCCATGCAGGGGACCATCCGTTCACGTATGGATAAGGCCGCTATCATCCCGAGGTTGTTTCGTCCCCGTCAAATCCACATATGGAACGAGGACGCCGTCACGGGCGCGATCGCGGCACGGGAGATGTTCCCGTTGCGCCGGTTAAATTCTTGATAGGGCAACGGTTTGGACAAGGCGTTGAACTTTCCCCCGCTAGCGCGGTCACAGGGCCCGGCCAACGCCGAGCCGACAGGAGTGCGGCCCGGCATGGCCGAAGTTGATCCAACCCAGGAGCTGGACCTCGAGCTGGTCAGGCGCGTGCAACGCGGCGACAGCGCGGCCTTCGACCTGCTGGTGCGCAAGTACCAGCATCGCGTGGTGGCGCTGATCGGGCGTTACGTCCATGACTGGAGCGAGAGCCAGGACGTGGCCCAGGAGACGTTCCTTCGCGCGTATCGCGCGTTGGGCAATTTCCGGGGCGATTCCCAGTTCTATACGTGGCTGCACCGCATCGCCGTGAATACCGCCAAGAACCACCTGGTCGCGCACAACCGGCGTCCGCCCACCGCGGACGTGGATGCCGCCGACGCCGAGCAGTACGACATCGGCGCGCGGCTGCGCGACACCGACACGCCCGAGCGCGAACTGATGCGCCAGGAGATGGAGGCGACGGTGATGAAGGCGGTGGACGGCCTGCCCGAGGAACTGCGGACCGCGATCACCCTGCGCGAGGTCGAAGGCCTCAGCTACGAGGAGATCGCGCAGAAGATGGACTGCCCGATCGGCACCGTGCGCTCCCGCATCTTCCGTGCGCGCGAGGCCATCGACGAACAACTGCGTCCCTTGCTGGATACCGACAGTGCAACCCGGGAGCGTGCCCGCTCATGACCGCCCGCAACGAGACACCGATCATCGACAAGCTCGACATCCATCACCGCCAGCAGCTCTCCACGCTGATGGACGGCGAACTGCCCGCCGACGAGGCCCGTTTCCTGTTGCGCCGCCTGCAGCACGACCACGAACTGGCCGGCTGCTGGGAGCGCTGGCAGCTGTGCGGCGACGTGCTGCGCGGGCAGGGTCGCGCACCGGCGCCGGCCGGTTTCGCCGAGCGCGTGGCGCAGGCGATCGCGGCCGGATCCGCTTCCAACACCCAGACGGCGCCACAGGCGCAGGCGGCGCGTCCACGCACGCTGCTCGCCCGCTGGGGCGGTGGTGCGCTGGCGGCCTCCGTGGCCCTGGTGGCGTTGTTCATGGCACGCCAGCAGTCGCCGCAGGACGTGCCGGTGGGCGAGGGCACGCAGGTGGCCTCGGCGCAGTCGACAACGCCTGCCGCAGTGCCGGAATCCCCGTCGGCGCCGGCGCCGGATGCCGAAGCCTACGCAGCAGCGGCGGTGGCCGTGGCGGCGAGCGTGCCGCGACGGCAGGACAACGTGCGCCGCAGCGCGACGCGCAGCCAGCAGGCCGCGCGTAGCGCCCAGCGCGTGGCGCGGGCGGACACGCCGGCAAGGGCGAACGGCACATCGCAGGGCATGCCGCGGGATGCGGTCTCCCCCACGCTGGTTGCCGCCTCCGGCTCCCCGCTGTCGCCTGCCAATCCCTTTTCGCACGGGACCCAGGATGCCGGCGTCGTGGCCTCCCGGCCGTGGCCGCGCTCGGCGCTGTCGGCCTATCCATCGGCCGGCGGCAGTCTGACCGCGGGCTACAGTGCGGAGTCGGCGGCGCGGACGTTCTATCCGTTCGAACCGCGTCTGCCGGCGGGCACGCCGTCCTCGGCCCCTGTCGACGCTCCGCGCGATTGACCTTCCGCGCATGCGGCCCGGTGCCGGATGCGCGCGACACTCCGGTTCACTTCTTGTCGAGGCATGCATTCGATGACCCTACACGCCCGTCACAACCTGCTGGCACTGGTGATGCTCACCCTGCCGCTCACCGCCTGTGCGCAGCAGGCCGAAGCGCCTGCGCCCGTGGCGTCCGCTGCGCCCGCCGTGGCGCAATCGACCGCACCGCAACTGGTCACTGGGTTGCCCGATTTCACCCAGTTGGTGGAACAGGTCGGGCCGGGTGTCGTCAACGTGGAGGCGACCGTCGGCTCGCGCCGCAGCGCGCAGGCGCAGACGGGCGAAGACGTCGAGATTCCCGAGATATTCCGGCGCATGCTGCCGCCCGGTTTCCAGATGCCGGGCCCCGGCCAGCAGGGGCCGCAGCGTCGCGGCACGTCGATGGGCTCGGGCTTCATCATTTCCGCCGACGGCTACGTGCTGACCAATCACCACGTCGTCGACGGTGCCGACGAGGTCAAGGTGACCCTGCCGGACCGTCGCGAACTGACCGCCAAGGTGGTCGGCAGCGACCAGCAGTACGACGTGGCGCTGCTGAAGGTGGACGCCAAGGGGCTGCCGACCCTGCGTATCGGCAACTCGACCACGCTCAAGCCGGGCCAGTGGGTGGTGGCGATCGGGTCGCCGCTGGGCCTGGACCATTCCGTCACGGCAGGCATCGTCAGTGCCGTCGGTCGCAGCGCATCCCCCGAGCAGCGCTACGTGCCCTTCATCCAGACCGACGTGGCGATCAACCAGGGCAATTCCGGCGGCCCGCTGCTCAACACGCGCGGTGAAGTGGTCGGCATCAATTCGCAGATCTTCTCGGTGTCCGGTGGCTACATGGGCATCAGTTTCGCGATCCCGATCGATCTGGCGATGGGCGCGGTGGAGCAGCTCAAGTCCACTGGCCGCGTCAGTCGTGGGCAGCTGGGCGTACAGGTCGGAGCATTGGATGCCGCCAAGGCAAAAGGCCTCAACGCCCCCGATACTCGAGGCGCGCTGGTCAGCGAGGTGTTGGTGGGCAGTGCTGCCGAAAAAGCCGGTCTCAGCCCGGGTGACATCATCCGGTCCGTGAATGGCCAGGACGTCAGCGAGTCGAGTGCGCTGCCACCCATCATTGGCGCCATGGCGCCCGGCACCCGGGTGACATTGGGAGTGCTGAGGGACGGGAAGATGGTCACGGTACCCGTGACACTCAGTGAGTTGGAGGAAGAGCAGGGCGCCGCCCGGACCCTGCCGACACCGCCTTCCTCTCCTGCGGCTCCGGCCGGCAGGAACGCGCTCGGCATCCAGACCCAGCCGCTGGACGCCGATAGCCGCAAGCGCCTGGGCGTGGAATCGGGCGACGGCGTGCTGGTCAGCCGCGTGGACAGCGCCGCTGCCCGCGAGGCGGGCCTGACACCGGGCATGGTCATCCTGCAGGTGGGTCGCAACAAGGTGAACAGCCCGGCGGCGCTGGACCGCGAACTGGCGGCCGCCAAGGCCGGGGACACGGTCATGCTGCTGGTCCGTAGCCGCGGGGTGACGCGGTTCATCGCGGTCACGGTCGAGAAGGACTGACCGCCGGCCCAGCCTATCGCCCCGCGTCCGCGGGGCGATTCCATGTCCCGTCCCGAGCCGCGCCGCGGCCGGGAGGACAGGCCGTGCTCCGGCCATGCGATAATGTCGCGTTCTCCTGACGACGGCACAGGCCGCCGCCCCCATGTCCTCCGATTCCATGCGGAATATCCGCAATTTCTCCATCATCGCGCACGTCGACCACGGTAAGTCCACCCTGGCCGACCGCATCATCCAGCTCTGCGGCGGCCTCGAGGCCCGCGAGATGGAAGCGCAGGTGCTCGACTCGAACCCCATCGAGCGCGAGCGCGGCATCACCATCAAGGCCCAGTCCGTGTCCCTGCCGTACAAGGCCAAGGACGGGCAGGTCTACCAGCTCAACTTCATCGACACCCCCGGCCACGTCGACTTCAGTTACGAAGTCAGCCGTTCGCTGGCCGCCTGCGAGGGCGCGCTGCTGGTGGTCGACGCCGCCCAAGGCGTGGAAGCCCAGTCCGTGGCCAACTGCTACACCGCGGTGGAGCAGGGCCTGGAAGTGGTGCCGGTGCTGAACAAGATCGACCTGCCGACCGCCGACATCGAGCGTGCCAAGCGGGAAATCGAGGCCGTCATCGGCATCGACGCCGACGATGCGGTCGCCGTCAGCGCCAAGACCGGACTCAACGTCGACCTGGTGCTGGAGGCCATCGTCCAGCGCATCCCGCCGCCGCAGCCGCGCGACACCGACAAGCTGCAGGCGCTGATCATCGACTCGTGGTTCGACAACTACCTGGGCGTGGTCTCGCTGGTGCGCGTGATGCAGGGCGAGATCGGGCCGAAGAGCAAGATCCTGGTGATGTCCACCGGCCGCACCCACGAGGTGGACAAGGTCGGCGTGTTCACCCCCAAGCGCAAGGAGCTGAAGAAGCTCGGCGCCGGCGAGGTGGGCTGGATCACCGCCTCGATCAAGGACGTGCACGGCGCCCCGGTCGGCGACACGCTGACACTGGCCGGCGATCCGGCGCCGGGTCCGCTCCCGGGCTTCCAGGAAATGCAGCCGCGCGTGTTCGCCGGCCTGTTCCCCGTCAACGCCGAGGACTATCCGGCACTGCGCGAGGCGCTGGAGAAGCTGCGCCTGAACGACGCGGCGCTGCGCTTCGAGCCGGAAAGCTCGGAGGCCATGGGCTTCGGCTTCCGCTGCGGCTTCCTCGGCATGCTGCACATGGAGATCGTGCAGGAGCGCCTGGAGCGCGAATACGACCTGGACCTGATCAGCACGGCCCCGACCGTGGTGTACGAAGTCCTCAGGACCGATGGCACGGTGCTTTCGCTGGACAACCCGGCCAAACTGCCGCAGTCCAACCTGATCGAAGAGGTGCGCGAGCCCATCATCCGCGCCAATATCCTGACGCCCGAGGCCTACATCGGCGCGATCATCAAGCTGTGCGAGGAAAAGCGCGGCGCGCAGATCGGCATCCAGTACCTGGCCAGCCAGGTGCAGATCAGCTACGAGCTGCCGATGGCCGAAGTGGTGCTCGATTTCTTCGACAAGCTGAAGTCGGTCAGCCGTGGCTACGCCTCGCTGGATTACGCGTTCCTGCGCTTCCAGCCTGGCCCGTTCGTGCGACTGGACACGCTGATCAACGGCGACAAGGTCGATGCATTGAGCCTGATCGTGCACCGCAGCCACGCCGACCGGCGCGGCCGCGAGCTGTGCGAGAAGATGAAGGATCTGATCCCGCGGCAGATGTTCGACGTGGCCATCCAGGCCGCCGTCGGCTCGCAGATCATCGCGCGCAGCACGGTCAAGGCCATGCGCAAGAACGTGCTGGCCAAGTGCTATGGTGGCGACATCACCCGCAAGAAGAAGCTCCTCGAGAAGCAGAAAGAGGGCAAGAAGCGGATGAAGCAGGTGGGCCGCGTGGAGATTCCGCAGGAGGCCTTCCTGGCGGTGCTGCAGGTGGACAGCAAGTAATGAAGCCGGGAGTGGGGATTCGGGATTCGGGATTCGAACAACTGCTCCCGCCCTCGCGAATCTCGACTCCCTAATTTCGAATCCCGTTCCGAAGGAACACAGATGGTCTGGTTTGAAACGATCCTCGTGGTGCTGACGCTGCTGACCGGCGTGGTGTGGCTGGCCGACAGGCTGTTCCTGGCCAAGCGACGCCAGGCCAGGGGAGGGCTGCTGGACGAGGAGCCGGTGCTGGTCGACTACTCGCGTGCCTTCTTCCCGGTGCTGGCCGTGGTGCTGGTGCTGCGCAGCTTCATCGCCGAGCCGTACAAGATCCCGTCCAGTTCGATGATGCCGAACCTGCTGATCGGCGACTTCATCCTGGTCAACAAGTTTTCCTACGGGCTGCGCCTGCCGATCAACAACCGCAAGTTCCTGGCCATCGGCGAGCCCAAGCGCGGCGATGTGGTGGTCTTCAAGCCGCCGCACGACCCGGAGAACAACTGGATCAAGCGCGTGATCGGCCTGCCGGGCGACCGGATCGGTTTCCATGGCGATACGGTCTACATCAATGGCCAGCCGCTGACCTACGAGAAGATGGGCAGCTACGTGGGGCACGGCAGCGGCGCCGGCGAGACCGGGGCCGCCCTGCTGCGCGAAAACCTGCCCGGACGCCCGCATACCGTGCTGGAATGGCTGGACCGCAGCCGCCCGGAGGGACAGGGCGACTGGGTCGTCCCGCAGGGCCAGTATTTCGTCATGGGCGACAATCGTGATAATAGCGAGGACAGTCGCTTCTGGACCCAGACGCACTTCCTGCCCGAGCAGAACCTGCGCGGCAAGGCGTTCCTGGTCTGGCTGAACTGCGAAGGCTGGTTCTGCAAGAATGGTTTCGATGCCTCGCGCATCGGCAACGGCATCGAGTGATCGATCAACGCTAACGGGGACGGACAAGGGGATGACGATGAAGCGCAAGCAAAGTGGCATGACGTTGTTGAGCTTTGTAGTGGTGCTGGGCGTGGTGGGCTTCACCGCCTACGTCGCCATGCGGCTGTTCCCGATGTACCAGGAGTACTATGCGGTCAAGTCCTCTTTGAAGGGACTGGCCAATGAGCAGGGTGTGGCGGACATGGATCCGGGGCGGATGAAGGAGTTGTTCTTCCGTCGCCTCAACATGAACTATTCCAACAGCATCAAGCCTGCGGACGTGAAGATCGAGCGCATGGAAGGCGGCTGGAACATGAGCGTCAGCTACGAGGTGCGCCGGCCGCTGGTGGGCAATCTGGACGTGGTGGGCAACTTCAACGCCGAGCAGGCGATGACGCGTCGCGGCGCGGACTAAGGGCTTGGCGGTTGACCGCATCGGTCATGTGTTCGCCGACCAGGGCCTGCTTGCGCAGGCCCTGACCCATCGCAGTGCGGGGGCGCCGCACAACGAGCGCCTGGAATTCCTGGGCGACAGCATCGTCAACTTCCTCGTCGCCGAGGCCCTGTTCCAGCGGTGGCCCAAGGCCGACGAAGGCGCGCTGACGCGTGCCCGCGCCGAACTGGTGCGGGAAGCCTCGCTGGCGACCATCGCGCGGCACCTGCAACTGGGTGAGCGCCTGACGATGGGGCCCGGCGAGATGAAATCCGGCGGCCACCGCCGCGACTCGATCCTGGCCGACGCGCTGGAAGCCGTGGTCGCGGCGATCTACCTGGACAGCAGCTTCGAGACCTGTCGCGCCGTGGTGCTGCCCTGGTTCGAGGCGTCGCTGTCGGCACTGCCGGTCGGTCGCCCCGAGAAGGACGCCAAGACCCGCCTGCAGGAATGGCTGCAGGGACGGCAGCGTCCGCTGCCCGTCTACGAACTGGTTTCCGAAAGCGGCGACGACCACGCCAAACTCTTCCTCGCGCGCTGCACCACGCTGGATCCGCCGCTGACGGCGGACGGCGAGGGCACCTCGCGCCGCAACGCCGAGCAGGTCGCCGCCGCGGCGCTGCTCGACAAGCTCGACATCTCGAAGTGAGTACCACGGTGAGTAAATCCCCCGCCCACCGCAGCGGCAGCGTCGCCGTCATCGGTCGCCCCAACGTGGGCAAATCCACCCTGACCAACGCGCTCGTCGGCGCCAAGGTCAGCATCACCTCCAACCGCCCGCAGACCACGCGGCACCGCCTGCTCGGCATCGCCACCTTCGCGGCGGGCAAGGACCGGCCGGCCGGACAGATCGCGCTGGTCGACACGCCCGGCCTGCACAGGCAGCAGGGCAAGTTCTCCGCCTCGGCGATGAGCCGGGTGATGAACCGTGCCGCGCGCGGCGCGCTGGAAGAAGTCGACGCCGCCCTGATGGTCGTCGAAGCCGGCCGCTGGGACGAGGAAGACACGCTGGCCTACCACGTGCTGCGCGATGCCGGCATTCCGGTGGTGCTGGTGGTCAACAAGGTCGACCGGATCAAGGACAAGGCGACGATGCTGCCGTTCCTGGCCGAGGTCGGGCAGGACCGCGAGTTCGCGGCCGTGCATCCGGTGTCCGCGCTGAAGCGCAACGGCCTCGAGGCGCTGGTGAAGGATCTGCTGGCGTTGCTGCCGGAGCAGCCGCCGATGTTCGGCGAGGACGAGATCACCGACCGCAGCGAGCGCTTCCTCGCCGCCGAACTGGTGCGCGAGCAGCTGATGCGCCAGCTCGGCGCCGAACTGCCGTACGCCACCACCGTCGAGATCGAGAACTTCACCACCGAGGCATCGCCGAAGGGCGAACTCGCCCGCATCGGCGCGGTGATCTGGGTGGAGCGCGAGAGCCAGAAGGCCATCGTCATCGGCAAGGGCGGCGCCCGGTTGAAGGACATCGGCAGTAAGGCGCGCCAGCAGATGGAGCACCTGTTCGGCCGCAAGGTGTTCCTGGAAACCTGGGTGCGCGTGCGCGAAGGCTGGTCCGACGACGAGACCGCGCTGAAGGCGTTCGGGTACGAGTGAACCGCCGGTCGGGCCCGATCGGATGCGCCTGAGCGATACCGCCTTCGTCCTGCATGCGCGGCCCTGGCGCGAGACCAGCCTGCTGGTCGAAGTGCTGGGTCGCGAGCACGGCCGGCTCGGCCTGGTCGCGCGCGGCGTGCAGGGGCCGAAAAAGCACGTCCTGCGCGCGGCCCTGCAGCCGCTGCAGCTCATCCGCCTGGAGGGCGACCTGCGCGGCGAACTGGCGCGTCTGGTGAGCGCCGAAGCCCTCGATGCCGCCCCGAAGCCGGCCGGCGACGCCATGCTGGCCGCGTTCTACCTCAACGAACTGGTGCTGCGGCTGGCGCCGCGCCACGACCCGGTGCCCGACCTGTTCGATGCCTTTGCCCGTGCGCGCGAACAGCTGAGGCAGCGCGAAGGGCTGGCATGGTCGTTGCGCCGCTTCGAGCGCGACCTGGTCGAGGCGTTGGGATTCGGCTTCGCACTCGATTGCGATGGCGACGGTGAGCCGGTCGATCCGGCGGCACGCTACCGGCTGGATCCCGAGCACGGCCCGCGCCGGCTGCGCAGCGATCGCGGCCACGAAGAACGCCGCCAGGCCGCGACCGGTCGCGCGCTGCTGGCCCTGGCCGAAGACGTGATGCCGCCGCCCGACGATCTGGCGAGCCTGCGCCTGCCGATGCGGTCGGTCCTCGCCCACCACCTGGGGCCGCGCGGGCTGAAATCGTGGGACATGCTCGGCGAACTGGGCCGCCTGAAGCGTCCGGGCAGCGCGAGCGACTGACGCCGTCAGGACGTCGGCGCGAGCAGCCGCTCGCAGGTCGCCGCGAACGCCTCGCGCAGGGCCGCATCGGTCGGCGCGGCATGCCAGCGCGACGCGATGTCCGCCAACGCCGCGGCACCGGCGAAGCCGCAGCTGGCCTGCAGCCGGTGCAGCTGCGCGCGCAGCGCCACCTCGTCCGCGCGCGCGGAGGCATCGAGGCAAGCGTTGCGGACGGCGGGCAACTCGGACAGGAACAACTGCCGCAGGGTCGCCACGTGCTCGCGGTTGCCGGCGAGCGCGCCGAGCGCTGCGGCGTCATCCCAGTCCGGTGTTGCCGGCGGGAGGATGTTGCCCGCGCCAGTCAGTGCGGCGCGTACCGTCTCCCGCAGCGCCTGGGCCGACAGTGGCTTGACCAGCACGTCGGCGAAACCGGCCTGCAGCAACCGCTCCCGCGTCGCGAGGCCGGTGTCGGCGGTATGCGCCAGCGCACACGGCGCCGCGTTGGACGCACGCAGGCACTGCAACAGGGCCGTCCCACTGCCATCGGGCAGGTTGGCGTCGATCAGCCATGCATCGAACGGCCCGTCCGCCGCCATCGCCTGGGCGCAGTTTTCCGCGACGCGGACCTGCGCCGGCAAGGCCTCCAGCGCGGCGGACAGGAAGAGGACGCTGATCGGGTCGTCTTCCACCAGCAATATCGAAGGCATCGTGCCGTGGGCGAGGGGCATGGTCGGGCTTCCTGCGGACTGGCTGCATCTTAGCCCCGGCGAGCGGCGCCGGTGGCCATGCGACAATGCCGCCCCGCCAGATACACGCAGCCTGACGCCACGTGGCACGCAACCGTCCCCCCCGCATCGACAAGACCCCCTTTGAAGCCGGCATCACCGACCTGACCCACGACGGGCGCGGCGTGGCGCGACGCGACGGCAAGGCCGTCTTCGTGTCGGGTGCGCTGCCGGGCGAGCGGGTGATGGCCGAACAGACGGCCAAGAACCGCCATTTCGACGAAGCGCGGACGCTGGACGTGCTGGAGGCATCGCCGGACCGCGTGACGCCGCGCTGCCCGCACTTCGGTACCTGCGGCGGCTGCGTGCTGCAGCACCTGGACGAGACCCGCCAGATCGAAGCCAAGCAGCGCGTGCTGCTCGAGAACCTGGAGCGCATCGGCCACGTGACGCCGAAGGCGGTGCTGCCGCCGTTGACCGGCGACAGCTGGGGCTACCGGCGCAAGGGCCGCTTCTCGGTGCGCCGCGTCAACAAGAAGGACAAGACCCTGGTCGGCTTCCGCGAGCAGGACCCGCGCTTCGTCGCCGACCTGTCCGAGTGCCATACCGTCATCCCGGAGATCGGCCGCCGGGTGGCCGACCTCGCCGCGCTGGTCGACAGCCTGGACGCGCGCGAACACATCCCGCAGATCGAGTTCATCGCCGGCGACGCCAGTGCCGACTTCAGCGGCATCGCGCTGGTGTTCCGCCACCTGCAGCCGTTGAGCGAGGGCGATCGCGCGAAGCTGGTGGCGTTCGCCCAGGCCAGCCGTCTTGCCGTCTTCCTGCAGCCGGGCGGACTGGAAAGCGTGCATCCGCTGTGGCCCGAGGCGCCGCAGCTGGCGTTCTCGCTTGTGCCCTGGGACGTGTCGCTGGCGTTCCGTCCGCTGGATTTCATCCAGGTCAACGCCGCACTCAACGAGAAGATGATCACGCGCACGTTCGAGCTGCTCGATCCGCAGCCGCAGGATCGCGTGCTCGACCTGTTCTGCGGCCTGGGCAACTTCACCCTGCCGATGGCGCGCCTGGTGGGCGAGGTGGTGGGCGTGGAAGGCGATGCCGGGCTGGTGGCGCGTGCGCGCGAGAATGCGCAGCGCAACGGCCTGGCGAACGCGCAGTTCCACGCCGCCGACCTGACCCAGGACCAGCGCGGCAGCGCGTGGATGCGGCAGGGCCCCTCGACCGGGCTCGGGACAGGCTTCGACAAGCTGCTGCTGGACCCGCCGCGCTCCGGCGCCATCGAGGTGCTGCAGCAGCTGCCGCTGAAGCAGTTCGATCGCATCGTCTACGTCAGCTGCCATCCCGGCTCGCTGGCACGCGACGCCGGGTACCTGGTCAACGAGCAGGGCTATACGCTGGTGTCGGCGGGGGTGATGGACATGTTTCCGCATACCGCGCACGTCGAGTCCATCGCGCTGTTTGAGAGGCGGTGATGGGTGATGCGTGATTGGTGATTCGTGATTCGTGATTCGCAAAAGCGGATCCCGCACTTTCAAACGACGAAACTCGCGCACACTCTCGTAACAATCACCAATCACCAATCACCAATCACCAATCACGAATCACGAATCACGAATCACGAATCACGAATCACGAATCCCATGGCTCTAGAGATCGAACGCAAATTCCTCGTCACCGGCGACGCCTGGCGCGCCGCCGCGCATGAGGTCGTGCCGATGGCGCAGGGCTACATCAACGACATGGGCGCGATGGATCGTGGCGAACAGAAGGCCTCCGTGCGCGTGCGCATCCAGGGCGAGCAGGCCTACCTCAACCTGAAATCGCGGGAACTCGGGCACACGCGGCAGGAGTTCGACTACCCGATTCCCGTGGACGATGCCCGCGCGCTGCTGGCGCTGTGCGTGGGAGGCCTGGTCGACAAGCGTCGCCACCTGGTCCGCCACGCGGGGCACCTGTGGGAAGTGGACGAGTTCCTCGGCGACAACGCCGGCCTGGTGGTGGCGGAGATCGAGCTCGACCATGCCGACGAAGCCTTCGAGCGGCCCGACTGGCTGGGCGACGAGGTCACCGACGATCCGCGTTACTACAACCTGGCGCTCGCCAGCCGTCCCTACCGTCGCTGGCCGCGGAGCTGAACCCGGCGGCGGCGCATCCGGCGACCGCAGGGGCGCGTAGGAAGGGCGACATGTCCGCCACGCCGACCATGCGCCGCAAATCCGACCTGCCACGCAAGCCCTGCCGCACCTGCGGCCGTCCGTTCACCTGGCGGCGCAAGTGGCGCGATGTCTGGGACGAGGTGGCGCACTGCTCGGAACGCTGCCGGCGACAGCGCAAGGCCCGCGCGTGACGCCGCACGGGCGGACGCCGCCGCCGGCCCACACGCTGAGGCTGGTGCTGGGCGACCAGCTGGACCCGCAGCATCCCTGGTTCTCCCGGGTCGATCCGGGGGTGATCCATGTGCTGATGGAAGTGCGGCAGGAAACCGACTACGTGCTGCATCACGCGCAGAAGATCCTGGCCATCTTCGCCGCCATGCGCGCCTTCGCCGATCGTCTGCGCGCGGCCGGCCACCGGGTGCGCTACCTCGCCATCGACGATCCGGACAACCGGCAACAGGTGACGACGAACCTCGAGGCCCTGCTGGTGGCGTACGGCGCCACCGTGTTCGCTTACCAGCCTGCCGACGAATGGCGACTGGATGCGCAGCTCCTGCAATGGACGGCGTCCCTCGATATCGCGGTCGAACGCGCCGCCGACGTCCATTTCCTCGCGGCGCGCGACGAGGTGGGCCGAATGTTCGGCGCGCGCAAGCAATGGCGCATGGAAACCTTCTATCGCGCGATGCGGCAGAAGCACGGCGTGCTGCTCGAACCCGATGGCACGCCGGCCGGCGGGCGCTGGAACTTCGATCACGACAACCGGGCGGCCTGGGGCGGTACGCCCCCCGAACCGGCGGACTGGCGCAGGCCGCACGACCATCGCGCGCTGTGGGCGACCATCGAGGCGGCCGGCGTCGCCAGTTTCGGCGACCCGCAGGCCGGAGCCCTGCGCTGGCCGCTGGACCGCGACGAGGCGCTGGCGGACCTCGAGGCCTTCGTCGAGCACGCACTGCCGTGGTTCGGCCAGTACCAGGACGCCATGAGCACGCAGGCACCGCGCCTGTTCCACTCGCTGCTGTCCTTTGCGCTGAACACCAAGATGCTGCGGCCGGCGGAGGTGATCGCGCGCGCCGAAACGGCCTGGCGCGAGGGCAGGGCACCGCTGGCGGCGGTCGAGGGTTTCATCCGGCAGATCCTCGGGTGGCGCGAGTACGTACGCGGGGTCTACTGGGCGAAGATGCCCGGGTATGTCGCGTTGAACCACTTCGGACACGACACGCCGCTGCCGGACTGGTTCTGGACCGGCCGGGTGCGCATGCGCTGCATGGCCCAGGCCATCGGCCAGTCGCTGTCGCAGGCGCATGCGCACCACATCCAGCGGCTGATGGTGATCGGCAATTTCTCGCTGCTGGCCGGGCTGGATCCGCAGGCGCTGCACCGCTGGTACCTGGGCGTCTACATCGATGCGTTCGAGTGGGTGGAGCTGCCCAATACGCTGGGCATGAGCCAGTTCGGCGATGGCGGCCTGCTGGCCAGCAAGCCCTACGTGAGCGGCAGCGCCTATCTGGACCGCATGAGCGACTATTGCCGCGGCTGCCCGTACGACCGTCGCCAGCGCACCGGCGCCCGCGCCTGCCCGTTCAATGCCCTGTACTGGGATTTCCTGCACCGCAACCGCGACACGCTGGGGCGCAATCCGCGCCTGGCGATGCCGTACCGGCAGCTCGCGCGCATGGACCCGGCCACGCGCGACGCGTTGTCCGCGCACGCCCGTCACGTCCGCGGCACGCTGGCAACGCTCTGAGGCGGCGCGTCCACCGCATGAACGCCGTCGTCTGACGGCCGCGCGGGCTTCTGCGACAATGCAGGCCCCGCGCCCCCGGGCGCCGCCCATGAGGCTTCCACCGCAATGCTCGTCATCGGCATCGCCGGCACCGAACTCACCGCGCAGGAGCGCGACTGGCTGCAGCACGACGCCGTCGCCGGCGTCATCCTGTTCACCCGCAATTTCGCCTCGCGCGCGCAGGTCGCCGAGCTCTCGCAGGCGATCCGCGCCGCCGCGCCGCGCCCGCAGCTGGTCTGCGTGGACCAGGAAGGCGGCCGCGTGCAGCGCTTCCGCGACGGCTACAGCGACCTGCCGGCGCTGGAGGTCTTCGGCAAGGCCTATGCGCAGGACCCGCAGGCGGCGCTGCAGGCCGCCGAACAGCACGCCTGGCTGATGGCCAGCGAGATCATCGCCAGCGGCGTGGACCTGAGCTTCGCGCCGGTCGTCGACCTGGCGCGCGGCAACCGCGCCATCGGCAATCGCGCCTTCGATGCCGATCCGCAGATCGTCGCCGAGTTCACCCGGGCCTACGTGCGCGGCATGCACAGCGCCGGCATGGCCGCCACGCTGAAGCACTTTCCCGGCCACGGCACGGTGCTGGAAGACACGCACTTCGATGACGCCGTCGATCCGCGTCCGCTCGATGTGCTGCGGGCCGAGGACCTGGTCCCGTTCGTCGCCGGCATCGAGGCCAAGGCCGACGCGGTGATGATGGGGCATGTGAAGTACCCGGCCGTCGCGCCGGAACCGGCGGGCTACTCGCCGTTCTGGATCCAGAAGATCCTGCGCGAAGAGATGGGTTTCCGTGGGGTCGTGTTCTCCGATGACATCGGCATGGCCGCGGCGTTCTCCGCCGGCGGCGTGAAGCAGCGCATCCACGACCATCTGGACGCCGGCTGCGACGTGGTGCTGGTGTGCTCGCCGAAGCTGGTCGACGAGTCGCTGAAGGCGGTCGAAGGACGCGCGCTGAACACCGCCGCCGTGCTCGGCGTCCTGGGCCGCGGTGCCCTCGGCTGGGACGGGCTGATTGCCGACGCGCGCTATGGTGACGCGCAGGCGCGCGTGATCGACAACATGAAGGGAGTGGCGTGATGGAACCGCTGGGTACGCCGCGACCGAAGCTGGCCGAAGCACTGGCCAACGCCGACCTGCTGGTCGACCGCGCGACGATCGATCGCGCCATCACCGCGATGGCCGCGCCCATCGCACGCGACTACGCGGGCGAAGTGCCGGTCTACCTGACCATCATGCACGGCGCGCTGCCGTTCGCCGGCCAGTTGTCCCTGGAACTGGGCGCGCTGGGACTGGATCTGGAATTCGACTACCTGCATGCCACCCGCTACCGCGGCGAGACCACCGGCGGCGAGCTGGTGTGGAAGCACCGGCCGGCCACGGCGCTGTACGGACGTCGCGTGCTGCTGGTGGACGACATCCTGGATGAAGGGCACACGCTGCTGGCGGTCAGGCAGTGGTGCCTGGAGCAGGGCGCGACCGACGTGCGCATCGCCGCGCTGACCACCAAGCGGCACGACCGCTGCGTGGACGGCATCTGCGCCGACTACGTGGGCCTGGAGGTCGCGGACCGCTACGTGTTCGGTTTCGGCATGGACTACCACGAGCAGGGCCGCAACCTGCCGGGCATCTACGCGTTGAAGGAATGACCATGGGCGACATCGCGCTCGCCGTCATCGGCGGTACCGGCGTCTACAGGCTCGCCGATCTGCAGGATGTGGAGACCCGTGAACTGGAGACGCGCTTCGGTGCGCCATCCGGCCCGGTCCGCATCGGCACGCTGGACGGACGCCGCGTGGCCTTCCTCGCCCGTCATGGCGAAGGCCATTCGGTGCCACCGCACCAGGTCAACTACCGCGCCAACCTGCAGGCCCTGAAGGATCTCGGCGCCACCCGCGTGCTGGCGCTCAACACCGTCGGCGGCATCACCGATGCGTGCGGACCGCGCGTGCTGGCCTGCCCGGACCAGCTGATCGACTACACCTGGGGTCGCATCTCGACGATCTGCGAAGACGGTACCGATGGAAGCGGGGGCAGCGGCGTGCTGCATGTCGACTTCGGCGATCCGTACACGCATTTACTTCGTCAGCAGATCCTGTCGGCCGCCCGCGAGGCCGGTGTCGCGGTGGTCGATGGCGGTTGCTATGGCGCCACCCAGGGCCCGCGCCTGGAGACGCGCGCGGAGATCCGTCGGATGCGCCGCGACGGCTGCGACCTGGTCGGCATGACCGGCATGCCGGAAGCCGGTCTGGCGCGGGAAATGGGCCTGGAATACGCGTGCCTGGCCATCGTCGCCAACTGGGCGGCGGGCTGCGGTACCGACGAGGAAATCACCATGGACGAGGTGCTGGCGAACGTGGCGGCGGCGTCGGCCGGCATCCCCGCCCTGGTCGCCGCACTGGCACGCGGGTGATTGTCAACGCGCGCGGAGCTTTGCATACTCGGCGGGTGTGACGTCACGCCACACATTCCACCCGCATCCAGAAAAGGAAATACAAGCGCTATGCCGTACGGTACCGTGAAATGGTTCAACGATGCCAAGGGCTTCGGATTCATCGCGCCAGAAGATGGCAGCGCCGATGTCTTTGCGCACCACACCGCCATCAACAGCAAGGGCTTCCGCAGCCTGCAGGAAGGCCAGCGCGTCAGTTACGAGCTGACCCAGGGCCCGAAGGGTGCACAGGCGTCCAACATCACGCCGGCAGCCTGATCCAAGACGATTTTCTTGAACCCCGCTCCGGCGGGGTTTTTTAACGCCTGTCGTTTCCGCCGCACCGGTTCACCGCACCACGAAGGACGTCCGCGCGCCATGCACGCCCAGCACATCGCGATCATCGGCTACGGCACCGCCGGCCAGGCGGCGGCCTTGCTGCTGGCGCGCGACGGCCACCGCGTGGAGGTGTTCGAGCGTGCCCCGGAACTCGGACCCGTCGGCGCCGGCTTCCTGCTGCAACCCACCGGTTTGCAGGTGCTGTGGGAACTGGGCCTGCTGCCCGACGTGATGGCGCACGGCCGGCGGGTGAACCGCCTGTACGGCGAGACGCCCTGCGGTCGCGCGGTGATGGACATGCGCTACGCGGGACTCGATGCCCGGCTGTTCGGCCTGGGCATGCAGCGCGGCGCGCTGTTCTCCTTGCTGTCGCAGGCCTGGGCGGCGCATGGCGAAGTGCATCGCGGCCACGCCATCGAAGCGGTGAGCGACGACACCCGTCGCATCCGCGACCAGCACGGTCGCTGGCATGGCCCGTTCGACCTGATCATCGCCGCGGACGGATCGGCATCCAAGTTGCGCGCCTTCACCGGTGCGGTGAAGCGCGACGCCGTCTATCTCTGGGGCGCCTTGTGGCGGCTGGTGCCGCAGGGCGACTGGGCCTGGGGCGACGAGCTGCGCCAGCGCTACGTGGCGGCGCGCAAGATGATCGGCCTGTTGCCGGTGGGCACGCGACCCGGCGACGACACGCCGCGGCTCAGTTTCTTCTGGAGCCTGCCGATCGCGGACTTCGACGCATGGCGGACGCGAGGACTGCCGGCATGGCACGACGAAGTGGCGCGCCTGTGGCCTGAGGCCGATGCCTGTCTGGCCGATACGCTCGACGCGGAGCAGTTGGCGCGCGCCAGCTACCGCGATGTCACCCTGCGGCAGTGGCATCGCGATCGCCTCGTCGTGCTGGGCGATGCCGCGCACGGCATGAGTCCGCAGCTGGGGCAGGGCGTCAACATGGCATTGATGGATGCGCTGTCCCTGCGCGATGCGCTGCGCGCGCAGTCCGCCATTCCCGCCTCATTGAATGCCTACCAGCGGGAACGCCGGGCGCATGTCGGCGTCTATCAGTTCTGGAGCCGCTGGCTGACTCCGATCTTCCAGTCCGATCTGGACTGGGTGGCCCATGCGCGCGATGTCGCCTTCCTCCCCGCGGGTCGCCTGCCGGGCGGACGCGGCCACATGCTGCGGGTACTGAGCGGCACGCAGCACGGATTCTTCGGCAGGCTGACGCTCAAGCCGGAATTCCTGCACGCCCTCGATAGCCTCCCGCACGCGCGGTAGCCGCGACGTCCATCGCGACCGCACATCCCGGTCAGCATCGCCCATGGCACTATCCTGCATCGATGCGGGGCGGGGACACGACCGCCTGCCACCCCACCAGCCGGGATCACAGGCCATGCCGAACAGACTGCGCCATGTACGCGCGAGGACGGGAGTACTCATCGCGCTGCTTCTCCCGATCCCCGTCGCCGCGCAGGATCTGGCCATCGTCGGCGCGCGCGTGTATCCCGCGCCCGACGCCGCACCCCTCGACGACGCCACGGTGGTGATCCGCGACGGCCGGATCGTCGCCGTGGGGACGCGTGCCAGCGTGGCCGTGCCCGCCGGCCTGCGCGTGGTCGACGCTCGCGGAAACAGCGTGACGGCGGGTTTCTGGAACAGCCACATCCACCTGATCACGCCGCCGTTCCTGTCGCCCGACGCGCAGCCGGCGGCCGCGTTGGACGAGGCCCTGCGTGAGCGCTTCACCCGCTGGGGCTTCACCACGCTGTTCGATATCGCCTCGCTCCCGGGCGATGCGCGCGGCCTGCGCACACGCATCCAGCGCGGCGAGGTGGTCGGCCCGCAGGTGCTGACGGTGGACATGCCGTTCTTTCCCGAACACGGCACGCCGGTCTATGTGCGCGAGCTGTGGGAGCAGACCAAGGCGCCGAGTGCGGAAGTGGCCACCGCCGAACAGGCACGCTCGCGTGTGCGTGCACAGATCCAGGCGGGCGCCGACGGCGTGAAGCTGTTCACTGGCGCCATCCTCGGCGGGCCCGGCCAGGTGTTGCCCATGCCGGCAGACATCGCCAGGGCCGCGGTGGACGAGGCGCATGCCCACGGCAAGCCGGTCTTCGCCCATCCCACCGACCGCGCCGGGCTGGACGTGGCGGTGGACAGCGGCGTGGATGTGCTGGCCCACGCGGCACCGGATGCGGGCGCGTGGTCGCCGGATTTCGTGGCGCGGTTGAAGGCCGGCAACGTGGCCTTCGTGCCCACGCTGACGCTGTTCGACGCCGAACTGCGCCGCGAAGGCGTGCCCGAGCCGGTGCTGGCGAAGTTCGTCGGCGCAGCCCAGCAGCAGCTCGGTGCCATGGCGCAGGGCGGCGGACAGGTGCTGTTCGGCACCGACGCGGGCTACATCGATGTATATGACACGCGTCTCGAGTACCGGCTGATGGCCGCGTCCGGCCTGGACTGGCGGCAGATCCTCGCCAGCCTGACCACGGCGCCGGCGCAGCACTTCGGTCAGGCCGCAGAGCGTGGCCGCGTTTCGGAGGGATTGGCGGGTGACCTGGTGCTGCTGGGCTCGGACCCGCAGGACACGCCGGAGGCGTATGCGGATGTGCGGATGACGGTGCGTGCTGGGCGGGTGATTCATGAGGCGGCGGTGACGGCGGATGCCGTTCCCGACGGCGACTGATTCACTACTTGCCGGACCGTCGATGTCATCCGTCGTTATCCATCTCGCTCGGCCTCCAGAGGTTGGTCCCGCATGACAGACATCCATGACGCTCCTGGGTTCGGTGACACGGTCAGGATCAGGCACACGACGGAGACGGTCCAGGCGGGCATCGCCGGACATGAAGGGACGGTCTATGGCTTCACCACGCCCTCCGTCACCGGCGTGGAGACGGTCGGCGCACTGGCGGACGACTTCGCGCTCAATGTGCATGTCGAGGCGTTGAACGCGGCCTTCTGGCTCGACCCTAGCAATATCGGGCTGGTCTCGCGTCCCGATACGCTGGCGCTCACGGTCGGTAACAAGCGCATCGTCCTTACGCGGACGGAGGACGGCTATCAGGAGGAAAGCGAGGACATCGTGCCCTCCCGTCCATGGTGGAGATTCTGGTAGCAGATGAGCGTGGGCCTCGTGTGAGACCGCGGTAGCCGGAAACGGGAAGAGGGGTCAGGCGGCGCTTGCCTTCCTGCAATCCAGCGTGAGACGCCATGGCGCGGGTGAGCGCATGTCGACGACACGGCGCATGACGTCCGGCAACATGGCCGACGATACCAATCCCTATGGCGCGACATACGGCGGGATATGTCGCGCCATATGCGCATGTATGTCGCGTGATACCGATCGGTATGGCGCGTGATACCGGTTGGTATCTCGCGACACACTCCTCGATATGGACGGCCATATGCGGCGATATGTCGCGAGATGCCGGCACGCATGTCGGGAGACACTGCGCCGTATGGCGCGCGATATGCCTCGATATGTCGCGAGATACCGATCGGTATCTCACGTGATACCGGTTGGTATCTCCGTCCATGACCACGCGTGTGTCGCGACACACGGTGGGATATGGCGCGACACTCGCTGAGTGTGTCGCGCGGGCAGGACGGATGAAATGTTAGAGGTTTTTTCTTGCGCGGCGTCCTACAGTGGTGGTGCCCACCAGAGGGTGGGTTATCCCAACGACAAGGAAACAAGGACGACCATGAGTCAGAACATCGTAGACATCACGTTTGAAGAAGCCTCACTGGCCAATGTCGACGCCGCCCTGAGGACACTGGATGCGGGGTTGACCGGATTGATCGGGCTGGACCCGGTGCGGCGGCGCCGGTTGCACAAGATGGGCGACAAGTCGGAGGCGTTCTGCCGGCTGGCGGTGGATGTGTTGACGGCCAATCCGCAGATCCTGCCGCCGACGTTCGACCTGGCCGCGCTGCAGCGCGATGTCGCGGCGCTGGACGCGTTACGGGCACGCACGGTGGTGGTGATGCGCCTGTACCAGAAGATGCTGGACACCGAGATGGCCCTGGGCAGCGACATCATGTCCAACTGCGTGGAGGGCTATCAGCTGCTCAAGCTGGCCGGCAAGAGCGGCGGCCTGGATACGCTGCGCAAGCAGATGTCGGTGCGGTTCAAGTACAGGCGGGTGAGGGATGAGGAAGAGGGCGAGGAGTCCGCACAGGAGGGTGACGCGGTGGTCTGAGGAATGCGGATGTTTAGTGCTTAAGTGCGCAGCGAATGGGGCCTTAGGGGCTCCATTTGCTTTTTATGGGGTGTTGCGGCGATGGGTTACACGTAGGTTGGCCACCCTCTGTTCGATATGTTCGCGGGCCGCAGGCTGCTGCGTATGGCGCAGGGCGTGGTGATTACTGGTGGGCGCGAGGTATCGGGCAACCGGGCAGGGTGGTCGGTGCCGAAAGGGGAGCTAGTGTCGAAGCTGCAAGCCCTGCTGCACTCGGGCGACCTTCGTATTGCCGCCAGCCTGCCCGATGCCGCTGTACTCGCCCGGGAACTGCAGGACTTTCGGGTGCGCTTTACAGAAGCCGGCAATGCCACGTTCAACGCCCGCGAAGGGGCGCACGACGACCTTGTTCTGGCGTTGGCGCTGGCGGTGTTCGTTCTGTCCCGGCCTGAGCCCGTGGACGCCGTTCGGGTGGAGTGGGTGCGTTAACGAGTTCACAACGATGAATGAACATTATTCGCTACCTGCGATCAGGATGTTGACTCTCAGCGAACAATCTGTATCATCCATCCTCGTACGGTGGTTGGAGATTGCGGCAGCGGTAAAAGTGGTGGCCTGTTCGGCACTGTGGGGGCGAAAGCCTCTTTCCTTGCTAAGTGCATGACGACGGCGTCGTGAATCGATGACGGAGTAATGGATGAGGCGACATAGGCCGTCTTCGTGAGAAAGACGGGGTTGGTTGTTTGAGGTGAAAAGCTAGCGGGTACTCCAAAACTTCAGCGGATTTGTCAGTTATGGCCGTGAGACGGCTAGCTCAACCGGAATGGTTCCGGGGACAGCGAATCGTCATAACTGATAAGGATTTTTCCGATGAACGAACCAGATAGTAATCGTACCCCCCGCAAGCCGTCCCGACTGAAAGCATTGTTGAAGAGCTCGACTCTGAAGACCGTGTATAAGGTCGCGCATTACGCATACGTTGCCTACAAGCTCGTATCTAATTTGATTGACTGGATTTCACAGTTGATGGACTAACCTCTTACTTCCATTCACTCTAATGCTTGGAGGTTCAATCATGTTTGGCGAAGCCCTCCGTTTAGTTCGCTCCTTTCACGATGTGAATCAGGCCGAGCTAGCGGATGCTCTTGGAATTTCTCGCTCTTATCTATCTGAAATTGAGTCGGGCAAGAAGGTGCCTAGTTTGGATTTGTTGCAGAAGTACTCTGCGCATTTCAGCATCCCGTTGTCGTCCTTGATCTTGTTCTCTGAGAACGCGGGGGAGTCGCCGCGCGATCTAAAAGTGAAGAGCATGCTGGGCGAGAAGGCGATTGCGATCCTTCAGTGGATCGAAAAGAAGTCTCTATTCAAGAGTGCTGCCTGAGCCATGGGGCGCGCTCGACAAGGACGTTATGCGCTTGATCAGTCGCCCCTTTACAAGGTGACTTCTAAGCGAAAGTTGGCGGCTTTGTTGCAGGTTTCTGTTCGCGATTTGCAGTTCCTGGCTTCTTTGTCCGACAACTATCGAGCGTGGACGTTGCCGCAGAAGCGGCAAGAAGTTTTGGCAGGGATGCCCGCCAAGAAGCCCCGCTCTATTCAGCAGCCGAAGCCATTGCTGGATGCTGTGCACCGGCGAATTTCGGCTTTGTTGTCACGCATCCAAAAGCCGGGTTTTGTGTATTCCGCGACTAAAGGTCTCGACTACGTCGATAACGCGCGGCAACACATGAATGCCCATCGCGGTGTGAAAGTAGACATCAAAGATTTTTACCCCTCGGTTCGGTCTCGATTGGTGCGCACCTTCTTTGAAGAAGTCATGCGCTGTGCTCCGGATGTTGCACGCCTGCTGACGAGAATTTGTTGCGCGGGTGATGTGCTTCCGACAGGGAGTTCAGTCAGTCCTCTTCTTTCTTATTTCGCTTGCTCTCGGATGTTCGCTCGCATAGCAGCGCTGGCAGAGAGGAAGGGCATGGTATTCACCCTCTATGTCGATGACATGATGTTCTCGGGTGAAGAGGCTACGCGGCAGTTTGCTTCCGAGGTTGTGCGGGAATTGGCAGCCTATGGATTTGTAGGGCACAAGATTTCTTACTTCCCGCCCGGCTCGGTAAAGGTTGTCACTGGGGTTGCGGTGTGGCACGACAGAGTCTCGCTGCCGAGGCGGCGTTATCGAAAGATGCGGATTTTCCGCTCAGCTCTGGATCGTGAGAAGTCTTACGAGAATGCTCAGTTGCTCGCGGGCACGCTAATGGGGCAGTACAGGGAAGCCGAAAGGTTGCACCCTGGATCGCGTGCCCATGCCAGCGTCATACAGGCTCGACTTGAACTTATGCGAGCAAAAATGTTTGGGCCTTTGACGGCTGTCCCGGCGGCGAAAGTGAAGAAGGCCAAGCGGCCGATTGCATTGAATCGTGCTCAAAAAAGCTTTCTGCAACTGCGTGAGCGTTTGGCAACTGTTACAGACGTGAGCGTTACGCCTGTTTTTGCGGCTTCAGAAGCTGAGGCTACTTCCTCGGCTTCAGCCTAAGTGCTGGCGCGTGGGCGAAAGCCTCGCCATACCCAGCCAATGGAGTAGCCGAGCGCGAGCACAAACAGAAGCGGCGTTGGCCAGAATAGAAACGCCTTAAGTGCGTAGACCCTTACGTCGGAAGGGTGCTCCGTAAGCTTTCGCCGGTGCTCTGCATTTATCGCGATGACTTCATCACGAAAGATGACCTGGCTCAGCTTCGCTTACGCTAGATTTGTTCTAGCCAAGCGATCATCTGTTCGGATGTCGGGTATTTCTTTCCAAACGAATCGCGAACCTCGTAGCCGCTCACATGTTGTCCTTCGGCTTCGGTGACCTTAGCTGCGATGGCCTCGGTCGCGTCATAAATCCAAGCCGAGCGGACGGACTCGATTTTCGGTCGGCTGTCGTACGCAACGAATGCGACGAGTAGACCCCACAGCACACCCAGTACAACCCACAGCCGAAGCCATCCCCCAAGTCGCATAGCTCACACCCCGCAGTCCCCTCTGCGCAGTCTACCCACGGGGCGAGCGTAGCGAGCAATAGCAGCCGTTACGGGCCAACTACGGGCCAAAACATGTTGCAGAAAAACGAAGGGGCTAGGCCGCGAAGCCTAACCCCTTGTTTTGTTTGGTGCCGAAGGTGGGACTCGAACCCACACGGTTTTAAGGCCGGCGGATTTTGAGTCCGCTGCGTCTACCATTCCGCCACTTCGGCGCGGAGGCCGAGTATAGCCGAGCCCGGCCCCCCACCGACAGGGGCGCGGCCCCGCACCGCCTCAGTTGACCTGGTCCGTCCCCAGCAAGCGCTCACCGCGGCGCTGCCAGCCCTCCGCGCCGGCCTCGTCCTCCGGCGTGAAGATGCCGCAGCGGACCATCGTGCGCTGGTACACATGCAGACTGACCGCGATGGCCTTGTCGCTGGGATTGCGGATCGTGTGGTACTCGTGCGGTGGAATCAGGCTGCCCGCCGAGCCCGTGCCGGCCTCGATCGTGCCCGCCGGCACGAACCGGTAGCGCACGTCATCGTGCTCGGCCAATTCGTACTGCGTGATCTCCAGTCGTCCCCGCCACACCCCTTCCACGCACCACATGCCCGAATGATCGTGGATCTTGGTGCCCTGGCCCGGGCCCCACGTCATCGCGATGACGCTGTAGCCATGCTCCGGACTGGTGTACAGCTCACGGCGCGCGTAATGGTCGGAGATCGGCTCCAGCACACAGGCCGGCAGGTGCACGTCTTCGTCGCAGATCAGTTCGCACAGCGACTTGCGCAGCGCATCGGTGACGGCACGGTCGTCGCCCAGGGCGACGGCGGCGTCCAGCGACGCGACCAGCTTGTCGGCGCCGGGAAAATCGAGGGTCATCAGGCGGCCCCGGTAAGAATGTGTGCCCAGTTTAGCCGGGTGGGGCGGGGAGGGGGTTTTGCGGTGCGGGATGTGGTGGCCGTTCCCTCGTCGCGCCTCGCGGGAAGACGAGAACAGCGTCGGCGGTTTTCGGCAGGAGCCGTAGCGTGCGCTGTGCGCACGACGCGCGGTGGTGCGGTCATGGGTCGTGCGCGCGGCGCACGCTACGCCCGCGTCGCGCTTCGGGTCCCTGTGCCGCCGGTGACCGAAGGAGTTTCCGTGGGGGTGAGGGCGGGCGGAGTGGGGTGGGTTCGGCGGCGCGCACACCCTCATCCGGCGCTGCGCGCCACCTTCTCCCGGCGGGAGAAGGGAAAGTAGCGTGCGCTGTGCGCACGATGCGCGGTGGTGGGGTCATGGGGTCGGGCGCATGGCGCACGCTACGTCCGCGTCGCGCTTCTGGCCCCTGTGCCGCCTGTGACCGGAGGAGTTTTCCGTGGGAGGGAGGGGGTGGGGTGAGGGTGGGCGGAGCCGGGAGGGTTCGGCGGCGCGCACACCCTCATCCGGCGCTGCGCGCCACCCCGTATCGAGTACGGGGCAGGCTCTTCTCCCGGCGGGAGAAGGGGAGATGTAGCGTGCGCTGTGCGCACGACGCGCAGTGGTGGGGTCATGGGTCGTGCGCATGGCGCACGCTACGTCCGCGTCGCGCTTCGGGCCCCTCTCCCATCGGGAGAGGGGTTGGGGTGAGGGTCGGCGGAGTGGGGTGGGTTCGGCGGCCCGCACACCCTCATCCGGCGCTGCGCGCCATCTTCTCCCGGAGGGAGAAGGGAACAACGGGGCTCATATCTCCGCCAGGAAATCCCGTACCGCCGGGCCGAAGCGCTCGAAATCCACCAGGAAGGCATCGTGCCCCTGTGGCGACTCCAGCGGCAGGAACTCGGCCTGGGCGCCGCCGGCGGCCAGGCCTTCGGCGATCTGCTGTTGCTGCTGCAACGGGAACAGGATGTCGGTGGTGGCGCCGATCGCCAGCGCTCGCTGCACGCGGATCTTCGCCAGCCCCTTCATCACGTCGCCATCGGCGCGCTCGTCACCGGCGTATTCCGCCAGGTCGAACCAGTCCATCGACCGGCTGAGATACAGATAGCAGTTGGGGTCGAATCGGCGCACGAAGCGGCGCGCATGGCCTTCCAGATAACTCTCCACCTGGAACTCCAGGCCGAACGGCTCCTCGTCCGGGCGGTCCGACTCCAGCCGCACCCGGCCGAAGCGGCCATCCCACTCCAGCGCCGAGCGGTAGGTGATCACGCCCAGCTTGCGCGCCATGCGCATGCCGGATTCCGGATACGTGTCGTCGTCGTACTGGCCGCCGTTCCAGTTGGGATCCAGCCGGATCGCCTCGCGCTGCAGCGAGCGGATGGCGATAGAGAACGGCAGCGCCTGCGCACTGCCGGAGATGTTGATGTGCGTGCGCGCCGCGCCGGGATGCAGCAGCAGGTAAGCCAGCGCCGTCATGCCGCCCATCGAGTTGCCGATGATGCAGGCCAGTTGCTCGATGCCCAGTCCGCGTACGACGTCGAACGCGGCGTTCGCGCCGTCTTCCACCGACAGCTCGGGGAAGTCGAGGCGGTACAGCGTGCCGGTGTCCGGATTGACCGAGGCCGGTCCGGTCGAGCCCTTGCAGCTGCCCAGTGAATTCACGCACACCACGAACCAGCGGTCGGTGTCGATCGGCTTGCCCGGCCCGAGCATCGCCTCCCACCAGCCCTCGGCGTCGTTGCCCGGATTGCGCGCCGCATGCGCGTCCGGCGACAGCCCGGTGACGATCAGCACCGCATTGTCGCGGCGCTCGTTCAACGTACCCCAGGTCTCGTACGCCATCCGCGCCCCATGCAGCATGCCGCCGCGCTTCATGCGGAACGGCGAGGGCAGGGGATGGAAGCGGGTGCCGGGAGGGATGAATTCGGTCATCCCGGCAGTGTAGGCAATGCGGCGGGGCGATGCCATTTCGTGGGGCATCGTGGTGGTGCAGAGGTGCGATGGCAACCATCGCTTTCCTTCTCCCCGCTTCGCAGGGAGAAGGAGAGTCCCCGCGCGAAGAAGGAAATACCTACTTGCGGCACCACGCGATGGATGATTGGGTGTTGCGGATGGCGAACACCGTCATGCGCGTTTCCCTCTCCCTGCAAAGCGGGGAGAGGGTGCCCAACGGGCGGTTGAGGGGCGAACGGAGAGGAGAGAATGACGTTGCGATCGGCGGTCAACGTGCGCCTACGACGAAGCGTGAAGGGTTCTGCACTAAGAGCGCCCCTCATCCGCCCTTCGGGCACCTTCTCCCCGCTTCGCAGGGAGAAGGAGAGTCCCCGCGCGAAGAAGGAAATGCCTACTTGCGGCACCACGCGATGGATGATTGGGTGTTGCGGATGGCGAACACTGTCATGCGCGTTTCCCTCTCCCTGCAAAACGGGGAGAGGGTGCCCAACGGGCGGGTGAGGGGCGAACGGAGAGGAGAGAATGACGTTGCGATCGGCGGTCAACGTGCGCCTACGACGAAGCGTGAAGGGTTGCGCGCGAAGCGCGCCCCTCATCCGGCCTTCGGCCACCTTCTCCCCGCTTCGCAGGGAGAAGGAAAGGCAGTAGTGCCGCGTGATGCGGCCTTATGGCACCACGCGATCGATCGTCAGCGTGTAGGTGTTGCCGGCCTTAACGTCGGCAGTGACGGCGGCGGCTTCCAGGTCGCCGGTCTGCGCGGCGGGCCCGCTGCCCTTGGCGATGCGGGCCACCAGCTGCACCTGGGGCAGCTGCGACAGCTTCAGTGTCGGCATGGGGCTGTCGCCGTCGCCGAGTGGCACGGTCACGGGGAAGGCGGACACCGGCAGGCGCTTGGCGGCGACCGGCATCGGTGGACCGCCGATCTGGCGGGCGAACACGAACAGCGTGTCGCCCGGCGCCAGCTTGTCCTTCAATGCCGGCGCCAGCTCCACGGTGACCGTGAGCAGTGCGGGCGCTGTGTCGGCCGAGGCGGCCGGTGCGGTGTCCGCGAGCGGCGGCAGGCCGGCGTCGGCGCGGGCTTCGTTGATCTGCGTGCGCAGGGTGGCGGCGGTGTTGGGATCGACCTTGGCCAGCAGCGGCTCCCAGGTCTTCGCCGCTTCCGCGTGCCTGCCTTCCTGACGCTGCGCCAGGCCGACGAACCACAGGGCGCGCTGGTGGTCGGGATTGATCGCCACGGCCTGGTCGAGCAGGGCGATGGCCTGCGCGTCCAGCTTGCGCTCGGGGTTGTTGAACAGGCGTGCCTGTGCGGCTTCGACCAGCAGGTCGGCATCGGTGGGCAGCAGCTGCACGGCGCGCTCGAACGCCTTCTGCGCATCGTCGAAGCGCTGCAGGGCGGCGTAGGACTTGCCCAGCAGGCGCCAGCCTTCGGGCTCGTTGGGCTGTTTCTGCAATTCCGCTTCCAGCTGCGCGACCGCATCGTCCAGGGTGGCGGGCATGGCGGCGGAGGCCGCCTCGGGCGCGAGCGCGGCCGGCGTGCCGACCACGCGATACAGCGCGAACGTGGCGATGCCCAGCGTCGCCACGCCGGCGATCACCAGACCGCGTGCTTCACGCCACAGCGGCCACAGCACCGCCAGCAGCACGGCCAGCGACAGTACGATGGCGAGGATCACGAAGACGGTCATCACCACTCCTGGTCGGTATCGTCGGTGGCGGGTGCCGGCTGCTTCGCGCGCTTGGCGACGATGCGGCCGACCCACACGCCGCCGGCGAGCAGGAGCAGCAGCGGGCCGAACCAGAGGATGTAGGTGCCGGGCGCGACGTCGGGCTTGTACAGCACGAATTCGCCGTAGCGCTCGACGAGGAACTGCTTCACCTGGGTGTCGTCCTTGCCCTGGCGCATCAGGTCGAGCACCTCGCGACGCAGGTCGTGCGCGATCTGCGCGTTGGAGTCGGCCAGCGACTGGTTCTGGCACATCACGCAGCGCAACTCGGCGGTGAGCTTGTGGAAGCGGACTTCCTCGGCTTCGTCGCGGAATTGCAGCGGGGTGGGATCGCTGGCCTGCGCGAAGGCGGGGAGGGTGCAGAGCGCCAGCAGCAATGCGAGCACGTACCGTAGAGCCGAGCTTGCTCGGCTGCTCTTCGTTGCCGCATCGCGCAGCCGAGCAAGCTCGGCTCTACATGGGAGCCTTGATGTCGGGAATGCGGTCATCGGCCGGCTTCGATCTTTTCCAGCGCGGGGATCAGCTGCTGGTCGATGATGGCCTGGTCGATGGCACCGACGTGCTTCCACCGGATCACGCCCTGGTCGTCGACCAGGAAGGTCTCCGGCGCGCCATAGATGCCCCAGTCGATCGCGGTGCGGCCCTCGAGGTCGGCGACCACCATCATGTACGGATTGCCGAACTGCTCCAGCCAGCGCAGCGCGTCCTCGCGCTCGTCCTTGAGGTTGTAGCCGATGAAGCGCACGCGCTTGGTCAGTGCGAACTTCGTCAGCACCGGATGTTCGACGCGGCATTCCGGGCACCAGCTGCCCCACACGTTCATCACGTAGGGCTGGCCGGCGAGGTCGGCGTTGGTGACGCGCCTGGCCGGGTCGTGCAGCAGCGGCAGGTCGAACGCGGGCGCGGGCTTGCCGATCAGCGGCGAGGGCAGCGCATCGCGCCCGGCGCGGTCGGACTGCTTCACGCCGTAGTACAGCAGGCCCATCAGGCCGACGAAGAACAGGCCGATGATGACCAGCGCAAAGGTCATCGCGCCGCGCGAGCGCGGCGGTGAGGGCGGGAGTTCGGATGCGTGGTTCATGCGGGGCGCGCCTCGGCGGTCTTGTGGTTCCGGAACCGGCGGTCGGCGGCGGTGACGAAGCCGCCCAGCGCCATCAGCGCGGCGCCGAGCCAGATCCAGCGGACGAAGGGTTTGATGTGCACGCGCAACGCCCAGGCGTCGTTGCCCAGCGGTTCGCCGATGGCGACGTAGACGTCGCCCAGCACGCCGGGCCTGATGCCGGCTTCGGTCATCACCTGGCCGCCGCTGGCGTAGGCACGCTTTTCGGGGTGCAGCAGCGTCACCGGCTTGCCGTCGCGCAGCACCTGCACGTGGCCGCGGTCGGACAGGTAGTTGGGTCCCTGCGTTTCATCGACGCCCTGGAAGTGGAAGCCCCAGCGGCCGACCTCGACCGTCTGGCCGGGCTTCACTGCCAGTTCGCGCTGCACGTTCAGTCCCTCGACCAGCAGTGCGCCGACCAGGAACACCGCTACGCCGGTATGCGCCAGCGTCATGCCGAGCATCTCGGGGGTGAAGCGGCCGTTCGCGCGCAGGCGCTGCCAGAGGAAGCGCAGCGTGCCCAGGCCGACCCAGGCCGCACCGAGGATGCCGGCGGCGACCTTCAGCTTGCCCTGCGGGGCCACGAAGTACGCGATGACGGCCAGCACCAGCGCCAGACCGGCCCACGGCAGCAGCATGGCGAATGGCTTGGCCAGGTTGTCGCGCTGCCACCTGGTGATCGGCCCGAACGGCACCAGCGCCACCAGCGGCGCCATCAGCACGATGAAGAGCAGGCTGAAGTACGGCGGACCGACGGAGATCTTGCCGAGATTGAGCGCATCGGCGATCAGCGGGTACAGGGTGCCCAGCAGCACCATCGCGCAGGCCGCGGTGAGCAGCAGGTTGTTGGCCAGCAGCAGCGTCTCGCGCGAGCTGGCGGCGAAGTACGACTTCTCCGATTCGCCATCGGCCAACTGCGGCGCGCGCAGCGCGTACAGCAGCAGCGAGCTGCCGATCACGATGCCGAGGAAGATCAGGATGAACACGCCGCGGGTGGGATCGGCGGCGAAGGCGTGCACGCTGGTGATCACGCCCGAGCGCACCAGGAACGTGCCCAGCAGCGACAGCGAGAATGCGGCGATCGCAAGCAGCAGCGTCCAGCCACGGAACGCACCGCGCTTCTCGGTGACCGCCTGCGAATGGATCAGCGCCGCGCCGACCAGCCACGGCATGAAGCTGGCGTTCTCGACCGGGTCCCAGAACCACCAGCCGCCCCAGCCCAGTTCGTAGTACGCCCACCAGCTGCCCAGCGCGATGCCCAGCGTCAGGAAGCCCCAGGCCACGTTCGTCCACGGCCGCGTCCAGCGCAGCCAGCGTGCATCCACGTGACCGTCGAGCAGCGCGGCGATGGCGAACGCGAACGGCACCACGAAGCCCACGTAGCCCACGTACAGCAGCGGCGGATGGATGATCATCCCCGGGTCCTGCAGCAGCGGATTGAGGTCGCGGCCTTCGCCCGGCGACGGCAGCAGGCGGACGAAAGGATTGGAGGTGAAGATCAGGAAGGCCAGGAAGCCGATCGCCACCACGCCCATCACGCCGAGCACGCGCGCCATCACCACGTCCGGCAGGCGGCGCGAGAACAGCGCCACCGCGCCGGTCCACAGCGCCAGCACCAGCGCCCACAGCAGAAGCGAACCCTCGTGCGAGCCCCACACCGCGGTGTAGCGGTAGACCATCGGCAGCAGCGAATTGGAGTTGTCGGCCACGTACTTGACCGAGAAATCCTGCTTCACGAACGCCACGGTGAGGGCGATGAAGGCCAGCATCACCAGCCACAGCTGCGCATACGCGGCCGGTCGTGCCACCTCCATCCAGGCCGTCTTGTTGCGTTGCGCCCCGGCCAGCGGCAGCGCCGCCTGCAGGATCGCCACCAGCAGCGCCAGGATCAGCGCGATTTGTCCGAGTTCAGGAAGCATCAGTCATCCATTCCCTCGCCCTGCGGACGGGGGTGAGAACGATCTGCTTGCGCGGCATGCCGCGCAGATCGTTTGAACGCCGGGCGCGCTGCGCCGGGCCGGGGTGGGTGCCGAAGGCGGGTGAGGGGCGAGCGGAGAGAGGGGGCGTCCGCAATCCGGGAACCAGCAACGCGCGCGGTAGTTCGCGGGGCGCACGGAGAGCAACGGCAAAAGCGCCCCTCATCCGGCCTCCGGCCACCTTCTCCCCGCACGCGGGGAGAAGGGAGCGGGCACGCGGCACCCTCAATTCACGGACCCGGCAGGCGCGGCCTGCACGTCGTGCTTCTGGTGCGCCTTGCCCATCTTGTCGGCGACTTCCTTCGGCATGTAGGCCTCGTCGTGCTTGGCCAGCACGTCGGTGGCCACGAAGACGCCATCCTGCATGGAGCCGGTGGCGACCACGGCCTGTCCCTCGCGGAACAGGTCGGGCAGGATCTTGTCGTAGCGCACCGTCAGCTGCGCATCGCCGTCGGTGACGCCGAAGTGCGTGACCAGCGAGCCCGGTTCGCGCTTGAACGAGCCTTTCTCGACCATGCCACCCAGGCGGAAGCGGGCTTCGCCGGCTTCGCCGCGCAGTACCTCAGCCGGGGTGTAGAGGTAGGCCACGTTGCGCTGCAGGGCCATCGCGATGAGCGCGGTGGCGGTGCCGGCCACCAGGACGGCGAGCAGCACGAACAGCAGGCGGCGGCGACGCACGGGATTCATCGGTCAGCGTTCCAGGTCGGCGGGGGCGGCGTTGCGGCGCGCGTCGCGCGCCACGCGTTGGCGGGCGGCGCGCAGCTCGCGGCGCACCTGCAGGCGCGGGGCGAGGAAATCCCAGCCCAGCACCACGGCGAACACGGCGTAGGCGCCGATGACGTATTCGAGGTAGCTCACGGCGTGGCCTCCTTCGCGGCGGCGAGCTTCGCCACCCAATCCTTGCCGGCCTCGCGGCGCAGGTTGTCGGCACGCGCGCGCGCCAGCAGCGAACCGGCGAACCAGAACTTCGTCGCGATCACCATCAGCACCAGCGGCAGGATCATGCTGTCGTCCATGCTGGACTCGCCGAACACGCGGATGGTCTGGCCCTGGTGCAGCGAGTTCCACCACACCACCGAGTAGCGGATCACCGGCAGGATCGCCACGCCCACGATGGCCAGCAGGCCGGCCGCGCGGGCGGCGCTGCGGCGGTCGTCGATGGCGCCGTACAGGCCCATCACGCCCAGGTAGAGGAACAGCAGGATCAGTTCGGTGGTCAGGCGCGGGTCCCAGTCCCACCACGTGCCCCACATCGGCTTGCCCCAGATGCTGCCGGTGGCCAGGGTGATGACGGTGAACGCGGCGCCGGTCGGCGCGCAGGCCATCGCCAGGATCTCGCACAGCTTGATCCGCCAGACCAGCGCGATGGCCGCGTAGAACGCCATCAGGCCGAACACGAACATGCTCATCCAGGCGCTGGGCACGTGGATGTAGAGGATGCGGAAACTGTCGCCCTGCTGGTAGTCGGCCGGCACCACGAACAGCGCCTGCCACAGGCCCAGGCCGAGCAGCACGATGGCGGCCAGGTAACACCACGGCGTCCAGCGCGCCGCGAAGCGGTCGAAGTAGGGTGGTGAACCGAGTTGGTGGAACCAGCGGACGAGAGGATTCATGCGGCGGCGTAGGTCTTCAGGTCAGGGCGATGCGGATCGCCGCGGCGGCGGCCAGGGGCGCCAGCAGCAGCGAGAGCAGCAGGCCGGCGCCCAGCCAGAGGAGGGCGCCGGAGGCATCCAGCCCTTGTGCGCTGGCGGCGACGGCACCGGCGCCAAACACCAGCACGGGGACGTACAACGGCAACGCCAGCAGGGCCACAAGAATACCAGAGCGCCTCATGCCGACCGTCAGCGCCGCGACCACCGCGCCCAGCAGGCTCAGCAGCGGCGTGCCCAGCGCAAGCGTGGCCAGCAGCATCGGTAGTTGGCTGCGTGGCAGGTGCAGCATCTCGCCGAGCAGCGGCGCGGCGAGCACCAGCGGCAGCGTGGTGGTGGCCCAGTGGGTCAGCACGCGCACCAGCACCAGCCAGGAAAGCGGCACCGGCGCCAGGATCCACTGCTCGAGCGAGCCGTCCTCGGCATCGCCGCGGAACAGCGTATCCAGCGACAGCAACCCGGCCAGCAGCACCGCCACCCACAGCACCGCCGGCGCGACCCTGGCCAGTGCCTGCGGCTCGGTGCCGAGTCCGAGCGCGAACAGCACCACCACCAGCAGCGCGAACAGCGCCGGCTGCAGCGCGTCGCCGCGACGGCGCCACAGGAGCTGCACGTCGCGGACAACAAGCGCACGGGCGGTCTGGAGGAGTGACGGTGCGGTGCTCATGCGTGGGCCCCCACGAAGCAGCTCCTTCCCCCGCATGCGGGGGAAGGCTGGGATGGGGGCGAAGCGGAGTGGTGTGCCGTGATCAAGGCATAGGAATTCCGCACGCGCCGTCCCTGCATACGCGACACTCGATGCGGGACCGGGCCGACGCATCGACGTGCGCCGGTTTGCCCCCACCCCGGCCCTCCCCCGTGAACGGGGGAGGGGACGGTGTGCGGCGGCGTCGGAAACATCACGGCGGGGTTCATGCCGCGCCTCCCCGTTCCAGCACCAGCATCCGCGTCTGCACCGGTGGCGCGGCGTAGGCGCCGTGGGTGGTGACCAGCGCGGCGCCGCCGTCGCGCAGGTGCGCGGAGATCATGCGGTTCACCAGGGTGATGCCGTCCAGGTCGAGGTTGGCGTAGGGCTCGTCCAGCAGCCACAGCGGCGAGGGCGACAGCCACAGGCGGGCCAGCGAGAGGCGCTTCTTCTGCCCGGCGGACAGCTGGCGGGCGAGGGCGTCCTCGTAGCCGGCCAGGCCGACCATCGCCAGCGCATTGCCGGGCATCTGGCGTGCGCGGCGGCCATGCAGGCCGCAGAGGAAGTTGAGGTTTTCGAGGGTGTTCAGGTCGGCTTTGAGGGCCGGCAGGTGGCCGAGGTAGGCCATCGCGTGCGCCCGGCGCGACGGGCCGGCGGGCTGGCCGTCGATGTCGATCTGGCCGGCATCGGCACGCAGCAGGCCGGCCAGTACGCGCAGCAGGGTGGTCTTGCCGACCCCGTTACCGCCCTGCACCAGCAGCGCCTCGCCCTCGTCCACGGCGAAGTCCAGCGGCCCGAACACCGGTTCGTCATTGCGCGAGAACGCCAGGGCGCGGGCGGCCAGCAAGGGCGGGTGGCGGGGAGCGGCGTCGGTCATCGGATCGGGCGTTCCCGGGCGGGAGGCTGGAGTGTCCTGGCGGTTCAGCCGCCCATTCTAAACGGAGGGGCCGGTCCGGCCGCCTGCGACACGCCGTCGCGGTGTCAGCCCACCCAGTCGGTGTGCGGATCGTCGTCGGCCTGCGGCGGGCGCGGCCACATCATCCGCAGCCGCACCGGCGCGTCGGCGTGCCAGAACAGGGTGCCGCCCTGGCCGAATTCGCGCGCCAGCGCATCGGCCTGTTCCGTCGAGGGGTCCAGCACCAGGCAACCGTGCTCGACCATGCCGCCCTGGCTGTTGCAGCCGAGCGCGGGGTGGAACGCCAGGCCCAGCATGTGCAGGCGCGCATGCAGGCGTTCCTGCGCCGCGTCGTTGACCGGTCGCGGCGCGTCGCCGGGCGGCGGATTCCACGCGGTGATGAACAGATAGCGCGATGCCATGACCTGCCGCTCGACATCTGGGGCGGTCATGCCGGTGCGGAACAGCCACTCCTGCCGGCCGACGCTGACGAAGTAATGCGCGGCGGCCCAGGCGGCGGCCAGCCGCGCGCGCTCCGCCTCGGGAACCGCTCCGAGGCCGGTGCCGTCGGCGGAAGCACGGTGGTCGGCCATGGCCGCATCATCGCGCGTAACGCCCGGCGCGTACACTCTGCGCTCCCCCCAACGACGAGTCCCCGAACCAGGATGTCCCAGCCGCAGACCAAGCTGCCCAAGGTGGGCACCACCATCTTCACCGTCATGTCGCAGCTGGCCGCCGAGCACGGCGCGGTCAACCTGGGGCAGGGGTTCCCGGATTTCGCGGTGCCGCAGCGGCTGGTGGACGAACTGGACGCCGCCATGCGCGCAGGCCACAACCAGTACGCGCCGATGACCGGCGTGGCGCCGCTGCGCCAGGCCATCGCCGAGAAGGTGCTGCGCTGCTACGGACGGCAGGTGGACCCGGACACCGAGATCACCGTGACCAGCGGCGCCACCGAGGCGCTGTTCAACGCCATCCACGCGGTGGTGCGCCCGGGCGAAGAGGTCATCGTGCTGGACCCGGCCTACGACAGCTACGAGCCTGCCATCGACCTGGCCGGCGCGCGCGCCGTGCACGTGCCGCTGGATCCGCAGACGTTCGCGGTGGACTGGGACCGCGTGCGTGCGGCCATCACGCCGAAGACGCGCCTGCTGATCGTCAACAGCCCCCACAACCCGTCCGGCGCGATGTTCGACGAAGCCGACATCCGCGCGTTGTCGGCGTTGCTGGAAGGTACCGGCATCTACCTGATCTCCGACGAGGTGTACGAGCACATCGTGTTCGACGGTCGTCGCCACGAGTCGATCCTGCGGTATCCGGAACTGGCCGCGCGCGCGTTCGTCGTGTCCAGCTTCGGCAAGACCTACCACTGTACCGGCTGGAAGATCGGCTATGCCATCGCGCCGCCGGCGCTGAGCGCGGAGTTCCGCAAGGTGCACCAGTACAACGTGTTCTGCACGTTCGCTCCCGCGCAGCATGCCTTCGCCGCGATGATCCGCGACGAACCGGAACACTACGAGCAGCTGGGCGCGTTCTACCAGGACAAGCGCGACCGCTTCCGCAAACAGCTGCTGGGCACGAAGTTCAAACCGCTGCCGGTGCCGGGCGGCTACTTCCAGCTGGTCGACTATTCGGCGGTCAGCGATCTGCCGGATGCCGAGTTCGTGAAGTGGCTGACCATCGAACATGGCGTCACCGCGATCCCGCTGTCGCCGTTCTACGACACACCGCCGGCCGGTCAGCGCCTGGCGCGCCTGTGCTTCGCCAAGAACGAGGCGACGCTGGATGCGGCGATCGAACGGTTGAAGACGCTGTAAAGACGCGTCATTCCGTCGGCTTTCAACAGTCGAATGGCTGTTCAGGCCGGAATCCATCTGGTTTCTGCTCCAGCCTTCGAAAAGCGGCAAAGCCAATGGATCCCAGCTTGCGCTGGGATGACGTCGGATACATTTCGATCGTCATCATCATGGTGGCGGCCTGGAGACAGAAACGATGCAGGATCTTCGCATTTCCCTCGTACAGGGCGAGACCCGCTGGCACGACCCGGCGGGCAACCGCGACTACTACGGTGGCCTGATCGCGCCGCTGGCAGGGCAGACCGATCTGGTGATCCTGCCGGAGACCTTCACCAGCGGCTTCAGCAACGAGGCGATCGACCAGGCCGAAGGCATGGAGGGCGCCACGGTGGCGTGGATCCGCGAACAGGCCACGAAACTCGATGCCGCCGTCACCGGCAGCGTGCAGTTGCGTACCGACGAAGGCGTGTTCAATCGCCTGCTGTTCGCGACACCCGATGGCGATCTCCAGTACTACGACAAGCGCCACCTGTTCCGCTACGCCAACGAGCACAAGCGCTATGCCGCCGGCCGTGATCGGCTGACGGTGGAGTGGAAGGGCTGGCGGATCAATCCGCTGGTCTGCTACGACCTGCGCTTCCCCGTGTTCGCACGCAACCGCTACGACGTGGAGCGTACCGGGCAGCTGGATTTCGATCTGCAGTTGTTCGTCGCCAACTGGCCGGCGGCGCGCGCGTATCCGTGGAAGACGCTGCTGCGCGCGCGGGCGATCGAGAACCTGTGCTACGTGGCCGCGGTGAATCGTGCGGGCACGGACGGCAACGGGTTGGAGTACTCCGGTGACAGTGCGGTGATCGATTTCCTGGGGCAGCCGATGGTGGAGTTGCCGGCGGGCGAGGGGGTGGTGACCACGGTGGTCTCGGCGGAAGCGCTGGCGGCGCATCGGGAACGGTTCCCGGCGATGCTGGATGCGGACCGGTTCGAGTTGCGCTGAGTATTTGAGCCCTCTCCCTGCGGCGACCGAAGGAAGTCCCCGTGGGAGAGAGGGGTTGGGGTGAGGGGTAACGAAGTCCGTGTCTTTAGGCCGCCCTTGGCCGCCACTACATCCGCGGCACCCCGTAGTTCGATGGCCTTGCGGGATGGGTTTCTTCTTTCAAGCATGGTGCCGCTCGCCGCGGGGGCATTCCTTTCTTTGCTCGTGCAAAGAAAGGAACCAAAGAAACACGCCCCAGGCGGCACGCCCTCCGCGCTGCGCGCTCCGGGTCCGCGAGCGGCCCGGGAATTTTCGTAAGGCACATCCATGTGCCATACGAAAACGCCGTCATCCATGACGGCGCCCTTCGGGTTTTACCCGACCCACTCGCTGTGCCTCATGGGGACCGGAAAGCATGAGCAACGGCAAAAGCAGCTCTTGGGGCCCCTTAGGTCGGGCAGTCACGGCGGGCAAAACCCCGCAGGGGCGGCGCACATGGATGTGCGCCGTTTTCGGCCAAGGCAGGATGCCTTGTCCGAAAATTCCCGTCGTGACTGCGAACCCGCCGCTTGCGGCGGGCCGACCGCCGGGGTGTGTTTCTTTTGCCTACTTTTCTTTGCACAAGCAAAGAAAAGTAGGGCCCCCGCGGCGAGCGGCGCCAAGCGTAGGCAGCAGAAAGCCCCTCACGCACGGCCACCAAAGGCAAAAGCTATCGCGGCTGTTGTGGCAGCAAAGGCCAACGAAGACACGGACTTCGTTGGCCCTCACCCCAACCCCTCTCTCCCACGGGGACTTCCTTCGGTCGCCGCAGGGAGAGGGGCTCAAAGGCGTCAGCCTGCCTTCTGCGGCAGGATCTGGCACACCGCCTGGCATATCACCAGCACACGGCCTGCGTCGTCGCGCACCTCGCCGGCGAGGAACAGCTGCGTGCGCGTGCGTTCCACCAACCACGCATGGCAGACGATGTGCGGCATCTCCGGCGTCACCGGGCGCAGGTACTGGGTGTTGAGCGAGGTCGTCACGCTCGGCGGTGCGATCAGGTACGAGAACGGCCCCAGCGTATTGTCCAGCGCGGCGACGATGAAACCGCCCTGCATGTGCCCGATCGGATTCTGGTAGCGCGGCGATACAGGGAAGCGCATCGCCAGCGACTGCCCTTCCACGTAGTCGACCGGTTCGCCCTGCATGTCGAGCAGGCAGGGCGGCGGGATCTGCAGCGGGGCGCCGGCCAGCAGGCGGCTGCGCAGCAGGGCGTCGATGTCGGCGGTCGCGTCGCTCATGGGGTGAAGCTCAACTCGAAGGAGATGAAGAATGGTGCGCGCGGCGGCGCGGACAGCGTGCTGTCCCGGATCCGCTTCTGCACGCAGATCGCCAAGGGCGTGCCGCCTTCCCGCCACGTGCGCACCACCTTGCCGCCGGCGTCCAGTTCCGCGACCACCACGAACGGGGCGGTGTCGGCCGTCGGCGTGGCGCAGCCGGCGATGGCGGCATCCAGCGCAAGCCGTTGCGCATCGCGCAGCGCGCCGGCCTCGCTGGCGGGCAGCGAGGCTTCGTCGGCGTCCGCCTGCCGCTTGGCGGTGCTGTAGTCGGCGGGTGCCTGCGCCTGCGCCACCGTGGCGATGCCCAGGCCGCAGGCGAACACGAGGGCACGCATCATCGGCGCGTCCTCACGGCGCCTTCGGCGGTTCGATGCGCCAGACCTTGCCGTCGTCCTCGTCGGTGACGACGTAGACGCTGCCATCCGCCGCCACGCGCACGTCCCGCACGCGCTCGCCGATCTCGTTGAGCAGGCGCTCCTCGCCGACGATCCTGTCGCCGTCCAGGGTCAGGCGGATCAGGTTGCGCTCCGCCAGCGCGCCCACGAACACGCTGTCGTTCCACGGGCTGTCGGGCTTGCCGGTGAGGAAGGCCATGCCGGAGACGCCGGGCGACTTCTCCCACAGGTGGAACGGCTGCTCCATGCCGTCCTTCGTCTTGCCTTCGGCTTCCGGGATGGGCTGGCCGGAATAGTTGATGCCGTGGGTGATGATCGGCCAGCCGTAGTTCTTGCCGGCTTCCGGCAGGTTGATCTCGTCGCCGCCGCGCGGACCATGCTCGTTCTGCCAGAGCTTGCCGGTGCGCGGATCGCGGGCCATGCCCTGCATGTTGCGGTGACCGTAGCTGTAGATCTCCGGGCGTGCATCGGCGCGACCGACGAACGGATTGTCCTTCGGCACGCTGCCGTCCAGGTTCAGGCGCACCAGCTTGCCCTGCAGCTTGTCCAGTTCCTGCGCAGTGGGGCGGTTGTTGCGGTCGCCCTGGCTGATGAAGAGGTGGCCGGCATCGTCGAACACGAGGCGCGAACCGAAGTGGTTGGGGCCTTCCAGCTTCGGTTCCTGCCGGTAGATGACCTTGACGTCGGTCAGCGCATCGCCGGACAGCGTGCCGTAGGCGACGGCGGTACCGGCGGTGCCGTTGTCGCCGGGCTCGGCGTAGCTCAGGTAGATGCGTTGGCTGCTGGCGAAGTCCGGTGCGAGCACCACGTCGAGCAGGCCGCCCTGGCCCGTTGCCCACACCTTGGGCACGCCGGCGATCGGCGCGGATACCGCACCGTCGGCGCCGACGCGGCGCAACTGGCCGCTGCGTTCGGTCACCAGCATGGCGCCATCCGGCAGGAACGCCAGGCTCCAGGGATGATCCAGGCCGCTGGCCACGCGGGTCACGCGGATCTGGCCGCGCGCGCTGGCCAGGGTCTGCGACGGCTGCTCCACCGGCGCCGCCTGGGCGGCCGTCGGCGTGGCGCCCTGGGTGGCATCGCCATTGGCGGAGGAACCGCATGCGGCCAGCGGCAGCACGAGGAGGAGGGCGGTGGCGAGTCGATGGGATGCGTGGCGCAACGTGGTGTCTCCTGTGGGGAAAGTCAGCGGTAACCGGCGGCCTGCAGTTCGAACAGTTCGGCGTAGCGTCCGCCGGCGGCCATGAGCTGCTCGTGCGTGCCGCTCGCTTCCAGCCGTCCCTGGTCGAGGACCAGGATGCGGTCGGCCATGCGGACGCTGGAGAAGCGGTGCGAGATCAGCACCGCGGTCCGATTGTCCGACAATTCCTTGAAGCGTTGGAAGACCTCGAACTCCGAGCGCGCATCGAGCGCGGCGGTCGGTTCATCCAGGATCATCACCTGCGCATCGCGCATGTAGGCGCGGGCGATGGCGATCTTCTGCCACTGGCCACCGGACAGGTCCACGCTGTTCTTGAAGCGGCGTCCCACCAGTTGGTCGTATCCGCGCGGCAGGCCTTCGATCACGTCGTCGGCCATCGCGCGTGCGGCCGCGTCGCGGATGCGCGCGTCGTCCTGCATGGCGTCGATGCGGCCCACACCGATGTTCTCGCCGGCGGTGAGGTGGTAGCGCACGAAATCCTGGAAGATCACGCCGATGTTGGCGCGCAGGTCGTCGATGTCGTACTCCCGCAGGTCGCGCCCGTCGAGCAGGATGCGGCCCTCGTCCGGGTCGTACAGGCGCGCGAGCAGCTTCACCAGCGTGGTCTTGCCGGCGCCGTTCTCGCCGACCAGCGCCAGCACCTCGCCGGCCTGCAGCTCGAAGTCGAGATGCCGCACCGCCCAGCGCTCGGCATCGGGATAGCGGAAGCCCACGTTCTCGAACACGAAGCCACGCGTGATGGGGCGCGGGATCGGCACTGCGTTGGCGGGTGAGGTGATCTCCGGTTCGATCTCGAAGAACGAGAACAGGTCGTCCAGGTACAGCGCCTGGCCCGCCACCTGCGAGAAGCCGATCAGCAGGCCTTCCAGCAGCTGGCGCAGGCGCAGGAAGCTGCCGGCCAGGAAGGTCAGGTCGCCGATGCTGAAGTCGCCGCGCACCGTGCGCCAGGCGATGTAGCCGTAGGCGACGTAGTAGCCCAGCGTGCCCAGTGCGGCGAGGACGGTGCCCCAGACCGCGCGCCGCCGCGCGAGCGCGCGGTTGGCGAGGAAGAACTTTTCCGCCAGGTTGCGGTAGCGCTCGATCAGGAAGCGGTGGAGGTTGAAGATCTTCACCTCCTTCGCCGTTTCCACGCTCGCGCCCATCTGCCGCAGGTATTCCAGCTGGCGTCGCTCCGGCGTCCACTGGAAGTTGAGCGAATAGCCCAGTGCGTTGAAGTGCGCCTCGCCGACGAAGGCAGGGATCAACGCCAGCGCCAGCAGCGCGATCAGCCACGGGGCATAGACCAGCAGGCCGGCGGCGAAGGCGACCACGGTGATCGCGTCCTGTACCTGGCCGAACAGCTGGCTCATCAGGTTCATGCGCCCCATCGTCTGGCGACGCGCGCGGTCCAGCTTGTCCTGCAGGTCGGGGTCCTCGAAATCCTCCAGGTCCAGCGTGGCCGCGTGTTCCATCAGCCGCACGCTGGTCGCGTTGGTGAACAGTTCCGACAGCAGCGCGTCGGCATAGCTCACCAGCCGTCCGAGCAGGTCCGAGCCGATGGCGAGCGCGAACTCCAGTGCCAGCAGCGTCGCCAGCGTGTCGAGCTGTCCGCTGCGCCAGGCCTCGCCCAGCGAGCCGAAATCCAGACCCAGTCCGACCAGACGGATCGCTTCGTCGATGATGAGTTTGGCGATGTACAGCGTCACCACCGGCACGAACGCACGCAGCAGGCGCAGGCCCAGGCTGGCGAGGGTCAGTACACGGCTGGTCTGCCAGATCTGGCGCAGGAACGGGCCGAGGTTGCGCATCGCATCGAAGCGCTCGCGCAGGTTGGGCGTGGGGTTGCGTGCGGGCGCGGCATGCGGGGAGGGCGACGGCATGCCCGGATTGTGCCCGTTCACGGCGTTGCCGTCAGTGAAGGCGCCCGCCTGCCGCGGCGGCGATCAGTGTGCCGGCATCAACGCATCGCCACCGTCGGACCGAGCGGCTGGATCTCCAGTGCCTGGCCGGGTTCCACACGCTCGCCGCCGCGCACGATCAGGCGATCACCGGCGCTGACGCGGCCGGTGACCTCGACCAGCCCCTCCACCTCCGCGCCGGTCTCGACCGGCACGCGCTCGGCGTTGCCGGCGCCGTCCACGCGCATGACGAAGTCGCCCTCGCGGCGCAGGATCACCGCGTCGCGGGGCACCGCCACCACGGTGCGCGTCGCCGCGCTCGGCAGACCGACGTCCACGGCGGTGCCTACCGGGATGTCCAGGTCCGGCACGGCGATGCGCAACTCGAGCTGGCGCGAGGCTTCATCGCCCACCGGCACCAGCGCACTGACCGGGTAGGCGCGTTCCTCGCCGGCGCTGCGAACGCGGACTTCGGTGCCGGTCGCCAGATGGCGGGCCAGGTCCACCGGCGCGCGGACGCGCACTTCCTGCGCGCCCGTATCGACCAGGCGCGCGACCGCGCCGCCGGTGACCAGGTATTCGCCGAGCTGGGTGAGGCGCTCGGCGACGATGCCGTCGAAGGGCGCGCGCACCACCATCTGGTTGCGCTGGTGGCGGGTCTGCGCAAGCTGCGCCAGTACGCGTGCGCGTTCCTGCACCAGCACGTCGCGGTCGGCGCGAAGTTGCTCGTACTGCGCGCGGGCGATGTTCTGCTGCGCTGCCAGTTGGGCGTAGCGCTGCTCCTGGCGGTTGGCCATCGCCAGCTGTGCCTGGATGCGGGCCAGGTCCGCCTGGCCTTCCTGTTCGCGCAGGCGCAGCGCGGTGTCGTCGAGCACCGCCAGCGCCTGGCCCTTGCGTACGCGCTGGCCGACCTCCGCCACGTCCACGACACGCCCGTCCTGCTCGCCGGCGATGCGCGCATCGCGCCGGCTGATGACGCTGCCCGGCGACCAGTGGCGCGGCGCGAAGGCGGCGCTGACGGCGGGCGCCACGCTGACGATGGCCGGGGGCGCGTCGGGTTTCGCGGAAGGTGCGCTGGCATCGGCGTCCCATTTGATCAGGGGGAGCGCGAGGACGCCGGCCAGCGCGGTGGCGAGCAGCAGTTTGGGCAGGGGACGCATGGGATTCTCCGGAGCGGGGGTCAGGAAACGGCGTGGGGGAGGGGCGTTTCGGTGGTGTCGCCCGCGCGACGCGGTGCGCGTTCGCCGGCCAGGCGCAGCAGTGCCGGCACCAGCACCACGGTGAACAGCAGGCTCAGCGCCACACCGCCGACCGAGACGGCAGCCAGTCCGCGGTAGATCACCGCGCCGGGGCCCGGGTTGATCGCCATCGGCAGCGCGCCCAGCACGCCGGTCAGCGCGGCGATCAGGATCGGGCGCAGCCGCTGGTCCAGCGCCTGCCTCAATGCATCGTCCAGCGAGGCGCCGCCGGCCTGCGCTTCGCGGGCCTGCGCGACCAGCAGGATCGCGTTGTTGATCACCATGCCCAGCAGCATGATGAAACCGATCATCGACAGCAGGTCCAGTGTCTGGCCGGCGGCCAGATCCAGCACCCGCAGGCCAGCGACGCCGCCCAGCACCGCCATCGGCAACGTGGCCATGACGAAGGCGCTGTCGCGCAGCGACTTGAACATCGCCGCCATCAGCATGAACAGCACCACCAGCGCCAGCGCGAAATTCGTGCCCATGCTGCGCACCACTTCGCCCAGTCGGTCGGCGCTGCCGGAGATGCGGATGGCCGCGTCCGGCGGCAATGCATCGCGCAGCGACGGCACGATCTCGTCGTTGACGATGTCCAGGGCTTCTTCCAGCGACATCGTCTCGGGCGGATCGACCGTCAGCGTCACGGTGCGGCGGCGGTCGATGCGGCGCAGCTGGTTGGGCGCCAGCACGGTGTCCACGCGCGCCAGGTCGGCCAGGGTCAGCACACCGCCCTGCGGCGTGGCCAGCGGCGCGGCGCCGAGGCGCTCGATGTCGTCGCCGCGATTGCTGCGCAGGATGATGGCGAGACGTCGGTCGCCGTCGAAGTATTCGCCCAGCCACTGGCCATCGCCGAGCGCACGCACGACCGTGCCCAGTTCGGGCCGGCGCCAGCCGACCTCGGCGAGACGACGGTCGTCGGGGTTGATGCGCAGCTCCGGCGTTCCCGCATCCGCGTTCGGCCACGCCTGCACGTTGGCGCCGGCGAAACGGTCCGACAGCAGCTTGCGGCCGGCCTCCGCGGCGCGCGTGAGGGCATCGCCGTCGCCGTGCTGCAGGTGGATGGCGATGGCGCGTGCCGAGCCGCCGAAGCTGCCGAACAGTTCGCCTTCGCTGGCGAAGGCACGCGTGTCGGGGAAGCCGACGACGATCTCGTCGCGGACGATGCGCTCCAGTTCGCCGATGTCGTCCGGATCGACGACGCGCGCACCCAGCGAGCCGCCGCCGGGCCACAGGTTGAGGTACCAGTTGCTGAGCTGCGGGCCCTTCTCGCCGTCCATGTACGGGCGCATGCGTTCGAGGATGACGGGGGCGATCTCGCGGTCGACGCGCTCCGGGCTCATGCCGGGCGGAAAGTTGAAGAAGGCATCGACGGCCGCCCGCTTTACCGGCGGCAGGTAGTCGATCTGCGGCATCAGCAGCGCTGCCAGCAGCGCCGGCGCCAGCACCAGGGCGCCGACCCACGCCCACTGGCGCTTGCGGCCTTCGGTGGCACGCAACGCCCAATCGCTGATGCGCGACCAGGTGCGATGCTGGGCGGTGTCGTCCGTCCGGGTACGCAGCCAGGTGCCGGCGGCGGCCGGCAGTACCGTGACCGCGACCAGCAGCGAGATACCGACGGCGATCGAGATGGTCAGTGCGAGATCGGCGAACAGCTGGCCTTCCACGTCATCCATGAAGATCACCGGCAGGAACACCGCCACCGTCGTCAGCGTGGACGCGACCAGCGCGCCGCCGACCTGGCGCGTGCCTTCCAGGGCGGCGCGGCCGGCGGACATGCCTTCCTCGCGCAGGCGCACGATGTTCTCGGCCACCACCACGGCGGCGTCCATCACCATGCCCACCGCGAAGGCGAGGCCGGCCAGCGAGATGACGTTGAGGCTGCGGCCGGTCAGCTGCAGCACGATGAAGGTGGCCAGCAATGAGATGGGAATCGCGCAGGCGATCAGCGCCGTGGCGCGTACGTCGCGGAGGAACCACCACAGGCAGCCGATCGCCAGCAGCACGCCCGCGGTGAGGCTGCCGGACAGCAGGCCGAGCGCGCGGTTGATGAAGACCGAGGCATCGAAGCTCTGCGCGATGTCCAGGCCCAGCGGTTCCAGTTCCTGCTCGCGGACCTCGGCAACGACACGCTTCACCTCGTCCAGCGTGTCCAGTACGTTGGCGCCGCTTTCGCGCAGGATGCGCAGGCCGATGGCGGGGTTGCCGTTCTGGTAGGCGAAGAAGCGCTGCTCCGGCCGTTTCACCTCCACGTCGGCGACATCGGCCAGGCGTACCGGGCGCCCGTCACGCCACGCCAGGATCAGGTCGCCCATCGCTTCCGGGGAATAGCGGCCGGCGAAGCGCAGCACGTACTCGCGGCGACCGGCTTCGACCACGCCGCCGGAAACGTCGGTGGCGCGTGCGGCGACGGCCGCGACATCCGGCACCTGGATCCCGAGTGCCGCGGCACGCTCCAGGTCGAGGGTGATGGTCAGTTCGTCCTCGGCACCGCCGTTGATCTCGACGCCGGCCACGCCGTCGACCGAGGTCAGGCGCGGCACGATGCGGTCCTCGATCAGCTGCCGGTAGTCGAGGATGTCGCCCGACGTGCCGGGCAGCTTCTGCACGAAGAAGAAGGTCAGCGAGTTGTTGGCGTTGTCCGCGCCGGCCTGCACGACCGGCGGCGTCGCATCGCGCGGCAGCGGCTGCAGGCGGTTCATCCGCGACAGCACCTCCACCAGCATCGCGTCCATGTCGCTGCCGACGGCGAAGGTCAGATTGATGAAGCTGTTGCCGGCATTGACGTTGGAGGCGATCTCCTCCAGCCCCGGCAGGCCCTGCATCACCGCCTCGATGGGCTCGACGATCTCCGACTCCATCTCCTGCGGCGAAGCGGCACGCCATGCGGTCTGGATCGACATCTGTGGCCGTTCGATGTCGGGGAAGAGCTGCAGCGGCAGTTTGCCCAGGCTCATCAGGCCGAACGCGCAGACCATCGCCACGACCACCGCGACGGCGGCCGGATTGCGCAGGGAAGCGTCGGTGAGTTTCATCGTGCGGGTCCGCGTGGTGGTCGGCGGTGCGCACGATGCGCGTGTCTTGTTGTGCGGCTATGGCCCGGAAGTCACGGGGCGCGTCGGGTTGCGGCGAGTGGTGAAGGCAGTACGGCGAACCGAGTGTTAAGAATCTGCGTTACGCGAGTCGAATGCTGTTGTGGGAGCGACGTGAGTCGCGATGAAGAACCTGGATGCTTCCATCGCGACTTACGTCGCTCCCACAAGAGACACCAGGGGCTGCCCTACAGCAGCATCGCCAGCTTGTCGCGGTGACTGCGCGACAGCTTCAGTTCCTGCCCGCAATCCAGGCGCAGGAAACTCTCGCCGTTGGTGTGCGGGCGCATTTCCACCACGCGGCGTGCATTGACGATGGTGGAGCGGTGGATGCGCGGGAAGCGCTGCGGGTCGAGCTGCTTTTCCAGTTCGCGCATGGTGGCGCGCAGGATCAGCGTGTTGCCGTTCGGGCCGTCGGCGTCGGTATGGATGCACATGTAGTCGCCGGCCGCGTCGATCCAGCGGATGCTGTGCAGGTCCACGCGCACCGTGCGGCCGCCGTCGCGCACGGCGAGTTTCTCTTCGCGCCGCAGCAGGTCCAAGGCATCGGGCTTGAGCGCTTCGTCCAGGTCCAGCGGCGGACGGCCGCTGAGCTCGCCCAGCAGGCCGAGCAGGTGCGCGCAGTGCCCGCTGGCTTCGCGCTGTGCACGTGCCTGGCGCACGCGCGCCAGGGCCTGCGCCAGGCGCGACTCTTCGACCGGCTTCAGCAGGTAGTCGGTCGCCGAGGCCTCGAAGGCGCGGATGGCGTAGTGGTCGTAGGCGGTGACGAACACCACCAGCGGCATTTCGCTGGCCGGAATCGCGCGCAGGGTCTGGAAGCCGTCCATGCCCGGCATCTGCACGTCGAGGAACATCAGGTCCGGGCGATGCTCGCGCAGGCCGGCGATGGCGGATTCGCCGTCGCCGTAGTGGCCGACGATCGTCACGTCCGGGTGGGCGGCCAGGCGGATCTCGAGGCCGCGACGGGCGAGCGGCTCGTCGTCGACGACGATGGCCCGCAGGGGGGCGGAAACGCCGGCGTCCATGCGTCAGTCTCCCAGCGTCTGCGAGGTTTCGAAGGGCAGGCGCAGCGTCACTTCGATGCCGCGTTCGAGATTGCGCACGGAGAAGCCGCTGGCCTCGCCGTACAGCACAAGCAGGCGCTCGCGCGTATTGCGCAGACCCACGCCCTTGCCGGGCGGCAGCTGGTCGCCCTCGAGGGCACTGCAGCCCGGGCCGTCGTCTGTCACCCGCAGCACCAGCTGGTCGCCGTCGCGCTCGGCGGCGATCCGCAGCAGGCCGCCGGCGACCTGCTTGGCCACGGCGTACTTGATGGCGTTCTCCACCAGCGGCTGCAGCAGCAGGCTCGGCAGCAGGGCGCGCCAGCACTCCTCGTCGATGGCGGTCTCGATGCGCAGGCGCTCGGCGAAGCGGATCTTCTCGATGTCCAGGTACAGCGTCAGCGCATCCAGCTCCTGCCGCAGCGTCACCCGCTGCATCGGATCGTTGTCCAGCGAGTGGCGCAGGAACGAGGACAGGCCCTGCACCATGCGGTTGGCGGTGGCGTTGTCGCGGTCGAGGATCAGCGTGGAAATGGCGTTGAGCGTGTTGAACAGGAAGTGCGGGTTCAGCTGGTAGCGCAGCATCTTCAACTGGGCCTGGTGCGCCATGCTGCGTGCGGCGAGCGCGCGCGCGGTCTCGTCCTGCAGCTTCTGGTAATACTTGATGCCCATGTAGGCGCCCACCCAGGCCAGCAGCACGTAGATGTAGCCCAGCGAGTAGGCGATGAACTCCAGTCGGGTGGTCGGTTTGCAGGTGTCGCAGAAATCGACCAGGGCTTCGCGGGTGACGAAGTCGATGGCGGCCGAGCTGGCCAGCACCAGCGGGATCATCAGCGCCAGCAGCCTGCGCGGCGGCAGGTTCCAGTAGCTCCGCAGCACGAAGCGCAGCCCCAGCGTGACCAGCGCGCCCATCGTGGCGGCGGTCGCCGGCACCACCCAGTAGCCCGACGGCTTGCCATGGGCGACCGCGTACAGGCAGCCCTGCGCGAAGTAGGCACTCCATCCGGTCAGGTGCAGCAGCCAGAAGACGTGCTGGCGCGGAAGGGCCAGCGGATGGGAGGTGGCGATGGCCATGGTGGCGCTCAGGACGCAGGTGGCGCCATGCTACCGCCCCGCTCGCGGCCCCACCTCACGGCTCGTCGGCGGCCCGGCACGCTTGGGCGCATCGCTGCTACGTGAGCGGTCCCGGCGGCTCGCCGTCGCCGCCGGACTGCAGCGCGACGGGCAGGTGCCAGCCGTAGGTTACGGCCATCATCCGCAGCCCGAAACACAGCCCGCGCCCACCAGGGCACACGGCAGGGCCGGCAGCGACAGCCAGTAGCCCAGGGCCACCACCAGCGCACCGGCCAGTGCGGCGACCGCGTACAGTTCGGCGCGCAGCACCAGGGGCACCTGTGCCAGCAGCAGGTCGCGGGCGATGCCGCCGCCGATCCCGGTGAGCATCCCCATCCCGGCCGCCATCGGCGGCGAGATGCCGTACTCCAGTGCCTTCTGGGTGCCGGCCACGGCGAACAGCGCCAGGCCCATGGCGTCGAACATGCGCACCGGGTGGTGCAGTTTCTCGATCAGCGGGGCGCGGAAGAAGGTCACGATGCCGGCGGCCAGCGAGGTGACCGGATAGCGCCAGTCGCTGAGCGCGGCCGGCGGCGTCGCCCCGATCAGCAGGTCGCGGGTGATGCCGCCGGCGGTCGCGGCGATGAACGACAGCACCAGCACGCCGAAGATGTCCAGGCGGCGGCGCACCCCGAGCGTGGCGCCGCTGAGCGCGAACACGAAGGTGCCCACCAGGTCGAGGATGAGGACGAGGGTATCCATGCCGGCATTGTGCCGTCGGCATGGCAGGCCTGCGAGCGGCGCCCGCTCAGGCCAGGACTGGTTGCATGCCCACACCCAGGCGGTTCCAGGCATTGATGACGGCCACGGCCATGGTCAGCTCTGCGATGCCAGCTTCGTCGAAATGCGCTTTCAGCGCCTCGTACGTGGCATCGGCCGGTGCGCCGGAGGGCAGGGTGGTCAGCTGCTCCGCCCAGGCCAGTGCCGCGCCTTCGCGGGCATCGAAGAAACGGCTGTCGCGCCAGCCGGCCAGCGTGTGCAGCTTGCGCGACTCCACCCCGGCCTTGACCAGCGCGCTGCCGTGCATGTCCATGCAGTAGGCGCAGCCGTTGATCTGGGAGACGCGCAGGAAGACGAGTTCGAGGAACTCCTTTCCCAGCACGCCGTTGTGGATGGCCGTGCTGGCGGCGTAGAGGCCGCGGAAGGCCTCGGGGACATGCTTCGGATAGTCGACGCGATGGAACTTCATGCTCATGGCAGTGCCTCCATGGTGGCCACGACGGCCACCTTCACTACCAGGACGCGCCACCGTCCTTCGCCGTGACAGCCGTGCCCAGCTTGTCCGGATTGGCGACGGTAAAGAGCTCGCGGATGCGCTCGCCATCGCTGATCGCGACCATCACCGCCGTCAGCCGGCCATCGCGGTAGCGCAGGATCGCGGGTTCGCCGTTGACCGTGCCCATGCGCCAGGTGATCGCCGGATCCTGCCGGCGGTAGGCCGCCCAGAACAGCCGCGCAATGCGCACCGCGCCGAGCAGGGGGCGGATGACGGCCGCCACCTTCCCGCCGCCGTCGGACACCAGGCGCGCGTCTTCGCTCAGCAGCGCGGCGATCGCGGACTGATCGCCGCGGCGCGCGGCGTGCATGAAGCGCTCCAGCAGGCGTCGGTGGTTCTCCGGCGGCACCTCGAAGCGCGGACGGCCTGCGTGCACGCGTTCGCGGGCGCGATGGACCATCTGCCGGCAGTTGGCCTCGCTCTGTCCGAGCAAGCGGGCGATCTGCGCGTAGTCGTAGTCGAAGGCCTCCTTCAGCAGGAAGGCGGCGCGTTCCTCGGGGCCCAGCCGCTCGAGCAAGGCGAGGAAAGCCAGCGATACCTGCTCGGCGACTTCGGCCGAGCGTTCCGGCGTGGGCGACTCGTCGATCTCGGCGGGTTCGGGTAGCCAGGGACCCACGTAGTGCTCGCGCTGCACGCGGGCGGCGCGCAGGCGGTCGATGCCCAGGCGGGTGGCGGCGGTAACCAGCCAGGCTTCCGGATCGCGGATGCCGGTCGTGTCGGTCTGCTGCCAGCGCAGCCAGGTGTCCTGGACGACGTCCTCGGCATCGCTGCGGCTGCCGAGCAGGCGGTAGGAGAGTCCGAGCAGGCGGCCACGATGGGTCTCGAAGGTGGTTTCGGCGTTCATGCGACCAAAGACGGGGCAGGGCGACGTGGCGTGACAGCCGGGCGAGGGGCCACTTTGGCCTAAAATGGCGGCTTCCGCCCGCGACCCCACCGGCAGCCCCGGCTTTACGTCCCATGACCTCGATCAAGCAGGAAGACCTCATCCAGTCCATCGCCGATGGCCTGCAGTACATCAGCTACTACCATCCGGTGGACTACATCAGGAACCTCGCCGCCGCCTACGAGCGCGAGGAGTCGCCGGCGGCCAAGGACGCCATCGCCCAGATCCTGATCAATTCGCGCATGTGCGCCGAAGGCCATCGCCCGATCTGCCAGGACACCGGCATCGTCACCGTGTTCCTCGAGATCGGCATGGACGTGCGCTGGGACGACGCCACGATGGGCGTGGAGGACATGGTCCACGAAGGCGTGCGCCGCGCCTACAATCACCCCGACAACAAGCTGCGCGCCAGCGTGCTGGCCGACCCGGCCGGCAAGCGCACCAACACGAAGGACAACACGCCGGGCGTGGTCAACGTCAAGGTCGTCCCGGGCAATACCGTCGATGTGATCGTTGCGGCGAAGGGCGGTGGGTCGGAGGCGAAGTCGAAGTTCGCGATGCTCAATCCCTCCGATTCCATCGTCGACTGGGTGCTGAAGACCGTGCCGACGATGGGCGCCGGCTGGTGCCCGCCGGGCATGCTCGGCATCGGCATCGGCGGCACCGCGGAGAAGGCGATGCTGCTGGCGAAGGAATCGCTGATGGAGCCGATCGACATCACCGAACTGCAGGTGCGCGGACCGTCGAACCGCGCCGAGGAGCTGCGCCTGGAGCTGTACGAGAAGGTCAATGCGCTCGGCATCGGCGCGCAGGGCCTGGGTGGCCTGACCACCGTGCTCGACATCAAGGTCAAGGACTACCCGACCCACGCGGCCAACCTGCCGGTGGCGATGATCCCGAACTGCGCCGCCACGCGCCACGCGCACTTCACCCTCGACGGCAGCGGCCCGGTGATGCTGGACCCGCCGTCGCTGGAAGACTGGCCGGAACTGACCTACGACGCATCGAAGGGTCGCCGCGTCGACCTCGACACCCTGACCCGCGAGGATGTCGCCAGCTGGAAGCCGGGCGAAGTCCTGCTGCTCAACGGAAAGCTGCTGACCGGTCGCGATGCCGCGCACAAGCGCATGGTCGACATGCTCAACAAGGGCGAGCCGCTGCCGGTCGACCTGAAGGGCCGCTTCATCTACTACGTCGGCCCGGTCGATCCGGTCCGCGATGAAGTCGTCGGACCGGCGGGCCCGACCACCGCTACGCGCATGGACAAGTTCACCGAGCAGGTGCTGGCGCAGACCGGTCTGCTGGGCATGGTCGGCAAGGCCGAGCGTGGCCCGGCGGCGATCGAGGCCATCAGGAAGCACCAGTCGGCCTACCTGATGGCGGTCGGCGGTGCGGCGTACCTCGTCTCCAAGGCGATCAAGGCGGCGAAGGTCGTCGGCTTCGCCGACCTGGGCATGGAAGCGATCTACGAGTTCACCGTGCAGGACATGCCGGTGACCGTCGCCGTCGACTCGCAGGGCACCTCGGTGCACAACACCGGCCCGAAGGAGTGGCAGGCGCGGATCGGGAAGATTCCGGTGGTGGTGGCGTAATGCTGTTCCCTTCTCCCTGCGGGAGAAGGTGCCCGTAGGGCGGATGAGGGTGAGGCGAAGTCAGGGTGCTTGAACCACCCGGACTTTCGTCGCCCACACCCCAACCCCTCTCCCGGCGGGAGAGGGGCTTTCAATTCGAGGAGCTCATGCATGTCCACCACGCTCTACTACTCCCGCAGCACCGCGAGCCTGGTCGTCCACTGGCTGCTGATCGAACTGGGCATCCCGCACGAACTGCACGAGCTGGACTTCGACAAGCGCGACCAGAAGTCGGACGACTACCTGAAGCTCAACCCCGCCGGCGTGGTGCCCACGCTGGTGATGGACGGGCAGGTGATCACCGAGACCGCCGCGATCCTGATGCATCTCGCCGACACGCATCCGCGCGCGGAGCTGGCGCCTGCCGTGGCGAGCACGCAGCGCGCGCAGTACTACCGCTGGATGCTGTTCTGCGCCAACACGCTGATGCCTGCCTATCGTGCCTGGTTCTATTCCGACGAGATCGCCGGCGCGGCCAATGTCCAGGCAACGAAGGACCATGCGCGGGCGAAGCTGGAAAAGGCCTGGGGGCAGGTTGCCGACCATCTCGAGGCGCACGGTCCGTACCTGCTGGGCGCGCAGCGCAGTGCCGCGGACTTCCTGCTGACCATGCTGATGCGCTGGTCGCGCAACCTGCCCAAGCCCACCGACACCTGGCCGGTGCTGCAGTCCTACGCGCAGCGCATGAAGGCGCTGCCGAGCTTCAGGGAAGTCTATGCCCGCGAGGGGCTGACGGACTGGACGTGAGCAAACGCTGCTCTCTGTAGGAGCGACGTGAGTCGCGACCGCGGACTCGGAATGGCGTCGATCCGGGTCCGCGAATGGATAGTGCCAATACGCGGCGAGTGAAGAGGCGCTGCTGGCTGCCGTGGCGTGCGGTCGCGACTGACGTCGCTCCTACAACAGGCAACAGCGCACTCGCTCAGTCCACGTACTCGTCGAACTTCCGCCCGCCCTGGAACGGCATCAGGTGCTGGCGCAGGATGCCGCGCGGCACGGTCTCCAGCTTCATCACGCCATATTCCTCTGGCCAGTCTTCCTGCTTCGGCGGCAGCTTGAACGTGCCCATCAGCATGTCCACCAGCGGCAGGTGGATGGCGTAGTTCACGTCCAGGTAGTCCTTGTGCCGGGCGTGGTGCCAGTGGTGGTAGCGCGGCAGTACCAGCAGGTATTCGAGCCAGCCGAAGCGGATGCCCAGGTTGGCGTGCGCCAGCACGGCCTGCAGGCCGACCAGGATGACGTAGGCATTCACCGCCGGCGTCGAGAAGCCCAGCACCAGCAGCGGCAACAGCACTGCGCTGCGCGTCAGCACGATCTCGACGAGATGGATGCGCGAGCCCGCCAGCCAATCCATCTCGCGGCTGGAGTGGTGCACGGCGTGGAAGCGCCAGAGCCACGGGATGTTGTGGTACGCGCGGTGCAGCGACGCCTGCGCCAGGTCCGCCACGAAGACGGCGATCAGGAACTGCGCCCAGACCGGCAGCGACTGGATCGCAGTCTTCAATGCGGGAAATGCGGCCAGCCCGGCGATGGTCGACGTCGATGCCGTCACCAGGATCAGGATGAACTGGACCAGCATGTGGCTCATGAAGAAGTACGTCACGTCCGTGCGCCAGCCCGGGCGCAGCGGCGAGATGCGACGCTGGCCGAGGTAGTGTTCCAGCGGCACGAACACCAGCGCCGAGAAGAACAGCGAGATGACGAACCAGTCCAGCCCCAGCGAATAGGGCGTCTGGCCGATCGCATCGAACTGCACGTTGGTGCCGCCCAGCAGCACGGCGAGTGTCGCGCTGCCGACCCCGATCATGGCGATGCGCTTGTTGCGGTCGCGCAGGATCGCCCAGGTGCCCATCGCGAACGCGGCGGCCAGGCCGACCAGCAGCAGATGGCGGGCGAACTGCTCGTTGTAGGCGGCGCGGAACTCCCGGCTGGTCAGCAGCTCCGGGAAGTGGAAACAGGCGACGGCCATCAGGCTGAGCAGCCCGAGCATGGCCGAAGCGTAGGCGAAGAACGAACGGCGTGGGCGTGACATGAAGCGTCCTGGCAGGCGGTGTGGATTCCTGCGCGGGATAGTACGTCAGCCGATGCGGTTTCCGGCCGCATCGACGACCGGTTGGCCGTCTTCCTTGCTGAAGGCACCACGCTGCGGCTGCGGCAGGATGTCCAGCACCGCTTCCGAGGGGCGGCACAGCTTCGTCCCCCGCGCGGTGACCACGATCGGCCGGTTGATCAGCACCGGATGGGCCAGCATGGCGTCGACCAGCGCCGCATCGTCCGCCTCCGCCAGGCCCAGATCGGCGTAGAGCGATTCCTTCGCACGCACCACCTCACGCACGGGCACCTGCATGGCCGCGATCAACGCCAGCAGCGTCGCGCGGTCGGGCGGTGTCTTCAGGTATTCGATGACACGCGGCTCGATCCCGCCATTGCGGATCAGCCCCAGCGTGTTGCGCGACGTGCCGCAGGCGGGGTTGTGGTAGATCGTCACCTCGTCCATCAGTACCAGTCCAGCAGCGAGATGCCCAGGCCCACGTAGGTGGCCTTGTGGTTGTAGTCGATCAGGCTCTCGCCGTAGCCGTGGAACACCTGCACATGGCCGCGGAAGGCGCGGTTGATCGGGAAGCCGTAGTCCAGCTGCAGGGCGCCATGCGATTCGTCGCCGCCACGCAGCGAGTGGCGGCCGAGCACGGTGAAGACGTGGCCATCGCGCGCGTAAGTCAGCATCGCATCGCCGCGGCCGATGTAGTTTTCGATGTCGGGATTGTCGTCGTCGTTGCCGTCCGGCACGCGATACCAGGGCCGCAGCACCAGCGCCCAGTTCTCCCGGTCCAGGCCGATGGTGGCGATGACCCGGTTCCAGCTGCGCGACAGCGGGTCGCTGCGGCCGTTGGACTGGTGGTTGATGCCGATGCCGGCCATGCGCCCCTTCCAACCGGCGATGCTGTAGTTGTTGCGGAACACCAGCATCACTTCCGGCTCGTAGTTGGTCTCGCGGAACGGGCGCGACTCCTCGCCGTTGTAGACCTGCCAGCGCGAGCTCTGCGTGTACGCGCCCCAGACGTCGCCGTTGCCGCCGAACAGGTTCTCCGCGAACTTGGTCTTGAAGCTCAGCTGGAATTTCGCCTCAATGTCCTGCAGTTCCTGCGGCTCGGTGACGGTGTTGTCGGGATTGGGCGAGGAGGGCGTCTCGTTGACCTGGCTGGTCCAGAAGGCGGGCAGCAGGTACATCGGCTTGTAGGCGCGCAGCTGGAACACGCCGAGCTTGGAGTCCTTGGCCAGTTCCCAGCGGCTGTCCAGCAGCGAGCCGCGGCCGGCGTTGGCGATCAGGTCGGCGTCCGCCGCATCATCGACGCGGAACCAGGCGCCCATGCGCCGCCGGGCGCGCTCGCCCATCGGCAGGTCCGCCGCCTTGGCCGCTTCGGCCTCGGCGCGGGCGGCCGCACGCGCCTGCTCGCGTGCCTGTGCCTCGGCTTCCTTGGCCGCGCGCGCCTGTTCGTCGGCGGTGCGCGTATCGCGGGCGCTCCTGCCGAGTGCCTGGTCGTAGCAGGCCAGGCGGGCGGCATCGTTCTCCAGCATGAAACACGCTTCGGCCGGGGGGGCGGCGGGTGCGTCCTGCGCCTGCGCGGCAAACGAGAGGGACATGCCGATGGCCAGCGGCAGGAGTCGGGTGCGTCGCGTCATGCAGGGCTCGGCGGGGAGACGGAGGGGAGGCGGTATTCTGCCAGCCATGGTGCATGCGGGGTGTATCGACGCCGCATCAGAAGAACCATGCGAAGACGAACAGGCCGACCATCGCAAAGGTCAGGCCGAGCTTCAGCACCACGCCCAGCACGATGCCGAGCCAGGTACCGAGGCCCACTTTGGTCGCCTGCCCCAGTTCGCGCCCATGCCACAGTTCGCCGAGCAGTGCGCCGACGAAAGGACCCGCCAGCAGCCCGATGGGCATGAAGAACAGGCCGGCGAACGTACCGATCACCGTGCCCCAGAGCGCCTTGCGGCTGGCGCCCACGCGCTGCGCCCCGATGGCGGTGGAAAAGATGTCTGCGGCGAACGACAGCGCGGTCAGCAGCCCCAGGACCACCAGCGTCACCCAGCCGATCTGCTGGAAATCGCCCGCCCACGCGGCCAGCATCATGCCGGCGAACACCAGCGGCAGGCCCGGCAGGGCCGGCAGGACCACCCCGGCGATGCCGATCAGGATCAGCACGACCGCCAGGGCGTAATAGAGCATCTGGATGTCCAATCAAATCTCCTAGTGAATCAACGAGTTGCCTGGGGGTTGACTTTTCCGTTCAAGCGTTTGCATTTTGCCAAATGCCGGGTTACCGTGCGCTCGCTGCCGTTGCCAAGGTCACCGTGAATCGTGGCCTGATGGGGTAGATCCATGATCCGCTGCATCCTTGTACCTCGCTTCCTCCTTGCAACCAGCCGCCCAGCAGGCGTAACCACCACCCGTTTCAAGGAGCAAGTAGATGTCTGATCGTGAAACCGGAACCGTCAAATGGTTCAACGATGCCAAGGGCTTCGGCTTCATCAGCCGCGAGAATGGTGAAGACGTGTTCGTGCATTTCCGCGCCATCCAGACCCAGGGCTTCAAGAGTCTGAAGGAAGGCCAGAAGGTCAGCTTCACCGTCGTGCAGGGCCAGAAGGGTCTGCAGGCCGATGCGGTGCAGCCCGTCTGACCGGAAATAGCCGAACCGCGCTCCAGCGCGTGCTCCCACGAAAAAGCCCGGCCGATGCCGGGCTTTTTCTTTGCACGGATGAGGCCGCTGCGATCAGCGGATCACCACGCGCCCGTTCTGGATGCGCACGTAGGTGTTCTCGCGCACGCCGCCCAGGTCGCGCTGGTTGATGGTCACGCGGCGACCGTCGTCCATACGGACGGTGACGTTGTAGGTGTCGCCGGTGGTGCGGTTCTGGATGGCATTGCCTGCCGCTGCACCGGCAACCGCACCGGCGACGGTGGACACGTTCTTGTTGCCCTCGCTGCCACCGGTACGGTCGGAGATCTGGCGACCCGCCACCGCGCCCACGATGCCGCCCAGCACCGCGCCCGTGGCCGACGGCGCGCTGCGGCCCGACGGCACTACATCGATGCGCTCCACGATGCCGCAGTCCGCGCAATAGCGGTTGGCCGGGGCGCTGCTGTAGCCGCCGTTGTTGTAGCCGCCGCTGCCGTAGCCCGGCGATGTGCTGGCGCAACCGGCGAGGGCGACGGTGGCGGTCAAGCCGATGGCGAGCAGACGCATGTTCATGGGTATCTCCTGTGGATGGTGAGGCCGCCGATCAGGGGGAAGCCTTTCGTGGCGCATGCTCCACACGAGCGCGTGAACATCATGACAATCGGGCCGCTCGCGCGGCCCGGATGTCAGGTGCGATTCAGTCGCGCCGCACGGGCTATCCGCGGAAATCCTGGTGGCAGGCCTTGCAGTCGGCGCCGACTTTCTCGACCAGCGCGCCGGCGGCGGCACAGTCGGTCGGGGGTGCGCTCAGGGCGGCATCAAGATCCGCACGGAACTGGCTGGTGTGGGTCTTGAAGCGCTGGTCGTCCGCGATGCCGGGAAACGCCATCTCAAGATCGTTCGCCATCGCCCGCAGCGTGCGCACGTGGGGAATGGTGTCGGTGGCGGCGCAGCGGTTCTGCTTCACCTTGTCGGCCAGCAGGCCGGAATGCTTGGCCATCACGTGCATCACGCTGTCGGGGAACTTGTCCTGCCTGGCCTGCAGCGCACGCAGGGCCATGACCGTGCAGATGGCGCCCACCACCAGGCCGATGAGGAAGAGGAAGAAGTAGCGCGAAGCGGCGGACGGCTTCTTGGTCTCGGGCTGGCTGGCCATGCGGCGGGCTCCTGTGGATGACGCGGCGATGGTACGACGGCCGTCACGGTTTGCGCCACGGCTTACACTGGTGACATGAAGAAAGAACTCCGGGACCGGTTCGCCGGTATCGATCGTCTCTACGGCGTGGGCGCGACCGAACGCTATGCGGCATCGCGCGTGGCCATCGTCGGCATGGGCGGTGTGGGCTCGTGGGTGGTGGAAGCGCTGGCACGCTCGGGCGTGGGCCACCTGACCCTGATCGATGCGGACGACATCTGCGTGTCCAATACCAACCGCCAGTTGCCCGCGCTGGAAGGGCACTACGGACGCAACAAGGCCGAGGCGATGGCCGAGCGTTGTCGTGCGATCAATCCGCTGATCCATGTGGAAGCGGTGCCGCAGTTCCTCACGTCGACCAACATGGCCGACCTGCTGGATCGCGGATTCGACCTGGTGCTCGATGCCTGCGACAGTTTCCGCGTCAAGGTCGAGATGATCGCCTGGTGCCGCCGGCGCAAGCTGCCGATCGTGGTATCCGGCTCGGCCGGCGGACGCACCGATCCCACCCAGATCAGGCTGCGCGACCTGTCGCGTACCGAGCATGATGCGTTGCTCGCGCTGGTGCGCAAGAAACTGCGCGCCGAGTTCAACTTCCCGAAGAACAAGGATCGCTACTTCGGCGTGCAGGCGGTCTATTCGCTGGAGAACGTCAACTATCCGCAGGCCGACGGCACGGTCTGCGGCCTGCGTCCGCAGCTCGGCGCCGATGCCGCCTTGAAGCTGGACTGCGGCGTGGGACTGGGGGCCGCCACGCACATCACCGGGGCCTTCGCCTTCGCCATGGCCGGCAAGGCGCTGGAACTGCTGCTGAAACCGCGCAGGGCGTCCGCCACCGTCGGTTGACGGCTCGGTCGGATCGTTCCGGCGCGGCCGCGCGACACTCTGGCGCACGCCGTCTGTGCACGGCGGTCGTGGGGCGCGATAGTGCGCGCCCCTTCTGGTGCGAGTCGCCCGCATGTCCGCCCGTCTCCTGTTGATGTTCGCCGGTCTGCTGCCGTGGGCTGCCATGGCCCAGGCCTGTCCCGCGATTCCCGACACCATGCAGGCCGCGCGCATCCACGCCGCCGGAGGACCGGATGCGTTGCGCGTCGAACGCGTTCCTGTACCGGTGCCGGCGGCGGGCGATGTCCTGGTGCGCGTGCACTATGCGAGCGTCAATCCCGTCGACTGGAAGCTGCAGGAAGCCGGCCGCCTGCCGTTTCCCGCGACGCCCGGCGGCGACTTCGCCGGCGAGGTGGTCGCCGTCGGCGCAGGCGTGACCGCGTTCGCCTGTGGCGATCGCGTTGCCGGCATCGTCGATCCGCGCGAGCGATCAGGCAGCTATGCGGACTATGTGGCCGCGCCGGTCGCGGCCGTCGTGCCCGCGCCGGCTGCGTTCACCCTGCAGGAAGCCGCGGCGTATCCGACCGTGGCGGTCGCGGCGTGGCGCTATCTGGTCGGCGCGGCCGAGGTCCGGTCCAGAGACCGGGTGCTGGTGCATGGCGGGGCGGGCGGGGTCGGATCGATGGTCGTGCAACTCGCGAAGGCGCGTGGCGCCCATGTGACCGCCACTGCGTCGGCGCGCAACCACGACTACCTGCGCGCCCTGGGCGCCGATGCGGTGATCGATTACCGCAGCGTCCGCTTCGAGGACGCGGCACGCGGCATGGAGATCGTCGTGGATACCGTGGGAGGCGACACGCTGGCGCGCTCGCCCGCCGTGCTGCGCGACGGCGGACGGCTGGTCACGCTGGTCGGGCAGGTCCCCGCCGCGCTGTGCGCGTCCGGCCGCATCGCATGCCCGCCGGCGCCCGCATGGGATGTGCAAGCCGGCCTCGCGGGGGTGGCGCCCCTGATCGCGGCCGGACAGCTGCGCGTCCACATCGACGGCCTGTATCCGCTGTCGCAGATCGTCGAGGCGCAGCAGCACAATCGCGCCGGCACGACCCGCGGCAAGGTGGTCGTCGCGGTGGCGGCGGACAACGTCGACCGCGTCAGCGGCGATGACGTGGCCGCGGTGCGCGTGCCGCTGCAGGCATACCTGGACGGCCATGCCACCGGCCAGCGCCGCCACTTCGAGCGGGCGTTCGCGGAGGATGCCGTGCTGGTTGGCATCAAGGATGACCGTTACCGCCACTGGCCCGCGCGTGAGTACATCGACGTCTCCTCCAGCGGTCGTGTGCCGGCGGACGAGGCGCAGCGCAAGCGCCGCATCCGGCAGATCACCGTGACCGGCGATGTCGCGACCGCGGTCATCGAACTGGACTATCCCGACATGAAGGCGCTGGACCACATGACCCTGCTGCGCCGTGGTGACGCGTGGCGCATCGTGGTCAAGGGCTATCACGCGTGGACGCCCGGGCTTGCGGACGGCGCGACGGCGGCGCGATGAGCCTCAGCCGGGGGAGGGCAGCGCGAACAGCCGTTCCGCGTTCCGCGTGGTGGCACGGGCCAGCTCGTCGGGCGGGATCCCGCGCAACCCTGCGATGACATCGCGGATCACCGGCAGACGTGCCGGTTCGTTCCGCTGGCCGCGGATGGCCGCATCGGGCTGGTCCGGCGAATCGGTTTCCAGCAACAACTGCTCCAGTGGCAGCGTCGCGGCCAACGTCCGCAGCCGATTCGCACGCTCGTAGGTCACCGGTCCGCCCAGGCCGACCAGAAAACCGGCCTGCCACAGCTGCCGTGCCTGCTCCGCACTCCCGGAGAAGCTGTGCACCACGCCGCGCAGGCCGCCGACGCGCCGTATGGAGGCGATCACAGCATCCACCGCGCGCCGTGCGTGCACGATCAGCGGAAGATCGAACTCGCGCGCAAGCCTCAACTGGCCATCGAAGTAGTGCTGTTGCGCGTCCGCATCCAGGCCGTCGACGAAGAAGTCCAGGCCGCACTCTCCGATCGCCACGGGCCGCTCGCGTTCGATCCAGGCGCGCAGTTCGTCGAGGTGTGCGGGACGATGCTCCGGCAGATACATCGGATGCAGGCCGTAGGCCGCGAACAGGCCGGCGTCCAGCCTGCACACATCACGCAGTTTCGGCCACGACGCCGCGGTTACCGCAGGCACCACCTGGCGGGTCACGCCCGCAGAGCGCGCACGCGCGACCACCGCGTCGCGATCGGCGTCCAGCTCCGGTGCATCGAGATGACTGTGGCTGTCGACCAGCATGGGATCAGCGGTGCGCGTCGCGCGCCTCGAGCGACGAGGGCGGATCCTTGCGACGCTTCCAGTTGGCGAGCAACAGCGTGCCGAGGCCGAACAGCATCTCGTCGAGCAGCGGGATGGGATCCAGCCCGGGCGGCAGCAGCACGCTGATCACGAACAGCGCCGCGGTGATCTTGAACAGGGTGGGATAACGCAGCCTGCGCGCCCATTCGAGCACGGGAAGCAGCAAGGGACTGGGCATCGTGGCGTACCTGCGAAAAACGAGGATGGCGCCACGCTAGCATGATCTCCCGGTAACGGACGCGTTCATTTTTCGTTGTTTTTCGTGGCCATTGGCCGGTACTTGGTTCAGGTTCGCGGTGGTGCAATGATGACCAACGTGAACCGGGCACAGCCCGACCTGGAGGCAGCGATGAAGAGCAACACCACAACGATTCTAGTCGCCGTCGGCGCGCTGCTGGTGGGTGGCGTGGCCACCGCCGCATTTCTCAAGGGGGGCGACAAGGGGCCGACCGCGCAGGACGGTTTGGTGACGGCAGCCGACGGCTCGTTGATCGCGGACGACACGGCGGCCACCGGCAACGAGATCCCGACGGGGACGTTGCAGTACGCCACGGTGGTGAAGGCCGATCCGGTCACCAGTTCGGAGAAGCTCTACGCCACGGTCATCGGTACCGAAGCGGTGCGCGAGACCACCACGACCAGCACGCCGCGCGAGGTCTGCGAGGACGTGGTGGTGCAGGAGCGCCTGCCGGAGCGCGACGGCAACGTCGGCGGCACGGTCGCCGGCGCGGTGATCGGTGGCCTGCTGGGCAACCAGGTGGGCGGCGGCAGCGGCAAGAAGGCGGCCACGGTCGCCGGTGCGGTGGCCGGTGGCGCCATCGGCAATACGGTGGACAAGCGCCACGTCGGTGGCCGGGTCGTCAGCCGTACCGAACGCCAGTGCCACACCGAGAACGCCACGTCCGAATCCTCGCGCGTCACCGGCTACAACGTGACCTACCGCAACCCGGACGGGTCCACCGGCACCATGCGCATGGACAGCAAGCCGGGTAGCCGCATCGCGCTGGGGACCACCGACAAGGTCATCGGCTACGACGTGACCTACCGCTTCGAGGGCCAGGACAAGACCATCCGTCTGGACCAGAAGCCGGGCGACCGCCTGCCCGTGATCGATGGCCAGGTGGTGACGCAGACCGCCCGCGTCGACGCGCCCGACCAGGGCTGAGGCAGTCGGCCCGCAAGGCCTGCGTTTCAACGTGGCACCCCGCAAAGGCCGGCGTTTCGCCGGCCTTTGCTGTGCGGACTGGCGCTTACCGGTGCCGACGGGCACCGCATACAATGCGGTGGACGACTCCCGCTGGCGACGCACATGGCCTTGAATCCGTACGACCTTTTCGACGTCCGTTCGCTGCTGACCGAAGAGGAGCGCGCCGTCCAGGACGCCGTCGCACGCTTCACGGACGAGCGCGTACGGCCGATCATCGGCGACGCCTTCGACCAGGGCCGGTTCCCGAAGGAACTGGTCCCGGAAATCGCGGAACTGGGCCTGCTGGGCTCCTCGCTGCCTGAGAAGTACGGCTGTGCCGGCCTCAATGCGGTCAGCTACGGCCTGATCTGCCAGGAGCTGGAACGCGGCGACAGCGGCATCCGCAGTTTCGTCAGCGTGCAGTCCTCGCTGTGCATGTATCCGATCTACGCCTACGGCAGCGAAGAGCAGCGCCAGCGCTGGCTGCCGGACATGGCGGCCGGCAAGGTGATCGGCTGCTTCGGCCTGACCGAACCGCACGGCGGTTCCGACCCGGCCAACATGAAGACCACCGCACGCCGCGATGGCGACGACTGGGTGATCAACGGCTCGAAGATGTGGATCACCAACGGCAACCTGGCCGACATCGCCATCGTGTGGGCGCAGACCGATGACGGGATCCAGGGCTTTCTGCTCGAGAAGGGCATGGCCGGCTTCACCGCGCAGGAGATCAAGCACAAGATGAGCCTGCGCGCCTCGGTGACCAGCGCGCTGTTCTTCGACAATGTACGGGTACCCGACAGCAGCCGCCTGCCGAACGTCAAGGGCCTGAAGGGTCCGCTGGGCTGCCTGACCCAGGCCCGCTACGGCATCACCTGGGGTCCGATCGGGGCGGCCATCGCCTGCCTCGACGAAGTGCTGGCCTACACCAAGGAACGCATCCTGTTCGACCGGCCGGTGGCGGCCACGCAGAGCGCGCAGATCAAGATGGCCGACATGGCGCGCCGCATCACCCTGGCGCAGCTGCTGTCGCTGCAACTGGGTCGCCTGAAGGATGCCGGCACGATGGCGCCGGCGCAGGTGTCGCTGGCGAAGTGGAACAACTGCCGCATGGCCATCGACATTGCGCGCGAATGCCGCGACCTGCTCGGCGGTGCCGGCATCACCACCGAGCACGCCGCCATCCGCCACGCCCTGAATCTTGAATCGGTGATCACCTACGAAGGCACGGAAACCGTGCACCAACTGGTGATCGGACGAGAACTGACGGGCATCAACGCGTTCTGACGCGCTTCAACCGGCGGCGGACGCGGCAGTGGTCGCCTGTGCCGCCGCTCGCCCCGGCCTTCCCGTTGACTTGCTGTGGTGGCGATGGACCTTTCCCGCTTCCAAATCGAAACCCCACGCCTGTTGCTGCGGCTGCCGCGGCAGGAGGATTACGAGGCATGGGCGGCGTTCGGTGCCGACGGGGAGGCCACGCGCTACATCGGTGGCGTGCAGGCGCGCTCGCCCGCATGGCGCAGTCTCGCGGCGACGCTGGGTAGTTGGCACCTGCAGGGTTTCGGCATGTTTTCGGTGATCGAGAAGACCAGTGGCCGCTGGGTCGGTCGCGTCGGGCCCTGGCAGCCCGAAGGGTGGCCGGGCACCGAGGTCGGCTGGAGCATCGCACGCGAGGCCTGGGGGCGCGGCTATGCGCCGGAAGCGGCGAGCGCGAGCATCGGGTGGGCGTTCGAGCACCTGCGCTGGCAGGAGGTGATCCACACCATCGACCCGCAGAACGCCAACTCGAAGGCGGTGGCCGCCAAACTCGGGTCGACCTATTGGCGCATGGATCGCCTGCCCGAACCCCATCATGAAAAACCGGTGGAGGTGTGGGGCCAGACACGCGCGCAGTGGCAGGCACGCAGGGCCGCACATCCGTGAGTCCCACGTCCGCGCTGCACGCAGGCCTGCACGATGCCCTGCCGCAGATCGCGCGGACGTTCCGCGATCCCTGGTGGATCATCGGCAGCGCCGCGATGGCCCTGGCCGGCATCCCGGGCATCGTGCCTCAGGATATCGACGTGCTGTGCAGCCGGAACGATGCGCTGAGGTTGCGCGAAGCGTGGATCGACCACGTCGATGCGCAGTTCCAGCCGGCGGACGAGGCGCGTTTCCGTTCCGCGTTTTCGCGCTTCACGCATCTGCCCATGCCGCTCGAAGTGATGGGTGGCCTGGAGGTGATGACGGCCTCCGGCTGGCAAACACTCCGCGTGCACCACGACCTGCGCCTCGATATCGCCGGCCACGCCGTGCGCATCCCGACGCTGCTCGACCAGCGCCGCATCCTGCTCGCGTTCGGCCGCGACAAGGACCTCGCCAAGGCCGCCCGCATTTCCCCGTCGCCGGAGCACCCGCATGTCGCCTGAGTCCGTCACCGTCCATGGCATGTCCAGGTCGGGCAACTGCCACAAGGTGCGCCTGCTGCTCGAGCAGCTGCGACGTCCGTATGCGTGGACGGAAGTCGACAGCGCGAACGGCGGTACCCGCACGCCCGCGTATCTCGCGAAGAACCCGAACGGCAAGGTGCCGATGCTGGAACGCGCCGATGGCGCCGTCCTCGTGGAGTCGAACGCGATCCTCTGCTGGCTGGCAGAAGGCACGCCGCTGCTGCCCGCCGATGTCTGGCAGCGGGCGCAGGCGCTGAGCTGGCTGTTCTTCGAGCAGTACAGCCACGAGCCCTACATCGCGGTGGCGCGTTTCATCCGCGGTTGGACGCCCCTCGACTCGCCGCGCCGCGCCGACCTGCCTCGCCTGCAGGAACGCGGCGCCCAGGCGCTGGCCGTGATGGAGAAGCACCTGCAAGGCGCGGCCTGGTTCACCGGCGACGACTACGGCGTGGCCGACATCGCGCTGTTCGCCTACACCCACTGCGCGGACGACGGCGGTTTCGACCTTGCCGCGTATCCGTACATCACCGACTGGCTGGCGCGCGTGCGCGCCACGCCGGGTTTCGTCCCCATGCCGGGCGTCAGCGACGAGGTCGCGGCGCGCCTGGTGTCTTCCCGAGACCGAGCGAACACATGACGGCACATCCTCCCATTCCTGCCCGCATGAAGGGCCTCAACCGCGCCGAGATCTGCGACCAGAACTTCATCGAGTTCGTGAAGGAATGGAACGGACACGTCGGTGTCAGGCCGGCGCCCGGCGATGCGGTCCTGCCAGGTAGTGCGCTGGACGCAAAGGGGTTCATCGAACTGCTGGAATCCCAGCTGATCTCCCGGCATCTCGACCTGATGGCGCGCGTGCTGCGCGTGCAGAACAAGGTCTTCTACACCATCGGCAGCTCCGGCCACGAAGGCAACGCGATGGTCGCGCGGCTGACGCGGCATACCGATCCGGCCTTCCTGCATTACCGCAGCGGCGGTTTCATGGCCGAGCGCTTCCGCAAGCTGCCGGGCATGGATCCGGTGATGGATTCCGCGCTGAGCTTCGCGGCGAGCGCCGAGGACCCCGCCTCCGGCGGTCGCCACAAGGTATGGGGCAGCAAGCCGTTGTGGGTGCTGCCGCAGACCTCGACCATCGCCTCGCATCTGCCGAAGGCGCTGGGCACGGCCGTGGCCATCGAACAGGCGCGCCGCATCGGCCATGCGCTGCCCATCCCCGACGACAGCATCGCGATCTGCTCGTTCGGCGATGCGTCGAGCAACCATGCCACCGCACAGACCGCCTTCAACGCCGCTGCTTGGACCGCGTACCAGACGCTGCCGGCGCCGGTGCTGTTCGTCTGCGAGGACAACGGCATCGGTATCTCGGTGAAGACGCCGGACGGCTGGATCGGGCGCAATTTCCGCGACCGCAGGGACCTGGACTACTTCCATGCCGACGGCCTGGACCTGGCGACCGGCTACGGGCAGGTGCAGGCGGCGGTCGAGCATTGCCGCCGCACGCGCCGCCCGACGTTCCTGCACCTGCGCACCACGCGCATCATGGGTCACGCCGGTACCGACTTCGAGATCGAATGGCGGCCCCTGGAGGAGTTGTGCGCCGTGGAGGCCACCGATCCGTTGCTGCGCTCGGCGGCGATCGCGCTGGAATCCGGGCTGTTGTCGAAGGAGGCACTGCTGGACCTGTACGAAGCCACGCGCACGCGCTGCTTCGCCGCCGCCGAGGATGCGGATCGTCGGCCTCGCATCACCACGCTGGACCACGTGATGGCACCGCTGGCGCCGTACACGCCGGATGCCGTGGCGAAGGAAGCGGCGCGCACCGCACCTCACGAGACGCGCGTCGCCGCCTTCGGCAGCGAGGACAAGCTGCCGGAGACGCTGCCGCCGCGCCATCTGGCCATCCAGATCAACAACGCGCTGCACGACCTGTTCTGCAAGTACCCGGAGACGCTGCTGTTCGGCGAGGACGTGGCCCAGAAGGGCGGCGTCTACACGGTGACCAAGGGCCTGCAGAAGGCGTTCAAGGGCACGCGCGTGTTCAATACGCTGCTGGACGAGACGATGATCCTCGGCCTGGCGCAGGGCTACGCCAACCTCGGCATGCTGCCGATCCCGGAGATCCAGTACCTGGCGTATTTCCACAACGCCTGCGACCAGATCCGCGGCGAGGCGGCCAGCCTGCAGTTCTTCAGCAACAACCAGTACCGCAACCCCATGGTCGTGCGCATCGCCGGGCTGGGCTACCAGCGCGGCTTCGGCGGCCACTTCCACAACGACAACTCGATCACCGCACTGCGGGACATTCCCGGCCTGGTCGTGGGCTGTCCGTCGCGCGGCGACGATGCGGCCACCATGCTGCGCACGCTGGCGGCGCTTGCGAAGGTGGACGGCCGCGTGTCGATCTTCCTGGAGCCGATCGCGCTGTACATGACCAAGGACCTGCACGAGGCCGGCGATGGCCAATGGCTGTTCCCGTATCCCGCGCAGGACGAGGCGATGGCGCTGGGCGAGGGGCGCGTGTACGGCAAGGGCGCCGATGATCTGGTCGTCTTCACCTACGGCAACGGCGTGCCGATGAGCCTGCGCGCCGCGCGCAGCATCGAAAAGAAACACAGCTGGAAGGTGCGCGTGGTCGACCTGCGCTGGCTGGTGCCGCTCAATGCGACCTTCATCGCCGACCAGGCGAAAACGGCGAAGCGCCTCCTGGTGGTGGACGAAGGTCGTCATGCCGCCGGGGTGGGCGAGGGGGTCATCACCGCCATCGCCGAAGCGGGGTACGCGGCCACGCCGTTCCAGCGCGTGGTCGGTGCGGATACCTACACGCCGCTGGCGGGCGCCGCATTCCTGGTCTTGCCCGGCGACGAGGACATCGTCGCAGCGGCCGACCGGCTGGCATGATGGCCGTCCCCATCCCCCGAGGAACGCACATGGTCACCCATCGCATCGGCGTCATCATCGGCAGCCTGCGCGCCGGCTCGTTCAATCGCCAGCTGGCCGGCGCCGTACAGGCGCTGGCGGGCGACCGCTTCGCGTTCGAGGAGATCGGCATCGGCGACCTGCCGCTCTACAACCAGGACGACGATGGCGATTTCCCGGCGGCGGGCCTGCGTTTCAAGCAGCAGGTGGAAGCCTGCGATGCCCTGTTGTTCGTCACGCCGGAGTACAACCGCTCCATCCCGGGCGTGCTGAAGAATGCCATCGACATCGGCACCCGCCCGGGCGGCAGCAATTCGTTCGCCGGCAAGCGCGCCGGCGTGATCGGCACGTCGCCCGGAGCGCACGGCACGGTGTCGGCGCAGCAGCATCTGCGCAACGTGCTGGCGGCGGTGGATGTCGCGGTGCTGCCACAGCCGGAAATCGCCATCCAGTACCGCGAAGGGCAGATCGACGCGGACGGCCTGGTCACCGATGAGCGCCTGCGCAAGCGACTGCAGTCCTTCCTCGATCGATTCGACGCCTGGCTCGCCGCGTAGCGTGCGGATGCGCACGACGCCATGTCCGTCAACCGCCCGTGAGGTCGTGCGCGCGGCGCGCGCTACGGTCGCAGGCGCTCCAGGCCGTCGCGCAGACGCTGCAGCGGATGGCGGTCCAGGGGGCGTTCGTCGGCCAGCGTATGCGCCAGGACGCGCCGGAACGGCGTGAGCCGCCGCCCCGCCCGCAGGAGGGATTCGCGCACCAGGCGCGCGGGCGCGCGGTCGTTCGTGTACAGCTCGACGATGGCGCGGGTCGCCAGATGGAGCGGACGGGAGCCGCGGCGGTGGCGGCGCTCGTAGCGGGCCAGGCCCCCGGCACCGCCCAGGTCACCTCCCCATCGCAGTGCCTCGCGCGCCAGGTCGGCGAGCCGCTCCACGCTGGCCAGGCCCAGATTGAAGCCATGTGCCGTCACCGGATGCATGCCCACCGCCGCGTCGCCTGCCAGCGCGAATCGGCGTCCGACGAAGCGGCGCGCGTAGACGCCGACCAGCGGATACACGTGCCGACTGCTCTCCAGGCGCATGTGCCCGAGGCGGTGCCCATAACGTTGTTCCATCTCGCATGCGAAGGCATCCACGTCGAGCGCGGCCAGTCGCCGTGACGCGTTGTCGGGCAGGGTGACCACGACCGAGGACAGGTGCTCCCGCAGCGGCAGCAGCGCCAGGGTCTGCCCGTGGCCGAACCACTCCCAGGCCACGCCGCGGTTCGGCTGCTCGTGGTGCATCCGGCAGACCAGCATGCTCTTGCCGAAATCGTACTGGTCCGCCGCGATGCCCATCGCGCGCCGTGTCTCGGAGAACCGGCTGTCGGCCGCGACCAGCAGGGGGGCTTCCAGGCGCAGGCCATCGCCGAGGATCACTTCGGCGTGGTCGTCGGTCGTGCGGACCGCATGGATGCGCACATCGTCGAACAGGTCCAGCCCGGGCAGATCGCAGGCCACCCGCCAGGCGGCCTCGCGGATGCGGTGATTGGGCGCCAGCATGCCCAGTGCCGGCTTGCCCGCCAGCGTCGCCTCGATGCGCATGTCGTGCAGGCCGTCGCCTTCCATCACCCGCGCCGCGCGCAGCGGCGAGCATTCGTCCTCCGGCAGGTGCTGCCAGAGGCCGAGTTCGCGCAGCAGGCGCATCGAGGCGTGGGTCAGGGCGATCTCGCGGCCGTCGAATGCGGGCTCGGCGATCGCCGCGCGCGGCTGGCGTTCCACCAGCGCCACCTTCAGGTCGAGATCGCACAGCGCCTTGGCCAGGCACAGGCCGGTCGGGCCGGCGCCGATGATGATGACGTCATGCTGCATGCGCGTGTCCTGATGCCGGAGTAACGGCAGTCTAGGCACGTCCGGTGCCGCGTCATTGACGTGGATCAATCGCCACGCAGGCAGCCGCTCAGCGGCGCAGGCCATCCAGCAGAGGTTGCCTCACGAGGGGATGCCCCTCGACCGTCAGGCCGGTACCGGGGTGTTCCAGCGGCATCACCGCGAGCAGCACGCTGCCTTCGCCATCGTGTGCTACGCAGGCCACCTCGCCGATGTCGCGCTCGCCCTCCCGCACCGGCATCCCCTCGTCCATCCTGTGCGCTGTGACAAAGCAGTGCAGGGAGCGCTTGGCCTTGCCGAGGAAGTGGGTGCGCGCGACGATTTCCTGGCCGGGATAGCAGCCTTTCTTGACGCTGTACGCGGACAGCCGGTCCAGGGCGAGCTGTTGCGGCGTCCACTGTTCGCGCTGCGAAGCGGACAGGCGGGGCAGGCCGTGACGCAGGTCGGCGATCCGCCATGCGGCCTGCGCCACGGGATCTTCCGCCGCCGCGGGGCCGATCCGCCATGTGCGTGGGCCGCCGTCGCCACCGAGATCGAGTTCTAGCGCGCCACTTTCCCCGTCGAACGCGGCGCCCAGGGCCCGCTCCGGCGCGGCGAACGCACCGCCGACGGCGATGCCTTCCGGTACCGCGATCTTCAACTTTCGTCTAAACACGAAACGCCGCAACGCATCGGCAAGCGCCTCGGCGGGATGGTCGGGCAGCACCAGCCAGAGCAGGTCGTCGGCGCGCCGGACGAGCGCAAACACTGCCATCACGCGTCCCTTCGGTGTCAGCCACGCATTCCACTGCCAGTGCCCGGGCGCGAGCGACGCGACATCGTTGGCGAACTGGGCATGGGCGAATGCCATGGCATCGGGCCCTTCCAGCGCGACCACGGCGTGATCGGGAAGGGCGAAAACCGGTGGACTGGTACGGGAAAGGTTGTCAGCCACGGGGGCGGGGATTAAAATTTTGTGCGTTGCGAGACCGCCATGATAGGTCAAACTCCCCCGATCCCCGACCCCGATTCCGGAACACAGCCGTCCGACACCGCGCCGCCGACCACAGGTGCAGGTACGGGAGATTCGGCCGTGCAGAAGGAGATCGGCGGCCGCGACGGGCCCGAGCCCACGCGTTACGGGGATTGGGAAAAGAACGGCCGCTGCATCGATTTCTGAGCAGCGTACGTAAAGCCAACGCGGTCCAACCGCCCAGCCGAGACAACGAGCGCAACGAATGGCGACTCCACAACGTCCGCTTTCCCCCCATCTGCAGGTCTACCGTTGGCAGATCCAGATGGTGACCTCCATCCTGCATCGCGCCACCGGCATCGTGCTGGCCGCCGGTGCGCTGCTGATCACCGCAGGCCTGGTGGCCCTGATGATCGGCCCCGATGCCTGGAACTGCGTCACCGGCATCGCCGGTGCCTGGTACGGCCAGCTGTTCCTGTTCGGCTGGACCTGGGCCTTCGCCTACCACCTGTGCAACGGCATCCGCCACATCGTGCAGGACTTCGCCATCGGCTACCGCATCGCCACGTTCGTGCGCAGCAGCTGGCTGTCGGTGATCGGCAGCCTGGTCATCACGGCCCTGGTGTGGGCCTATGTGCTGTTGGGAGCTGGCGCATGAGCAACTTCCGTACGCCCATCAAGAATGCACGCGGCCTGGGCTCGGCCAAGACCGGTACCGAACATTTCGTGCACCAGCGCCTGACCGCCACCGCGCTGGTCGCGCTGACGCTGTGGTTCCTGGTGTTCGTGCTGAGCCTGGCCGGCGCGGATTACGTGACCGCCACCGCCGCCATCGCCAAGCCCTGGAACGCCATGCTGCTGGTGGGATTCCTGGTCGCCATGTTCTGGCATGCGCAGCTGGGCCTGCAGGTCATCCTGGAAGACTACATCCACAACTCGCTGCTCGCGCTCGCCGTGCAGACCACCGTCAAGTTCATCGCCGTGCTGGGCGCCATCGTGAGCGTCTTCGCCGTGGCCCGCATCGCGCTGGGGAATTGAGCCGCATGTCCGCTTACAAGATCACCGAACACAAGTACGACATGGTCGTGGTGGGCGCCGGCGGTGCCGGCCTGCGCGCGACCTTCGGCCTGGCGGCCAAGGGCCTGCAGACCGTCTGCCTGACCAAGGTCTTCCCGACCCGCTCGCACACCGTGGCGGCGCAGGGCGGCATTTCCGCCGCGCTGGGTAACATGGGCGAGGACGACTGGCGCTACCACTTCTACGACACCATCAAGGGCTCGGACTGGCTGGGCGACCAGGACGCCATCGAGTACATGTGCCGCGAGGCCATCCCGGCCATCATCGAGCTGGAGCACTACGGCGTGCCGTTCTCGCGCACCGAGGACGGCAAGATCTACCAGCGCCCGTTCGGCGGCATGACCACTAAGTTCGGCGAGGGCCCGCCGGCGCAGCGCACCTGCGCCGCGGCCGACCGTACCGGCCACGCCATGCTGCACACGCTGTACCAGCAGTCGCTGGCGCACGATGCGCGCTTCATGGTCGAGTACTTCGCGCTGGACCTGATCTTCGACGAGGAAGGCGCCTGCCGCGGCGTGCTCGCCCTGGACATGGCCACCGGCACCCTGCACCTGTTCCGCGCCCACGGTGTGGTGCTGGCGACCGGCGGCTACGGCCGTGCCTACTTCTCGGCGACCTCCGCGCACACCTGCACCGGCGACGGTGGCGGCATGGTGATGCGTGCCGGCCTGCCGATGCAGGACATGGAGTTCGTGCAGTTCCATCCCACCGGCATCTATGGCGCCGGCTGCCTCATCACCGAGGGCGTGCGTGGCGAAGGCGGCATCCTGCGCAACAGTAACGGTGAGCGCTTCATGGAGCGCTACGCCCCGCACTACAAGGACCTGGCCTCGCGCGACGTGGTCAGCCGCTCGATGACCATCGAGATCCGCGAAGGCCGCGGCGTGGGCGAGCACAAGGACCACATCCTGCTCGACCTGACCCACCTGGGTCCGGAAGTGATCAACGAGAAGCTGCCCGGCATCGCCGAGAGCGCCCACATCTTCGCCGGCGTGGACGTGACCAAGCAGCCGATCCCGGTCATCCCGACCGTGCACTACAACATGGGCGGCATCCCGACCAACTACCACGGCGAAGTCGTGCGCAAGGTCGGCGACAATCCGGATGCGGTGGTGCCGGGCCTGTACGCGATCGGCGAGGCTGCCTGCGTGTCGGTGCACGGGGCCAATCGCCTCGGCTCCAACTCGCTGCTGGACCTGGTGGTGTTCGGTCGTGCGGTGGCCAACCGCTGCGCCGAGACCATCAAGAGCGGGTCGGCGCACAAGCCGCTGGCGGGCGACGCCTGCGACAAGGCGCTGTCGCACCTGGACAAGCTGCGCAACGCCAACGGCGACACGCCCACCTCGGTAATCCGCGACAACATGCAGCGCACGATGCAGGCCGATGCCGCGGTCTTCCGCACGAGCAAAACGCTGAAGGAAGGCTGCGACAAGATGGCCGACATCTTCTCCAGCTTCCAGGACGTCAAGGTCAGCGACCGCTCGCTGGTCTGGAACTCGGACCTGATCGAGACCTACGAGCTGCACAACCTGCTGCTCAACGCCGTGGCCACGATCAACTCGGCCGAACAGCGCCACGAGAGCCGCGGCGCGCACGCGCACGAGGACTTCCCCGAGCGCGACGACGAGAACTGGCAGAAGCACACGCTGGTCAACGTCGCCGACGACGGCACGTGCAGCTTCGATTCCCGCCCCGTGCACATGTACACGCTCAGCAACGACGTGGACGTGGTGCCGCCGAAGCCGCGCGTTTACTAAAGCCGTGAATGGTGATTCGTGATGGGTGATTCGCCGGCCGCTCCAGGTGCCGCCATCCGCATCTTCGAATCACTAATCACTCATCACGAATCACGGACTTAAAGCCATGGCCGAATTTTCGCTCCCGAAGAACTCGCGCGTCACCAAGGGCAAGCACTTCCCCGCGAAGGGCGCCAAGAACGTGCGCACCTTCAAGGTGTACCGCTGGAACCCGGACGACGGCGCCAATCCGCGCACCGACACCTACGAGATCGATCTGGACAAGTGCGGGCCGATGGTCCTGGACGCGCTGATCAAGATCAAGAACGAGATCGATCCCACGCTGACGTTCCGCCGCTCCTGCCGCGAAGGCATCTGCGGCTCGTGCGCCATGAACATCGACGGCACCAACACGCTGGCCTGCACCAAGGCCATCGGCGACTGCGGCAAGGCCGAAGTGCCGATCTATCCGCTGCCGCACATGGACGTGGTGAAGGACCTGGTGCCGGACCTGACCCATTTCTACGCGCAGTACGCCTCGATCAAGCCATGGATCCGCACGCAGACCCCGGCGCCGCCGGACCGCGAGCGCCTGCAGTCGCCGGAAGACCGCAAGAAGCTGGACGGCCTGTACGAGTGCATCCTGTGCGCCTGCTGCTCGACCAGCTGTCCGAGCTACTGGTGGAACGGCGAGCGTTACCTGGGGCCAGCGATCCTGCTGCAGGCGTACCGCTGGATCATCGACTCGCGCGACGAAGACACCGGGGCGCGCCTGGACGATCTGGAAGATCCGTTCAAGCTGTATCGCTGCCACACCATCATGAACTGCGCGCGCACTTGCCCGAAGGGCCTGAACCCCGCGCTGGCGATCGCCGAGATCAAAAAGTTGATGATGGCGCGTCGCGCCTGACCGCATGGCCGATGCATCCGCCACGGCGATCCTCTGGCCCGCGGTGGCGATGGCCGGCCTGACCTTGCTGGTGTGGGTGAGGCTGTACCAGCTGCGGCTCGGCGAGATGGCGCGCAAGCGCATCGATTCCCAGGCACTGGCCAGTGCCGCCGATTCGGTGCGCCTGCTGGTCGACACCCGGGCATCCGACAACTTCCGCAACCTGTTCGAGTTGCCGGTGCTGTTCTACGCCGGCGTGCTGCTTGCCGCGCAGATCGGCGTGGCGGACGCCGCGTCGATCGCGCTGGCGTGGGCCTTCGTCGCCTTGCGCGCCGTGCACAGCGTGGTCCACTGCACGTTCAACCACGTCATGACCCGCTTCGTGGCCTATGCGCTGGCCACACTGGCGCTGATCGCGTTCTGGGTGCGCCTGGCCCTCGTGCTGGGGGCAGCATGAGCGACGATCCCGAACTCAAGCGTATCCGCTGGCGCTGCCGCCGCGGCATGCGCGAGCTGGACCAGTTGTTCGATCGCTACCTGGCGCGTTGCTGGGCGACCGAATCCGAGCCGCAGCGGGTGGTTTTCCTACGCCTGCTCGATTGCGAGGACGATAAGCTCTGGCGCTGGTTCATGGGCTACGAGCACTGTCCCGATGCGGAACTCGCCGCGCTGGTCGAACGGATCCGTCAACTGCCGGCTTGAGTGGCGGCCGTCGCGCCTGCTGCAGGCGGCATTGGTCCTGCTGGGCGTGCTCGGCGCGGCGTCCCTCCTTGCCAGCGAGATGCCACGTCCGTTCGCCTGGCCTGCCGCCGTAGCCGCACTCGGGTACGGCCTGTGGCGAGCGCGATGGGAAGGGCGGAAGCCCTTCCTGGCGTTCTGGTTTCCCGGCAACGACCGGGTGCCGACGGTCGATGGCCATCCGATGATCGAGGCGCAGCTGCGCTGGCGGGGACCGCTGGCGTTCCTGCGCTGGAGGGAAAGCCCCGGGGGACCTTGGCGCCACGCGGCCTGGTGGCCAGACACGCTGCCGGCCCCGAAACGGCGTGAACTCCGGCTTGCTGCGGACGACGGGAACGCTGGGCTACACCGGAGGGATCGGGCACCATAGGCCCATGTTCAAACCCATTCCTGTCGCCATCGGCCTGCGCTATCTCCGCGCCAAGCGCCGCAACGGTTTCATCTCCTTCATCTCGCTCGCCTCGGTGCTCGGCATCGCCTTGGGCGTGATGATCCTGATCACCACCCTGTCGGTGATGAGCGGCTTCCAGCGCGAGATACGTGATCGCCTGCTGCAGGCCACCGCCCACGCGACGGTCAGCGGCGCGGGCGAGGCGATGCAGGACTGGCCGCTTGCAACCAAGGTCGCGATGGCCGACTCCCGCGTCTCGGGCGCCGCGCCCTTCATCCACGTGCAGGCCATGCTCACCGGCAATGCCGATCCGCAGGGCGCGCTGGTCACCGGCATCCTGCCGGGCGAAGAGCCCAAGGTTTCGGTGATCGGCGACAAGATGAAGCAGGGCAAACTGGATTCGCTGCAGCCGGGCCAGTTCCACATCCTGCTCGGGCAGGAACTGGCGGCGTGGCTGCGCGTCGGCGTCGGCGACAGCGTCGTGGTCACCGCCGGCGACTTCCAAGGAACGCCAATGGGTGCGATGCCCAAGATCAAGCGCTTCACCGTCAGCGGCATCTTCTCGGTCGGCCACAACGACGTGGACCGTAACCTGGCGCTGGTCCACATGGGCGACCTGCAGCGCGTACTGCGGATGGGCGACGGCGTCACCGGCGTACGGCTGAAGCTGCACGACATGTACCAGTCCTGGGACGTCGCGCGCGACCTGGCGCTGCGGTTGCAGGGTCCGTACCGCATCAGCGACTGGACCAGCGAGAACGCCAACCTCTACCACTCGCTGAAGATGGAAAAGACGGTGATGGGCATCCTGCTGTCCTTCATCATCCTGATGGGGGCGTTCTCGCTGGTGAATTCGCAGGTGATGCTGGTGACCGACAAGCAGGCCGACATCGCCATCCTGCGCACGCTCGGCCTGACGCCGCGTGGGGTGATGCAGGTGTTCATGGTGCAGGGCGTGCTGATCGGCGTGATGGGCACGGTGCTGGGCGTGATCGGCGGCATCCTGCTGACCATCAATCTGGAATACATCCTGGCCGCCATCGAGGCGGTGTTCAAAGTGACGCTGCTCCCGCCCGACGTGTACTACATCACTGGGCTGCCGTACGAACTGAGCGGCAGCGAAGTCGTGACGATCGCGGCCGTGGCACTGACGATGAGTTTCCTGGCCACGCTGTATCCGGCGTGGCGCGCCGCCCGCACCCAGCCCGCGGAGGCGCTGCGCTATGAATGAGGTCATCCGTTCCGCCGTGGTTTACGCCGAAGCGCTGGGCAAGACCTACGCCGAAGGCAAACTGCGCACGCCGGTGTTCGACGGCCTGGAACTCAACGTGCAACCCGGCGAGACCGTCGCCATCGTCGGTGCCTCCGGCGCGGGCAAGAGCACGCTGCTGCACCTGCTCGGTGGTCTGGACACACCGACGTCGGGCGAGGTGTATGTCGCCGGCAAGAAGATGTCGGCGCTCTCCGACGCCGCACGCGGCCAGCTGCGCAATCAGGCGCTCGGCTTCGTCTACCAGTTCCACCACCTCCTGCCCGAGTTCACCGCGCTTGAGAACGTCATGATGCCGGTGATGCTGGGTGGCGTGGGGGTGGAAGCCGCGTCGGGCAAGGCGAGATTGCTGCTGGAATCGGTCGGCCTCGGCCACCGGCTGACGCACAAGCCGGGCGAGCTGTCCGGTGGCGAGCGTCAGCGTGCCGCGGTGGCACGCGCGCTGGTCAACCAGCCGGCTTGCGTGCTGGGCGACGAGCCCACGGGCAATCTGGACGAGAAGACGGCGGCGACGGTGTTCGAGCTGATGCTCGACCTCAATCGTGCGCACAAGACCAGTCTGGTGCTGGTAACCCACGACCGTCGCCTGGCACGGAGGCTGGACCGCGTGCTGGAGCTGCACGAAGGCAAGCTGCGCGAACTGGCCCGCGACGCCGTCTGAGCGTCGTCGGGCAGCCCGCCTCGGGCATCAATCGATGCGGGAACGGCGCGTGCGTGCGCCGATCAAGGTAGCCAGCCACGCCATCGGCAAGTAGGCGAACAGCAGGTCGACGGCCTTGAACCACGTGGGCGCCGGGATCATCAAGCTCGCAGCAATCCCCCCGCACAGGAACAGCGCGCCGATCACCCAGGCGAACAGCGCCTTGCGGCTGCCGGCGATCCCGTAGGCCAGCAGCGCCCCGACCAGCGTGCCCACTGCATGGGCGAGGAAGGGCGCGATGAAGTGCTTCGGCTGCAGCAGGGGCATGGCCTGTTGCAGGCCTTCGGCAGTGGTCATGTCGACGCCAGGCGGCGGCGGAACCAGCGCGGGCGCGAGCATGACGATCGCCATGTTGGCCAGGCTGCCGACGAGAAGGCCGGTAATCACGGCCGCGATATTGCGCAGGAGGTTCGGCATGGTGGTCTCCCGGTGGTGGACGGGATCTTACGCCTGCACGCGGCGGGGGGGGGGCGACGATGCTCGGACGCGGGCTCATCCGTGTACTGCTTGCTGCTGCCCATAAACACGTCGGTCATTGCCATCAGTTATCGCGTCCGGATGTCTACGAGAGGCTGGCCGGTCCAGCCTGGGCGGATAACGCCATTGGACTACGGCGGAGATAATTGCCTCGTCGTAGCCGACGGGTTGACCAGTACTGCGGCCCACAGGGTGCCACTCCGCAGAGACGATGGCGGGTGACTGCACGTGTCCTGCGGCATCAATGACGAAAGAAACCTGGGCTTTACCAGTGAACTCGTTGTGCAGCTTGGGCGGCAGCTTGGGCGTGACAGTAGATACCGGGACAAGCCCGGAAGAGCAGCTAGGAGGCGATCCAGCTGCGCATGCGCTCAGCGTGGTGCCAAGAAGCAAGACCATCAAGCCGCATGCTGCTCTCATGGCAAGTCTAACACCAGAATTAAGCCGACCCGCGAAGCGGGTTCGGCTTGAATGAATTGTTAGGCCTCGCAGGTTAACAAAGTAAGTGCAACACCTGCGCCGCCCGGTGAAGAGGTGAGCTGGCAGACTGGAAGGGACTTCTCCGGCAAGAGACGATCCCGTATGTACTGCCAGCTCACCGAGCCGGAACGATACACCCTGTCCGTGCTCAAGCGGCAGGGCTGCTCGCTTCGCCGCATTGCCCGGATCCTGGAACGCCACCCCAGCACGATCAGTCGCGAGGTTCGCCGCAACGCGACGGTGGCGCAAGGCAAACCCCGTCCGCTGTATGTGCCCAGCAAGGCGCAGGAGCATGCCAATGGGCGACGCCGCCGCAGCCGACGCGTGAAGCAACACGAGCAGGCCGTGTACGCGCATGTCGAATCCCTGCTGGTGCAGCAACAGTGGAGTCCGGAGCAGATCGCCCATCACTTGCCTGAGCAGATCGGCGCGTCGATCAGCCACATGACTATTTACCGCCATGTGCGCCGCGACCAGCGGCAAGGTGGGCTGCTGTACAAGCACCTGCGGCAAGGAGGAAAGCGACGACGTAAGCGTACCTATGGCCCGGAGACACGAGGGAAACTGGCCAACAAGCCGATGATCGACACGCGACCCGGTTCCGTTGAAGGGCGGCAGGAGGCTGGGCACTGGGAGGGCGACACGGTGATGGGTGTCTCAGGCGAGCGGGACTGCCTACTGACCCTGGTTGAGCGCAGCACGGGATTGGCGTTGGTGATGAAGCTGCCACATCGCACGGTGAGTGCGGTCAATCGCGCCGCGCTCCGCGCCATGCAAACCAGCGGGCTGCCCTTCACGACGATCACGTGGGACAACGGCACGGAGTTCCATGGCTATCGCGCCTTGGAGCACGCCGCAGGCATCCGCTGCTACTTCGCCTATCCGCACCACCCATGGGAGCGTGGCAGCAACGAGAACTTCAACGGCCTGCTGCGCCAGTACTTCCCGAAAGGAAAGAGCCTGGCACGGATCCGTCAAGCCGACTGCAACGCCGTTGTCGCTAAACTCAACCAACGACCGAGGAAACGCTATGGCTTCCAGACCCCGAAACAACGATTGCAGCAAACATCACGGGTGTTGCACTTGGGGTGTTAATTCACCTGGCGTGCTAGTTGACACGGTCCACCATCAGATTGTCACTATGAGCCGCCAACGAGTGAATGACAAAGCCAAGAACCTGATCGAAGAGTCGTCCGCTCCCTTGCCCGGCTACCGAAACGTACGGTGACTCGTCATTTGACTCGATGAGACGGACAGCTACCTTCTCACGTGAGTCCGATAGATCAACGTGATACTCGTTGCCGCCCTGAAACTCGGGCCAACTCTGTAAAGACGCAGCCAGATCAGTCGGCAGCGAGAAGTACGAGAGTATGTGCACTTCACGGGATGTCATTGCAGCCACCTAACACCAGAATTAAGCCGACCCGCGAAGCGGGTTCGGCTTGAATGAATTGTTAGGCCGCAGCCAGCATTTACCGCGAACCCCACTCATAGTTGACCTCCGCGACTTATGTGCAACTGGCCCACAGCAATGAATGCTAAGGCAAACCATACAACGGAAAAGATCGCTCCAAGCAACATGCCTCGCGACATTGAGCCTCCTGACCGTGTACATAGTCGAGCATTGAGTCCGGCGAAAAGCAGGAGCGCGAGTCCCGCAAAAGCAAAGTGGAAAGGCCAGTAAAGTAATAGGCTCAGACCAACACCAGGACTTTGACCAAGACCAGCTGCCACTAGCTCAGCTAGTACGGGGACGAACAAGAGGCCGATACCAAGAACCACATTTCTTTGGAGCGTCTGCATAGCTCGATCTGCGGCCTAACGCCTGAATTAAGCCGACCCGCGAAGCGGGGTCGGCTTGAATGAATTGTTAGGGGGCACCGCCGCCAATGGCAAGCTCCCCGCCGATACGCACATCCTTGCCGTACTTGAAGCTACGGTCAGCTACAACAGTGCCAGCACAGCGCAAAGAGGCAAGATGACCTTTGCGTGAGGGGCCGACAATAAAGCTTTCGCGGAAGCTGCCGGCGACCACACGCTCTACAGCGGCGCCGCCGGAGCCAATTGCACGGACTGAAAGAGCGCAGTTTGAATCAGAGGGCGTGGAGCCGGTGACGTAGATCTGTCCATCAGCCGGGCCGAAAGAGAGGCAACCGGCAAGTGCCGTGCAAATGAAGGCCAAAACTAACAGCAGTCGCATGAGCTTCCAGTGCCCCCTAACACCTTGAGTTAAGCCGACCCGCGAAGCGGGTTCGGCTTGAACGAACTGTTATGCAGCCTGGGTAGTAGGTACCCCGGACTGTCGAAGCGATCTTAGCCGGGAAAGCCGAGCGAAGGGACAATCACTGGATGGGGTGGGGACAGTGAGTGGCCCAGGCTTTTGCAGCCGAAGTCGACGGCGCCGCCGATCCGAAAGCCATGAAGCCCTCCTTGTGCCAAGCGGCGCGGACGCCCTATGTCCGAAGACGAGTGAAGCGAAGCAGAAAACAGTCAGGTGCCGAGTTGCGCCAGCGGCCGACCAACGCCGAAGCCAGCGACACAACGGAGTCGCCGCATTACCGAAGCCGACAACACCAAAACACCGACCCACGCATAACACCTGAATTAAGCCGACCCGCGAAGCGGGTTCGGCTTGAGTGAACTGTTAGCGCCCGCCAACGCAAACACCGAACATCCGAGTGACAGGGCCGGTAATTAGCGCTCCGATGATTGAACACGGTGTGCCCCACAAAAGGACTGCTACGTAGATCATTGAGGCGCCACCGCCGGCATATGGGCGGACGCAATCAGTGTAATAGGAAAATACAAGCCACGGTGCAAACAAGAGGCACGCCCCGACCGCTCTTAGTGGGTTTGCAGTGGCAAGTGAAATGATTGCTGGGAGCAATGGAACCATCAGAAAGACGCCCAAGACCGCCAGGAAAGCAAGAAAGTCATGGCCATAGCAAGCGAAGCTATTGAACGCTTGAATGCCAACGACGCCGAGAATGGCGGCGATTCCGAAAAGGACGGCTCGGTTGCGACCAATCACCATAGGGCGCTAACACCAGAATTAAGCCGACCCGCGAAGCGGGTTCGGCTTGAATGAATTGTTAGGGCTCACGCCCCGCATGCTGGTACGACGGCGGGTGCCGGACTCATGTACGTAACCTCTCCCGCACAGATTTGATAAGCAAATGAAGTGCTGGTAAGGCCGAAGTCCGGAATGGTCGCGGTATGCATGACCTTGCCGGATGGAGAGATGAGTCTGATCAATGCGCCATCAGGGCTGGCTGAGTTGCCCGGCGTCGCAAGCTCAAGTATCGAGCCATTGGAAAGGTGAAGCTTAGCGGCTTGTTTGGAGGGCAACTGCAAGTCAAGTGCAATCGGGGCAGACTCGTCGAGTTGCAAAGTGCCAGTGAACTGAACGCGCTCGGGGGCGCCAGCCGATGCAGCAAGAGAAACGCTAGTCAGAAACACAAATGCGGCTACAGCTTTCATCGTGCACCTCCAAGTTGTGTGATTGCTGCTCGTGAGCCCTAACACCGGAATTAAGCCGACCCGCGAAGCGGGTTCGGCTTGAATGAATTGTTAGGCGCTACGGAAGTACTCATCGAGAGAAATTGAGAGCGCCGAGCAGAACGGTGGCAACTGGGCCCGTTGAGGATACAAGAGTCCAATTGCGAAGTGAGCGAATAGTAGCCACATTTCTCTTGGTCCAGAACATGACGTTGCCAAGAGCGACTGAGGCAGGATACGCAAGAATGGAGGCTGCGAACGCCAGAAGAATTGGGTCTTTATTTGAACCGGGTGAGTCGAAGAGAAAGATGGCAAAAAAAACAGCCAGAGGCCACGCGAGAATGCTTACGGCGAAGAGGACATTAATCGTCGCAAGAAGTCGATGCATGGATAGCGCCTAACACCTGAGTTAAGCCGACCCGCGAAGCGGGTTCGGCTTGAATGAATTGTTAGGGCGCAAAGCCCTTGAGTGCCGCATACAGACCGCCGAGCACGAAGAGCAGTGATGGCACGAGTACTGCTGCAGCGGCGAGTACGCTCCAGAAGCGCGACTTGCCAGTTGGCACTCGAGTGTACTGGTCGGCCGCAACCCAAACTGTCAGAAAAAAAGATCCGAGCAGCGCGACAGCGCCGATGATTGCTGGAAACCAGGGTGCGATTGAGAAAATCTGCTCACGGAAGTGGATGATTGCGGCAGACCCTGCGAGAGCGGCAACACAAATACCAAGCCGCTCAAGGTATGAAATCAGGCCATCTAAGGCGGCCCTGTACTTGCCCAAGTTGTCGATTCTGTCCGTGCTCATGATGCCTCCGTTGCGCCCTAACACCAGAATTAAGCCGACCCGCGAAGCGGGTTCGGCTTGAATGAATTGTTAGGGCTCACGCCCCGCATGCTGGTACGACGGCGGGTGCCGGACTCATGTACGTAACCTCTCCCGCACAGATTTGATAAGCAAATGAAGTGCTGGTAAGGCCGAAGTCCGGAATGGTCGCGGTATGCATGACCTTGCCGGATGGAGAGATGAGTCTGATCAATGCGCCATCAGGGCTGGCTGAGTTGCCCGGCGTCGCAAGCTCAAGTATCGAGCCATTGGAAAGGTGAAGCTTAGCGGCTTGTTTGGAGGGCAACTGCAAGTCAAGTGCAATCGGGGCAGACTCGTCGAGTTGCAAAGTGCCAGTGAACTGAACGCGCTCGGGGGCGCCAGCCGATGCAGCAAGAGAAACGCTAGTCAGAAACACAAATGCGGCTACAGCTTTCATCGTGCACCTCCAAGTTGTGTGATTGCTGCTCGTGAGCCCTAACACCAGAATTAAGCCGACCCGCGAAGCGGGTTCGGCTTGAATGATTTGTTAGGCCTTGGCCTGGGTAACTCGGTACGCATCGCTTGTGGCTTGGTCAATGTAGTTGCCGCCAGACATGCTGCCGTGGTCGCGGACCAGGACAAGGCCGTTGTAATAGCAGGTGCCATAGCTTGCCGTGAACTCAGCCTCACCGGTTGAGTGCGAGATCCAAGGATAGGTGTACTTGCCGCCAGCGGTCAGCTGGGCAACATGAACTTTGTGCTTGCGTTTCTGCGGCATACAAGGCCTAACACCGGAATTAAGCCGACCCGCGAAGCGGGTTCGGCTTGAATGAATTGTTAGGCGGCAAGCATGCCATAGCGAATCGACCGAACAAGTGCTAGAGCCCACAGAAGTAGAAGGGGCGACGATGCCAGCAGTCCAAGAACGCTCTCTCCAAGTCTCCGGCGACTCAATACGTTGCGAACTCCAAGACCAGCTCCGATTGCGGGCCCAAAGAAGGTGAGGGGCACAATAGTGCTTGCCAACAGGTCACTGGCTGCGCTGCCGGGAATCAGGTCACCTCGAAGCACCGCGTCTTGCGCCAGCAGCGAGGCAATCGCTGCTAAGTAGCCAAGAGCAACAAAGAAGATCGGCGATGAGAAGAGCTTCCGTAGGATATGGGGAAGATTCATTGCCGCCTAACACCAGAATTAAGCCGACCCGCGAAGCGGGTTCGGCTTGAATGAATTGTTATGCGCGCCAAGGTAAACCCGAAGCCAGCGGCCCGCAACGGGTCTGGGAGAACCGGGAGCACGGAAGAACGGTCCGTTAGCCCGGAACATGACGAGGCCAGCAAAGACCGAAGCCGACAGTGCCGCAAATCCGAAGGTCATGAAGCCATCCTTTGCCGAGCGGCACGAACACAATGCATCCGAAGCCGAGTGAAGCGAAGTGCGGAACTGCCAGTCGCCCGGATGAGCCAGCGAGCGACCAACACCGAAGCCGATAGCGCTGCAGAAGTCGACGCATCACCGAAGCCGACAACATCAACACACCTACCCACGCATAACACCTGAATTAAGCCGACCCGCGAAGCGGGTTCGGCTTGAATGATTTGTTAGGCCCCGACCACGTAAGCGCTCGGCGGCCTATTGCACTTGATGAGAAGCTTGGTGAAGTAATCAGGATCTGCCATCGCGTCCCAGGGACTGAACCCGTGGTAGGCCTCCATGAACTCGTGGATGATGCCAGAGCCTTGAATCGATACGCCAACCCAATAGGCATCACGGAACGCCTCCCAGGTGAAATATGTGGCGGAAACTGTCACGGGGCGATTGCCTAGAATCGGCCAATAGCGTCGCTGAAGCAGGTCTGATGTGGACAGCACCACGGAAATAGGCTGGCCCAATGGTGGCACCGAATCAGACGGACGATGTTTGTGATCAAACAAGGCGCATCCAACAGCGCCAAGCTCGTCGATCCGAGCAACAACCTGTCCGAGGCCTTGATCGCCATCAGGCAGCGGGATGGCGAAGAGATCGCCAATTTCAGGTTTGAGCAGTCTTCTCCCCAAGGGGCCTAACACCTGAATTAAGCCGACCCGCGAAGCGGGTTCGGCTTGAATGATTTGTTAGGCCGCAGACGCATCAGCTGCGCCCCCATCCCAGCCTGATCATAGCCACAATCACTAGTAGGCCGGAAGCTATCCAAGCGAATCCAATGACAAGATTGGAAAGCGGTGACCCGAGCAGGTCGAAGAGCGCTTGCTCCGTATTGCATTTGGCGCCGCAGTCGAGCATCGGCTCCGAGGGGCTAAGGAACAACGCAATGGAACCATAGCCGATAGCAATCAGCCCAAGTAGCGAGCCAAAGATGGTGACGAACTTGGAGATGCGCCTATCTTTCATGCGGCCTAACACCGGAATTAAGCCGACCCGCGAAGCGGGCTCGGCTTGAATGAATTGTTAGGCCGCGTCGCCATCTGCCGCATCCTTGTGAGGATAGTAGACCAGAGCGGCCCCCGAACTCAGAGCTTCTTCATAGAAGCCAGCGAATCCCCGATAGAGGTCCGTGTTTAGGACATCTATCTGGAGCTTGCCGCCGCGCATGTTTTCAATATTTGTAAAGCCGTATCGGCCACACTCGTCTAGCGCTGCCTCGAAGTCGTAGGCCTCAGATTGCTGCCTAAGGAAGAGCATGCATTTGTGAGTGGCACCAACGTCGGGGTGGCTCCAGGTGTACTTGGAGTCACCGGAAAAGCGACCTTGGAACCCGTAGATCATTACAACTGTCATCAGCGGCCTAACACCAGAATTAAGCCGACCCGCGAAGCGGGTTCGGCTTGAATGAATTGTTAGGCCAATGCTCGCAGTCTTGAAACCGCAAAGCGATCAGCCACGTAAGCGCCCCAGAGCAAGCCGACAACAAGAGCAAGCAAAGCTAGCGACAGGTACAGCGGAAGCACAAGACCCTCTGGAGAAAGGCTGTCTCCGGGCTGGGCTCCCTCGAACAAGATTAAGTACAGGCTCGCAATCGGAGGGAGTGACAGAACAATTTCCGCCATTGCCATGATGATCGTGGCCAAACGAGTCAAATAAAGAAAGAGTCTCTTCATTGGCCTAACACCGGAATTAAGCCGACCCGCGAAGCGGGTTCGGCTTGAATGAATTGTTAGGCAGCGTGGCGCCGCCCCTCCACAAACAACATATACAGGCAAGAGGCGAAGAAGCCAAAGCCGAGTGCCAAGCCCCAATAGCCATTCTCTCGGCGAGCTGCGTATGCCTCGGAGGAAGTAATCAAGCTCTCTCCGGAGACACGCAACCCCCAAAGCTCAGGCTCATCTGGATTGGCGTAATGCACTACGACGGGGTAACCACGCTCGATCCTGTTCCAGACAGCTTCCGGGTTCTTGAGAATGTCCGGGTAGGAGAACTCCCGGCCACTGGGCGCCACTTTGAATCGGATGCTTGAGATGCCGCCTTTGCGACGATGCGCCTCAGCGGATGCAATGGTTCCTGATTCGGTCAGCAGTTGTCCCGGGATCGGCGCCAGTGTTACTGCAAATGACCAGAAGCCGAACACCGACAGAGCTGCCGATAAGATGACAATGAACCAGTTAAACCTTGAAAGCTTCATCAGCTGCCTAACACCTTGAGTTAAGCCGACCCGCGAAGCGGGTTCGGCTTGAATGATCTGTTAGGGCCAAGCCTGTGCACTGACACGCACCGTGGCTTTTGCACCATGACATACAAGCTCATAGACCATCCCTCCTTTCAGCTCCAGTTGCATTGAAGCCGGAGCACTACCTGTCTTGGTGCCGGGGCATCGATACTCTATGGTGCGCGGGCCTGCCATGTATATGACGGAAGTCGGTCTGTCTGGTGGCCGGTTGCCGTCAATGCTTACGATCTCACCAGACGGAGTGATACTGGATTTGGCTATCCGGATCACTGCCGTATCCAGTCTCGGTTCGGCCAATGAAGTAAGCGGCAACAAAAGCAGGATGGCGAGATGCTTCATCTTGGCCCTAACACCAGAATTAAGCCGACCCGCGAAGCGGGTTCGGCTTGAATGACTTGTTATGCGCGCCAAGGTAAACCCGAAGCCGCCGGCCCGCAACGGGTCCTGGAGAGCAGGGAGCAAGGAACAGGCATCCGCCAGCACGGAGCAGGTCGAGGCCAGCAAAGACCGAAGCCGACAGTGCCGCAAATCCGAAAGTCATGAAGCCATCCTTTGCCGAGCGGCACGAACGCGGTGTGTCCAAAGCCGAGTGAAGCGAAGTGCGGAGATGCCAGTCGTCCGGATGAGTCAGCGAGCGACCAACGCCGAAGCTGATGACTCGGCCGAGCTCAGTGCATAACCGAAGCCGACAACATCAATGCGCCAACCCACGCATAACACCAGAATTAAGCCGACCCGCGAAGCGGGTTCGGCTTGAATGAATTGTTATGCGCGCCAAGGTAAACCCGAAGCCCGCGACTCGCAACGGGTCCGGAAAGCCAGGGAGCACGGACAAAGCATCCGCCAGCACGTAGCGGGTCGAGGCCAGCAAAGACCGAAGCCGACAGTGCCGCAAGTCCGAAGGTCATGAAGCCATCCTTTGCCGAGCGGCACGAACGCGATGCGCCCGAAGCTGAGTGAAGCGAAGTGCGGAACTGCCAGTGGTCCGGATGAGTCAGCGAGCGACCAGCGCCGAAGCCGGTGACGCAGCCGAGGTCAGTGCAACACCGAGGCCGACAACATCAATACGCCAACCCACGCATAACACCAGAATTAAGCCGACCCGCGAAGCGGGTTCGGCTTGAATGAATTGTTAGGCCTTGAGTGCACCATAAGTCAGCCCGGAAAGCACGAAGACCAAGAAGATTGTGGCCGCAACGTAGAGTAGCCGAAAGCAGCTATCTCCTAGCGCATTGAGTTGAGCGTCGTCGATCTCTCGATAGGCACGCTGTGTGACGAATCTGGTCGCCGGAGCGGAAAGGGAGGGCTCGGAGAGTGAGTCTGGCGCGATCTCGGCCCAGGTGCTCGGGTGCCTTTGCCGCAGGTAGCTGTTTAAGCGGCTAGAGCAATGGATGGATGCCGCGAATGCAGGCAGCACCGCGAGCGCGGAAAGCAGGAATACGATGCCCACGAACGTTTCCATCAAGGCCTAACACCTAGTAGACCCCAAGCATGGGGTGATAACACCGAGTATTGAACCTTGGCGGAGGGGCGTCAATCAGGGATTTCCTATGTGACGTCAATGCCTTGCCTGATGGCGTGGCGCAGTGCGTGGCGCGAGGGTGGACGCGTTATTCGCAGGGATGTGTGTTCATGGATTATCAGCCGTGGGTTGGGGTGATATCGGGGGATGAGGGCGGCGACCGGGTGGAGGCGCTGCTGGAGGCGTCGATGCGTCGGATGCGGGTGGCGCACTACAGCCTGCGTACGGAACGCGCGTACCTGGGGTGGATCAGGCGATTCCTGTTGGCGCATCCGGGGCGGGATCCGCGCGAGCTGGGCGCCGTACACGTGGAGGCGTTCCTGACCGGGCTGGCGGTCGAGGGCCGGGTGGCGGCCAGCACGCAGAACCAGGCGCTCGCGGCGATCCTGTTCCTCTATCGCGATGTGCTGGGCGTCAAGCTGGCGTGGATGGACGATGTCGTCAGGGCGAAGCGCCCCCTGCGGCTGCCCACCGTGCTGTCGCAGTCGGAGGTGCGGGCGCTGCTGGTCCACATGGAGGGGCGCATGGCGGTGCTGGCGCAACTGCTTTACGGAACCGGCATGCGCTTGATGGAAGGCGTGCGCCTGCGCGTGAAGGACGTGGACTTCGAGCGACGCGAACTGACCGTGCGCGAAGGCAAGGGCGGAAAGGACAGGCGGACGGTGTTGCCGGGATCGTTGGTGCCGGTGCTGAAAGCGGAGATCGAGCGGGTGCGGGTGCTGCACGCGCAGGATCTGCAGCGCGGCGTCGGCGAGGTCTGGCTGCCGCATGCGCTCTCGCGCAAGTATCCTTCGGCGGCGCGCGAATTCGGATGGCAGTACGTGTTCCCTGCGCGCAACATCAGTCTGGATCCCCGCGACGGACGCTGGCGGCGTCACCACGTGGACGAGGCGATGCTGTCTCGCGCCCTGAAGCGCGCCCGGATCGCGGCTGGCCTTGCCAAGCCGGTGACCGCGCATACGCTGCGGCATTCGTTCGCCACCCATCTGATCGAAAGCGGTTACGACATCCGCACGGTGCAGGAACTGCTCGGGCACAAGGATGTCGCCACGACGCAGATCTATACACATGTCCTGAACCGCGGCGCGGGCGCCGTGCTCAGTCCGCTGGATCGCTGACGTGGAGCCGCGTCGGAGGGACGGGCCGGCTCCATTGGGGCTGGCCTGCGTGGCCGCGCTGTTGTCCGGCATGGTGGCGATGCTGTGGCAACCGGCGTTGCCGGCGGCGCTCGTGCTGTGGCTGTTGCTGGCCGCCGGGCTGGCACTGTGGTGGACCGCGTGCCGCTGGCGCTGGATAGGTGCGGTGCTTGCGGGGGCGGCGTGGGCGGGACTGCATGCCACCTGGAGCATGGGCGTGCAGTTGCCGGTGTCGTGGGAAGGTCGCGAGGTGGTGGTCAGGGGGCAGGTGGTGGGCTTGCCCGAGCCGCAGGCGCGTCGGACGCGGTTCCTGTTCCGTGTCGACGATGCGACGGAACAGCCGGCGCCGCTGCGGGGACGCGTGCTGCGGCTGGCGTGGTACGACGAGTTCGGTGCCACCGAGCCCGGGCCGCGCGTGCAGGTGGGCGCGGGCGAGCGGTGGCAGTTCCGGATCCGCGTGCGTGCGCCGCGTGGTCTGGCCAATCCCGGCGGCGTGCCCACCGAGCGTTACGCGGCGGCGCAGCGGATCAGCGCGACCGGTTATGTGCGCGACGCGACGCGCGCGCGCCGGCTGTCGTCGGGGCGGGGCATCGATGCGTGGCGAAGCCGCATGGCGGCGCGGATCGCCCAGGGAGTGCCCGATCGGCATGCGCGCTTCGTGCAGGCGCTGGCCCTGGGCGACACGCGCGGCCTCGACGACGCGGACTGGCAGGTGCTGCGGGCCACCGGCCTGACGCATCTGATCGCGATTTCCGGGTTCCACGTCGGCATGGTGGCCGGTGCGTGCGCACTGCTGGTCGGGGCGGTGTGGTGGCTGTGCCCGACAATCGCGCGCCGCGTGCCGCGTCCGCAGGCGGCGGGCGCGGCGGCCTTGCTGGGCGCGGTGGCGTATGCGGCGGTGGCCGGATTCGCCCTGCCGACGGTGCGCACCGTACTGATGATCGCGGTGGTCGTGGTGGCGCGGGTGTCGAGACGCCATGTCAGGGTGGTGGACACGCTGGCGCTGGCCATGCTGGCCGTGCTGGTGGTCGATCCGCTGTCGCTGCTGGCCGCCGGCTTCTGGCTGAGCTTCGGCGGCGTGGCCTGGCTGGCTTGGTGCCTGCCGGCATCGATGCACTGGGCGAAGGCGTTCCTGCCGGCGCAGGCCGTCGCGACCGTCGGGCTGTTGCCGTTCACGGCGGTGCTGTTCGGGCAGGCATCGCTGGCCGGTCCGGTGGCGAATCTGCTGGCGATCCCGTGGTGGAGTCTGGTCATCGTGCCACTGTCGCTGCTGGGCACGGGACTCGAGGCGGTCCATTCGGGCGCCGGCGCGTGGGCCTGGCGGGCGGCGTCGGCCTACTTCGCGCCGAGCTGGCAGGTGTTCGAGCGCGTCGCGGCGCATCCGTATTCGCTGTGGTGGTTGCCCGAGAGTCCGGCGTGGGCGTTGTGGCTGGCGCTGGCGGGTGGCTTCTGGCTGCTGCTGCCGCGCGGTGTTCCGGGGAAACCGTTGGCGTTGCTGCTGTGGCTGCCGCTGCTGTGGCCAGACCGCGAACGGCCCCGCGCCGGCGAAGTGGAACTGGTGGTGATCGACGTGGGGCAGGGGCTGTCCACGCTGGTGCGCACGGCGAACCACGCGTTGCTGTTCGATGCGGGGCCGGCGGTGGAGGAGGGCTTCGATGCCGGCGAGCGTGCCGTGGTGCCGGCGCTGCGCGCACTCGGCGTGCCCCGCCTCGACGCGCTGGTGGTCAGCCATGGCGACAACGACCACGCCGGCGGCGTCGATGCGGTGCGCGACAGCCTGCCGGTACGCACCGTGCTGGCACCACCCGGCAGTCCGGTGGACGCCCGCGCGGCCTGCATCGCGGGTGCGTCATGGACCTGGGATGGCGTGCGTTTCCGTTTCCTGCACCCCGGCCTGTACTTCCCCTACCTGGGCAACGAGGCCAGCTGCGTGTTGAAGGTGGACAGTCCCCATGGCGACCTGCTGCTGCCGGGAGACATCGGCGCCATCGTCGAGCGGGGACTGGTCCACCGCGATGCGGCGGCCCTGCGCTCGGAGGTGGTCGTGCTGCCGCACCACGGCAGTGCCGGGTCTTCCGATCCCGCCTTCGTGGCCGCGACCTCGCCGCGCCTGGTGCTGAACGCCAGCGGCGCGGGCAATCGCTTCGGCCATCCGCGCGCCGAGGTGGTGGCGCGCTGGCGTCGGCAGGGTGCGGAGGTGCTGGATACCCAGAGCGGCGGTGCCCTGCACGCGTGGCTGGGCGCCGAGGGCCTGCAGGTGCGTGAGCGGCGTCACGACCGTGCGCACTGGTGGGACGCCGTACGGCGCCAGCGGGCCGGTGGGCTATCCTATCGGCTGGAAGACGAACGGCCCGATGCGCCGGAGGACTGAACGTGCTGGAACTGGTGAAGGCCGGCGGTTGGCCGATGATCCCGCTGCTGCTGCTCGGCGTGCTGGCCCTGGCCATCGTGGTGGAACGGTTCTGGTCCCTGCGGCGCAAGGAGATCCTGCCGCCCGGCCTGGGCGAGGAAGTCCGCGCCTGGGCCGGACGTGGCCAGCTGGAACCGGCCCACATCGAGTCCCTGCGGCGCAACTCGCCGCTGGGTGAAGTGCTGGCGGCGGCGCTGGACGTCCGCAACAAGCCGCGCGACCAGATCCGCGAGCGCATCGAGGACACCGGGCGCCACGTGGTGCACCGCATGGAGAAGTTCCTCAATGCGCTGGGCAGCATCGCCTCGGCCGGTCCGCTGCTGGGCCTGCTGGGCACCGTGGTCGGCATGATCCAGATGTTCCTGGGCATCCAGGACAGCGGCCTCGGCGATGTCAATGCGCTGGCCGGCGGCATCGGCAAGGCGCTGGTGTGCGCGGCGGCCGGCATGATCGTGGCCATCCCGGCGTTGCTGTTCCACCGCTACTTCCGCGGCAAGGTCACCGGTTACGTGATGGAGATGGAGAAGGAGGCCACGGCGCTGGTCGATGCGCTGGAAGCCCGTCATCCGCGTCCCGCCGCACGCCCGGCCGGCACGGTCGCGCCGGTCGCGGCGCCGACCAGCGCCTGAGGCCGGCGCATGCGTATCCGCGACGACCGCTCGCAGGAAGAACCCGAGATCAACCTGGTGCCGTTGATCGACGTGATCCTGGTGCTGATCATCTTCTTCGTCATCACCACCACCTTCGACACCCGCTCGATGCTGCAACTGCAGCTGCCCAGCGCCACCGGCGAACCGGTGGCCGCGCAGGTCAAGGCGCTCAGCGTGCTGGTCAATGCCGACGGGCGCTACTTCGTCGACGAACAGGAAGTGCTGCGCCCGGATATCGATGCGCTCAAGCAGACCCTGCAGCAGGTGGCCGGCACGGACCGCACCCGCCCGGTCCTGCTGCGCGCCGACGCCCGCACCCCGCACCAGTCGGTGGTGACCGCGCTGGATGCGCTGGGCCAGCTCGGCTTCCGCAGGATCAACATCGCCACCGCGCCGGAGGCGCCGCGGTGAGCGGAACGGAATCGCCGTGGCAGGTCTACAGGCGGCTGATGGGGTTCGCGCGTCCGTATCGCATGCTGCTGGTGCTGGCCGGCCTGGGCATGCTGATCGAAGCAGCGGCGGGCGGCGCCTTCAGCAAGCTGATGGAGCCGGTGGTCAACGAGACCTTCATCGACCGCGACAGGGCCAAGAGCCTGCTGTTGCCGCTGGCGATCGTCGGGCTGTTCGTGATCCGCGGCATCGCCGGCTACGTGACCGACATGGGCATGGGCAAGGCGGCACGCAGCATCGCGCGCGATGTCCGGGTCAACGTGCTGGGCAAGTACCTGCGGCTGCCCGGGCTGCGCTTCGACACCGAGCCGGTGCCGGCGATGCTGGTGCGGCTGGGCTCCGACGCCGACCAGATGGCGCAGGCCGCCGTCGATGCGATGAAGGTGATGCTGCAGCAGGTGCTGCAGATCATCGCCGCACTGGTGGTGATGTTCTGGACCAGCTGGCAGGTCACGCTGGCGATCCTGATCATGGCGCCGCCGCTGGCGTGGATCATGGACAAGGTGGCCAAGCGCTACCGGCGCATCAGCCACCGCATCCAGGAAAGCGGCGCCGAGATGATGCAGGCCGCCGACCAGACCCTGTCCAACCAGCAGGAAGTGAAGGTCTACGGCGCGCAGGGCAGCGAACTGGCACGCTATGAAAGCCTGGCCAACGCCAACCTCAGGCTGGCGATGAAAGTGGAAGCCACGCGTAGCATCTCCTCGGCGATGGTGCAGCTGATGGGCTCCATCGGCCTGGCGCTGCTGCTGTTCTTCGCCGGCCGCGAGGCGATGGCGGGGCGGCTGACGGCGGGCGGTTTCGTCACGCTGATGATCTCGATGATGGCGATCATCCCGGCGCTCAAGCAGCTGACCAACGTGCAGAACATGCTGCAGCGGGGCGTCGCGTCGGCGCAGCGCCTGTTCTCCGTGCTGGATGCCGACGACGAGAAGGACACGGGCACGCGTCCGCTCGAACGCGCGCGGGGCCTGCTGGAGTTCCGCGACATCACCACCCGTTATCCCGGCCAGAGCCGGCCGGCGCTGGAGGGCATCAGCTTCACCGCCCGCCCGGGGACCGTCACCGCGATCGTCGGCCGTTCCGGCAGCGGCAAGTCGACCCTGATCAAGCTGATCCCGCGCTTCTACGAATACGAGTCGGGCCAGATCCTGCTGGACGGGCATCCGTTGCAGGACTACCGGCTGGCCGACCTACGCCGGCAGGTCGCCCTGGTGGGGCAGCAGGTAATGCTGTTCGACGGCACGGTGGCCGCCAACGTCGCCTACGGCGAACTGCAGGGCGCGGAAGCGGTGGCGATGGAAGAGGCCGTACGCGGCGCCAATGCCATGGAGTTCGTCAGCGAGATGCCGGAAGGGCTGCAGGCGCCGATCGGCAACAAGGGCGGCCGCCTGTCCGGCGGCCAGCGCCAGCGCCTGGCGATCGCGCGCGCGATGCTGAAGGACGCGCCGATCCTGATCCTCGACGAGGCGACCGCGGCGCTCGACAACGAATCCGAACGCCTGGTGCAGAACGCCCTGCAGAAGCTGATGCCCGACCGCACCACGCTGGTCATCGCGCATCGCCTGTCCACCATCGAGCATGCCGACCAGGTGCTGGTGCTGGACCAGGGGCGGCTGGTCGAGCAGGGCACGCATGCCGAACTGCTCGCACGCGGCGGACTGTACGCCCACCTGTACCAGATGCAGTTCCGCGAGGGCGAGGCCGGGTGAGCAAACGTGCGATGCCGCAGCCTCCCGGGTACTGGTTCGGCGAGGGGCCCGTGCCTTGGTGGACGCGCATGCTGGCCGGGGTGTACGGCACGCTGGTCGCGCTGCGCCGGCTCCTGTATGGCGTCGGCCTGCTGCGTGCGCATCGCCTTGGCGTGCCGGTCATCGTGGTGGGCAACATCACCGCCGGCGGCACCGGCAAGACGCCGCTGACCATCGCGCTGGTGGAGCGCCTGCGTGCGGCCGGCTTCAAGCCGGGCGTGGCCAGCCGGGGCTATGGTCGCCGCGACGGGGGGCAGGCGCGCTGGGTGGATGCGGCCACGCCGCCCGCCGACGGCGGCGACGAACCGGTGCTGATCGCGCGCCAGACCGGTACCCGCGTGCGCGTGGATCGCGACCGCGTGGCGGCGGCGAAAGCCCTGGTTGCGGCGGGTTGCGACGTGGTCATCTGCGACGACGGTCTGCAGCACTACCGCCTGCGGCGCGATGTGGAGATCGAAGTGATCGACGGTGCGCGCCGCTACGGCAACGGCCGACTGATGCCGGCCGGCCCGCTGCGCGAGCCCGCGGCGCGCGCGGCGATATGCGACTTCCGCGTGGTCAACCTGCCTGACGCCGGCGATGCCGCGCAGTTCGGCGAATGGCCGATGCACCTGCAGGCCGACGATGCGCTGCCGTTGCGCGGCGGCCGGCCGAAGCCGCTGTCGGCGTTCGCGGGCCAGCGCGTGCATGCGGTCGCCGGCATCGGCAACCCGGGCCGTTTCTTCGCCATGCTGCGCGCCAGGGGTCTCGGCGTGGTGCCGCACGCGTTCGCCGACCACCACGATTACCAGGCCGGGGATTTCGCGTTCGGCAGCGAGCTGCCCGTGTTGATGACCGAGAAGGACGCGGTGAAGTGCGTCGCCTTCGCCAATGCCTGGTTCTACAGCGTGCCGGTCGCGGCGAAGCTGCCGGAGGCGTTCTGGATCGCCTTGCTGGAGAAGCTGGGGTCGTCCACGAGTGCCGCCTCGACGTAGTGCTCCCCCGTCACTCAGGATCCGGACACCGATGACCGATTTCATCGTCGCCATTCCCGCCCGCTACGCCGCCTCCCGCCTGCCCGGCAAGCCGTTGCGGCTGCTGGGCGGCACGCCGCTGGTGGTGCACGTGGCGCGCCGGGCCCTCGCCGCCGGTGCGCGCGAGGTGTGGGTGGCCACCGACGACGCACGGATCCGCGAGGTCCTGCAGGGCACCGGCGTGCAGGTGGCGATGACCTCCGAACGGCATGCGTCCGGCAGCGACCGCCTGGCCGAGTGCGCGGACATCGCCGGCTGGCCCGACGATACGCTGGTGGTGAACCTGCAGGGCGACGAACCGTTCGCGCCCCCGGCCGGCATCCGCGCCGTCGCCGAGACGCTGGCGGCCAGTGGCGCGGCCATGGCGACGCTGGCCGTGCCCGTGGAGGACGCGGCCACGCTGTTCGATCCCAACGCCGTCAAGCTGGTGCGTGCCGCGAACGGCGACGCGCTGTACTTCAGCCGCGCGCCGATCCCGTGGCACCGCGACGCGTTCGCGCAGTCGCGCGACGTGCTGCCACCGGGACAGTGGCTGCGGCATATCGGCATCTATGCGTACCGGGCCGGGTTCCTGCGCCGGTTCTCCGCCTTGCCGCCGGGACGACTGGAGCAGGTGGAATCGCTGGAACAGTTGCGGGTGCTGGAAGCCGGCCACCGCATCGCCGTGGCGTTGACGCCGGAACCGTTCCCGCCGGGCGTCGACACGCCCGAGGACCTGGCCCGCGCCGAGGCGATCCTGCAGGCGCAGGCATGAAGCTGCTGGTGGTCTGCCTGGGCAACATCTGCCGCTCGCCGATGGCCGAAGGCGCGCTGCGGGCGCGGCTGGCGTCTTCGCCGCTGGCCGGGCGCGTGCACGTGGACTCGGCGGGCACCGGGGGCTGGCATGCCGGCGAACCGCCGGACCGGCGTGCCATCGCATGTGCGCGGGGGCAGGGCGTCGATATCGGTGGGCAGCGGGCGCGCCAGTTGACGAGGGAGGATTTCGACGCGTTCGACTGGATCCTGTGCGCCGACCGCGCCAATATCCGCGATGTCCTGCGCATCGCGCCGTCGGCGCGACGCGACCGGGTGGCGCTGCTGCTGGACTGGGCGGGCGTGCAGGCCGACGGCGAGATTCCCGACCCTTACACGGGCGGACCGGAGGACTTCGCGCGGGTCTGGCGACTGGTCGATTCGGCCGCACAGGCGGTCGTGGCGCGGCTCGTCGCCGGTTGAGATTGGGGCATAATCAGGGAGGATGACGCACATGACTCTGGCACCCGAACTGCCGCGCGGCCTGCAATGGCTCAACGCGCCCGCGACCACGCTGCACGAGCAGCGGGGACGCATCGTCGCGCTGGCCTTCGTCAACAGCGCGTCCGCGTGGTGCGCGCAGCGGCTCAACGACCTGGCGATGCTGCAGGCCCGCTACGTCGGTCGGCTGCAGGCGCTGGTCATCCACGTGCCGCGTTTCGACAGCGAACGCGATCCGCGGGCTGCGTTGAAGCGCCTGCGCCGGCACGGGCTGGCGCTGCCGCTGGCGCACGATGCCGACTGGGTGGCGTGGCAGCGCTTCGGGGTGGACTGCTGGCCGACGGTGCTGCTGATCGACGGTGAAGGCAACGTGCAGCACCGCGCGCCCGGTGCCGAGGGACTGGCGGACTTGGAGCGGCAGGTGGCGCGCCTGTGCGACGGCCTGCACGAGCCGCCGGACGACGACCTGGGCGCGTTCCGCGAGATGCATCCGGAACCCCGCATGCCGCTGTGCTTCCCGACCGGGCTGGTCGCCACACCCGACCGCCTGTTCGTCGCCGACAGCGGCCACCATCGCGTGCTGGAGTGCAATCATCATGGCCGGGTGATCCGGCAGTTCGGCATGGGCACGCCGGATTTCGCCGACGGCGAGCTGAACCATGCGGCCTTCCGCCGCCCGCAGGGCCTGGCGCTGGTGCGCGAATCCCTTTACGTGGCGGACACCGGAAACCACGCCCTGCGCCGTGTCAACCTGCCGACCAGCACGGTGGACACGCTGTGCGGCAACGGCCGTGCGGGCGAACCGACCGAGGGTGTGGTCGGCGCCCCGCGTGACGTGGCGCTCAACCAGCCGCAGGCGCTGGTGGTCAACAACAACCAGATCTTCCTGGCGATGGCCGGCGACAACCGGGTCTGGAGCTACGACCTGGGCACACGCGAGATCCGCGCACGGGCCGGCGCCGGGCATCTCGACGTCCGCGACGGTGCCGGTCCGATGGCGGCGTTCGCGCAGCCGGCCAGCCTGGCCACCACGCTGCAGACGCTCTACGTGTGCGATGCGGTCGGTTCGGCGGTGCGTTCGCTGCAACTGCGTGGCGACGTGGTGCAGACCCTGCTCGGACAGGGCGCCTGGAGTTTCGGCGATGCCGACGGTCCGCGCGACCGTGCCCGCTTGCAGCATCCGCAGGCGGTGGCGCTGAGCCCCGATTCCCCGGTCATGTGGATCGCCGACACCGGCAACGGCACGCTGCGCACGCTGCGTCTGGGTGGCGGAGAGCTGACCACCGTCGCGTTGTCGCGCACGCTGCACGGTCCGGCCGGCCTGTCGGTGGCCGCGGGTGCGGTGTGGATCGCCGAGACCGATGCCCACGCGGTGCTGCGCTACGATATCGCGACCGGCGAACTGAGCCACGTTCCGATCGACGAATGAGCGGCAGTCCCCAGGCGGCATTCGACGGCAAGGCCTTCGCGGCCGGGCTGAGCACCGCGCCAGGCGTGTACCGCATGTACGCCGCCGACGACGCGCTGCTGTACGTCGGCAAGGCTGGCGCCCTGCGCAAGCGCGTGGGAAGTTATTTCACCAGCTCGCCGAAATCGCCACGCATCCTGTCGATGCTGTCGCAGGTGGCGCGGATGGACGTGACGGTCACCCGCACCGAGGCCGAGGCGCTGCTGCTGGAGAACCAGCTGATCAAGTCGCTGACGCCGCGCTACAACGTGCTGCTGCGCGACGACAAGAGCTACCCCTACGTGCTGCTCACCCGCGAGGAATGGCCGCGGATCGCCTTCCATCGCGGTGCGCGCGCCGTGCCGGGCCGGTACTTCGGCCCGTATCCCGGGGCCGGCGCCGTGCGCGAGACGCTGAACCTGATGCAGAAGCTCTTCCGCATCCGCAACTGCGAGGACAGCGTGTTCCGCAACCGGTCGCGGCCGTGCCTGCAGTACCAGATCGGGCGCTGCAGCGCGCCGTGCGTGGGGCTGGTGTCGGAGGCGGATTACACGGAGGCGGTACGGCGTGCCTCGCTGTTCCTGGACGGGCGCAGCGACGAGCTGACGCGCGAACTCGGCAGCGCGATGGAACAGGCCGCCGCGAACCTGGAGTTTGAGCAGGCCGCGCGGCTGCGCGACCTGGTGGCGTCGATCCGCACGCTGCAGGCGCGCCAGTACGTGGACGGCCACGCCGCCGACCTCGACGTGCTGGCCTGCGCGATGCAGGGCAGCCAGGCCTGCGTGCTGCTGCTCGCGTTCCGCGACGGCCGCAACCTGGGCACGCGCACCTTCTTCCCCAAGACCAACGGCGAGGATTCGGCCGAAGAAGTCCTGGGCGCCTTCGTGTCGCAGTACTACGCCGAACAGCCGGCGCCGCAGGAAATCGTGCTGGACCGCGAGATTCCCGAAGCCGAACTGATCGAACATGCCCTGACCGCAGCCGCAGGGCGGAAGGTCCAGCTGAAGTGGAGCGTCCGCAGCGAGCGTGCCGGCTATCTTGACCTGGCGAAGCGCAACGCCGAGATCGCCCTGGTCACCGAACTGGGCAGCCGCAATGCACAGACGGCGCGCAGCCAGGCGTTGAAGGAACTGCTGGGCCTGCCCGAGGTGGCCAGGCGCATCGAGTGCTTCGACATCAGCCATACCATGGGCGAGGCGACCGTGGCATCGTGCGTGGTGTTCGACGCCAACGGTGCCGTGCGCTCGCAGTACCGCCGCTACAACATCACCGGCATCACGCCGGGCGACGACTTCGCCGCCATGCACCAGGCGATCGAACGGCGTTTCCGGCGCGCGGTGGAGGAGGGCGGCGTGTTGCCCGACGTGCTGCTGATCGACGGTGGCGCGGGGCAACTCGCGCAGGCACAGGCCGCGCTGGCGGACCTGGGCGTGGATGGCGTGACCCTGGTCGGCGTGGCCAAGGGCGTCGAGCGCCGGGCCGGCCACGAAACGCTGGTCCTGCCCGATGGCCGTGAACTGCGGCCGGGCGCGGCGTCGCCGGCGCTGCAGCTGATCCAGCAGGTGCGCGACGAAGCGCACCGGTTCGCCATCACCGGCCATCGCGGCAAGCGGCAGAAGGCACGCATGACCAGCAAGCTGGAGGACATCCCCGGCATCGGCCCGCGCCGACGCGCGAGCCTGCTCAAGCACTTCGGCGGACTGGCGGGCCTGAAGGCGGCTGGTGCCGACGAGATCGCCCGCGTCGATGGTGTGAACGCCGCACTGGCCGAGCGAATCTACGCTAACCTGCACGGGCTGCCGTCCCCCGAGGCAGGAAACGAGTAAGCCTGCGATGACGTTGACCGTTCCCACCTGGCTCACGCTGCTGCGGATCGTGCTGATCCCGGTGCTGGTGCTGGTGTTTTACCTGCCGTATTCGTGGACCAATTTCGCGGCGGCCTTCATCTTCGTGCTGGCGGCGGTCACCGACTGGCTGGACGGCTGGATCGCGCGTCGCTACCACCTGTATTCCGCGTTCGGCGCGTTCCTCGACCCGGTGGCCGACAAGCTGATGGTGGCGGTGTCGCTGTTCCTGATCGTGCAGGACAACCCCACCATGTGGATGGCGATCTGGGCCGCGGTCATCGTGGGACGCGAGATCGCGGTGTCCGCGTTGCGCGAATGGATGGCGGAACTGGGCCAGCGCGCCACGGTGAAGGTTGCCGCGCTGGGCAAGATCAAGACCATCGTGCAGATGGTGGCGCTGTCCTGCCTGCTCTACGCCTCCACGCCCGGCAAGCAGACGCTGGCCGACATCTGGATGGGGCGCTGGGTGTTCGTGCTGGGCGACTGGTTGCTCGCCATCGCGGCGTTGCTGACGCTGTGGTCCGGCATCCAGTACCTGCTCGCGGCGTGGCCGATCCTGCGCGACGGCGACAAGAAGCCTGTTGACATGCCCAAACAAGACGCTACAATTTCGTCTCTCTCGACGCGGGAATAGCTCAGTTGGTAGAGCACGACCTTGCCAAGGTCGGGGTCGAGGGTTCGAGTCCCTTTTCCCGCTCCAGTTTTTCGTCCTGAGAGGGACGGTCCACCAAACCCCGTTCGCGGGGTTTTGTGTTGTAGGGCGTCTTGAAAACGCGTCCTGATTGCGCCAGTCTGGCGCGGTGGCAGATGTCGGTACAGGTTGGGCCTCGTGGCAGAGTGGTGATGCACCGGATTGCAAATCCGTTTACAGCGGTTCGATTCCGCTCGAGGCCTCCACAGCAAGACCGGTGATGCGCGCATCGCCAATGCGGGAATAGCTCAGTTGGTAGAGCACGACCTTGCCAAGGTCGGGGTCGAGGGTTCGAGTCCCTTTTCCCGCTCCATACACGCTCCTCGCGAGCACGCACGAAGTCCCGCTCGCGGGGCTTCGCCGTTTCCGCATGGAGGACGGCGCCGCTTTCCAAGGGCGCACGACTGAGGCAGGCTATCCCCGGGCCCGGATGGCGAAACTGGTAGACGCATCGGACTTAAAATCCGCCGGCCGCAAGGCCATGCCGGTTCGATTCCGGCTCCGGGCACCACCCCCGCGTTGCCGCTTCAGCGCTTCGGCTTTCCCTCTTCCTCGCGCACCTTGCGGCGCACGAACAGCGCCACGAAGACGCCGACCCCCACCATGACGATGCTGCCGCCGATGGCCAGCCAGCCGACGGGTTCCATGAGGATCTCGCGCAGGATCGGATGCATGTGGTGTTCTCTCCGGTGGTGGTGGCGCCACCGTCGCACCGTGCCGCATCGCGGGCATTGATCCGGATCAACCCTGCCGTCGCGCGCCTTGGCGCCTGCGGCATGCCGCCGCAGCGCATCGCTTAGAATCGACGCTGGCCCACGGGAGACTGCCGCCGATGCAGCGTTACCTTGCCTATGCCAGCAGCATCGCGCTGGCCCTTGCCTCGATGTGGTTGGCGCTGGCGTGGCCGGCGGCGTGGTGGGGTGTCGCGGTGTTCGGCGCGCTGGCATTGCTCGGAACGTGGGACATGCTCCAGACCCGCAGCACGCTGCGCCGCAACTATCCGGTGCTGGCGCACTTCCGCTACGGGCTGGAATCGGTCGGGCCGGAGATCCGCCAGTACTTCATCGAAGGCGATACGGCGGAGGTGCCGTTCTCGCGGCAGCAGCGTGCGCTGGTGTACCAGCGCGCGAAGGGCGTCAGCGACGTGGTGCCGTTCGGCAGCCAGCAGAATGTGTATGGCGTGGACTACGAGTGGATCAACCACTCGATGGCGCCGACGCACGTGGATTCGCACGACTTTCGCGTGGTGATCGGTGCGAACACCGCACAGCCGTACTCGGCCAGCGTGTTCAACATCTCGGCGATGAGCTTCGGCTCGCTTTCGGCCAACGCGGTGCGCGCACTCAACGAAGGTGCGCGGCGCGGCAACTTCTACCACGACACCGGCGAGGGCTCGATCTCGGCCTACCACCGCGAGAAGGGCGGCGACCTGGTCTGGGAAATCGGCTCCGGCTACTTCGGTTGCCGCGACGAGCAGGGTCGCTTCAGCGAAGCGCGCTTCGTCGAGAACGCGCAGTCGCCGCAGGTGAAGATGATCGAACTGAAGCTGTCCCAGGGCGCCAAGCCGGGGCACGGCGGTGTACTGCCGGCGGCGAAGGTCAGCGCCGAGATCGCCGCCACCCGTGGCGTGCCGATGGGGCACGACTGCGTGTCGCCGGCGAAGCACTCCGCATTTTCCACGCCAGTGGAACTGCTGCAGTTCATCGCACGGCTGCGGGAACTGTCGGGCGGCAAGCCGACCGGCTTCAAGCTGGCGATCGGGCACCCGTGGGAATGGTTCGGCATCGCCAAGGCCATGCACGAGACCGGGCTGCTGCCGGATTTCATCGTGGTGGACGGTGCGGAGGGCGGCACGGGTGCCGCGCCGGCCGAGTTCATCGACCACGTGGGCGTGCCGATGCACGAAGCGCTGCTGCTGGTCCACAACACGCTGGTCGGGCTGAACCTGCGCATCCGCATCCGCATCGGCGCGGCCGGCCGGATCATCAGCGGCTTCGACATCGCCCGCACCATGGCGATGGGTGCCGACTGGTGCAATGCGGGCCGCGGTTTCATGTTCGCCCTGGGCTGCATCCAGGCGCAGAGCTGCCACAACGACCGCTGCCCGACCGGCGTCGCCACGCAGGATCCCAGGCGCTGGAAACACCTGGACGTGGCCGACAAGTCGGTGCGCGTGCAGCAGTTCCACGACAACACGCTCAAGGCGCTGCGCGACATGCTGTGCGCGGCGGGGCTGGAGCATCCGCAGCAGTTGGGGCCGGAGCACATCCTGCGGCGGGTGTCGCCGATCGAGGTGCGTTCGCTGGCGGCGCTGTACAAGTTCCTGGCACCGGGCGAGCTGCTGCACGGCACGCCGACGCATGCGGTGTTCCGCGACTTCTGGCCGGATGCGCGCAGCGACTGCTTCGCGCCGCCGCGCCGGGTCAGTTCGCTGTGCGATACCAAGGACCGGTGACCGGGCGGTGCGTTGACCGCTGCCCCGGTCCGCGGCTATGATTCGCGCCCCGACGATTTCGGGCGGTTAGCTCAGCGGTAGAGCACTGCTTTCACACGGCAGGGGTCACAAGTTCGAACCTTGTACCGCCCACCAGTTCCAGCGAAAAGCCCGGCCTTGGCCGGGCTTTTTCGCGTCCGGAGGCCGGGGGCCCGTAGAGCGGCCGGCGGTGATGCGCACCGTCATCGGTCGCGGGTTCCGATCGATGGCATAAGTGCTTGTTTCTCGGGCCGAAACGGCCCGGTCACCGGGTCCGCTGTGGTACACTCGGCGCGCTGCAGAACCCGCCGGAATCCCCGCCTGTCGCTGCCTCGCCGGCCCACGCCGGCTAGGTCCGTTTTGGCCGCGATTCCGGCCCGAGACAACCTGAGAAACACGGAACCCGAATGGCCGATACCGCCAAGGAAATCATCCCCGTCAACCTCGAAGACGAGATGCGCCGCAGCTATCTCGATTACGCGATGAGCGTGATCGTGGGGCGCGCGCTTCCGGATGTCCGCGACGGCCTGAAGCCTGTCCACCGGCGCGTCCTGTTCGCGATGAACGAACTGGGCAACCACGCCAACAAGCCGCACGTGAAGTCCGCCCGCATCGTCGGTGACGTGATCGGTAAGTACCACCCGCACGGCGACCAGTCGGTCTACGACACGCTGGTGCGCATGGCGCAGCCGTTCTCGCTGCGCTACATGCTGGTCGACGGCCAGGGCAACTTCGGTTCGGTCGATGGCGACTCCGCCGCCGCCATGCGTTACACCGAAGCGCGCATGGCCCGGCTCACCCACGAGCTGCTGGCCGACATCGACAAGGAAACCGTCGATTTCCAGCCCAACTACGACGAGAAGGAACAGGAGCCGACGGTCCTGCCGACGCGCTTTCCGAACCTGCTGGTCAACGGGTCGGCCGGCATCGCGGTGGGCATGGCCACCAACATCCCGCCGCACAACCTGTCGGAGGTGGTCAACGGCCTGATCGCGCTGATCGACAATCCGGAACTGGATGTCGATGGCCTGATGCAGTACATCCCCGGCCCGGATTTCCCCACCGGCGGCATCATCAACGGTACTGCCGGCATCATCGCCGGCTACCGCACGGGCCGCGGCCGCGTGCGCATGCGCGCCAAGGCCGACATCGAGGTCAACGACGACAACGGCCGCGAATCGATCATCGTCACCGAGATCCCGTACCAGGTGAACAAGGCGCGGCTGATCGAGAAGATCGCCGAGCTGGTGAAGGAGAAGAAGCTCGAGGGAATCAGCGAGCTGCGCGACGAGTCCGACAAGGACGGCATGCGCATCTACATCGAGGTCAAGCGCGGCGAATCGGCCGAGGTCGTCCTCAACAACCTGTACCTGCAGACGCCGATGGAATCGGTATTCGGCATCAACATGGTGGCGCTGGTCGACGGCCGTCCGCAGCTGCTCAACCTGAAGCAGATGCTGGAAGCGTTCGTGCGCCACCGCCGCGAAGTGGTGACCCGCCGGACCATCTTCGAACTGCGCAAGGCGCGCAACCGCGCCCACATCCTGGAAGGCCTGACGGTCGCGCTCGCCAACATCGACGAGATGATCGAGCTGATCAAGACCTCGGCCAACCCGCAGGAAGCGCGCGAGCGCATGCTGGCCAAGACCTGGGAGCCGGGCCTGGTCGGCTCGCTGCTCGCCGCTGCCGGCGCCGAAGCGTCGCGCCCGGAAGACCTGCCGGCCGCGATCGGTTTCGTCGACGGCCGCTACCAGCTCAGCGAGGCGCAGGCCACGCAGATCCTGGAAATGCGCCTGCACCGCCTGACCGGCCTGGAGCAGGAAAAGCTGACCGAGGAATACCGCCAGCTGCTGGAGACCATCGCCGGCCTGATCCGCATCCTCGAGAACCCGGACGTGCTGCTGCAGGTGATCCGCGACGAACTGCTGAACGTCAAGGCCGAGTTCGGCGACGAGCGTCGCAGCGAGATCCGCCACAGCGAAGAAGACCTGGACATCCTGGACCTGATCGCGCCGGAAGACATGGTGGTCACGCTGTCGCACGCCGGTTACGCCAAGCGCCAGCCGGCCAGCGCCTACCGCGCGCAGAAGCGCGGCGGCCGCGGCCGCAGCGCGGCGGCGACCAAGGAAGAGGATTTCATCGACCAGCTGTGGCTGGTCAACACGCACGACACGCTGCTCACCTTCACCAGCAGCGGCAAAGTGTTCTGGCTGCCGGTGTACCAGCTGCCCGAGGCCGGCTCCAATGCGCGCGGCCGTCCGATCATCAACTGGATCCCGCTGGAACCGGGCGAGAAGGTCCAGGCCGTGGTGCCCGTGCGCGATTACGAGGAGGGCAAGTTCGTCTTCTTCGCCACGAAGAACGGCACCGTCAAGAAGACGCCGCTCACCGAATTCGCGTTCAAGCTGGCGCGCGGCAAGATCGCGATCAACCTGGACGAAGGCGACGCGCTGGTCGGCGTGGCCCTGACCGACGGCGAGCGCGACATCATGCTGTTCGCGTCCAACGGCCGCGCCGTGCGCTTCTCCGAGTCGCTGGTGCGCGCGATGGGCCGTACCGCCACCGGCGTGCGCGGCATGCGCCTGGCCGAAGGCGCGGACGCGGACGTCGAGGGCGAGCAGGACGAGGGCGAGGCGGGCGACGGCGAGGGCGCGGCGGTCATCGCCGACACCGGCTCCGAAGTGGTCAGCCTGGTGGTGGTCGATGGCGAAGGCGACATCCTGACCGCGAGCGAGCGCGGCTACGGCAAGCGCACGCCGGTGGCCGACTATCCGCGCAAGGGCCGCGGCACCCGCGGCGTCATCGCGTTGAAGACCACCGAACGTAACGGCCGCCTGGTCGGTGCCATCCAGCTCTCCGACCACCACGAGGTGCTGCTGATCTCCGACGGCGGCACGCTGGTGCGCACGCGCGCGGCGGAAATCTCGCAGGTGGGCCGCAACACCCAGGGCGTCACCCTGATCCGCCTGGCCGATGGCGAGACCCTGCAGGCGGTGGAGCGTCTGGACGCGTCGCTGGACGACGACGAAGGCGCGGAGGGCGTACCCGGCGTGGTCGCCACGACACCCGAGGCGACGGACTCGCCGCCCGAGGCCTGATGCCCAATCATCGAAGGCGTGCGGGAATGACCCCGCCGCTTTCGTTGTCGCGTTCTATACTGCCGGTACGACCACGGCAGGGAATGGCAGATGGGATCGGTAGACGGGAACGGCAACAACGCGCGCAGCCGCTGGATGCGCGCGTTTTTTATTGGCCTGCTGGCAGCGACGGCCCTGGCCGGCTGCAAGCGCAACGAGTCCGGGCAATTGCCCGAAGCGAGCGGCGAGCCCATCAAGGCACAGGCCGCCAAGGTGGAAGGCTTCGCCCTGGTCGGCGCCTATCCCGACCAGCATGACGGCGATCTCGCCATCGCGCTGGAGTTCAGCCGTCCGCTGGTGAGTTCGCAGGATTTCGACACGCTGCTGGTGGTGAAGGACGCCAACGGCGCGGCGGTGAAAGGCAGCTGGGTGCTGGACGACAAGGGTCTGGTGCTGCGCTTCCCGTCGGTTGAAGCGGCCAAGGATTACGAGGTCACCCTGAAGGCCGGCCTGTCCGCCGCCGATGGCACGCGCCTGGGCAAGGACGACACGCGCAAGGTCCACACCGGCGAGCTGGAACCCGCGGTCGGCTTCGCCTCGCAGGGCAGCGTGCTGCCGGCGCGCGAGAGCCGGGGCCTGCCGGTGGTGTCGATCAACGTGCCGGAAGTGGACGTGGAGTTCCTGCGCGTCACCGAGAAGCAGCTGCCCAAGTTCTTCGCCGAGTACCAGCGCGGCGGTCGTCGCGGCAGCTGGGACCTGGACAGCGACTACGGCGACAGCACGCCGCTGGGCAAGCTGGCCGAGCCGGTCTACCTCAACCGCTTCGTGCTGGGCGGCAAGCCCAACGAACGCGTGCTGACCTACCTGCCCATCCAGGACATCCGCGAGCTGCAGGACCCCGGTTTGTACTTCGCCGTGATGAAGCGAACGGGCAAGTTCGCCGGCGAGTTCGAGACCGCCTTCTTCACCGTCAGCGACATCGGTCTGCACACGCGCGCGTACAAGGACACGCTGTTCGTCCACACCGCCTCGCTGCAGGACGGCTCGGCCACCGGCGGCGTCGAACTGAAGGTGCTCGATGCCCGTGGCGAAGCCATCCTGGCCGGCAAGACCGACGGCAACGGCAATGCGCTGCTGAACTACACGCTGGACGCCGGTCACGTGCTGGTGGCCACGCGCGGCAAGGACGTGTCGATGCTGCCGTTCAACCAGCCGGCGCTGGATCTGTCGGAGTTCGCTGTCGCCGGCCGCGAGCAGGCGTGGTTCGACGTCTTCGCCTGGTCGGGACGCGACCTGTACCGGCCTGGCGAGACCGTCCGCATCTCCGCCCTGCTGCGCGACAACGACGGCAAGCCGGTGCCGGCGCCCAAGCAGGGCGGCGGCCAGCCCGTGTTCCTGCGCCTGAAGCAGCCCGACGGCAAGGTGTTCCGCGAGACGCGCCTGCAGCCGGGCGCGCAGGGCTATTTCAGCTTCGAGCAGGCGATCCCGGCGGAAGCGCCGACGGGTCGCTGGCAGGTGGAGTTCCGCACCGACCCGGCCAGCAAGGAGGCGGTGCAGGGCATGACGCTGCGCATCGAGGAATTCCTGCCCGAGCGCATGAAGCTGGACCTGGACGCCGCGCCGGTGCTCAAGCCGGGCCAGCCGCTCAAGCTCAAGGCGACGGCCGCCTACCTGTACGGCGCGCCGGCCAGCGGCAACCGCTTCACCGCCAAGCTGGCGGTGGCGGTGGAACAGCATCCGCTGGAGCAGTTGCCCGGTTACTTCTTCGGCGACCCGACGATGGAACTGCCGAAGGAGGCCAAGGATGTCATCGACACCACGCTCGGCGAGACCGGGGTGCTGGAAGAGGACATCGCGCTGCCGGCGGAAGCCAAGCCGCGCAGTCCCATCGCCGCCATCGTCTCCGGCAGCGTCTACGAGACCGGCGGACGCACGGTCAACCGCACGCTCAAGCGCGTGCTGTGGCCGGCCGACGCGCTGGTCGGCGTCCGTCCGCTCTTCGACGACAAGGACGGCGCGGATGCCAACGCGAATGCCGGCTTCGAGGTCGTGCGCATGGACGCCGCCGGCAAGCCGAAGCCCGGCAAGGGACTGAAGGCGACGCTGGTGCGTGAACTGCGCGACTACCACTGGAACCATTCCGACGACGGCGGCTGGGACTACGACTTCACCCGCCGCTTCGAGAACAAGGAGACGCGCACGCTGGATGTCGGTACGGGCGCGTCGAAGATCGACTTCCCGGTGGAGTGGGGCGAGTACCGGTTGGACGTGTTCGATCCCGCGACCGGCCTGACCACGCGCTATCCGTTCCGCGCCGGCTGGAGCTGGGACGACCAGAACCGCGGGCTGGATGCGCGCCCCGACAAGGTCAAGCTGGCGCTGGACAGGACCGGCTACAAGGCCGGCGACACGCTGAACGTCACGGTCACCCCGCCGCATGCCGGCAAGGGCCTGCTGATGGTCGAGAGCGACCGCATGCTGTACGTGCAGGCGATCGACGCCAAGCCCGGCAGCACGTTCTCCATTCCGGTGACCAAGGACTGGGAGCGCCACGACGTCTACGTCACCGCACTGGTGTTCCGTGGCGGCTCGGCGCCCAGCAAGATCACGCCGGCACGCGCCGTGGGCGTGGCGCACGTGCCGATGGACCGTCGCGACCGCCGCGTTGCCGTCGGTCTGTCCGTGCCGAAGCAGATGCGGCCGGAGCAGAACCTGCCGGTCACCGTCAGCGTTCCCGAACTCGCCGGCAAGATGGCGCACGTCACCGTGTCCGCCGTGGACGTGGGCATCCTCAACATCACCCGCTTCCCGGTGCCGGATGCCAACGCGCAGTTCTTCGCGCAGCGCAGGCTGGGCGTGGACGCGTACGACATCTATGGACGCGTGATCGAGAGCTTCGAGGGCGGCAGCGCGAAGATGCGCTTCGGCGGCGACATGGCGCTGTCGGCCCTGCCGCAGGCGAAGCGGCCGACCTCGCGCGTGCAGACGGTCGACCTGTTCTCCGGTCCGGTAAGACTGGACGGCAAGGGCAATGCACGCGTCGCGCTCAAGGTGCCGGACTTCAACGGCACGCTGCGCGTGTCGGCGCTGGTCTATTCCGACACGCGCTACGGCAACCGTGATCGCGAGACCGTCGTGCGCGCGCCCATCGTGGCCGAAGCCAGCCTGCCGCGCGTGCTGGCGCCGGGCGACAGGAGCACGGTGACGCTGGACGTGCAGAACTTCACCGGCAAGGCGGGCGCCTTCAAGGTACTGGTGAACGGCGAAGGCCCGCTCAGTATCGGCGAAGGCAGCAGGACCGCCGACCTGTCGGTGGACGCCAAGCGCACGCTGACGTTCCCGATCACCGCGGGCGAGGGCTACACCACCGCGCAGGTGCGCGTGCGCGTGGAGGGCAACGGCTTCAGGGTCGACCGTCGCTACGACGTGCCGGTGCGCGCGGGCTGGCCGGCGGTGCTGCGCTCGCGCACGCAGGTGCTGGACAGCCTGGTGCCCGTGGAGATGGGGGCGGGCTTCGCCGACGGACTGATGCCGGGTTCGGTGACCGCGCGCATGACCGTCAGTGCGTTGCCGCCGATTCCGTTCGCCAGTGCGCTGAAGGGCGCGCTGGAGTATCCGTACGGGTGCGCCGAGCAGACCACCAGCAAGGGTTACGCGGCGCTGGAACTCGACGACGCCACCGCCAAGCTGCTGGGCATCGACGGACTGGAAGTGAAGAAGCGTCGCGAGCGCATGGAAGGCGCGTTCGGACGGCTGGCATCGATGCAGGTGGCGAACGGCCACTTCTCGATGTGGGGCAACGACGACTACATCAACCCGGGCCTGACGCCGTACATCGCCGAGTTCCTGCTGGACGCGCGCGAAGGCGGCTTCGCCGTGCCGGACGCGGTGCTGCAGAAGGCACTGACCCGCCTGAGCGAGGACCTGCTGGCCGGCGGCGCGCAGTTCTACGGTTACGACCGGCGCGACCACCTCAAGTTCGCCAACCAGGCCTACGCCGGTTACGTGCTCGCGCGCGTCAACCGTGCCCCGCTGGGCACGCTGCGCGCGCTGTACGACAACGAGCGCGGCAAGACCCTCACCGGCCTGCCGCTGGTGCATCTGGGCATCGCGCTGTCGCTGCAGGGCGACAAGACGCGCGGCGCGAAGGCGATCGCCGAAGGCTTCGCCAAGACCGGCGACCGTCCGGAGTACCTGGGCGATTACGGCACCAAGCTGCGCGATGATGCGCTGATGATCGCTCTGGTGCACGAGCGCAAGCTGGCCAAGCCGGAGTACGACCGCCGTGCGATCTCGCTGGGCCGCGAGCTGGATGCCCGCCGCAACAGCGGCTGGATGTGGCTGAGTACGCAGGAGCAGGTCGCGCTGGCCCGTCTGGGCAAGGCGTTGATGGTGGACCAGAAGAAGCTGGTGTCCGGCCAGTGGAGCATCGGTGGAGACGCCGAGGCGATTGCGCCGGTCCGCCTGTTCGGCCGCAGCGTCGATCACGCAACGCTCGCACGTGGCCTGCGATTCACGCCGGAAGGTTCGCCGCCGCTGTACGCCTCGCTGGACGTGGCCGGCATTCCGCGCAGCGCACCGGCGCCGGACGACCGCCAGATCGGCATCGAGCGCCGCTACTACACGACCGATGGCCAGGAGTGGAAGGGCGGCACGCTGAAGGAGGGCGAGGCGCTGATCGTGCGGGTCGGCATCACCGCCAACGTCGCGATCCCCGATGCGCTGTTCACCGACCTGCTGCCGGCGGGCCTGGAAATCGAGAACTTCAATCTCGGCGACGCCAAGCAATGGGCCGAGGTCGTGGTCGACGGCATCGCGATCAGCGACCGCGGCAGCGCGGCGGACGTCAAGCACGAGGAGTTCCGCGACGACCGCTACGTGGCCGCGCTGAAGCTGGAGCGCCGCGGTACCGCCAAGCTGTTCTACCTGGTCCGCGCGGTGACCCCGGGCACATACACCGTGCCGCCGTCGCTGGTGGAGGACATGTACCGTCCGGACATCCGCGGTGTCGGCAGGGCGTCGCCGGCGACGATCACGGTGGTGCAGCCGTAGTCCATTCCTTCTCCCCGCGCGCGGGGAGGAGGGCAACATCCCAGGGTGCCGTGGGAGCGACATGAGTCGCGACGGATTGCCGGTAACGCCTCATCGCGACTCGCGTCGCTCCCACCGCCACATGCAGTGCCGCAATCCTTCATGCAAACGCGACGTTTCTCCGCACTGTTGACCTGGCTGCGCTGGGCCACCGTCGTCGTGCTCGTGGCGTTGCTGATCCTGGACTTCGTATGTCCGCCCCCGCTGCCGAAGACCCGCGACACCAGCACGCTGGTCGTCGCGCGCGACGGCACGCCGCTGCGCGCCTTCGCCGACCGCGATGGCGTGTGGCGCTATCCCGCCACGCCGGACACCGTATCGCCGCTCTACCTCCAGGCGCTGCTGAACTACGAAGACCGCTGGTTCTGGAAACATCCCGGCGTCAATCCGTGGGCACTGGTGCGTGCGGCCGGCCAGTTCGCGCAGCATGGGCGCGTAGTCTCGGGTGGCTCCACGTTGACCATGCAGGTCGCGCGCATGCTGGACCGCCACTCGCGCACGCCGTGGGGCAAGGCCAAGCAGATGCTGCGGGCGGTGCAACTGGAAGCGCACCTGTCCAAGCGCGAGATCCTCACGCTCTACCTGGAGCGCGCGCCGTTCGGCGGCACCATCGAAGGCGTGGACGCGGCCAGTTGGGCGTATCTCGGCAAGCCGGCGTCGCGGTTGTCGCATGCCGAGGCCGCGCTGCTCGCCGTCTTGCCGCAATCGCCCAGCCGGTTGCGCCCGGATCGCCACCCCGACGCCGCCCGTGTCGCACGCGACAAGGTGCTGCAGCGCATGGCCGATCTCGGTGTCTGGTCGAAGGCCGAGGTCGAGGATGCGCGCATCGAACCCGTGGTCGCCCGCAGCCTGCAGGCGCCGATGAGCGCGGCGCTGTTGGCCGAACGCCTGCGCCAGAAGCAGCCGCGCGCCTCGCGCATCACGTCCACGATCGACGCCGGCCTGCAGCGCACGCTGGAAGAACGCGTGCAGGGCTACTTCTCCGCACTGCCTGCGCGTACGTCCGCCGCGCTGCTGGTGGTCGACAACGCCACGATGGAAGCGCGCGCCTATGTCGGGTCGGTGGCGTTCGGCGATCGCGAGCGGCTCGGTCACGTCGACATGGTGCAGGCCTGGCGGTCGCCGGGATCGACGCTGAAGCCGTTCCTGTACGGGCTGGCGCTGGACGACGGACTGATCCATTCCGAGAGCCTGCTGGTGGACGCGCCGCAGTCGTTCGGCGGTTACCGTCCCGGCAACTTCGACGCCGCCTTCAATGGCCCGGTCAGCGCCGCCGACGCGCTGCGCCTGTCGCTCAACGTGCCGGCGGTGGACCTGCTGGATCGCGTCGGCCCGTCGCGTTTTTCCGCACGCCTGGCGAACAACGGCCTGGTGCTGCGCTACCCGCGCGGCGCGCAACCGAACCTGTCGCTGATCCTCGGCGGCACCGGCGCGCGCCTGGAGGATCTGGTGGGTGCGTACGCGGGTCTGAACCGCGGCGGATTGTCGGGCCGCGTGCGCTACACCACGCAGGATCCGGCTTCGGACCGTCGCCTGTTGTCGCCCGGTGCGGCATGGATCATCCGCGAGGTGCTGGAGGCGCACCCGCGGCCCGGCTACGGCAGCGGTGTGCTGGATACCGGCAACCGTCCGCGCGTGGCCTGGAAGACCGGCACCAGCTACGGCTTCCGCGACGCGTGGGCGCTCGGCAGCACGCGCCGTTACACGGTCGGCGTATGGGTGGGTCGTCCGGACGGCACACCGCTGCCCGGCCAGTACGGTGCGGTCACCGCGCTGCCGCTGATGTTCGAGGTGATCGACAGCCTGCCGCGTTCACCCGGTGACGCCGGTCCGGTGCCGCCGCCGGCCGGCGTGCTCGAACAGGCGATCTGTTGGCCGCTGGGCACGCTGGCCGAAGCGGAGTCGCCCGCACTGTGCCAGCGAAAGCGCGATGCCTGGATCCTGGGCGGCAACGTGCCGCCGACGTTCGCCGAACGCGATGCGCGCCTGTGGAGCGCCGGACGCGAGCGGTTCGAGGTCGATGCAGGCACCGGTCTTCGACTCTCCGGCGATTGCACCCGTCCGCACGAGGCCCGCAGTACCGAGATCGCGCGCTGGCCGGCGTTGGCGTCTCCATGGTTGCCTGCGCGCGAACGCGCGGCATCGCGCCTGCCGCCCCTCTCCCCGGACTGCCAGCCCGATGGTCGCGATGCGGCCGAGGAATTGCGCATCGACGGGCTCAACGATCTCGCCACCCTGGCCCGCGCGCCCGGTAGCGAACACGGCGTTCGCCTGCAGTTGCGCGCACTCGGCACCGACATGCGCGTTCAATGGTTGCTGGACGGTCGCTGGATCGCCGAGACGCGCGGCCCGCAGACGTTCCAGCAGGACTTCATGGAGATCGGCGAACACCAGCTCACCGCGCTCGCCGACAGCGGCGCGTGGGCGCGGGTGAGGTTCAAGGTATTGCGCTGACGATCAGCGGTAGTGGGCGAGGAATGCGCTCAGCGACGTGGCGCCCGGCACCAGCAGGTTCATCAGTGCGCCGGCCAACAGCAGGGACAACGTCGCGACGAGGAACGGCTTGACCGTGTGCCGCAGCGTGGTCGAGAGCCAGTCGGCGTCGCCAGCCGGACGTTTCAGGCGCCGGTAGAGACCGGCCGACAGGGCCGCGTCCAGCGCGAGTTCCGCCAGCAGCGCGGGGGCGATCCAGATCACCCAGCACACCGCGACCAATGCGCCGCCCAGCACCACCATCACCAGGATGACGGGCAGGGACTCGGCGGCCTCGAAAGTGTCGCCCAGCGACGGCAGTTCGACCGACGGCGGCGTCGGATCGAGTGCGGCGAAGGACGCGGGCGTTGCCGGGGCATCGAAGGACGCGCTGGCGCCACTGCCGCCGGAACCGCCGCCCATACCCTGCCAATCGCCCTTCGCGGGGGTGGGTGTCGACGACGCATCGTCGCCATCGGGCACGCCCAGATCCCATTCGCGATGGCGGCGCCAGATCCAGACCAGGCCGAGGAATGCGCCGTAGGCGATCAGGACACACACCGGATAACGCAGCCAGAGTGCTTCCATGCCGACCGCCGACAGCACCACCGAGGCGAGGAAGCCGGTAGCGGCGGTCAGCAGCACCAGCAGGCTCATCTGCAGCCGCGGCACGCTGACCCGTGCCGCGACCAGGGATCTCGACGCGTCGTGCGATCCGTCACGACGCCGCATGCGTCAGCCCAACTGTTCCAGCATGTGCTCCGCGCCGGATACCTTGTACTCGCCCGGGGCTTCCACGAACACGTGCTTCACCACGCCGTCCTCGGCGTACAGGGCGAAACGCTTGGCGCGGATGCCCATGCCGTAGGCGCTGGCGTCCATCTCCAGGCCCAGCGCCTTGGCCAGGTCGGCATTGCCGTCGGCCAGCATCTGCAGGCCGTCCGGCACGTGCTGGGTCTTGCCCCAGGCCTGCATCACGAACGGGTCGTTGACCGAGACACAGAAGACCTCGATGCCGCGGCTGCGGAAGTCGTCGAAATGCTGCACGTAGCTGGGCAGGTGCTTCTCCGAGCAGGTCGGAGTGAATGCGCCCGGTACCGCGAACAGCACCGCCTTGCGGCCGTCGAACAGGGTGGTGGTGTCCACCGTTTCCACGCCTTCGCGGATGCGCTTGAGGGTCACTTCGGGGATGCGCTCGCCAACCTGGATGCTCATGGGATTGCCTTGTGTGGATGGAAACTGAATGCAGTGTAGCGCGCACGGGTCATGCCGCCGTGACGGGCTTGAAAGGCCGGGGCGCGCGCCTATTTTCCCGGGCATCGGCGACCGGCTGCCCGGCGCCACTTCCCGAGGAGACACCGACATGAGCATCGTGCAGTACAACCCCTGGGGCAACGCCCGCGGCCTGCAGGACGAGATCAAGCAGGTCTTCGACCGCTTCCTGGGCGAAGCCGACGCCGACCAGTCCAACGTGGTGACCAGCCAGTGGGCCCCGCGCGTGGACATCCGCGAAGACGCGGACCGTTTCGTGATCCTGGCCGACATCCCCGGCGTGGATCCCAAGGACATCGAGATCCACATGGACAAGGGCATCCTGACCCTTCGCGGCGAGCGCGTCGCGGAGAAGAAGGAGGACGGCACGCGCTTCTCCCGCGTCGAGCGCGTCTACGGCACGTTCTACCGCCGTTTCTCGCTGCCGGACAGCGCCAACCCCGACGGCATCACCGCCAGCGGCCGGCACGGCGTGCTGCAGATCGACATTCCGAAGAAGCCGGAAACCACGCCGCGCCGCATCCAGGTGCAGTGACCCGCGCGTCCCCGCCGTGGCTCCACGGCGGGGCCACGGGCGTAGCGATAGAATCGGCCCGTGGCGCCCGCGTCGCGGGCCGTTCTTTTTCCGGATGTCGTGCGTCTGCGCGCATCCGCGTGATCCTGCGGAGATTCCATGCAGTTCAAGGACTATTACGCGGTGCTGGGCGTGGAGCCCTCCGCCGGCGATGCCGAGATCAAGACGGCCTACCGCCGGCTGGCCCGCAAGTACCATCCCGATGTCAGCAAGGAGGCCGGCGCCGAGGACCAGTTCAAGGCGGTCAACGAGGCCTACGAGGCGCTGCGCGACCCGCAGAGGCGCGCGGCCTACGACCAGTTGCGTGCACGCGGCTACCGGCCGGGCGAGGAGTTCCGGCCGCCGCCGGATTTTGGGCGCGGCGGCGCCGGCGCGCAGGAGTTCGACTTCGAGGAGATCTTCGGTGGTGCCGGTGGCGGAGGCGGCGGCTTCAGCGACTTCTTCGAAGGGCTGTTCGGCCGGCGCGCGCGCGCGGATCAGGGCGGGCCGCGGGGTCCGCAGCCGACGCGCGACTCGCGCGCCAAGCTCGCCGTACCGCTGCAGGCGGTGCATGACGGCGGCAGCGTGCGCGTGAACGTCAACGACAGGCAGTTGGACGTGAAGGTGCCGAAAGGCGTCAAACCCGGGCAGGTGATCCGGTTGACCGGCCAGGGCACCCAGGGTGGCAACCTGTTGCTGGAAGTCGAGTACGCACCGCATCCGCAGTTCGAGGTCGACGGCCGCAACATCATCCATGTGCTCGCGCTGACGCCGTGGCAGGCTGCGCTGGGCGCGACCGTCAGCGTGCCGACGTTGGGGGGCGAGGTCGAGCTGAAGATTCCGGCCGATTCCGACACCGGCCGCAAACTGCGGCTGCGGGGGCGCGGCCTTCCCGGCACGCCGCCGGGCGACCAGATCGTGGAACTGGAAATCAGCGCGCCGCGCGCGGAGACCGACGAGCAGCGCAAGGCCTACGCCAGGCTTGCCAAGGCCTTCGGCCAGGCGTGAGGCGCCTGCCGGCCTGAGGGGCGGATCCTGGCGAAAATTTCGCCACCGATCTTGACAGGTCCGTGGCCCAAGGCGGGCACGCGGTTATCCACAGATTGATGCACGCGTCATCCACATGCCCTGTGGAAAACCGGCGCTCCACCACCGCTTTCCGGTTTCCGGAAACCATCACGCCACCCGAAGGTGGCGTGACGGGAACGGCCCGGATGCGTCCGGCGCTTACTTGACCGGCTTGCTCGCCGCCGTGTTTTCCGGCGCGGTCAGGCCACGCTTCTCCAGCAGCGGCTCGATCTTCGGATCGTGCCCGGCGAAGTCGCGGAACAGCTTCATCGCATCCTGGCTGCCGCCCTGCGACAGCAGCGTCTTGCGGAAGTGGTCGCCGTTGGCGCGGGTCAGGCCGCCGTTGCTCTTGAACCATTCCACGCTGTTGGCATCCAGCACTTCGGACCAGATGTAGGCGTAGTAACCGGCCGAATAGCCGCCCATGATGTGGCTGAAGTAAGGCGTCTTGTAGCGCGGCGGCACCGGCGCGTAGTCGATGCCGTCGGCGGCCAGCGCGGCGGCCTCGAACTTCATCACGCCGTCGGCGTCGGGCACCTGGTCGGCGGTGATCTGGTGCCAGCGCTGGTCGAGCATCGCGGCGCCCAGGTACTCGGTCGTCGCGAAGCCCTGGTTGAACTTGGACGCGGCGATCACCTTGTCCAGCAGCGCCTGCGGCATCGCTTCGCCGGTCTTGTAGTGCTTGGCGTAGTTGGCCAGGATCGACGGCCAGTCGGCCCACATCTCGTTGACCTGCGACGGATACTCCACGAAGTCGCGCGGCACGCTGGTGCCGCTGAAGTACGGATACTTCACGTCGGAGAACATGCCGTGCAGCGCATGGCCGAACTCGTGGAACGTGGTGGTCACTTCGTCCCAGGTCATCAGCGTGGGCTCGCCGGCCGGCGGCTTCGGCACGTTCAGGTGGTTGGCGACCACCGGCTTGTCGCCGCTCAGGCCGGACTGCGAGACGTACGAGTTCATCCACGCACCGCCGCGCTTGGAGTCGCGCGCATACGGGTCGAAGATGAAGATCGCCAGCTGCGACCCGTCGGCGTTGAACACGTCGTAGGTCCAGGTGTCGGCGTGGTACTTCGGCAGGTCGGTGCGTTCCTTGAACGTCAGGCCGTACAGCTGGGTGGCGGCGAAGAACACGCCGTTCTCCAGCACGTTCTTCATCTCGAAGTACGGCTTGAGCTGCGACTCGTCGAAGTCGTACTTCGCGGCGCGGACCTTCTCCGTGTAGAACGCCCAGTCCCACGGCTCCAGCTTGAACGTGGGTTCGCCCTTGGCCTTCTGCTCCTGGTCGATCATCGCCTGCAGGTCGGCCGCTTCGCGCTTGGCGTTGGCCACGGCTGCCGGGGCCAGCTTGCCCAGCATCGCGTTGACGGCTTCCGGCGTGCGCGCGGTCTGGTCTTCCAGGCCGTAGGCGGCGTGGTTCGGGTAGCCCAGCAGCTTCGCGCGGTCGGCGCGCAGCTTCATGATGCGCGAGACCAGCGCGGTGGTGTCGAACTCGCCGCCACGGCTGCCGCGCTTGACCGATGCCTCGTGCAGGCGCTGGCGCAGGGCGCGGTTGGTCAGCTGGGACTCGGGCGGCTGGCCGGTGGTGTTGAGCAGGGTCAGCACGTACTTGCCTTCCAGGCCGCGCTTCTTGGCCGCTTCGGCGGCGGTGGCGATCTGGCCTTCGGTCAGGCCGTCGAGCTGCTTGACGTCGTCGACCACGATGGCCGAGGCGTTGACTTCCTTCAGCACGAAATCGCTGAACTGCGTGCCCAGCGAGGCGAGCTCGGCGTTCATCGCCTTCAGCCTGGCCTTGTCCGCGTCGTTGAGGTTGGCGCCGGAGCGGACGAAGCTGGTGTGGTAGCGCTCGATCAGGCGCACGCCCTGCGCGTCCAGGCCCAGCGCGTTGCGCTGGTCGTAGAGCGCCTTGATGCGGGCGAACATCTTGGGATTCAGGCTGATCGCATCGCCGTGCGCGGCGAACTTGGCGGAGTAGTCTGCACGCAGCTTGTTGCGCGCGTCGTTGGTGTCGGTGCCCACCAGGTTGAAGAACACCGTGGTGGCGCGGTCCAGCACCTGGCCAGACTTCTCCAGCGCGATGATGGTGTTGTCGAAGGTCGGCGCGGCCGGATTGTTGGCGATCGCGTCGATTTCCTTCAGCTGCTCGGCCATGCCGGCATCGAAGGCGGGGGCGAAATCGCTGTCCTTGATCTTGTCGAACTGCGGATAGTGCAGCGGCAGCGGGCTCTCGGCGAAGAAGGGGTTGGCCGCCTGGGCGGTCTGGGTGGCCGGCGTGGCGGCCTGGCTGTAGGCGGGCATGGCGAGTCCGAGGGTCGCGGCAAGCGCGATGGCGAGGCGGGTGGTCATGGAGCGCTACGTCCTTACAAAGGTGGATTCCCAAGGGTAACCCAAGGGGGAAAGGCCGGACCCATGACGAAAGGCATGGGCGGCCGCCCGTCGCAGTGGAATGGCCTATGCGGCCCTGCCGGAGAAACTAGTGAAGCCGGTGGTCGCCTTCGGTCCTGCGCTGCGGCAGTTCGGCGCGCTGGCACGGGTCATCAAGGGCGGCAGCGCGCACCCGCCGGCATCGATCCACGGCGCGCTGGGGATTGGATGTGAGGGCGACGTCAGTCGCGATGAGAGATCAGGACGCCTTTATCGCGACTGACGTCGCTCCCACGGGCGCCTGAGTCGCGCAGTCGCTTGCCCCATCCGCGCCGGAGGTGTCTGATAGCGCCTTTCCCGGAGCCCGCCATGACCACCGCCTACGATTTCTCCGCCCAGGACCTCGATGGTCGCGAGCGTTCGTTGTCCGAGTACCAGGGCAAGGTCCTGCTGATCGTCAACGTCGCGTCCAAGTGCGGGTTCACGCCGCAGTACACCGGGCTGGAGGCGCTGTGGCGCGAGTATGGTCCGCAGGGATTGGTGGTGCTGGGCTTCCCGTGCGACCAGTTCGGCCACCAGGAGCCGGGCGACGAGGCGGAGATCCGCAATTTTTGTTCGCTCAATTACGACGTGACCTTCCCGATGTTCGCCAAGGTCGACGTCAACGGCAGCGATGCGCATCCGCTGTGGGCGTGGCTGAAGCAGGAGAAAAGCGGGCTGCTCGGCATCGGCGCGATCAAATGGAATTTCAGCAAGTTCCTCGTCGGCCGCGACGGCAAGGTGATCAAGCGCTACGCACCCACCGACACGCCCGAGTCGCTGGCGGGCGACATCCGCGCCGCGCTGGGCTGAGCACGCCATGAGCGGGGCCGATGCACGCGCGTTCCACATCGAGTTCGGCAGCACCGACTACGGGCTGCGCGCGTGGGTGACCGGCACCAACGGTACGCTGGAAACGACGCTCGCTTATTGGCGCGCCATCGCCGACGCGGTGCGGCAGCACGCACCGCGCGCCCTGCTGGTGGTGGACGACATGGACGGCCTGCCACCGCCGCCGGAGCAGTTGCTGCAGTTCGTGCAGGCCATGCGGGGGCAGGGCATGGAGGCCGTGCGCATCGCCTACGTCGAGCGCGACGCCGACCAGATTCCGCAAGTGGAGTGGGCCGGCCTGCTGGCGAACGAGCATGGCTTCGATGCGCGGGTGTTCGCGACCGAGGCCGACGCGGTGCGCTGGCTGCGCTACGGCGAGCGCGGCGGCTGAGCGGACTGGCGCTTCTGCAGCGCCTCTTCCGGCAGCAGCGCCATCAGCTCGCGGGCGAAGGATTCCAGTACTTCCTCGGAATACCCGCGGTGCGTCCGCACGATGCGGCCGTCCTGGCCGATGATGAACATGTTGGGCAGCGCGGTGACGCCGTAGCGGTCGGTGACCACACCCCGCACGTCGTGGACGAAGGTCAGGTCCAGGTCCTTGTTGGCCCGCAGCACGCTCAGGTAATCGCTGCGCGGCTCCTTCATGTTGATGGCGATGACTTCCAGATAGTCGCGTCCGACCAGCTTCTGCACATGGCCGAGCATCGGCAGCTCGCGCCGGCAGGGTCCGCACCATGAAGCCCAGAACGTCACCACGACCACCTTGCCCTTGAGGGCATCGAGGTCGACCGGATCGCCCTTGCGGTCCTTCATGGCGATGGGCGGAGGCACGTCGCCGATGCCGGGTTGCTCGACGGCGTCGCCCGCATACGCGCATGGGCTCAGGGCCAGCAGTGCGGCCAGCAGCAGATTCCGGATCACGGCGTGTCCTCCCCAGGACGTCGTGGGCGCAGCCTAGCACCCGTCGCGGCCCTGGGGCGAGCGCGCATTACTTCTCGACGAAGGCGCGCTCGAACACGTACTGGCCGGCCGTGCCGATGCGCGGGGCGGCGGTGAAGCCGCGGCCGTCGAGCAGGGCGCGGAAGTCGGCCAGCATTTGCGGGCTGCCGCAGATCATCGCGCGGTCGTGCGCCGCATCCAGCGGTTCGATGCCCAGGCTGTCCATCATGACGCCGCTGGCCATCAGGTCGGTCAGGCGGCCCTGGTGGACGAAGTCCTCGCGGGTGACGGCCGGGTAGTACAGCAGCTTCTCGCGGATGGTCTCGCCGAGGAACTCGTGCTGCGGCAGTTCCTTCTCGAAGTAGTCGCGGTAGGCCAGGTCTTCGGCATGGCGCACGCCGTGGGTCAGGACGACCTTGTCGAAGCGCTCGTACGTGTCCGGGTCCTTGATGATCGACAGCCACGGCGCCAGGCCGGTGCCGGTGCCCAGCAGGTACAGGTTGCGGCCGGGATGCAGGTCGCTGATCAGCAGCGTGCCGGTGGGCTTGCGCCCGATCAGCACGGTATCGCCGGGCTTGATGTGCTGCAGGCGCGAGGTCAGCGGCCCGTTCTGAACCTTGATGCTGAAGAACTCGAGCTGCTCTTCCCAGTTGGCGCTGGCGATCGAATAGGCGCGCAGCAGCGGCTTGCCGTCGACCTCCAGCCCGATCATCACGAACTGGCCGTTCTCGAAGCGGAAACCGTCGTCGCGGGTGGTGGTGAAGCTGAAATAGGCGTCCGTCCAGTGACGGACGTCGAGCACCGTCTCGGTGCCGAACGCAGAGGACATGGGGGAGTGTGGGCGATTGAATCGACGCGCCATTGTAGCCGACGGGCCGGGCGCGGCCTTGATCGTGCTCAATCGGCAGTGGCCGGATCGGGGACCTGTTCGCCCCGCTGGTGGAAGCACAGTTGCTCGACCATGCGCCGCATGGGGGGTGCCGTCAGCAGGAGATCGATCGGAAGGTCCCACTGAGCGTGGTCGAACGCCCAGCGCAGCAGGCGCTTGAAGGCGAAGCCCGGCACCGGTGGCGTGGGTGGCACGCTCGACGTCGCGCGGCCGGACAGATGGGCGGCCAGCATGCGGCCGACGGCGGCCCCATGGCGCAGGCCCGAATGGATGCCGCCCGCCGTCAGTGGAGAGACCATGCCAGCGGCGTCACCGACCAGGGTCACGCCATCGGCCCGCATCGGCGCCACGGGACCGCCGCACGGGATCAGGCCGGCGCGGATGCTGTCCGGCCGCCGCGCGGCATCCAGTCCCGTCATGGGAGCGACATGCGCGAGGAAGCCCGCCATGTCCGGCGCCGGCGTGCCGCCGGCCCGGTAGCGTCGCGCCAGGCCGGCCTGCACGCCGGTCGGGGTCTGCGCCACCCAGCCCAGGTAGCCGGGCGCGAAGCGCTTGCTGAGGAAGCAGTGCAGGGCGTCGGGTTCGCGCAGCGTCATGCCGTCGAACTCGTATTCCACGCCGTACAGGAATTGCGTGACCTGGCCCAGGCCGAGACGGCGTGCGACCCGCGATCGCGCACCGTCCGCTCCGACCAGCACGCGCGTAGGGCCCACGCCGTCGACCTGCCATCCGGTCGGCGTGCGCGTGGCGTCGCGGAAGGCCAGACCGCGCCGGACTTCGACGCCGCACGCTTCCGCCTGTTCGCCGAGCCAGCGCATCAGCGCGGGCGTGTCGGTGGTGTGGAAGCGGTAGCCGTGCGCACCCAGCCGCACGCTGCGCAGGTTCGGCGCATAGACGCGGACGTGGGGCACGGCGCGCAGCAATGAGGGCGGCAGCCCCGCCAGCAGCGGCGCATCGCAGGCTTCCTGCACCAGGATGCCGGTGGTGTGGATGCGCTCGCCGAGGTCCTGCTTGCGGTCGATCACGCAGACCCGCGGGCCACGGACGGCGAGTTCGCGCGCGCAGGCGAGGCCGGCGAAACCGGCGCCCACGACGATGACGTCATAACGGGGATCCTGCATCGTGGCGCACGCGCTCCGTCTTCAAGAGACGGGCAGCCTGCAGCCGCCACGGGGAGCGGCGATGAAGTCGGGATGAAGTCGTCGGGCGCGACCTCCGGAAACGAAGAAGGCGCCCATGGGCGCCTTCTTCGTGTTGCCTCAACCGTTGCCGCCGCCACGGGGGCCGCGTTGACCACCGCCGCCGGGACGACCGCCGGGACCGCGGCCGCCGGCCGGCCGGCCACCCGGACGCGGGCCCGCGTGCTGCGGACGGTTGCCGCCACCGCCGGGGCGTCCCTGCGGACGCGGACCGCGCGGTGGCTGGCCGTAGGGATTGAAGCCGGGGTTGGCATGGTCGGACGGGAAGCTGGGTGCGCTGGCGGGATGCCCGTACGGACGCGCCGCGCGCTGCGGCTTGCCGGCGCCCTGTGCGCCACGCGGCCCGCGCTCGGCACCGAAGCCGCCGGGACCCCGCTCGTTGCCGAAGCGGTCGCCGCCGAACCCGCCCGGACCGCCGCCCGGGCCACGCTTGCCCGCGCCGCCACCGGGCCTGCCGCCGGCGCCCGGACGCCCGCCCGGCTTGCCGCCGTAGGGCTTCTTCGGGCCGCCGGGACCGGCGTTGCGGTGGCCGGCCGGGCCGGTGTCCACGCCGTCCGGCACGTACCAGCTGCGGAACGCGGCCGGATTGCCTTCCGGCAACGGCTTCGGACCCTTCGGCGTGCGCTGCTTGAACGGGCGCTGCGACTGCTTCGCGGCCTGCTCGCCGCTGACGGTCAGGCCGCCGTGCGGCTTCTTGCCGCGGCCGCCACGGCCACGGTCTTCGCGCACGTGGTCGAAGCGGCGCAGCTCGCGGCCTTCGTCGGCCGCGTGGTGGCCGTTGACATAGGCGTTGCCGCTGCGGCCGCCGCCCACGTGGAGCGTGGACTTGGCGGCCTTGCGCTGGCCGATCACCGGCTGCAGCGTCAGCGCGGCGGGCGTGCCGACCTCCAGGCCCAGGTCCTTGCGCAGCGCTTCGACCTGTGCGTCCGGCAGTTCCTGCGTCTGGCCACGCAGCAGCGGCTGCGGCAGGCTGATCTTGCCGTAGCGCACGCGCTTGAGGCGGCTGACCTGGCAACCCTGCGATTCCCACAGGCGGCGCACTTCGCGGTTGCGGCCTTCCTTGACCACGACGCGGAACCAGTCGTGCGAATCGGTGCCGCCGATGCGTTCGATCTCGTCGAACTTGGCCGGGCCGTCGTCCAGCGCCACGCCGCGGCGCAGGCGGTCGACGACGTTGTCCGGCACGCTTTCCTGGCCTTCCGGCGCACGCACGCGCACGACGTACTCGCGCTCGACTTCGTACGAGGGATGCATCATCGCGTTGGCGAGTTCGCCGTCGGTGGTCAGCACCAGCAGGCCGGTGGTGTTGATGTCCAGGCGGCCGATGGCGATCCAGCGTGCGCCCTTCAGCGCCGGCAGCGCCTCGAAGATCGTCGGACGGCCTTCGGGATCTTCACGGGTGGTGACTTCGCCTTCCGGCTTGTTGTAGATCAGCACGCGCGAGGGCTCGGTCAGTGCGCTGGCGACGAAGGTCTTGCCGTCCAGCTCGACGCGGTCGCCGCCCTTGACCGACATGCCGGTCTGCGCGACTTCGCCGTTGACCTTGACCAGGCCGTCGGCGATGCGTTGTTCCAGCGCGCGGCGCGAGCCCAGGCCGGCCTGCGCCAGCACCTTGTGCAGGCGCTCTTCCAGGCGGTTCGTCTCCGGTGCGTCGGCGCTTTCGCCGCGCTTCAGCGACAGCTTGCCCAGGGAGGTCTTCTTCGGGGGGGTGTTGCTCATTGTTTCTGCTCCGACGGTGCCCGGTCTTCCTGGTCGGAAGCAGCGGCGTCGTCATCTTTGGGTTGAGGTTCATCGTGGTCGCCGGCGTCGTTGCCGGCGTCATCGGATGCGGTGTCTTCGTCGGCATCGTCCGATGCCGTGGTGTCGTGCTGTTCGTCGTCCGTGTCGCCGTCGTCGTCCGCGACGGGCGTGCTTTCGTCAGGCGTGCTTCTGTCGGACGCGTTCCCTTCCTGAGCCGCATCGGCGGCGTCGCCGCTGGCGATGCTGACCGGCAGCGGGGCGCCGTCCAGCGGCAGCTGCGGTTCCAGTTCGCCGATGTCCTTCAGTTCGGACAGCGGCGGCAGTTCGTCCAGGCGCTTCAGGCCGAAGTAGTCGAGGAAGGCCTTGGTCGTGCCGAACAGCGCCGGCTTGCCCGGCACATCGCGATGGCCGACCACGCGGATCCACTCGCGCTCTTCCAGCGCCTGGATGATGTTGCTGCTGACCGCCACGCCGCGGACCTGTTCGATCTCGCCGCGGGTGATCGGCTGGCGGTAGGCGATCAGCGCCAGCGTTTCCAGCGTGGCGCGCGTGTACTTGGTCTTGCGCTCGGTCCACAGGCGCGCGACCCAGGCGTGCACGTCCGCCTTGACCTGGTAGCGGTAGCCGGACGCCACTTCGACCAGTTCCACGCCACGGTCGGCGCAGGCGTCGGCCAGGTGCTGCAGGGCGGCCTCGACGCTGCCTTCCGGCGCCGGCTCGTCCTCGGGGAACAGGCCATGCAGCTGCGCCAGCGTCAGCGGCTGGGTGGCGGCCAGCAGGGCGGCCTCCACGATGCGGTTGATGAGCGATTGATCCATGCGGTCCTGTCGTTCGGAAAGGCGGCGGGCGTTCGGCCCGGCCGCGTCACGGGCTGTCGTTGGCGGCGTCGCTGTCGTCGAACTCGCTGGAGAACTGCAGCGGTTCGTTGGTGTTGTTCAGCGCCAGCGACTTGATGTAGATCGGGGCGAGCGGGGCTTCCTGCACGATGTCCAGCAACTGCTCCTTGGCCAGTTCCAGCATGGCCAGGAAGGTCACCAGCACGCCGAGCTTGCCTTCCTCGGGGGTGAACATGCTCTCGAAGCGGTGGAACCTGCCGTCCTCCAGCCGGGTGAGCACGTCGCCCATCCGCTGGCGAACGCTGAGCGCCTCGCGCTTGATCGCGTGGCCGGTGAACAGCTCGGCGCGCTTGAGCACGTCGTGCAGCGCCAGCAGCATCTCCTTCAGCTCCACCGGCGGCGGCAGCTTCACCGCGGCGCGGTCCGGCACGTCGGCGTGCGCCGGCGTGGTGTCGCGGTCCAGCCGGGGCAGGGCGTCCAGATCCTCGGCGGCCTGCTTGAAGCGTTCGTACTCCTGCAGGCGGCGTACCAGCTCGGCGCGCGGGTCGCCTTCCTCGCCTTCCTCCGTGACCGGGCGCGGCAGCAGCATGCGCGACTTGATCTCGGCCAGGATGGCGGCCATCAGCAGGTACTCGGCGGCCAGTTCGAACCGCAGCTCCTGCATCACGTTGATGTAGTCCACGTACTGCCGGGTGATCTCGGCGACGGGGATGTCCAGGATGTCCAGGTTCTGCCGGCGGATCAGGTACAGCAGCAGGTCCAGCGGACCCTCGAAGGCGTCGAGGATGACTTCCAGCGCGTCCGGCGGGATGTAGAGGTCCTGCGGGATCTGCAGCACCGGCTGGCCATGCACCACCGCCAGCGGCATTTCCTGCTGCTGCGGGTGGTTGGTCGGGGTTTGTGGGTTCGCGTCGGACGCGAGTTCTGGGCTCATCAAGAAACAGCCATCGTGCGGGTCACCCTGCGGACCTGCACGTGGCAGGACGGCGCGGCACCGGCAATGCACCAACCATCATCATCATGCGTCGCAGGGCGAACGCTTCCCTTACAGCAACCAGCAAAGCACACCGCAGGACTGCGGTGGCGGACAGCGAGAGGTCGTCGGGCGCGGGCGGGTGGGGGCAGCGAATCGAACGTCCCGGTGGACCCTCGATGGGGCAGGTAGGTCGGCGTGGCCGGATCTTCCCCTGGACGGGCCGCTGCTTCCGGCCGTGCAATGAGGCACAGGGTAAGCCCTGACTTCGACCGTGTCCAGCGCCGGCAAGGGGCCGCGCCCGTACAATTCAGGCTTCGACTTTGGAGTGAACACCATGTGGTATGCCATTGAAGGCCATGACGGCCCCGACGTGCTGGCCCGCCGTCTCGCCGCGCGCGCGGAGCATCTGGCGCGGCTGACCGCGCTGCGCGACGAAGGCCGGCTGCTGCTGGCCGGTCCGTGTCCGGCGATCGATGCCGAAGACCCGGGCCCGGCCGGATTCAGCGGCAGCATCGTGATCGCCGAATTCGATTCGCTGGACGATGCCCGCGCCTGGGCCGATGCCGATCCCTACATGTCGGCCAGGGTCTACACCCGCGTCGACGTGCGGCCCTTCCGCAAGGTCCTGCCGTGAGCCGGGTCGAACGCATCCGCGACGCGTTGCAGGCTGCCCTGCAGCCGGTGTTGTTGGAGGTACTCGACGACAGCCACAAGCATGCCGGCCACGAGGGCGCCCGCGACGGGCGCGGACATTTCACCGTCCGCATCACCAGCGACGCGTTCGCCGGCAAGGCCCCGCTGGCCCGTCACCGGGCCGTGTATGCCGCGCTGGGCGAGATGATGCAGACCGACATCCACGCCCTGGCCATCGAGGCCCGCACACCGGACGAAGCCGGCTGACGTCATTGTCTTTGGCAGCGCGACATGCGCCGGTCGATGAAAACGTTTACATTCGCCCCCTTCCATCACGCCGGGAGGGCGCCATGTCCACCAACCACCTTTCGTCGCGGCCGCTGCTGGCCGGCCTGATCGCCACCCTGCTGGCCGCGCCAGCCGCGGCCGCACCACCGGTGTATGCCACGCCGCAGGAGAAAGCCTTCGTCGACGCCCTGATGGCGAAGATGACGGTCGAGGAGAAGCTGGGCCAGCTGAACCAGCCGGCCGGCGTGGGCAACAACACCGGGCCGGCGGCCATGACGGGCAACGAGGACCAGATCCGCAAGGGCGAGATCGGCACTTACCTGGGGACCCAGGGCGCGGTGCTGACCTGCCGCCTGCAGAGGATCGCGGTGGAGGAGTCCCGGCTCGGCATCCCGCTGATGTTCGGCTTCGACGTGATCCACGGCCACCGCACGGTGTTCCCGGTGCCGCTGGGCGAGTCGTCGAGCTTCGATCCGGTGGAAGTGCAGCACGCCGCGCGCGTCGCCGCCGTCGAGGCGGCGGCGCACGGCATCCATTGGACCTACGCGCCAATGGTGGACATCTCCCGCGACCCGCGCTGGGGCCGCATCGTCGAGGGCGCCGGCGAGGACCCGTATCTCGGGTCGGTGCTGGCCGCCGCGCGCGTGCGTGGGTTCCAGGGCGACGACCTGCGTTCGCCGGACACCGTGCTGGCCACCGCCAAGCACTTCGTGGCGTACGGTGCGGCCGAGGGGGGGCGCGACTACAACGTCGCCGACATCTCCGAGCGCGCGCTGCACGAGGTGTACCTGCCGCCGTTCAAGGCGGCGGTCGACGCCGGTGCGCAGTCGATCATGGCCGCCTTCAACGAAGTGGCCGGTGTGCCGATGCACGCGCACCGGCCGCTGATCGAGGACGTGCTGCGCAAGCAGTGGGGCTGGGACGGCCTGTTGGTCAGCGACTACACCGGCGTGATGGAGCTGATGCCGCACGGCGTGGCCGCCAATCGCGAGGAGGCGGGCATCCTGGGCCTGCGTGCCGGCGTGGACGTGGACATGGTCAGCCAGATCTACGTGAAGGACCTGCCGGCGGCGGTGAAGGCCGGAAAGATCCCGATGGCGGAGCTCGACGCGTCCGTCCGTCGCGTACTGAACGCCAAATACCGCCTGGGCCTGTTCGATGATCCCTATCGCTACTGCACCGACGACGGCGCACGCGAGCGTGCGCTGACCCTCACGCCGGAACACCGCGCGGCCGCACGCCGCATGGCACAGAAGTCGCTGGTGCTGCTGGAGAACGACCGCAACGTGCTGCCGCTGTCCAAGTCCGTGCGTACGCTGGCGGTGATCGGCCCGCTGGCCGACCATCGCCGCGCCATGCTCGGCAACTGGGCGGTGGCCGGGCGCGAGGAGGACGCGGTGACCCCGGTGGTGGGCCTGAAGGCCGCGTTGGGCACGGGCACGCGGCTGATCGTCGCCAAGGGTGCCGAGATCGAAGGCCAGGACACCTCGGGCTTCGCCGAGGCGATCGCCGCGGCCAAGCAGGCCGATGCGGTGGTGATGTTCCTCGGTGAGCATCCCGACATGAGCGCCGAGGCGCACAACCGCACCACGCTGGACCTGCCCGGCGTGCAGGAACAGCTGGCCTTGCAGGTCGCGGCGACCGGCAAGCCGGTGGTCGTGGTGCTGCTGAACGGCCGACCGCTGTCGATCGGCGCGCTGAAAGGCAAGGTGCCGGCGATCCTGGAGGCGTGGTTCCCGGGCGTGGAGGGCGGACATGCCATCACCGACGTGCTGTTCGGCGACGTCAATCCGTCGGCCAAGCTGCCGGTGACGTTCCCGCACAATGTGGGGCAGATCCCGCTCTACTACGCGCATCGCAACACCGGCCGTCCGCCGAGCGACACCGACAAATACACCAGCAAGTACCTGGATGCGCCGTCCACGCCGCTGTACGCCTTCGGCCACGGACTGAGCTATACGACCTTCCGGTATGACACGCCGGTGGTGGCGAAGAAGACGCTGGCCCCGGATGCGCTGCAGCAGCAGGTCAGCGTGCGTGTCACCAATACCGGCACTCGCGCGGGCGAGGAAGTGGTGCAACTCTACCTGCGCGACGACGTGGCCAGCGTCACCCGACCGGTGAAGCAGCTGCGCGGCTTCCAGCGCGTCGCGTTGCAACCGGGCGAGTCGAAGACCGTCACCTTCGACCTCGGCTTCGAGGATCTGGCGATGTACGACGCCCGCATGCAGCAGGTGGTGGAGCCGGGCACGTTCACGGTGTTCGTGGGCGGAAGCTCGGACCGCACGCAGCAGGCCGCGTTCTCGGTGGCAGCACGCTGATGGGCGACGGCGACGGCGACGGCGACGCGGCATCGGCGATGCTGCGTCGCAATATCTTTTGTGAGCCGAGTGCTCACGCAAGCGACTGAATTCACGACATATTCCGGACCAACTAACGCGGGCTTTACACGTTTCCGTGAAAACGGTTACAGTCCGCGCCACTCAAGGCTGTCATCACCGCGGAGGGGCGGGGAATGGCGAGAACCTCGGTCACCATCAAGGATGTCGCACGCGAGGCGCGGGTTTCCGTCGCCACCGTGTCGCGTGCCTTGAACGGACACGAGAACGTCGCCGAATCCGTCCGCCAGCAGGTCCTGGCCACCGCCGACCGCCTGCGCTACCAGCCGCATGCCGCCGCGCGCAGTCTCAGCAGCCGTCGCACGCAGACCGTCGGCGTCGTGTTGCCCGACCTGTATGGCGAGTTCTTCTCCGAACTGATCCGCGGCATCGACCAGGTCGCCCGCGCGCGCCGCCAGCACCTGCTGGTGTCCAGCTACCACGGCCATCCCGAAGAGCAGAGCGAAGCGCTGCGCGCGATGCGTGGCCGCGTCGACGGGCTGCTGGTGCTGTCGCCGTATACCGACCGCCCGGGCTTCCTGGTCGACAACCTGCCGTCGTCGCTGCCGGTGGTGCTGATCAATACCGATGTGCAGGACTCGCCTTACCCCGCCTTGACCATCGACAACTACAGCGCAGCCGTGGCGATGGTCGAGCACCTCGCCCAGGCCGGCCACCGCCGCATCGCATTCATCGGTGGTCCGGAGGGCAACTTCGATGCGCGCGAGCGCTTGCGCGGCTATCGCGATGCGATGGCGCGTCTGTCGTCAGGCGCGCCGCTGCAGGAATTTTCCGGCGATTTCAGCGAGTCCGCAGGCTACGACGCGGGCAGGCACATCGCGCATGCGACGCACCGGCCGCAGGCGGTGTTCGCTGCCAATGACATGACCGCGCTGGGCTGTCTGTACGCCTTCAACGAGGCCGGCGTGCGCGTGCCGCAGGACGTGGCGCTGGCGGGTTTCGACGACATTCCGCTGGCGCGCTTCGTTCACCCGACCTTGACCACGATGCGCGTCAGTATTGCCGAGCTTGGGGGGCAGGCGATGAGCCGTCTGCTGGACACGATCGAATCCGATGGTGCGCGCGTGGCGCCTTCGGCCATGTTGACGCCGGAGTTGATCGTCAGGGCGTCAAGCGTGGGAGAAGGCCGCCACGCAGCGACATAGGGAACGCGGGGCCGCTTTTTTTTGGAGCGGGTTGTAATCGATTACAAGCGGCATCGAGCCGATTTGCAGTACATCAATCTTTGGAGGGAGAGCCAATGAAACAGCGCAACCGCACCACCGCATTCCGACCCAATCGCAGGTTGTTGTCCTGCGCGCTGGCCAGCTGCCTGGCCATGGCGGCGCCGCAGGTGATGGCGCAGTCCACGTCCGCCACGCTGCGTGGCGCGGTGACGGCGGATTCCACCATCACCGTCACCAACGTGGATACCGGCCTCACCCGTACCGCGAAAGCGACCAACGGCAGCTACAACATCGGCGGCCTGCCGCCGGGCACGTACCGGATCGACGTCAATGCCGGCGGCCAGACCAGCAGCCGTGCGGTGACCCTGGCCGTAGGCCAGACCGCCACGCTGAACCTGCAGGACGCACCGCCGGTGTCCGCCCCGGCGGCCGATGCGACTAATCTGGACACCGTGCGCGTGACCGCGCCGATGCTGGTGGAAACCAGGACGTCGGAAGTGGCCACGTACGTGTCGAACAAGCAGATCGAACTGCTGCCGCAGAACTCGCGCAACTTCCTCGCGTTCGCGGATACGGTGCCGGGCATGCGCTTCGTGACCAGCGGCAACGGCAACGAATCGCAGCTGCGCAGCGGTGCTCAGGGCGCCAGCCAGATCAACGTCTTCATTGATGGCGTCGGCCAGAAGAACTACGTCACGCCCGGCGGCATCACCGGCCAGGACGACAGTCGCGGCAACCCGTTCCCGCAGCTCGCGATCGGTGAATACAAGGTCATCACCTCGAACTACAAGGCCGAGTACGACCAGATCAGCAGCGCGGCGGTCACGGCGGTGACACGCTCCGGTACCAACGACTTCTCCGGCAGTTTCATCTGGGACCGCTACAGCGACAACTGGCGAGAGCCCACGCCAGGCGAGGAAGCGGCCGGCCGGAAAAGCGAAGAAACCACCGAGCAGTACGGCGTCGCCTTCGGTGGCCCGATCATCCGCGATCGCCTGCACTTCTTCGTGACGTATGAGGCGAAGGACTTCATCGTGCCAGAGATGGTGACCCGTCCGAACAATACGGGACACGTGAACATTCCGGCGAACATCCTGGCGCAGTACGGGCCGACCAGCCGTCCCTTCGATCAGGACGTCTATTTCGGCAAGTTGAGCTGGCAGGCGAGCGACGAGCACCTGGTCGAGTTCTCGGCGCGTGTCCGCGAGGAGGTCGGTATCCTCGACGTCGGTGGCGTGAACGCACAGAGCGCCGCGACCGCACTGAACAACGACGAGAAGCGCTACGACCTGCGTTCGTTGTACTCGGCCGAAACCTGGATGAACGACGCCCACCTGACCTTCGAGGAGTCGTCCTACAATCCCTCCCCGCTGGTGAACGCGCCGATAATCCGCTACACCGCCCGCAACCAGGCAAACGACGGCGACATCACGCTGCTCAACACGGGTGGTGGCGGCAGTTTCCAGGACAAGGGCCAGAAGGGTTGGGGCCTGCAGAACGACTTCACCTGGTACGGATGGCAGGACCACACCGTCAAGGCCGGTGTGAAGTACAAGGACGTGGAGCTCACCGCGTTCCAGCAGTTCCCGCCGAATCCGCGTTACATCTACGACGTGGCGGTCAACCCGGGTCAGCCCTATCGCATCGAATACACGACGGCCCGGGTCGGCCGGACGCCCTTCGTCGAGTCCGGCAACAAGCAGTTCGGCCTGTACATCCAGGACGACTGGCAGGTCAACGAGAAGCTGACGTTGAACATGGGTATCCGCTGGGATTACGAGGACATGGGCGCGTACAAGGACTATGTGCTCGATCCGGCGATCGCGACCGCCTTGCGTGGCTGGACGAACATCCAGAACACCGACTACGACATCGAGAACTACATCAGCGATGGCGGCAACCGCAAGAGCGACAAGGACAACTTCGCGCCTCGCCTGGGGTTCTCCTACGATCTCGCCGGTGACCAGCGTCACGTGATCTTCGGTGGTATCGGTCGGTCCTACGATCGCAATCTGTTCGATTACATGGCGCGTGAGTTCTACGGCGGTGCGTTCACGACGTACACCATCAATTTCCCCGACGTGAATCACCCGTGCAATCCCAGCCCGACCTGCATTCCGTTCAATCCGGCCCTGCTGACGCCCGAAGGTCTGGCCGCGTTCGCGGCGGCGAACCCCACGGCAGGTGGTGAAGTCAATCTGCTCTCCAATGATCTGGAGACGCCGTATTCGGACCAGTTCAGCATCGGCATGCGCAACACCTTCACGGTGTGGGGCCACGACTGGAACACGTCCGCGACGGTCGCGCACATCCGGGCGAAGGAAGGCATCTATTTCCGCCTCGGCAACCGCTATCCCGGCGGCAGTTTCCGCGATCCGGCGTTCCCGAACGCCACGTGGGGTCGCCAGCCGTGGGGCCAGGCCATTCCGGGCTACGGCAGCCTGATCCTTGGCCAGAACGGTATCGAGAGCAAGCTCAATTCGCTGCTGCTGTCCGTCGACAAGCCGTACACCGAGCAGTCGCCGTGGGGCGTGACGCTGGCATACACCTACAGCGATGCGAAGGAGAACCGCGTCAATGCGTCGAACGGCGAGACCTACGTCTTCGATTATCCCGACGCAGGCGACACCTTCTACCTGTCCAATGGCGTGCCGAAGCATCGTCTGGTTGCGACAGGCATCTACGGGCTTCCGTGGGATGTGACGCTCTCGGCGAAGCTGATCCTGGAAAGCCCGACGCCTCGCAGTGCCACCAACTGCTTCGATGCGCCGAGCAACGACAACTGCTTCTTCGATCCCTACGAGCGTTCGGAAACCATCGGCTTCAAGCAGTTCGACATTGCGTTGCAGAAGGTCTGGGATACCGGCACCGATCTGAAGTTCAAAGTCCGCGCCGATCTGATCAACGCCTTCAACTGGCGCAACTGGACGGACTTCGACGACTGGCGCGGCGCGCCGGGCGTGGCCAATCCGAACTTCGGCCAGCGCACCGGTAACGGCATCCTCTGGCCCACCCGCACGTTCAAGCTGTCGTTCGGCTTCGACTGGTAATACAAACCCGCCCTCGGGCGGCGCCTCCGGGCGCCGCCTGACCGGCGGGTTTGTTTTGCGCTCTTCTGTAATCGGTTACAACGGGATAATGTTTTGAACAAGATCACCCCAGCCCCGCGCGCGCCCTGGCTCATCGGCGTCGTGCTGACTCTGTTGATCGCCGGCTGCCAGAAGGCGCCGGAAGAGAGCGCCGCACCCGCCGCGAAACCCGCCACGCCCGCGGTGGCCGCCAAGCCGGAGCCACCGGCGAAGCCGGAACTGCCGCCGCTGTTCCGCGACATCGAGCGTCGCACGTTCCAGTTCTTCTGGGACACCACCAACGAAGTGAACGGCATGACGCCGGATCGCTATCCGTCGCGTCCGTTCGCCAGCATCGCGTCCATCGGCTACGCCCTGACCGCGTATCCCATCGGCATCGAGAACGGCTGGGTCAGCCGCACGCAGGCGGTCGACCGCACGCTGACCACGCTGAAGTTCCTGCGCGACATCCCGCAGGGACCGCAGAAGGAAGGGAAGGGCGGCTACAAGGGCTTCTACTACCACTTCCTCGACATGAACACCGGCCACCGCTTCAATACCTGGGTGGAGCTCTCCAGCGTCGATACCTCGCTGCTGCTGATGGGCGTGCTGTTCGCGCAGTCCTACTACGACCGCGACGACGCGCGCGAGAAGGAGATCCGCGCGCTCGCCGACACCATCTACAAGCGCGTCGACTGGACGTTCCTGCAGAACAACAAGCCGCTGATCTCGATGGGCTGGTTCCCCGAGAGCGGTGTCATCCCGCACGACTGGAAAGGCTACAACGAGGCCATGATGGTGTACGTGCTGGCGATGGCCTCGCCGACCCATCCGGTGGGCCCCGAGGCCTGGGAAGTGTGGACGCGCAGCTACAGCGAACTGTGGGGCGTGTTCCAGGGACAGGAATACCTGACGTTCGCGCCCCATTTCGGCCACCAGTACAGCCATGTCTGGATCGATTTCCGCGGCATCCAGGACGCGTACATGCGCGAGCGCGGGATGGACTACTTCGAGAACAGCCGCCGCGCCACGTATGCGCAGCGCGCCTACGCCATCGAGAACCCGATGAAGTGGAAGGACTACGGCGCGAACGTGTGGGGCCTGACCGCCTCCGACGGGCCGCAACAGACCATGCAGGAGTACCGCGGCGAGCAGCGTCCGTTCCGCCATTACTCCGCGCGCGGCGCCGGCTTCCGCGAGAACTTCGACGACGGCACCATCGCGCCGACGGCCGCCATCGCCTCGCTGCCCTTCGCGCCGGAGATCGTCATTCCCGCCACGGAGGAAATGCATCGTCGTTACGGCGACTATCTGTACTCCAGCTACGGCTTCCTGGATTCGTTCAATCCGAGCTTCGACTACGACATTCCGCTGAAGACCGGTCGCATCGTGCCGGGCAAGGGATGGGTGGCCAGCGACTACATCGGCATCGACCAGGGCCCGATCCTGGCGATGATCGCGAACTACCGCAGCGACTTCGTCTGGAGCGTGATGAAGAAGAATCCGTACATCCGCGACGGCCTGAAGAAGGCCGGTTTCCGGGGCGGCTGGCTGGATGCGACGGCCGAACAGGCGAGCGGCGGCAGCGCGGTGGTCGCGCCGACCGCGCCGCCGGACCTGGATGCCGCCGCGGCGCGCGCACTGGGTACGGCGGAATCGCGCGCCAACCAGGCCTCACAGCCCGAGGCGACGCGTCCGCAGCAGCCCGAGTAAGCTGTCCGCATGGATCGGCGTGCGCCAGCAAAGGTCTCTCCGGCACGCATCAGGGCCTTCTCCGGTGGAAGGAGGGCCCTGGTGCGCTGCTGTTTCCTCGCGATCCTGATCGTTGCGCTCGCGCTGGTGGCCGGTTGTGCGCGCATGCAGGACGACCGCACCACGGTGCGGTTCTGGGTGATGGGCTACGAAGGCGAGGTCGTCGCCAGGCTGCTGCCCGAATTCGAGCGCCTGCACCCCGATATCCAGGTCGACCTGCAGATCGTGCCCTGGCTGTCGGCGCACGAGAAACTGCTGACCGCCTTCGCCGGTGAATCGTTGCCGGACGTCAGCCCGATCGGCAATACGTGGATTCCGGAGTTTGCCGCGCTGGGTGCGCTGGAACCGCTGGATGACGAGATCGCGGCGACGCCCGGCTTCGACCAGGCGGATTTCTTTCCCGGCGTCTGGGACACCGGCGTGATCGAGGGGCGCGCGTATGCGGTCCCGTGGTATGTGGAAACGCGCCTGCCGTTCTACCGGCGCGACATGCTGGCCAAGGCGGGCGTGGAGACGCTGCCGGCGAGCTGGGACGAGTGGCGCGTGGCGATGCGCGAGGTCAAGCGGGTCGCGGGCCCGGGCAACTACGCCATCCTGCTACCGCTCAACGAGTTCGAGCCGCTGCTCAGCCTGGCGATCCAGCAGCCGGAACCGCTGCTGCGCGACGGAGGCCGCTACGGCAATTTCCGCAGCGAAGGTTTCCGGCAGTCGCTGGGGTTCTACAAGGAGATGTTCGAACAGGGATGGGCGCCGGTCGTCACCAACAACCAGATCTCCAATGTGTGGGACGAGTTCGGCAAGGGCTTCTATTCGTTCTACATCTCCGGCCCCTGGAACATCGCCAAGTTCAAGGAGCGGCTGCCGGCCACGCAGCAGAAGGACTGGGCGACGATGCCGCTGCCGGGTCCGGAGGGTCCCGGCGCATCGCTGGCCAACGGCACCAGCTTCGTCGTGTTCAAGGATTCGCCCAACAAGGCCGCGGCGTGGAAGCTCATCGCCTGGCTGTCCTCGCCGGACGTGCAGGCCGAGTTCCATGCCCTGACCGGGGACCTGCCGCCGCGTCGTTCGCCCTGGCAGACGCCTGCGCTGGCGAACGACCCGTACACCAAGGCCTTTCGCGAGCAGCTCGAACGCGCGGTCTCCACGCCGAAGGTGCCGGAGTGGGAACGCATCGCCACCGAGATGCGACTGGTCGGCGAACAGGTCGCCAACGGCCGCATGAGCGTGGACCAGGCGGCCGAGGAGCTGGATCGCCGCGCCGACCGCATCCTCGAGAAGCGGCGCTGGATGCTGGACCACGCCGGCAAGGCGGGAGCGGCGCCATGAGGTCCACACATTCGCTCGCCGGCTGGCTGTTCGCCGCGCCCGCGCTGACGGTCATCGTGGTGTTCTTCGGCCTGCCGGTGCTGGCCGCGCTGGCGCTCAGCCTGACCGACTTCGACATCTATGCGCTGGCCGACATCGGCAACCTGCGCTTCGTCGGTCTGGACAACTACATCGGCCTGCTGCAGAACCCGATGTTCTGGAAGTCGCTGGGCAACACCCTCTATTTCGTCGTCGTCGGCGTCCCGCTGTCGGTCGCGCTGTCGCTGGGCGCCGCGCTGCTGCTGCATTCGAAGCTCGGCCGACTCAAGGGCTTCTTCCGCACCGCGTTCTTCGCGCCGGTGGTGACCACCGTGGTCGCGGTCGCGGTGATCTGGCGTTACCTGTTCCACACCAAGTACGGTCTGGTGAACTGGGGGCTGTCGTGGGTCGGCATCGATCCGATCGACTGGCTCGGCGATCCCGCCTGGGCCATGCCGACCATCATCCTGTTCGCCGTGTGGAAGAACTTCGGCTACAACATGATCATCTTCCTGGCCGGCCTGCAGAGCATTCCGGAAGACCTGTACGAGGCCGCGCGCATCGATGGCGCCTCGCGCTGGGCGCAGTTCCGCCACGTGACGCTGCCGCAGCTGGGGCCGGTGCTGCTGCTGGTCGGCATCCTGACCATGGCCGGCTATTTCCAGCTGTTCGCCGAACCCTACGTGATGACGCAGGGCGGTCCGCTGGAGAGCACCAAGAGCGTGCTGTACCTGATGTACGAGGAAGGCTTCAAGTGGTGGAACCTCGGCAACGCGTCGGCGGTGGCGTTCCTGCTGTTCCTGCTGATGACCGTGGTGACCAGCGGCCTGCTGTGGTTCGCGCGCAAGCGGGGCGTGGAATGAACCGGCGCCTCGCCACCGTCGTCGTCAATGCACTGCTGGTCGCACTGGCGATCGTCAGCATCGGCCCGCTGCTGTGGATGCTGTCGGTGTCCTTCATGCAGACCGGCGAGGCCGGCCATTTCCCGCCGCCGCTGCTGCCGTCCGCGCCCACGCTGGACAACTACCGCGAGCTGTTCGTGCGCGCGGGCATGGGCCGCTACCTGCTCAACAGCGTCATCGTGTCGACCAGCGTCATGCTGCTGTCGCTGCTGTTCAACACCATGGCCGGCTATGCCTTCGCCAAGCTGCGCTTCAGGGGGCGCGACCGCACGTTCCGCGCGCTGCTGGCGGCGCTGGTGATCCCGGCCCAGGTGGCGATGATGCCGCTGTTCCTGCTGCTCAAGCAGATGGGCCTGGTCAACACCTATGCCGGCGCCATCGTGCCGGGCATGGCGGCGATCTTCGGCATCTTCCTGGTGCGCCAGTACGCGCGTTCGACTCCGGACGAACTGCTGGAAGCCGCGCGCATCGATGGCGCCAGCGAGGCGCGCATCTTCTTCCAGATCGTGTTGCCAGGATTGAAGCCGATCCTGGTGACGCTGGCGATCTTCAGTTTCCTCGGCGCATGGAACGATTTCATGTGGCCGCTGATCGTGCTGAGCGACGACAGCCTGCAGACCCTGCCGGTCGCGCTGGCGGGCCTGTCGCGCGAGCACGTCATGGACTACGAACTGATGATGGCCGGGTCGGTCGTCACCATCCTGCCGGTGCTGCTGCTGTTCCTCGTGCTGCAGCGCTATTACATTCAGGGCCTGTTGCTGGGCAGTGTCAAAGGCTGACCCCGGCCGGGTCGTCGCGGAGCTTGAATCACCATGAAGATCGAACCCTCGTTGACGCACGGGCCGGAACCGCGTGACGTCGTTTCCCGCAAGGCAGCGCTGGCGTGCGCCGTGCTGCTGTCGTGCGCCACGCCCGCCTTCGCCGCGCAAGAGGGCGTCCGTATCCTCGACGACTTCAGCGATGCGTCCGCATGGCGCGTGGTGACCTCCAACCAGGTCAGCGGCACGCTGCGTGCGGCCGACGGCGTGGACGGCAAGGCGCTGTGCCTGGATTACGATTTCAACGGCGTATCCGGTTACGCCGGTATCCAGCGCGACCTGCCGCTGGACTATCCGGCCAACTATCAGTTCGGTTTCCAGTTGCGCGGGGCGTCGCCCCGCAACGATCTGCAGTTCAAGGTGGTCGATGCCAGCGGCGACAACGTCTGGTGGGTCAATCGACCGAAGTACGAGTATCCGACCGTGTGGACGCCGGTGCGCTACAAGCAGCGCCATATCGACAAGGCGTGGGGTCCCGACCCGGACCGCGTGCTGCGCCGGAGCGAGAAGTTCGAGTTCACCGTCTACAACAACGCCGGTGGCAAGGGCTCGGTCTGCTTCGACCAGCTGACGTTCCAGGCGCTGCCGGTCGACGATGGTGCGCCGTTGACGGGCGCGGCGAGTGCCTCGGTGGCGTTTCCCGCCGGCGCGGCGCGCATGGCGGTGGACGGCAAGCCCGGCACCGCCTGGTCGGCGGACCTGCACGGCGATGCCGATCCGCAACTGACGCTGGACCTGGGCAAGGCGCGCGAATTCGGTGGCTTGGTGCTGCGCTGGAAGCCCGATCAGCACGCCTCCGACTATCTGGTGCAGCTCTCCGACGATGGCCTGCAGTGGCGTGATGTCCGCACCGTGGTCGACGGCAACGGCGGCAACGACTACCTGGCGCTGCCGGAATCGGAAGCGCGCTACGTGCGGCTCACCATCGGCGACGGACCGGGCCGCTCGTTCGCACTGGCCGAGCTGGAGGTGAAGCCACTGGCCTTCGCCGCGCATCCCAACGACCTGATCAAGGCGATGGCGTCCGAAGCGCCGAAGGGCTGGTTCCCGCGTGGTTTCAGCGGCGAGCAGCCGTACTGGACCATCGTGGGACTGGATGGCGGGCGCGAGCAGGGGCTGATCGGCGAAGACGGTGCCATCGAGATCGCCAAGGGCGGCGTCAGTGTCGAACCGTTCGTGCGGGTCGACGGACGCTGGATCGGCTGGTCGGACGTGCAGGCGACGCAGTCGCTGCAGGACGGTTACCTGCCCATCCCGACGGTGGCGTGGACGCACGCCGACTTCGCATTGACGACCACGGCGTTCGCGGCGGGCAGGCCCGGCGACTCGCGTGTCGTTGCGCGTCATCGCCTGACCAACACCGGCAGGACGCCACGAGAGTACGTGCTGGCGTTGGCCGTGCAGCCGTGGCAGGTCAATCCGCCCAGCCAGTTCCTCAACACCACGGGCGGCTTCAGCCCGATCAACGATCTGGCGATCCGCGCCGGCGTGGTCAGCGTGAACGGTCGCGACAGCCTGCGGTTCGCCAGGCCTGATGCGTCGTTGGCATCGCGCTTCGATGAGGGACTGGTGCGCGAACGGCTGGCATCGATGGAGGCGATGGGCGACGGTGCCGACGTGCGTGTGACAGGAGAGGCGAGCGGGCTCGCCTCCGCCGCCGTGTTGTACCGCATCACGCTGGCGCCCGGCGAAAGCCGCGATGTCGATTGGGTCGCGCCTCTCGAAGGCACGCTGCCGGCGACGGTCGACGCGGCACGGGACCAGCAGGCCACCGCGGCGATGTGGCGCGGCAAGCTCGGCGAGATGAAGCTGCAGGTGCCGGCCGAAGGCCAGGCCATCGCCGACACCCTGCGTACCGCGCTGGCGCACATGCTGATCTCGCGCATCGGTCCGCGCCTGCAACCGGGTACGCGTTCGTATTCGCGCAGCTGGATCCGCGATGGCGCGATGATTTCCGAGGGGCTGCTGCGCCTCGGTCGCCCGGAAGTGGTGAAGGAATACGTCGAGTGGTACGCGCCGTACCAGTTCCAGAACGGCAAGGTGCCGTGCTGCGTCGACGACCGCGGCAGCGATCCGGTGCCGGAGAACGACAGCCACGGCGAACTGATCTTCAACATCGCCGAGTATTACCGCTACACCGGCGACAAGGCCTTCCTGCGCAGGATGTGGCCGCACGTGCAGGGTGCGTTCGACTACATGGACGTCCTGCGCCTGAGCGAGCGGACCGAGGCGAACCGCGCGGTCAATGCCGCGTTCTACGGCATGATGCCGGCGTCGATCAGCCACGAGGGCTATTCGGCCAAGCCGATGCATTCGTACTGGGACAACTTCTGGGCGCTGCGCGGTTACAAGGATGCGGTCGAGATCGCCGACGCGCTGGGTGAGACCGCCGCGTCGAAGCGCATGGCCGCCTCGCGCGACCAGTTCCGCGACGATCTCTACGCGTCGCTGCAGGCGGCGACAAAGTTGCACGGGATCGGCTATCTGCCCGGCGCGGCGGAGATCGGCGATTTCGATCCCACGTCCACGACCATCGCGCTGGCGCCGGGCGGCGAGCAGGGCAAGCTGCCGGCGGACCTGCTGAACGGCACCTTCGAGCGCTACTGGACCGAGTTCGTGCAGCGTCGCGACGGCAAGCGCGAATGGAAGGACTACACGCCTTACGAATGGCGCAACGTGGCCGCGTTCGTCCGCCTCGGCTGGCGCGAGCGTGCGTGGGAGGTCGTGGACTTCTTCTTCAAGGACCGCGCGCCGCCGGCGTGGAACCAGTGGGCGGAAGTGGTGTCGCGCACGCCGCGCACGCCGTTCTTCGTCGGCGACCTGCCGCACGCCTGGGTGGGTTCGGATTTCGTGCGCTCGGCGCTGGACATGTTCGCCTACTCGCGCGAACTCGATGACAGCCTGGTGCTGGCGGCCGGCGTGCCGGCGACGTGGCTGGACGGCGAGGGCATCGCCATCGATGGCCTGCGTACGCCGAACGGCGTGCTGGGCTACTCGTTGCGCAGGCAGGGCGACGAGGTCGTGCTGGAAGCGAAGGCTGGCCTGAAGCTGCCGACCGGCGGCCTGGTATTGCCGTGGCCGTACCGGGACGCGCCCGGCGAGACGCGCGTCAACGGCAAGCCGGCGCAGTGGAAGGATGGCGAACTGCGCATCACCACGCTGCCGGCGAAGGTCAGCATCCGCACACGCTGACCGCTGCGTAGAGCGGAGCTTGCTCCGTTGCTTCCATGACAGGCATCGCGTCAGCGCTACTTCATGAGCCGAGCAAGCTCGGCTCTACGTCGCGTCGCGGGGCGGAGTACATTGCAGGGCACCGTTCCGCCCTGTCGTCGCCATGGTCGCTGATAGCCCGCGTCTGCCGCTCTGGCCGCTGCCTCTGCTGATCACGCTTCTGTTCGTGGTCGCCGCGCACGCCGCCTATCTGCTGTCGATCCAGGGCGGCCACGTGCCGGCCTGCGTGCCTTACCTGGATGGCTGCGTCTCGATCAGCCGTGCGGCGCGGCACGGATGGGGCAATCATCTGTTCCGGCTGGTGGTGATCCCGTGCGCGGTGCTGCATGCGCTGGTGTGGTTGCTGGCGCAGCGCTGGTTGCGCGGTGGAAGGGCGATGGGGGTGCTGGGCGTCGTATCGGCTGTCGCGCTGGCGGTGTATGCCACCTTCCTCGGCACCGATGGCGAGACGTATCGTTTCCTGCGCCGCTATGGCGTGGTGGTGTACTTCGGCTTCGGTTATCTGGCGCAGTTGGCATTGATGCGGCGTGCGTCGTTGTCGAGGGCGCTGCCACCGCGCCTCATCGTGGCGATGTCATGGATATCGATCGCGATGCTGATGCTGGGTGTGGCGAACGTCGCGGCTGGCCAATTCGCGACCGATCCGGCGGCGAAGGATCGTTGGGAAAACGTCTTCGAATGGTGGCTCGGCCTGCTGATGGTCGGCTGGTATGCCGTGCTGGCGGTGGGCTGGCGAGGGCAAGGCCTTGGCGTGGAACTGAAGAGCCGTGATCCGATGCAGGAGCGACGTGAGTCGCGACCGCCAGGATGAAATGCCATGGGCTCGGCAGGGGGGATCTGTCCCCAACAGGGAAGACCGGTTCCTCTGCCTACGGATGTTGCGAAAATCCGGTGAACGCGCGGTCGCGACTCACGTCGCTCCTACACGTCGGGAGACGCGTCAGCGGCGGACGCTTTTCACGATGCCCGCCGCCTTGGCCGAGCTCTCGGTGACCTTGTCCCACTCGCCGTTGTCGAGCCAGCCCTTCGGCACCATCCACGAGCCGCCGATGCACACGACGTTCGGCTGCGACAGGTAATCGGCGGCGGTGTCTTCGGTGATGCCGCCGGTGGGGCAGATCTTCAGATCCGACAGCGGGCCGGCCAGGCCCTTGAGCATCGCCAGTCCGCCGACGGCGGTGGCGGGGAACAGCTTGCAGACGCGGAAGCCGCGCGCCATGAGCGCCAGCAACTCGGTCGGCGTGGCCGCGCCGGGGACCACCGGGATATCGGCCGCGGCCAGCGCGTCGGCGAGCGCCGGCGGCGTGCCCGGCGTGACCAGGAAGTCGGCGCCGACATCGATGGACTGCTGCATCTGCTCGGTGGTCAGCACCGTGCCGGCGCCGATCACGATGTCGGGCAGTTCCTTCTTCAGCATCGCCAGCGCGTCCATGGCGACCGGCGTGCGCAGCGTCAGCTCGATCGCCGGCAGGCCGCCTTTCAGCAGCGCCTCGGACACCTTGCGCGCCTCGTCCAGCGTGTGGACGGTGACGACTGGCAGGATGCCGGCGGCGCGGAGGAGGGATTCGGCTTTCTGCTGGCGGGCTTCGATGGTCATGATGTGTCGATCAGTTGGAGTGAGCCCCTCTCCCACCGGGAGAGGGGTTGGGGAGAGGGCGACGAAGGTCAGGATAGTTCACCATCACCCTGACGCTCGCCCCTCATCCGCCCTTCGGGCACCTTCTCCCGAAGGGAGAAGGAAAAAGCTCAAGCATCCTTCGCCTCATGCGGCGCTTCTGCCGCATGCGCGGCGTCGCCCAGCTCGTACTCCGCATCGTATTCCCAGGTGCCGTCGTGGTACGGCAGGCCGCAGGAAATCGACATCGCGCCGCGGTCGGCGGGCGTGACCACGTCGCGGCTGACCGCGAACAGGTTGCGGCCCAGGTCGAGCGCGGCCGGCGACGTGTTGGGTGCGATCTCGCGCGCCGCCCATTCGTCGGCCCCGACCAGCACTTCCAGCGTGCCGGCTTCCGCATCGAGGCGGATGATGTCGCCCTCGCGCAGTTTCGCCAGCGGACCGCCACGCGCGGCTTCCGGGGTCAGGTGGATGGCGGCCGGAATCTTGCCCGAGGCGCCGGACAGACGGCCGTCGGTCACCAGCGCCACGCGACGTCCCTGGTTCTGCAGCAGGCCGAGCAGCGGGGCGAGCGAGTGCAGTTCCGGCATGCCGTTCGCACGCGGCCCCTGATAGCGCACCACCGCCACGAAGTCCTGCGGCAATACGCCTGCGGCATGCAGCTTGTTGAGCGCACGCGGGTCGTCGACGACGACGGCCGGCGCCTCGATGTAGCGGTACTCCGCCTTCACCGCCGAGGTCTTGATCAGCGAACGGCCCAGGTTGCCGCGCAGCAGGCGAAGACCGCCCTGGTCCTCGAACGCGCGCGCGACCGGGCGCACCACGTCCTCGTCGGCGCTCTGCGCGACACCCGGGGCATAGGCGAGCTTGCCGTCCTGCAGGCGCGGCTCCTGGCAGAAGGCGCGCAGGCCGCCGGGCACGATGGTGGTGATGTCGTGCATCAGGCCGGCGTCGAGCAGTTCGCGGAAGACGAACTGGGTGCCGCCCGCCGCGGCGAAGCGGTTCACGTCGGCGTCGCCGTTCGGATACACGCGCGCGAGCAGCGGCACGGTCTGTGCGATCAGGTCCATGTCGTCCCAGGTCAGCACGATGCCGGCCGAACGCGCCACCGCGATCCAGTGGATCGTGTGGTTGGTGGAACCGCCCGTGGCCATCAGCGCGGCCATCGCGTTGACGATGGCGCGCTCGTCGATCAGGCGGCCGATCGGACGGTAGTCGTCGCCCAGCGCGGTGATGGCGAGGGCGCGTTCGGCCGCGGCGCGGGTCAGCACGTCGCGCAGCGGCTGGTCGGGATTGACGAACGAGGTGCCCGGCAGCTGCAGGCCCATCGCCTCCAGCAACACCTGGTTGGAATTGGCGGTGCCGTAGAACGTGCAGGTGCCGGCGGCGTGGTAGCTGGCGGCTTCGGCTTCCAGCAGTTCCTCGCGGGTGGCCTCGCCGGCGGCGTAGCGCTCGCGCACCGCGGCCTTTTCCTTGTTCGGGATGCCCGGCGACATTGGGCCGGCCGGCACGAACACCGCCGGCAGATGGCCGAACGCGAGCGCACCGATCAGCAGGCCGGGCACGATCTTGTCGCAGACGCCCAGGTAGAGCGCGGCGTCGAACATGTCGTGGCTCAGCGAGATCGCCGTGGCCTGCGCGATGACGTCGCGCGAGAACAGCGACAGTTCCATGCCGGGACGGCCCTGGGTCACACCGTCGCACATCGCCGGTACGCCACCGGCGACCTGCGCCGTGGCGCCGAGGTCGCGCGCGACCTGGCGGATGATCTCGGGGTAGTGCTCGAACGGCTGGTGCGCCGACAGCATGTCGTTGTAGGCGTTGACGATGCCGAGGTTCGGCGTGACGTCGGCACGCAGCCGGCCCTTGTCGGTCGGCCCGCAGGCGGCGAACGCGTGCGCCAGGTTGCCGCAGCTCAGGCGCGCGCGTTGCGGCCCATCGCGGTGGGCGGCGTCGATGCCGTCGAGATAGGCGCGGCGCAACGGCGCGCTGCGCTGGCGGATGCGTTCGGTGACTTCCTGGATGCGGGGGTGCAGGCTCATGGGCGTAGGGCTAGGCTGCAGAGAAGTGCATTCTGCATGGCGTGGCGAGGAAGGGTCGTGGAGCACCGCCTTCCTGCAGCTCCCGTGCATGGAGGGGAAGGGCGGTGGACGACAGCGACAGCATGATGCTTTCTACCGCCTTTGCCGCAGCCGCGAAAGCGACCAAAGGCAGACCAGTCCGCGCATCGTCGCGCTGCCGGTGTTGCATTGCAGCGCGCATCTGCGCAAAACCTCAGGCGTGCGCGGGGGATGCCGGTGCGAACAACTCGACCGCATACGCCGCCGCGCCGAGCAGGCCGGGGCGCGGATGCATGTTCGCGAGCGTGGGCACGCGACCCATCGCCGGCGAGAAGCGGCCCTTGTGTTCGAAGCGCTGGCGGAAGCCGGAATGCTGCAGCGACGTCAGCAGTTTCGGCACCAGGCCGCCGGTCAGGAACACGCCGTCCCATGCGCCGGTGGTCAGCACCAGGTCGCCGGCGATGGCGCCGAAGACCGCACAGAAGACATCCAGCGTGCGCACGCAACGCGGATCGCCGGCGGCGGCGCGCGCGGTGACGTCCTTCGGCTCGATCGGACCGCCGGGATCTTCGCCGGCGATTTCGCTCAGCGCGCGATACAGATTGACCAGACCCGGGCCGCAGATCAGGCGTTCGTTCGACACGCGGCCGAACTGCGCCGACAGGATGTCGAGGATGCGGATCTCTTCCGGCGTGCCGGGCGGGAAGCTAACGTGGCCGCCCTCGGTTTCCAGCGCATACGCGCGGCCGTCGCGGATCACCAGCGCGGCCACGCCCAGGCCGGTGCCGGGGCCGATGACGGCGTAGGTGCGCGCCTCGCTTAACGGAGCGGGGCGCCACTGCGCGCCGCCGATCGCCACCACGTCCTTCGGCGTCAGCAGCGACACCGCCATCGCCTGCGCGGCGAAGTCGTTGACCAGCTTCAGGCCCTGGAAACCGAGCGCCTGCCGCGTCCGGTTCACCGAGATGACCCACGGGTGGTTGGTGATGCGGGCCTCATCGCCATCGACGCGGCCGGCGACGGCGAACACCCCGTTCTGCGCAGTCGCGCCGGTCTCGTCCAGGTAGTGCTGAGCGGCATCGGCGAGCGAGGGGAAGTCGGCGACGACGAACTCGCGCACGCTGTCGTCCAGCAGTGGCACGGACGCGGACGTATCGGCCAGCGCGAAGCGTGCATTGGTGCCGCCGATGTCGGCGAGGAGGACGCGATCGGTGCTGCTCATGCGGCCAACATCCTGTTCCCTGCGGGGTGGCTTCCAAAACGGGTCCGCTGCATTCGCCTGATCGATCCTGTGCTGCCGGGAAGGGGCCACATCGCGTGGGCGGCGCATGATAGCGCGCACCTGCGCCGACGGTGCGCGCGCCCATTGGCGAACGCGCCATCCGTATACGTATGCGTCGTGCCGGAGTCGGTCGGTGCGCGATCGCGCGCGCGGCGTGGCGGATAGGACATGGACGGTGGGCAGAGCGAAGGGCGACGGGCAAGGCAGGCGCGCGATGCGCTTGCGCCATGAAAACGGTTACATGGCAGAATAGCCCAACTTCCCCGACCAAGGAACGGGAAGCCGAGCGCATCGCCCGACAGGGCGTGCCTGCACCCGGGAGGGCCGGATGCAGCGAACAGTCACGGGCGTCGCCCGACCGGAGCAATGATGGCCAGCGTCCAACTCGACCGCGTGCGCAAGGTGTACGACAACGGCCAGGTGGCCGTGCACGGGGCCAGTTTCGAAATCGCCGACGGCGAGCTCATGGTGCTGGTCGGTCCGTCCGGCTGCGGCAAGTCCACGCTGCTGCGGATGATCGCCGGCTTGGAGGAAATCTCCGAAGGCAATCTGCTGATCGGCGAGCGGCGCGTCAACGACGTGGCGCCGAAGGACCGCGACATCGCGATGGTGTTCCAGAGTTACGCGCTGTACCCGCACATGACGGTGGCGGAGAACCTCGCCTTCGGGTTGAAGCTCCGCGGCGTGCCGCGCGCGGAGATCGACCGGCGCGTCCGCGATGCGGCGGAGACGCTGGGCATGACCGACATGCTGGGCAAGCTGCCGCGCGAGATGTCCGGCGGACAACGCCAGCGCGTGGCGCTGGGCCGGGCGCTGGTGCGCGAGCCGTCGGTGTTCCTGCTCGACGAGCCGCTGTCGAACCTGGACGCCAAGCTGCGCCACTCCGTGCGCACCGAGATCGGCCGCCTGCATCGCAAGCTCGGCGCGACGATGATCTACGTGACCCACGACCAGGTCGAAGCGATGACGCTGGGCCAGCGCATCGTGGTGCTGAAGGACGGCGAGATCCAGCAGATCGACACGCCGATGGCGCTGTACGAACGGCCGGCCAACCTGTTCGTGGCCGGATTCCTCGGCAGTCCGGCCATGAACGTGTTGCATGGCACGCTTCGGCAGGAGGAAGGCCTGCAGCTGGTCCTGGACGGTGGTGGCCAGATCCCACTGGGTCACGCCGCGGTCGCCGATGCCTGGCGCGGACGGCGCATCGCCCTGGGCATCCGTCCGGAACACCTGCAGCCTGCCGGTATCGGCAAACCCGCGTTCGAGGCGCATGTCGACCTCATCGAGCCCGTCGGCAACGAGGTCTTCGTCAACCTGCGCTTCGTCGGCCAGTCGCTGGTGGCGCGCATGCCCCCGCAGGCGCTGCCGGAACCGGGGCAGGGGCTGCGGATCACGGTCGAGAATGCGGTGCTGCACTGCTTCGACCCGGACAGCGGCCTGCGGCTGGGCTGAGGCGCACGCCGCCGCAACGAAAAAGGGAGGCCGTGGCCTCCCTTTTTCGTTTCTCCTGGCGACGCAGGTCAGCCGCGACTGACCGTGCGCACCGCCTCCGCCACATAGGCCAGGTTCTGCTGGTTCAGCGCGGCCACGCAGATGCGGCCCGTGCCGACGGCGTAGATGCCGAACTCGTCGCGCAAACGGTCCACCTGCGCCTTGCTCAGGCCGGAGTACGAGAACATGCCCGCCTGCTGCTGGATGAAGGCGAACTCCGGCGCACCGAGCGCAGCCAGCTTGTCCACCAGGCCGGCACGCAGCGCGTGGATGCGTTCGCGCATGCCTCCCAGCTCGCTTTCCCACAGTGCGCGCAGCTCGCGGCTGGCCAGCACGCCGGCGACGAGGGCGGCGCCGTGCGTCGACGGACTGGAATAGATGGTGCGGATGATGCGCTTGACCTGCGACTGCACGGCCTTGGTCGCGCTCGCATCCGGGCCGACCACCGACAGTGCGCCGACGCGTTCGCCGTACAGCGAGAACGACTTGGAATACGAGTTGGCGACGATGAAGCTGTCGATGCCGGCCCCGGCGACGATGCGCACGGCCGCGCCGTCCTCGGCGATGCCCTGGTCGAAGCCCTGGTAGGCCATGTCGATGAAGGGGAACAGGCCGCGGTCCTTCATCAGCGCGGCCACCTGCGTCCATTGCTCGACGGTCAGGTCGGCGCCGGTGGGGTTGTGGCAGCAGGCGTGCAGCAGGACGACGGTACCCGGCTGCAGCTGGCCCAGGTCGGCCAGCATGCCGGTGAAGTCCAGGCCATGCGTGGCGGCGTCGAAGTAGGTGTAGTCGACGATGTCGAAGCCGGCCGCGCCGAACACCGCGCGATGGTTCTCCCAGCTCGGGTTGCTGATCGCGATGGTGGCGTGCGGCAGCAGCTTCTTCAGCAGGTCCGCGCCCACGCGCAGCGCGCCGCTGCCGCCGACGGTCTGGGTGGTGGCCACGCGGCCGGCGGCGACCAGCTCCGAATCCTTGCCGAACACCAGCTCGCGGGTGGCGGCGTCGTAGGCGGCCAGGCCGTCGATCGGCAGGTAGCCGCGCGGTTTGCCTTCGGCGGCCAGCGCCTGTTCCACCTGGCGGACGCAGTCGAGCAGGGGAATGCGCCCCTGTTCGTCGTAATAAATGCCGACGCCCAGGTTGACCTTCTGGGTGCGGGGATCGGCGTTGTACGCCTCGGTCAGCCCCAGGATGGGGTCGCCGGGCACCAGTTCGACGGATGCAAAAAGAGACACGGAGTGGGGACCGTTGATGGGTGAGGGAGGGGGGTGAAGCCGCCGCGATGCTAACAGGCGCGCGGCGGGTCCGTACGCCCGTACCGCATCGGCGTACTGCGCCCGCAGGCCCGGGCATCGCGTGACAGGGGCGGCTATACTCATCCGTTGGCGTGCCGGATGGCAGGCCGGATTGCCCGATAATCAACCACTTGGCAGTCGAAGCTGATCCCATTTCACACTAGGGGCATTGCGTCGGACCGGTCCGGTCGCGGTGCCCGGAAGACACCGTCGCATGCGCCTTTCCACCATCAAGCTGTCCGGCTTCAAGTCGTTCGTCGATCCCACCGTGCTGCACCTGCCGACCAACATGACCGGCGTGGTCGGCCCGAACGGCTGCGGCAAGTCGAACATCATCGACGCCGTGCGCTGGGTGATGGGCGAGAGCTCGGCCAGCCGCCTGCGCGGCGACTCGCTGACCGACGTGATCTTTTCGGGCTCGGCCGCGCGCAAGCCGGTGTCGCAGGCCTCGGTCGAGCTGATCTTCGACAACAGCGACCACACCATCAGCGGCGAATTCGCCGCGTTCAACGAGATCTCGGTCCGCCGCCTGGTCAGCCGCGACGGGCAGAGCAACTACTACCTCAACGGCACCAAGTGCCGCCGCCGCGACATCACCGACCTGTTCCTCGGTACCGGGCTGGGGCCGCGCAGCTACTCGATCATCGAGCAGGGCATGATCAGCCAGATCATCGAGGCGCGGCCGGAAGACCTGCGCGTGTACCTGGAGGAGGCCGCCGGCATCTCCAAGTACAAGGAGCGCCGCAAGGAAACCGAAACCCGCATCCGCCACACCCGCGAGAACCTGGATCGCCTGAACGACCTGCGCGAGGAGATCGGCAAGCAGCTCGAGCACCTCAAGCGCCAGGCCAAGCAGGCGGAGCAGTACAAGGCCCTGCAGGAAGAGCGCCGGGTCAAGGATGCCGAGTGGAAGGCGCTGGAGTACCGCGGCCTGGATGGCAGGCTGCAGGGCCTGCGCGAGAAACTGGCGGAGGAAGAGACCAGGCTGCAGCAGCTGATCGCCGAACAGCGCGAAGCCGAACGCCTGCTGGAAACCGACCGCGTGCGCCGCGAGGAAGCCGCCGACGCGCTCAACAAGGCGCAGGGCGAGGTCTACCAGGTCGGCAGCACGCTGGCCCGCATCGAACAGCAGATCCAGCACCAGCGCGAGCTGGCCGACCGCCTGAAGCGCGCGCGCGACGAAGCCCACAACGCCCTGCAGGAACTCGGCCAGCACATCAGCGGGGACCAGACCCGCCTGAACGTGCTGCGCGAATCCGTCGCCGATGCCGAACCGCAGCTCGAACAGCTTCGCGAGGACGACGTGTTCCGCCAGGACGCGCTGCGCGAGGCCGAGGCCGCGCTGGCCGACTGGCAGCAGCGCTGGGAAACCCACAGCCGCGAATCGGCGGAAGCCTCGCGCGCCGGCGACGTCGAGCGCACCCGCGTGGACTACCTCGACCGGCAGTCGCTGGAAGCCGAGCGCCGCCGTGAAGCGCTGGCCAATGAACGCACCGGACTGGACCTGGACGCGCTGGCGTCCGCGTTCGAGCAGCTGCAGCTGCAGCACGATACCCAGAAGGAATCGCTGGAGACGCTGACCGAGCAGGTCGAGGCGCGCAAGCAGGCCGCCGCCGACGTGCAGGAACAGCAGCGCGCCACCCAGACCGAACTGTCCGACGTGCGCAAGCGCGCGCAGGAAGCCCGCGGCCGCCTGTCCTCGCTGGAAACCCTGCAGCACGCCGCGCTGGGCCAGGAGCAGGGCGCCGCGATGAGCTGGCTGAAGGCGCGCGGCCTGGACAATGCCTCGCGCGTCGGCGAGAAGCTGACCGTCGAGCCGGGCTGGGAGAATGCCGTCGAAGGCGCGCTCGGCCAGCTGATCGAAGGCGTGCTGGTCGATGCCCCCGAAGCGCTCGTCGATGCCCTCGGCGAACTCGGCGAGGGCCGCATCGCGCTGGTGTCGGATGACCGGGGCGACGTCGCGTTCGCGCCGACCTCGCTGGCGGCGAAGGTGCAGGGTCCGGCGGCGATCCGCCGCCTGCTGGCCCGCCTGCACACCGCGGAAGACCTCAACGAAGCCCGCTGCCTGCAGTCGCAGCTGGGCGAGGGCGACTCCGTCATCACCCGCAACGGCGAGCGCCTCGGCGCCGGCTGGGTGCGCGTGCTGCGCTCCGGCGCGGCCAAGCAGGGCGCGCTGCTGCGCGAGCGAGAGATCCAGGCGCTGCGCGGCGAGATCGAAACCCTGCAGGCGCGCGAAGCCGAACTGGAAGAACGCCTGGCCAGCCTGCGCGACCAGCTGCTCGCCGCCGAGCAGCAGCGCGAGGACGCCCAGCGCACGCTGTACATGGCACACCGCGGCGTGTCCGAACTGGCCGGCCAGCTGCAGAGCCAGCAGGGCAAGGTGGAGGCCACGCGCACCCGCCTGGAACGCATCGACGGCGAGATCGCGCAACTGGTCGAAACGCTCGACGCCAGCCGCGAGCAGGCCCGCGAAGCCCGCGCGAAGCTGGAAGACGCGATCGCCCGCATGGGCGACCTGGAGTCCGCCCGGCAGGCGCTGGAAAGCGAGCGCCGCCAGCTCGTCGACGCCCGCGACCAGGCCCGCGAGGCCGCCCGTGCCTCGCGCGACAGCGCCCACGCACTGGCGCTGACGCTGGAATCGCAGCGCACCCAGATCGCCTCGCTGAGCCAGGCGCTCGAACGCATGGGCGGCCAGCGCGGCCAGCTCGATTCGCGCCTGGAGGAACTCACCCTGCAGCTGAGCGAAGGCGATTCGCCGGTGCAGGAACTGGAAGCCCAGCGCCAGGCCGCGCTGGAGCACCGCGTCACCGCTGACCGCCAGCTGGCCGAGGCGCGTTCGCTGCTGGAAGGCATCGACAACGAACTGCGCCAGTACGAACAGACCCGCCAGCAGCGCGACGAGCAGGCCGTGGCCCAGCGCGAGCGCATCTCGCAGCGCAAGCTCGACCAGCAGGCGCTCGCGCTGAAGGCCGAGCAGCTGTCCGAGGCCGTCGTCGCCGGCGGTTTCGTGCTGGAGGACGTGATCAACACGCTGCCCGAGGTCGCCGACATCCGCGAGTGGGAGCAGAGCGTCACCCAGATCGACGGCCGCATGCGCCGGCTGGAGCCGGTCAACCTGGCCGCGATCCACGAATACGGCGAGGCCAGCCAGCGCTCGGAATACCTGGACGCGCAGCACGTCGACCTCACCACCGCGCTCGAAACCCTGGAAGAGGCCATCCGCAAGATCGACCGCGAGACCCGAGGCCGCTTCAAGGACACCTTCGACCGCGTCAACGCCGGCGTGCAGCAGCTGTATCCACGCCTGTTCGGCGGCGGCCACGCCTACCTGGAACTGACCGGCGAGGACCTGCTCGACACCGGCGTGGCCATCATGGCGCGCCCCCCGGGCAAGCGCGTGTCCAACATCTCGCTGCTGTCCGGCGGCGAGAAGGCGATGACCGCGGTGGCGCTGGTGTTCGCCATCTTCCAGCTCAATCCCGCGCCGTTCTGCCTGCTGGACGAAGTCGATGCGCCGCTCGACGAGGCCAACGTCGGCCGCTTCACCGCCATGGTGAAGGAGATGAGCGAGAAGGTGCAGTTCCTGTTCGTGTCGCACAACAAGGCCACGATGGAAGCCGCACACCAGCTCAGTGGCGTTACCATGCGCGAGCCCGGTGTCAGCCGGCTGGTGTCGGTGGACCTGGAAGAAGCCGCCCGCCTGGCCGGCGCCGCCTGACCCTGATCGATCCCAACCTGCCGGAGAAATCCCTGTGTCCGACATGGCCATGCTTCGTATCGGAATCCTCGTCGCCGGCGTCCTGTTGCTGGTGGCGATCTTCCTGTTCGGACGTCCCAAGAAGCCCAGCCAGGGCCGCCGCATCGAAACCACCGAACGCGACACCGCGCGCGTCGAGCCCAGCCTGTCCGGCGACGACACCAGCGAGCAGGTGCAGGACTACAGCGAAGAGCGCATCAGCCAGCCCGAACTGGGCCTGGCGGGCGGCACGCCGGTCGCCGGCGTGGAGAGCGACCTGGGCAAGCGTCCCAGCCAGGATTTCGACAAGATCGTCTCGCTCTACGTGGCGGCCAAGGCCGGCCAGGTGCTGCGCGGCGAGGACATCGTGGTGGCCGCCGAAAAGACCGGCCTGACCTTCGGTCACATGAATGTCTTCCACAGACTGGTGGAAGGGCACCCGGAACGCGGCCCGGTCTTCAGCATGGCCAACATCATGCAGCCGGGCAGTTTCGACATGGCCACCATCCGCACGCTGGAAACCCCGGCCATCGCCTTCTTCCTCACGCTGCCCGCGCCGATGACCGCACTGGAAGCCTGGGAGAAGCTGCTGCCCAACGTCGAGCGCATGGCCGAACTGCTGGGCGGCGTGGTCCTCGACGACAGCCGCAACACCCTCGGCCGCCAGCGCATCCAGCACATCCGCGAGGAACTGCGCGCGTACGACCGGCAGCATGAGGCGCCGCCGTTGACGAAGGCGCCGCGGTGGTGAAGTTGCGGTTGGACTAGCTCAACTCTTCGTTGGCCCATGACAACCATAACGCCCAGCGTCAAAAGCGGAAAATGTTGGGCGGCGGGTTTTGACGCATGTGAAGGAGGAGCATCCAGGGAGCATTTGGTATCCAAGGCGCTGTTGCCTGAAACCACTGTCACGGTGATGGGTTTTGATTGGTGTCCGACCTGGAGGAAGGTGGGGGTCAATTCGCTTACGAGCAAGATTCTGTGCCGGCGTCACAACAGTCTCCTTTCTGGCGTAGATGAAGTCGGTCTGTTGGTAAGTCGTTCGCTCCGAGATCCGGTCGATTCTAGATATGTTCTCGGATTCGACTTTGAGCGTTGGCTTCTAAAAACCCTCATAAATATTTCAGTTGGGGGGGCGACGCAAAAATTGGGGTGGGCATGACAGGCGGTGCGTGTGGGGCTGCGCCTCCTTACTTGGTTGATGTTGCGTTCGGGAGCTTAAATTTGACCCATCGTATGGGTCTGTATTTTCTTCGATGCATTGAACCCTATGAGGCGAATCCTGGGGAGATTATGTGCAGCCCGTTTGTGCGGGATGCGGAAATAGGCGGTGCACTATTTTTGATTGCAAGGATGTACTTCTTCCTGTCTTTGAATCCCGGGCACGCTCCCAGCAGGATTGGTGAAATGGCCCGCGGTTCTTGGCCGGAGCATCTCGCAACTGCGGAGCTTGTTTACCGACCTGAGAATCTACGAGTTCGGATGCGGGACGGGCGGGATGGTGTGATCAACTTTGACTGGGGCGTGTAGGATTTGTTGAGCGAAGCGGTACCCATCGTCATGTGCGTCGATAGATCTTGATGGGTAGACCGGCTGCGCCATTGAAAGCCGCCTTCGGCTCTACCTATTCTACGATTGCTGTTCACCGTTTTATTGCGTGTCTCTGGAGGCATGACGATGTCCAGCCACCGCATCTTCACCACCTCCTTCGCCAGCGTGTATCCGCTGTACGTGCAGAAGGCCGAGCGCAAGGGCCGGACGAAGGCCGAGGTCGATGAGGTCATCCGCTGGCTGACCGGGTATGACCAAGCGGGACTCGAGCGGCAGATCGGGGCGAAGAAGGATTTCGAGACCTTCTTCGCCGAAGCCCCGCAGCTCCATCCGCGCGCGTCGCTCATCAAGGGTGTGGTCTGCGGCGTGCGCGTGGAGGATGTTGAAGACCCGCTGATGCAGAAGATCCGCTACCTCGACAAGCTGGTGGACGAACTGGCGAAGGGGAAAGCGATGGAGAAGATCCTGCGGTGAGCCGGGCGGCGGGCCTAGGCCCGCCCTACGCAGGTCGCGATGTACGTAGGGTGGGCCTTGGCCCACCGCCTCGCGATCCCGCACACTCCCGCCATGCCCCGCAACGTCCTCTTCGTCTGCACCCAGAACCGCCTGCGCAGCCCGACGGCGGAGCACGTATTCGCCGGCTGGCCCGGCGTGGAGACGGCATCTGCCGGGCTGGGCAACGATGCGGAGGTACCGGTCTCGCCCGAACTGCTTGCGTGGGCCGACGTGGTGTTCGTGATGGAGAAGGTGCACCGCAACCGACTCTCCGCGAAGTTCAAGCGCCATCTCAATGGCAAACGCGTGATCTGCCTTGATATTCCCGACGACTACGACTACATGGCCCCCGCGCTGGTGCGTCTGCTCGAACAGAAGGTGACGCGCTTCCTTCCCGCTGCCTGATCTGCGGTTACGCTGGCGCACCCTTGCACCAGAGCCCGCCATGACCTCGACCATGGAAACGGAAGCCGCCGTGCTCCATCGCGCCGTCAGCGAAGTGTTGCACTACGTATGGGATCCCATCGGCGTCGCCGGGAAACCCGAAGCGCGCGACGAGTACGACGGCTACGTGGATGGCGTCTGCACGCTGCTGTGGCGAGGCGCGGATGCGGAGACGCTGGTCGCCCATCTTGTCGGCATCGCCGACGTCTCGATGGGGCTGCCGGGTACGCAGGAGCGGGCCGCCCGCGCGGCCGACATCCTGCTGGTCTGGCGCGATGTCGTCACGCGATAGCATGTCGACGTTCCGTTCGACTCCTCCTGATGGAAGACGCATGAGCCGCCCCTCGCAGACCTACACCGGCAGCTGCCACTGCGGCGCCATCCGCTTCGAGATCGACACCGACTTCCCCGAGCTGACCCAGTGCGACTGCTCGATCTGCCGCAAGAAGAACGCACTGATGGTGAAGGTGCACGAAAGTGCCTTTCGCCTGCTGTCGGGGGCCGACGCGCTGGCGGACTACCGGTTCCACACGCACACCGCGCACCACCATTTCTGCATGATCTGCGGCATCTATCCGTTCCACCGTAAGCGCGTCACCCCGGACTACTACGGCGTCAATGTGTACTGCCTGGATGGCTTCGACCCGGCCGGCATTCTGGTGCGGATGACGGTCGGGGCGGGGATGCCGTAGGCGGGAGGGAACGGCCGGGACTGGCCATCTACCGGCATGCGAGCGCGTGTCATCGGCACGGCAATGTCCGCAGCCGACATCACCGGCGCCGTTCTGACGCTTGCTTGCAATCACTGGGCGGGTGACGTAGGTTTTACGTGGGTAAAACTTCAGCGCGCTTCCATGTCCTGTACCGCGATCCTTCGCCAGTCCGGCGGTTCCATCATCCTCTCCATTCCGAAGGCCATCGCCAGCACCTTGGCTGTCGAGGCAGGTTCGGTCGTGGAGTTGATGGTGGAGGGCCGTACGCTGACGGTTTCGCCGGCACGCAGGTCGCTGGCGGATCGCCTGGCTGCCAGTCCCGCCACCCCCGCCGCGTGGACCAGGGACGACGCGTGGCTCGAGGATGAGCCGGTCGGGCGCGAACTGCTCTAGGAGGAGCGGACACTATGGGCAAGGGAATCCCACAGCGCGGCGACATCCTGGAACTGAGCCTGGACCCGACACAGGGGCGCGAGATCCGCTGCGCCCGTCCCGTGCTGGTGCTGTCTGCCAGCGCCTTCAATCAGGCCTCAGGCCTGCTTCTGGTGGCTCCCATTACGCAAGGCGGTCACGCGGCCCGTGCGAACGGATTCAGCGTGACGCTGATGGGCACGGGGCTGCGTACGCAGGGGATCGTCCTGTGCGACCAGACGCGAACCGTGGACGCGCGTGCGCGCACGTTCAAGAGGATCGAGAAGGCGCCGGATGGGCTGGTGCAGGAGGCACTGGACGCGGTGCACGCCATCCTGGAGTGACGCTCGCATCGCGCTGCGGCCGGTAGAATCGCGCCATGGAACCCGCCGCCCGCATCGCCGACCTCCGCCGCCAGCTGGAGGACGCCAACTACCGCTACCACGTGCTCGACGAGCCCAGCATCCCGGACGCCGAGTACGACCGCCTGCTGCGCGAGCTGGACGAACTGGAGGCTGCGCATCCGGATCTGATCACGGCGGACTCGCCCACCCAGCGGGTGGGCAATGCGCCGGCGGGCAAGTTCGCCGAGGTCCGCCATGCGATTCCCATGCTGTCGCTGGGCAACGCCTTCAGCGAGGAGGAAGTGCACGACTTCGTCCGCCGCATCGCCGAGAAACTGAAGCGTCCCACGCTGACGTTCTCCGCCGAGCCCAAACTCGACGGCCTGGCGATCAGCCTGCGCTACGAGGACGGCGTCTTCGTGCAGGGCGCCACCCGCGGGGATGGCACCACCGGGGAGGACGTCACCCTCAACCTGCGCACGGTCAAGGCGATTCCGCTGAAGCTGCGCGGCAAGGACTGGCCGGCCGTGCTGGAAGTGCGCGGCGAGGTCTACATGCCGCGCGCCGATTTCGAGAAATACAACGAACACGCCCGCCTGCATGGCGGCAAGGTGCTGGCCAATCCGCGCAACGGCGCCGCCGGCTCGCTGCGGCAGTTGGACCCACGCATCACCGCGCAGCGGCCGCTGGCGTTCTTCGCCTACGGCACCGGCCTGGTCGAAGGCGGCGAACTGCCCGACACGCATTCGGCCACGTTGAAGCAGTTGCGCGCGTGGGGCTTCCCGGTCAGCAGCCTCAGCGACGTGGTGGAAGGCGCCGAGGGCCTGCTCGACTACTACCGCCGCATCGGCGAGGCACGCGACGGGTTGCCGTTCGACATCGACGGCGTGGTCTACAAGCTGGACGACGGCGAAGGGCAGCGCGAGATGGGTTTCGTCTCGCGCGCGCCGCGCTGGGCGATCGCGCACAAGTTCCCGGCGCAGGAACAGGCGACCACCGTCGAGGCCATCGAGATCCAGATCGGCCGCACCGGCGCCGCCACCCCGGTCGCGCGACTGACGCCGGTGCACGTGGCCGGCGTGATCGTCACCAATGCCACGCTGCACAACGCCGACCAGATCGCGCGGCTCGACGTGCGCGTGGGCGACCACGTGATCGTGCGCCGCGCCGGCGACGTCATCCCGGAAGTGGCCGGCGTGATCCTCGACCGCCGCCCCGACGGCACGCAGCCGTGGCAGATGCCGCCGCACTGCCCGGTGTGCGGCGCCGAGATCGTGCGCGAGGAAGGCCAGGCGGTCTGGCGCTGCTCGGGCGAACTGAGCTGCCCGGCGCAGCGCAAGGAGTCGCTGCGCCACTTCGCCTCGCGTCGTGCCATGGACATCGAAGGCCTGGGCGACCGCTATATCGAGGACCTCTCCGACCTCGGGTATCTCGCCTCCATCGCCGACCTCTACAAGCTGACGCTGGAGGATCTGCTGGCGATGAAGCGGCAGGTGGACGAGAGGGACGGGACTACGCCCGACACCGTCAAGGCCGGCAAAGTGGCGACCAAATGGGCCGAGAACCTGATCGAGGCCATCGACCGCAGCCGGACCACCACGCTGGAGCGCTTCCTGTTCGCACTCGGCATCCAGCATGTGGGCGAAAGCACGGCGAAGGCGCTGGCGCAGTGGTTCGGCGACCTGCAGCGCATCCGCCACCTGCCGTGGCCGCTGTTCAAGCGCGTGCCGGACATCGGCGGCGAAGTGGCGCGCTCGCTCGGCCACTTCTTCGACCAGCCCGGCAACCAGCAGGCCATCGACGACCTGCTGGCGCGCGGTGTCGTCATCGGCGACACGCACGCACCGTCCGGCAAGCTGCGCGCCGGATTGGACCTGGCGACGCTGCTGGTCGACCTGGAGATTCCGAAAGTCACCCGTGTACGTGCCGAACAGCTGGCTTCCGCGTTCCCGTCGGTCGACGCGTTGTTGGATGCGCCTGCGCACAACTTCGTCACCGCCGGCCTGCCCAGCGACTCGGCCCATGCTTTCGCCGCGTGGCTGGAGGACGAAGCCAATGTGCACCTGCTGACGCGCAGCGGTGCCGCACTCGAGGAGTTGCTGGCGAATACGCCGGAGGAGGCCGAGGTGTCTTCAGGCCCGCTCGACGGCAAGACCGTGGTGCTCACCGGCGGCCTGGCCGCGATGAGCCGCGACGAGGCCGGCGAGAAACTCGAAGCCCTCGGTGCGAAGGTCGCCGGCAGCGTGTCGAAGAAGACGCACCTGGTGGTCGCCGGCGAAGCCGCTGGCTCCAAGCTCGCCAAGGCGCAGGAACTCGGCATCGAGATCTGGGACGAAGCGCAGCTGCTGGCGTTCCTGGAGCAGCATGCGTGAGATCGCGGCGGTACCTCTGTAGGAGCGACGTCAGTCGCGACCGGAAGCATTCCTTTCCCGGGCAGGCTGGCTATCGCGCGCGACGGCAGAACGCGGGTTGCCTTTGGGGTGCGGTCGCGACTGACGTCGCTCCTACAGAGGAGCAGGGCCGATGACCTGGCAACCCTCTGCGACGATGGACGCGCTGCGCCTGCGTGCCTCCCTCAACCGCCTCATGCGAGAGTTCTTCCACGCCCGCGACGTGCTGGAGGTCGAGACGCCGATGATGTCCCGCGCCGGCAACACCGACGCGAACATCGCCTCGTTCTCGCTGGACTTTTCCGGCCGTACCGACGGCGCGCCGCGTACGCGCTGGTTGCGGACGTCGCCGGAGTTCCCGCTGAAGCGCCTGCTCGCGGCGGGCGTGGGCGATTGCTACGAACTGGGCCGCGTGTTCCGCGATGGCGAGGCCGGTGGGCGCCACAACCCGGAGTTCACCATGCTGGAGTGGTACCGCGTGGGCTGGACACTGGAGCCGCTGATCGACGAGACCGTGGCGCTGGTGCAGGCGGCGCTGTCGATGATCGGCCGGGAGGCGACGGTGGCGCGCATCCGCTTCCGCGACCTGTACCTGCAGCGCCTGGGGTTCGATCCGATGACGGCCGACCTGGACGCCCTGCGCAACGCGGCGGCCGGCATCGCCATCGATGGCGAGGGCCTGACCCGCGACGACTGGCTGGACCTGTTGATGACGCACCGGCTGCAGCCTGCCTTCGGTCGCGACGGGATCCTCGTCGTGCAGGACTACCCGGCCACGCAGTCCGCGCTGGCCCGTGTGGTGGAGCGCGATGGCGTGCCGGTGGCGGAGCGTTTCGAGTTGTATCTGGGTGCGCTGGAACTGGCCAACGGCTATCACGAGCTGACGGATGCGGTGGAGCAACGCCGGCGATTCGAGCGCGACATGGCGGTGCGGCAGGCGCGTGGCGACATCGCGCCTCCGATGGACGAGGCGCTGTTGGCCGCGCTGGAGCACGGCATGCCGTCATGCGCGGGCGTGGCGCTGGGGGTCGATCGTCTGCTGATGGCCATGCGGGATACCCCGCGCATCGCCGACGTAGTGGCCTTCGACTTCGCGCGCGGCTGAAAGCCAGCCAAACACGGGAAGAGACGCGATGGACTGCAAACGGTTACGTGAGGCCGTGTTCATTTTCGCTGCGTAGATTGCGATCCAACACTCATGAGGACACTGCCATGGAACGCCGACTGATCGCTTCACTGATGGTGGGAACTGCCGCGCTGCTCGGCGCGGCGGCGGCGAAGGCGGCGCCGCAGTACGGTGACCGCCATTACGGCGGTGGCCAGACGATCCGCTGCGAATCGCCCAGCAACCGCTACCGCGAATGCGCGATGGATACGCGTGGCGGGGTACAGCTGACGCGCCAGCTGTCGAGCACGCGCTGCGAGGAGGGCCGCAACTGGGGCCAGGGTCGCAATGGCGTGTGGGTGGATCGTGGCTGCCGTGCCGAGTTCACCAGCGCCCGCGGCGGTTGGGGCAATGGCGGTTGGTCGGGCAACGGCCAGCGCATCCGCTGCGAATCGGAGAACGGTCGTACGCGCACCTGTCCGATCCCTGCGCGCGCCGACGTCCGCCTGGTGCGCCAGCTGTCGAGTTCGCGTTGCGTCGAGGGGCAGACGTGGGGGCAGGACCGTCGCGGCCTGTGGGTGACCCAGGGCTGCCGGGCCGAGTTCGAGGTCTATGGCCGTGGCCATGGCGGCGGTTGGGGTAACGGCGGCCAGTGGGGCAACAACGGCGGCATCTATGGCCGCACGTTCCGCTGCGAGTCGGACAACGGGCGCACGCGGACCTGCGGCATCGACGGCCGCCGGGTGGAGCTGGTACGCCAGCTCTCCAGCAGCGCCTGCATCGAGGGCCGCACGTGGGGCCGCGACAACCGCGGGGTGTGGGTGACCGACGGCTGCCGGGCCGAGTTCCGCAACTGGTAGTGCCTTTGGGGGAACGGCCCGCTCACGGCGGGCCGTTACAATGGTGGCATGAACGACGCCATCGACTACGCCCGCTACGACCGCATCCGTCCCATCCGCTGGACCGGAGCCGCGCTGGAACTGCTGGACCAGCGCAAGCTGCCGTTCGTGGTGGAGTACCTGGCCTGCACCACCAGCGACGAGGTGGCCGCCGCCATCCATGACCTGGCCGTGCGCGGCGCCCCGGCCATCGGCATCGCCGCCGCCTGGGGCGTGGTGCTGGGCTCGCGCGAGGTGATGGCGGCCACGCCGGCGGAGGCGCTGGAGAAGCTCGAACCCGCCCTGCAGCGTCTCAACGACGCGCGGCCGACGGCGGTGAACCTGGCCTGGGCGCTGGCGCGGATGCGCGCCGCACTGCGCACCGCCGGCAGCGACTGGCGCGGCGTGCTTGAACTGGAAGCGCTGGCGATCGCCGAAGAGGATCTGGCCGCCAACCGCCACATGGGTGAGCTGGGCGCGGCGTTGATCGGGCAGGGCAGCGGCGTGCTGACCCACTGCAACACCGGCTCGCTGGCCACCGCCGGCTTCGGTACGGCCCTGGGCGTGATCCGTGCCGGGGTGGCGCAGGGCCGCATCGGCAAGGTGTATGCCGGCGAGACGCGGCCCTGGCAACAGGGCGCGCGCCTGACCGCGTGGGAACTGCAGCAGGACGGCATTCCCGCTACCCTGATCGCCGACTCGGCCGCCTCGCACCTGATGAAGACCGGCGCGGTGCAGTGGGTGGTGGTGGGGGCGGACCGCATCTGCGCCAACGGCGATACCGCCAACAAGATCGGCACGTACCAGCTGGCGATCGCGGCGCGCCATCACGGCGCGAAGTTCATGGTGGTGGCACCGTCGTCCACGGTGGACATGGCCACGCCGAACGGCGATGCGATCCATATCGAAGAGCGCGACCCCGCCGAACTGCTCGGCATCGGCGGCACCCGCATCGTCGCCGAGGGCGTGGCGGCGTGGAACCCGGTGTTCGATGTCACTCCGGCCGCACTGATCGACGCCATCGTCACCGAGACGGGCGTTATCGAACAGCCGGATGGAGGACGCATGCGGGCCGCGTTCGGCGGATGAGCGCCGCCGCCGGCAGGCCAGCGGTGGTCTCGGCCGGCATGGCGTGTCGCCCGTGCGTGCGCGTCCGGAACGCGATGGCGGGGGCCGCGTGACGCGTCGCCGTCGCCCGCACGGTAGTAATGCGGCCTCGAGTCCACAAGTCGATCGCAGCCGCGCATCCCTGGTCCTGTCGGGCGCGCTCCGGAGCGTGCGTGCACTGCTGTCGCGGGATTCAACGCGGATGCTGGACGCCGCCGAACGCGAGGATCTGGCCCAGGCCCAGCTGCGCGCCACCCGTCCCATCGTCAGCGGCGTGCTGTTGTGCGGGGCGGTGCTGCTGGCGGTCATCGCGGTGTTCGATCTGGCCGGAGTGACGCCGACGATCGGGTATCCGGTCTGGCTGCAACTGCTGGCCGCCGTGGTCGTGGCCGCCTGCGCCGTCGGTGTCGCGCGCTCGGCGCACTGGCAGCACCGGCTGGTGCTGGTGTTGGCCGGCACCCTGTTGACCGGCGTCTTCATGAGCATGCCGCTGCCGGGCATCACCGGCCAGCTGGCGCTGCGGACGGGGTTGTTCCAGTTGCTGCCGTTGGCGCTGATGGCGCTCACGGTGCGCCCGATGTCGCTGCTGGCGCTGGCGTTGCTGATCGTGGTGATGGCCCAGTTGCGCATCGTGCTGTACGGCGCGCCGGGCACCGGCAGCGCGTTGTACTGGCTGTACACGCTCACCACCATCGGGTTCGGCCTGGTGCTGGCGGGGTACCGCACCGATTTCGCGGTGTCGGCATGGCGCATGCGGCGCCGGCTGGTGCAGCAGGCGCATACCGATGCGTTGACGGGCCTGCTCAACCGCAGTGGCTGGAGCGAACGTGCGACCGCCGCGCATGCGCAGGCCACGGCGGCCGGCCGCGCCGTGGCGGTGGTGGTGCTGGACATCGACTACTTCAAGCGCATCAACGACTACCACGGCCACGACGGCGGCGATGCGGTGCTGCAGCGGCTGGGGGACCTCATGCGTGCGCGCGTCGGTGCCGACGGCTGCGCGGCGCGGATCGGCGGCGAGGAGTTCGCGGTGCTGCTTGACGGCGACGACGCGCTGGCGGCGCAGGCTTTCGCCGAACGCCTGCGACGGGAGTTCGGCCAAGCGCAGGACGGGGTGGTGGCCACCCTGTCGGCCGGCATCGCCGGGCACTTGCCGGGGGAGTCTCTTGGCGACCAGATGCGGCGGGCGGACCAAGCGCTGTACGAGGCCAAGCGCGAAGGCCGCGATCGCGTTCATGAAGCGGGCATTTTCCGACAGCAATTGTGATTCCAAATGTGACCACCCTGCGCTAGCATCTTTGGAACGTTCGCGCAGGCTGGTCGGTCCCTGTCGCGTCCAGCCGACGCCAGGGGAACATGAACGAAGAACGCACCCGCACGCTGTGGGAAAAATCGCGCCTGCCCCTGCTGGGCCTGGTGATCGTGTTGATCGTGGTGGTGCCGGTGCTGCTGCTGCAGCGCCTCTCGCGCGCCGGCCAGGAAGCCGCCGATGTGGTCATCCACACCCATGAGGTGGAAACGGCGGTGCTCGGCCTGGCGCTGGATGTCCGCGAGATGGAAAGCGCGGCCATGCTGATCGCGCTCGGTGCCGACCATCCACTGGCACGCGAGCGCCTGGCCGACGGCCGGCTGTCGCTGCCGGCCCGCTTCGACGAACTGGCGCGTCTGACCTCCGATAATCCCGTGCAGCTGATCCGCCTGGGTCGCCTGCGCGAACTGATCGAAGCCAGGATCGAGGTGGTGGACCAGCTGCTGGCCGCGCCGGAAGCCTACAAGGGCACGGTGGTGGCCCCGCTGGCCACACGATTCCCGATCCGCGCATTGCTGAACGAGATCCTGGCCGACGAACGCGCCCTGCTGAAGGAGCGCAGCCAGGATGCGAGCGAGCAGCGCCGTCGCATGGAATGGATCCGGATGATCGCCCTGGGGGCGCAGCTGCTGCTGCTCTCGCTGGTGTTGATGGCGCTCGGTCGGCAGGTGGGACGCCGGCTGGCCGCCGAGAAGCAGACCGCACAGGCCAGCCAGCGCGCGCTGGTGGTGCTGGATACGGTGCGCGAACCGATCGTGCTGCTCGATGGCGAACAGCATATCCAGATGCACAATTCCGCCTTCGGCGAGTTGTACGGTATTCCCCGCGGCGGCAAGCCCAGCAGCCTGGACGAGCTGGGCGACGCCTGGAAGGACAAGGTGATGCGCCAGCGCCTGACCGACGTGCTGGCGCGCGGCCGTGAGTTGTGGGATTACGAGTTGCAGCAGGAAACCGCCGACGGCCTGCAGCGCACCGTACTGATCAACGCACGCCGCATGCCGCTGCCGGACACCGACGACCATGCGGTCCTGATGACGGTCAGCGACATCTCGCTGCAGAAGACGGCCCAGCTGGAGATCGCCGCGCTGAACCGCCAGCTGGAAGGCAAGGTGGAACAGGTGTCGGAAGTGAATCGCGAGCTGGAGGCCTTCAGCTATTCGGTCTCGCACGACCTGCGGGCGCCGCTGCGCCACGTGGCGGGCTTCTCCGACAAGCTGGGCCGGCACCTGGGCGAGGGCATCGACGACAAGAGCCGCCATTACCTGGAGGTGATCGGCAATTCGGCCCGCCGCATGTCCCAGCTGATCGACGACCTGCTGGTCTACTCGCGCCTGGGCCGCAGCGCATTGCGGCTGCAGGCGGTGGACATGCAGTCGATGGTCGCCGAGGCGCGCGCCATGCTGGATGCGAACGAGGCCAACGAGGGCCGCTCCGGCCGCGTCGAGTGGCGCATCGCGCCCATGCCCATCGTGCTGGCCGACGAGAACATGATGCGCCAGGTGTGGGGCAACCTGCTGGGCAACGCGCTGAAGTACAGCAGCCAGCGCGAGCGCGCGGTCATCGAAGTCGAACACCGCACGCAGGACGATGGCACCCATCTTTTCACCGTGCGCGACAACGGCGCCGGCTTCGACATGGCGTACGCGGACAAGCTGTTCGGCGTGTTCCAGCGCCTGCACAAGGCCAGCGAGTTCGCCGGCACCGGCATCGGCCTGGCCAGCGTGCGCCGCGTGCTGGGCCGGCACGGCGGCCGCATCTGGGCCGAGGCCGCCCCCGACCAGGGCGCCACCTTCTTCTTCACCCTTCCGGCAGCGCTCGACGCTCCGCCTTCCCGAGAGAAAGACGCATGAGCGACATCCGCACCATCCTGCTGGCAGAAGACAGCCTGGCCGACGCCGAAATGGCGATCGACGCGCTGCGCGAAGCGAACCTCGCCAATCCCATCGTGCATGTCGAGGACGGCGTGGAAGCGATGGATTACCTGCTGCGCCGCGGCGCCCATGCCGGCCGCGAGGAAGGCATGCCGTCGGTGCTGCTGCTCGACATCAAGATGCCGCGCATGGACGGGCTGGAAGTGCTCAAGCAGATCCGCAGCGACGAGAAGCTGAAGGCACTGCCGGTGGTCATCCTGTCGTCCTCGCGCGAGGAGAGCGACCTGGCGCGCAGCTGGGACCTGGGCGTGAACGCCTACGTGGTCAAGCCGGTGGACATCGACCAGTTCTTCCAGGCGGTCAAGACGCTCGGCACCTTCTGGGCCGTCATCAACGAAACGCCAACCCTGGACTGAGTCGTGCCGCATTCCGGATCACCGTTGGGGCGCGTCCGCCTCCTGCTTGTCGAGGATTCCGAGCTCGACGCCGAGCTGCTGGTCGAACAGTTGCTGGAGGCGGGCCTGGACGCCGAATTCCTGCGCGTGGACAGCGCGGACGACATGCGCGCCGCCCTGGCCGGTGATCCGTTCGACCTGGTGCTGTCGGACATGGAACTGCCGGGCTTCTCCGGCTACCAGGCGCTGGAGATCCTGCGCTCGCACGATCCACGGCTGCCGTTCGTGTTCTTCTCCGGCACGATCGGCGAGGACGCGGCGGTCAAGGCGCTGCAGCACGGCGCCAGCGACTACGTGCTGAAGCACTCGCCTGCGCGCCTGCCGGCGGCGGTGGCGCGCGCGATCCGCGAGGCCCGTACCGAGCGCGAGCGCGAGCAGGCCGAGCGCGAACTGATGCGGTCCCAGCGCCTGGACTGCCTGGCCATGCTGGCGGCAGGCCTGAGCCACGACCTGCGCAACATCCTGCAGCCGTTGCTGATCGTGCCCGACCTGCTGTCGACCTACAGCGACGATCCCAAGATCCTGCGCCTGGGCGCGGTGATCTCCGAGAGCGGCAAGCGCGGCCACGAGATGGCCGATTCCATGCTGTCGTTCGTGCGCGGCTCGCGCAAGGCCAGCGAGACGATCAGCGTCGCCGCGTTGTTCAGCGCGGTGCAGCTGCTGCTGCAGGGCAGCCTGTCGCGGCAGATCCAGCTAACGGTGGAGCCGCCGGCGGAGGACCTGCTGATCGAAGGCAACTACACCGAATTCCAGCAGTGCCTGATCAATCTGTGCCTCAACGGCATCCAGGCGATGGCCGAGCGCGGCGGGCGGCTGACCCTGTCGGCCAGGCCCACGGTTGCGCCGGACGGGCAGCATTACGTGGTGCTGCGCGTGGCCGACGAAGGCACCGGCATGGACGATGCCACCCGGCAGCAGCTGTTCACCCCGTTCTTCACCACCAAGGCCAGCGGAACCGGCTTGGGCCTGATGTCCTGCAAGCGCATCGTCGAAGCGGCGCGCGGACGCATCGAGGTGAGCAGCGTGCTGGGCGAGGGCACGTCCTTCGAGCTGCATCTGCCGGCGCCCGCGGAAGAGTGGACAGGCGCGGAGGACGCGGCGTTCCTCGACGGTGGCGGACGCCGGATCCTGGTGGTGGATGGCGACGCCACCCGCCTGTCGCTGCTGGGCAATGCCCTGGCGGCGCAGGGCTACGATCCGATGATGGCGCCGGACGGTGCCAACGCCCTGCAGCAGATCGCCCGCGACGGATTGCCGGCGGTGGCGATCATCGACGACGACATCCTGCTGCTGTCCGCGGCGGACGTGCTGGCGGTGCTGAACGAAGAGGGCTTCGATGGGCCGGTGATCCGGCTCAAGGAACCGGGCGTGCAGGCCGATGATCGCGATTGCGCGGCGACGCTGGTGAAGCCGGTGCAGGTGCAGTCGCTGTTCGCGGCGATCGAACACGCCCTGGGCTTGCGCGCCTGACGCTCGTCCGGGCGCCGGCGCGCGCCGGCCGATCGCCGATCAGGCGTGGCCGACGGTGGAGGTCGGCTTCAGCCGCTGCCACACTGCGCGCATGATGGGCTGCGCGCGGTACCAGCCGATCGGCGTGTCCGGGCAGTGCCGCTGCAGCCGGTCGCGCAGCGACGGCGCGATCTCGTCGAACTCCTTGCGGTGGTGCAGCAGGTAGGCGTCGTAGCCGATCTTCAGGCACTGCTCCAGGTCGCCCACGGTGGCACCGACGACCTGGAACGTGTCTTCGTTCAGGCGCGTCTTCCAGTAGGCGAGTTCGGCGTCGATGTCGACGATCTGCGCGGTGGTGGTGTGCAGGCTGGCCATGGTGAATCCCCTGTGTCGATGTGGTGGTGACGGGGATGATTTTTTGGTCGCTGCAGTGATGCTTAAGTGAAATAAAAGCGGTTTTAACCGGCGTTTAACCGTATCGGCGTCATTCGGTTCACCTTTGCAGGCGGAGCGTGAAAGCGGCCGGTCAGCGGTGCTGCATCGCCTGCTCCAGCAACCTGCGCTCGTCCATTACGGCGGGTGCCGCAAACAGCGGGGGATCGTCTTCCAGCGGTGCGTTCAGCCGCTCCCAGACGCAGGCGATGACGTTCGACGCGAGGGACCACTCCAGACGCACGCCGTGCGGCAGCGCCGCGTCGTAGCGTGACGGCAGCGCGGGCCGCAGTTCCTGCAGCGAGCGCCGACGGGACAGCAGATAGGCGTCGTAGGCGAACTTCAACGTAGGGACGAAGTGGCGGAACGGCGTGCCGGGGCGATGGAAGGGCTGGCGGGCATAGGTCTCCGCCCAGAAACGGAGTTCCGACTGGATGTCGACGACAGCGCACGGCATGGCGTCGTCCTTCCAGGCAGGGGCGAACGGGTCGGGCGAGCACGGCATGGGATGCCTCCATGGCACAAGGCCTGCTGGGGGTGGAGCCGCGGAACGACATGCGATCCGCCAACCTGATGACGGCCCACGCAGCGAAGCGTCCATCGCTGCTGCGGTTACGCGGTCCCCGACCTTGCCGGCGCTTGTTGTTGTATCGCCCCTGCCACCAAGGACACGGTGGCCCGTCCGCCGGGCGGACAGCCGTTCGTCGTGACGTGGCGCCGACGCGGCGGCGTCAATGCCTGCGTGTGACCGAGTCCCCGTGCTCGTCGAGCCAGCGCCAGGCTTCACGCAGCAGCGTACGGGCGACAGGCCATGCCGGCCCGGCATCGCCGCGCACGCGATCCCAGTCGTCTTCCAGTACCAGCTCGGTGTCCAGATCGAGATGTCCCTCGTGCCGGGCATGCGACGCGGCCGCGAACGCGTAGGCGCGGCATGCTTCTTCCCAGGCCACGTCGGGGTGCAGTCGCCGGCGGCGGCCGTAGTCGTGGGCGGTGAAGGCGACGAAGGCATCGTCGGCCATGGCGGCGCGGCTGGGGGGCGCCTGCCGGAGTGTGTCGAACTGGTCGCGGTAGCGTTGTCGGTCCATCGGGCATCTCCTGACGATCGTTGCCTAGGTATCGCGCTGCGCGTTAGCCAGGGGTGAGAAATCCCTTCGTTGCGCGATCACGAAGCTGAGGCGCCAGGCGACGATCAGCCGGCGGTCAGTCTCAACGGGTGAGACGCCGGCGGCGTGAGATGGCGGCCGCTGCCGATCCGAGACCGCCATGCCTGCCCAGACCGCCCTGATCCGTCGCCATGCCGACGAGGCCTCCCTGCTGTCCGCGACCACCGCCGATGGCAGTGCGCTGGCCGAACGCTTGGCGGGCAAGTACCGCGACCGGGTCACCGGCCAGTTCGTCATCCCCGCGCGCGAGGGCCGCTACGAGGCATTGCCCGACGACCTGCCGGCAGCGCTGGCCGATGCGTTGCGCACGCGCGGCATCGAGCGGCTGTATTCGCACCAGGCCGAAGCCTGGCGGCAGGCGCAGGCGGGCGATCATCTGGCCATCGTCACGCCCACCGCCTCCGGCAAATCGCTGTGCTACACGCTGCCGGTGGTGGCCTCGGCGCTGTCCAAGCGGGGCAAGGCGCTGTACCTGTTCCCGACCAAGGCGCTGGCGCAGGACCAGGTGGCGGAACTGCTGGACCTGAGCAAGGCCGGCGACCTGGGCCTGAAGGCCTTCACCTTCGACGGCGACACGCCCGGCGATGCGCGGCAGGCGATCCGCCTGCATGGCGACATCGTGGTCAGCAACCCGGACATGCTGCACCAGGCCATCCTGCCGCACCACACCAAGTGGGCGCAGTTCTTCGAGAACCTGCGCTACGTGGTGATCGACGAAGTGCATACGTATCGCGGCGTGTTCGGCAGCCATGTGGCCAACGTGCTGCGCCGGCTCAGGCGCGTCTGCGCGTTCTACGGCGCCACCCCGCAGTTCATCGTCTGCTCGGCCACCATCGGCAATCCGCAGGCGCATGCCGAAGCGCTGCTGGAGCTGCCGGTGCACGCGATCACCGAATCAGGCGCGCCGAGCGGCGAGAAGCACGTGCTGCTGTGGAATCCGCCGGTGGTCAATCCCGACCTGGGCCTGCGGGCGTCGGCCCGCTCGCAGAGCAACCGCATCGCGCGGCTGGCGATCAAGGCGGGCTTGAAGACCCTGGTGTTCGCCCAGTCGCGCACCATGGTCGAGGTGCTGACCAAGTACCTGAAGGACGTGTTCGACAGTGATCCGCGACTGCCGGCACGCATCCGCGCCTACCGCGGCGGCTACCTGCCCACCGAGCGGCGCGAGGCCGAGCGTGCGATGCGCGACGGGCGCGTGGACGGCATCGTGTCCACCTCGGCGCTGGAGCTGGGCGTGGACATCGGCAGCCTGGATGCGGTGGTGCTGAACGGCTATCCGGGCTCCATCGCGGCGACGTGGCAGCGCTTCGGACGCGCGGGGCGACGGCAGCAGGCGTCGCTGGGCATCCTGGTGGCCAGTTCGCAGCCGCTGGACCAGTACGTGGTGCGGCATCCGGAGTTCTTCGCCGACAGTCCGCCGGAACACGCGCGCATCGCACCCGACCAGCCGATGATCCTGCTCGACCACGTGCGCTGCGCCGCGTTCGAGCTGCCGTTCCTGGCCGGCGAGCCGTTCGGCCCGGTCGATCCGTCGCCGTTCCTGCAACTGCTGGACGAGGACAGCGTGGTCCACCGCGAAGGCGACCGCTACGAGTGGATCGCCGACAGCTATCCGGCCAATGCGGTGAGCCTGCGCTCGGTGGCGGACGGCAACTTCGTCGTGGTCGACCGCACCGACGGACGCCAGGTGATCATCGCCGAAGTCGATTTCAGCGCCGCGCCGCTGACGCTGTACGAAGGCGCCATCCACATGATCCAGTCCACCCCGTACCAGGTGGAACGACTGGACTGGGAAGGCCGCAAGGCCTACGTCACCCGCACGCACGTGGACTACTACACCGATGCGATCGACTACACCAAGCTGAAGGTGCTGGAGCGTTTCGACGGCTGCATCGCGGGGCGGGGCACCTGCCACCACGGCGAAGTGCACGTGGTGCGGCGCGTGGCCGGCTACAAGAAGATCCGTTACTACACGCACGAGAACATCGGCTATGGCCCTGTGAACCTGCCCGACCAGGAGATGCACACGACCAGCCTGTGGTGGCAGCTGCCGCCGGCGCTGCTGGAATCGGCGTTCGAGTCGCGGCAGGAGGCGCTGGATGGCTTTCTCGGCGCGGCATACGCGTTGCACATCGCCGCCACCGTCGCGGTGATGGCCGAAGGCCGCGACCTGCAGAAGGCCGTCGGCGATGGCGACGGCGCCTGGTTCGCATTGCCCGACACGCAGGGGCGTGGGCAACTGCGCGGCACCGAGAGCCAGGTGCTGTCGCCGGTGTCGGGCGAGCGCTTCATTCCCACCGCCTATCTCTACGACAACTATCCCGGCGGCATCGGCCTGAGCGAACCGCTGTGGCGGCGCCAGCGCGAACTGGTGCAGCGGGCGGTGCAGCTGGTGTCCGCATGCGACTGCAAGGCAGGCTGTCCCGCCTGCGTCGGTCCCGTACTGGCGAACGACGAGGACGCCGACACCACGCCGCGTGCGCTGGCGGCGCGCGTGCTGCACCTGCTGGATGCCGCATGAGCGTCAGCCTGGAGAAGCTGCAGCGGCTGCGCAGGCAGGCGGGGCACGACAGCGCTCCGTCGCCGTCCGCCGCTTCGCCGCCGGCGCACGATCCCCTGCCTGCACTGCGGCGCATGCTCGGTATCCGTGAGCGTGCACGGCCTGCGGCGGTCGCACGCGCCTGCGACCGTGCGCTGCCGGGCGAGGAGATCGCACCGGGTCTGCTGCGCCTCGAACAGGTGTTGCCCTTCGACGACGTCGCACCGCACATCGACGGTGCCTTCGCGCGGACCGGTGCATTGCCGACGCAGGGCATGCTGTTCTTCGACACCGAGACCACCGGCCTGTCCGGCGGCACCGGCACACGTGCCTTCATGGTCGGCGCGTCGGACTTCGTGCCGGGAGGACTGCGCGTGCGCCAGCTGCTGATCACCCACCTGTCGGCCGAGCCCGCGATGCTGCGTGCGTTCGCCGGCTGGCTGGCGGAAGACACGCGGCTGGTCAGCTACAACGGACGTTGCTACGACGCCCCGCTGCTGGCCACGCGCTACCGGCTGGCGCGGCAGGGCACGCCGCTGGCCGGCATCGAACACCTGGACCTGCTGTTCCCCACGCGGCGGCGCTATCGCGGCGTGTGGGAGAACTGCCGGCTGGGCACGATCGAGCGCAACGCGCTGGGCATCGTGCGTGAGGACGATCTGCCTGGGTCGGAAGCGCCCGGTGCATGGCTGCAGTACCTTCGCGGTGGCGATGCAGGCCTGCTGCGGCGCGTGCTGCAGCACAACTTCCAGGACGTGGTGACGCTGGCGCACCTGCTGCTGCACCTGTCGGCACCGCCCGCGGAGTGAGGAACGGATGCTGTCGGTAATCCACCGACAGCGGAGTGTGAAGCGTTGCGCATTCCCCGCATCGCGATTCAAGAATGCGCGGCGGCGGCCGACACCCTTGCTAGATTCCACATGAGCCGTGCCTCCGCCTGCGGGAGGCATGCATCGAACTTGCACCATTTGAAGGGGACGTGCCTTGCGCATTCTGTACGTTGGCGATACCGCTTGCCTGCCTGAGGACCTGGCCGATTACATCGGCGACATGGGGGACGAGTGGACCGTCGAAGCGGTGGCCGACGGGAAGTCGGCGATGTTCGCGGTGGCCAACGGTCCGGTCGACGTGGTGATGGTGGGGCCGGCCTTGCCCGACCTGCCGCCGGCCACGCTGCTGGGGCAGATCCGCACCCTGCGCGCCGAGACCATCCGCATCGCCTTGCTGGAAGGCAGTGCCGACAGCCTGTCGGCGCCGATCAAGCTGATCGGCGTGGCGCACCGCTTCCTGCCGCTGCCGCTGTCGTCGGAGACGGTGCTGGAAGCCATCCACAGCCTGGAAGAACTGCGCGACCTGCTGGACAGCCCGCGCCTGCGCCGCGCGATCGGTCGGGTGGAACACCTGCCGTCGCCGCCGCACCTGTACTTTGCGCTGACCCGCGCGCTGGAAGAAGACGAGGGCACGGCCAACGACATCGCCAGGCTGGTGGCCGGCGATCCCGCCATCGCCGCCAAGGTGCTGCAGTTGTGCAATTCGGCGTACTTCTCCAGCGGCCGCTCGATCACCGACCTGCGCGCCGCAGTCACGCGCCTGGGCCTGGGCACGCTGCGCGACCTCGTGCTGGCCAGCGAGGTGTTCTCGATGAAGACCGCCTCCAACGTCGACCGCGGCGCGCTGCAGCAGCGTGCGCTGCTGGCCTCGCGGCTGGCGGCGAAGATCCTGCCGCGCACCAGTTCCGAACTCGGCGCCACGGCGGCACTGCTGGCCGATATCGGCCTGCTGCTGCCGGGCGTGCGCGACGAGCGCGACACCCCGGTGGCCGACGGTGACGACCGCCCCGGCCATACCGAGGCCGGGGCCTACCTGCTGGGCCTGTGGGGTCTTCCCATGCCGATCGTCGAAGCGGTGGCGTTCCACCGCCAGCCGCAGCGTTCCAGCCTGCGCAGCTTCTGGGTGCCCGGTGCGGTGCACGTGGCCGGCGCGCTGGCCAGCAACGAGCCGGTGGACGAGGGGTATCTGAAGTCGCTGGGCGTGCTGGACCAGTTGCCCAACTGGCGGCAGATGGCCGAGACCATGGTCGAGCGGGCCGAAGAAGCCGCCTGACGCGTCTCCGATTCCAGGTGCGCGCCGCGCGACGCGGCGTCTGCGATGCTTCATGCCCGTCTGCAGGGAGCGGTCCGCGAGGGGAGTGGTGGCCGTCGTTCCGGCGCAAGCCGGAATCCATTGCCTCTCGGCGATGTCCTTCCTTGCGAACGTCGGGGAAGGCAACGACAACGTGGGTCCCAGCTTTCGCTGGGACGATGTGGCTGACAACCTTCGAATCCTTACCGTTACCGACTTGCCGTCATTCCAGCGCACGCTGGAATCCGTTGCCTGTCAGTGATCCGCATCCTTCGTGCGGCGGGGAAGACAAAGGCGGGATGGGTCTCGGCTTTCCCGGGAAAGACAGGTGTGACGTTGTCAGGGACGGTAGGGGGGAGAGGGCTCCTGCACCTTGCCTGGTGGCTTGGCGATGATCCGCGGGCGTAGCCACGCGGCGAAGTCGGTTTCGCCGAGACTGCCTTCGGACAGCCCCAGATACTGCGGGTAGAGCTCATGGTCTCCGGCCGACAACGTGGCGCCATTGAGCACGATGAAGACTTCGCAGGCCACGGCCGCCACGCGCTTGTTGCCGTCCAGGAAGGGAGGGTTGCGTGCCAAGCCGAAAGCCGTGGCGGCTGCCAGATCTGCCAGGTCCGGCGCGGGTTGCCCATAGGCGTGCAGCTGCCGGGGGCGCGCCAGCGCCGATTCCAGCAAGCCCTCGTCGCGGATGCCGGTCGCGCCGCCATGCTCGGCCAATTGCCGGTCATGGATGGCCAAGGCCAAGGCCCGGCTGATCCACACGATCATCCGGGCTGCTTCATTGGGACAGCTTGTGGAGCAGGGTGCGGCGGCTGCGCATCACCTGTTCCGCCACCTCCATCTGCTCGGCGAGGGTGGGGTCGTACACCGTCAGGCGGATGCCGTCGGGCGTTTCGAGCGCGTGCAGCTCATCGCCCTTGTCCAGACGGAGGCGAGACAGGAGTTCCTTGGGCAGGATGACGCCGGCGGAGTTGCCGACCGTGGTGATCTTGAGCTTCATGGCTGCCCTCCTGTTGTTATAACCATGGTTATATTGAAGTGCAGGAAGCGTGGAAGCAAGCCGCAGATCGTTCTCGCCATGTGAGACCTTGAGGTGTACAAATGTACACCCATGAACCCTGTCGACCTGCCCCCCCAACGTGCCGCCGTCCTGACCTTCCTGCGCCGGGAGCTGGCGGCCGGGCGCGCGCCCAGTCTGGCGGACATCGCCACGGCGTTCGGCTTCGCATCGCGCAACGCCGCTCAGAAGCACGTGCAGGCGCTGGTCGCCGACGGCCTGCTGGAACAGGCCCCGGGCCAGAAGCGCGGCCTGCGCCTGCCCGGGGGCATGGCCGACCTGTTGCCGCTGCCGGTACTGGGCCGGGTGGCCGCCGGCCAGCCGATCGGCGCCGACATCGGCCTGGACGAACAGCTGTGGCTGGACCGCCGGCTGTTCTCGCCGCAGCCGGATTACCTGCTGAAGGTGCAGGGCGATTCGATGATCGACGACGGCATCGTCGACGGCGACCTGGTCGGTGTGCACCGCACGCCGGAGGCGCGCGACGGACAGACTGTCGTCGCGCGCATCGACGGCGAGTTGACCATCAAGCGCCTGCAGCGCGGCAGCCGCCGCATCCGCCTCCTGCCGCGCAATCCCGCGCATGCACCCATCGACGTGCAGCCTGGACAGGACTTCGCCATCGAAGGCGTCTACTGCGGCCTGGTGCGGCGCGGCTGACATGGGTGCCGTCGTCGCCCTCGATACGCTGCTGGCCGCGCGCACGCTGTGGCATGCCGGGCGCAGCGCGACCATCGCCGCCGACGGCGAACCCACCGGCCACGACGCGCTCGACGCGCTGCTGCCGCAGGGCGGTTGGCCGCGACGCGCGCTGACCGAACTCCTGCTGCCGGCCGATGGCGTGGGCGAACTGGCGCTGCTGCTGCCCACGCTGGCAAGACTCACGCAGGCCGGCAGTCCGGTGGCGGTGGTCGCGCCGCCGTACATCCCGTATGCGCCGGCATGGCAGGCCGCGGGCGTGGAGCTGTCCCATCTCGAGATCGTCGAGGCCGCGCCGCGCGATGCGCTGTGGGCCTTCGAGCAATGTCTGCGCAGTGGTGCCTGCGCGGCCGTGCTTGGGTGGCCGGTGCACGCCGACGGGCCTGCACTGCGGCGTCTGCAGGTGGCGGCCGACAGCGGCGAGTGCCTGGGCTTCGCGCTGCGCGACCGTCGCCACGCCGCCAATCCATCGGCTGCGGCGTTGCGGTTGGAAGCGGTGCACGATGCCCAGGGGCGCACGCATTGGCAGGTGCGCAAATGCCGCGGCGGGCCGGCGCCCGCGCAATCGTTCGCGCTGGTCGCGCATTGAGGCCCACCGATGCTCTGGGCCTGTGTACTGCTGCCGCAGCTGGCGCTGGACGCCGTCCTCCGGCGCCTGCCTGATCCCGATGCGCCGCTGGCGCTGGTCGGCGGATCCGCGCAGCTGCGCACCCTGCAGGCGGTGAATGCATCGGCCGCACAGGCTGGCCTGCGGGCGGGCATGCGCCTGACCGCCGCGCATGCGCTGCTGCCGGAGTTCGCGATGGTCGAACACGACCCGCAGGCCGAAGTCCGCTGGCAGCGCTTCCTCGCCGCGTGGGCGTACCGGCACAGCTCGCTGGTCAGCGCACAGTGGCCGGGCTGCATCGTGCTGGAGGTGCGGGCGAGTTTCCAACTGCTCGGACCCTGGCCGCGCATCGAGGCGCGGCTGCGCGAAGAGCTGGGCCAGCTCGGTTTCCAGCACCGCATCGCGCTGGCGCCAACGCCGCGCGCGGCGCATGTGTTCGCCGGCCTGCGCGATGGCCTGGCGGTGATGCAGGCCGAGGCGATGGCCGATCTGCTGGATCGCGTGCCGGTGCGGCGTGCGCGCCTGCCGGAGGACAATGGCGAGCGCCTGCACCGCATGGGCATCCGCGACCTGCGCACGCTGCGCGGACTGCCGCGCGACAGTCTGCGCCGCCGCTTCGGCCTGCCGGTGCTGGAGCACCTGGACCGGCTGTACGGGCAGGCCGACGACCCGCTGGCGTACTACGCGCCGCCGGACCACTTCGACGCCCGCATCGAACTGGGCTACGAAGTCGAAAGCCACATGGCGCTGCTGTTCCTGCTGCGTCGGCTGATCGGCGACCTGTGTACGTATCTGTCCATCCGCGACGGTGGCGTGCAGCGCTTCGTGCTGCGGCTGGAACACGAGGCCGGGCACACCGATGTCGACGTCGGCCTGCTCGCCGCCGAGCGCGAACCGGCGATGCTGTTCGAGCTGACCCGCAACCGGCTGGAACGCGTGCAGATCGACCGGCCGGTGGTCGGCGTGCGGCTGCTGGCGCGCGAGCTGCCGCCGTTCGTGCCGGCTGCACGCGACCTGTTCGATACGCGCCCGCAGCAGCAGCTGCCCTGGCCGCAGCTGCGCGAACGCCTGCGCGCGCGCCTGCGCGACGAGGCCGTGCACCGCGTGGCGCCTGCCGGCGATCCGCGCCCCGAACGCGCCTGGCGACGCGTGCAGGGCGATGGCGAGCGCATTCCCGCCGCGCCGGTGCGTCCGCCGCGACCGGCCTGGCTGCTGCCACAGCCGGTGCCGCTGCGCGATCCGCATCCGCGCATCGTCTCCGGGCCGGAGCGGCTGGAAAGCGGCTGGTGGGACGGCGAGGACGCGCGCCGCGATTACTACGTGCTGGAAACCTCGCAGGGCCAGCGCGCCTGGGCGTTCGCGCCGCCGGGCGAACAGGGCGGCTGGATGCTGCACGGGTGGTTCGCATGAGTTGGGATGACGCGGTGGACGGCGTCGACCGCGACACGCCGGGCGGGCGTCCGCCGCGCGCGTGGGAGGTCGCACAGCGCCTGCGCCTGTCGGTGGCGGCCAACGACGACACGCCGCGCGAGGATGCATGGCCGGCGTACGCGGAACTGCATTGCCTGTCGGACTTTTCGTTCCTGCGCGGGGCGGCCAGCGCGGAGGAGCTGTTCGAGCGCGCGCGCGATCTTGGTTACGCGGCGCTGGCGATCACCGACGAGTGCTCGCTGGCCGGCATCGTGCGCGGCTGGGAAGCGTCGCGCGTGACCGGCGTGGATCTCATCGTCGGCAGCGAGTTCCTGCTGACCTGCGGACTGAAATGCGTGCTGCTGGTGGAAACCGCCGCCGGCTACACGCGGCTGTGCGAACTGATCACCACGGCGCGGCGTGCGGTCGACAAGAAGGGCTACCGGCTGACGCGGCAGGACGTGGCGCGCATCGTGTCCGATGTCGATCCACTGGTCTGCGGCCTGTTCGCGCTATGGCTGCCGTCGCAGCACATCGACGATGGGGAAGGACGCTGGTTGCAGTCGGTCTTCGGCGAACGCGCCCATCTGGCGGTGGAACTGCACCGCGAACAGGACGATGCGGCACGGCTTGCGGGCCTGCTGGACACCGCCGCACGCCTTGGCATGACGCCGGTGGCCACCGGCGACGTGCACATGGACGTCCGCCGTCGCCGCGCGCTGCAGGACACGATGACCGCGATCCGCCACGTCACCCCGCTGGCCGACTGCGGAGCGCACCTGTTCCGCAACGGCGAGCGCCACCTGCGCACGCGGCGGGCACTGGGCAACATCTATCCGCACGATCTGCTCGATGCGGCGGTGCAGTTGTCGCGCCGCTGCACCTTCGATCTCAAGCGCGACCTCCACTATCGGTACCCGGTCGAACTGGTGCCGCAGGGGCACACGCCGACCACCTGGCTGCGCGCACTGACGGAGCGCGGCATGTGCGAGCGCTGGCCGGAAGGGACGCCGCCATCCGTCGTCGTGCAGATCGACGGTGAGCTGGCGCTGATCGAAAAGCTGAAGTACGAAGCGTTCTTCCTGACCGTGGAGGACATCGTCCGCTTCGCCAAGGAGCGGAACATCCTGTGCCAGGGGCGCGGCTCGTCGGCGAATTCCGCCGTCTGTTTCGCGCTGGGCATCACCGTGGTCAACCCTGCGGAGAGTCGCCTGCTGATGGCGCGCTTCCTGTCCGAGGAGCGCAACGAGCCGCCCGACATCGACGTGGACTTCGAGCACGAACGCCGCGAGGAAGTGCTGCAGTACGTCTATGGCAAGTACGGCCGCCACCGCGCCGCGCTCGCCGCCACGGTGATCCGCTACCGCGGCAAGAGCGCCGTGCGCGACGTGGCCAAGGCGTTCGGCCTGCCGCCGGACCAGATCGCGCTGCTGGCCGACTGCTACGGCTGGGGCAACGGCGAGGCGCCGATGGAACAGCGCCTGCGCGAGGCCGGCTTCGATCCGGACAACCCGTTGATCCGGCGCGTGCTGGCGGTGACCGACCAGCTGCGCGACCACCCGCGCCACCTGTCGCAGCACGTGGGCGGCTTCGTGATCGGCGATGCACCACTGTCGACGGTGGTGCCGGTGGAAAACGCCTCGATGGACGAGCGCACCATCATCCAGTGGGACAAGGACGACCTGGAGACGATGGGCCTGCTCAAGGTCGATTGCCTGGCGCTGGGCATGCTGACCTGCATCAGGAAGGCGCTGGACCTGGTGGAGACGCATCGCGGCTACCGGCCCGACATCGCCAGGCTGCCGAAGGAGGACGAAGCCTCCACGTTCGCGATGATCCAGGCGGCGGATACCGTCGGCGTCTTCCAGATCGAATCGCGTGCACAGATGAGCATGCTGCCGCGACTGAAGCCGACGACCTTCTACGATCTGGTGGTGGAAGTGGCGATCGTGCGGCCCGGGCCCATCCAGGGTGGCATGGTGCATCCCTACCTGCGCCGCCGTCAGGGCAAGGACCCGGTGACGTATCCGTCGGAAGGCGTCAAGGAGATCCTCGGCAAGACGCTGGGCATCCCGCTGTTCCAGGAGCAGGTGATGGAGCTGGTGATCCATGCCGGCTACACGCCGTCGCAGGCCGACGGCCTGCGACGCTCCATGGCGGCCTGGCGGCGTGGCGGCGACATGGAACCGCACCGCCTGCGCATCCGTCAGCTGATGCTGGAGAAACACTATTCGCCGGAGTTCATCGACCAGATCTTCGAGCAGATCAAGGGCTTCGGCTCCTACGGCTTTCCGCAGAGCCATGCCGCCTCGTTCGCCAAGCTGGTCTACATCAGCTGCTGGCTCAAGCGCCATGAGCCGGCGGCGTTCGCCTGCGCGCTGCTCAATGCGCAGCCGATGGGCTTCTATTCGGCCAGCCAGATTGTGCAGGACGCGCGGCGGGAGAAGGGCGGGCGCGTGGCGATCGAGGTGCGGCCGGTCGACGTGCTGCACAGCGACTGGGACAACACGCTGGAAGGCGGATACGCACGACGCGGCGTCGACGACGGCGGGCAGCCGGCGTTGCGGCTCGGATTCCGCCAGGTCGGCGGGCTGTCGGAAGCGGCGGGGAGGGCGATCATGGCCGCGCGTGCGCAACGCGCCTTCACCGATGTACGCGACCTGTGCCTGCGCGCCCGTCTCGACGAGAAAGCGCGTACCGCGCTGGCGGAAGCCGGCGCGCTGCAGTCGCTCGCCGGCCATCGCCATGCCGCCCGCTGGGAAATCGCCGGCATCGAACGGCAGCGTCCGCTGCTGCCGGGCAGCCCCGACGAGGACGCGATCGTCTTGCCCGCGCCGACGGCGGGCGAGGACGTGACCTCGGATTACCGCACCACCGGATTGACGCTGGGCGCACATCCGCTGTCGCTGCTGCGCGAGCGCCTGCGGCGGCAGCGCGTGGTGGATTCCCGCCAGCTGCGCGGACTGCCGCATGGGCGCGGGGCCTTCGTGGCGGGCATCGTCACGCAGCGGCAGCGGCCGGCCACGGCGAAGGGCACGATCTTCGTCACGCTCGAGGACGAACACGGCATGGTCAACGTGGTGGTGTGGTCGCACGTGGCGTTGCGCGACCGCAAGGCCTTGCTCGGCTCCCGGCTGATGGCGGTGCGGGGACGCTGGGAACAGGTGGACGGCGTGGAGCACCTGATCGCGCGCCGGCTGGAGGATTTCACCGCGCTGCTCGGCGAGATCCAGCCCGACTCCCGCGATTTCCACTGAGGCCACGATGCACGCGCTGTCCACCCTTACCGACGACCTGTTCGCGCCCGCCATGGTGCGGCTGGTCGACGATGCCGAAGGCGGCATCCGCTATTGGCCGGACGCCGTCGATCCGACTATTGCGCGCACCTGGTTCGACGCGCTGCAGGCGCGCGCGGCGTGGACGCACCTGCAGCGGCCGATGTACGACCGCATCGTCGACGTGCCGCGGCTGCTGGCGAACTACGCCGTGGACGCCCTGCCGGACGACCTGCCGCTCGCGGCGCTGCTGGCCTGCGTGCAGGCGAAGGTGCCCGCGCCGTATTCGCACATCGGCATGAATCTCTACCGCGACGGCCACGACAGCGTCGCCATGCATGGCGACAAGCTGCATACCGTGGCGGCCCGCCATCCGATCACCCTGGTGTCGCTGGGTGCGCCGCGGCGCATGCTGATCCGTGCGCGAGAGGGCGCGCGCGAGACGATCGCGGTGGACCTCGCACCCGGCAGCGTGCTGTCGATGAGCCACGCCTCGCAGGTCACGCACGAGCATGGCATACCCAAGACCCGCCGCGCGCAGGGGCCGCGGATCAGCGTGGTGTTCCGGGTAAGGCCGTTACCGCCAGTCGTTGGAAAGGCAGGTGTGGGAGCGACGTGAGTCGCGATGAAGCGTTACAGACAGTCCATCGCGACTTGCGTCGCTCCCACGACAGGTTTTCTTGGAAAGTGAAGCAGGTGCGGTACGCCTGGCGCCTGGCAGTCTGCTGTCGATGAGCCGTGCCTCGCAGCGCACGCACGAGCATGGAATTCGGAAGACGCGGCGGGCGCAGGGGCCGCGGATCAGCGTGGTGTTCCGGGTGAGGCCGTTACCGCCAGTCGTTGCAAAGGCAGGTGTGGGAGCGACGTGAGTCGCGATGAAGCGTTACGGACAGTACATCGCGACTTACGTCGCTCCCACGACAGGTTTCCCTGGAAAGCGAGACAGGTGCGGTACGCCTGGCGCCCGGCAGCGTGTTGTCGATGAGCCACGCCTCGCAGGTCACGCACGAGCACGGCATCCCGAAGACCCGGCGGGCGCAGGGTCCGCGGATCAGCGTGGTGTTCCGGGTAAGGCCGGCATGACGGAAACCCTTGTAGGAGCGACGTCAGTCGCGACCGCACGATCGCCGAGTCATGGCGCGTCATCCATGCGTTTTCAGGATGAGTGGCGGACCGACAAAATTTCCGGTCGCGACTGACGTCGCTCCTACAGTAAGCACAAAAAAACGCCGCGAGATCGCGGCGTGAGGGCAAGGACTGCTGAAAGGAAAGGACGTCGTCAGCCCATCAGCTTGAACAGCGACAGCTGCTGCATCTGCATGAAGACCGTCTGTGCGGCCTGCAGGGCGGAGTTTTCCATCTGGTAGCGGCCGATGGCCTCGGCCCAGTCCAGGTCGCGCAGGCCGGACAGGGTGTCCTTGAGGGTGATGTTGTTGGCTTCGCGCAGCGAGGCGGCGGTTTCGATGGCGGACAGCTGCGCGCCACCACTGGCGCGGGCGTCGATCATCCTGCCCTGCGCGGTGCCGATGTCGCGCATGGCGCCCTGCAGGCGGTTCTGCATGGCGGCGCGCTGCGCGTCGGTGGTCGGGTTGGTGTCCAGCGTGTCGATCAGGCCCTGCACGGTGGCGAAGATGTCGCGGCTGCCCGCGGGCCCCAGCGTGAAGCTGTCGCCGTTGGCGGGCTGGCCGTCGATCCGCATCTGCGCCCCGGCGAAGGCGATGCTCTCGCCCTTCGCGTAGGTGCCCGAGGCGACCGGATTGCCACCCGCATCGAGCACCTGGTAGCTGTCGTTGGCGCCGAACGACAGGGTGTAGCTGCCGCCATCCCACACCGCGGAATCGGTGACGCTGAACGCCATCAGCAGGCCGGTGCCGGTATTGCCGCTGGCGGGCTGGCCGTCGACGCGGCCGTCGCCGGTGCGCAGCCGCAGGAAGACCTCGCTGCCGGGCAGGGTGTCGGACACGAACATGTCCGGCGCCACTTCCACCTGCCGCTGGGTCTGGTCGCCGCTGTAGATCACGTTGCCGCCGGCCAGGGCGAACGGTGCGCTGCCGTCGCTGGTGCCGCCGAACAGATAGCGGCCCGCACCATCGGTGCTGTTGGCCAGGTCCAGCAGGCCGGCATGGATCGCTTTCAGCTCGGTGCTGATCGCCTGCCGGCTGTCGTCGCCCATCGCCGCGTTGTTGGCCTGGATGACCAGTTCGTTGATGCGCGCCATCGCATCGCCCACGCGCGTGAGTGCGTTCTCCTGCAGGCCCAGGCGGTTCTGCACCGCGTTGGCGTTCTGGCCGAAGCGTTCCAGTTCGGCGACCGCGCGGTCCAGGCCCACGGCGGTGCCGGCAGCCACGGGATCGTCCTTGGCCGTCACCAGCCGCTGCCCGCTGGCGAGTTGCTGCTGCGTGTGCGCCAGTTTCGCCTGCTTGGCCAGCATCGTGTTGATCGACTGCTGGTACATCATGTTGGTGGAGATGCGGTAGTTCATCGGCGCGTCGCAGCCAGCAGCGATTGGAAGAGGGTGTCGGCGGTGGCGATGATCTGCGATGCGGCCTGGTAGGCCTGCTGCAGGCGCATCAGGTCGGCGGCTTCTTCGTCCAGGTTGACGCCGGAGATCGCGTCGCGCGAGGCCTGCGCCTGGTCGTGGATGACCTGCTGCGCCTGCGCGGAGTAATCGGCCTGGCGCGCCGCCGAACCCACCTGCGTGGTCAGGCCGCCGATGGCGCCGTTGAGGGTCAGCGTGCCGCCGTTGAGCACGCGCGCGTCGTCCAGGTTCGACAGCAGCTTGGCGTTGCCGTTGTCGCTGGAGTTCGCACCGGTCGGCCCGATGCGGAAGCTGTCGCCGGCCGCCGGTGCGCCATCCAGCACCACGCTCCAGCCGTTGTACGCCACGGTCTGCCCGGGCGTGTAGGCGAACGGTCCGGTGCCGTTGATCGTGTACTGGGTGGCATCGATGAACTCGATGTCCACCGGCGCCAGCAGGTTGGCGTTGGCGGCGTCGGTCACCTGCAGGCCGCTGGCCTTGCCGCTGCCGGTATTGGCCAGGTCGGTGGTCGCCTTGACCGGCGTCGCCGCCGCGATGCGGCCAGGGTCGCTGATCGCCACGCCGAGGTTGCCGGCCGCACCGGCGGTGGGCTGCAGCAGGAAGCGGTCGTTGATGCCCGGCGTCGTACCCGCTGCAAGCCGCAGTTCGATGCCGTTGACGATCAGCGGATCGGTTGCGGTGCCGGTGCCGGTCATCGGGATGCTCGCGCCGGTCTCCGGATGCGTCGCCACCCAGGCGGCGCCATCGAAGCGCAGCAGCACGTTCTGCGCGTTCAGCGCGCCGGTGTTGCCCACCGATGTCTGCAGCACGGCATTGCCGGTGTTGCCGGCGTTCGAGGAAATGCGCGGGGCGGGCAGGCGGAAGAAATCCGCGCCCATCTGGCCGTACTGGTCCATGCCGGCGCGATGGCCGGCATTGAAGGTCTGCGCCAGCGAGGTGGCGACGCGGCCGAGCTCGGCCGTCGCCGGGTCCAGCACGGTGGTGCGGAATTCGATCAGGCCGCCGATCTGGCCGCCGAGCGCGCGCTTGTCCAGCGTGGTGCGCTGGCCGTTGGTTTCCAGCGCCACCTGCAGGCGCTCGGGACGGTACGGGTCGGGCACGGTCACCAGCGTGCTGGCGGTGGCGCCCACCACCAGCGGCTGGCCGCCGGCGCTGAACACGTTGACCAGGCCGCCGTCCTGCACCACCGCGTTGCCGCCGGTGTAGCCCACCAGTTCGCTGATCAGCTGGTCGCGCCGGTCCAGCAGGTCGCCGGACGGGCTGGTGTTGCCACCGATGCGGCCGTTGAGCTGGGCGATTTCCTTGGCCAGCCGGTTCACCTCGCCGGTGGCGGCGGTCAGGCCCGCATTGACTTCGGTATCCAGGCCGTCCAGATGCTGGTCGATCTGGTGGAAGCGGGTGACCAGCGCATTCGCCTGCGCCAGTACGCTTTCACGGTCAGCCGAGCCGGCCGCGTTGGACGACAGCGCATTGACCGAGTCGAAGAAGCTGGACCACGGCGCGCTGATGCCGGTGGCCTTCTCGGAGAACAGCTGGTCCAGCCGCGTGGACAGCGTGGACAGCTGTTGCAGGCGCGCGAGCTCGCCGCCGCTGTCGAGCAGGCGCGAGGTCGCCAGCGAGTCGGCCATCCGGCGCACGTCGACGATCTGCACGCCGTTGCCCTGGTAGCCGTAGCCGAAGTACGTGCCGTCGCGCGATTCAAATTCCACGCGTTGGCGCGAATAACCCGGCGTGTTGATGTTGGCGACGTTGTGGCCGACCGTGGACAGGGCGCGCTGGAAGGCGATCAGGGCGCTGCTGCCGGTGGCGAGAAGGTTGGACATGCGTGATTCCCAGGTCAGCGCCGCAGCGCGTTGCCGATGGCATTGCCTACGGCGTTGCCGACCGGTCCGGCTACGGTCGTACCGATCGCCGACAGCACCTTGCCAAGGGTGGGTCCGTTGGCGATGGACGCGATCTTGTTGGCGTAGGTCGGGTCGGTGGCGTAGCCGGCGCGCTGCAGGCCACGGGCGAAGCCGGCGATGTCCTTGCCGGCGGCGAGCGCCTGCTGATAGCGCGGATTGTTCTTCAACAGGCGCACGTAGTCGGCGAAGCTTTCGGCGGGCGACGCGTACGCACGGAAGTCCGCAGTCTCGGTGTGCTTCACGCCGTTGGTGTATTCGTGCGTGGCGGTGCGCGCGCGCTCGCCCTTCCAGCCGGTGGCCTTGATGCCGAACAGGTTGTGCGCACTGCCGCCATCGCCGGTCCGGATCTGGCGCTTGCCCCAGCCGGTTTCCAGCGCGGCCTGCGCGACCAGCGCACGCGGGTCGACGCCGAGTTCCTTCGCCGCCTGCTTGGCATGGTCCCAGATCTCGGCGACGAAGCGCTCGGGCGTATTGCGCGCGTACCTGGACGGATCGGCCGAGGCGACCTGTTCGACGTCATCGCACGCCACGTCGGGCCGCACGGTGATGGTGTCCAGTGTGATCGTCGCCGGCATGCCGGCATCCTGGTGCGCACTGCTGCCGATGCCGCGGCCGGCGATGGCGTCGAGCATGGAATCGGCCTCGCGACCGGGCAGCAGGCGCTTGTAGGCCGACAGTGCGGTAGTCGCCGGCACGGCCGGCGTGTTGGTGTCGGTGGCGCCCAACTGCCGCGCGATCATCGGCGCCAGCCCCAGGCCGCGGCCCTGCGACATGGCGGTGGCCAGCTGCTGGTCGTACATGTCGCGGAACACCTGGTTCTCGCCGGGGAACAGCGAGTCGCCGAAGCCGGCTTCGCGCATGCACTTGATCATCATCTGCGCGAACTGGCCTTCCAGCTTCTTCGCGACATCGTGGATGCGGGCGTTGTCCGGCGTGCCGCTGGCTTCGGCCAGGGGCATCGACGGATTCAGGAGTCCGATGGGCAGGCTGGCCATGGCAGTCAGGGGCCGGGATTGGGGATTCGGGATTCGGGATTCGGAAAAGCGGGGTTGCGCAGGGGGTCAGGCAAGTCCTGTGCCGAAGGGACGTGGGAGATGGGGCAGGAAGCGGCGGCGTGCACGAAGTCCACAAACGCCATCCCGAATCCCGACTCGCGAATCCCGGCCTCCATCAGATCACCTCGAGCTCCGCACGCAGGGCGCCGGCCTGCTTCAGCGCTTCCAGGATCGCGATCAGGTCGCCCGGGGCGGCGCCGACTTCGTTGACCGCGCGGACGATCTCGTCCAGCGAGGTACCGCCCTCGAACTTGAACATGCGGTTGCCTTCCTGGCTGACCGAGACGCTGGACTGCGGCGTCACCACGGTCTGGCCGCCGCGCGAGAACTCGTTCGGCTGGCTGACGTTGGCCGACTCGGTGATGGTCACCGTCAGCGAACCGTGCGTCACCGCGGCCGGCATCACCTGCACCTGCGCACCGATGACGACGGTACCGGTGCGCGCGTTGACGATGACCTTGGCCGGGGCGCTGCCGGGCGTCAGTTCCAGATTCTCGACCTGGGCGAGGAAGTTGATGCGGCGGGACACGTCGGCCGGCGCACGCACGGCCACGGTCACCGCATCCAGGGCGTAGGCGTTGCCGACGCCGAAGTTCTGCTCCAGCGCCGCGACCATGCGCGAGACGGTGGTGAAGTCTGCGCGGTGCAGGTTGAGGGTGATGGTGCCTTCGCCGTTGTCCAGCGCGTTGGGGATCGCGCGTTCGACGATGGCGCCGTTGGGAATGCGGCCCACGCTGGGCACGTTGACCGACACGCGCGAGCCGTCGCGGCCCTGCGCACCGAAGCCACCGACCACCAGGTTGCCCTGCGCGATGGCGTAGACCTCGCCGTCGGCACCGCGCAGCGGCGCCATCAGCAGGCTGCCGCCGCGCAGTGAGGTGGCGTTGCCGATCGACGACACGGTGATGTCGATCGGCTGGCCGGGTTTGGCGAAGGCGGGCAGGTCGGCGTGGATCGCCACGGCAGCCACGTTCTTCAGCTGCGGATTGACGTTGGCCGGGACGTTGACGCCCAGCTCGCCCAGCATGTTCTTCAGGCTCTGCACGGTGAAGGGCGCCTGGCTGGTGCGGTCGCCGCTGCCGTCCAGGCCCACGACCAGGCCGTAGCCGACCAGCGGATTGCTGCGCACGCCGCCGACCTGGGCCAGGTCCTTGATGCGCTCGGCGCGCGCGGCCGGCGCCAGGCAGATCAGTACCAGGCCGATCCACGCCAGCAAACCGAGCAGGGTGTAGGTGTCGATGCGGCGCGGCTTCTTCGTCGGCGTCGGCGCAGCGTGGTTGGAGTCGTTGGTGTCCATCACGGCGCTCAGTTCGGGAAGATCGGGGAATTGAAGAAGCGGCCCAGCCAGCCCATCGAATTGGACTGGGCGATGGCGCCGCGGCCGCCGTAGGCGATGCGCGCATCGGCGACCTTGCCGGAGGAGATGGTGTTGTCCGGGTTGATGTCGGCCGGGCGCACGATGCCCTGGATCTGCACCAGCTCGTCGCCCTGGTTCAGGCGCATGTTCTTCTGGCCCTGCACCACCAGGTTGCCGTTCGGCAGGCGCTGGATCACGGTCACGGTCACGCTGCCCTGCAGGCGATTGCTCTGCGCGCTGTTGCCGGCGCCGCTGAAGCCACGGTCGCCGTTGACCGACGCGCTGAGGATGTCGCGGCCATTGAAGGTGACCGGAGCGCCGGCGATGTTCGGCGCGGCCAGGCTGACTTCGCTCTGCTTGTCCACCGAAGTGGTGGCGGAGGTCTGCGCGGTGGTGTTCTCCACCAGGTTGATCGTCAGCAGGTCGCCCACGTCGCGCGCGCGGCGGTCGGCGTACAGGTTCAGGCCCGGGCCGGCGCGGTAGATGGAACCGGCGGTGGCCGGCGCCGAGACGGCGACGACGGGCTGGATCGGCTGCATCGGCGCGTACGGGCGCACGTCGCCGGCGTAGCGCGCGCAGCCCGGCAGCAGCATCAGCGCGCAGGCGAGGGTGGTGGCGGACGTGGAGCGCTTCATGGCGTGTCCCGTGGCGTGACGGTGGGGTGCGGCGTCAGACGTTGTTGTTGAGGTAACCGAGCATTGAGTCGGTGGTGGAGATGGCCTTGGCGTTCATTTCGTAGGCGCGCTGGGTTTCGATCATGCTGACCAGCTCTTCCACCACGTTGACATTGGAGCCTTCCAGCGAGCCCTGCACCACGCTGCCCAGGCCGTTGAGGCCGGGCGTGCCGTTCTGCGCGGGACCGGACGCGGTGGTCTCCACGTAGAGGTTCTCGCCCCTGGCCTGCAGGCCCGAGGGATTGACGAAGTCGGTCAGCGTCAGCGAGCCGATCTCCAGCGCCTGCGCCTGGCCGGCCATCGTTACGCTGACGGTGCCGTCGTTGCCGATGGTCAGCGACTGCGCGCCTTCCGGCACCTGGATGCCGGGCTGCACGGGATAGCCGCTGTTGGTGACCAGTTCGCCCTGCGCGTTGATCTGGAACGAGCCGTCGCGCGTGTACGCGGGCGAACCGTCGGGCAGCAGCACCTCGAAGAAGCCGCGGCCGTTGACCATGACGTCGAGCGAGCGGCCGGTCTGCTGCGGGTTGCCCTGCTGGAAGTCCTTGGAGGTCGACACCACGCGCACACCGGTGCCGAGCTGCAGGCCGGACGGCAGTTGCGTCTGCGAGGAGGTGGAACCGCCGGGCTGGCGCACCTGCTGGTACAGCAGATCCTCAAAGCTGGCGCGGTCGCGCTTGAAGCCGGTGGTGTTGGTGTTCGCCAGGTTGTTGGAGACCACGGACATGCGCGTCTGTTGCGCGTCGAGTCCGGTCTTGGCGACCCAGAGGGCCTGGTTCATGGCGGGGTTCCTCGCGGATGGAAGGGCGGAAGCGCGTACTGCGGTTCCTCGCCTCCTCTCAGGCAAGTCCTGTGCCGGAACGGGTGTCGTGGTTCTGGCGCGTGGATTCGGGCCGAACCGGGACCGGGGTCATGACGTTGGACCAGGTGCCGACATTTTTCTGGCGCTGGGGCCTGCTCAAGCCCCTCTCCCAGCGGGAGAGGGGTTGGGGTGAGGGGCAACGGAGTCCATGTTTTCGTTTTCCATAGCTGCCACCGCATCCGCGATGGCTCTTGCTTTTGATGGCCTTGCGGGATGGGTCTTAGCCTCGGAGGCATGGTGCTGCTCGCCGCAGGGGCCCTACTAGACCAGCCATTCGGCTGTTTAAAAGCGCCTCTTTACTTGTGCAAAGAAAGTAGGCAAAGAAAGCACACCCCGGCGGTCCGCCCGCCGCTGCGCGGCGGGTGCGCAGTCCCGACGGGAATTTTCGTGCGGGGCATCCTGCCCCGTACGAAAACGGCGCACGTCCTGTGCGCCGCCCCTGCGGGGTTGTACCCGCCGGGACTGCCGGACCTCAGGGGGCCCAAGAGCGATGTCTGAGACATCTCGGGCAGCCGCTTTGCTTTTGTTTGCTTCCGGGTCCCCATGAGGCACGGCGAGTGGGCCGGGTAAAACCCGAAGGGCGCCGTCATGGATGACGGCGTTTTCGTATGGCACACGGATGTGCCTTACGAAAATTCCCGGACCATTCGCGGACCCGGAGCGCGCAGCGCGGAGGGCGTGCCGCCTGGGGCGTGTTTCTTTGGTTCCTTTCTTTGCACGAGCAAAGAAAGGAATGCCCCCGCGGCGAGCGGCACCATGCCTCCACGAAGGAAACCCATTCCGCAAGGCCAAGGAGCCGAAAGCCATCGCGGCTGTTGTGGCAGCAAGGGAGAGCGAAGACGCGGACTTCGTTGCCCCTCACCCCAACCCCTCTCTCGCAGGGAGAGGGGCTCAGAGCTCCGCAGGGAGAGGGGCTCTCGAAGCAGGGGCTCCAGGCGTCAACCGCCCAGACGCAGCAACTGGTTCGACGACTGCGCCATCTCGTCGCCGCTGCGGATCACCTTCACCTGCATCTCGAACTGGCGCTGCAACTGGATCATCTGCACCAGCGCACCGGCCGCATCCACGTTGCTGCCTTCCAGCACGCCCATCGTCAGACTGTTGCCATTGGCGACGGGCAGGGCGGGCGCCTGCGGATCCGACGGACGCATCAGCCCATCGCCACCGCGTGCGAGCTGCGACTGGGCCGCTTCCACGATGCGCATGCGGCCGACCACCGCCATCGTCTGCGGGCCTTCGCCCTGCGGAATGATCGAGACCGTGCCGTCGGCGCCGATGTCGATCGATTGCGCCGGCGGCACCGCGATCGGGTTGCCGTTGTCGTCCAGCACCGCACGGCCACCGGCAGTGACCAGCTGTCCGTTCGGCGTGACGCTGAGCTCGCCGTTGCGCGTGTAGGCCGTGCCGCCGTCGGCGGCCTGCACGGCCATCCAGCGGTTCGGCTGCAGCGAAATGTCGAGCGAACGGCCGGTGACCATCTGCGAACCGGTGCGCCCGTCGAAGCCGGGATCGATCAGCACCGCGTCCACGCGCGAGGGAAAGCCTTTTCCTGGAATCTTGAACGCCTCGGTGCCGGCCAGCGCGGCCTTGAACCCCTTGGTGTCCACGTTGGCCAGGTTGTGCGACACGGTGCCCTGCGCCTGCAGCGAAGCGCGGGCGCCGGTCATGGCGACGTAGAGGGCTTTGTCCATGGGAGGCAGGGATTCGGGATAGGGGATTGGAGACTCGTTTACGAGGAGCGAAGCGGAAGCGGGCAGGGATTCGCCGTTGCGAATCCCGAATCCCTATTCCTGAATCACGCCGCGTCAGCGGATGTTGATCACCGCCTGGGTGATCTGGTCCTGCGTGGACAGGGCCTGCGAGTTGGCCTGGAAGTTGCGCTGCGCCACGATCATGTTGACCAGTTGTTCGGTCAGGTCGACGGTCGAGGCTTCCAGCGCGCCGGAGGCCACCTGGCCGAAGTCCGACGTGCCCGGTGCGCCGATGCGCGGCTCGCCCGAGGCGTAGCTGTGCGTCCAGGTGTTGTTGCCCTGCGAGACCAGGCCCTGCGGATTGCTGAAGTTCGCCAGCGCCACCTGGCCGAGCGCCTGGTCTTCGCCGTTGGAGTAGCGCGCGTAGACCACGCCGGTTTCGGACACGCTGAACTCGTTGAGCTTGCCCGTGGCGTAGCCGTCCTGGTTCTGGATGCGCTTGGCGAACTGCTCGCCGTACTGCGTGGTGCCGCTGATGTCCATGGTCATGTTCAGCACGCCCGCGCCGGTGCTGGGTGTGAACGGCGCCAGCGCCACCAGCCCATTGGCCGGTGCCGTCAGCGTACCGTTGTTGTCGAACTGCACGGTGGTCGGCGCGCCCATCGAGGTGCCGTCCACGTAGGTGTGCATCTGCCACTCGTTCGGGTTGGGCGTCTTCACGTAGTACACGGTCTGCTGGTGGGCCACGCCCAGCGAGTCGTACACGGTGACCGAGGTGGTTTCGTTGTAGCTGGCGCTGTCGGTCGGTGCGAACGGGGTGATGGTCGGCTGCGCGGCGTTGCCGGGCAGGGTGACGCCCAGTTCCACGCGCGTGGTCGGCGACGGCGGGCTGTCGGTGGTCAGCAGGCGCAGGTCGGTCAGGTTGCCGGTGTCGAAACCGATGCCGTCGGCGCGCGGCGGAAACACCTGCAGGCGGTAGCCTTCCGGCGTGGTGACATAGCCGTTCGGGTCGCGCTGGAAATTGCCGGCGCGTGTGTAGACGTTGGTGCCGTTGTTGCTGACGGTGAAGAAGCCTTCCTTGTCCACCGCCATGTCCAGGTAGCGGCCGGTCTGGTTGATGTCGCCCTGGGAGAACTGCTGGGCCACGTTGGTCAGCCGGACGCCGGCGCCGATGCCGTTGCGCAGCAGGCCGTAGCCGGTGGACGAGAACACCTCGGCGAACTCCGCGCGCGACTCCTTGAAGCCGGTGGTATTGACGTTGGCGATGTTGTGCGAGGTGACGTTGAGGTCGGCGTTGGCCGCCCTCATGCCGGATAGCGAGCTGTTGAAAGCCATGGAAGACTCCTTGCGGGATGCGGTGGGAGCGTGGTGGTCAGGATGCCGACTTGCCGATGCGCAGCACGTAGTCGAGCGGGGCGGTGCCCAGGCCGGGCAGGTTCAGATAGAGGCCGTCGGACCCGATGGTCACGCTGTCCACGGTGGCGTCGACGTAGGTGTTGAGCGCGGTGGCCGTGCCGTCGCTGCCGATATGCGTGGCCTTGATCGTGTACGTCCCGGCGTCGGCGCGTTCACCGTTGGCCTTCAGGCCGTCCCAGGCGAATGCGGTCTCGCCCTTGCCGGTCGCGTCCACGTCGACGGTGTCGACGACGATCCCGCTGGCGTCCTTGATCTCGAAAGTCACCTTGCCGGCGCCCGGCGACATCACCAGGCCGCTGGCGTTGCCGGTATCGGGCAGGGCGATCGATTCGGATGGCACCACCACCGAGTGGCCGACCAGCGCGGCGCCTTTCAGCACCTGGTCGCCGGTCAGTGCGGCAGTGAAACCGTTGACAGTGCCGTTGAGGTCGCTGATGCCCTGCACGGTGGAGAACTGCGCCAGCTGGGCGACGAACTCGCTGTTGGACAGCGGTTTCAGCGGGTCCTGATTGCTGAGCTGCTCGGTCATCAGCCGCATGAAATCGGCTTGGCCCAGCGTATCGGCCTTCTTCGCCGTGGTCGCGGCGCCGGTGGTGCTGGTGTTGAGGGCGGCGAACGGATCGCCGTTGACAGTGGTCATATGCGGGCTCGGTCAGGGGGCGCGTCAGCGGCCCATCGTCAGGGTGGCCAGGGCGAGTTCCTTGGCCGTGTTCAGCACTTCCACACCGGCCTGGTAGCCGCGCGAGGCGGAGATCAGGTTGACCATCTGCGCGACCGGATCGACATCCGGCGCATAGACGTAGCCATCGCCGTCGGCCATCGGATGGCCGGGCTCGTAGCGCTTGATCGGCGGTGCCTCACTCTGGGTGATCTCCTTCACCTGCACCGAGGTCAGCGACCCGTCGCTGCGCAGCGGGCGTGCCTGGAAGATCGGTTCGATCGGCTTGTACACCGCTTCGGGCGAGGAGGCGATGGAATCGGCGTTGGACAGGTTGCTGGCGATGGTGTTCAGGCGCACCGACTGCGCCTGCAGCGCGGAGCCGGCGACGTCGAAGATCGGCAGGTTGCTCATGGCAGTCCCTCTTACTGGCCGGTGATCGCGGTGAGCATGGTGCGCACCTTGGATTCGATGAAGCTGAGCGAGGCGCGGTATTCCAGC